>OLGX01000006.1_pt1 | contig 253780 bp, 230 predicted proteins | sample 1609451 | NCBI WGS metagenome assembly OLGX01 (sample SAMN05416834, study PRJEB24817) | seawater metagenome | isolation source: Sea water | place: Canada:Atlantic | collected 2013-07
GGAGCGAAATTTCCAGCGAACATACGAATTTCGCCAACAAATGGTTCTGACATAATAGACTCCTTAGTTAGATAAATTTTGCGTTGCTTCAGCTACGCGAAGGGAAAAGCCCTTGCAGAGCAATACAAAAATTAACAGCAATAGATGGCTGATTATTATCATGAGCCATCCCACTACCCGCCGTAGAAACAGACGCCGGAGCCAAGGCAACCAAAGATGATGGCGCTACATACATATTTGTTGGCACATTTTGGGTTTTATCAACCGCCGTCGCGAGCATAGAGCCAGTAAACTGCTTAGTCGTAGCGTTTGCGGTGGTTGCCTTTACCGCGTGCGAGTGAGCCGGCATTTCAGCGGCTGTTAACGTGACATATTCAATACCTTGCTTTGCGCCTTGTAATAACTGCTCATCGTCACCAGCAGGGGTGCGGCTACGCATATCCGGCAACGCAAATGATGTGCGACCATCACCGCCATAAGTAGTGCCTAGCAACGAATACAAAGATTGGTTTTGATTGATTGGCAGAATCTGCCCATCACACTGTGCCCAACCGCGCGGCGCCCAACCAAATCCAAACATACGGATTTCGCTTAAAAAGGGTTCAGCCATATCTATCTCCTTTTGTTTACTTTAGGTGTGGGGTTCCCCACAATTTGCCCTAGATGCCTGACACTATCCTTTTTAGAGAAAAGACAATGACCGACAAAAGTTGCTGGACAAACCGAGTTAAATTACGTCGGTTTACCGAGCAAGACCTCACCTTCATGGAACAGCTGTATGCCGTTGGCCGGGTTACTGAATTAGCAATGACACCCTTTTCCGACGAGCAAAAATCTTTATTTATAAAACAGCAATTCACCGCTCAGCTTACGCATTACACGACCCACTATAATTCTGAAAAATTTGAAATTATTGAAGTCGATGGACAAATGGCTGGACGTTTGTTTATCGATATTTGGGACAACGAAATACGAATAGTCGATATTGCCTTGGCGCCGCACATTCAAAACCAAGGGCTTGGAGGCTATTTGTTGAATAAGGTCATAGAACAAGGGAGAGCGTTGAAAAAACCCGTAACGATTCACGTAGAGCAAAATAATCCAGCAAAACGACTGTATGAAAGACTGGGCTTTAAAGAAAAAAGTCGTACGAACGAGGTCTATATTTTGATGGAGCGTACCTACTGTTAATATTTTCATTCGCGTCCCTGCGTTTTAACTCACCGTTTTCGGCTGATAACGGTTTGATATTCAGTCGGACCGTGAGCAGTAATAAATATTTCTTCCTGCCCAAACGAATCATGAACTGCGCGGTAAGATCCTTGCGGAATCCGGAAGCTTTCATCGCCATTAAATAGCACCGCAAAACCTTCCCAGTCATCACCGTCGATAGGCGATTTTTCAACGCTAACCACACTCAGCTGAACAGAGTTTTCAGCGCTATCAAATACAGCCACCTTGCTACCCAGCAAAGCGCTCATACTGTCGAAATTCAATCTACTCATATCACTCTCTCAGCAACTGCACACTATCAGACGGATATGACCATGAAGAGTCAACCGTCCTTCATGGTCGATTGACCACGGAGCTGGATATCAGCCACAGAAGCTGGCCATTCTACGCCACTTAAATTCCAATTTCGTATTCAGTGAGGTCGGCTCGAGCCACCTGCATATATCATTTCCCACTAAAAATACCTTAGTGCCGTCGCAAATAAACTCTTGGCCGCACTACCCGAGATACGTACACTGAATACTTAACAACGCCGAGCGTTGGCATCTAACCAGCCGCCTTCCTTACGAATGCAGCCGCATGATGTCTTCGCCGTGGTACTCACTAGCAGTACCACCAGGGTTCCGCCGGAAACGGTTGAGCCTCCCACATTTGGAAAGGTGTAACATGACTCTGCAAGACTCGCACGGACGGCGCTTTAGCTATTTGCGTCTGTCGGTTACTGATGTCTGTAATTTTCGTTGCAATTACTGTCTGCCCGACGGTTATGAGTGCAGCGACGATACAGCGTCGCTAACGGTTGAAGAAATCACTCACTTGGCCCGCGCCTTTGCGGCTCAAGGAACCCGTAAAATCCGCATTACTGGCGGAGAACCTAGCCTGCGTCGCGATTTACCTCAAATCATTGAGGCCGTAGCAAATACCCCCGGCATTGAGCAAGTGGCCATCACCACCAATGGTTATAAGCTCACCAAGCACCTTCCTGCGTGGCACGCAGCCGGACTGACCCAGCTTAATGTCAGTATCGACAGCTTAGATCCGCGCCAATTTAAGGCGATTACAGGACATGATCGCTTACAAGAATTACTGGATGGCATCGCGCTAGCGCAAACGTTGGGATTTAAAAACATTAAGGTCAACGCTGTATTATTACGCGACTACAATCTTGCCGAATTCGATCATTTCTTAGATTGGATAAAAACAACACCCATCACCCTGCGCTTTATTGAATTAATGCAAACAGGCGACAACCAAGATTACTTCGCCGCCAATCACGTATCGGGCGAGAGTATTAAGCAACGCTTAGAAGCAAACGGCTGGCAGCCTGTGTTACGTCGTGCTCACGCCGGCCCAGCACAAGAGTTTTGCCATCCGGAATACGAAGGCCGTATTGGTTTAATCATGCCGTACAGCAAGGATTTTTGCTCCACTTGTAATCGTTTACGTATTTCGTCGCTGGGTAAATTACATCTATGTTTATTTGGCGAGCATGGCTACGATCTACGACCCTTAATGACAGTCGATAAAGAGGCCGAACTGGAACTGGCTTTACAAGAACTTCTGCAAAAAAAGACGGCCACCCACTTTTTACACGATGGCGAAACCGGCGCAATCCAACACTTTGCCATGATTGGGGGCTAGCATGAGTGTCATTGGTGTTGTACTGGCAGGCGGTAAATCAAGCCGCATGGGGCAAGATAAAGCACTATTGCGCCAACCAAACGGCAAGACCTTGTTAGAACACAGTATCGAACTACTCAACGGTCTAGGGCTAGATGAAGTTGTCGTTAGTCGGGCGCCTGATATAACCCCCTCACTAATTAACATCCGCTGCATTGGCGATGAGTACAGCGAGCTTGGGCCTCTGGCTGGTATTGCTGCGGTAATAACACAATATCCAGCTGCTTCAGCGCTATTAGTAATACCCACAGACCTGCCGATGCTATCCGAAAGTCCTTTGCTAGAATTATGCAGTACTGGGATCAAGGATCAATGTTCAACCTATTTCGAGCGACATTATTTACCTTGTTACCTACAGTTAAATAGCCAACTGAAAGACTATATTCAGCTGCAATTGGACAATCACCAAGCCAAGCGTTCGATTGCTGGATTATTAGCCAATGCAAATGCAATAGTGCTAAAACTTAGTGATCAGAAGCAATTGCTAAATGCCAATACAGCGGCAGACTGGGAAAAACTAACTAGTCTTTTATCTCTACCAAATTAAAGGAGTTTGAAATGGCAAAGACCTATACCGATGAGTTTATTCCTTTAACCGTATCCATTTTAACGGTTTCCGATACTCGAAATCGCGCTAATGATACTAGCGGAAATTACCTTGCCGATGCTGTAAGTAACGTTGGGCATAATATTCGTGAAAAAGCGATTGTAGTCGACAATATCTACAAAATTCGCTCGCAGCTCAGTAGCTGGATTGCCGACGAAGTCACCCAAGTCATCATCATAACGGGGGGAACGGGTTTCACCGAGCGAGATTCCACGCCAGAAGCCGTAATTCCATTATTTGATAAAACCGTTGACGGATTTGGTGAATTATTCCGCCAATTATCTTATGACGACATTGGTACTTCTACCATTCAGAGTCGAGCAGTTGCAGGACTAGCAAATGACACTTTAATTTTCTGCATTCCCGGATCGACTAGTGCATGCCGAATGGGTTGGGAAAAAATTATTAGGAGTCAAATTGATAGCCGACATAATCCTTGCAATTTCGCACTTCGATTAAAAAATGTGCGTAAGAATTGTTTAACCCGCGGATAATCACTTATGACTGAGTTCTCTCATATTGATAGTCGTGGCGAAGCCTGTATGGTCGACGTCAGCGAAAAAACACCAACCGTGCGCATGGCGCAGGCCGAAGGCTTTATTAGCATGCAGCCCACTACATTAGAAAAAATTGTTAGTGGTAATCATCATAAAGGTGACGTTTTTGGTGTAGCGCGCATTGCAGGCATTCAAGCAGCGAAACAATGTGCCAATTTAATTCCATTGTGCCATCCGTTAATGTTGTCGAAAGTCGCAGTTGATTTTGAAATCCAACAAGATAAAAACCGTGTACGCATCGTTAGCATGTGTAAATTAACGGGCCAAACTGGCGTCGAGATGGAAGCATTAACCGCTGTTTCGGTTGCTGCATTAACATTATTTGATATGTGCAAAGCAGTAGATCCAGCCATGCAAATTGATGGCATCCGCGTATTAGAAAAGGTTGGTGGTAAATCTGGGCACTGGCATGTGAGCGGAGCTTCACAATGAAGGTAATGTTGTTTGCACGTCTACGTGACGAGATTGGCCAAACATTTATTGATATCGAGCTGCCTGAGCCGTCTAATCTGGCAACGCTAAAATCTATAATTTCTGAGAATTACTCGTTACTGGCCGATGAAATACAGGCCGGTCGAGTATTAACCGCTATTAATCAGGTGTTATGCCATGATGATCAATCAGTGATTACCAGTTCAGATGAAGTTGCTCTTTTTCCTCCTATGACTGGCGGCTAAAATGGATTCCATCACGGTACAAACTGACGACTTCAATATCGCTGATGAATATCAGGCGCTATGTGGGCAAAACACTGAAACGGGTGCGATTGTATTTTTTAGTGGACTCGTACGTGACCGTAATGAAGGCATCGATGTCACCGGTTTATTTCTCGAACACTATCCTGGCATGACCGAACGCTCGCTAGAAGACATCGTTAAACAAGCACGTCTGCGTTGGCCTATTTTGCAAGTGCGATTAATACATCGAGTCGGCCAACTCGATATTAACGATCAAATCGTATTTGTTGGTGTTAGTAGCGCTCACCGTGAAGCTGCATTCGATGCCTGCCGATTTATTATGGATTTTTTGAAAACTGAAGCGCCATTTTGGAAGAAAGAAACCCGCACCGATGGCCATCACTGGATTGAATCGAAAACAAAAGATCAAGAAGCGAAAACTCGCTGGAATAAATAAACGCAACAAGCAATCCAAATAAAAAACGCCGATAAAATCGGCGTTTTTTATTTATAACTCACATTAGCTCATGTCTAATCTTGCAAACGTAAGTTGTTCGAAGAACCATCAAAACGATCCGCATTGGTTTCATTGCCAAGCTTGATCATTAAACGTAAATCGTTTGGTGAATCCGCGTGAGCAATTGCATCTTCGTAAGTGATTTCGCTTTGCTCGTACAAGGAATAAAGAGCTTGATCGTAAGTCTGCATACCGAGTTCGTTTGAACGCGCCATCAGAGCCTTCAATTCGTGTACATCGCCTTTTCGAATCAAGTCGGACACCAAAGGAGTGTTCAGCAACACTTCCACCACGGCACGACGGCCACGACCATCAGGGGTAGGAATTAATTGCTGAGCAACAATGGCACGCAAGTTAAGCGATAAATCCATCCAAATTTGCGAATGACGTTCTTGTGGAAAGAAGTGAATAACACGATCCAGTGCTTGGTTAGCGTTATTACCGTGTAAGGTCGCCAAACACAAGTGACCGGTTTCTGCGAAGGTAATCGCATGTTCCATTGTTTCTGCTGAACGCACCTCACCAATCATAATGACGTCGGGCGCCTGACGCAGACAATTTTTTAAGGCAACCGCAAAGGTTTCCGTATCCAAACCCACTTCGCGCTGGGTAACGATACAATTGTCATGCTGGTGAATAAATTCAATCGGATCTTCGATACTTAAGATGTGGCCTTTGCTATTACGGTTACGATGACCAATCATCGCGGCTAGCGAAGTTGATTTACCGGCCCCCGTTGCCCCCACAAATAGAATCAAACCACGCTTCGACATTGATAAGTCTTTAATAATGTCGGGTAAGCCTAATTGATCAACGCTAGGAATACGGGTTTCGATTCGACGTAACACCATGCCTGCTGTGTTGCGCTGAAAAAACGCACTCGCACGAAAACGCCCAATACCTGAGGCGTTAACGGCGAAATTCAATTCTTTCTTTTCTTCGAACTCATGTTGTTGACGTTCGTTCATCATACCAACAACAATTTCGCGGGTTTGTTCAGCACTCAATACCGTCTTATTTAAAGGCACTAGCTTACCGTGCACTTTCATCGAAGGAGGCACACCTGCGGTAATAAACAGGTCTGAGGCACTCTTTTCGACCATAAGCCGTAAAAATTTTTCCATTGACACGCTGATCTACTCCTAGAAATTTTCTGGCATTTTGGCTTTTTCTCGTGCGGTCTCACGAGATATTAATCCTTTACCGACCATGTTTTGCAAGCACTGATCCATAGTCTGCATACCGTAACTCGCGCCAGTCTGTATCGACGAGTACATTTGCGCCACTTTGTCTTCACGAATCAAATTTCGAATCGCTGGTGTACCAATCATGATTTCATGAGCCGCAATTCGACCACCGCCGTTTTTCTTTAACAAACCCTGAGACACAACGCCTTGTAGCGACTCGGATAACATTGAGCGCACCATTGATTTTTCTTCTGCCGGAAACACGTCGACAATACGGTCAATGGTTTTCGCGGCCGAGCTGGTATGCAAAGTACCAAATACCACGTGACCGGTTTCTGCCGCGGTTAAGGCCAAACGAATAGTTTCTAAGTCGCGCATCTCACCCACGAGAATCACATCCGGGTCTTCACGTAACGCCGAGCGTAACGCTTCATTAAAACCTAGAGTATCGCGATGCACTTCACGCTGGTTGATCAGGCTTTTTTTGGATTCGTGTACGAATTCAATCGGGTCTTCAACCGTTAGAATATGGTTGTATTTGGTTTCATTGATGTAATCCACCATAGCCGCTAACGTCGTCGACTTACCTGAACCGGTAGGGCCAGTCACCAGCACAATGCCGCGCGAAATATTGGCCATGTCTTTAAAGACTTGCCCCATACCGAGCTGATCCATCGTCAAAACCTTGGATGGAATCGTACGAAACACTGCACCGGCACCGCGGTTGTGATTAAAGGCATTCACACGGAAACGGGCAACGCCTGGCACTTCAAACGAAAAGTCAGTTTCTAAGAACTCTTCAAAATCCTTACGCTGCTTATCGTTCATAATATCGTAAACCAGCGCGTGTACTTCTTTGTGACCCAACGGCGGCAAATTAATTCGACGCACATCGCCGTCTACACGAATCATCGGCGGTAAATCAGCTGAAAGATGTAAATCGGATGCGCCTTGCTTCGCGCTGAATGCCAATAGTTCGGTAATATCCATAGCCACTCCTATGTAAAAAGATGCTTATCTGGTGCAACGCTAACTTTGATGACTCTAGCCTACGCTGACCGTTTCGCTGATGTCTGGTGTATCATGATCAAGACTAGCATTCGTTGACCAGGTTCACTGAATCCACACATCCTAAACAAAGCCTTTGTAATGTCTACTATTGAAACTCAATACCAGCAGGTTGTTAATCGAATACACGGCGCATGTGACGCCAGCGGACGAAAGCGCGGTGATGTGCGCCTGTTAGCCGTTAGCAAAACCAAGCCTGCAGAAATGGTTGAGGCCTGCTATCGCATGGGGCAACGCAGCTTCGGCGAGAACTACCTCCAAGATGCCTTAGACAAAATAACCGCTCTCAGCCACTTGTCTGATATCGAGTGGCACTTCATTGGCCCACTGCAATCGAATAAAACACGCCCTGTTGCTAATCACTTCCAGTGGTTAGAAACCTTAGATCGCGAAAAAATAGCCGTGCGGCTCAATGAGCAGCGGCCCGAGGGTCTGCCGCCACTGAATGTTCTCATTCAGGTCAACATCAGCGACGAACCACAAAAAGCCGGTATCGCAACAAACGACGTTGCTACCTTCGCGCAACAGCTACAATCGTTGCCTAAGCTTAAGGTGCGTGGTCTCATGTGCATCCCTGAAGATACTCCTAATGAAGAACACTTGCGCCATCAGTTTGAACGCATGCAACAACTTCTTCGGGAACTTCAGCAAATCGTTCCAGAAGCTGACACCTTGTCGATGGGAATGTCAGGAGACCTAGAATTAGCCATCGCCTGTGGCTCAACCCAAGTTCGTATTGGCACTGATATTTTTGGCGCACGTAACTAACAACACCCGCTACTCTAGAAAATAACGGCCTGTCTTATCAGCCGAATAGATACAAGGAACAAAAATGACTCAAATTGCATTCATTGGCGGCGGCAACATGGCTACCAGCATCATTGGTGGTTTAATTCGTCAAGGTAACATCAGTGCAGACTTAATCCATGTTAGCGATCCGGGTGCCGAGCAACGAGAAAAATTGACTGCGACTTTTGCTGTTAACACACACGCGGATAATCAAGAGGCCATTGCCAATGCTGGCGTTGTGATATTGGCCGTTAAACCGCAAATGATGAAAGACGTTCTGCTGCCGCTAAAAGCGACCTTGTCGGCACGTCAGCCGCTGATCATATCTATTGCTGCTGGCATCAATCTGCCGTCACTACAAGCATGGAGTGGCTGTAAATCCGTTGTGCGTTCAATGCCAAATACACCGGCGTTAACTGGCACTGGCGCGACCGGCTTATTCGCCAGTAGTGAAGTTACCTTGGATCAACGCAACCAAGCCGATGCACTACTGCAAGCAACAGGTATTACCGTGTGGGTGAAAACAGAGGCCGAGATCGACGCAGTGACAGCCCTATCCGGTAGCGGCCCGGCGTATTACTTCCTACTCATGGAAGCGATGATCGCCGCAGGACGAGAACTGGGTTTAAGCGAAGAAACCGCGACGAAGCTGACATTGCAAACGGCTTTGGGAGCCGGACAGATGGCGATGAATGCCGATGTTGACCCTGCAGAACTGCGCCGTCGCGTGACATCACCCGGTGGCACGACGGAACGAGCCATTGCCACCTTCGAAGGCGCGCACCTGCGTGACATCGTAAGTGCTGCGATGAAATCCGCCTGCAGCCGTGCCGCGGAACTCAGCGAACAACTTGGGGACTGAATAAGGCAAGATAGGCACTGGTAAAATATCGCCAGTGCCCATATGTTAAGTACATCGCCAGTTTAATGGCATAAATTAAGAGTTGATGGAGTTTTCATGTCCACCTTGTCTCAAGTAGGTATGCTTTTAGCCAACACAATAGGCAGCATGGTTCTGCTGATTGTTGTGTTACGTTTTTTATTACAGCTGGTACGCGCAGACTTTTATAACCCGTTATCACAGTTCATCGTGCGCTTCACCAATCCAGCACTGATTCCACTACGTAAAGTTATTCCGGGTTTTGGCGGCTTAGATGTAGCCTCAATCGTACTGGCATTAATTACTCAGTACCTTCTGCTAGCCATACTCGTTGTTATCGCGACGGGCTCCATTAACATACCGTGGGTCTCCATGATTCCTTGGGCTCCAGTAGCGCTATTCTCGCTTATTCTAAAGATCTATTTTTGGGGACTATTGATCACGGTTATTGCTTCTTGGATTGCGCCTAACTCCTACAATCCAGCGCTAATACTGATCAATCAAATACTAGAACCGGCCATCCGACCTATCCGTAAAATGCTGCCCGACATGGGTGGATTAGATTTATCACCGATTGTTGTTTTCCTCAGCATTCAAGTGATTGAAATCGCCGTACTAGGCCCACTAGTTCAAGCAGTTGGCATGCCTGCAGGCCTCATGTTGTAAAACATGAGCCTATTCTACCAATGGCAGGCGGAAGATCTGGTCCTCACCTGCCATCTCCAACCGAAAGCCAGCAAAGATGAGTTTGCTGGCGAACACGGCGAAGCAATCAAAATCCGCATCAAAGCAGCCCCCATTGAAGGCAAAGCCAACGCCGCCCTGATTGCGTTCTTAGCCAAGCAGTTTGGTGTCAGTAAGCGCGATGTTGAAGTGATTAGCGGTGAACTGAATCGGCATAAGCGGGTGCGTGTATCGCAGCCGAAGAAGATACCGGAAGCGTTGGCGGCTGTTTTGTTAATGAATGAGAACCCTCTTTAATCCTGCTACACTGCGCTGCTAAAATTTGAACCCCTAGTTACGGATATCCACCCTCGATGCCGGATGTTATTCCTCATGATTCCGTCGGTCTGGTCAGCCCGAGAACGCAGCATTTCGATGAGCCTCTGACATTACGCAGTGGCCGTGTGTTGCCGCAATATGATCTTGTCTACGAAACCTACGGTGAACTGAACGCCGATTGCTCTAACGCCATTTTGATTTGCCATGCGTTAAGTGGTGATCATCATGCGGCTGGTTATCACAGCATGGATGACAAGAAGCCGGGGTGGTGGGATTCGTGTATTGGTCCTGGCAAACCCATTGATACGCGTCGCTTCTATGTTGTTGCGTTGAATAATCTAGGTGGTTGCGCAGGTTCCACTGGACCAACCAGCATCAACCCAGAAACTGGGGAAGTTTACGGCCCAGATTTTCCAATCGTCGCTGTGCGTGACTGGGTACAAAGCCAAGCACGTTTAGCCGATGTGTTAGGCATTAAGCAATGGGCAGCGGTGGTTGGTGGTTCGCTTGGTGGTATGCAAGTATTGCGCTGGTCGATCCAATACCCCGAGCGCGTAAAACATGCAGTGGTTATTGCCTCAGCACCTAAACTCTCTGCACAGAATATCGCTTTCAACGAAGTCGCACGTCAAGCCATTGCCAAAGATCCAGACTTCCATGATGGCTGGTATCACAAGCACGGTACCATCCCTAAGTCCGGCTTAATGCAGGCGCGTATGTTAGGTCACCTGACCTACCTATCGGACGATGCTATGCGCGAAAAATTTGGCCGCGAACTACGCGAAGGGAAACTGAACTTCAGCTTCGCGCCTGAGTTCGAAGTCGAAAGTTATTTGCATTATCAAGGTGAAAAATTCAGTACTCGTTTTGACGCCAACACTTATATGCTGATGACCAAAGCGCTGGATTATTTTGATCCTGCACGCGATTACGACAATGATCTAGTAAAGTGTCTAAGTCAGTCTAAATGCGATTTTCTCGTAGTCTCGTTTACTACCGATTGGCGCTTTGCGCCTGAGCGCTCGTTAGAAATTGTTAATGCATTAACCCATGCTGATAAAAACGTCAGCTATGCCTGTATTGAATCCACCAATGGCCACGATGCTTTCTTGCTGCCCATTCCACGCTATCTCAATTTATTCCATGCCTACATGGAACGCGTTGCAACCAGCTGCAATTTGCCGGAGGTAAGCGCATGAATAAATTACGTGAAGACCTCGCCATTATTCAGCAATGGGTAAAACCGAATAGCCAAGTGCTCGATTTAGGCTGCGGTGAAGGTACCTTATTGCGCTACCTACAAGACAGCAAAAATGTCCGCGGCTATGGCTTAGAAATTGATGACGATAAAATTACCGCCTGCATTCGCAACGGCGTTAATGTTATTGAACAAAATCTCGATAATGGCCTTAGTAATTTTCGCGACAACAGCATTGATACCGTCATCATGACCCAAGCACTGCAAGCCGTGCAGCGTCCTGATCTACTGTTAGACGAGATGTTGCGAATTGGTAAAGAAGCCATCGTCACCTTCCCTAACTTTGGCTACTGGCGCACGCGTTTTTATCTTATGCTTAAAGGCCGCATGCCGATGTCGGAGACCTTGCCGTATAACTGGTACGATACGCCGAACATTCATATGTGCACCTTCCGCGATTTTGAAGTGTTATGTCGCGGCAAAGGCATTCGGATTTTAAATAAAACCGTAGTCGACGATCAGCATAAAGAACACTGGCGCATGCAAGTATGGCCAGCCATGCTGGGCGAAATTGCGGTTTACCACATCACAAGGAGATAGGCTGATGAAATTATTATTCGTACGTCAATTTGCTCAAATCGTTGCCGTTGCTCTCGTTTTATTGAGCGCCCATGCACAAGCGGCTGATACTGGTGAACAGAAAAAAGTTTTTGGTGAATACGAAGTTCACTATATTGGTTTAAATTCGAGCTTTTTACCCGAAGATGCAGCTGCGGCCTATAATATCCCACGCTCTCGTTCGTTAGGTTATTTAAGCATTTCTATTCTTAAAGACGAAGGCGGCGAATTAGCAGTGCCTGTTTCGGCAAAATTAACCGGGACCATTCGTAATTTAATTGGTCAGGTGCGTGAACTGGAATTTCGCGAAATTAAAGAGACTAATGCCGTGTATTACATCTCAACGTTTCGCTTCGATGATAAAGATATGTACACCATTGATCTAAAAGCGACTCCGGAAGGCCAACCCCGCACTTTCGATGTCACTTTCAGTCAGCAGTTTTATCAAGAATAGTATTATAGAAATTCGATAGATTGAGCAAATAGAGAATATGACCACCAAAATCGTATTGGCGAGCGGCAATGCAGGAAAGCTGCGTGAGTTTTCAGCGATGTTTGCGCAGCACTTCGCCGATGCCAATGTTGAATTGATTCCGCAGACAACCTTAGGTGTCGATGACGCCGAAGAAACCGGCTTGAGCTTTGTTGAGAACGCTATTCTGAAAGCCCGCCACGCCTGCGCAATTACTGGTTTACCAGCCTTAGCAGATGATTCGGGTTTAGAAGTTGATGCCTTACAGGGCGCACCGGGTATATACAGTGCGCGCTATTCTGGCCAAGGCGACAGCGCGAATAATGAAAAATTGTTAACGGCATTAGTGGGTATTCCAGAAGCACAACGCACGGCCCGTTTTCAGTGCGTGCTCGTCTACATGCGCCATGCCGAAGACCCGACACCACAAGTATTTCAAGGCTGCTGGGAAGGCCGAATTGTTAACCAAGCGGCCGGGTCTGAAGGCTTTGGTTATGACCCCGTGTTCTATGTGCCGAGCGAAGGCTGTACCGCCGCGAGCCTAAGCAAAGAGCAAAAAAATCAGCTATCCCATCGCGGCCAAGCGATTAAAGAAGTATTGCAACGCTGGCGTCCATAACAATGCCAGTTATTTATATCGCAGCCCAATAGTCGGCTGCACTCCCCTTTATAACAGCGACACAATAGGCTCATTTCCTTGGATATTTTAGAACAACTCGAAAGCAAAGTTTTAGACGCTATTTATGCATTAGAAACACTGCGCAGCGAACGTGACAACTTAACAAAAGAACTAGAAGAAGGCTGCGAAGAACTCGCTCAACTGCGCATGAAGCTAGCCGATGCAGATACCCAGCTTTTTGAAGCAGCAGAGCGTTTAGAACATCGCGATACTGCACTGACGGCATTGCAGCAACAACTAGAATCAGCGAAAAAAGACAACGTGCGCCTAGCTCACGAAAAAAGCGAACAGGACGCGAAAATAGCAGCGTTACTAGAAGCCATCGAGCAGTCGGTAACGGCCTGAAAGTCTGATGACACTGCCACCTCTAAGCCTCTACATTCATGTTCCTTGGTGTATACGCAAATGCCCTTATTGTGATTTTAACTCACACAAAGCAGACGCTAACCTACCTGAAGCTGAATACATTGACGCCCTCCTTTCCGATTTAGATCGCGATCTTATTTGGGTACAAGGGCGTGACATTCAGAGCATATTTTTTGGCGGTGGCACGCCCAGCTTATTATCAGCAACAGCCTACGAACGCTTGTTCGTTGGTCTGCAGCAGCGTTTAACCTTTGCTGCCGACATTGAAATCACCCTAGAAGCAAACCCAGGGACGTTTGAGGCTGAAAAGTTTTCCGCTTATCGCAAGCTCGGCATTAATCGCTTATCCATTGGTATTCAAAGTTTCCACCCTGAGCATCTACAAGCCTTAGGGCGAGTGCATGATCGCGACCAAGCTTTACGCGCAATCGAGTTGGCCAAGCTGGCAGGTTTCGATAATTTCAATTTAGATTTAATGCATGGCTTACCCAATCAAACGATTGATCAAGCGCTCGCAGATCTTAATCAAGCCTTGAGCTTTAATCCCAACCACTTGTCTTGGTATCAACTGACCATTGAACCCAATACCGAATTTTATAAGCGCCCACCAACACTGCCGGAAGACGACACCCTTTGGGATATTCAAGAAGCTGGTTTAACTTTGTTGCAGCAAAATGGTTACGAGCACTATGAAATATCTGCCTTTAGTAAACCGGGCAAACAAGCGCGCCATAACGTGAATTACTGGCAATTTGGCGACTACTTAGGAATAGGTGCGGGTGCTCATGGAAAAATTACCCTAGCCAACAGCGGTGAAATTTTCCGTACGCAAAAAACACGCTTACCGAAAGATTACTTAAACCCAGATACCTTACGCGCCACTGCGGTTGAGCCCATTATTGATCAAGATATTGGCTTAGAGTGTTTAATGAACGCACTACGGTTAAAAGAAGGTATTTCGATTAAAGATTTTGAAGAGCGCACCGGGTTATTGCTGTCTGCCGTTGCGGAGCCAATCAAACGTGCTCAAAAGCTGGGTTTATTGCATATAGACAATCGAATTTACGCCAGCGATAAAGGCCAACAGTACCTCAATAATTTGTTATCCTTATTTTTAACCGAGGAAGAATAACGATCTACTGACCGTTACGCTACTTGGTTCAACTGCGAAACCTCCCGCAAATAATTCAATCCACCGTTTTTTCCCATTTCATATCCGGCGGTTAATCTATCAAGTTTCATCGTTAATCGGCTGACATTGAACTCAGGCGGCGGTGCTACAACCCGCACGATACAATCATCCGGCGGGTTCTCAATAAAATCTAAGCTAGCGTTGTAATCATCGCCACGGAATAACATGGCATTTAATAGTTGCGAATTGCTAGAGTTGTGACCAATTAGTCGTTCCATCATCCACTGCGACGACGCCGGCTTTTTGCGATACCCACGTTGGCGCGACAATACCACGGTAATATCTCTTGCTCCCATATTGTAGGATTGGCGTACTGGAATTGAATCCGCGACACCGCCATCAACATAATACTCGCCATTAACGAGCGGCTGATCTCGATAAGCAAACGGGATTGCACACGTGGCCACCATTAAGTCGTGAACATTTTCGGCGGTTACTCGCATGTAATGCGCACTACCGGTTTCTACGTGAGTAATAGCGGCATACATAGGAATAGCATCGTTAAACTGCTCAGACGCTAGTGGTAACTGTTCGTTAGCGTAATTCCACAACCAATGGATATCAGTGAGATGCCCGCCGCGAAAAAAACGTACTGGACTATAAAATTCACGCTGACGTGCATATTCCAAAATCGCACGTTTACTGCGCTCAGGCTGTTGGCTGATATACCCAGCTAAATTAGTCGCGCCGGCTGAAACGCCAATTGCAAAGTCGAAGTCTTGGTAGCCAGCAAGCATTAAAGTATCAAGCACACCGCTGGCAAAAATGCCGCGCATTGCGCCGCCTTCGACGACGAGTGCGGAACGAGGAGACGTCATAGCGGACCTCCATGGGAAAGTAGAACATTACACAGAGTAGTTCTGCAGGGTAAACCTAAGATTCGGTTTACGATATTTGATAAATTTTATCGAGGTGATAGTTTTTATACAGCGTAAAACTGTCACCCGCAAGACAAAGAGGCCAATAACAAGTACCAACTACTCTCGCGTAACGACTAACTGCTTAAATAGCGGTAAATCTTGCAAGCTCTCAAAACTAGCATCCAAACCTGCCTGCTCACGTAGCGTCTCCGACTGCACAATTGCGCTCTCTAAATCTCGCAGTGCTTCGTCTACATAGCCACTCTCAGCATGTGCACAGGCGCGCTGATAGAGTGCATGACTGTTATCTGGATCAATCGATAAGGCTCGATTCGCTAAGCTTGTCGCCCATTGCGTCTGCCCCATACCTAATGCCGCATCCGCCTTGTAGGTTAATGCCTCAAGGTCATCAGGACGCACTTCTAGAATCTGATCATAGATAGCAATCTTGCTTTGTGGGCTCGCTTCTTGTGAGGCTTTTAACCACAAGGAATGGACTTCATTGGTCAATTCAATCTCTTCTTGAGTCGCTGCAATGTGACGTGATTTATGATGCAGCTCGCGCTCTAACTTATCCAAACGCGCTTCGTACGAATCGGTGATACGTTTTATTTCTTCATTAGCAAGTGTTCCAACACGATCTTTAATTTCGCGCAAGGAATTCCAACCGACCAAGACGAGCAAGGTCGACGCGCCCGCAATTAAATAAAAGAAATAAGTCACCGTATCGGTAGCATAGGCCAGCGCTTTATCTGCAACACTCAGCTCACGGTCAACCACTTTTTCAGTCAACTCAAGATGGGTATCGGCGATCATTTGCCGTAAATTTTTCACTTCATCGAGTAAATAGCGCTCAGTGAAAGCGCTATATAAAGGTGCTTGTAGTGAATTAATGGTGTCTTCTGCTTTGGCAACGCTTTGCTCATGTGTTAGTGCTTCAGCTTGATCATTTACCGGCTCAGCATGAGCACGAGTCGGTAAAAGAACCAAGGCGGAAACAAACAACAGCATCGAAAGCATTAAATGCAGAGCAACTTTTATTACGCTGTTTGTTCTGCTACCCATGTATCACAATGCTCCACTAGTTGGGAATGCAAGGCTTTCACAGCCGTGCCATAGTCTTGATCAGCAACCAAAAACATCATATCAACCTGACGCATTGCTTGGTGTACCGAGAGGATATTTACGTTCGCATCTGACAGTGCCGAAGAAGCTGACTTTAATAAACCGGGCACTTTCATATCGCTACCAATTGCGCTAACGAGCGCCAGTTTTTCTACGCGAATATCTGCACCGGCGTATGCTTGCTGCAAGCGATCCATCAACCAATTAATTCGTCGCTTATTACCTTTTAGATAAAAAGTTACGGTATTGGCATTAAAGTCTTTGGTTAACACACGGACGCCAGATTCTAAAACGAGATCATTCATTTTCTGGCCGTAGCTAGAATCTCCGACCATATCTTGATCAAAAATCTCTAAACCCCAGACATTACGTGCACCCGCAATAATTTCGACTTTCGGTTTTTTACTACTGTAGTCGTTACGAATTTCGGTACCGTTGTGCTCAGGCTCAAAGGTATTTTTCACACGTAAAATAATATTCCTTTTACGCAAACCCGCTGCCGCTCGAGGGTGAATAGCTTCCATACCCAGATTCGCTAACTGATCGGCCACGTCGTAATTTGTTAAACCAATCGGCTGTACATTGTTAGCACCAACGAGCATAGGGTCGGCAGTACTCAAGTGATATTCTTTATGAATCACCGCTTCGCGCGCGCCAGTAACCGTCGCAATTTTACTGAAGGTCATTTCGCTATAACCGCGGTCATAGGTACTCATTAAGCCTTCACGGCACTGGGTATAACCAGTAACAATTGGCATTTCAGTCGCTAAATCAACATCAGAAAATGCATAGGTAATATGCTCATCAAATGATTTTTGTGTATCTGAACGCCAATTGGTTAAATCGATAAAACGAGCATTCACATCATGCAATCGCAACAGCTGCACTGAGTTATAAGCACTATGTGCTTCACCCATTGCACTAAGCATCTCGCGCACACGATGAAGGTGATCATCCAAATGGAAGTGGCCAAACGAACAAACGACCTCAAGGTTTTCGAGGCAGTCTTTTACATCGGCCATGCGCCCCTGAATAAATTGATCTGCACGTTTACGCACTAGCTCGTGCTCAGAAAACATATCTGAGTTGATATCCAACATCATCTGCATGACTTCGTTTAGCTTGCCTTGCCAAGGGCGATTTTCATCCATTTCGGCAAATAGGGCATACACCCCAGGCTCCCCAGTTTTTTTATGTTCAAGCAAAGCGTTGGTTAAACCTGAGTAAGCCGAAACCACAAAAATTCGTTGGTAATAAGACGCGGCATCTTGGCTAAACGGTACTTGTTTACGCAGCCAGATATTATTTAAAACATCGTTATAGCTACTCATCGACGTGCCGCCAATTTTCTCCACGCTGTGGATATTATTGGCAACGCGATTCGTATTTTTTTCCATAATGGTCATCATTCTATTTCCTGAAATTTCTTATTGAATAAGTTGCTATCACCCTCTGCGGATGACGATTTCAGGATGTCAGTCTGTCAATGTTTCGCCGTCTAACGCGTAAACGCCATTTTCATCGTGAACTTCTTTGCCATTCAACGGTGGATTAAACACACACGCCATTTCCATATCTTCACTAGCACGCAATAGATGCTTATCATTTTTATCTAAGATGTACAAAGTGCCAGGCTCGATCGGATAGATTTTGCCATCCGCTACGGTTTCAACTTCACCGCGTCCGCTCATGCAATACACTGACTCTAAATGATTTTGATACCAGATAGGGGTTTCGGTATTGGCAAAGATAGTAGTGATATGAAAGGAAAAGCCCATATTGTCGTTTTTCAACAACATACGAACACTTTCCCAAGTGCCACCATTTATCGCGCGTTCGGAATTTTTACAATCTTTTAAGGTACGTACAATCATGTTTCTTTAGTCCTCTAAATTAAGATGCTTTTGAAATTTGCTCAGCCATTACATCGCCAATACATGCTTCCAAAATCTTGAGGCCCTTCAATAACTGATCTTCTTCAATCGTCAGCGGCGTCAGAATTTTAACCACTTGGCTATCAGAACCACTGGTTTCAATAATCAAACCGCGAGTAAATGCAAGTTCGGTGATTTTTCCCGCAACTTCACCATTTGCACATTCTAGGCCCTGCATAATGCCACGACCCTTGTGCTTCAATTGGCCACCGTGCTCTGCTTGAATTTCTTTTAAGCGACGACGAATAATGCTGGCTTTATGTTGTACTGATTGACTAAAAGTATCGTCAGCCCAATAGCACTCTAACGCGCGACGTGCCGTTACAAATGCATGGTTATTACCACGGAAAGTACCGTTATGCTCGCCCGGCGACCAAGTATCAAGTTCTTCTTTTAACAACACTAACGCAAATGGTAAGCCGTAACCGCTGAGTGATTTAGACAAGGTAATAACGTCTGGCTGAATACCAAATTCTTCAAAACTAAAGAAAGTACCACTGCGACCACAACCGGCTTGAATATCATCAACAATTAATAACATTTCATAACGCTTACATAGGTCTTGCAAACCTTGCATCCACTCTTTACTGGCGACGTTTAACCCGCCCTCACCTTGAATACACTCAACAATAACTGCAGCTGGATGGCCTAAACCTGAAGACTTATCCTTTAACGCTTTTTCGAAATACGACAGTGTATTGAAGTCACCAAGGTAACCATCAAATGGCATGAACTGCACGCCAGGTAATTCCATGCCAATCGACTTTTTGTAGTAACCATTGGCGGTAACCGCAGCAGCGCCTTGAGTCACACCATGAAAACCATTGGTAAACGAAACAACGGTTGAACGACCGGTATTCATGCGCACAATTTTCAAAGCAGCTTCAACCGCATTAGTACCTGTAGGACCAGTAAATTGAACCTTGTAGTTCATATCACGCGGTTCAAGGATCAAGTCACGGAAGGTTTCTAAAAACGCACCCTTGGCTTCGGTATGCATATCCAAACCATGAGTAATACCGTCACTCTCAATATATTCAATGAGTGCTTCTTTAAATTTTGGATTGTTATGACCGTAATTTAACGTGCCAGCGCCACCCAGAAAGTCGATATATTCTGTGCCCTGATCATCCGTCAGGAGTGCATTTTTGGCGGTTTTAAATGTCACCGGAAATGAACGACAGTAACCACGAACGTTCGATTCAATATCTTTATAAATACCCATAAATTTTACTCCTGAAGATGTGCGCGGCTTGCTGTAGAGGTACTACCCGCAAGCGCTTTAAAAGGACCGATATGAACCAGCATTTCTGTATCATGCTGACCACCGAAATGTTGCTCTCTGTCGAACATCACACGCGTATTTAGTGGCGCATCATTTTCTCGAGACAGCTTTTTGAACGTGTTCCACGAGGCATCGTTGCCAGTCGTGATACTCGTATGAAGATGGCGAACTCGACCTTGATGGCGAGTCAATAATTTAGAAAGCATTCTACTGGCCAACCCTTGGCCGCGAGCTTCTTCACCTACTGCTACCTGCCAAACAAACAAAGTATCTGGCTGGTCAGGCAAGAAGTAGCCCGAAACAAAACCGACCACCAAGCCTCCCTGCTCCGCAATCACACAGGTATCGCGAAAATGAGAGCACTGCAACAGGTTGCAATACATAGAATTTTCATCAAGGGGCTTACAACGACCAATCAGCTGGTAGACGGTAGATCCGTCTTCTGGATTGGGCTTACGCATAGTGATAATGCTTTGTTCTGTATTCGTTATTGCGTTTTTCTGAGCCAGAGACTGGTTCATAACTTTCATCAGAGTCCGCGTACCGGTGTAGCTTTTGATCGCCCGCACCATTACGTACTCAGTCATTTGCTTAGTACACGAAACAATTTAACACTGATGGATTTTATTTACAACACTAAACATGTATGCTTTCAACACAGCCAAATAACGCACCAGAATCATGAAAGTGTCATTTATTGGCAAAAATAACGCACAACTACGATGCAATATCACATTAAATTAGACTTTTTTCGTACAATACACGAAACAATATACATAGATGTCTATTCATTTAGACACATCAATTGAGCCGCAATGGTGATCCGAAGAGGATCAGGAGTAAGCATGACCGCAAATATTTCGTACTCTATAGATAAGAAAACCGCTAAAATACCCACTCCGCCAATTTCTAAAGCCTACAAAGACGATATGAATCGATACGATGAAGTGTTGGTATCCCTGCGCCGCATTATCCGTGCAACGGATATGCACTCGAAAAAGTTAAGTAAGATCTCTGGGCTAACATCGCCGCAACTACTGATATTGCAGACATTGCGTTTACATTCAGAGCTGACGGTGGGCGAGTTGGCGCGGAAAATTAGCCTGTCACAAGCAACCGTGACCACCATTATTGATCGCTTAGAAAAGCGTAATTTTGTGAAACGCGAACGCGGTAGCGTCGATAAACGCAAAGTATTTGTCTATCTCACCCCTGAAGCAGACGCAGCGTTGTTAAATGCACCCAAGCCCCTGCAAGAAAGCTTTGTGCAACAATTCCAAGATCTGCGCGACTGGGAACAAACCATGATACTCGCGGCTCTTGAACGAGTAGCGCACATGATGGATGCCCAGCATATTGATGCATCCCCTGTGCTTGATCTTGGTCAGCTAGACCGAATTGATCCGAGTCATTAAGTGAGCCAACCTGCATGCATTAACATCTTTGCTCGCCGAGGTGAAAGCCAAGGCGAGCAGTTACAACAAGTTCCGTTATAATCCTATCCACTGATTTTATTCAGTACCCACGTTAATTTGGGCGTGGAAGCCAGAGGGGTATTCCTTCTCCTATGGACGTATTACCTGCCCGCTACTGTTTTCTAATGGAGAATTCTATGACCGACGTCGTTATTGTTGCCGCTACGCGCACCGCTATTGGGTCTTTCGGCGGCTCACTCGCCGGTATTCAGGCGACCGATTTAGGTGCTTTGGTAATACGAGCGTTAATGGAAAAAACCGGCATTGCTGGTGAAGAGGTCAACGAAGTATTGATGGGCCAAGTGCTCACCGCTGGAGTAGGGCAAAACCCCGCGCGCCAAGCGGCAATTAAGGCTGGATTGCCAGCAACGACCTCAGCAATGACGATCAACAAGGTATGCGGCTCGGGCTTAAAAGCATTGCACCTCGCAGCACAAGCCATTGCTTGTGGTGATGCCGACCTGATTATTGCTGGCGGCCAAGAATCCATGTCGAATGCGCCTCACGCTCTACCAAACTCACGTGATGGTCAGCGCATGGGCCCTTGGACTATGGTTGATACTATGATTGTTGATGGCTTGTGGGATGCATTCAACGATTACCATATGGGTATCACCGCAGAAAACATTGCCTGCGAATATGATATTAGCCGTGAAGAACAAGACGCTTTTGCCGCGGCCTCGCAGAGCAAAGCATTGGCCGCCATTGAGGCCGGTCGCTTTGTTGATGAAATCACCCCCGTCTCGATTCCACAGCGTAAAGGCGACCCTATCATTTTCGCCACCGACGAAGGCCCACGCGCTGGCATCACCGCAGAGAAGCTAGGCGGTATGCGTCCAGCCTTCAAAAAAGACGGCACAGTAACCGCTGGTAACGCCTCGTCACTCAATGATGGCGCAGCGGCGGTAATGCTCGCTAGCAAAGAAAAAGCAGAAGCCTTAGGGTTGCCGATTTTAGCGACCATCAAAGCATACGCTAACGCCGGCGTTGACCCGAAAATCATGGGCACAGGCCCAATTCCGGCCACGAAAAAATGCTTACAAAAAGCCGGTTGGAGCGTGAGCGATTTAGACCTCATCGAAGCCAACGAAGCCTTTGCGGTACAAGCCCTATCAGTGAACAAAGGTTTGGAATGGGATGCTGAAAAAATTAACGTTAACGGCGGTGCTATTGCTCTTGGCCACCCAATTGGGGCGTCAGGCTGCCGTATTCTCGTAACCTTACTGCACGAAATGATTCGTCGCGATGCACACAAAGGCTTGGCCACTTTATGTATTGGTGGCGGTATGGGAGTGTCGCTGGCGATTGAACGCTAAGAATGAAGCACATCGATATCCAATAAAAACGGGGCTTATAGCCCCGTTTTTATTTCCTGTTTATTTTGACAATTAACCTCAACAAACTTCACGTTTACTGTGGCAGTTTTCCTCAATGCCTCTTAAGCTGAGTGGATCAAAATTCCACGCGAAGGACAGCTTTATGACTTCTGCTTACACCGTGCCCGGTCAGATGATGACCCAGCCTTTAATTATTTCTGATTTACTCGAATATGCAGCGATGCATCACGGTTCGCACGGGATTGTTAGCCGACGTTTAGAAGGCGATATTCATCAATATACGTATCGCGATGCCTTAGCTCGCAGTAAGCAGTTAGCCAATGCATTAATCGCGATGGGTGTTCAGCCTGGTGACAGAGTGGCGACGCTGGCGTGGAATGGCTATCGCCATTTTGAGTGCTACTACGGGATATCCGGTATTGGTGCTATCTGCCATACCGTAAATCCACGTTTATACAGCGAACAAATTGAATACATCATTCAACACGCTGAAGACTGCTATGTGTTTTTAGATGCTTGTTTTGCTCCATTACTAGAAACCATTGCCGACAAGCTTACATCAGTGAAGGGCTTCATCTTGATGATCGATGAAGACAAGATGCCGCCAACAACACTACCCAACGCGCAAAATTACGAAACCTTACTAGCCGCAAACAGCAGCGAATATATATGGCCGCGTTTAGACCACGATAGCGCCGCCTGCTTATGCTACACGTCCGGCACGACTGGCAACCCTAAAGGGGTTTTATACTCACAAGGTTCTACCGTATTGCATGCGTATGCGAGTCGTAACCCTGATGCATTATGCGTAGGTGCCGACAGTGTCGTCATGCCTGTGGTGCCCATGTACCACGTATGCGCATGGGGGATGCCTTATATCGCACCAATGTCCGGCGCAACGTTAGTACTGCCAGGCGAAGGCATGGATGGCCCCGACCTATACGAGCTAATTAATTACGCCAAAGTCGATTTAATGCTCGGTGTGCCGACTATTTGGTTGCGTTTAGTCGATTATTTAAAAGCTAATAAACTCAGCATTCCGTCGGTTAAAACGGTTGGTGTTGGCGGCTCTGCCTCGCCACGTTCACTGGTTGAAACCTTAGATAAAGATTTTGGCATTTATTTATTGCCGATTTGGGGCATGACAGAAACCTCACCATTGGCAACACTAGGTGCACCGACAAAAGCCATGCAGTCGATGACCGATGATGAACGCTATCGCTTGCAAACCACCGCCGGTAAGCCGATGTTTGGTTTTGAAATGGAAATATTTAACGACGACGATGAACCGCAACCACACGATGGTAAAAGTCGCGGCTATTTACGCGTACGCGGCCCTTGGGTATTGAGCAGCTACTACAAAGTAGATAAAGCCGACTCTTTTTTCATTGATGCGAATGGAAAGTCTTGGTTCGATACTGGCGATATTGCCGTGATTGATGCCAATAGTTATTTGCAAATTGTGGACCGCGCCAAAGACGTGGTGAAGTCTGGCGGAGAATGGATTTCTAGTATTGATCTAGAAAATGCCGCCGTTGGTCATCCATGCGTGAAGGAAGCTTGCGTCATTGGCGTAAGGCATAAAAAATGGGACGAACGACCACTACTATTTTTAATCAAAACCGACGATGGCGATGTCAGCAAAGAAGAAATTTATACTTTCTTAGAACAGCACGTGGCGAAATGGTGGTTACCGGATGATATTTTATTTGTCGATGAACTACCGCATACCGCAACAGGCAAGCTGCAAAAACGAACCCTGCGAGATGAATACATCGACTATTTAATTAAAGATTAACATCCGTCGTTTTAGTAAAAGCTACTAGAGATCATTCGACCTCTGGTAGCCGCACTGCCATCCAGCTTCCTGCGACGCCCATCACCGACAAAATCAAAATAACGCCGCTTAAACCGATAATGGGAGTCAAGCTTCCAACACCCCCAACAAGTAACAAAACCACACCAATAATGGTATTACTGATGGACACATAATCGGTCCGTTGATTACCCTCCGCCATATTCACGACATAGGTTTTACGCCCCAACCGCACACCTTGATGGGCAACGCTTAAGACAAAATACAAGCCCGGCAATAACCACAAACTTGCTAGCCAAGGTTGTGCTAGCGACTCGCATGCTACGACGAGCAAGCCAACAAGTGCCGCCATCAAACCTGATGAAATCATCACACGACGACTAGAAGTATCGGCGAAACGCCCCCAAAACGGCCCAGAAAATAAGCTCGCAGCACCACTCGCCATCAAAAACAACGCCATAATACCGATACTTGCGCCGATATTTTGTTGCGCCATTACAATGATAAAAGGTGCGCTTAATGCAGAGCACAATAATAATGAACGGGTTAATACAAAATGGCGAAAGCGTACATCTGTTTGCATAAGCGATAAGCGCTTAAACGCTTGTAAAAGACCATTGCGTCCGCCATCAACTTCACCTGCCTGCTCCTCCACACCCGCATAAACTATGGCTGCTAGCGCCCACAAAATTGCAGCACCAACAAAACCTAAGACATACATACCGACGTCAGAGTTCTCACTAAGGCCTAATGCCAAGGCCGCGCCCATCGCCAGCGTAATTAAGCCTGCACCACTTGCCGACCAGCCATTCAAACTGCCACGCTGCGACTTAGGAATGGTTTTACCCAGCACATCTTTCGATGCAACAGAATTTAATCCACGAGCCAAACTAAAGATCACCAATAAGCCAATCACCAGCCAACCGGCCAAGCTGCCTTCCAGTCGCCAAGCGACCAAAGCAATACCGAGGACGGCCATCGCTTGCAATATACTACCGACCACCCAAACCCACTTTCTCACCGGCATTCTTCTTATAACGCTAGCAATTGCTAATTGCGGCAGTAAAGATCCCGATTCGCGAATAGGCACTAACCACCCCAACAAATAAGCCGGTGCACCAATGGTTTGCATCACCCAAGGTAACGTGATTTTTGGATTAATGAGCGCATCGCCCAGTTTCGATAGGAATAAACTGAGTAACATTTTAATAAAGTTACCCGGCGCTTCTTTGCACGCTTCGGTTCCAATTGTTTCGCAAGCGCGTGCATCCTCTTCATTAACGAGCTTTTCATATAGCTGCGACGACAATGATTTATTCGCCATGTTTTACCTACTCGTTGTTAATTTAGATCAGAGTTTACCTGTTTTCGACTAGATTTTGCGCCCATAAAAAAACCACCCGAAGGTGGTTGCTTTATGGTGCATGCGGTTTTATGAATGCTTTTGCATGAAGGCTTTCACTTGCGGAGCAATGCTTTCACGGTACTTTCGACCATTGAAAATACCATAGTGACCGACGCCCGGCTCTTCCAGATGTACTTTTTTAGTCTTTGGAATTGAACTACAAAGTTCAAGGGCACAAGACGTTTGACCTCTGCCGGTGATATCGTCCAACTCGCCTTCAATTGTCATTAACGCCATGTTTTTAATATCTTTCAGGTCAATAGGCTCGCCACGATATTCCATCGTGCCTTTTGCTAATTTCTGATCAATAAACACTTTACGAATCGTATCCAGATAATATTTAGCCGGCATATCCATCACCGCTAAGTACTCGTTATAAAATTCGCGATGCGCTTCAGCACTCTCGCCATCACCTTTAATTAAGTCGTTATAAAATTTAAAGTGCTTATTGACATGGTTATCCATATTCATCGACATAAAGCCCGACAGTTGAATAAAACCTGGATAAACCATCTGCCCTTTACCAACAAATTCCTGCGGAACGCGGCAAATTACATTGTCTTCAAACCACTCTAAATCTTTACCACCAGCATAATCGTTTACTTCCGTAGGACTGATGCGGACGTCAATTGGGCCGCCCATTAGGGTCATAGTTTTAGGTAAATTCTCGTCTCCGCGCTTAGACATCACACTGGCGGCAACCAAAGCCGGAACGCATGGCTGACAAACGGCCAATACGTGGGTATCTGGACCTAAATGAGCCATAAATTCCATCAGATACTGAACATAATCATCAAAGCTAAATTCACCCTCAATCCGCGGAACATCGCGAGCATTTTTCCAATCGGTAATGTACACCTCATGATCCGGCAAAAACTCTCTAACAGTACCACGCAACAAGGTTGCGAAGTGCCCAGATAGAGGCGCCATGATCAATACTTTTGGATGTTTCAAACCACGCGCTCGGCGGCGGAAATGCACTAAATTGCAATACGGCTTCTCAACCGCATTGACATATTCTATGCCGACCTCTCGCCCATCTATTTCAGTGGTATCTAAAAACCATTCTGGCTTTTCGTAGTAATCAGTTAAACGCTCAACGAGTTCCATTGATGCTCTGAATGTACGGAGAAACCAAGATGAATTTAACGGGCTTAGAGGAAAGTAAAACATCTGCCGCGATTGTCGTGCCATTACATGCATAGGACGCATGACATTCATTATCTGTGCGTTAATTTTATAAAGCATGGGGCACCACCTGTTGCTGAAAAGACCTAAGGCCTCTGATATTCCTGTAATGATTCTGAGCTTAGCGCATTCACGGCACTTTGCGCTCGAATCTCTGCTTCGACGCCAAATCCTGTTCGACGTTCTTGACGATTTGTTTCACACCGTTGTAACACTGAGACAAAAGTGGTCACAGCCAATCTCATCATGGCCTGTATTGCCAACCAAATGGCACTATTAGCCATGCATTCAATGAGTATTTCTTCTATCCTGTTATTTAAACAATAATTAAGAAACCACTATGACTCACCCAGATAAGCAAAGCGACCAGCGCTTTAGTACATTTGCAGAATTCTACCCCTACTACTTAGCCGAACATGGCAATCCAATCTGCCGCGGACTGCATTATGTCGGTTCAGCAATTGCCTTGGGAGTACTGCTGTACTGCCTTGTAAGCGGTAATTACATAATGCTGCCATTAACATTACTAGCAGGCTATGGCTTTGCTTGGATTGGCCACTTTTTCTTTGAACACAATCGTCCTGCGACGTTCATTTATCCACGCTGGAGCTTTATTGGGGATTGGGTAATGTTAAAAGACTTTTTGACAGGCCAATTACCACAAAAATTAGCAGCCTTTAAAGCACCGCCACGCGATTAAGCGGGCGGGGCATTTAATTGCTAACGCATGTCCGCAATATTTAGGGAGTTGGCGCGAATCTAAAAATTTAGTGGCGAGAAATCCTATCAAGCGATAGCTGAAAGGAACCAAAGCTTAACTCTCCACGAGATTGCATACGGAGCATCAACCACCAGACGATGCCACCGGCCAATAAATTTCCCAAAGCAGCACCAATTAGCAAACCGCGTACACCATCCAGTTGTAAACCAATGACAGCGCCCAACACATAAAACACAAATAGCCTTACCGTGTTTAACACCATCGAAATCACGGTTCTTTGCAATGAGTTCAAGGCCGCGTTTACACACAACACTATCCCCATACCTATGTAACCCAAAGGCAACCAGTGTAAGTACATAACGGTAACTTTCACCACCTCAGCATCCTCCGAAAAGAGCTGCGCTAGCGGTTCTGCTACTAGCCATAACACAGCGCAAATACTGAGTTGCGCGATAACAACTAATCGCAGGCTGTAATTCATAACCAACCAAATACGATCATCATTACCAGCCGCATGATTCTGAGCGATAAAGGCCGGAAGCGTCGCCGTCAGGGCTAAAACTAACGACAAGAGGAAAGAGTCAAAGCGCATACCAACGCCAAAACCGGCAACAGCTGCCTCGCCCGAATTAGCAATCATAGAGAGCAAGATGGCACCAGCCACAGGTACTAGTAGATTGGTGATCATTGCTGGAATTCCCAGCTCAAGCAGCCGTCGCCACAAGGCCAGCATTTGTTTCAGTGTTAACTCCACAAATGACACATAACCCTGGCGAATTTGTTGCTGCATAATGACACCTAAAACAATGGCCCAGCAAATCCCGCTTGCCAAAGATGCACCGCCAATGCCCATTGCAGGAATTGGCCCCAAACCAAAAATAAGCAATGGATCAAGCATGGCATTGAGCATAGCGGCGGCCAACATCATCAATGACGGTAACTTAGTGTTGCCCATTGCTCGCAACGAGGCATTTTGCATCATGAGCGCCAGCAGAAGAATCGATCCCGGCCACCAATACACCATGTACGCCCATATTTCTGGCAACAACTCGGCATCGGCACCCATCGCCCTAAACAAAGCATCATGATTGAGTACTCCAATAAGCCAAAGCACTGTACCCAAAACAAAACTCAACATTAGGCCGGAGGTTAGCGCCCGTCGCAGGCTCAGTGTGTCGTCAACACCCACTGCCCTAGCGATCAATGCCGACAACGCTATGCCTAAGCCAATCGCCATATTGCTGATCACCATAGTCACTGGCTGAGCAAAACTGACGGCTGCCAGACTTGTCGTACCGAGCAAGCTAACAAACCACGCATCGACGAGACTGAAGAACATCATCGCCAAAATACCAATAATCATTGGGCGTGTGAGTTGATGCAACGTAGCCGCAATTGGCCCACCTAGAATAGCGTTTCTCAAAGTTTGGCTTACCTTGTTATTTTAAAAGCGTTTACACAACCGGCTGGATGACCCTACTTTATATGATCTTGCGACTGATCGAGTGACGCAATTAGATCACCACAGGTAATTCTTTGTCCCTTTTATGTAACCCCTCCTCCCAAGCCATCAGATGTGATCTATCTTTTAACTATTATTCTTATCAGCTCGTCCGGAGACACTCATGAAGTGGTTCACCCCCATGCTGTGCATGCTCAGTATCAATAGCACCTGTCAAGCCGACACGATCACCCTCAGGGCCGATGAATGGTTCCCAGTAAATGGCGATCCGCAAGCCGAACATCGCGGCTATATGATTGATATAGCTACAAAAATCTGGGAATCTCACGGACATAGCGTCGATTACCAGATCATGCCATGGGAGCGTGCAATCGAAGAAACACGTTCTGGGCAAGTCGACTGTATTGTCGGTGCTTATGTCGAAGATGCGCCCGATTTCGTCTTCCCATCATCCGCATTGGGGATGGACGAAAGCCATTTCTTTAGCCTTAGTAAAAACAATTGGAAGTTCCACGGCATCAACTCCTTGAAGCAAGTGCGCCTAGGCGTTGTCGGCGGCTATGCCTACGATGAAGGCCCGCTTGATGCCTACATAGAAAAATATGAAAACAGCAGTCGCGTACAAATAATGAAGGGCAATAACGCCCTAGAGCAAAACATCAAAAAACTGATATCTGGGCGTATAGATTCGATTGTTGAATCACCCATGGTAATGAAAGCCAAACTCAAGAAAATGGGTCTTCATCTAGACATTCAAGACGTAGGAACCATTGGCGATCCAACCCCAATGTACATAGCCTGCTCGCCGCAAAATCCAAATTCGAAAGAGTACGTTGAGCTATTATCAGCAGGCATAGACGAGCTGAGAATAAATGGCGAACTGCACAAGATCCTCAGCCACTACGATATCGACGATTGGGAAGTATCCATTGTTAGTAACAACAAATAGATCTGCATGAACTTTTTCTGTGCATAGCATTCCAACTGCGGTCGCAATTTTGACCGCAGACGCCATCAAACCCTCCCCAATGCCCATGGTTGCACTTGTAACAGTGGATGGTTATTCTGCGCCCACATATTTTTACGCGCAGAGAGGAAGCTATGCTGAAGCAAACAACCCTACTGGCTGCCCTATTGGCAACTCCGTTCGCCGTCATGGCTGCTGAAGAACAAGGACCTTGGACTGGTGCCGCAGAACTTGGAACTATTTTCACCTCAGGCAACACCGAAACCCAAAGTATCAATGGTAACTTCGGCGTAAAACACGACGGTGAAGTATGGGATTCGGAACTTAAGCTACAAGCTTTAACCAGTAAGGAAGACGGTACAACATCGAAAGAAAAGTACAGCGGCCTAGTGCAGTTCGATCGCAACTACACTGAGCACTCTTACTTGGCTATTGTCGCTCAGCAAGAACGCGCGCGCTTTAGTGGTTATACTTATCAGTCGACCATATCAGCTGGTTACGGTTATCGTATTATCAATGAAGATAATATGGAGCTGGATGCTGAAATCGGTCCTGGTTACCGTCGTGACAAGCTCGAAGCAACGGATGAAATCCAAGAAGAAGCTATTGGTCGTTTCGCACTGAACTACCACTGGACCATTCGTGAAGGCGTTAAATTCGTTGAGTTATTTTCAGTAGAATCTGGCGACAGCAACACCATCTACAAGTCAGAAACCGGTTTACAAAGCCAGATCAATGGCAGTCTTGCCACTAAGCTGACCTACAAAGTGAAATACGTTGAAGAAGTACCAGCCGACAAAGAAAACACCGACAGCGAATTTGGTGTGACACTGGTTTACAGCTTCTAAGCGAAATCCCAGTTGTTGGGTTTTCACCGAAACTGAACACAAAAAAGGCCGACATCAATGTCGGCCTTTTTTTGTTGCTGTTCGATTAATCCGCTTTCTCGTCCTCATCACAATCCTCTTCATTCATGAAGCGCTCTTCATCGTGATGTCGCCATTTTTTCTCTTGTTTTTCCTTTTGCACTTGCCATTGAACTTTCTGTTCATCCGTTAGCACAGCGGTTATTTGCTCATTAAATAGGGCCCGTTGAGCATCATGCTGCGCTTTGTCACCTGGCCATTCTGGCGCAGGATTGCTGGCCATTTTCGCCGCTAACTGCTGACGTTGTGTATCGCTAAGATTTAAATCACGGCTCAGGCGATCCAACAGACTTGCCTGCATACGCGCATGTCGCTCTTTGATCTGCGCCTGAGCTTGTTCTTTTTGCTCCGGCGTTAGTACCGCGTTCATTTCGTCATGCATGGCTTGCTGTAACTGGCGACGCTCGTCGCGTGTTTCGCTGCGCTTTTCTTCCGAAGTACGCAACTCGCTGAATTTATTGCGATAACGGTCTTCGATGTCATCAATACGCTCTTCTTGCTCATCGGTTAGATTGAGTGACTCTTGCCAATCCATTTCGCGATGTTTACCCTCAAAACCCCAAGCTTGAGTTGTCGTTAGCAATACGCTACAAGCAAACAAACTCAAGGTACGTGTTGTACGTGTCATCATATTTTTCATGGGTCATTCCTCTGGCAAGCCAGTTCATGTTGTCTGAGGTTATACTACTGATATTGAGCCAAAGTTGTGTCCGGCTTTGAAAAGAATTGTCACTCGTGCCTGCGCTCGAAGACTCACTAGCGGCGGAAAGGGTTATGGATCAAGACGACGAGTTATTTTTACAAGAGATGCAGGGCGTAGAGCGCATTCAAATTCGAGAGAAAGTGACTCTACGCAAAACACCATTAGTCGGCGATGCAGAGGCGCGCCGCCAAGCAGCCCTCGACGAAACTCATGCGCTGAAACGCGACCCAAATCATCTGAGTACAACAGACGTGGTTCGTATTGGCCCACATGATGTGGTCGGCTTCAAACGCCCTGGTATACAGGACGGCGTTTTTCGTAAGCTGCGTCTGGGTAAGTACGATATTGAGGCACGCTTGGATTTACATCGCCGAACCATAGAGCAAGCACGCCAAGAGGTGTTTCGATTTGTGCGCGACTGTTTGGCTGCCGATATTCGTAGCGTGCTCATATTACCGGGCAAAGGCGACCGCAGTATTGGCGATCCAGCGGTACTGAAGAGCTATTTAGCGCATTGGCTGGAAGACTTAGACGACGTCCAAGGGTATCACACAGCTCAACCTCATCATGGCGGTAGCGGCGCTTTTTATGTACTGCTACGCAAAAGTGATCGTAAGAAGCAGTTAGCTCGGGAGCAGTTTAGCAAAGGGCGAATCTAGCCCTTTGCTTAATAGTCTCAGTTACCATTCTCGCGTGCTATTTGGGCATCCAGTTCAGCAATACCTTCCGCCATTAGGGCATGGCAACGCTCTGCCAAAGCTTTCACATCGTCTTTGGTCATGCCTTCAGTACTGATTGGCTCTAAGTACTTAGCTAACGCACGTCCAGATTTCCAACGACCAAGATCTATATTCTTATGGGTGCTGCTGTAACAAATAGGCACCACAGGGATACCCGCTTCAATCGCTAGAACAAAAGCACCACTTTTAAATGGCAATAAACCTTTGCCTCGACTGCGAGTTCCTTCCGGGAAAATATACAGTGCGCAAGCACGTTTATTTACTAGGTTGGCGACGGTAGCCATGGTTTCCCATGCTTTGCTTTTGTTGCCACGGTCGATAAATATATTCCGCGCCAACCAAAACAGCAGCCCAAACACTGGGATGTACATCAAATCCTTCTTACCCAAAATAGCGATATTGCCGGGTAATAAACCTGGGTAGATAAATACATCCAAACTGTCTTGATGATTTGCCAAATACACAGCTTGACCATTCCCCACAGGAGACTCATTCAAGCCTGTCATTCGCACGCCCAGAATATAGCGGCCCCACGAAAATAACTTAGCGCAATCGCGGGTATTGTTGGGGTGAAAAGGTCGCACGATGCATAGCAACAAACCCGCAGTACAACCCAAAATAAAATACGGAATTAATAAAGCGGCACGTAGCGCAGGTAACATAGGACTCTCTATACCTAGAACAATAGGATTTGCATTGTTGGGACAATAGACCGGATCAGCAAGGTGCTGATCCGTCATTACTCAGTGCCTTAAATGCAAATGCCCTAATGCACTCAAGTACGTTTATTAAAACTTAATTACCTTAAGAATAGCTGATACGCCGTATTCTCGGTTTCATCCCAATAACCGTAGCCTAGCTCTTCCAGATAGCCATGCAATTGATCGCGCTTGTCGTCAGTAACTTGCAAGCCCACCAGCACACGACCAAACGCGGCCCCATGATTGCGATAATGAAACAACGAAATATTAAATTTCTTACCTAACTTGCGTAAAAAATTCAGCAAAGCCCCCGGACGCTCAGGAAACTCAAAGCGATAGACACGCTCATCACTGACCGCCGCTGGCGCATGACCGCCGACCATATGGCGAATATGATATTTAGCAATTTCGTTATCGGTAATATCAAGCACTGGGTAGTCGTCGCCATGCAGCTCAGCCAGCAGAGCATCACGAGCACCGACTTCCGCACCAACTTTTACACCCACGTAGATCTGCGCTTTGCCTTCATCAGCGAAGCGATAATTAAATTCTGTGATCGGGCGCTTACCAAGCAAGCTGCAAAAACGCTGAAAGCTACCTGGCTCTTCCGGAATCGTAACCGCCAAAATGACTTCGCGACCTTCACCGATTTCAGCCACTTCAGAAATGTAACGCAGGCGATCAAAGTTCATATTGGCACCACTCATGATGGTGACTAGATTTTGATCACGACACTGTTCGCGCTCAACGTACTTCTTCAGTCCAGCTAAGGCTAAAGCACCGGCAGGCTCACAGATGGCGCGGGTATCATCGAAAATATCTTTAATCGCCGCACAGATCTCATCCGGCGTACAGGTGATGACTTCATCAACATGGTCTTTGCAAACTTCCCATGTGTGCTTACCGATTTGAGCGACAGCGACGCCATCAGCAAAAATACCAACCTGTGGCAAAACTACTCGATCTTTCGCCGCAAGGGCTGCCGCTAAGCATGCCGATTCGGTGCTTTCGACAGCAACGATACGAACTTGCGGTGCTAGTGCTTTCACAAAAGCGGCAATACCCGCACACAGGCCACCACCACCTACCGGAATAAAAATGGCATCAGGGGCTGTACTTAGCTGACGCAGAATCTCCATTCCTACGGTACCTTGGCCGGCAATGATATCGGGATCATCATACGGGTGGATGTAGGTGTAGCCTTTCTCCTCCACCAGCTTTTGCGAGTGCGCTAACGCTTCATCAAACGAATCGCCAAAAAGAACAACCTTAGCGCCACGGGCTTTTACCGACATCACTTTGATTTCGGGTGTCGTACGCGGCATAACAATAATGGCCTTAATGCCAAGCTCTTTCGCTGCTAATGCTAAGCCTTGCGCATGGTTGCCCGCGCTGGCAGCGATCACACCGGCGGCTTTTTCCGCATCGGTTAATTGCACCACCTTGTTGTAAGCACCGCGCAACTTAAACGAGTACACTGGCTGCTTATCTTCACGCTTGACCCAAATTTGATTACCCAATCGCTCACTTAAGAAGTTAGCGACATGCAAGGGGGACTCTATGGCGACATCATAGACGCGCGCTGCGAGTATTTTTTTGAGGTAATCGTTCAACATACGGGTATCCAATGCGGAGAGAGCCAAAAATGTAATACGCAAGGCGCGCATTGTAACGCATCAATGCATATAATTCGCCGTATCCTTACTTAACTCAGTGACCCACCATGACCCAAGACGAACTGAAACGCGCCGTTGGCCAAGCCGCGGTCGATCTCATCAAACCCCAACTCGACGACAACAGCATTGTCGGTGTTGGTACTGGCTCTACCGCCAACTGTTTCATCGATGCTCTGGCCAGTATCAAACACTTGTTTGATGGCGCGGTTGCTAGCTCCGAAGCGTCAGCACAGCGTCTGCGTGATCATGGTATTCACGTGTACGATCTAAATGCCGTAGACAGCCTTGATGTTTACATTGATGGCGCTGATGAGATCAATGATCGCCTTGAAATGATCAAAGGTGGTGGTGCGGCACTGACGCGTGAAAAGATCGTTGCCGCGGTGGCACAACAATTTATCTGCGTCGCCGATGAAACAAAATTGGTGGGTTTGATGGGCACTTTTCCACTACCGGTCGAAGTTATTCCAATGGCGCGTTCATATGTGGCGCGCGAATTGGTCAAACTGGGCGGTGATCCAACTTGGCGTGAAGGCGTAATTACCGACAACGGCAACGTCATTTTAGATGTGTACAACATGCACATCAGTTCACCCGCTGACTTGGAAACCCGCATCAACCAAATTACCGGTGTTGTCACCAATGGTTTGTTTGCTCTGCGTCCAGCGGATGTATTGCTCCTAGGAACTCAAGATGGCGTTAAAACCATTCGTGGCGCATAACCCGACCCTATGTTGAAAACATGCTACGGATGGCTTTGGCGTTTTCTTCTTGCCCTGCTGGTACTTGCAGCACTCGCAGGCGCAGGGCTGTTTTTTTTACCCTCGCTATTACAGCCCATGCTCAACCAAATACTGCCGCTGTTGTTGCGCGACAGTGTGGGCCCGAATAGCGAGTTGCACGTCGACCACGTTGGCTGGCGCAATATCAATATTGATCATTTGCGCTTAATGCCAGACGCCAACACTCAGATAGATATCAGTAATCTTCAGCTAAATTATGATCCAAAAGACCTGTTACTCGGGCAGCTAGACAGCCTCACCATCGAACGCGTCCTTGTTAATTTATCGGATCAAACCAGCAAAGACCTACCCGATGCAGCCAGTGTAAACACAGATGGCTTAGCGACAGCGCAGACGATTGAACTGCCTCTTCTCGCCGACCTAATGGCATTGCCACTAAAACGCATCGACGCACCGAATATCATTATTCAGCACCCGCAGGTCAGCGCTACATTATCTGCCACCCTGACACCTGAACTGTGGCGCGTTAATGGTGATGCTCAGCTAAACGACTTGCCTTTACCTTGGCAAATCGAATTGCAGCTCCAACAATCCGGCGACTTACTGCTAATGGTGTCCGAGAGCGAAACTCTTCTAGCTCAGCTTTATGGTCACTTAGACCAGAATGATAGCGAAAGTCATCTAACACTCGATCAGCGCACCGATGCTTCCGCCCTAAGCAAGCGTCTCCCCGCGCTCGCCGATTTACCCTTGGCATTGAGCAATCTGCATCTAAGTGCCGATATTCGCAGCCCGAACACCGTACGCATTCCCGATGATCTCATTGTTCAATTGAAAGCGGATATTCAAAGCGATGCCTTGGCACTGAACGAAAACACTCAAATGGCCGCAACCCAACTCACTGTCAGTATTGATAAAGCAATTGCTGCAGACGACTGGGTGATTGATGCGAATAGCGCGCAACTGAATCTTTTAATGAAAATAGCCGATGATGATTGGACACTCACAGCAGGCCCACTCAACATCAGCTCACGCTGCAATGCAGCACTCAACGAATGCCAACTCAACAGCAAAATCAACACTGCCGTTAAAGGCCCTGCCAGCATGCAGATATCCTTGTTGCCCGAGTTGAAATGGCAGCAAGCCACAGGCATCAGCGGCACACTGCCGTTATCAATCAAAGGCACTCAACCCGAAAATTTAAACGCCGAACCGCCCGTTCCACGTGCCGCACTGCAAGCCGATGGCAGGCTCGATTTTAACATGAGCAACGACGGACACTGGCAAGTCACCAGCACCGACGGCATTCAGCCACATCTTATTCTAGGGCCTTATCTCGGCTGGCAGACACAGCCATTGAGCCTAACTCTACTGCCGAATTTAAACGTCCATGGTTTCACCGATGAACGTGGCCTACCTGTGATCGACGCAGAACCGCTCACGGTAGAAATTGCCGCCTTCGATGTAAGCCAAGGAGACCGTGTCCTACACTTTAAACGCAATGAAATTAGCTGTGAACCTGATCGCCTGAGCAGCCTAATGTTGCTCGATCAGCTGTTAGGTAATTGCGAAATGAAACTCCGTTTAGGCAAATCCAAGTGGGATCTATGGCCAATTCCCGATATGCAAATTAATGGGCCGATTGCCATTACCTACAACCCAACTCGCCAACGCATACTGGCCGACCTAAAACTCAGCGCCGCTAGGAAGCAGTTCAACCTGCGCACTCACGTAGAACATGACTTGCTGCAAGGTACTGGCAGTATGCAATGGCACCTAAACGATGCGCCGCTTGATTGGGGCAAGCTCGGCTTAGATGACATGGCCAACCTAACCAAAGTACAACTGCTCGGTGGTTTACTGTCTGGTCAGGGCTGGATCGACTGGCAAGGGCCCAATGCCGAAAATCCAGACGCCGAGTGGAATATAACCCCCGATACCATGCTGCGAGCCGATGGCTTTAATGCCCTGTACGACAACAGCATGGCGCTGGAAGAATGGAATGCCATGCTCGCCCTACGCAGACCACAGGGAGGCGACTACCTGTTGGACGCTCAAGTATCTGGGGGCAAACTGGATAACGGTATCGCCCTTAAAAACATACTCGCACGTAGCCAAACTCGCATTCCTGCCGACTTCTCCTACGCCTTGGTCGACATCTACGAAATGCACACCGACATACTCGGTGGCCGCGTTTACACCCCATTGATTCGCTACGACAGCCGTAAAGAAATCAACGCATTCGGTATACGCTTAGATCATATTCAACTGAGTGAACTGGCCAAACTCGAAGCAGACTCTGGCATCAATGCCTCCGGTGTATTAGACGGCATGCTACCAATCGTACTTACCCCCGAAGGTCCCATGGTGCCGGGCGGCAACTTATTCGCTCGTGATCCCGGTGGCATTATTCAATACCGCAGCAGCGCTGGCGAAGCCCTAAAAAGCAGCGACCAAACCGTCGGCATGGCCATGAACTTACTCGACAACTTCCTCTACAATCAGCTCGAATCTGGCATTCAGTATCAACCTGATGGCAGCCTCAATATCGCTCTGCAGTTTCAAGGCAAAAATCCTGACTTCTTCGGCGGCCAAGCAACACATTTGAACATTAATTTGGATTATAACTTGCTGGATTTGTTGGAGAGCTTGCGGATTACCAACGAAGTGGTGGAGAAGGTCGAAGCGAAATATCGGTAAGGGTTTTAGAACACTGGATACGAATGATGTTGTAGGAGGGAGTCGACGAACGTTTTTTGTTCGTACTCCCGATTATTGTTTTGCGCCGTATTCGGCACTGCTCGCTGGCGCTCCCTGAGTACCTCCTACGGAAAACATACATTTCGTATTAACAAAAAGAACCGCAGCGTCAGCCGCAAAACCTCGCCAACACCCACCACCTTGTCATAAATCCGTAACATTCCAACTTCAAACTGCCCCCATCGACACTTCTATGCAGAATCTATAGTCGAAAGCAGGCTACAATCGGGTTTTTATGTTAACTCGACCTGCCCAGCTAGGAGATCCACCATGGCTTTTAACGATGCTCAACGCTTCTTTCCAGAAACGCGCTTGCGCCGTATGCGTCGCGATGATTTTTCACGTCGTTTGATGCGCGAAACTCAGCTGACGGTGGATAGCCTGATTTATCCGATGTTTGTGGTTGAGGGTCACCAAGAGCGTGAGCCGATACCTTCGATGCCGGGTATTGAACGAGTGTCGATTGATTTATTGGTCGCAGAAGCTAAACATTTATACAAGCTTGGTGTGCCTGCGATCGCGCTATTTCCGGTAACACCTGCCAGCGCCAAGTCGTTAATGGCGGAAGAAGCCTTTAATCCAAACGGCTTAGCGCAACGAGCTGTGCGTGCGATTAAAGATGCCGTGCCAGAAATGGGCGTGATTACGGATGTAGCGCTTGATCCGTTCACCACTCATGGTCAAGACGGCATCATTGATGAAAACGGTTATGTGTTGAATGACCGCACTGTAGAAGCACTAGTACAACAAGCGCTGTCACATGCCGAAGCCGGTGCTGATATCGTCGCGCCGTCCGATATGATGGATGGTCGCATTGGCGATATCCGCGAAGCGTTAGAAGAAGAAAGTTTTGTGAACACGCGCATCATGGCGTATTCCGCCAAGTATGCTTCCGCCTATTACGGCCCGTTCCGCGATGCGGTTGGCTCGGCGGCAAACCTAGGCAAGGCGGATAAAAAAACCTACCAAATGGATCCAGCCAACAGCAATGAAGCATTGCATGAAGTGGGGCTAGATCTGGCCGAAGGCGCCGATATGGTGATGATTAAACCTGGCATGCCGTATTTGGATATCGTGCGTCGTGTTAAGGATGAATTTCAGGCCCCTACCTTTGTTTATCAAGTTAGTGGCGAGTACGCCATGCACAAGGCTGCGGCCTTGAATGGTTGGTTAGATGACAATGCGGTGATGCAAGAATCGTTACTTTGCATCAAACGCGCCGGTGCCGATGGCATTTTGACCTACTACGCTAAACAGTATGCGGAGTGGATTAACCGTTAAGGAAAGGCAATGAGCGACCAAGATAACAACCTACCTGTTATCGATTTACAGAGCAGCGAATATTACATCAACCGCGAATTGAGCCATTTACAGTTCAATATTCGGGTATTAGAACAAGCCCTCGATGAGAGTCATCCGATACTCGATCGCTTGTTCTTTTTATGTATTTTTAGCAAAAACCTCGATGAATTTTATGAGGTGCGGGTCGCCAACCTAACTCAGCAATTAGCCTTTGCCCGCGAACAGGCGGGTGCCGATGGTATGCACCCGCAGCAAGTATTAAGCGAAGTGCATAACCTTTGTAGCGTCACGGTTGAACGTCAGTATGAAATTCTAAATAACACGCTACTACCGGCCTTAAAAGAACAAGATATTCACTTTTTACGCCGTGCGGAATGGAACGATGAACAACGCATCTGGGTGCGCTCGTATTTCGACGACAATATCCAGCCGCTCATCAGCCCGATTGGATTGGATCCGTCACATCCCTTCCCGCGCTTAGTGAATAAAAGCCTTAACTTTATTGTCGCCCTCGAAGGCAAAGACGCCTTTGGCCGCGAAACCGGCTTAGCGATTATTCCGGCCCCACGCTCACTCCCACGTACAGTACGCTTACCCGATGAGCTGACCAGTGGCGGCGACTGCTTTATTTTCTTGTCGTCTATGATTCACGAATACGCTGATGAATTATTCCCAGGCATGACCATTAAAGGTTGTTATCAGTTCCGCGTAACGCGTAATGCCGATTTGGATATCGACCACGACGACACCGCCGACTTAGCAACTGCACTGGAAGACGAATTACATTCGCGTAATTTCGGCGAAGAAATGCGCTTAGAAGTAGCGGATAACTGCCCAGAAGAACTTACCGACTTCTTACTAAATCAGTTCAATCTAGAACAGACTGATTTATACCGCGTCAATGGTCCAGTTAACTTGGGGCGCTTAATTGAAGTGATCGGACAAATTTCTCGCCCTGATTTGCAATATCCACCATTCACTCCGGGCTTGCCAAAGAACATCAACTTTAAGAAGAGTATTTTCGAGAGCATTCGCTTCCGCGATACCTTATTACTGCATCCTTTTGAGTCGTTTACACCGGTGGTCGATTTGCTGCGTGAAGCCGCAAAAGACGCCAACGTGCGCGCCATCAAGCAAACGCTTTACCGCACCGGAGCCAAATCCGAGATCGTTAACGCGTTAGTGGATGCGGCTCGTAACGGCAAAGAAGTGACCGTTGTTATTGAGCTGCGTGCGCGCTTTGACGAAGAAGAAAACCTCTACCTTGCTAACCGCTTACAGGAAGCAGGAGCCGTCGTCGTATATGGCGTAGTCGGTTATAAAACCCACGCTAAAATGATGCTGATCGTGCGAAAAGAAGGTACTAAATATAAACGTTATGTGCATTTAGGTACGGGCAACTACCATGCCGGTAACGCTCGCGCATATACCGACTATAGCTTTCTAACCTGCGACGATTCGATTGGTGAAGACGTACACAAAGTATTCCAGCAATTAACGGGAATGGGCGAAGCGCTGCGTATTAAAAAATTATTCCACGCTCCGTTTACCTTGCATAAACGTCTTATTCAGATGATTGATCGCGAAGCCGCGCATGCTCAGGCAGGTAAGCCTGCCCTTATTCGTTTAAAAGCCAATGGATTAACTGAACCTAAAGTTATTCGTGCGCTATATCGCGCTTCTCAAGCAGGGGCAAAAGTCGATCTTATCATTCGCGGCCAGTGCTGCTTGCGCCCAGGAATTATGGGCGTGTCGGATAATATCCGTGTGCGCTCGATTATTGGTCGTTTCTTAGAACATACCCGTGTTTTCTATTTTCTTAACGACGGTAATGACGAAATATATGCGGCCAGCGCCGACTTAATGGAGCGCAATTTACTCCGTCGCGTAGAAACAGCTTTCCCGATTGAGTTTCCGAAACTTAAAGAACGCATGAAGGATGAACTAGAAATCTACATGTTGGATAACTGCCAAGCTTGGGATTTACAACCTGATGGCACCTATATCCGTGCGCAACCAGGTGCTAACGAACCTATGATAAAAGCACAGGCTGTATTGTTAGAAAAACTCGCCGCTAGCGCTTCTTAACAGCATAAGCTTGAAACAAAACGGGCTAACCATTTTCATGGTTAGCCCGTTTTTTATACCAATATGATTTAAGCAACGCTAAGCTTCATGCCTGCCGCGTTCTGATAATCAACTTCGGCCGCTAGGTCAGTCGCCGTTAGAGGATGCTCTTCCAGCCACCCCTCAGGCATGGCTAACATTAAATCATCACCGTTGACCGTTAATACCGGTGTCGGCACTTCATGCGCGTCGCGACTATGGTTCAGCACCACGGCAATGCGAAGTAAGCGAATTAACTGCAAAGCAGTGGTTTGCTGCCGTTTGGAAAGAACAGACACTTCATCTTTTTGAATTTTGCGACGATGGTTACGCACCAGTACCGCTAACATAGTTTGCCCTTGACGGGTAAACCCTAATAAATCGGAATGTTGCAGTAAATAAGCTCCGTGCTTATGGAAGCTGCTGTGAGCAATGCTCAATCCAACTTCGTGCAACTCTGCGGCCCACGCCAACGAATTAGAAGCCTCTTTATTCAACGACCAATCCGCTTTCACTTGGCTAAACAGCGCTGCTGCCATGACCTTAACGCGTGTCGCCTGATTGGTATCAACGTAGAAGCGCTCTTGCAGCGAATCAATCGTGCGTTCACGTACATTTTCATGACTAGAGCGCCCAACCAAATCCCATAGAGCACCTTCACGTAAGGCACCATCGGAATACACCATGCGTTTTAAAGCAAAGGTTTCAAATACCGCAGTTAATATGGCCAACCCACCAATAAACACTTGCCGACGCTCAGGTTTAACACCGCTAATGTTGACGTCATTTATGGTCTCAAACTGTAATGTGAATTCCACCAACTTGGCCAATCCGTCAGCCGTCATCCCTTCTTCACTCCAACCATTCTCAATCATGGCTTGCTCAGCCGCGCGAATAGTACCCGAAGAACCGACGGCGCTTTCCCAGCCAATCGTTTTATAGTTGGCTTCAATATTCAGCAACTCACGGCGTGCGCCTGCGACAGCTTCTTTAAAACCTTTTTTAGTGATTCTGCCATCCGAAAAGTAGCGCTGCGTGAACGACACACAGCCCATGTGCAAACTTTCTAGGGCACGCGGCTCAAAACGCTCGCCAATAATAAACTCGGTACTGCCACCACCGATGTCGACCACCAAGCGCTTGCCGCCATCATCGGCGAGAGTGTGCGCTACACCAAGATAGATGAGACGGGCTTCTTCACGCCCAGCAATCACCTCAATCGGATAGCCCAGCACCGCTTCCGCCTGCTCAATAAACACTTGGCGATTGCGAGCCGCGCGCAGGGCGTTAGTGGCTAATACACTGACCCGCGCGGGGTCCATGCCCTGTAAACGCTGGGCAAATTCACGCAGACAAACAAGACCGCGCTCCATGGCCTCATCCGAAAGAATGCTTTGATTGTCCAAACCGGCTGCTAATTGGACTTTTTGTCCGCGCTTTTCCAACGTGCGAAGTTCACCCTGAAACTCCTCCGCAACAACCATATGAAAGCTATTAGAGCCGAGATCTACTGCTGCCATTAACTCCCGTGGCGCATCGGGTGAAGATGTCATATTCATGCGTTGACTTGAAATTCTCGTGATAACCCATATCTATAGGAGAATATGCAGGCCAATCGGCGCTACGTCCAGTACAGAATCCAATTGATTCCATATCACTGCGGCGTACAATGCGGGTTTGCTATCTTTGATATCCACAGGGGAAATACACTCATGAGCGACAACATTCTGACCGTAACAGACGATTCTTTTGACGCCGACGTACTAGGCTCTGACTTGCCAGTACTGGTGGACTTCTGGGCAGAGTGGTGCGGCCCATGCAAAATGATTGCTCCTGTTTTGGAAGAAATCGCTGAAGAATATGCTGGCAAACTTAAGATTGCTAAGCTGAACATCGATCAAAACGAAGCGACTGCGCCTAAGTTTGGTATTCGCAGCATTCCAACCTTAATTCTATTTAAGAACGGCGCTGCTGAAGCAACTAAAATCGGTGCAATGAGCAAATCTGAGCTAGTTGCCTTCATCGAACAAGCGATCTAAATAGGCCGATTGTCGATTAACCACACAAAAAGGCAAAATACTTCGCCTTTTTGTGTGGACATGCCATTTTAATATGTCTATATTGCTTAACGCATCTAAGAATGACATCGTCATTTATTATCTCGTTCGAAGATGTCTGCATGGCGGTTCTGCCAGTGCCTCCTTCTTTTGATTTCTTATCAAATTCCAATAACACTGCAATAAAAATCCCTTATGAATCTTTCTGATCTAAAACTGAAATCCGTTCCCGAACTTCTCGACATTGCGCGAGAAATGAATTTAGAGAACGTAAGCCGTACCCGTAAACAAGACATCATTTTCGCCGTACTGAAACATCACGCTAAAAGTGGTGAAGACATCTATGGCGACGGCGTCCTAGAAATCCTGCAAGACGGTTTCGGATTTCTACGTAGTGCTAACAGCTCTTACTTAGCAGGGCCGGATGATATTTATGTATCACCGAGCCAGATTCGTCGCTTTAACTTGCGTAAAGGTGACAAAATTGCCGGTAAGATACGTCCGCCAAAAGAAGGTGAACGTTATTTTGCCATGCTTAAAGTCGCTGAAATCAACGACGACAAGCCAGAAAACGCTAAAAACAAAGTTCTGTTCGAGAACTTAACGCCGTTATTTCCAAATGAGCGCTTCATCCTAGAGACAGGTAGTGGCTCCACCGAAGATTTGTCTTCGCGTGTATTGGATCTAGTCGCGCCGATTGGTAAAGGCCAACGTGGTTTGATCGTAGCACCGCCGAAAGCCGGTAAAACCATGCTACTGCAAACTATCGCTCAAGCCATCACTCGCAATTCTCCAGATGTTGAATTGATCGTACTTCTAATCGACGAACGTCCTGAAGAAGTAACCGAGATGAAACGCTCTGTGCGTGGCGAAGTGGTTGCATCTACGTTCGATGAGCCACCAGCACGTCACGTTCAAGTGGCTGAAATGGTTATCGAAAAAGCGAAACGTTTAGTTGAACATAAGCGTGACGTCGTGATTCTTCTCGATTCAGTAACGCGTCTAGCACGTGCTTACAACACAGTTATCCCATCGTCCGGTAAAGTACTGACTGGTGGTGTTGATGCCAACGCACTAGAAAAACCAAAACGTTTCTTTGGTGCGGCTCGTAATATCGAAGAAGGCGGTTCATTAACCATTATTGCTACGGCGTTGGTGGATACCGGCTCTAAGATGGATGAAGTGATCTACGAAGAATTTAAAGGTACTGGTAACCAAGAGTTGCATCTTGATCGTAAGATCGCTGAAAAGCGCATCTACCCAGCGATCAACATTCGTCGTTCTGGTACTCGTCGCGAAGACATGCTGTTTGATGAAGCGGCATTGCAACGCTTATGGATTCTGCGCCGTCTGCTTTCAGAAATGGAAGATGTACAAGGTATCGAGTTCTTACTTGATAAGCTGCGTCAGACCAAAACCAACGATGACTTCTTCGACTCCATGCGTGGCGGTAAGTAAGTATCTTTGGAACATAAAAAAACCGCCGAAAGGCGGTTTTTTTATAACTTAAATCTAGCGAGCGTTGATATAAGCTTGTTCGCTAACGGCGTGATACGCCTTCACTTTATCGCGATAGCTAGAGAACGATTCATACACCTTAGCTGACATAGGGTCACCAGCAGCGACTTCCGCCACAACCTCATGAGATAGACCTTTTAAGGTCTGCAGTACATCTGCAGGGAATGGACGCACATCGACATGATGTTTTTCTATTAACTCAACCAAAGCACTTTGATTGCGGGTGGTGTATTCAGCCAGCATGTCATCGTTTACCGCTTTAGCGGCAACACGAACAATGGCTTGCAGATCGGCTGGTAAAGTCGCGTAGGCGTCTTTATTGATTAAAAACTCCATCATAGAGCCCGGCTCATGCCAGCCTGGATAATAATAGAATTTCGCTACTTTATATAAGCCAAAGGCTAGATCGTTATAAGGCCCAACCCATTCCGTCGCGTCGATAGCACCCGTTTGCAATGAGGTAAAGATTTCGCCGCCCGGCAATGTCACAGGCGTACCGCCTGCGCGCGCTAATACTTCACCACCTAGACCCGGAATGCGCATTTTCAAACCTTTAAGATCGTCAACGCTGTTAATTTCTTTATTAAACCACCCACCCATTTGTACACCGGTATTACCACCCGACATCGGCAGGATATTAAAAGGCGCGTAAACTTCTTCCCACAATTGCTGACCGCCACCGTATTGGATCCAACCGTTCATTTCTTGGGCGGTTAAACCAAAGGGAACAGAGGTGAAGAATTGCGCCGCTGCTGCTTTGCCTTTCCAGTAGTAAGCACCGCTATGACCCATCTCTGCCGTGCCTTGCGATACAGCATCAAATACCTGTAAAGCAGGCACCAATTCACCGGCACCGTATACATGGATTTTTAAACGGCCACCAGACAGCGCTTCGACTTCTTTGGCAAAGCGCTCAGGAGCCGTACCTAAACCTGGAAAGTTTTTCGGCCAAGACGTTACCAGCTTCCATTTATACGTTTGTTGTGGTGCTGCTTCACCGGCGGGTGTTTCACAATCCTTGTTACAGCCTGCTAGCATCAATGTCGTTGCCGCAGCGAGTAAAACAGTCATTAAACGTTTCACGTGCTTCTCCTGTTGTTATTGTTGGTTATTACATTACCCGCACTGAGTGCGATTTATAAAGCTTCCAGTTTAGCAAAACTCGCGACCAGCCATTTACTGCCGGTGTCGTCAAAATTCACTTGCACACGCAATCCCGGCCCCTGCCCTTCAAACTGCAATACCATGCCCTCACCAAACATCTCATGATAGACGCGCTGACCAAGACTAAATGGATATTGTGTCTGCACGAACGCAGGCTCACTCTGATAACTTGAGCCACCATAGTTATTGCGGTCTCGGGCCGTTAACGGACGACTTACGCTATTTTTTAAGCGCACTTCTTGAATCAAATCCGAAGGTATTTCACGAATAAAACGTGATGGCGTGCTGAAGTTCTCTTGGCCATATAAACGACGACTTTCAGCATGAGTAATAATCAGCTTTTCCATGGCGCGGGTTATACCGACGTAAGCAAGACGGCGCTCTTCTTCAAGGCCATCGGCTTCATCCATCGACATCTTATGCGGGAATAAACCTTCTTCCACACCGGCTAATACCACCTGCGGAAATTCCAAGCCTTTGGCTGAGTGCAGCGTCATCAATTGCACCGCATCATCGTACTCATCCGCTTGTGCATCACCGGCATCCAGTGCCGCGCTATCAAGAAACACAGCAATAGGGGATAGATCATCGGCTTGCGGATCTTCAGCCTCAGCAGCGGATGGCTCAAATTGTTTAGCCGCATTAATTAACTCTTCAAGGTTATCAATGCGCGCTTGGCCTTTTTCGCCTTTTTCTTTGCGATGATGCTCAATTAATCCGCTATTAGTAATAACTTGATCCATCAATTCATGCAGAGGCAAGTCATTCATCCCGACACTGAGTTCGTCGATAAGATCGAGGAAACTTTGCACCGCTGCCGACGCACGCTTAGGCAATAAACCATGTTTAATCGCACCGGCTGCAGCCTGCCATAACGAGCAGCCATGATCGCGGGCAAAGCTGCGCAAAATATCAACGCTCTTTTCGCCGATGGCACGCGCAGGTACGTTAATGACACGCTCCATTGCCGCATCATCATCGCGCGTTAACATTAAACGCAAATACGATAACGCGTTCTTAATTTCTAGGCGCTCATAGAAACGCTGGCCACCATAAATACGGTAAGGAATGCCCGCACGCAATAGCGCTTCCTCGAGTGTCCGCGACTGCGCATTAGAGCGATATAAAATCGCCATGTCAGTACGCGCACGACCGGCTTTAGCCCATTCGTCGACTAAATCAGCGATATAACGCGCTTCATCTTGTTCATTGAAGGCGCTGTAGAGAACTATTTTTTCGCCATCTTCATCATCGGTACGCAACTCTTTACCAAGACGACCTTGGTTATTCGCAATCACCGCATTGGCGGCCGCTAAGATATTCGCGGTAGAACGATAATTTTGCTCAAGCTTAATTAATTCCGCACCCGGAAAATCTTTTTGGAAATCACGAATATTACCGACATTAGCACCACGCCAACCGTAGATAGATTGATCATCATCACCAACGGCCATCACCGAGACTTTATTACCTGCTAATAAGCGTATCCATGCGTATTGGATATTGTTGGTATCTTGAAACTCGTCCACCAAAATATAGCGGAAACGCTGTTGATAGTGAGCTAATAGGTCAGGGTTATGCAGCCATAATTCGTGCGCACGCAATAATATTTCGCCGAAATCGACCAAGCCATTTTGTTGGCAATTTTCTTCGTAAATATAATAAAAGTCGTGCAACTGTCGCCCGAAGGGATCACCTGATGGCATAACATGTGCGGCGCGTCGACCTTCGTCTTTTTGGCCGTTGATATACCACTGAATTTGTTTCGGCGGATAACGTGTATCGTCAATGTTATGTGCTTTCATCAAGCGCTTAATCACACGCAGCTGATCATCGCTATCCAAAATTTGAAAATGCTGTGGCAGCTTGGCTTCTTGCCAATGCTGTTTTAGCAAGCGGTGCGCTAAGCCATGAAATGTGCCCACCCACAATCCATTTGAAGGAATGTTGAGTAAGTGCTCCAACCGGCCACGCATTTCTTTAGCGGCTTTATTGGTAAAGGTCACCGCCATCACGGCAAACGGTGACACGTTCTCAACCTGTAACAACCAAGCAATACGGTGCACCAGTACTCGAGTTTTACCCGAACCGGCACCAGCAAGCACCAATTGGTGCGGAGAACTGGCAGCCACAGCGTTGCGTTGGCCGTCGTTCAAAGAATCTAAAAGCAATGAAATATCCATGCGCGAAGTTTATCAGATTAGCGATTAAACCCAACGCATTACCTTAGGAGCAACCGAATAACGAAGCGGCCTACTGTCAGCACCGACTTATGCAGAGGCGAGCTTGGCTTAATACTCACGCAAGCCATTACATACTGTGTGGCGATTGGATTTTATCTAGAAGACTGCAAGCAAGGCTGCGTATAATCGAGATCATTGCCTATTGGCTGAGATATTTGCGTGAAAAACAAACCTATATTGGCTGAAATCGCCAATGCCGTGCCTACGTTACGAAAGTCTGAAGTAAAAGTCGCCGAATACGTATTGGCCGCTCCTCAGCACGTCATGCATATGCGCATTGTCGATTTAGCTCAAGAAGCACAAGTGAGTGAACCCACCATTGTGCGTTTCTGCCGCGCTATTGGTTGCAACGGCTTCCAAGAGTTTAAGGTGCGTATCGCCCAAGAAATCGCCATCACCAACAACATAGGTCAATTTGCCATCGTCGAAGACGATAGCATCGAAGATATTTGCAGCAAGATTGCCGACACGACTATTCAGCGGCTGCTACAAATTAAAACCCAGATGATCCCTATTCAAGTCGGCAAAGCAGCAAATGCCATCAGTACAGCACAACGCGTCGAGTTTTATGGCTTTGGCGCATCAGGGGCTGTTGCCATTGATGCTCAGCACAAATTCTTTCGTCTACAAGTTGCCACTGCCGCCTATAGCGATCCGCATATGCAGTCGATGTCGGCAGTGACATTAGGTGTCAATGACGTGGTGGTTGCGATATCACAAAGCGGACGCACGAGAGACTTGCTGCATTCAGTGCAATTAGCCCAACACCAAGGCGCTAAAGTTGTTAGCTTAGCACCTGCCAACACCGCACTAAGTTTGGCTGCTGATCTCCCTATTCATATCAATATTGAAGAAGATACCGACCAATTTACGCCAATGACCTCGCGCATCGCTCACCTGATGGTGATCGATATGCTTGCTGTTGCGGTAACCCAACGACGAGGCCCAGAATTCGCCGCCCACCTCAATGCGATTAAACGCAGCATCAAATCGTTACGTCTTGATAACTAAATGGACGCAATGAGCCACATTCTAGATATGCCTCAAGATACATTTTGAAACAATTCAGTAATTCTAATTAGCTTGCCTTTAAACCCTATAAATATAGGGACTTTTCGACTAATCGAACACCCATCTAGTAACCCGTAAGGTTGGATTTCCACTCCATTCCTGTCATCTTATTGCAAACAATAACAAGTAATATCACAGCCGGAAATGTGATCCCAACCAGAGACGGATATATGGAACAGATGACTAAATCAGAGCAAGTAGAAGCTGTATCATTCGACCAAAATGGTAATGTTGTTGTTAATAAAGAGACATCCATGTCCAAAAAACTGGTTGCACGGCGTGCAATCGAAGCGCACTTAGAGAAGAAGCGTTTGGAGCAAGATTTAGAAGCGTACTCTTTTGAATAATTAATAATTCGCTCAATAAAAAACCGGCTAATGAGCCGGTTTTTTATTGTCTGTAAATTGTGCTTTTTCAATTCAAGACATAAAAAAAGCCGGTCATATTGACCGGCTTTTTGTTACAGAGGCTTCACTTATTTGTTAGTGAATTCTGGGTATGCTTCCATACCACACTCTGCCAAATCAACGCCTTCGTATTCTTCTTCTTCAGTAACACGCAGACCCATGATGACTTTCAACAAGCCCCATACTACTGCTGATGCTACGAATACCCATACGAAGATAGTGATTGCGCCAACTAACTGACCAACAAACGTTGTGTCGCCGTTAGTTACTGGAACAACCATCAGACCAAACAGACCAACCACACCGTGTACAGAGATGGCACCTACTGGATCGTCGATTTTCAGTTTATCCAAAGTCAGGATAGACAGTACTACGATCACGCCACCCACCATACCGATCAAAGTCGCTACGAACGGAGTTGGAGTTGAAGGCTCTGCAGTGATTGCTACTAGACCAGCCAATGCGCCGTTAAGAGCCATGGTTAGATCTGCTTTACGGAACAATACGTAAGCTAGAAGTAGAGCACCGATAAGACCACCAGCGGCCGCTGCGTTAGTGTTAGTGAATACAACAGCAACTGCGTTAGCGTTAGCGATATCGCCAAGCTTTAGAACAGAACCACCGTTGAAACCGAACCATCCCATCCACAGGATGAAAGTACCTAGAGTCGCTAGAGGAAGGTTAGCACCTGGGATAGCGCGAACTTCACCGTTAGGACCGTATTTACCTTTACGAGCACCTAGCAACAGAACACCAGCCAATGCTGCAGCAGCACCTGCCATGTGAACGATACCAGAGCCTGCGAAGTCAGAGAAACCGAAGTCATCGCCCAAAGAATACAGACCAAAGACAGAACCGCCGCCCCAAGTCCAGTTGCCTTCCATTGGATAGATAACAGCCGTCATCACTACAGCGAAAGCTAGGAAAGCCCACAACTTCATACGCTCAGCAACCGCACCAGAAACAATAGACATTGCAGTTGCAACGAATACTACCTGGAAGAAGAAGTCAGACGCGCCAGAGTAGATAGAACCACCTTGGAAACCATCTTCACGAGCCGCAAAGTCAGCCAAAACTGCGGCTGAATCAACTTCCGTGATACCGCTTAAGAAGTAACCACCGCCATACATGATTGCATAACCACACACCATGTACATGGTGCAAGAAATTGAATACAAGGCGACGTTTTTGGTAAGAATTTCAGTCGTGTTTTTTGCGCGCACTAGGCCCGCTTCGAGCATGGCGAAACCAGCCGCCATCCACATTACTAACGCACCGCACACCAGAAAATAAAAGGTGTCCATGGCGTATTGAAGTTCGTATACGTTATTTTCCATTATAAGCCCCCCGCATCAGGCCTCTAATTCTTTTGAAGTGGACTAAATCAGATAGCGTCTGCGCCGGTTTCACCGGTGCGGATACGAATGACTTGTTCCAGGGATGTAACGAAAATTTTGCCGTCGCCGATCTTGCCGGTGTTGGCTGCTTTGGTGATTGCTTCAATGACTTTTTCAACTAAGTCTTCAGCAACCGCCACATCAATTTTCACTTTAGGTAGAAAATCCACCACGTATTCAGCACCACGATAAAGTTCAGTGTGACCTTTTTGACGGCCAAAGCCTTTCACTTCAGTCACTGTGATGCCTTGAACACCGATCTCAGACAGTGCTTCACGCACATCGTCCAACTTAAACGGTTTAACCACAGCAGTAATGAGTTTCATAGAAAACCCCTTTTAATTAACACTTACTAGTTTCAGAAATGGCCCGTGCGGGGGCACGGACCATTGTATGCTTTTTACATGCTGATAGGCAGGCTGTAAGACACAACTAAACGAACGTCGTCATCTATAGCAGTAGGAGAATCTTCAGTTTCTTGATCCACAACCTTGCTCAGAGTGAATGCTAGGCTGTCGTTATAGGCATAGCTCAAATCCAAGTGAGTATAATCATCATCGCCATCGCTAGAAGTCATACCGACAGTCGCGCTAAATGCATCCATGCCATAACCTAAAGTCATGTAGCTATAGCTTTCGTCGCCAGCTAACGGATAGTAGTAAGAGAAAGAAGCACCCATGTAGCCTAAAGACACGATCGCGTCAGTTAGAGCAAAGGTATTACCTTCATCACCAGCACCTGGGTAAGAGTATGTCCATACAGACAAGTCATAAGAAAAATCTTCTACTTCGCCGCCGTAACCGATGTACAAGTCGTATTCGTTTCCAGCAGTAGTGGCACCGCTTGACGTCCAAACACCAGCGTATGCACCAGCGATAGAAGCTGTTAGATCACCAGAAACAGCTGCAGCGCCGTTGCCTAGATCTTGGCCGCGCCACAAGTACATGCTAGCAACGGTAGCAGAAGCTGAAACTTCAACTTCTTCAGCAAAGGTAGAAGTAGCAGCTGTCATACCAGCAGTCATAACACCAGCAAGAGCGATAGCTTTAGTTAACTTTTTCATAGTTCTTTTTCCTTCATTCGTTGTTCAAACAATTTTATGGTGTGTGCTTAGCGCACTGTTTTATTTCTGTGACAGTCCTATAGCAGAGGCTGTGCCAACTTTAGAAATCCCTTTATAATCAGTAACTTAAATGAAAATCGCGGGATTTAGTCACGATTCAGGACACCAAAATGACGCAAGCCCCATAGAAGGGCACCACGATAAAGCACGACCACTATCCAACACGCACCACTTTATTGCATTAACTAAGAAAGCTAGCAGATTGTAGCCGTGATACCATTTACGCGAATTAAAAATAGGAAGAACGGATGAGCCCAGAATCCATCAAAAATCGTATCGAACAACTCTTACAACAAGGGCCACTGGCTGGCCTATCCGGCGATATTAAATTAGCCCTGCAAGCACAGTTGCAAAGCCTACTAACCAGTGCCAATTTGGTAAGTCGTGAAGAGTTTGATATCCAAACAGATGTGCTACGTCGTACCCAAGCCCAGCTCGCAGAGCTGGAAACTCGGGTAACCGCATTAGAAGCCGAAAGAAATAACGGCGGTTAAATTGCGAGTAACTCGCGTGCTTCTTTTGAGTGCGCGAGCTCCTTTCCCGTGCCTGAAGCCACGACTCTACCGCGCTCAAGAATAATAAATTCATCGGCCAATTCCGTAGCAAAATCTAAATATTGCTCGACCAAGACAATCGCCATTTCACCGCGATCTCGTAACAATTCAATCACGCGCTGAATATCCTTAATAATCGAAGGCTGGATCCCTTCTGTTGGCTCATCAAGAATCAATAATTTAGGTCTAAGTAACAGCGCTCTTGCAATCGCAAGCTGCTGTTGCTGCCCGCCGGATAAATCACCACCACGGCGATGCAGCATTTGCTGCAAAACTGGAAATAGCGAATAGATTTCTGGATCTATAGAACGCAGAGATTTAGGTAACGCCGAGAAAGCCGTATAGAGATTCTCTTCTACCGTCAGTTGCGGGAAAATATCGCGTCCTTGTGGAACATAAGCAATCCCATGACGAGCACGATCATAAGGTGCCATGTTTTTTATCGACGATTGCAACCAAGTAATATCCCCAGAAAATGGCGTCAAGTGCCCGGAAAGAGCCTTCATTAACGTTGTTTTACCAACACCATTTCGTCCTAGAACGCAGGTCACTTTACCAACTTCTGCGCTCATCGAGACATCATAAAGTGCTTGGCTAGCACCATATGACACATTTACGTTTGATACTTCTAACATAATATCCTCGCTAGAGTGCCTGAGGCCTTAACGGCCTAAGTACACCTCAATAACTTGTGGATTTGCTTTTACCGTGGCCAAACTGCCTTCCGCGAGGACGTGCCCTTCGTGTAGCACAGTGACTTTGCAATCCAGCGCTTCGATAAAATCCATGTCGTGTTCTACCACCATGAGCGAATGCTTTTTCGCTAATGTTTTAAATAATTCCGCTGTTTTCATGGTCTCTTCATCCGTCATCCCTGCAGCGGGTTCATCAATTAACAGCAACTGCGGCTCTTGACCCAATAGCATGCCAATTTCTAGCCATTGCTTTTGACCATGAGATAAATCACCCGCCAAATGATGAGTACGATCGGATAAATTCACCAGTTCGAGAATTTCATCTAGCTTTTCTTTTTGCGCACCACTCAAACGATGCATCAATGCCTGCCAAATAGAGCGCCCACCTTTTAACGACATTTCCAAGTTTTCGAATACCGTTAGACTTTCAATAACGCTCGGTTTCTGAAATTTTCGTCCCACTCCAAGATTGGCGACATCGGCTTCGTCATAGCGGGTAAGATCATGCTGGTTGTTAAAAACAATTGTGCCGCTATCGGGACGAGTCTTACCCGTGATGACGTCCATCATGGTAGTTTTACCAGCACCATTAGGGCCAATAATGGCTCGCATTTCTCCCGGCGCAATAAACATAGAAAGAGAATTCAATGCTTTGAATCCATCGAAGCTTACGCTTACACCGTCCATATAGAGAACGCTAGGGTTATCTATATGGTGTTGCTTGCTAATACTCATGCCTGATCTCCTTCGGCTTCTTTCATCGCGGCTTGTTGCTTATTCTGCGCATGCTTATCTTTTAACTGCGCCCATAAGCCGACTACGCCTTTCGGTAGGTAGAGGGTTGTTAATACAAACAGACCACCCAGCAGGAACAACCAAAGCTCAGCAAAAGCACCAGTGAAATAGGTTTTTGCATAGTTAACTAAAATGGCGCCAATAACGGCACCAAAAAGCGTACCCCGTCCGCCGACCGCAACCCAAATAATCATCTCAATCGAGTTAATTGGAGCAAATTCACCTGGGTTAATAATGCCGACTTGCGGAACATATAAAGCACCTGCGATACCCGCCAACATGGCAGACACGACAAATACAAATAACTTATAGTGCTCAACGCGATACCCTAAAAAACGCGCTCGCGATTCACTGTCGCGAATAGCCACTAACACGCGCCCCAGCTTAGACGTTACGATAAAGCGGCTAATTAAATAGCCAAGAATCAAGGCTATGCCAGAGGCAAAAAATAGCGCAGCTCGAGTTGTATCTTGTTGCAGGTCATAACCGAGAATATCTTTAAAATCGGTAAGACCGTTATTACCGCCAAAGCCCATGTCATTGCGAAAGAAAGCGAGCAATAACGCGTAGGTTAATGCCTGAGTGATAATTGAAAGATATACGCCGGTCACCCGTGAACGGAACGCCAGCGCACCGAATACAAACGCCAACACACCAGGTACAACCAACACCATTAACATGGCAAACCAAAACTGGTCAAAACCCTGCCAATACCACGGCAATTCAGTCCAGTTTAAGAACACCATAAAATCTGGTAATTCGGGATTTGAATACACACCACGATCACCGATCTGACGCATTAAATACATGCCCATGGCATAACCGCCCAGTGCGAAAAAGGCGCCATGTCCTAGGCTTAGTATTCCGCAATAGCCCCAGATAAGATCGACTGCTACCGCCAATAAGGCATAGCAAAGATACTTACCGAGAAGTGTCATCGCATAAGTCGACACATGAAAGAAAGAGCCTTCAGGTAGAAGTAAATTACTCAAAGGAATCACTATCGACATTGCCAGCAATACGCTTAATAAATAGCGCCCAGCTTTATCATTCATCAATAGGGTCGCCAGCGGACCCAATTTTACGGTTTGATTCGTCATAATTCGTTACCTTATCCGTCAGCCGTTATCGGCTGCACGTCCTTTGAGAGCAAACAGTCCACGCGGACGTTTTTGGATAAACAAAATGATGAAAATAAGAATAAATATCTTAGCTAATACTGCACCGGCAAAAGGTTCTACTAATTTATTGGCAATGCCTAACGACATAGCGCCAACAAGCGTGCCCCACAAATTACCGACGCCACCAAATACCACCACCATGAACGAATCGATAATGTAGGCTTGACCGAGGTTTGGCCCGACGTTAGTTAGCTGACTCAATGCCACACCGGCGATGCCTGCAATACCGGAGCCTAAACCAAAGGTCAGTGCATCGACCCAACCGGTACGAATACCCATGGAACTCGCCATAGGACGATTCATCGTCACGGCACGCATTTGTAAACCAAATAAAGTGCGCTTTAGTACCAAGGCCAATAAACCCAGCACCAATAAGCTGAAAATAATGATGTAGAGGCGATTAAAGGTAAGCTCTAATGCAGGGTTAATCATAAAGGTACCCGCCATCCAATCAGGCGTTGCGACTTCACGATTGAGCGGACTAAATATTGAGCGGACGGCTTGTTGTAATACTAAGCTCAAACCAAATGTCGCCAACAAGGTTTCCAATGGACGACCATATAGATGACGAATAACACCACGTTCAATTGCAACACCAACAGCACCACTCACCAAAAAAGCCGCTGGGATAGCAACAACAAGCGATAAGCCAATATGATCCGGCATTAATTGCTGCACCACGTAGGTAGTATAAGCACCCAGCATAATCATTTCGCCATGCGCCATATTAATCACGCCCATTACACCAAAGGTAATGGCAAGGCCAATCGCAGCGAGTAGCAATACCGCGCCTAGCGCTAAACCAAAATAGAGGTTTTCGATATAGCCATTAATTGTGACTAACTTTTCGATATCCGTTACAACGGCATTTGCTCTGGCTACTTCATTAGCGTGGCCTGCGGATTCAGAGCGAACAATAAACTGTGTCAGCGCAGCACGAACTTCAGGGTAAAGGGCCTTATCCAGAGCCTCCAAGCCTTGCATACGTGTATCAGCGTCAGAGCTATCCAACTGCTGCATACCTAAGACTAGCGCTAGAACTTCAGCAATATCGCGTTTTTCTTCCTTTTTAATAGCCTCTTTTAGTAGTGTGCTATCAAGATCGCTAGCCGATTTTAATAAGTTTCGTGCAGCAGCCATGCGTAATTGAGGGTCGCGCGCGGATATTTGTAGTCGCGAAATTTCAGTGCGTAGCACACCGCGCAAACTATTATTGACGCCGATTTTTTTAGCATCGCGTGGGCTATCGAGCACTACCAAACTGCTAGTAAATAAGTCTTCAAACGAATCGTCATCATGAGAGATTAACAATTCATTGGTTTCTTTAAGATAGTACAACTGACCATCTAACAAGGTTTGTAATAGGGGTAAAGTTTTTGGGTCATCAACTGCAGCAATCGTGCTAGCCAATGCCTTTTTTTCTGAATAATTTGCAGTAATTAATTGTTGGCCTAAAGATTCTAAAGAGGCCACCGTAACAATAGGTGATGACGCACCTGAATCTTCAGCCATTGCCAAAGAGCCACAGCACATCAAAGACAGTAGCAACATGGCCTGCCCGATGAAATTGCGCATGATATTTTTCCTGTATCTGAAATCGAGTAGGGCCTATCGCTAGGCCCTACTTCCATCCGCCGCTAGAATTAACGACGAATAAATAGCGAGTAATTACTCACCCGCTACCGACGAACCACCACACGTCTTAGTCACTGTGTTGTAGTTGCCGCAATTGATTGGAGCAGTCCAATCTGAGATCAGGTTTTTGCTTTCAGGTAGGAAGTCCGTCCATGCATCACCTTTTACTTCAGCATCCGTTGCCCATACGATTTCAAACTGACCATCTTCTTGAATTTCACCGATTAATACCGGCTTCGACAAGTGATGGTTTTTATTCATAACCGCAGTACCGCCAGTTAGGTTCGGTACTTCGATACCTATCATGGCAGCTTCTACTTTATCAACATCGGTGGTACCCGCTTTTTCAACTGCTTTAGTCCACATATTGAAACCAATGTAAGTCGCTTCCATTGGATCGTTGGTCACGCGCTTATCGTCTTTAGTAAAGGTGTGCCATTGCTTAATAAAGGCATCATTTTCTTTACTGTCAGCGCTCATGAAGTAGTTCCATGCCGCCAAGTGGCCAACCAATGGCTTAGTGTCAAAACCAGAAAGCTCTTCTTCACCAACAGAGAATGCAACTACTGGGATGTCTTCTGCGCTAACGCCTTGGTTTGCTAACTCTTTATAGAAAGGTACGTTAGCATCGCCGTTTACAGTCGATACAACTGCAGTCTTCTTACCGGCGCTACCGAATTTCTTAATGTCAGAAACGATGGTCTGCCAATCGCTATGACCGAATGGTGTGTAATTCACCATGATATCGGCTTCAGCTACGCCTTTTGACTTCAGGTAGCTTTCAAGAATTTTGTTGGTAGTGCGTGGATATACGTAATCTGTACCCGCCAGAACCCAACGCTTAACACCAACATCATTCATCAAGTAATCAACCGCAGGAATTGCCTGCTGGTTTGGCGCTGCACCAGTATAAAACACGTTGTAAGAAGACTCTTCACCTTCGTACTGCACAGGGTAGAACAATAAACCGTTCAACTCTTCAATAACCGGCAATACGGATTTACGAGATACCGATGTCCAGCAGCCGAAAATAACATCAACGTCGTCTTTAGAAATCAATTCGCGCGTTTTTTCTGCGAATAATGGCCAGTTAGAAGCAGGGTCAACCACAACGGCTTCTAGTTTCTTGCCAAGCAAACCGCCTTTCTTATTTTGCTCGTCAATCATCATTAGCACAGTGTCTTTCAGCGTTGTTTCTGAAATAGCCATCGTGCCTGACAGTGAGTGCAATACGCCAACTTTAATTGTGTCACCAGCATTGGCTAGGTTAACGCCCGCCGCAAGTGCAGCGATACCAAAAGCGGCCGTGGTTTTTGCTAGATATTTCATGCCCAGTTTTGTCATCGTTTTTTTCCTTCAACAGTGATTAAACTTTATTTATTCGCACCATCATTGGCGCTTTATATTTAAATTCCGCATTCACTACAGCAAACCTCATACCAACTTCAAAATGGATGAATATCCCTGAATTACAGCAATAGAAGGCCCTTATCCTTAATAAAAAGAACGATTAAAATATACCTGCACCAATATAGACCGAGCAAAAACCTATGTGTTCTTATTTGGAGCACTACGCACCAGAGTGATTCATTTTTATATTTATGCTGTATTCGCTTTTTGCTGTTTGAATTCTGTGCAACGTGATCTCCCTGACCGTATTTTTACTGATTTCAATGTGCTCCTTCAGGGCTGCGACCGCTCGCTCTTCATTTCCTAAAAGCATTAAACCTAGAATATTTCCGTGCTCTTCATACGTCACATCAATACGGCTTGCACGAGTAAAATCTAAACGACGAATGATACGTAAGCGCTCACAGATTTGGCGATGAATAGCACTCATTTGCTGATTGCCATTCAGATCAACTAGTGAGAAATGAAAGTTTTCATCCATTTCTGCAACTTGCGCACTGTCCCTGACCCTGTCACCTTCATCGCAACACCAGAGGTACAATAGTGGTGCTAACTTTTCCTCAACATCCGTGCTAGCAATTAATCGCCGTACCGACTCAACTTCGAGCAAAATTCGGACATCGTACAACTCTTCAAAATACTGAAAATCAAATGGTCTAACCTGCCAGCCATTACGAAACTGAACTTGCACATAACCGTCTCGCTCCAACCGATACAGAGCTTCTCGTACCGGAGTACGGCTTGCATTCATGCGTTTAGCCACCTCGGTTTCGCTAAACCGATCTCCTGGCAGTAGCTGAAAATCAAATAACTCTTGGCGAAGCTGTTGATATATCTTTTCGGCTACGTTCATTGCTCATCCACGCTGGCAGTAGGTATAAAAAATCCAGTGTTAAAACAATTCTAAAATGTTATTTGGTTGAATTAAGGTGCTTTATATAAGCACGCCAGCCGCCAAATTCACTGATATGGGTGGCACTTGCGACCGCCTCCGGTTCACAGATAAAGCCTTTTACTAAACGACCATCAGCCAACTCCAAAGTACCTATTCCTAGAGGCTGAGGAATTTCTGCTACAAAGCTACCGAACCCAGCCAAGTCGATACGCCATAATTCAACAATTAATTGATTTCCAAGCGTTGAATCTTGCGCCAAGGCACTATCACTCACCCGAACTAAACCAGGTTTAGGCGGAACGGTATTGGCCAAAGCATATAACTGGTATTTATTGGCTGTAAGTGTTTGCTCTAACAAGGTTGCATAGCGGCTGGTTAATTGATGATTTAATGGCATCCCAGTTAAATGCGCCCCAACAACCGCGACAACAATCGATTCGTCAGATTTATTACCAAGCAAAACGGGAGCTTCTGGTAATGTCATAAACGCCTGCCAATGCGCAGCAAATTGTCCTAATGCTATTTCATGCCACGCAGGTGCAATTAAGGTAATACCAAATGGCAAACCATCGCTGCGTAATTTCGCGGGTAAGGCAATGGCACAAAGATCAGCTAAATTAACAAAATTCGTGTAAGTGCCGAGTTGGCTATTCACCAAAACTGGCTCAGCATTAACCTCCGTCATCGTCGGAAAGCGGGGAGTCGTAGGTACAAACAAGGCATCAATATCGGTAAATAATGCATCTATTTTTCGTACTAGATCTTTACGACGATATTCAGCTTTAAAAGCATCGACCGCTGTGCCGTTAATACCGCCTGCAACAATACTTTTGACCACAGGGTTTATGCCCGGTAAGTCTTGCGCTAGAAATTCGCCGACCGCAGCGTAACGCTCAGCAACCCAAGGCCCCTGATAAAGTAAATTAGCTAACTCAAATAACGGCGAAAAATCTGTTTTTACTAATTCGTAGCCCAACGCCTCGGCATGTTCACATGCCTGCTCATAGGCAGCGGCTTGTGTGTCATCACCAAACCAAGGTGCCTCAGTAGGAATAGCCAAACGCTGAATGCGAGTATTGCGAATCATAGTGCGCGAGCGAGAATAGGCATCGGCACGATCAAAGCGTCCTGCTACTTCAAACACGCGCTCAGCATCTAAGCTATTGAGCGCAAAAATAGAAACGCAATCCAAACTGCGACACGCAGGTACAACGCCAGTGGTACTAATAGCACCGACGCTCGCCTTTAAACCAACAATATGATTAAAGCCAGCAGGAACACGACCGGACCCTGCCGTATCAGTGCCTAACGCAAAAGCAACATAACCCTTGGCCACAGCAACAGCAGACCCAGAGCTGGAACCACCACTGATGTAATCTGAATTAAAACTGTTTTTAACTGCACCATACGGTGAACGAGTGCCAACCAAACCCGTCGCGAATTGATCGAGATTAGTTTTACCGATCACAATCGCACCCGCTTGTTTCAACAAATGAACGGCGGTTGCATCTTCGGTTGGTTGATACGCAAATTCAGGACAGGCTGCAGTGGTTGAAAATCCAGCAACATCAATATTATCTTTAACAGCAAACGGGACGCCGTACAGGGGTAACGAGTCACCATTTGCTCGTTTCGCTTGCAGGTTCTCAATTTGCGCTAGCAGTTGTTGTTCAGTACCGAGCTGGATCCATACAGAACCTTCAGTGCCTGCTTCTAATGCTGCAATCTCGGCACGCAACAGAGGTAGTAACTCAGCAGGATCGGCTCCGTCGCGATATGCGGCTGCCCACTGCTTAATATTCCAACCTAATCCTACTGATTCTTGCTCGACACTCTTTGTTGCTGACATCCCACATTCCGCCTGAATTCAATCTTGTATACAAGACGTAAGCGACACTTGTGCCAACTTAGCGAAAACACAGAAAAGACGGACAACCTATTGATTTATATGATTTTTTATATGAAATATTCGGACATCACAGCCGCTGAGTTCGTGCTGACGCCCCGTTATGATGCTTAAATCAAAGCATTGCACTGAAATAGACAGGACATCCACATCTAGACAACCTCGATCAGTTTTCAGACAAAAAAGCCGGGAACAAGTCCCGGCTTCCTTCACGTCAATCGCAAACTGCTATCGACGTACTTCTTACTTATCTTCGTAACGCTGGTGCTTGAAGAACACTCCAGAGTCACCAAACTGAGAAGCAGTAAAGTTAGAATCCATTACTAACTCACCTACTTTCACAGCACTAGCACGACGTTCGTCAGCATAACGTTGTGATGTTCTGCTCCAAATAGACGTTTTAATCTCTTTATCAGTAGCATAGACATCATACAACTTAGTACCTTCTGGCAAGCTCATAAGATCAGCACGGAAATCATGCTCATCGCTAGAGAATAAGCCAGCCACTTCGGCACTTGGTACGAAGTACACTTGAGTTGGAGACTTAGGTGCTGCAACCGCAGAACCGTCAGAGTTAACGCCGGCCATTGCATCAACCATTACTAACGTAGGCTTAGACGATACTAATGAGAACAAGGTGGTTGTGGCTAGAGTAATGTTCGACTCAACACGTACATACTGAGATAGCTCATTAGCGAAGAAGTTGTAGTTATCTTCTTGACCAGACAAGGTATACAACGCAGATACGTTTTCTGATGGCTTACCATCGATAAACGTCTTCCACGCAAATCCTGGAGCAAAACCACGATCCGCTGGATCACCGGTTACAGATAAACGTAACAGTCCACATTCGTTACCTTTAAACACACCGGTATAAGGGTGGTTAGACGTTGCATTGAACGCGACCTTAGCCATAACACCGTGTGGGTGAATTGGCTTGGTATGACCAACAGGCGCTACGTCACCAACATAGTTTACTTTGTCCCAAAGCACGCCATCGATTAAGCCGCCAATATCGATTGGTGGAATTGCTGGAAGTTCACCTTCGGCATACTCAGTACGCACAGCACCGTTCGTCCAAAGTAGATCTTGCTTAGTACATGCATCCCACGATTCATAGTTCTCAGGAACATTTAGGCCCCAAGGCTTAAACGCGTTTTCAACACCCGTCAAAGACACAGCCAACTCTGGGTTATGACGATTCAATACGTCAACCATAGTCGTGTTTTCAACCCAATCGTAACCTTCTTGGGTATACATTTCTGGAGTGTAATCCGACGTTAGGAAACGGTCAGTAATGATGCGACGTGACGCATTCATGATGAAGATTTGAAATGCTGTCTCACCGAAAGCAAAGCCTTCAGGACGAACAGTCTCACCTAACATCCCCACTAACACATCAATCTGTTCAACATCATCGTTATATACGCGACGGAGGTTCGCAACAGTTTCTGCATCATCAGTTAAGTCTTCAAACTTAGTGATTGGCTTCAAATTAATTTGACGACGGAACTCGTTATAACGCGGCACACCACGCTCACGGTCACGCAGAATATCAATGGTCGCAATGTCCATTTTACCAACAACCGGCAAATCCAAATTACGCAGGAATTCAGGGAAGTTATTCAGTGTTAGTGAACCTGGGTTTGTAATACCGAACGAGTACCAAAGACGATCGATACCTTGCTCATCAAGAATTGTTTCCGCATCGCCATCACGCGTGTCTACGACAGGAATCGACTCACGAACAATGTTTGAGCCAATGTCATACACATCGATATTGTCGCGCATTAGAGGGTGCATACGGTAAACCGCCACAAACTCTTCGGTCAGAGTGAACGGCACACCAGCATTATCCGAATTACGAGCACCGGCCAAACCAGTAACAGCCCACTCCAAAGCGGTACCATCATTAAGTGATTGTTCTAGATTTGAATCAACACCTAAAATAGTACGAACCCAAGAATCCGTTTTCGCCAAGTCTTCTGCTAGTTTCTCAAACTCGCCAGCATACTTATCACGCTCAGCCGTGTTGCCCACAAGGCCCCACCAGTTAGCGTACATAGCGCGTTCAGTTACTGGGTTGGCGATGATTGCTGGAGTCCATTCAACAGTATGTATTTTAGCCATCAATGCCGAGTTAACTAAACGTGCTTTATCGTACAACCACTGATCATCTTTATCAGGATTGTTAGACGCTAGCATTTGCGCAATAGAGTTATGCTCTTGCACAAACAACTGGTGCAACATGCTTAGGCCAACCCACCAGTTGTCATTGAAACCAGTGACCGGGATGCCAGAGAAGAATTCTGTTGGTAAAGAACCATCGGAGTTAACCGTTAAACGACCGCCTTCGAATTCACGAATGCTATTCGATGTTGCCAAATCGCTACCGTAAATTTGCGAACCATCCCACCAGTGGGTATTCACGTTACGATAAGCTAACGGTAGGCCTTCTTCGTCGGCTGTGCGAGAAGTATCGGCTTGAGTACGACGTACTGACATTACGCCAGGCCCCATCGCATCGTTTTCTGGTAGCTCTACCAAGATTGGATCATCCGCAGTATTTTCACCGTGGCTGAACCAGTCGTGGGTCATGAATTGAATCCATGCACCAGCAATAAAGTTAACGGATGTAGCGGGCTTAAAGTCATCGCCACGCGCCATTAAAGTGTTACTAACTTCACGCGGGTTTGGCGTTAGCAACATACCAGATTCTTGTTCGGCGTATACCGCTTCAAGCTCTACGTTACGACCAAAGCGACGATGCACAGAACCTTCAGAAGGATTTTCAAGATTGTTACAAGTACCATCTTCAGTACGAGCGCCCATGCTGCGTTCATCACAGCTCACTTCGGCGTTGTACTGTTCCCATTTTTCAAAATCGAATAGATTATTCTCAAAAAGCTCTTGGCGTTCCGCAGCTAAGGTTAACAACCCCGCGGTGATACCGAGCGTCCCGTATTTCACCAATGCTGGCCAGGTTACCCAGATACTACTCATATTTAAGTCCTATTTTATTGTTATAGATGACAAGCCATCTTGTTTTGCTTCACGCGTCGCATGTCCGACTAAAGTCGAAAGTTCAGGCATACGAAGTGAAGTAAAGTGAATCATCGATACAAGATCGAACGTGTGGCCAAATGAGTCTCAGGTTATAAAGAGATGCAAAAATGACAGATATTTACAAAAAACGGAGGACAGTACTTTTTCATGGGCGCATTTTACCTAACGCAAAACAGGCCATGAAAAATGCTTATAAATCAAACAGTAAGGAACAATTGTTAGAGAAACTGAACTTATTGCGCCAAAGCTAAGGACGGCACACACGTTCGAAATGGTCATAAAACAGACAAAGTAGTACTTTAGATGTAGAAACTATGGCTGGAAATTTACGCTTTTGTGACGCGTTGAAAAGTTTCTTGTAACACGCGAACATCGTTCGCAGCGCGATGGCGCTCAAGCCCAAAGTCGCTCCAGAGAGATTTTTTGGTATCGTGCCAGCGTTCCATTTCGGCAGGCTCCAGCAGCTTGTTGATCGTCTCGATACGGAAGCGCTGGACCAACTCCGCTTCGTCAAACAAGCGACCTATCCAAGAGCTATCAAAGCTCCAAGCATCGGAATACAGCGTTTGGCCGCGTAACTTTTCATTAAGAAGAAGGGCGACTTCCCTAGGAGTACTGCCTTCTTCCTGCAGATGCTCACGGGAAATACCGTGGATGAGTTCAGCTTTTGGATCCCAGTGATCCCAACCAAGCGCAGGTTTAATCAGATAGCTCTGCACCTCACGATCTTCCAGCGCGAATCCCACCTCAATCGGGTAACTGCCGCGGCCAAAGCCTGATGCTTCGACATCAATGATAGGTGGTATTTGGATGGTCACTCGATTCCTACTTATGTTTGGACATTTTGTACAGTGTAGACAGAGTTTGCGTGGGGCTCTATGAATCAGCGCACACTCTTTAAATCCGCATCAGTCATTCAATTGGGACGCATTCTGAACGGTTAAGGGGTAATGTTCAATTTTACGCTGCAATTTTATGATTCAATTATGACTCGTTAATTTTGCTGCGGGGGCAACACGCATAACTTCGGCCATTGTCGTTAAACCGGCGGCTACTTTATGCGCACCACTTAAACGCAAACTATGCATACCCTCTTTCATTGCCGCTTGGCGTAACTTTTGGTGATCCGTTTGCTCATGAATGAGAGGCTCTAACGACTCAGTCATCGGCATGACTTCATAGATCCCCATACGCCCTAAGTAGCCAGTACCGCGACATTCTAAACAGCCTTTAGCACCATAAACATGAGGCGGGGTTTTGACCAACCAAGGGGCAGTAAGTTGCTTCCAAATTTTCTCATCGACCGGTTCTTTTACTTTGCAGTGCGGACACAAAGTACGTACCAGTCGCTGCGCCATCACACCCAGCACACTGGTGCGAATCAAATAGGCGGGTAATCCCAATTCTTGTAGTCGAGTAAACGCCGAAGGCGCATCGTTGGTGTGCAAAGTAGAAAGCACTAAGTGCCCGGTTAATGCCGCCTGCACCGCTATCTCGGCGGTCTCTAAGTCTCGTACCTCACCGACCATGATAATGTCAGGATCTTGGCGTAATAACGCACGTACACCGCTGGCAAACGTGAGATCAATACCCGGATGCACCTGCATCTGGTTGAACAGCGGCTCCACCATTTCAATCGGATCTTCAATGGTCGAAACGTTTACTTCTGGCGTCGCCAACTGACGTAGGGTTGAGTATAGCGTCGTGGTTTTACCCGAGCCGGTTGGCCCAGTCACAAACACAATACCGTGATTGTTGGTGGTCATCTGATTCCAGCGACGACGATCTTCTTTGCCAAAGCCCATTTCCGAAAAGCTGCGCATGAGCACTTGCGGGTCGAACACACGCATCACCAACTTTTCGCCAAACGCAGTCGGCAATGTGGATAAGCGTAATTCAACTTCCTGGCCGTCTGGGGTTTTGGTTTTCAGACGGCTATCTTGGGGTTTACGTTTTTCGGCAATGTTCATGCGCCCTAAAGATTTAATCCGCGCCACCACAGCCAAAGCCACTTCTGCCGGTAATTCATAAACATTATGCAGCACACCATCAATGCGGAAACGCACATGACCGACTTCGCGCCGTGGCTCTAAATGAATATCGCTGGCACGCTGATCAAACGCGTATTGCAGCAGCCAATCCACAATATTAACAATGTGCTCGTCGTTAGCATCCGGCGCTTTAGCTTGGCCGAGCTCCAACATAGATTCGAGATTCTGCACTGCGCTCATGCCAGCGTGGTGCTTACGTGCTCGCGTCACGGAATTCGACAATTGATAAAATTCAACACGGTAACGGCGAATATCCGCAGGCGATGTCAGCACGCATTTCACCTGACGTCGGGTGACATGTTCTAAATCGACAACCCAGCTACGAACTTGCGGCTCTGCAGTAGCGACGACAACTTCATCGGTACTGACCTTAATCGCCAGAATTTGATGGCGATCAGAAAAAGCGTAAGACATAACGTCGGTTACGGAGCTGACATTAATTTCGAGCGGATCAATTTGATACGACTCCATATTAAAGCGTTCAGCCAGCCATTCGACGATGGCATATTCGTTAAGGACGCGTGCTTTACTCGATCCCTGTACGCGCGCATCGGCATAGCCTTGGCGCGCCACTAAGGTAATAGGATGCAGGTGAGTTTCATCGTGCTGGCGACGAATCGACAACGACATCTGATGATCCTCATCATTCAGCAGACCATCTCGACGCATGTCTTCCAACAGGGTGAGCAATGCGATGGGGTGATCTGCCTTGGCTTGCATAAGTTTGGTTCTCTACGCGGTTATCAAATGACGGAATTCGCTGGCCATTAAATTTAGGTCGTCAGCATTCGGCTCTTCATCGAACAAATAGCATTCAAGCATACCTGTTAATACCAAGCGAGTGGCAACCGCGGTCTTTATCCAACCACTTTTCCGATCCGCCGCTTGGGCATAGCGGGTTATGACCAACATTTGCACAATCGCCTCATGCAGATCGGGCCAGTTATTAATGGCGCTGGCTTGTTCAAAGCGGCGCGCTAAATCGTCAGGTAGCCAATGGCGCAACAGAGCACGGCCGACATGACTGGAAGCTTCTTCAACTTCTGGCCAAGGTAACTCATACAAGGCACGCGAAGCATTTAATAAAGCGCTCGCCAGTGTTGAGTTTTGCTGCCACGTTGCGCATTCCGCCGACCAGCTAGAGTCTTCGAGTTGGGCTGCGTTTTTAGCCAATTCCCAAATAGCGAGTCGCAGGGTTTCGAGTGCGGTGCGCAATTCTTTCGTAGCACTGCGTTTCAGTGTACGACCGCTCCAAGACAATACTTGGCGTAAACCTTGGACATGCTGAATCGCGGCAACCGCAGCTTCTCGTTCTTCTGCCCAAATCGCCTGCTCTAACGTGCGTTGCAGCGCATTCATCTCGGCGTTTAACCACAGCGGTAAAGCCTCGGCCATGCGTTGATCACAATACACTGGCAATTTGGCCTGCCACTGCGGCGCTAAGTCGGCCAAGCGATAGCCACGTTCAGCTTTACTAATATCGCTGATCCACAAGGGCGCGACGCTTTGCATCTGTGCCACAAGGGTCCAGAGTAAATTGGCATTACCTTGCTTTAATTCCAACTCAACTTCTAATAATGGCTGCTCTAATTCGCCCGCCACAATAAGGCCTTGATCGATCACCACTTCGATAGTCGTATCGCTACTCGCATCCGTCCAAAGCCAAGCTTGGCGTTCGAAGTGCGTACCGAAAACGACGGCTAACGTCTTAGCATCAACCCCTGCTGGCCACGCATTCTGAACTTCCACTTGCTCCAATAAGCTTACATCCAGCGCCGGTGAACTTAACGGCCAGTTCCATTCGCCACGAATTTGCAGTCCGGCCTGCGGTTGCCCGCGAGTCTTTAACGTCTGCTCAACTCCGCCTTCGGCATGACGAATACGCAACGCGGCTTTTGCCTTAGAAAGCGCACAGGCAGGCGTATCGTAGTAGTCATTTTTCAGCGTAGAATGATCGGCCGGCGTCGCAACTTGATTTAAAAAGTCGGTTAATGCCGGAAGGTTTGCCTCACTGAGGCGTACTTTGAGTTCGATTTCTTTAGTCATGGCGCTATTGTCGTGAGCCGGTCCTTATAACGCAAGTAGAGGTGTGTCATGTCTGGTATTCAAATGCCTAATACGGTTGAAAAACTGCGGGCGCTTATTGCTGCAAATAGCATGAGTTCGGTACTGCCCGACTACGACAACAGCAACCTCGGCGTTATTGAATTACTGGCCAACTGGTTTGGCGATCTCGGTTTTAAATGCGAAGTGATCGCCATCGCCGACAACCCAGGAAAATACAATTTAATCGCCACCTTAGGCACAGGTACTGGCGGTCTCGTATTGAGCGGCCACACCGACACAGTGCCATGCAACCCAGAGCGCTGGGCCTCTGACCCATTCACTCTTACCGAGCGCAACAATCGCTTTTATGGATTGGGGACTTGCGATATGAAAGGGTTTTTCGCCTTAGTATTAGCCGCGGTAGAGAAATACCACACCCAGAGTTTTCATCAGCCTTTAATCGTACTCGCAACCGCTGATGAAGAAAGTTCGATGAGCGGTGCGCGTTCGCTAAGTAGCAGCCAGTTCTCCCAAGGGCGGTACGCTGTTGTGGGTGAACCCACTAGCCTGAAGCCGATTCGAATGCACAAAGGCATCATCATGGAAACGATTCGCCTAGTCGGTAAAGCTGGGCATTCGTCCGATCCAAGCCTCGGTGTTAGTGCAATGGATGCGATGCATAACGTCATGGGCGAATTGAAACAGCTACGCATTGACCTCGCCAGTCGCTATCAAAACGCGCATTTCGCCGTTAATACGCCAACGCTCAATTTGGGTTGCCTGCACGGTGGCGATAACCCCAACCGTATTTGTGGCAGCTGCGAACTGGCGTTCGATTTACGCGCCTTACCGGGAATGAGTAACGACGATTTACGCGCTGAAATTCTGCAACGACTTAACCCCATTGCCGCTGAAAATCGCGTTGAGTTAACACTAGAGTCTTTATTCCCAGGCATTAATCCGTTTGCCGAAAGTGAAAATAGCGAACTCGTGCAAATTGCCGAGCGTCTAACGGCCAGTACCAGCAATGCTGTGAACTACGCAACGGAAGCGCCTTTCCTGCAAAACCTAGGAATGGAAACCATTATTCTTGGCCCAGGCAGTATTGATCAGGCGCACCAAGTGGATGAATTTATAGCACAGGATCAAATCGACCCTTGTGTAAACTTACTCAGCCAATTGATCGAACACTTTTGTTTAACGCCTCGCGGATAACAAAAGCGAGCAAACAAGCCCAATACATTGGTTTAGCGCGCCTGTCGTGATTAAATCCAGATAGAACGCCGAGAAGAGAGCCCGACAGTGACATCAGACAGCACCGAATACGTGCAATGGTTTCGTAATTCCTCCCCGTATATTAATGCGCATCGGAGAAAAACCTTCGTCATCATGTTTGATGGCGATGCCATCCTGCACCCAAATTTCAACAGCATAGTGCAAGATATCGCCCTACTTACTAGCTTGGGTGTGCGTTTAGTATTAGTCCACGGTGCGCGTATGCAAATCGATACTGTGCTGCAGCGTTTAGACATCGAAAGTCAATTTCACAATGACTTACGCGTTACTGATGCCAATGCACTTAACGCCGTAAAAGCGGCTATTGGCATGGTTAAAGCGGATATCGAATCGCGTCTTTCTGTTGGTATACCCGGTTCCCCCATGCACGGCGCACGCATTCGCGTCGTGAGTGGTAATTTCGTCACAGCAAAGCCACTCGGTGTGATCGGCGGTGTCGACTTTCAACATACCGGCGAAGTACGGCGTATTGAGCACCAAGCGATTAGCAATTTATTAGATCAGCATAATATTGTGCTGCTGTCGTGCGCGGGCTATTCGCCATCGGGTGAAATGTTTAACCTCAGTGTTGAAGACGTTGCCCAACAAGCCGCCATTAGTTTACGTGCCGACAAACTGATTATTCTTGGCGAAAGTGACGGTCTGCCAGACGATGGCGATACACATACTGAAATCACCTGCCGCCAGTTAGAACAAATTTTGCACGAATTAAAAGGCAGCGAGCGTTGCCATGCGGATGCCGCGCTAAAGTGTGTGCGTCAAGGTGTGCCACGCGTGCATATATTAAGTTATCAAGTTGATGGCGCCTTGCTACAAGAGCTATTTACCCGCGAAGGTAGCGGCACGCTGATTACCCAAGAAGCCTACGATCAATTACGGCCTGCCAATATTGATGACGTAGCGGGTATTTTGCAGCTGTTACAGCCGCTAGAAGAACAAGGCATCTTAGTGCGGCGTTCGCGTGAATTATTAGAAACAGAAATTCATCGTTTTAATGTCATCGAACGCGACGGATTAATCACGGCCTGCGCAGCGCTCTATCCTTATTCCGATGATCAAGCCGAACTGGCTTGCGTGGCGGTGCATAGCGATTATCGTGGTAGCAATCGTGGCAATCGTTTGCTGGAGCAAATTGAGCAAGAAGCACGGCGTCGTCAATACAAACAACTATTTGTATTAACAACGCGCACTGCGCATTGGTTTATTGAAAATGGCTTTGTTGCTGGAGCGGTGAGCGAACTGCCGCAAGAACGCCAACGCTTATACAATTTCCAACGTAATTCCAAAGTGTTTTTCAAAACCCTGTAAAACACAGGAAGCTCATCATTGGATATTTTGGCACTGCCGCATTTAGGCAAAGAAGTACATCGGCGTTACGATGACTTAGGCATTATTCAAGTCTACGAAGACGGCAATAAACGCTACCTAAGCTTCGGTACTGCCGATGAACAAAGCTGCCAGCTCAAAGCGAAACCAGGCCAGCCGCAACACGGTTATGCCCGTGCAATGATGGCCTCACTCTGCCTATTAAAACCCGACCAAGCGGTGCAACAGGCCAGTGTACTCGGCACCGGCGGCGGACTCATGGCACGTTGTTTATTTGAACAACTGCCAACCACTCAAATTCATACCGTTGATTTACGCCCCGCCGTAATTCAAATCGCCCATCAATATTTTGGCTTACCACGCGATAAACGCTTAACCACCCACGCTAAAAGCGCCATGGACTACCTCAATGCGTGCCCAACTAACAGCCAAGGCTTACTGCTCAGTGATTTGTATTTGGCCAACGGACTGGATACACGCCAACTAAAACCTGAATTTGTCAGCGAATGCCGGCGCGTCGTACAAAATGATGGTTGGCTAGTATTGAATTTATGGAAAGAACACCGTGAAGATGGCCTATTTTTACCGCAGCTAAAAGCTCAATTTCAAACGGTCTTACACAGTACTACAAGCGACGGTAACTGGATTATTTGGGCCTGTCCGAACGCTAATGCCGCCCCCGACAAACGCGGTGCGCAGCTCATATGTAAGCGTTTATCCGAGCAAATGGGGTTTAATCTCTGGCAAGTGACAAAAGGCTTTTATCGATTTTTTTAGCCTTGTATCAAATACCGCCTTACAGTAACGTCCTGTCTATTCTACTTTTTGACGACAATAATAAGAGCACTTCATGTTTCATACACTTACCCAAGTTGGTCTGCCGCTTGCCCTGATATTAATTATGACTGGTGTAGGCCTTGGATTAACCCCTAGAGACTTCACACGCGTATTCGTAAAGCCTCGTGCTTTTTTGATTGGTGCTGTTTGCCAAATGCTGTTGCTACCTTTAATCGCCGTTGGGATTATTGCCGCAACCGGCTTACATGGTGAGATTGCAATTGGCTTATTTATACTCGCGCTCTGCCCAGGCGGAACAACGTCAAATCTATTCAGCTTAATTTCTAAAGCCGATGTTGGACTATCGGTATCACTCACCGCCGTAATTGGTTTCATTACCCCGTTCACCATTCCTGTGTTAGGTGCTTGGGCCATTGGCTATTACAGCGATGCAGGCACCGCCTTTGAACTACCGATATTGTCCACATGGATTAAGCTGATCGTCATTACCGTTATTCCAGTCCTTATTGGTATGGGCATCCGCGCCAAGTGGAAAGCCTTCGCCATCGCTGCCGAGCCTTATGTATCGCGCTTCTCGATTATCGTATTGGCACTCGTCATCGCATCCATCTGCGTCAACCTAGGCGAGAAGTTAATCAGCTTTGCTGTTCAAGCTGGGCCTGCCGCCTTACTACTTAACATTAGCACTATGGCACTTGGCTATTTCGCGGGACGTGCATTCCTACATATTGAAGCCCAAGCTCGCACTATTAGCCTCGAAGTTGGCTTACAAAATGGAACTCTGGCTCTGTTAGTGACTACAGGGATTTTGAACAGCCCTGAAATGTCGATCGCACCTAGCCTATACAGCCTACTGATGTTTGTGACGGCAAGTGTGTTTACTATGCTGGTATTACGCAAAGATCGTCATGCCCAAGCAACGCCGCAGTCGCGGTAATAGCAGCAAACTGAATAGACGAAAGCGCCGCCAATGGCGCTTTTTTTGACGCCATAAATACCGCAGCATATGACCACACTTAAATTTCAACGCTAAAAGCAATAAATTTGGCGTAGTTTAGGCATGGTTAAGAACCTAAGTTAATTGTATCGTACACTTTGCCGAAAAAATGATGGCCTAAAAGAACAACCTATATAAAAAATGGACTAAATACGCGATTTTACCGGTATATTATTCTACGGTTGTAAACACGATCAATCTTATAAGTAGTTCAAAATATTCTAGCATTTGAAGTTTTAGGTAGTTTTTGCTCTAATCCGCCCGATACGATTGTCGCTACTTTTAGTTTCCACAGTGAAGTGATACGATCCTAAAAAGAACAGTTGTTAAATTATAAGAATAAAAATAATTCGTTGGTGATTTCATCCGATTACTAACAAGCCAATTCATTTCTTCTAAGAAAAAAACCAATAGGAAGAAAAGCTTTATGGATCCCTTACAATCTAAGGCGCTTCGTGCCTGTATAAAACACCCGTACCGAGGGATCGCATATGATTTTTAACTCTGCGATTTTCTTCTGGTTTTTTGCCTGCTTCTTTGTGCTCTTCAATTTTGTATTTGTTGATCGCAGAAAAATTATTTGGTTGTTAGTTATCAGCAGCCTTATCTTTTATGGCACTTGGAACTACAACTTTATTGCCTTGCTGGTCTTTAGTGCGCTCGCCGACTACCTAATAGCGCAGAAAGTAGAGGCCAACAATCACGATCCAGTGATGAAAAAACGATGGCTTATCGCGAGCATCACCCTCAACTTATCCATTCTGGCCATCTTTAAATACAATAATTTTATTTTGCAGAGCGTACAGGAATTCGTAAGCCTGTTCGGTGGGGATATTAGCGTCCCTATGCTAAGCATTATATTGCCGGTTGGTATTTCCTTTTATACCTTCCAGAGCATGAGCTACACCATTGACGTGTACCGTGGAGACATGAAAGCGCATCGTGGCTTTTTAGTATTTCTCGCCACACTTTCGTTCTTCCCTCAGCTTGTTGCTGGCCCGATTCTGCGTGCCAAAGAAATCCTACCCCAGCTAGTCAATATGCGAGTACCAACGGCGCTCAATATTCGTATAGGTTTGCTTTTGGTTCTCCTCGGGTTACTTAAAAAGACAACCGCCGACCTGATGGCTGGCCCAGTTGGTGTCGCCTTTAATGGCCAAGCCGATGTCAGTACCTTTGAAACATGGATTGGTTTGCTCGCGTTTTCTGCTCAGCTATATGGCGATTTCAGTGGCTATTCTGACATTGCTATCGGTATTGCATTAATGCTCGGCGTCTACATCCCGATGAACTTTAACTTGCCGTATTTCTCCACGTCCCCAGTCGATTTCTGGCGACGCTGGCATATTTCATTATCGTCATGGTTACGAGACTACTTGTACATTTCGCTGGGCGGCAGTCGTAACGGCAAACGTGCACGTAACCAATTTATTACCATGTTGCTCGCCGGTTTGTGGCACGGCGCGTCGTGGACGTTCGTTGTCTGGGGCGCGTACATGGGTGTCATCGTTGTTGTTACTCAGTGACTGAACGAAAGACCGGCATTAGCCAAATGGGTCAATAGTAAAAACTGGATATCCCTGATCATTAAAATTGCCGTTACTCACTACTTGTTTGTATTGAGCTGGCCTTTATTCCGCGGCTCTAGTTTAGAAGCCGCTTGGACAATGATCGTCGACATGCACATACCGCAAGCCACCGCCGTTACTGCGGGTGCCGGTATCGTGATGGCCTTGGTCGTAACTGGATTGTTCCTAATGCACTTTGTCGATGCTTTACGTATTCGATACGGTAATGCGCTGGCCAATCGCCAATGGTTCTTCTGGCCGCTACTTGTGATTGGTTTTACTTTGTTCTTTACCGTAGGAGATTTTGGTCATGACTTCATCTACTTCCAATTCTAAGCCAAATAACTCTGCGCAGAGCGAAGCGTCTATCGAACGAGAAGAGGATATCCGCAACGCCCAAGAAAGACGAAAAATCGGTTTATATACCGTAATTTGCGGCGGCCTAATGATTCTCGTCTCAATGGGATTAGTTAACATTGGTATCGCATCGTTGCGTTATTCTTCGCTGAATCCTTTTAGTATTGAACGGATTCAAGCGACCGGCGACAACTTAGGTGCAGCCCTCGAACTACCAGAAGATGATCCAAGAGAAGTGGTATACGTACTCGGCTCTTCGCTCATTCACTTTGGGTTTTCACCCGATCTATTCGATGAAGAATTGAATGCTGCGGGTGTACCGACCATATCGTATAACTTTGGCTTCGGTAACGCTGATCCGTCAATCCACGCGAAATTTGCCCGCAAATTAGCGCGTACCTTTGCTGATCACCCCGGTCGAATTGACCGCGTGATTTACGAGTTTGCGCCCCATGGTGCAACCCAGCGTCGTGCCGATACCAGTGGCCAGCTAAATCATGCAACCACGGCGATTCTTAGCAGTTGGGGCGACATAGGTCAGACCTTACTAGACGACCCGGAAGAAGCATTTGCCTTAGCCAATACCCGACTATTCCGCAGTGGCGTACCGGCTGAAGCCATCACCCATATGCTAGCAACACCGATTACCATGGCAAAAATCAACGACACGGTTAAAGATCGACCAAAGCCAGTGCCCATGGATAACCTCGGCTGGGATCTATTCAATCAGCTACGAGAAGACTGGCCAGAAAGTATTCCATTTGGCGGTTGGTCTGCTCAATACCGTGGTGGCTTTCCACCCACGGCAAGCCCTAGAGCACTCGAACTTTCAGATCAAGTTATGCAGCGCATGCAAGATCCTGTGCGCATGGAATCTGCACTACAACAGCGTATTTCATGCTGCGATATACTCGGGCTAGAAATGAGTCCAGAAATGATCGCGCATGTCATTGAAACGATTCGTTATGCGCAGTCTATCGCTAAAGACGTCGACATCGTTGTTATGCCGCAAAACCAAGATATCGTGCACGTATCGCCACAGGGAGAAGAGAACTTCAAGAAGGCGTTGGCTGAAGTCGTTGCCGCCACCGGTGTGGATGTTGTCGATATCTACAAAGAACCCTACCTAGGTATTGAATACTTCTTCGACGCCGATCACTACACCTTCTTTAAAGGCCGTAGCAAGGTCACTCAGATGATGGCTGATCACTATTTACCGCAAGCAGGGAAAGAAACTCATTAACATGAGCTTCTTTTTAACAGTGCAATGCTACTGATTTTAAACGAACGCTATCTCGATTGATCGTGCCCAGCAAATGGGCATGATCACATCACTTAATTCGCAACACCCTCACAGCATTTAAGCCGATGCTTTCTTCGCGAAAACTCGATCGGCAACAAACCCTAAAATCGCGATAAATAGAAAATACTTCCCAGATTCCGACGTACTTTGCACAGGCGAATTTAGCAGCATATGTATGATAGGAATAGACAAAAAACCAACGAGCATTGCGCCTAAACGTAAGGCGGCCGCAGCAAGCTTACCTTCCACTCGACGCGCCATCAGAATGCCGCCGTATATGATAGAAAAACCGCAGAGAGAGATAATAAGAGCAGTGATATTCATATAAAGTCCTTTTAGAGTGTTAGTTACGTCCGAATGAACTGATAGTAACTAATAAGGATGATCATGAACATAACCATTTAGTTGATAATGCTTCTTAGCATGATAAGTACTTGCCAATAAAACAAACTTTAAGTAAATACGATGCCAGCATATTATTATCACCGCCATCAAAGCCTATTGGGTCTCGCGCTGTCCAGCGTCCGGTTTCTGGATCGTAGTCACGATATCCGAATCGAATCAAGCGGGTGTCGGTATCATAAAGCCCGCCTGAAACAAGCTTTTGCAGGAAACGAACGTGCTCACTCGCCAACCACCGGAATCTGATTAAATACAAACGGATCATTATCCGTCGGATACAAGCGAGTATAAGGCTGATCATCAATCAGTTTAAGATCATTACCACCGCTCGCCATTTCAGGAAAAGGCAGTGATGTGTCAGGGAGGCTTCTTCCATACTCGTAAAAAGGATCAAGCATATCGAGTAAGTCTAAATAGGAGGTAACAATAATAGACAAGTATGCATTTCCTTCGAAATACGGCACGAGTGGTAAAACATTCGACATCAAAAAACCATCTCGAAACGATAGTTTCAACTCATACACTGAATTGTCAGTTGTAGGCTCTTCGCCATTACGAGGAAGAATGTACTTTATAGCAAGAGGATTTATTGGTGCTGTAAAATATTGCTGATACTCTTCATTACCTTCTGAGAAATCCCCATTGCTGGCGTATAAATACTCATTCACATTGGTGCCTGACACAAGCAAGGTATAAGCACTATCACCATCCACTTTTTCATTAACAATTAGGGATCTAAAGCTCGCACTTAACAAGGTAGTATCGAGATTACATGAACCTTTTATAGGATATGAATATACGACGTCAACATAGTTAGGATTTTCAACTTTAAGAACATTATAGAAACACCATTGATCGCCTGAATCATCTTCAAAGTATAAGGTGCGACCATACGTACCGTAATCGCTGAATTCAACTTCATGACTTAATAGGCTGTCAGGTTCATTTCTTTTTTCAGAGCAAGCTGAGATCATCAAGATGGTAGTAATTAATAGGATATATTTCATGATCTAGTTTTCATTAAAAGTTAAAGAATAATCAACGACTTCATCATCAGACGTCAAAATAGAAAAACTAAAATCATAGCCATCAAATCTCGGAAGTTGAACAAACGAATCAAGACCACTTTGATTCCAGATTAATTCGACGGCGGTAGTAGAGGTTCTGCCATCTAGTAGTCGCTCTACTCGTTTAATACCTACAGGGCTCAAAAGGTACTGACTACCATTCAAGGTAATATCTAAATTGTCATCAAACGAAGCTGTATCACTTAGCTTAACTCCCGTTATTTTCCTTTTATGACCAAGCAAATTTTCACCATCGAAGCGTTTAACAAGACCTTTAGGATGAAAACCATACTCGCCATAACCGAGCAATCGTCCATCATCTGAAAATGAGACAACCAACTCTCCAGTTACAATCTGCTTATCGGTACTCGATTCTTTGTAATAATTTTTCAGGCGATAACCAGAATCTGTAATTTCGATATCTGCAGCATCGCCATCTTTTAAATCTTCGTCAAAGTAGAACGAGAAAGGCCGATGATTAATAAAGTCATAGATGAATGTATTATCTTCAAAACCTATCAACGCCCCTTCAAGCAACGCATAAACCCACGCAGTGGTTTTTACCTCTAATTTAGAAACCGTATAATCTGAGCCACTTACCGTTTCGTAATTCGCTACATCTTCTATCTTTAACAACCATACACCCGTGCGATATTCCATCGACGTGCCCGTGTGCGGCGGCGGTAATTCATTATCCAAAAAATCTGAATCAATAGTATCAGCACTAGAGATAGTACTGCGGAGAAGCAATAATAAAAAAAACGATATTTTAACTAACACCTTACTGTCCTTGTTTATAATTATTCCAGATTAAAATACTCAACAATCACGCTGAGTAATAATCACATCACCACGGCAACGGCTCTGCTACTTCCGCCCATTTTTGGCCATCATGCACCTCGGCTAATTCTTCACCCAGTCGCTCACACTTTTCCATTGCCTCATCCCAACGTTTTCTGCGGATGCTGTAATCAGGATATTCATAAAAATCATCTAAATCCGGAATACGCCCACCGGGCAAGGTAGCAGCAAACTCCCATGACGGCGCGATAATAATGGTGCGTTTGTAATATTCGCGCGACGCGACGCGCCAACGTAATTTTTTATCAAACCAGCCGCCTTTGGGGGCTTGGGCAAAATAATGCGGATACAGCACAAAGCCTTTTTCGGGCATAACAGGTAAATCAAATTGGTAGTCGGTTACGCCGCCATCACGGTAGGTGCCTTTCGGCGCTCCGGGAATATTACGCACACCGGCAATCACTAATGGAATTGCACCGCTGGCTAAAATAGCCGGTTTTAAATTCTCGGCGGTAAGTGCGACATGGCGCGCAGGTAAATGCGGAAAGTGATCAATGGGCGGTTTTTCTGGATGATGAAACATAACCCGTTCGATCCACGGGCGCATGGCTGCAGGAGAAACCAAATTAGCCGTCATGGCTCCAGCAATACCGAGCATTTGCACGTATTTTTGATCAATACCGGCGAGTCCTTTAAAGCGCGCCACAAGGGTGTGATAACGCACATTAGGATTATTAATAATTTCGGCAATGCCGTTATCGCCTAGAATCACATCTAATACATGGCGACATTCTGTTGCCACTTCTTGCGCGGTAGGCTTTGCTGAATATTGTTGGCTTAAATAGGCTTCTTGAAAGCGTGCATGAGCCTCAAGGGGGTTTTGTTGAGCAAAGCAGGCCATGCGCCAAGCACCAGCGGATGTGCCCAGTACATGCAAAGGCTCGGTACGCTCGTTAAACCAATGAGTCAGGAGGTAGCGATCCATTGAGGCTAGGGCTAGCCATTTAGGCCCACCAGACGCTGCCAGCAGCATTTCGATATCACTTGGCTGTAATCCATTCGCACGAATATGGGCGAGGGCTTCACTACCGGCAAAAATTTTTAAGGCGGGCGGGGTCACGGTTTAACTCCTAAACGTTCAAGCTTTATATTGAGGCTTAGTTGTACCGTGAGCATCCTGCCGCTAAAAGAGTTAAAGACGCAATACTCAGAGTATTTTGGTCATTTATCGGAATGAATGTTATGCCGGTTCGTACACAACAAAGCTGTAGTCATATGGGTTAGGGCCGTCGGCGGCAAAGTCTTCACGTGCTACTTCTTGCCATGCGGCTTTGTCGTACTCTGGGAAAAAAGCATCCCCTTCCACATCAGCATGTACTTCGGTCAAATACAAACGATCACAATGCGGCAAGGTTAATCCATAAATTTCTGCACCACCAATAATCATAGCTTCGTCTTGACCATTAACTAAGCAAATACTTTCGGCGAGTTCACGTGCCGCTTCAACCGTATGTACAACTTTAATGCCATCAGCGGTGAAATCAGGCTGGCGAGTAATAATGATATTGGTACGTCCCGGTAATGGCTTACCAATACTCTCGAAGGTTTTACGACCCATAATAATGGGTTTACCTAAGGTCGTTTTTTTAAAATACTTTAGGTCTTCTGGTAAGTACCAAGGCAATGCATTATTGCGGCCGATCACACGGTTTTGGGCAACAGCGACCATTAACGATAATTTCACAAATAATTCCTTACGCTACCCGTTTAAATCGCAACCGGCGCTTTAATATGCGCATGGGATTCGTAACCTTCGATTACAAAGTCTTCGAATTTATAGTCGAATATACTGTCAGGTTTACGTGCAATTACGAGTTTAGCCAACGGTAGAGGCTCACGGCTTAGTTGTAAATCGGTTTGCTCTAAATGGTTCGAGTACAAATGCACATCGCCGCCAGTCCAAACAAAATCACCGACATCTAAGTCGCATTGTTGCGCCATCATATGCACCAGCAATGCATAACTAGCGATGTTAAACGGCACACCTAAAAATATATCTGCACTGCGCTGATATAACTGGCAAGACAATTTGCCATCGGCAACGTAAAACTGAAAAAAAGCATGGCACGGTGGTAACGCCATGTTTTCGATTTCGCCCACGTTCCACGCACTAACAATTAAACGGCGCGAGTCTGGGTTACTTTTAATCTGCTCAACGATTTGGGTGATTTGGTCAATATGACGACCACCCGCCGCAGGCCAGCTGCGCCACTGCGAGCCATAAACAGGGCCGAGGTTACCGTCTTCATCAGCCCACTCATCCCAAATTTTGACGCCATTCTCTTTTAAATAGGAGATGTTGGTATCGCCACTCAAAAACCACAGTAGCTCGTGAATAATCGAGCGCAAGTGCAGTTTTTTGGTGGTCACCAAAGGAAAGCCTTTGCTTAAATCAAACCGCATTTGATAGCCAAAACAGCTGTACGTGCCCGTACCGGTACGATCTTCTTTGAAGGTGCCGTTCTCACGCACATGACGCATCAAATCGAGATATTGTTTCATGCTTTTTGTTCCTCGGTTTTCGGGCTGCGATAGGCCACCACCAGCAAGATCGCGCCAATAATAATCATAGGTAAACTAAGCAGCTGTCCGCGGCTCATCCAACCAAATGCATCAAAACCAATTTGTGCATCGGGCTCGCGGAAAAATTCGGCAAAACTGCGAAAGATACCGTACCCCATTAAAAATACAGCACTCACCGCTTTTTGCGGGCGCGGACGTGACGAATAAAACCACAGAATAACAAACAGCAAGAAGCCTTCCAACGCCGCCTGATAAAGCTGCGATGGGTGGCGCGGCACATCCCCACCGTGCGGAAACACCATGGCCCAAGGGACTACCGCAGGATCAGCCATACGACCCCATAATTCGCCGCCGATAAAATTACCGATACGACCAAACATTAAACCAAGCGGTACAAAGGGAACGCCGAAGTCAGCAACATCAAAGAAGCTGCGTTTGTACTTCCGACAGAAGTAGGCAATCGCCAGAGCAACACCCAACAAGCCACCATGAAACGACATACCCCCTTCCCAAACTCGTAACAGCCAGAGTGGGTCGTCTAAAAATTGTCCGAAGTTGTAAAACAATACGTAACCACAACGCCCACCTAGGATAACGCCCATAGCACCAAAAAAGATCAAGTCAGACACCTGCTGTGCATCCCAATTATTGCTGCTTTTTTTCGCGCGATAATTAGCTAATCCCCAAGCGGTGCCGAATGCCAATAAATACATGATGCCGTACCAATGTACTTTCAGCGGCCCAAGCTCAATGGCGATGGGATTGATTTCTGGATATGTAAGCATAACGAGTTCCCTGCAACGAGACGTCAAATGGGCAATAAGCTTGCCGGAGCAAGATGACGAATCGACGAATATATAAGTAAAAATCGCACCTGACGCTGGACCTTAAAAAGCCAAGAAGCGAATTCCGACGACGAAGAGTAACACGGCAAACGCTTTTTTTAGCAGCACCGCATCGAGGCGATGCGCTAAGCGCGCACCGACTCTAGCAAACGGGACACTGGTAATGGCAATACCTAGGATGGCGGGCCAAAACAAGAAGCCCGTTGTCCACTCCGGCAAATCAGCATGACCCCACCCCGTTAAGACATTACTAACAGCGCCAGTCAGTGCAATCGGAATACCGCATGCTGCCGATGTGGCAACCGCCTGACGCATAGGAAATCGCATCCAGCTCAAATAAGGCACAGTGAAGGTACCGCCACCAATACCAAACCATGACGAACCAAAGCCAATCACACCACCAGCACTCATTAAACCAGCCGCACTTGGACGCTTGCCGGTACTGCCAGGTTCAATATTGAAGTACATCTTAATAGAAAGCAGTAATGCGAACACACCGATGATGTTTTGCAATACCGGCCCCGGCACTGAGGTAATCAACAACACGCCTACGAATGTGCCGCCAACAATACCCGCCGTCATGGCTTTTACGATGCTCCAGTCAATCGCACCATTGCGATGATGTTCCCAGACCGAACTCATCGACGTAAATACAATCGTCGCCAACGAGGTCGCTACCGCCATATGAGTAGCCACCGAATCGCTAACACCTTGAGCTGCAAAGGTAAAAATAAGTACTGGCACGATCACCATGCCACCGCCAACACCAAACAATCCTGCCAACACGCCAGCGATTGCGCCAACGATGAGATACAGCAAAAACATGCGGCAAAACTCAGTAATTTAATAGGGCGGGCATTATGGCGCAAAACGGGCTGGTGTACGAACCTCACCGCTAAGCCAAGCAGGCTAAAAAACCAGTTTTTGGGTACACTAGCGGCATGTGTTTAATCGTCTTCGACTGGCAACCCAAGCAATCACAATGGCTAACCTTAAGTGCCAACCGTGATGAGTTTTTTCAGCGGCCTGCGTTACCACTAGCCGAGTGGGACGATGCGTCGGGGATTATCGCTGGCAGGGATTTAGAACAAGGTGGCACTTGGCTGGGCATTAGTCGCTCGGGACGCTTTGCTGCGTTAACCAACATACGTGTAATGAATGCTGGCCCAGAACACCCCGTATCACGCGGACATCTTGTGCTTGATTACCTGAAGTCTAATCTAGCCCCAGAAGCTTGGCTAAATAGCTTAACAACCAGCGCATATGCGCCATTCAATCTCATCGTCGGCACCACAGATTCACTTTTCTATCTGCGCAATCACCCAGACCGCTATCAAACCAAGCTAAAGCCGGGGCTCTATGTGGTCAGCAATGCGCAACTCGATACGCCTTGGCCAAAAGCCATATTAGCCAAACAACAATTGGCGACTTGGCGAGAACAGCAGAGCCAAGACTCAAACATACCTTTGAGCAGTCTCACCAAACTATTATCTCGTCATGAGATCTACCCAGACCACGAACTCCCTAATACTGGCGTACCACTTGCTTGGGAGCGGTTATTATCAGCACAGTTTATTCATGCGCCGGGCTATGGAACCCGTTCTAGCACCGCACTTGTCGGCCAAAAGAATACACTGCATATAGCCGAAACAACGTGGAATGCCAAAGGCAACGAGCAACAAACGGAACAATTCAGCGTCATCTTGTAACGATTCCTTTACCTCACGGGCGCGGCGCAACAGAAGCCAACATCTGGTTACAAATCATTGCGATGAAATAGCGATCTGAATCACATTTTTTAAAATCTCTGTCCATACTCAATGTATGAGATACGACACACACTACCGCATGACGAGCACGCCTCGTTCAAATAAACATCTAGCGATCCCTGCCGTGATCGGGCTGCTGTGCGTCGGTCTTTTATTCGCTGCACTGGCAGCAAGTGTGAACACCAAGCCTTACATGCCACCGAATGTGGCGCAAAAGTATATGGAAGAATGGCTAATAGAATCGTCGCGCCATGTTGCCGGTGAAGTTCGTTTAAAGCACATTCAAAACATTGAACCTTTCTATCTACACCGCGACTATCAACCGGTATGGATGGACAGCTATGAGTTAAAACCTGCGGCTAAAGAACTGATTCAAGTGCTGCGCGAAACCGCAGGCGACGATTGGCGTAACTATGGCTACGCTCTGCCAACGTTAGAGCGTGAAACCAACCGTCTATCGAATGTACCGAAGCAAGCAACTGCGGTAGATATTCTGCTCACCGATGCCTTCATTACTTATGCTCAACAATCACTAAACTCAGAGCTTATTCCCGACACGGGCGAACTCGACCACCCGATTCGCAAAGTATCGTCGGAGCAACCTTTATCGAGCATCACCACTGAGGATGTGGTGCGCTTGCTACAAAAATCGGTTGAAGACGACAACCTTGATGAACTATTGACCCAGCTAACTCCAAACCAACCTGGCTATCTCAAACTGCGTGAACAGCTGAATCGTTATCGAGCTATTGATGCAACGGGTCTTTGGGAAGAGTTGCCGGCAGATATGCAAGTAAGTGAAGGTCAGCGTCATAAAATGATGCCTTATCTGCGTTGGGTGCTAGGTCAGTATGGCGACATGCCTAAAGGGGCTTTGTCTTGGCTCTTCAAGGAGAAAGAAAGCCACAGCCAATGGCCGCTGGAAGGTGAAGAGATCAATATGGAAGAACCACGCTTCTTATTTGACGAACCCTTAAAAGAAGCCGTAATGCACTTTCAAAAACGTCACAAATTAGAAGTAACTGGCGAGTTAAACGATGAAACCCGCTTACAACTAAATATTCCGCCGTACCAGATCGCACAGCGTATCGCTCTGAACATGAAGCGCTGGCGTCACCTGCCACGTGAACTTGGGCAGCGCCATATCATGGTTAACATGGCTGACTTCCGTTTGCGCTTGATGGATGGCAATACGCCAACGCTCGATATGAAAGTAGTGATCGGTAATTTACAGCGACGCACCCCTGTCATGAGCGAAATGATGAGCACGATAGAAATTTCGCCTACTTGGACTGTGCCAGCTCGCATTGCTGCTACTAGCCTATTGCCACAAATTAAGCGTAATCCAGCCTACCTCGAACAAAAAGGCTTTAGAGTTATCACGTACCAAGATGGCGCGCCTAAATATGTATCGACCAAAGACATCAACTGGAATAAATACAGCAGCAAGTATTTCCCATATACCTTAGTGCAACAGCCGGGACCTCATAATGCATTGGGAACTGTTAAGTTCTTATTTCCAAACCTACAAGACATCTATCTTCACGATACGTCACATCGCGAGCTATTTGCCTTAGAGAAACGAGCACTCAGTTCTGGCTGCGTTCGTGTAGAACAACCGCGATTACTGGCGGAGAAACTTCTCGCACGTCAAACCGGCTGGCAGCGCTCTAACATTGATGCTGCTATTGATCAAAACCGCACGTCACGCATTCGCTTAGAGCAACCCGTACCAGTCTACTTAATGTATTGGACGACATGGGTCGATGACGATGGCGTCCTGCAAGTTCGCGAAGATGTTTACCAGCGCGATTTAACCGCCGGTATGGCCTCGCATCGCCAAGCAAGTCTGTAATCTTTATTTCGCACGCCGTAATCATGCCTAAGGCGGGCTTAACCGAGCGTAGTTACACTAATCATCCTGACATAACTGTCCTTAGCGACTATCAATACCTGCTCAATTGCGCCAGAGCGGCAATCCTTTGGCATACTGACGACTTCTTGTAACCGAACTGTAACTGAGGTGTCCTTGGTATGCTGGATCGTCGTCGTTTTCTTCAACAGGCCGCGCTAGTCGGAACTGCCGGATTGGTTGGTATTAGCCCATTGGCCAATGCCGCAAGCCAAGAAGAAAAAACACTGCGTCTATACAACATACACACTGGCGAATCCTTAAAAACGACGTTTTGGGCAGATGGCGGCTTCATTGATAGTGAAGTGCAAGACATTGACCTGTTAATGCGTGACCACCGCGCCAATCAAGCCTTAGCGATGCAACGCGATCTTTATCTAAATCTATATCGGCTACAGCAAGCGCTGAATCCTAATCAGCCAATTCAAATCATCTCCGGCTATCGTTCACCACAAACCAATCAAATGCTGCGCGCTGCAAGCAATGGTGTTGCTAAACACAGTTTACACATGGAAGGCCGAGCCTTAGATATTCGTTTCCCTGGAATTTCTTGCCGCGACCTGCAAAAAGCAGCGCTGCAAATGAGAAAGGGTGGGGTTGGTTATTATCCGCAGAGTGGATTCGTACATATAGATACTGGCCGCGTACGCCAGTGGACAGCCTAACGACTAGACAGCCCTTCACGAGTAAGTATTGCGCCTACTCGTTTAGCCTTTCGACAATGGACCAATAATGCGTCCGAAGCCCGCCTTCTCCAGTACCAGCTGAATGGTTGAAGCGATAACCTGACCACTTTCCATCGTTAACACTTCTGCCAATAAGTTATCCGCCCATTCACGGCTAATACCGCGAATCACCGACTTCACTTTCGGTAAGTTGGTTGAGTTCATGGATAGCACGTCATAACCCATCGCCATCAACAACACAGCACCCATAGGGTTACCCGCCAACTCACCACAAACACTGACTGGCTTATTCTCGGCATGAGCGCCATCTACAATAAGCTTTAGAGCGTGCAAAACCGCAGGATGAAAGGCTTGATACAAGTCGGCAACACGCGGGTTATTGCGATCCACTGCAAGCAAATATTGCGTTAAGTCGTTACTGCCTACAGACAGGAAATCAACCCGCTGTGCTAACTCGCGAATTTGATAAACCGCAGCTGGGACTTCAATCATGACGCCAATTTCTGGCATCTCGACATCGAAGCCTTCTTCTAAGGTTTCAACGTGAGCTCGATAGATAAGATGCAAAGCCTCGTCAACTTCGGTGACGTTACTTACCATAGGCAGCATAATGCGTAGGTTGTTTAAACCTTCGCTGGCTTTCATCATGGCGCGCACTTGCACCAAGAAGATTTCAGGGTGATCTAAGGTCACACGAATGCCACGCCAGCCTAAAAAGGGGTTGGCTTCGTTGATCGGAAAATAGGTTAACGATTTATCGCCGCCAATATCCAAAGTACGCATAGTCACTAACGCAGGGCTAAAGGTCTCTAGCTGCTCACGATACGTTTTTTGCTGCTCGCTTTCACTTGGGAAGCGATCCTTCATCATAAAAGGCACTTCAGTACGATATAAACCCACGCCTTCAGCACCACGATCAAGGCTGCGCAAGGCATCGGTAATCAAACCTGTGTTAACCCATAGCGGCATACGATGGCCATCGAGGGTTTCGGCAGGCAAGCCGCGCAGACCTTCAAGGTCGGCAGTGAGCGCTAACTCTTCTTCAAAAATTGCTTGGTATTGCTCGCGCAGCTCGTCTCCCGGATTGGAGAAAATCAGGCCACGATAACCATCAACAATCAGCTCCATACCCTGCAGTTGTGCATAAGGCACATCGACCACACCCATGACGGTAGGAATACCCATCGCGCGAGCTAAAATGGCGACATGAGAGTTAGACGAACCTTTGACCGATACCAAACCACGTAACTTGCTGGTCGGCACTTCACCCAACATAGCGGGCGTTAATTCCTCACTCACCAAGATGGTATTCGCCGGGTAATCGTCTTCGTTGGTCTCAATTTCAGCGCCTTCAAGATGCGCTAAAATACGAGTACCTAAATCCATAATGTCAGTTGCGCGTTCGCGCAAATACGCATCTTCCATCAATTGGAAATGGCCGACATATTCCATCACCACACTGCGCAAAGCGCCTTGCGCCCAGTTGCCTTTATGAATGGCAGTTTTGACTTCGGCACCCAAGGCATTGTCATCAAGCATGTTGAGATAAACATCGAACAAGGCCATTTCTTCAGGGCGTAATTCACCACGCAGTTGCCCGCCGAGCTTACGAATTTCATTTCGAGCAGCATCCAAGGCGATATCGAAGCGTTCGATTTCCTCAGCAATAGAATCAGGGATACGATCGACAACACTACCAAGATCGGCGGCAGGTGTGATTACAACGGCTTCACCTAGGCCAACGCCAGGCGCACCCGGTGCGCCGCCGAATTTAGCACTTTTCTTTTTTTCGTTGGCTTCGGTTGGTAAGTGAAGAATATTGCCGGTGGCTTCTGCATGGGCAATAACCCCTGCCAACTGAGCCGACATAGTGACAAGAAACGCTTCTTCACTTTCATCAAACTGACGGCTATCGCGTTGCTGCACCACCATAACGCCCATTAAGCGTTTATGGTGAATAATAGGCACACCTAAGAATGACAAAAATGGATCTTCGCCAGTCTCAGGTAAAAATTGGAAACGAGGATGTGCTGGAGCGTTATCAATGTTGAGCGGTTCTTCACGCGTACCAACAAGACCAACCAAGCCCTGCGAGCTCATTAGACTCACTTTGCCTACTGCATCTTGATTAAGACCCTCGGTCGCCATCAAGACATAACGCTTAGATTCTGGGTCGTACAAATATACCGAGCACACTTCGGTGTGCATCGCCTCGCGAATACGGGCAACCACAACCTTGAGGGCATCACTCAGATCTGTAGCTGAGCTGACCTCCTGTACTATGCGTCTCAATATATCGAGCATACGTCCTCATCCGGTTTTTCGTTGCAATCTGGCTATCCGGGGCGCCAGCTCCGTCAATGCTCGACGGTAAACGTCGCGTTTAAACGCAACAACCTCTCCAAGCGGAAACCAGTAACTTACCCAGTTCCAGCCATCAAACTCTGGTTTTGCCGTTGCTGCAACATTAATCAGAGCATCTTCTCCAACCAAGCGCAGCAAGTACCATTTTTGTTTTTGTCCTACGCACACAGGGTGACTATCGTGACGTACCATGCGTTTAGGCAAACGATACCTCAGCCAGCCACGCGTGCAACCTATAATCTGCACGTGCTCTGGCCCCAGCCCTACTTCTTCCGCAAGTTCGCGGTAAAGGGCTTTTTCTGGCGATTCACCTTGTTTGATCCCTCCCTGAGGGAACTGCCAGGCATCTTGACCAATCCGCCGTGCCCAAAGTACCTGTCCATTGCCGTTGCAAAGGATGATACCGACGTTGGGGCGGTAACCGTGTTCATCAATCACAATGCCATCCAAATCGTTTTATCTGCTTCCAAAATTTGCTGATTTCGAGACAAAGGTCAAGTCTCAACAGGACTAACCATAAGCTAGCTGGAGTTTGACTTGCGAAACAGCGTTGGAACCATTCATATACGGATGCGAAATACAGAGGTAAAAACGCACCATCTGCCGCACAATTTTGAGGAAAGTATGCGCTGATCCCCGTAGAATAGCGATATATTTTGTAATCTCTGCGCCCAGCTGGACCCCCTCTCGACGCCCGCTGGCTGCGCCCCGACATGGCTGAAAAACATTGGCACTCGCGATATTTGACCTCGACCACACCCTACTCTCTGGCGATAGTGATCACGCTTGGGGTCAATACCTTGTTGACCGCGGTTTAGTCGATCCCGCTATACACCAACAGCGCAACGATCATTTCTATGAGCAGTACAAATCAGGCACACTGGATATTCACGAATATCTCGAATTTGCTATGCGCCCACTTACGCAATACGACACTGAGCAGATGTTGGCTGAACGCGAACGCTTTTTAATCGAGCGCATTGACCCTCTGATTACCCAACATGCCCGCGACTTGATTGAAAAGCATCGCGCCGCAGGCGATGTACTCCTCATCATTACTGCCACCAATGGTTTCGTGACCTATCCGATTGCAGCGCGTCTCGATATCGAACACATCATCGCTCCGCATCCTGAAGTCGTGGATGGACGCTATACCGGCAAAACCGTTGGCATTCCAAGCTTTCAGGGCGGCAAAGTCACTCGTCTAAACGACTGGATTGCTGAACACCAGCATTCTCTTGAAGGCAGTTACTTCTACAGCGACTCGCATAATGATTTACCGTTACTGCGCATTGTCGATCACCCTGTGGCTGTCGATCCCGACGATACTTTAAAAGCAGCGGCAGAAGCGGCGGGCTGGCCTATTATTAGTTTGCGAGTGGCGGAGTAATTCATGGCGGTTCGCACCCAGCAACGCATAATGCTTTCTATTGGTATGGCCATACTGTTAGCTGCTTGTGATACTACCGAGGCACCAAAAGTAGAATTAGCGCCTGCGCTAAAACAACTTGAAACTCCGGCGCAAATTCCCGAGGCAACTCTATACGCTGAACACATAAGTTTGAGTGCTTATCAGGCGCTAACCGATGCATTAGAACAGGCCACTGAACTAGAAAGTCGCATCGTTAACCTGTTAGAGCAGCCAAACGACGAAAATCTGCACTTAGCGCAAGATCAGTGGCGTTCGGCCTACTCCAGTTATTTATCGTCACTCGCCTCAACCCGCATACCCGTGAACGATCCGCCAGAATGGGTGCAGGCCAACTTAAGCTACCGAGATGTCGAGGCATTACTGGATAGCTGGCCAATCGAAGGTGGCTATATTGATTACGTGCCGGGTTATGCCCTGAGTGGCATTGTTAATGATTTAACCCTGACGATCAGTGCCGAAACCCTGCTGGACCAACACGGATTTTCGGATCCAAGCTATGCCAGCGTGGGCTATCACCCGCTCGAATTCATGCTTTGGGGTGAAGATGGGCTACGCCTAGCAACTGACTTTGACGATAAAAAAGATGCGCGCGCTGATGTCACTCATAACAATAGTGATGACACTGCCGATAGCCATGCAATGGAATATCAAAACCTAGAGGATGGTGCCAGTAATCATCAGCGCCGCCGCAATTACCTGTTACTCGCCAGCCAACTTCTACAGCAACATTTGCAACGATTGCAGCGCCGCTGGGAACCCGCCAATGGCTATTACGCTAGCGTAGTACAAGCGACTGCCGCCGAAAAAGTGCTACAGGCATCACTGCTTGCTGGGCAAAATTTACTTCGTAATGAAGTACTGCAGCGTCGCCTTACGAATTACAGCAGCCCCTACAGCCAATCAACACCTGCGGATGTTGCGGCCGTTATTAATGGCTTGAAGCAGTTGTATTTCCCCGCGACTGAAGGTTCAGGGTTAAACATGTTGCTAGACGATCACGCCGACCTGATGGCCAACTGGAATAGCAGCTGGGATAACATCGACACCTGCGTAGTGCAATGGCATGACCACCTACCAAACGAAGATGAAGCGCGCCAGCTATGTCGCCAGCGCGTTATCGAACTCATGGCCGTACTCGAACGTTCAGCACGGACATTAGGCGTAAAACTACCCACTAACGGGTAGGTAATACGCGCGCAAAAACAGCCTTCAAATAACGTGTTTCTGGAATCGCTGGAATCACAGGGTGATCCGCACCCTGTGAGCCAACATGCTGAATCATGACTTCTCGATCCAGCTCACGACCTAAGATACGAATCATGTCCGGTAAGCGATCTTCAGCTAAATGCATAGAACAAGATGCACTGACCAAAATACCGTCCTTGTTCAACAAACGCATCGCCATTTGATTCAAACGACGATAAGCCAACTCACCGGCTTTAATATCCTTACGGCGCGGGATAAAGGCTGGCGGATCAACGACTACCACATCGAAACGCTCGCCGTTATCTTTTAGCTGACGCAATGCTTCAAAGGCATCGCCTTCCCAGCAATGCAGCTTGTCGGCCACACCGTTCAACATGGCGTTCTGTTCAACCCAGTCTAGGGCTTGCGCAGATGCATCCACACAATGCACTTCTGCCGCGCCATGATTCGCGGCTTGAATTCCCCAACCGCCGACGTAACTAAACACATCCAGTACGCGCTTACCTTTTACCAAGCGATTCAGCTGGGCGCGGTTCTCGCGATGATCATAAAACCAACCCGTCTTTTGCCCATGAATCACTGGCGCCATGAAGTTAGTGTCGTTTTCTATCAGCGGTGCACAATCATCCACCAGCTCGCCATGCACAATTTCTACGTACTCAGGTAAACCTTCAACGGCGCGCAACTTACCGTCGTTCTTCAGCACGATAGTCTTTGGCTTAGCAACTTTGTGGATCGCATCAATGATCTCTTGGCGATGCATTTCCATCGTGATGCTCGAAATCTGCACCACAGCCACATCACCAAAGCGGTCGATTACTAGGCCAGGCAAACCATCGCTGTCGCCATATACCCAGCGGTAACATTGGTGCGGATACCACAAATCGCGACCACTCATCGCCACTTGCAAACGATGCACAATAAGAGATGCATCTAGAAATTGCTGCGGATTACGGCTGATCAATCGCGCACAAATAAGCTGCTCAGGACTGACAACAGCAACTCCCAATGGCTTACCATTAGCCATTTCAACCACGACTTGAGAGCCTGGCTCCATCAGTTTTAACGGTGTGGTTACCGTATCCACTTCATTGCTGTATATCCAAAGATGTCCGCCTTTTAGGCGGCGCTCTGCCTTGGCGTTTAATCTCAAGGTGCTGTGCATGGAAACCTCAGTACAGATACCGCCCGAAACACTCGGATGGTCATTGATTACAAAATTACCGACATTATACCCACGAGTTGCGCAACTTACTCGGTAACAATCCATAAGCTCATCTACACTATTAGAACTTCTTATTCCATTGGGCGGGTCATGGCTGAAGATCTCACCGAAGAACAAATAATGGCTGTCATGCAGGGCATACGCATTCCACCGCAACCACAGATTCTTGTCGATTTGCAGATGGAACAGTTTGCGCCCGACCCTGACATCAAACGCATATCCCAACTCATCGGCCAAGATGTTGGCTTGAGTGGTACCGTGCTTAAAGTGGTGAACTCACCGCTATATTCGCTCCCCAATGAGATCACCTCAGTGAGTCAGGCCGTGAGTCTAATCGGCTTAAACAGTGTGATTAACGTTATCAATGGCCTAGCCATTAAAAGCCAACTGAGTGATGACAAAATCACACAACTCAATCGCTTTTGGGATACGGCTACCGATATCGCTCACCTATCCGCATCGCTGGCCAATCAATTAAATTTTAGCCGCCAAGATCTCGCCTACCTGCTAGGGCTATTCCACAATTGTGGCATCCCATTACTAATGATGCGTTTTGATAACTATTTTGATGTGATGGAAATGTCGTATGCCGATCCCGAATTACGAGTCGTCGATATCGAAAACAGAGAACTCAACACCAATCATGCGGTGATTGGCTACTACACAGCAAAATCATGGCGTCTGCCACGTATCTTGTGTGACGTCATTGCCGAGCATCACAATGCCACGCGCTACTTCAATACCGTCAACCAGCAAGATAGCGACGAGAAAACCCTTTTGGCGATTTTAAAAGTCGCCGAACATATCTGTGGAAACTATCGAATTTTAGGTCGTCAGAGCGAAGACCTTGAATGGCAAGCTTGTGGGCAAGAAGTACTCGCCTATTTAGGTATAGGCGAATTTGATCTTGAACAACTGCAAGATAGCTACGCAGAGAACGGTATTGGGCTGCAAAACTATCGCCACTAAAACGCTCCCCTGAAAGACATCTCGCGTTAGAGTCGATCCAACCCCATCGCTTTCATGACGACATGCTGCTTAACCGGTAACCAACGATCAAACAAGCGCATACCTTCGTTACGTAACCAACGAACCATGGGCATATCAGCAGCAAATAAGCGTTTAAAGCCCTCCATCGCCGCCATCGTTGCGAGATTGTCGGCCTGACGACGGCGCTGATAGCGAGCTAGCACAGCGTCCCTTCCTGGTGAAATTCCGCGCTTTAGCGCACGCACAATCTCTTCGCTAAGCACTGCCGCATCTTTGAAGCCAAGATTCACGCCTTGGCCAGCCAGCGGGTGAATGGTGTGCGCCGCATCTCCCGCCAGCACAATCCCGCGACAAAAATAATCGCGAGCATGACGTTGACGAAGCGGAAAACTTGCACGTTTAGATACCGCTATCACTGCACCTAGGCGATGCTCAAACGCTGTGCTTAATGCTTGGCAAAACGCCTCATCATCCAGCGCTAAAAGTTCTTTCGCTTCAGCTGGAGAGGTCGACCAAACAATCGACGCCAAATGCGGATGATGAGCTACCGGTAAAAAGGCCAATGGGCCTTCGGGGCGAAAGCGTTGCCATGCCGTTGCCGCTATCGACTGTTCACATTCAACAGTCGCAACGATGGCGTGATGATCGTAATCCCACTCATTAGTTGAAAGTCCGGCCCATTGACGCGCGCGCGACAAAGCACCATCAGCACCAACTACCAACTTAGCGTTCAGAGTTTTACCCGTTTCCAACACCACAGGCACAAACCCATCACTATCTGGGTTATCACAATAACGAACCGCTACGGGGAAAACATCAATACTCTCTGCAGCGTTCACAACCTGCTGCAATGCCCACAACGTTTGACGGTTTTCAACGATGTGGCCTAAACAAGGAACATGCAGTTCAGCTGCATCGAAAGTGACGGAGCCCGTACCTTCGGCATCCCAAACATGCATCCCCGTGTAAGGGCTCAACGCAGCACGAGGAAGATGTTGCCATGCCCCCACTTGGGTTAAGAATTCTTGGGTTTGAGCGGTCAATGCACTTACCCGTATATCGACAGTTTGCAAAGAGGTTGTTAGCGCAGGAGCGTCGGCGTTGTAACTCGGATCCACCAGCGCAATTCGCACTGCTTTATTCCCCATACCTTTTACTAAGGCAGCAGCCACCGCTTGCCCTACTAAACCGGCTCCGATTATCACTACATCGTATTGCATACTGATTCCCTAACGCTCTTTACTACGAGAAAGACTGCTGACTGTTCAACCAGAGTATTCGCACACTAACCGATACGTGCTGCACGCTGACCTTGCCCCATGGCATGACGAGCAAATAAACGCCGTGCCGTGGGCATCGCGGCTAGCGCCAATAGGCCACCGTCACGAGCGCAAGCTACCAAGGCATTCGGCTGTGCAAATAGTCGCGGCAGCCAATCACTGGCGGTGACGGTATTGCGCTGATCAGTAACCTGCTGCTTTAAGTACCGCTCTAATACATTCAAATCACCCGGATTTAATCCGTCTTGTGCCGCTTTATTCAGATGCTCGGCCAAACTCGCGGCATCGCGCAAGGTTAGATTAAATCCTTGGCCAGCCACTGGATGTAAGCTATGCGCTGCATTCCCTAGCAACACCAGAGAACGACGTACTTGCTCGGAAGCTTTGACCAAGGCCAGAGGGTAACTAACACGCGAGCCAATACGAGTGAGACGCCCAACCCGATGACCAATCCGTTGTTGCAGCTTGGCTAGCAAGGTCGCTTCATCTAATGCCAGCATGGCGTCGATCACGTCGGCATCAAGCGTCCACACCACGGCATACTGATTTTTATGCAAAGGTAAAAAAGCGATAGGGCCATCTTGGCTAAAACGTTCGTAAGCCCAATTGTTGTGGGGCTGATCACACTCAACCTGGGTTACCAAAGCATGCGTACCGTAATCGTTACGCTTAGATTGAATACCCAACTGCGTCATCAAAGGTGAACGTCCGCCATCCGCCATAATCAAGAGGCGCGTTTGCAACTTTCGACCATCACTTAATTGCAGCAAAGCGCCGTCGGCGTTCATTTTTACTTGCTCAACACTAAGTGGGGTTAACTGCAACAGATCGTCGGCATTGACGATATCACGCAGCAAGGCTTGGCCGAGCTGGTGATTTTCGATGATGTAACCGAGCGCAGGCGTACCTTGCTCAGTGGCATGCAAATGCGCCTGCCCAAAACGTCCTTCGTCGCTCACTTGAATATGTTCAATCGGACAAGCGTGAGACGCAATGGCATCCCATAAGCCCAATTGATTGAGAATCTCTTGAGTGCCAAAGGATAGCGCCGTCGCACGACCATCAAAGCTGGGCGGGCGGGCATCACTGTCGTCTTGCCATTGCAGCGGTTGACGGTCAATTAACGCAACCGACATACCAGCAGCACGCGCGGGAGCAAGCAAATGCACCAAGCTGGCACCGGCCATTCCGGCACCAATGATCGTTATGTCGGCAGTTAGTGTCGTCATCAGTTACCTATTAACCTGCAATTACGCGTTCAATATCGGCGATTTCTTTCACTATTCCGGAGGTCAGAACATGACACCCTGTTTTGGTCACCACCACATCGTCTTCGATACGAATGCCAATACCGCGCCATTTAGCATCAACACTGTCGTCATCAGGGGCAATATAAAGACCCGGCTCAACGGTCATAACCATGCCCGGCTCTTGGATGCGCCATTCGCCATCAATGCGGTATTCACCCACATCGTGCACATCCATACCCAACCAGTGTCCGGTCTTGTGCATATAAAATTGGCGATAGGCGAGTGACTCAATATTCTCTTCGACTGTGCCTTCAAGCAAGCCCAGCTCGATCAAGCCTGTCACTAATACCTTCACCGCAGCTTCGTGTGGTTGATTCCAATGATTGCCCGCTTTCACTTCTGCAATAGCGGCGTATTGAGAATCCAACACCAACTGATAGAGAGCGCGCTGTTCATCGCTAAAACGCCCGTTAGCTGGAAAGGTACGAGTAATATCCGAGGCGTAGTAATCCAGCTCGCAACCCGCATCAATCAAAATCAAATCACCATCAGCAATCATCTGGTTGTTTTGGGTGTAATGCAGGATACAAGCATTGTCACCCGCACCGACGATTGATGGATATGCGGGCCAACGACTGCCCGCCGCCATAAAGGTACGCATGATTTCAGCTTCTAACTGATATTCCATCATTCCCGGCTTAACCATTTGCATCGCCCGCATATGTGCCTCGGCACTGATGTCGGCTGCGGCTTGCATCACAGCAACTTCAGCGGGTGATTTTATCAAACGCATTTCGTGTAAAAGATGATCTAGCGCAGAGAACTCATGTGGAGGAGTCGCACCATTACGCACCTGAGTTTTAATGTGGTTCACCCACTGCATTAGCTGGCGATCAAAATCAGGGCTAACACCAAGACTGGCGTAAATACGATCTTTGCCTTCAATAAGACCCGGCAAAATATCGTCGATATCGGTTACGGGAAAAGCATCGTCTGCACCAAGTACTTCGGGTGCGGCCTCAGGACCAACACGGCGACCAGTCCAAATTTCTTGTTCTTTGATTTTTTCTTGGCAAAAAATCACATATTCGCCGTGCTCACGTCCGGGAATAAGCACCAAGGCGGCATGTTCTTCAGCGAAGCCACTGAGGTAATAAAAATCGCTATCTTGGCGAAAAGGATGCTCAACATCGCGATTACGCACCGTCACAGGAGCCGACGGAATAATCGCAATGCTATTTGGGCTCATTAAATCCATCAATTGACGGCGACGACGAGCGTATTCTTGCGGATCCAGTTTCACCATAACAATCCCCTTAGTGAACAATGCCCGGCGCTGACTCTGCCGGTTTGTTAAAAGCATAAAACACGGTTAACGCAGCGACACGGGCATGTTCGGTCAAGGCTAAATAAAGCTGCGGATTTTGCGGATCTTGAGGGTCATCAATCGTTGCTTGAGAAAACGCGTCAAGATCGCGCAATACTTCGACGACATCGTCCGGTAACTTACCGGATGCCAATCCAGAGGCACCGAAACCATCAAGAAAGCCCTTACTCCACTCAGCTAAACAATCAACTTGCTCATCAACATCGGCGTCGTCGTCTTCGGGCAGTAACGGCTGGAAGGTCATATCTTCGGCGCTTAGTGACGCTAACATTTCTTCATACATAGTAAGCAACAATGCCGCTAGAGCCGGGTCTGCGTTTTCTTCTAATTCAAGATAATCTTGAGCCTCACCAATCCATGCTTCCGCTGTTAAACGAGCACCGCTAGCGAGAAATCCCGCTAACCAGCCATGCAAGGCAGATGGAGTTTGGTAACAACGTGATTCCAGCCACTGGTCGGCAGCGCTGGCAAATTCGATGGTCATAATGGCCCCTAGAGCTTTGAAAACGTTTTAATTCTACCACTGCCAGCCGCAAAGACAGTTAATATTGCGCAGAAAACTGAACTTCATTATCGCTATCAACGTCATATACTTGCGCAGTGTCTTCTAACTCCATTGACCTCGCCAGCATGCCACTCTTATAGTAGGTACAGTTTTCATAACCCTGTCGAATAGCGATGCAAGAATCAGAACTAAAAAAACTGCAGCGCAAAATTGAAAAGCTGCTAGCAATACACGACTCATTACGTGAGCAAAATCGTGCTATGCGTATTTCCGAAGCAAGCTGGCAAGCTGAACGCGCCAAGCTAGTACAGCAAAATGAAATGGCTCGCCGCAAGGTGAACGAAATGATTACCCGCCTGCAAACGCTGGAGCGCAATAGTGGCTAACGCACCGAAAACATTGGCACTAACGATTATGGAACGCGAATATCGCGTAAATTGCCCTGCGGGTGCCGAAGAAGAGCTGCGCAATGCCGCACGCCATCTCAACGATAAAATGGAAGAAATTAAGAATGCGAGTTCAGCAGCCGGTAAAGTCATCGGTACCGACCGCATTGCAGTTATTGCTGCACTCAATATTACTCACCATATGCTTGAGATAGAAACTCAGCAAAATACTATTGATACCGAGCTGAAGAAATTACATGCCAGTATTGATGCCGCTCTCGATCAGGATGTTCAACTCGAACTTTAGTAATGAACGTTCGCGGCATACTGATCAGCGAATAACCAAGCTAAATTTTTCCGTTTCAATTCGTTAACAAGGCTGCCCGAAATAGGGGCGGCTTTGCTATACTAGTTCAGCTCCCTGGGGTGTTGGCCAGTCGATAAAGACCTCGAGCCGATGCGTACTACCCTGGAGGGTTCTGCTCGCTGTTGTTGCGCATGTCCGGTTTCCGGAAAGCCTTATTCAGTGTCGAACCCGCCACCTTGAACCTCTGGGTTCAAGGCCTTTTTAGACAGCGGCACAGTGGGGAGCTCCCTTTTTATATCGGCCTTTCGATGAATAAATCTGAATTACGTAAACTGATTCGCCAGCAACGTCGCAGCTTATCAAAAGCGCAACGCCAAAGCGCCAGTCGTGGATTACTGCGCCAACTGCGCTCCGCGCCAGAATACCTGACCGCTAAGCGCGTAGCCGTGTATCTCACCAATGATGGTGAAATTGATACCCAGTGGTTAATTCAAGATTTGCATCAGCGCCGCAGAGAGATTTATTTGCCGGTTCTTCACCCATTGCGCAAAAGACATTTGGCATTTATTCGCTATCAGAAGAACACCGTAATGAGCCGCAACCGCTTCGGTATTTCGGAGCCAAGTTTTAGCCGCAATAAAGCCGTATCAGCGCGCTTTATACGCTTAATCTGCCTACCGTTAGTTGCTTTCGATGATCGCGGAAATCGCTTGGGAATGGGCGGTGGTTTTTATGATCGAACGCTGGAATTTGTGCACGAAAAAGGTAAAACGCCTTTATTAGTTGGCTGCGCCTATGACTTCCAACGAATTTCCATGCTGCCAGCAGAGTCGTGGGATATCCCACTAAAACTGATCGCTACCGATGCATCCCTGCATCGCTTGTTAACATTTACGACACCCGCCGACTAACAGTTAGATGTTAGCGACTATCGAATACTGTACTCCGACGCCAGCACCGTTGGAGACTTACGCTCCTCACTTGCCATACCGGTAATAGCCGACCCCAATGCGACCACAATCGCCAGAAAAAGTAATACATCTGGTTTTTTCATCGTCCTCAACAACCCCAAAATAGAAAACGGTTACTCTTATTTCAGAAACGCCCCTAAGCCCCAAGCATAGAGTCGCTCTGTCGTTATTATTTGTGCGGCTTACACACGCATTCCCAATAAAAAGCTAAGCCGCTATTATTCCCAGACTTACTAGCAACGACTAGACCAATCTAAGGTTTTATTATGAATTATTGGTTACTGAAATCAGAACCCGATAGCTTCAGCTTTAACGATTTGGAACGCGCACTTAATAAGCGCACAGTATGGGACGGCGTGCGTAATTATCAAGCACGAAATATCATGCGTGATGACATGCAGGTAGGTGATTTAGTATTTTTTTATCACTCTAGTTGTCCCATTCCCGGCATTGCCGGAATTTGTCGCGTCACTCAGACCGACATTATCGATCCAAGTTCACTTGATCCATCATCAAAATATTTTGACCCAAAGTCGAGTCTAGAAAAGCCACGGTGGATCACCATTGAAGTAGAGGCGGTCGAGGCATTACCTAAGATCATTCCACTGAAAGAGATGCACCAGCACGAGGCATTGGCCAATATGGTGTTATTAAACCGTAGTCGATTATCGGTACAGCCAGTTAGGGCCGACGAGTGGCATTACTTATTAAATAATATGTAATGCACACTCAGACAAAAGAATTTAATTAAGCAGTAAAACGGACACGAGAGCGCTGAATATGACGTGCTAGTTCAGCAGTATCAAGTTGTGATTGCCCATCCACAATCTGGCCACGAGCAATACTCCAAAACGTCACCGCGCTTAACGACAATAACCGATCACTGGGTTCAAAACCCAATAAGGGGCGCACCAACGTACCGGTGAATGTGCTTTGAGTAACGACTCTATCTCCCTCGGCTAAAATCTCTTCAACAGAGACCGAAAAATCGTCCATCGCTGCCTTGATGGTATTGATGAGAGCAACCATGCCATCAAAATCCATTGGCTCGTCAATCATACTGGCGTGATAGGTAAAGTCTCGACGCAGCAAAGATCTAGCTATGCTATGGCGACCTTGATTCCAAGTGAGATCTATAAAATGACGAACGAGTCGTTTGTTATCCATTAGCTGCAATCCCTGTTAACGAGAGCATGACAATAACTGTCATAGCATATCGATCATCCCTGCAAAATCCGTAGCGATCTGCACGACCAAACAAGCCAACACCATTGATTGGCTCAAGCAGTTACAAGTTTAGCGTAAATTAACGATTCAGCCAGTCCGCAATCTGGCCATAGGCGATAGCGCGCTGAGGTAGCGACTCATTGACTAAATGATGACGTCCGTCGGGCAAAATAAAGACCTCAGCCTTGGGGAATTTTTCAGCCAAAACCTCAAGGTTGTGTTTCCACTCCACCGTACCATCGTTATCACCTTGGATAATTAATAGAGGCAAATCCAATGGTGATTGTGCCTCAATAAATGGCACCCACTGGCGTAATGCCCCAACCCACTGAACGCTCAGATAAAGCGACTGCAGTGGATCTTGGGTACGGACAAAATTTAAGAAGTCAGGATCCGATGACGAGTCTCCATGCTTTCTCTTCACTCGACTAATAAACATGCTCACAACGGAATGCAACAATTGCCCTTTCTGCCAACCGGTTGGTCGCACTAGCGGAGCCAATAACACGATTTTTTCGAATGGCGATTGCGCCGCGGTTAACTGTCGCTTCAATAAATAATTGATAAGAATCGCGCCACCGGTACTCTGGCCAAACGCATACAAGGGACTAGAGTCGTGAGCTTGAACCAGCTGCAACAAATGACTAAAAACATCGTCATATTCTTGGAAATTAGAAATCGCCGCCTGCTCGCCACTCGATAAGCCATGCCCTGGCAGATCGAAAACAATGACATTGAATTGCTGACGCAAACAGAAATCGATCAAGCTGGCGTAAAGCCCAATATGATCATAGTAACCATGAACCAGAATCGCAGTTCCTCGAGCCTCAGGCTGGCGCCAACTCTGAACCGCGATACTAAATCCTGCAAGCGATACCAATCCGGCCGTATACTGCAAAGCTAGGCCAGTATCGTCAAAATTCAGCTTATAGTGACGACAATAAGCGGCCAAGTTAGGGCTTAGTTCTGTCGTCTTAAACGACCAGTCAAACTCTCGCAGTTCTTCCAACAGCGCTTGGCGATCCCAGTTCACACAACAACCTCATGGTGATAACCGCTCTATAGTAGCAGTTAGACAATAAAAAAGGGCTCCGAAGAGCCCCTTTTCATTAGCAATGTAGAGTATTACACGCTGTAGTACAGATCGAACTCAACAGGGTGAGTCGTCTGTTCAACACGGTAAACTTCTTCCATCTTCAGATTGATATACGCTTCGATCATGTCAGGCGTGAAAACACCACCTTCAGTCAAGTAAGCGTGGTCAGCTTTCAAGCTGTCCATTGCTTCGCGCAAGCTACCACAAACTTGTGGGATCTTAGCCGCTTCTTCTGGCTCTAGATCGTACAAGTCTTTGTCAGCTGCATCGCCAGGGTGAATCTTGTTCTTAACACCGTCGATACCAGCCATCAACATAGCAGCGAATGCTAGGTATGGGTTAGCAATTGGATCAGGGAAACGTGCTTCGATACGCTTGCCTTTTGGCGACGCTACGTAAGGAATACGGATAGACGCTGAACGGTTACGCGCAGAGTAAGCCAACATTACTGGAGCTTCGAAACCTGGAACCAAACGCTTGTAAGAGTTAGTACCTGGGTTAGTGAAAGCGTTCAGTGATTTAGCGTGCTTGATGATACCACCGATGTAGAACAGGGCAGTTTCAGACAAACCAGCATACAAATCACCAGCAAATTGGTTTACGCCGTCTTTCCAGAAAGACTGGTGAACGTGCATACCAGAACCGTTGTCACCAACGATTGGCTTAGGCATGAAAGTCGCAGTTTTGCCGTAAGCAGCCGCTACGTTATGAATAACGTATTTGTACATTTGAACTTCGTCAGCTTTTTTAACCAGTGTGTTGAAACGCACACCAATTTCGTTCTGACCAGCGTTCGCCACTTCGTGATGGTGAACTTCTACGTCCAAACCAATGGCCATCATAGTGTTACACATAGCAGCACGGATATCGTGATGGCTATCAACTGGTGGCACTGGGAAGTAACCGCCCTTAACGCGTGGACGGTGACCTAAGTTGCCGCCTTCCATCACTGCTGCAGTATTCCAAGCAGCTTCGTCAGAGTTGATTTTGCAGAAAGAGCCAGACATGTCTGCGCCCCAACGTACATCGTCAAACATAAAGAATTCTGGTTCTGGACCGAAGAATGCTGTATCGCCCAAACCAGTAGATGCTAGGAACTGCTCAGCACGTAGAGCAACAGAGCGTGGATCGCGCTCGTAACCTTGCATAGTTGAAGGTTCAACAATATTACAACGCAATACTAAGGTAGCGTCTTCAGTGAACGGATCAAGGAATGACGTGTCGTCATCTGGCATCAGGATCATGTCTGATTCGTTAATGCCTTTCCAACCAGCGATGGAAGAACCATCGAACATCTGGCCAGTTTCGAAGAATTCTTCGTTCACATAGCTCGCTGGGATAGTTACGTGCTGCTCTTTACCTTTAAAGTCAGTAAAACGCAGGTCAACCCAACGTACATCATTTTCTTTGATCAAATTCAGAGTGTTCTCTGACATCTTAACGTCTCCAGATGCTGGTTCAATTTCATTCGGGACTAAACCCGGCTTGCCATGCCCTTTCGCTGAGCAAGTAGTGTGCCATTGCCATCAATCTAAAGACCCGCGTAAATACTGGGTTTTTAACGACCACTCATCACCACTTTGTTCCAAATTAGAGCACAAATGAGCGATCGTGCACCAATAAGATGCAAATAAGGCTCTTATATGCGTAACGCGATACAAGCCCGCACATTATAGGTTCACAACGTACCGTCAGTACATGAAAATCGGCACAAAAAAAGCGCTTTCCTCTTACAAAAATTGATATCCCGTAAAGGCTCAACTTCAGGTATAATCCGGCCTCGATTTTTGAACTGACACCGGACCCTGATACCTTCCAATTACGTGACGGCGTCAGACACTCCCATCACGAAGGCTACTGTTGTGAGCAACATTCCAAGAAACATCGCCATTATTGCCCACGTTGACCATGGTAAAACTACTCTGGTAGACAAACTTTTAGAGCAATCTGGCACCCTAGATCGTAAAGATCAGGGCGGCGAGCGAGTCATGGACTCGAACGACCAAGAAAAAGAACGCGGTATTACCATTTTGGCGAAAAACACCGCCATTCGTTGGAATGATTACCCAATCAACATCGTAGACACCCCTGGACACGCCGACTTCGGTGGCGAAGTTGAGCGTGTTATGTCGATGGTTGATTCAGTATGTTTGTTGGTTGATGCCGTTGACGGTCCAATGCCACAAACTCGTTTCGTAACTCAAAAAGCGTTTGAGCGCGGCCTGCGTCCTATTGTTGTTATCAACAAGATTGACCGCCCTGGTGCTCGCCCTGATTGGGTTATGGATGAAATCTTCGATCTTTTCGACCGTCTTGGCGCGACCGAAGAGCAATTAGACTTCCCTGTTGTATATGCATCTGCGTTAAACGGTATTGCAGGTCTAGATCCAGAAGCAATGGCTGATGACATGACGCCACTGTTCCAAATGATCGTCGATCACGTAACTCCGCCAGAATTGGATCGCGAAGGTCCATTCCAAATGCAAATTTCAGCATTGGATTATGATAGCTTCGTTGGTGTTATCGGGGTTGGCCGTATCTCTCGCGGTACATTAAAGCCGGGCACTGACATTCAGCTAATCACTGCTGAAGGCGATGTGCGCAAAGGTCGTATCCAGCAAGTGAAAGGTTTCCACGGCCTAACACGCGTTGATGTTCCTGAAGCACACGCTGGTGACATCGTATGTATCTCTGGTATCGATGGCTTAAACATCTCTGACACGCTATGTGCCGTTGGTCATGTTGAAGCATTACCACAACTAAGCGTTGATGAGCCAACTGTTAGCATGACCTTCCAGGTAAACGATTCACCGTTTGCTGGTCGTGAAGGTAAATATGTTACTAGCCGCAACATCAAAGACCGTTTAGACAAAGAACTGATCCACAACGTGGCATTGCGCGTTGAACCCGGCGACTCACCAGAGAAATTTAAAGTATCTGGCCGCGGTGAATTGCACTTATCAGTATTAATTGAATCCATGCGTCGCGAAGGCTTCGAAATGGGTATTTCAAAACCTGAAGTTGTGCAAAAAATCGTTGATGGCGAAGTTCAAGAACCGTACGAACAAGTTGTTATCGACATCGAAGAAGAGCACCAAGGTTCGATCATGGAAGAGATGGGTAACCGTCGCGCTGAAATGACCAACATGGTTCCAGATGGTAAAGGCCGTGTGCGCCTTGAGTTCATCATGCCTGCACGTGGCTTGATCGGCTTCCGTGGCTTGTTTATGACCATGACTTCTGGCTCAGGCATCCTGACCAACATCTTCGATCATTACGGCCCAGTACAATCTGGACTAGGCTCTACTCGCCACAACGGCGTACTGGTATCAATGGTTCCAGGTAAAATCTTAGGTTATGCCTTGTTCACTCTGCAGGAACGTGGTCGCTTATTCGTAGCGCCAGGTTTGGAAGTGTACGAAGGTATGATTGTTGGCTTACACAGCCGCGATAACGACCTAACGGTTAACCCAACCAAAGCGAAGCAGCTGACCAACGTTCGTGCATCCGGCACAGACGAAGCGATCAACTTAACGCCACCAGTGAAACACACACTAGAACAAGCGTTGGAATTTATCGAAGACGATGAGCTAGTAGAAGTAACACCTACCAGCATTCGTTTACGTAAGAAGTTCTTAACTGAGAACGAGCGTAAGCGTTCGAAGACTAAGAAGAGCTAAGGTGACGCTGATCAGTCCCTAGGATTGATCACCTTACCAGCCAAACGGGCCTTTATGGCCCGTTTTTTTATTTCCTTCTACCTCAAAATCGCTACATTGATCTATGATCATTAAGAAGTCTTAACGAAGCTTAGCCAATGCGCATCCCAGTCTCTTTTATCGCAACATTAGCCGCACTTTTTTTGTATCCAGCGCAAGCGGACGTGGTCGTGCATGTTGGTACTAGCTTATCAATACCTCCGTACGTTATTCCCCACAACAATAGTGGCATCACCCTAGACCTAACAAGTGAAGCGCTGGCAGCGAGCGGCTTGGACAGCGACGTTCATTACAGTAGCAATGCCGAGAACGTTGACGATTTCAATCTAGGAAAATTGAACGCATTGTTAGTAACTCAACCACAACTAACACCCAAAGCATTTTTTTCAAGCGAACCCGTGATGATCTTCCATAACGTCATCATTACCTTAAAAGACGCAGGCTATAACATTGAAAAAGTAAGTGATCTAAGCGATCTGCGCATAGGGGCTTTTAGCCTAGCCAAACAGTTGCTACCGAAACCCTTCGCCATCACCGCGGATTTAGCGCCCAGCTATATAGAATACACACAGCAAATAGAACAAGTAGAAGCGCTTTACAATGGGGATTGCGATGCCATTATTATGGATCGTCTGATTTTCCGTTACTACCTCAGCAAATTACGTCATAGAAATCCGCCAGATATGCGCTATCAAGCTTCTTATACGGCGGTAGAGCTGTTTGAACCTAGTGAATATTTTATGGCGTTCAGTAACGAAGATTACCGCAATGCCTTCGACGAGGGCATGGCTACGCTGCGTAGCAATGGACGCTACGAGAACATTATTAATAGCTACGAACAAACGCTGTCGCGGTACCTGATTCAGTAAACACCTAGCGAATAGCAGACATAAAAAAACCGGCCGAAGCCGGTTTTTTTATTTAACAGCTATTAGATATCTGCCAAAGTTTTCAGTGGGTAGTTTGCTGGGTAAGGCTTTGATGCCACCCCAGTATCAACTGCTGCTTTAGCAACAGCCGAAGAAACCACACCCAACAAGCGAGTATCAACCGCTTTAGGAATGATGTATTCGCGGCCGAATTCTAAAGATTCTAAGCCATACGCATCCAACACTTCCTGAGTTACTGGTTCTTTCGCCAAACCAGCCAATGCTTTTGCTGCAGCCAACTTCATCTCTTCGTTAATACGCTTAGCACGCACGTCTAATGCACCACGGAAGATGAATGGGAAGCCAAGAACGTTGTTCACTTGGTTCGGGTAGTCTGAACGACCAGTTGCCATAATCGCATCTGGACGAACTTCGCTCACGATTTCAGGCATGATTTCTGGAACTGGGTTTGCGCAAGCAAAGATGATTGGATCTTTAGCCATTGCTTTGATCTGTTCGCCAGTCACCATGTTAGGGCCAGATAAACCCAAAAAGATGTCTGCACCTTCAAGTGCATCATCCACTGTGCGCTTGTCAGTCTCAACCGCGAAACCGGCTTTATATTGGTTCAAATCAGTACGGCCAGAATGGATCACGCCATTACGGTCACACATGAAGATGTTCTCTGGCTTCATACCCGCCAAAATCATCAATTTAGAGCAAGAAATTGCGGCAGCACCGGCACCAAGTACGCACATTTTTGCGTCTTCGATCTTTTTGCCAACAATTTCCAGTGCATTCATAGCACCGGCGACGGTTACGATAGCCGTACCGTGTTGGTCATCATGGAATACTGGGATGTCGCATTGTTCGATCAAAGTGCGTTCAATTTCAAAACACTCAGGCGCCTTGATATCTTCAAGGTTAATGCCGCCAAAAGTATTGGCAATACGACGAACGGTGTCGATGAAAGCTTGTGGGCTTTCTGATTCAACTTCAATATCGATTGAGTCAACACCAGCAAAACGCTTGAACAGAAGACTCTTGCCTTCCATTACTGGTTTGGAAGCCAATGGACCTAAGTTACCCAAACCAAGAATCGCCGTACCATCAGTAATAACAGCAACCAAGTTACCTTTCGCTGTATAACGGTAAGCATTTTCAGGATCGGCAGCAATTGCCTTCACTGGCTCTGCCACACCTGGGCTGTAGGCCAACGACAAATCGCGTGAGGTTTGAGCTGGCGTAGTCAGTTCAATACTGATTTTGCCTGGCTTTGGAAACTCATGATAATCCAACGCCGCTTGTTTGAAATCTTCTGACATAGTGCTTGTCCAGTTCCATCGCAATGAGTGTTGTATGCCGACCGCACCAGAACTACCAAGCGGGCACAGAGGCAAAGGGGCGAGAGTTATAACAAAAAGCGCTACCAAATTCTAGATAAATCAGGTATTAGGCCTCTGAAAAGATGATCGGTATCACTAAACTGACGGATAAACCTGGCATGGCATTCGTGGCAATTACGCGCCCACCGTGTAGCTCAGCAATACGCTTCACTAATGCTAAACCTATTCCGTAGCCACCCGCTGCGTGGTCTCGAGCGGTATCAACTTGAGTGAAGGCATCAAAGATACGAGTTAACTGATCATCCGGTACGCCGGGACCGCGATCTCGAATATTAATCACTAACTCATCCTGTTGGTGCTGCAGGCTAATCGTGAGTGCACTACCTTCTGGTGCAAAGCGAATAGCATTGCGCAATAAGTTATCGAATGCCCGCTCAATCAACAACCAATCCCACATCGCCGATATGGGCTCTGCAGGCCAGTTAATCGCAGCACTTACTTGTCGCGCCGCCATCTCTAAATCCGCATCGGCTAGCCATTGCTCTAGATGCTCCTGCACCACACCATCACTGAGCTGTAGCTGATGTTGATCTTGCTCTTGCAGGCGCGCTAAATCCAACATCTGACCAATTAAGCTATCAACTTGAGTAACCGCCCGCTCAATACGAGCATGCTCTGCTCCAAGTCGATTTTCAGTGTCTTTTTTACGAGCAATACCGAGCGCGATCTGCAGGCGCGTTAATGGTGAACGTAATTCATGAGAGACATCACGCAGCAGCTGCTGATGACTGTGCAGCAAGCGCTGTAATGACGCAGCCATATCGACAACTTCATTAGTTAACGCGCCAATTTCATCGCGACGCCGACCATCAACCTTCAATGCCGACATATCAAAATCGCCGCCTCCGAGCTGTTTTACCGCATACTGCAGGCGCCGAATTGGACGAGTTAAGCTCCAAGCGAGTACAAAGCATAATATGGTCACCACCAGCACCATTGCTGCGGGTAGCATCCAACGCTCCTCATCTTCTAGGATGCTTTGCCAGCCAATGCGTGAAACGGCCACATATAGATAATCGCCACGGCGAATAGGCCCAACCAATAACCAACCGTCATTTTGCCCGCGCAAAACCTGACTGCGATCAGCCGCCTCATCAACAAACTCTTCAAGGTCGTGTGGGAGCTGGCTCACCATATCCATTGGCGCGGCAACAAGATTCCAGCCGGGGCGAATACGTCGCCACAATTTACGATCTTCAACCATGACTGGGCGCTGGCGCTCGATCATGCGCACCAACAGAAGGGTTTCGTTTGGAGTGGCTTGGCGTAAGTAATCATCCTCGATCCACAAGCCAGTGAGAACCGCTGTAAACATAGCGATAAACACCACACTCCAGAACCAAAGAAAGATGCGCAAGAACAACGAACGATACCAGCGCACCATTTAGAAAGACCTCTTTAACTCAGTGTAGTGCTTACAATTGCCGTTAAACATTAACAAGGAGATAGCCACGGCTGCGCACGGTTTTGATCCAATCAGAATCATCGTCACGTTTTCCGAGCTTTTTACGTAGGTTACTAACATGCATATCAATTGAGCGATCGTAAGCCATTAATGGCCGGCCAAGCGCGGCAATAGACAGCGTGTCTTTGTCGACTAATTCACCAACGTGTTCCATCAAACACTGCAACACGCCAAATTCGGCGCCGGTAATTTGCAACTCAACGCCGTCCAATCTTGCCGTTCTGGTCGTAGGATTCAATGCAATATCGCCGACATGCAACTCTGATGATGCTTGAGGAGTGACATCGCTCGACAACTCGATGCGACGAAACAGCGCTTTGATACGCGCAACTAGCTCATGGTGATGATATGGCTTGGGAATGTAATCGTCCGCTCCATGCTCAAGCCCCAAGACGCGATCAACACTCTCGCCCCGCGCCGTTAGCATAATAACAGGCACATTCGACTCGGCGCGTAGCTTACGCAAAACCTCAAAGCCGTTCAGTTTGGGCAACATAACATCCAATAGAATCAGATTGTATTTACCACTTAAGGCTTCTATTAAGCCCGTCTCACCATCTTGTACCGCTGTTAACTGGAAGCCTTCCATCGACAGATATTCCTGCAATAGCTCGCCCAGCTCAAAATCATCATCAATAAGTAAAATGGAGTTCATGATTCACCTCTAATTTAGGCAGATTACCCCTGCGGCTCAATACGCGGTAGCCCTATTGACCCTTCCTTACCAAGAACCCGACGTTCCCGACACTAATGATCCAGCAAAGTCGCCATCCAACGCGTTTGCGGACGTGTTTCTAGGGCTATTTTGACCACCATCGTCAGAGGAATAGACAACAGCATCCCAACCGGCCCCAACACCCACCCCCAAAACACCAAAGAGACGAACACCACAAAGGACGATAAGCCCAAAGAACGCCCCATCATTCGCGGCTCAACCACATTACCGAAGAAAGTGTTGGCACCGACATAAATAGCGGCGGTAATAAGAGCATCCCCCACACCCAATTGAATTAAAGCCACCAGCACCGCGGGTACTGCCGCAATAATAGAGCCGATATTGGGAATGTAATTCAACAGAAAAGCTATTAATGCCCAGAGCGGTGCGTAGTCGACGCCGACAATCACCAAGGCAATCCCAACCATCGCCGCGGTGCCCAAACTCATCAGGGTTTTAATCATCAAATACTGCTGTACAGAATCCGTAAAGCGCTGAAAGTGCGTGAATGCTTGAGTATGATCGCCAAAGGCCTTGCGCACTTTATCGGGGAAAGACGATGCTTCCAATAGAATGAAAATGACCGCAAACAAAATCAAAAAGGTGTTAGCCAATACCCCGCCTAGCCCGTTAAAGACGCTTGCGACCATTTTCATCGCAACACCGGGATTAACATATTCACGCAAAACATTATCGGCAACCTCAATACCTTGACCGCGTAACCAAGTTACCGACTGCGTGGTGAGGGTTTGCAGCTTTTGTTCGTAAACCGGAACGTCGGCATAAAACGCATTCAACGTCTTGCCAATAAAGGTCGCCAACAGAGTCCCAACCACGGTAAAACCAAGCAAAATTATAATAAGTGCAATAAGAGTGGGCACTTTATGGCGTGTCAGCCAGCGCATCATAGGTGCCGCTAAAATAGCGATAAAAACCGCCAATAAAAAAGGTACCAGCATGCTGGCTGCACTCTTAACACCGGCAATCACAATAACAATCGCGGCTAAAATCAATACTACATTCCCGGCAACGCGATTTTCAGACGACGTCATGATGGCTCCATGCAAGCTGAGAGGACGATTGCGCTACCATACAGGAGTCGAGCAGCACCATCTACACGTCGACCAAACGCGTTATCGGTCGTTTTTTAAGCAATCGAATGATGTTTTTGGTACTTTTCTACATCTTTTGTCGAATTGTTTGTGCAAAGGTATTGCAAGTAGAATAATTTTCTATAGAATTCGCGGCCTGAAATGCGGAAGTGGTGAAATTGGTAGACACGCTGGATTTAGGTTCCAGTGCCGCAAGGCGTGAGAGTTCGAGTCTCTCTTTCCGCACCAATTTACGGAGTCGTCCATGTCTGGCCTCCTTATCCTGTTAGTCTTTCTATTAACAGGTATCTCGTTACAAACTTGGTTAGATCTTCCTGTTCCCGGCTCCATCGTCGGTATGCTCACTCTCTTGTTCGTATTGATGCTATTGCGTCGCACCCCAGAAACCTTGCAAAGCACCAGCCGCGTACTGTCGCCCTTGCTACCTCTGTTTATTATTCCGGTTAGCGTTGGCATCATCACCCAAAAAGAATTGCTCAATGAGCACGGCATCGCTCTGCTGATTATTCTCGCCGTGAGCTTGATACCAGGGGCACTGGTCTGCGCATTTATTATGACGAAGAGATCAGATTCATGATCGTCTCCTTACTGCACACCCCGCTGTTTTGGACAGCGCTCACCATCGCATCGTTTTTATTGGGCCAGCGCCTTTATCAACAACTCGGCAATAGCGCTTTCATTCCACCGATACTGACGGGCATCGTATTAATTTGCGTAACCTTAGAGCTCACCGGCACGAGTTATCAAACCTACATGCAAGGCGGTGAGTACTTGCACCTTATGCTCGGACCGGTCGTTGTGATGCTCGCCGTGCCCTTGTATCAGTTTATTCATGCCATGCGTAAAGAATGGTTACGCATTAGCTTGGCGGTGAGCCTAGGCAGCGCGACAACCGTTGGCACTGCGGTATTGTTAGTTGATTGGTGGATTGGCGATCGGGCCATTACCGCGACAATGGCAACGAAGTCCGTTACCACTCCTGTTGCGATCACATTGAGTGAGCAATTGGGCGGCATTAGTGCGCTCGCCTCTGCCTTTGTCATTGTGACTGGCGTCTTTGGCGCGCTGCTGATACCGCCCCTTCTCAAGGTTACAAAACTTAACCAACCGCAAGCCATGGGTCTCACTTTAGGTGTTTGCGCTCATGCCATTGGCACCAGTCGCGCCATTGAGCTGGGAACGCGAGAATCCGCCTACGCCGCAATGGCTATGACTTTAACCGCAACGCTGCATGCGATTGCATTACCTTGGCTAGTTTGAGCGTCAGCGTCTATGGTTAAGGGAGTTGTCCCTTAAGGAATAGAAATGACCCGCCACCTACGATCTCTGCTGCTGCTAGGAATCGGCACACTGACGAGTATGGTGCTGGTGTCAGGCGTTGTGATTTACGCCAATGAGATTCACAGCCAAACAATACGCATCGAAGCATGGGCGAAGGCGGCATTCGAAAAACTCCACGATTACTCCCCGCCGACTCTCAATCGCCAACATATTGGCCCCCTTGATCGCCCCTCATTGATTAGTCCAGGGCAAACACTGCAAATCGCTGAAGTGCAAGACAACCAACTTTATTTTTGGTACGAACAAAATAAAACCGAAACCCATATTCCGGCATCGTTGCTACGCGATGCCATCGCTGGCAGCAAAGGCTTCCGAAGAGTTACATTAAGCTCCGGTACTTACATGTTCTACCTACTGCCGATCAATCAACAATTAGGTCTAGTTGTCGGTGAACCAATAACCAAAATTCGCACCATCACCCTGCATACTTGGGCACTTATTGTTATCGCTAATGCGATTTTATTGATCATCGCCGGTGTGCTATCCCAGCACATAGTACGCCCTATCAACGAAAAAATTCGGCGCCAACTTCTGCAACACAGCCTGAGCTGGGAAAGCATGAGTGGCATTGCCCTGCGCATCAGCTCAAGTTTATATATTTTGGATGCCAATCCTCGCTTCGAATCCATGTTCGAGTTAACGACCGGCGACCGCTTAAGCGATGCAACATCAAAAGAGAAATCCAGTGATTTGGCTTTTTATGTACTGCAAGCATTACAAGAACGAAGTGTCATAGAATTCGAATGTGTTTTAGTGGATACCCAAGGCGTAAAAAGTCATTGGGCCATGTCAGCCAGTCCGTGGGACCTTGATGGTCAAGAATCCATACTCCTGTATGGAGACGATATTACTCGTCACCATCGTATGGCTTTAGAACTTCAAGCAGAACAAGAGCGAGTAAACTTATATCTAGATGCCATGCAGACCTTACTTATCATTTGCGATCACGACGGTAATGTATTGCGCATGAATCAGCAGGCAGAAGACCTCATCGCCATGCCCGGCGAAAGTTTGCACAAACAACCGATATGGTCCTTGCTGCGCACAGACGATCGCGACCGATTAAAATCCTTGTGGCAACGCCTACCTACTATCGACGGTCATCCAGTGGATCAGCTTGCACTAATCTCGTCGAGTGGCAAAGAATCCACTATCAACTGGCAATTCACCGTCGTGCGTTATCCTGACAGCGAACATATTGATATCTTGATGGCCGGTCTCGATGTCACCGAATCCATAGCCAATCAACAAGCTCTAGAAGTGGCTAACCGCCAAATCCGCGAAGCGTTAAATACCGCTAAAAATGCTAACCGCACTAAAAGCATCTTTTTGGCCAGTATGAGTCATGAAATTCGCACCCCCATGAACGGAATGCTAGGAGCAGCAGAACTGCTATTAGACTCGCCCCTAGATAAAGAACAGAGCGGTTACGTCGATATCATTCACAGCTCATGTCATGTGTTACTCGATATCATCAATGATATTTTAGACCTCTCAAAGATCGAATCAGGCAAACTCGAAATAGAAGCCGTTGACTTCGATTTAAACCAATTGTTAAACGATCTATTTCACTTATTCCATCAGCCTGCACGGAATAAAGAGCTCGCTCTTATTTACCGCTTTGATAATCAGATCCCTACCATTTGGCGAGGAGATCCAAAACGCATACGTCAAATAGTAACCAACTTACTAAGTAATGCCGTTAAATTCACCCATCAAGGCCACATTGAGCTTCATGCTGAAGGTAAGCGATTAGACGGTGACAGCTATCAACTGCAGATTCATGTTAACGACACAGGCATCGGCATCCCCCCCTCTAAGCAAGAACAGATTTTCTCGGCATTTCGCCAAGCAGATACCAGTACCAGTCGACAATACGGCGGCACCGGTCTTGGCTTAACCATCTGCCGTCACTTAGCGGTGGCCATGGGCGGCAACATCACGTTAAAAACAGCGGCAAACAAAGGCAGTTCATTTACCTTATCTCTCGCATTACCGCTGGGCGATGCCAATAAATTACAAATATTGCTACCATCTACCGTTCGACCAGTTATCGATTTTAGAACCAAAATACTATTGGCCGAAGATAATCCCGTGAATCAAAAGATTGCCGAAAAAATGTTAACGCGAATGGGGTTACGCTGCACGTCAGTAAACAATGGGCAAGAGGCCGTGCGGGCGGTGATAAAAAGCAATTTTGACCTGATTTTAATGGACGTAAACATGCCCATTTTGGACGGCATATCCGCCACACAACAGATTCGTGATTTAGGAGCTGCGAAAAGTACAATTCCTATTCTGGCACTCACCGCCAATGCCATGATGGAAGATCGTCAACGCTGCCTTGATGCCGGAATGAACGGTTTTATTAGCAAACCGATTCGAATGGATAGTTTACGTGCAGCCATCGCAAGCTTGCTGCCAAACGTAACTCAAGATAAATCCGAGAGCTAACATCTCATCCCGCTTACAACACCGCCCCTTCAAACCGTCCGGCCAAATACTCAATCGCCAGTGCCAAACCAGCAATCGCGCGGCCCTCGTTAAAATCATCACGAGCGTACAGTTCAGGCAAATCGGCAAATTTCCACGGCACCAGTTCGAGCGGCTCAGGCTCATCGCCTTCAAGCTTAGACGGAAACAAATCACGCGCTAACACAACATCAATACCACCGCGCATATAGCTTGGTGACAAACTCATTTTCTTTAAATAAATAAACTCGCGCGCCGCAAAACCGATTTCTTCCTGTAGCTCGCGGTTGCAGGCATCGCGCATGCTTTCACCCAAATCCACCGCGCCTTTTGGCAATGTTAGGGTGTAATCTTCAACTCCGCCGCCATACTCACGAATCAAGGCGAACGTGTCATCATCCAGCAGCGCAATCATCATCACCGCACCACTCCCCCCGGGAACTAATCGCTCATAAGTGCGTTCCACCCCGTTACTAAAACGAAGGTCAATCGACTCAATACGAAACAAGCGGCTTTCCGCCACCAGTGAACGATGCAAAATCTGTGGTTTTTTATCCATGGTGAGCCTGTTTTAATAGGAGTAATTGCAATGCTATGTTGGAGTATAACCCCATGAACCTGCCTGATTGGCAACAAATTGATACTGTTCTGCTCGACATGGATGGCACCTTACTTGATCTCCATTTCGATAATTACTTCTGGCTTGATCATCTTCCAGGAGTCTATGCCAGTCATCACGGCCTCAGCGAAGAAGAAGCCCTGAGTGAACTCAATAAAAGCTTTATTGGGCTGCGTGGCACCCTCGACTGGTACTGCCTAGATTACTGGACAGAGCTGACCGGCCTTCCCATCGCAGAACTTAAACGCGATGTACAAGATAGAATCGGTTTTCGCCCACATGTGCAAGATTTTCTGCAACGCCTGCAAAGCATGGGCAAGCGTCGTGTCATTGTTACCAACGCGCACCGCGATAGCGTTAATCTCAAAATACAACGCACCGGTTTAGATCAGCTAGTCGATCGAATTATCAGCTCCCATGATTATCGCGAACCCAAAGAAAGCCAAGCATTTTGGGATCACTTACAGCGTGATGAAGGCTTCGACCCAGAGCGCACACTACTAATAGACGACAGTCAGGCTGTGTTAGAATCGGCATCTCGTTGGGGTATTCGTTATTTATTAACTATCTTCCACCCAGATAGTAAAAAAGCCCCAAGCCGAGACAGTCAATTTCCGGGCATCGACCACTTCGATGAGCTTGATTGGTAGAGCAACGACACGTTGTTAATCGAAATTGGAGCAACTGTGAGCGCCACAGACAGCAACACTAGTAAAATTCGTATCGATAAATGGCTTTGGGCTGCCCGTTTTTTTAAAACGCGCGCGGCAGCAAAAACGGCCATCGATGGCGGCAAGGTTCATTTCCAAGGTCAGCGTTGCAAAGTCAGCAAGACCGTAGATGTCGGCGATAAACTGACCATTCGCCAAGGTTTCGACGAAAAAACCGTGGTAATAACTGGGCTATCCGAACAACGACGTGGGGCACCAGAAGCTCGACTACTCTACGAAGAAACACCAGAAAGTATTAAACAGCGGATCGATAAAGCGGAAACTCGCCGCATTATTAATGCCGCCGGCATGGCACCCGACCACAAACCCAACAAAAAAGAGCGACGAGATATCAGTCGCTTTAAGCAAAGACAGGATTACTAAACATGAGCCATCCTTCCGGCAGCGCCGATTTATTGCAACGCTTTAGCTTTGATAGCACCGATATTCGCGGTGAAATCACGCATTTGCACAGCAGCTATCAAGATGTACTCAAGCGCCACCAGTACCCGCCTCTCATTGCCACCGCCGTGGGCGAACTCATGGCGGCAACCGCCCTACTGAGCGCTAACCTAAAATTTGCTGGGCGCCTGACCTTACAAATACGCCTTGCGGGTAATGTGTCACTACTGCAAGCGGAAACCAACGAACAGGGGCAACTGCGAGCCATCGCTCGTTATGACGAAGATGCTGCCGCCACCGAACTCCAGCTAGAAAATGGCCAATTCATTATCACCATAGAGCCAGAACAAGGGCAGCGCTATCAAGGCATTACCGCCATCGAAGGTGGCAATATTGCCGGTGCGCTAGAAGAATACTTCGTGCAATCCGAACAACTCGACAGTCGCTTTTGGCTGGTTTGCAAAGACGGCATTGCTGCCGGTTTTATGCTGCAAAAAATGCCCGGAACAGACAGTCATGATACCGATGCTTGGGATCGAATTGGCCATCTAGCGAGCACGATAAAGGATGAAGAGTTACTACATTTAGACAACGCAACGCTATTGCATCGCCTGTATCACGAAGAACAAGTGCGACTCTATCCCGAATCGACACTGTCGTTCTTCTGCACCTGCTCAAAGCCACGCACAGCTAATGCACTGCATCAATTAGGCTATGCCGAACTGGACGAAATACTCAAAGAAGCTGGCAAAATTTCAATTACTTGTGAGTTTTGTCAGCAGGCTTATGCCTTTGAACGCCCTGAAATTGAAGAGATGTTCCCTGAAAGGCATCCTCATTGACATACAAAGTCTAATAAAATCAGTAACTTCCAACGCATAGACTGATTAATGAACAGGGGGCTTAGCGTGAGTCAGATTTTCTGGCATAATTGCGGGCCTTCGATTCTAGATTTGCCCTTGTACCCTCAGGGCAACATATAGAGATTACTGCGTGCGGCCATAAGCCACACCCGATTAATGAGGACCCCTCTGGGCACCGATATGACGACTGTTTACACCGACTTATCCACACCATTTTTGGTAGAACAAGCGATTCTGCGTGGCGAAGGCCAATTGCAGGACAATGGCGCACTGGTTGTAGAAACTGGTGCTCGTACTGGCCGCTCGCCAATGGACCGCTACATAGTTGAAGAGCCGAGCAGCAAAGACGCCATCGACTGGGGCAACATCAACCGCCCATTCGACGCCGACAAGTTCGACGCCCTTTGGGAGCGAGTGGAAGAGTATCTGTCACAACACGACAGCTTCGTTTCTCATGTCCATGTAGGTTCTGATTCACAACATTACCTGCCAGTTAAAATGACCACTCAGACTGCTTGGCAGAACCTGTTTGGCCGCAACTTGTTCATCCGCCCAGAAAGCTACAATAGCTCTTCTAAAGAAGAGTGGCAGATTTTGAACGTGGCTGGTTTTGAATGTGTACCTGAGCGTGACGGCACCAACTCTGACGGTTGTGTGATCCTCAACTTCGCTCAACGCAAAGTATTATTAGCTGGCATGCGTTACGCCGGTGAAATGAAAAAAGCCATGTTCTCTGTACAAAACTTCCTGTTGCCAGAAAAAGACGTGCTGCCAATGCACTGCTCTGCCAACGTAGGTGACGACGGCGACACTTGCTTGTTCTTCGGTTTGTCAGGTACTGGTAAAACCACCCTATCTGCTGACCCAGAGCGTTACCTAATTGGTGACGACGAGCACGGCTGGGGCAAAGGCACAGTATTCAACATCGAAGGTGGCTGCTACGCAAAAACCATCGACTTGTCTCAGAAAAACGAACCCATCATTTGGAACGCGATCAAGTTCGGCGCCATCGTTGAAAACGTCGTAATCAACGAAGCTCGTACTGCCGATTACACCGATGTCAGCCTGACTGAAAACGGTCGTTGTGCGTACCCACTTGAGCACGTAGAAAAGCGCGTTGCAGAAAACAAAGGTGGCGAGCCAAAAGCGGTTATCTTCTTAACTTGCGATATGACAGGTGTTCTTCCTCCAGTGTCAGTACTGACCAAAGAACAAGCGGCTTATCACTTCCTAAGTGGTTACACAGCCCTTGTTGGTTCTACTGAAATGGGTGGATCTAAAGGCCTTAAGTCGACCTTCTCTACTTGTTTCGGCGCACCCTTCTTCCCACGTCCAGCGGGTGAATATGCTGAATTGTTGATGAAGCGTGTTACTGAATTCGACTCACAAGTGTACCTAGTAAACACCGGCTGGACTGGTGGTGCTAACGGCGCAGGCGGCGAGCGTTTCTCTATCCCAACCACTCGTGCCGTGATCAGTGCTATTCAAACTGGTGCGTTACGCGATGCGGAAACTGAGACTCTTCCAGTGTTCGGCTTGAACGTACCTAAAGCCGTTAGCGGTGTAGACACTCACCTGTTGAACCCAATCAATGCTTGGGGCGACGAAGCAAAATGGACTGAAGCGGCAAAAGGTTTGGCAGCTCAGTTCACTGCAAACTTTAAGAAATACGATGTATCTGATGCCATCGTAGCTGCGGGCCCTTCAGCAGAATAATTTGCTGCTAAGCCTGTAAAAAAGCCCCGCCATGCGGGGCTTTTTTGTGGGTGAAAGATCTGTAGGAGCGACTCAACGAACGCTTTTTGTTCGTAGTCGCGACGCTATTTCACCCCATTGTTCGTCACTGCTCGCTGGCGCTCTCGGAGTAACTCCTACAAAGGAACAGTGACGACCGCCGCAAATCACCTATAACAAGCCCACCCCATTTTTCGCTATACTCCCCTCACGTTTTTTCGCTTTAGAGAGTGTTATGAGTCACGCAGATATTGGTCAACGCATCGCTACTGAACTAGGTATTCGTCCACAGCAAGTTACTGCCGCTGTGGCTTTGTTAGATGAAGGCGCAACCGTGCCGTTTATTTCTCGTTATCGTAAGGAAGTCACAGGTTCATTGGATGACACTCAGTTGCGTAATCTGGAAGAGCGTTTGCGCTATCTGCGCGAGATGGAAGATCGCCGTATCTCTATCCTCAAAAGCATTGAAGAACAGGGCAAGTTAACGCCAGAGTTAGCGCGTGAAATCGACAGCGCCGATACTAAGACCCGTCTTGAAGATTTATACCTGCCCTACAAACAAAAGCGCCGTACAAAAGGCCAGATTGCAATCGAAGCCGGACTACAGCCGCTTGCCGATGGCGTGTTCGAAAACCCGAATCTTGATCCAGAAGCCGAAGCAGCGAAATACATCGACGCCGAGAAAGGCGTTGCCGATGTCAAAGCGGCGTTAGATGGCGCTAAGTACATTCTAATGGAACGCTTTGCTGAGAACGCAAATTTACTGGCTTCTTTACGCCAGTTTATGCAGCAAGAAGCGACTCTATCGGTACGTATGGTGCCGGGCAAAGAACAAGAAGGCGCTAAGTTCGCCGATTATTTTGAGCACGACGAGGCGCTTAAAAACGTACCAAGTCATCGCGCTCTCGCTATTTTGCGCGGTCGTAATGAAGGCGTTTTAACCTTCAGCCTAGTGACTGGTGACCCCGAAGACAAACTCGCAGCCAGCCCGTGTGAAGCCATGATTGCCGATCATGTTGGTGTAAAAAACGAAGGTCGTGCCGCTGATAAGTGGCTATCCGAAGTGGTGAAATGGACATGGCGCATCAAGCTGCTCACGCACTTAGAAACCGAACTCGTTGGCAATCTGCGTGAGCGTGCCGAAGAAGCCGCAATCAAAGTGTTCGCCGACAACCTGAAAGACTTACTTTTAGCTGCTCCAGCTGGGGCAAAAACCACCATTGGCCTCGACCCTGGTATGCGTACCGGCGTTAAAGTTGCGGTGGTTGATGCCACCGGTAAAGTATTGGACCACTGTGCGATTTACCCAACGCCGCCGCAAAATAAAATTGCTGAATCCGGTGCCATCCTGCTGGCATTGATCCAAAAGCATAATGTTGAATTAATCGCGATTGGTAACGGTACCGCCAGCCGCGAGACCGATAAGTTTGTCGGCGATATACTCAAGCAAGCAGGCTTAAAAAACGTACAGAAAATCATGGTGAACGAAGCTGGCGCATCGGTTTATTCCGCTTCTGAACTCGCAGCAAAAGAGTTCCCAGACTTAGACGTCACGATTCGTGGTGCCGTATCGATTGCTCGACGTCTACAAGATCCATTAGCGGAGCTGGTGAAAATCGAGCCTAAGTCGATTGGGGTCGGCCAATATCAGCACGATGTGAACCAAAGCCAACTGGCACGTACACTAGACGCCGTAATCGAAGACTGTGTGAACTCTGTGGGTGTGGATTTGAATACAGCGTCTGTGCCGCTACTGACTCGCGTGTCCGGTTTAAATAGCACCTTAGCCAATAACATCATCGCTTTCCGCGATGCCAATGGCGCCTTTAATAGCCGTAGCGATCTGAAAAAAGTCCCACGCCTAGGCGAAAAGACCTTTGAACTGGCCGCTGGCTTCTTACGCATAATGAATGGTAAAAACCCGCTCGATGCTTCGGCGGTTCACCCTGAGTCTTACCCGCTGGTGAAAAATATCGCGCATAAATTCTCCCGCGATGTCAGCAGCTTGATTGGCGACAGCAGTTTCTTGAAATCAGTGAATGCCGCTGAGTTCGCGACCGAAAGCGCTGGTGTAATCACCATTCAAGATATTCTTAACGAGCTAGAAAAACCGGGCCGTGACCCGCGCCCAGAATTCAAGTTCGCGCAGTATCAAGACGGCGTTGAAACCCTCAATGATCTAAAGCCAAACATGGTGCTTGAAGGCGTTATTACCAACGTTGCCGCTTTTGGTGCCTTCGTCGATATCGGCGTACACCAAGACGGCCTCGTGCATATCTCTGCGCTGTCGGATACGTTCGTCAAAGATCCACGTGATGTGGTCAAAGCCGGTGATATCGTCAAAGTGAAGGTGATGGAAGTGGATATTCCGCGCAAGCGTATCGGTTTGTCCATGCGCATGAGCGACGACGCTACAGAAAAAGCCAACGAAAAAACACCGGGCGAGCGTCAAGGGCAACGTAATCCGCGCGGCCAACAAAGCCATAAGCAATCCACCAGCTTTGCTGATAAAAACAGCAACGGCCAAGGTGCGATGGCAGGGGCCTTAGCGGCGGCTTTCGCCAAAGCGAAGAAGTAATCTAAAACGAACTGTTCCTGCCATGGGTTAATAGACTTCATGGCAGGCGCAATTATCGCTTACGTGTACAACCGCCTTTCCCTATAATCGCCAAAACCTGATGCATTCCCGAGGCGACTTTGGCGACCTACAACGACCTACTGGCTCAATTGAGTCTTCCTACAAATCTCCCACTTCTTACCCAGTTAAACCGAGGTATAGAAAAGGAAGGCTTGCGTGCATCCAATCAGGGAATCATCTCCCAAACGCCACATCCTAAAGGATTAGGCTCCGCACTAACGCATCCAAGCATCACCACGGATTATTCCGAGTCGCTGCTGGAATTTATTACCCCAGTCATGGCCAGTGCCCATGAAGCTCATGCTTACCTCGATGTAGCTCATCGTTTCGCCTACAGCCAAATGGATGCTGAAGTCATTTGGCCAAGTTCTATGCCGTGTATTCTGCAAGGCGAAATGAGCATTCCGATTGCGTATTACGGCAGTTCGAATCTCGGCCAGCTCAAGCATGTTTACCGTCATGGTTTATGGCACCGCTACGGTCGCACGATGCAATGCATTGCCGGTATCCATTACAACTTCTCATTACCTGAAGAATTATGGCAATTAATTGCCAAGGCAGAAGGTAAGGAAGCCAATCAGACCTACATATCGGCGGGTTACCTGCGCTTAATTCGTAACTTCCGGCGCTACTCTTGGTTGTTGATCTATTTGTTTGGCGCCTCGCCAGCCGTTTGCTCCAGCTTTCTAGCCGGTCGCAAACACACACTCGATACGCTCCATCAACACACCTTGTATGCGCCCTACGCCACGTCGTTGCGTATGAGTGACCTTGGCTACCAGAATAATGCGCAATCAGAACTGACCGTCTGTCACAACTCTTTAGCGCGCTATATCGAAACCTTAGGGGAAGCCATTTCCGTACCAGTTGCAGCGTATGAAGCGATTGGCATGCAAGATGAGACAGGCCAATACAAGCAGCTGAATACCAACTTGCTGCAAATCGAAAACGAATTTTACAGCGATGTACGTCCTAAACGTATTGGACCATCTGGAGAGAAACCGTTGGAGTCCCTGTCTCGAGCTGGAATTCAGTACATTGAAGTGCGCTGTACCGATGTGAATCCATTTATGCCGGTAGGTATTGATATTCCACAGATGCAATTCATGGACGTGTTCTTAACATGGTGCGCCTTGCACGACAGCCCGAACATTAGCGATGCTGACTGTGCACAGCTAAAGGACAACCTGCAAAGCACGGTAATGGAAGGCCGACGTCCTGGGCTAATGCTAAAACGCGACAATACGGAAATATCTCTACAAGCATGGGGCATTGAATTAATCGATGACATGATGGCGTTAGCAGAGAAATTCGACCAAGCGCATAGCTACAATTTCCACTTGGATTCACTATACCAACAGCGCCTCAAGTTGGTGGATAGTAGCCGCACACCGTCAGCGCAGGTGCTGGCCGCTTTGATTGATACGGGTAAGGAATTTAGTGAACTAACCTTGGATCAAGCATTGCAGCATCGTAAGACTTTATCTGAACCTCTGGGCGTTACAGTGCGCCAGCAATGGACAGCCATGGCACAGGAATCATTGAGCAACCAGCGTGCACTTGAGGAAAACGATAACCTACCGTTTGAGCAATACCTAAAAGAGTATTTAAAGCGCGACTAAGTGATTAATTGCTCAAAAAAAAGCCGCTGCCATGAAAATGACAGCGGCTTTTTTATAGTTACAGTGCGACTTTAACTAGTTCTGCACGACAAAATTACTGAAATATAAGTCGTCGATATACGGCATACCCTCAAGCTGTTCCATCACCGCTCTCACCTCATCGAGTGCTAACTTGCGTAGCTGCTCTCGCCCTTGGGAACTATTCATAATCTCTGATTCTTGGGCACTAAACATCATCACTAAATTATTGCGAAGATAAGGTTTGTGCTCACTCACTTTGCCCGCCGCCTCAGCGCTGGATACCTTTAACGCTACTTCCGTACGCAAATATTTCATCCGTCCCGTGCTGCCATAATTCACCACAAATGCAGGCTCCATGTAGATATACCGCGTTTGCGGTCCTGCAGCCTCCCCCTCGCCTTCTGCCGCATCTACTGCCGCATCTTCGGCCCAAGCCAGTGGCGACATCATTGCCGCGATAGTTAATCCACACCACAACCATACAGCACGCCAATTCATGCATATCTCCTGTTATTTGTCTGCGAGCCGAGGAACCCTTCCTCTCTCTCAAAGTCTGTAATTAGCTTAGACCAGATAACCGCCTATGAAAGTCACAACAAACGCTGTGATACACTGCGGCAATAATTCATTTTGTACGTTTGGAGTACACCAAGACATGACGTCCTCTTCGGCCCAAACAGGCTTATTGCCATTACACCCAACACTGCTGAGCATTGGTTATCTCGTAGGTTTTTTATCCTGCGTTGGTTTACTGGCAGCGGCTTACTACTTTGAATACGTACTCTATTTGGACCCTTGCCCTTTGTGCATCATGCAGCGCATTGCCACTCTGGCGATTGGTTTAGGCTGCTTAGCGGCGTTTTTTACCCGTAACGGCAAGATTTCACACCTGATCGCCTTAGTCTTTATTTTAGCCTCTGCCATCTTTGGTACGTGGGTGGCGGATCACCATGTTTGGATTCAAGGGTTGCCTGCCGATCAAGTTCCTTCGTGCGGAACCAGTTTGGAATACATGATAGAAACTCTCCCTCTCAATGAGCTCATCACGACGATGCTGCGGGGCAATGGCAGTTGTGCCGACGTCGTTTGGAGTTTTTGGGGCTTGAGCATGCCCGAGTGGACCCGCATTTGGTTTTTCGGTTTTGTCGTTGCTGCAGTAGTCGCCTTAGCGAGCACATTCAAGCGTCGCTAAGACACTTTAAGCCACGCATTCAGCCGGAGCCGCATCGCATGCGCCTCCGGTTCACATCGACACAAGCACAACACCCCCAAATTTCAAGCAAAAAAACTGAAAAAAGCTGCTTGCGTCAGCCATTTTAGCGCGCCTATAGTGTCTTCAAACAAAGATGATAATCCAGCCAATGTGCCGGTTATGTGAGTAAGACATTAAGGGGAAAACCATGTTAGAAGGATGCAAATCAGCTAAGGAACGTTGGGGCGGAGTTCATCAGTTAATTGATAACTGGCTAAATTCTCGTCAATCACTGATCGTTGTGTTCTGCAACTTATCAGCCAGCAAACCGCTATCAAACGAAGAACCACTAGGTACGACCATTCAGAATTTTTGCGAAATGATGATGGACTACTGCTCTGCAGGGCATTTTGAAATCTACGAACAACTCATCAACGAAGCAAAAGAATACGATGATGGTGGCTTAGATCTAGCGAACAAGTTGGTTCCACGCCTTGATGCGCTCACGACCCAGTGCGTTGATTTTAACGATACCTACGACAAACATTGCAGCCTAGAACAGCTCGGAAAGCTTTCCGAAGACCTGTCCGCGATGGGCGAAAACCTGGAAGAACGTTTCCAGCTTGAAGATCAGCTTATTGAGCGTCTGCATAATATTCACCGCGAACTCGTGACCGAATAAGCCAAACGTCACATCGGCGTCTACACTGTAAAGATTATCTAACCATGATAGATAGCGGTGCTTGATAGCACCGTCTTCTTTCAGTGAACCGATCACGGACGAAACGCCATGCTGTTCCCGCAAAATCGACGTCTTCTCAATCGCCTCTTGATCACCGCATTGGCGACAGTAGCACTCAGTGGCTGCGACGATGCGACACCTCCAAGCAATACAACCGATGTCACCGCCCAAGGCGCATATTCAATCGCATTGTCGCACGACGGCAGTAGCGCAACTGTCGGTAGCATTCATCATGGTGGAAGCTTATGGACACTGGATCCTGCCGAACGTATTTTCGATTGGAATCATCGCCCAGACGGCTACAGCAACATTACCAGTAGCGCCTTTGCGCCCAACGACGACTTTGTCGCAACGACCGATACTCGCACCATCGTTCTATGGCAGCGCCAAAGTGGTGAGGCTGTGTGGTTTTGGAATGCACCAGGCGACATTGAAGATATCGCGCTTTCCGCTGGCGGGGAACTTGCGTTGTTAGGCATGGCGGATTACACCGCCACCCTATTCGATATTCAAAATGGCGGTATTCGGAAACGGCTAACCCATGAAGGGATCGTCTACGATGTCAGCATGAGTACCGACGGATTAATCGCAGCGACGGCTAGCGGAGACCTGACCGCAGGCATCTGGAACTTACAAAGCGGTAAACGCTTACAAGTGCTTAGCCATAAAAATCAGGTGCGTACTGCAGAAATATCGCCTAGCGGAAAACTCGTATTTACCTCATCGATGGGAGAAAGCGGACGAGTGTGGGATGCCGCAAGTGGTAAGTTATTGTACGAACTGCCGGGCGGACGTGGACATTTCAGTGCCGCACGCTTTAGCACCGACGAAAAAACGCTGCTAACAGGCAATACCTCAGGTCAAATCCAATTGTGGAATTTAACCGATGGAACCCTGAAACAAACGTGGCGAGCCAGCGCTAGAGATAAATGGATTAGCAGCAATGTTCAGGTCGAAGACGTTGCCTTCGCCGCAGATCATTGGCTGGCAGCAGGTGCCAATGGACGCATTTATCACCTGCGATAACGTTTCTTAACGCGTCGCCGCATCAACGCTTTTTACGCGATCATCCATAAGATGCTGCACATTTTTAGCGTCATCAATCAACTTACCGATCTGAGCGGGGTTCACCGTCATCGGTAAGGGAACAATCGAACTTGCCCCGGTACTCGTCTTAGTATCGGCAGCAGGCGCCTCAGGAGCTGCAACAGGGCGCAATACGTTAGCGGCAGTGTCAACGCTCACCTCTATCGCCGTCGTACCCTTAGGAGGCGTGTCACCGAAATGCCAAGTACCTTTAGCATCCTGCCATTTATAAAAAGTTTGGCGAGTGTCATTTGTCGATAATATATCTGGGCTAAAACTGGACAGAATGTCGCCAGTGCTAGAACTTCCAACACTCGGTACAACGCCCGTTTGCTGCATGATGTAGGGAGTAGCCATTGCTAACCCAAGTAAACCGATAATAAAAATAATAAATTGAATGCGCATGCCGCCTTCCTTGGAATTTCTTTATATTCGTCAACTCAGCGAATTATAGCTTATGCTTAGTGTAAGTCTGTAAAAGTCTAACAAGGAAACCCTGTGAGTCAGACAGCAATGCCCGAAGAAATCAAAAGCACCACTCGTGTTGTCGGCTACGCTCGGCCGATTCGCGTATTGGTTGCCAATGCCAAAGGCGGCTGTGGCAAAACAACACTCGCAACTAATTTGGCCAGCTACTTTGCCCGCCAAGGCGAAGTCACGACGCTGCTCGACTACGATCCCCAAGGGTCATCAACGGAATGGCTAAAAGCTCGTGGCAGCAACCTCCCCATCATCAACGGGATTGCCGCCTATCGCGAGCGTAATGGTGGTGCAGGAACTCTGAGTTGGCGCTTAAGAGTGCCGCTATCGACTCAGCGCGTGGTGATTGACACTCCTGCCGGACTGCATGGTAATGAACTCTCCGATTTAATTGCCCATACCGATATTTTATTGATTCCAGTTATTCCCTCTGCCATTGATATCCGCGCAGCAACTGAGTTTATTCGCGACGTCTTGCTGTCTCAGTCGTATCGTAAACAACCTAAACCCATAGCCGTGATAGCAAACCGCGTAAAACGCAACACTCTGGTATACGGCAAGCTCGAAGTATTTTTAAAAAGCTTGGGAATTCCCTTTATCGCCACATTGCGCGATACCCAGTTTTACGTACGCGCCAGTGAACATGGCTTTGGCTTAATTGATTTCGATCGCCAACACGAAAAAGATTTAGAAGAATGGATACCATTGATGAAATGGCTGAATTCAAAAATTGTAGAAATAAAAGAAGCTCTAGAACGCAAAAGGTAATTCTACTGCTGTATTTTTCCCCCGAATAGATCATCAAATAGTAACTAATTCGTCTCGATGCCAGCCCCCACATATAAACCGGTTTTCCTTTCGAGGTATTCGCTTCACCCGCATTAAATGCATTGGGCAAAGCATCGATGGCATGACTCTTCGACACCACACTGGCGATACTAGGCTGAGCGAAAAATTCGGCCAGTAAGCGTAATCTTTCCTGATTTTCCTTGAAGATAACCCTCTGTTAGCGACGAATGTATAAATATTGGCAGATGCCTTTTTTCAGGCCTTATATTCCAAGCACATGCAGACTCTCTTTCACTATGGTGCTTGCAAGTTGCGACGGGCCATCATGCATAACAACACGATCCGGGCGTACTACCGCCAACCAACCTTGGGGCGCTTTCAGTACGAGATTATTGTCCATTATTTCGGCAAAAGGCGTCTTGCCATTACCAGTCTGTCCTCGCATCCCCAGATGCAAAACTTCTGCTCCCGCGGCTTGCCATTATGCCAGTACTGCCGCATCAAGCACAGACGCTGGGTCGACACCAATTCCCACTAAAGTCAGCTGATCCCCTAATAGATCATCACTCAAGTTCATGCCCGCTTTTGACTGGTTAAGAGTTGAACGCACAAGCCCTTGGGGAAATTGCCCTCCTCTCTTTAAGGTGACTGGTGTCAATCCCGTTTGTGTGCGACCAGAAACAAACAGACCCGTTTTAAAACTATTCGCAGGCTTGACCTTTAGCTCCTCTAAAAAGGAACGTAACGGTGGAACAAACGTCAGTAGTCGCATGGTTCCGTGCACCACCACAGATCGCGCTGTGGATTTTGTCATGACCAGCTTGCCCATGAATTTCGCTAAACGGATCATATTTTTAGCGTGCGGTCGACGCTCCTCATCATAAGTATCGAGGATCGCTTCGCGACTTCTACCGCTTACAACAGCAGCAAGTTTCCAACTTAAATTCGCGGCATCACGCAAGCCAGCCACAAGACCTTGACCGACAAAAGGAGGCGTAATATGAGCGGCGTCGCCGACCAGAAACACTCTGCCTTTTTGAAAACGATCACAGCATCGTGCATGAAAACGGTACACCGCTTGGCGTTCGATAGTCAGCTCATCACGCTTCATCCAAGGCGCTAATAACTCTGCCAATTTCTCAGGCGTTTCCATTTGCTCACGGGTCTCGCCCGGCAATAACATAAATTCCCAGCGTTCTCGACCACCCGGCGCTGGCATATGCGGCGTCGGCCGTTTGGGATCACAAACAAATTCCACGTGTTCGATGGCCTTGCCCTGGCGTTGATGTGCATCAACAATTAGCCAGTCTTCTGCGTACGTCTGCCCTTCAAAGGCTTGGCCAATTAATTCGCGAACCTTGGAGCTTGCACCATCGGCACCAATCACATAACGCGCTGAAATTTTTTGCACTTGGCCTTCGGCATTACGAATGCTGGCTTCGACCCCCTCGGAATGCTGTTTTAAACTCAGTAGTTCGCAATGAAAAAGTACCTCTACGCATTCATGCTCGTCTACTTTGTTGCGCAGCGCTTTTTCTAAATCCGGTTGATAAAAAGTCACCAGCTTTGGATGGCCATCTATCGTACCAGCAGTGTTAACACGACCAAATTGACCAGCAATAGGGCTATGCATGCAGACCTGCTGGATACCAATACGCTCAAAACTTTGATCATCTAAACCTATCATTTGCAGAATACGCAAAGCTTCGTTATCCAGCGCAATGGCCCTAGGCATCATTAGAATGTCCTGCCCTTTGTCAATAATCCACGTCTTGACTCCATAACGGCCCAACAGTGCGCCAACGGCGGCTCCAACGGGGCCATAGCCAATTATTAACACATCAGGGTTTTCAGAGGTGGCACGAAAAGTAGGTTGCTGCATATTAATCTCTTATCGTTGTTCTAACTTATGTCCGCATATTCGGAGGTGCTCTCAGCGCCTCCTTATCAAGACCATCCATGTATATTGACATATGATTCAATATTGAGCCATAATTTATTTTAAACAAAGAGAGAGTGAGCACATCAACACTTTCACAAACAAGGAATCTTTAACGTGGCTCAATTAAAAACTCCGCAACCACAACGACATCCGGCCCCGACCACCAAAGCGCAGCAACTAGGCTACTTGTTATTCGAATTGCCAGACTTGAATAAAGCCGATCAATTTTTGCAAGATTTTGGCCTCCTTCCGGTTAAACGTGACAACGAGACCTTGTATATGAGAGGCACCGAGTCTTGCGCCTTTTGTTACCGCGCAACACAGGCAGAGACCGAGCGTTTTGTTGGTTTTGGCTTGATCATGGAAAGTCGCGCCGATCTTGAAGCCCTAAGCCAGCTTCCGGGAGCCTCAGCTATTGAACATCTAGACTATCCGGGCGGTGGCGAATGTGTGCGTTTACGCGATCCTTCAGGCTTTTTAGTGGAAGCGGTTTATGGACAAACCAAGGCAGCAGCATTACCCCACCGTGAAGCCATGCCACTCAACTACGAATTAAAAACCCCACGAATTAACGCAACCCAACGCCCACCAATTACACCGCCCGAAATACTAAAATTGGGTCACGTGGTACTGGAAGTGGCCTATTTTCAAGCGAGTTGTGAGTGGTATACGCGCCATTTTGGGTTCATTCCCAGTGACGTCCAAGTATTAGACGATGGTTCACCGGCTGTAGTCTTTATGCGTTTAGACTTAGGCGACACACCGGCAGATCACCACACTCTCGCGATGGCCCAAGGCGTAATGCCGGTATATAGCCACAGTGCCTATGAAGTGGTGGATGCCGATGCTGTCGGTATGGGGCAAAGAGTATTACGAGAACAAGGTTGGAATCACGCTTGGGGCATAGGTCGCCATATTCTCGGCAGCCAAATCTTCGACTACTGGCAAGATCCACACGGATTCAAGCTTGAGCACTATTGCGACGGTGATGTATTTACCGCCGACTCCCCAATGGGGATTCATGAGGTCAGTCGTCAAGCCATGTCTCAATGGGGGCAAAAAATGCCCAAGAGCTTCACTAAACCGAAAATAACCATCGCTCTAATCAAAGCGACCCTTCACAACTTAAGACACAGCCCGGATTTAACCATCCGCAAGTTGATAACCCTGGCAAAATTATTTGCTTAATCGGAGTTCATTATTCATGGCACTGCACATTGTTCGTTATGAAACCGCCAAAAATATTCAGTGGGGAGTTATTGAAGGCGATAAAATTTCTCCACTCAAAGTCCCCTGCACCAGCACGCAAGCATTGCTAGAAATGGGTCGTGATGCGATCCGCCAAGCCGCTGCTGACACAGACGCAACCATTGAACTGGACAGCGTTAACCTGTTATCGCCAATTACCTCATCAGCCAAAGTCTTATGCCAAGGTGCCAATTATCGTCAGCACATGATCGACTCAGGCATGGACCCAGATGCAAAAACGTTCAACATGTTTTTCACTAAGTCTTCAGCCTCAATCACAGATCCAACGGGCGACATCATTCAACCTTCGCACGTTAAATTGCTCGATTATGAAATCGAAATGACTCTGGTATTGGGTAAGTGCACACAGGGACCTGTTACCGTGAACAACAGCAATCTGCATGAATATGTAGCAGGAGTTTGCATCGGTAATGACGTGTCAGCCCGTGACATACAAATACCACAGATGCAGTTTCACAAAGGTAAAAGCTACCGCACGTTTTGCCCGCTTGGCCCAGTACTTTGTTTGCTGGATAAGGATGAAATGCATTACCTCAATGAATTTCAACTAAAGCTGACCGTCAACGGCGTGATTCGCCAAGAAGACTCAACGGCGAATCTGGTATTTAAACCAGCCGAAGCACTCACCGAATACTCGCAGATTCAAGATTTTGAAGCGGGTGATGTATTAATGACCGGCACCCCAGCAGGCTGTGCATTAGGCCTACCTTCGCCCTTCGTCGTTCGTTTATCTGCGCTAATACCTGAAGCGAAAAAATGGCAATTATTCCTCAAAGGGCAAAGCCGTCGAGAGCAGTATCTGAAGATCGGCGACAAAGTAGAGAGCACCATTATCAGTCGCGATGGCAAAATCAATCTAGGCCGACAAAGCCATACTGTTAAAGGTGAAGCATGACAACTCTAGAAGGCGTCGCGAGCATCGAAGATATATTGAAAATTGAGAGCGAAGAAATTCAACAGCGGCCTAGCAGCACCTATGAAATGATATGTTCGGGTGTCGATATGAATCCCGAGGCGACTGCTCTTAGTTTCTTTTTACAGACAAAAGAACACCTAAATCCTGAAACATGGAATTATCAGCAACTACTGGAGAATATCCATCAAACCGCTAATTTTTTTCACTCATTAGGTGCGACCAAAGACACTGTTATTGCCTTTGTTCTACCCAATCTTCCGGAGACGCATTTCGTTATTTGGGGCGGGCAAGCGACTGGTATCGTCGCAGCCATAAATCCATTATTGGAGCCAGATGCAATCGCGGAATTATTAGAAGCGGCAGGAGCAAGTATTTTAGTCACGCTAGCTCCTTTTCCAGGGACGGATCTGTGGCCTAAAGTATTCGAAGTTCTACCTAAAGTAGCGTGCTTACGTGACTTAGTTTTAGTGAATATTGCGGACCGTGTGCGTGGCCCAAAACAAGTGATCGCTCGTCTTTTGCAAAAGAAAGAAACCTTTAATTTGCATGGACTTGGCGGCATTCAAAACGCCGTTCCAAAAGGCATTAAAGTGCACGATTTTGGCAAGTCGATCCACAAGCAAAATAAACAAGGATTGAATTCCAAACGGCGCTTTGACGAAAACGACTTCTCTTCCTATTTTTGCACTGGTGGCACCACCGGCACACCTAAAATTGCGATGCGCACCCATAGTAACGAAGTCGCAAACGCAGTTAGCGTAACGGCGCTTTACGGTGACGATATGGACAGCCGTAAAAACGTTTTTTGTGGCCTGCCGCTGTTTCATGTTAATGGTGTTTTGGTTTCAGGGCTAATCCCGTTTTCCAAAGGTGCTCATGTTATTTTAGGAACACCACAAGGGTATCGCGGAGAAGATGTTGGGCGTCGATTTTGGGAAATTGTTGAACACCATCAAATCAATTTTTTCAGCGGTGTCCCTACTCTTTATGCAGGCTTATTACAGGTCCCCATTGGCAACCACAAAATCGATTGCCTTGAGTATGGTTTGTGTGGCGCAGCGCCCATGCCCGTTGAGGTATTTCGTAAGTTCCAAGAATCGACCGGGCTGAAAATTCTCGAAGGTTATGGTCTTACCGAAGGAACCTGTGTGAGCAGTGTCAACCCGCCTTTTGGAGAACGCAGGCTAGGTTCTATTGGGTTAAGAATTGCAGGTCAGCAAATGAAAACCGTTATTTTGGATGATAACGGCAATTATGAGCGTGACTGCAATATTGATGAAATTGGTGTGATCACCATTTCCGGCCCTAATGTCTTTTCAGGTTACAAAGTACCTGCGCAGAATAAAGGCATATGGATTGACACTGGCGACGGTCAGCGCTGGTTCAATACTGGTGATTTAGGTCGCCAGGATAAGGATGGTTACTTCTGGCTTACCGGACGTAAAAAAGAACTAATTATTCGTGGTGGTCATAATATTGATCCAGCCTCAATTGAAGAGCCATTACATCAACACCCTGAGGTTCAACTAGCGGCAGCGGTAGGCCGACCTGATGCGCACGCGGGTGAACTACCCGTTGTATATGTGCAATTAAAAGAGTCCTCGACGATTACCGCGGAAGAGTTACTTGAATTTGCTAAGTCTAAAATTCTTGAACGTGCCGCTTGGCCAAAGCAGATTCACATTGTCGATCAGCTACCATTAACGGCTATTGGTAAGATTTTCAAACTTGAACTTAGGCATAAAGAAATCGCAGATGCTCTAACCCAAGCACTCGCAACCAATAATGTTAACGTGAATGATTTAAACGTAAGCGAAGATAAAACTTTGGGCACCGTGATCAATGTATCACTTGCAAAAAGTGACGTGGATGGGGCGACAAAGATTTTGGGCCAGTTTCCATTCCGAACCCATTTTAACGCATAAAAAATAAGGCATGTCTGAATAATTCAGGCATGTCTTAAGTGTTTGTGTATCCATTACTTAAAACCGCCCAGATTCCTTTTGCGATGTTTTTATACGATAAAAAATCGACGAAAAACTACTGTTTATTAACCGACTCAACCGTAAACTCTACAGCGCCTAAATAAGATGCACTCATGGTAATCTGATCGCCCGGCTGCAAGTAGGTCTTGCTCTCCAAGCCCGCTTCTATATGACGTTCGATCACATAATCGGTGATGCTTTGTTTAAAGAATTGTCCGGTGACCAGCCATTTAAAAACACAAGAAGCAATGAAGGTATTTTCCGGTGGCCGAAACACAACGCCCGACGGAGTGCCTGTCACAATGGATTGGCCTTTATAAATAATGCCGTCAGTTAATAGCGGAATATTTTTTCCTTTATAGGTCCAGCGCATTGATTCTTCTTCACTTAACGCCAGATTTAAAATGCCATCAATTTTTAAAATCATTTGGTCGGCTTTGGCTTGTTGGCGAATGTCATTATTCACTGACAGCTGCAGTTGTATGTCATTTAAAAAAGACAACCAATCGTTAGGTATAACGGTAAAGAAGCCAATAGGAAATAACCCTTGGCCACTTTTGCCATCGGTAAAACCTGCCCCAGATTCCCAATCATCGGGGTCGATATTCCGCATCAGTGCAGCTCTATCACTAAAATCACCGCAAAGAAAAAAAGCTTTGGTTGCTTTGTTAAAATCATCAGTTGAACGAATATCGCGATCAAAGCGCGTACATATTTCGATCTCGTAATCTAACAATTGGCCGCCCGCAACGGGCATGGGTTGGTTGCCCGGTGTTGGTTGTGAATATTTTGGAAAAAGAAACACATCTTCTAGGCCACTTTCTTCGCTGTGCGCCGCATAATTTCCACCAGCCGCAAGCTGCTCTGGATAAAGTCCTTGTGGAATAATCAGTTCGGCTAGATCAAAAAGCTGCGGCGACTGTTGCGCCTGTGCGCGTATTTTTTCTGCCCCCACCTGCACCACCATATCCAACGGGTCACCTGTATATAGGTTTAATGCCTGACTGAGATTAACCGCTGAAATCTGCTGTCCTTCTTGTTTTATTACCAGCAAAGTGGCTGGGCCTTGCGCGGTTTGAATCTGAGCAAAGGTCAGCGCTTTATCCATGACAGCAATATGTTGCAAAGCGCTATCATTATTCGCGTTCACTGTTACTGATAACAGCAAGGTGGTACTTAGCAAAATAACCTTAATAAACCTACCAAAATCTCCACCTGCGATGGAATTATAAATAGTATTTTTAATGTGAAAATTCATGTGCAATCGCTCTGATTCCGTTTGGTTATTTCCAAGTTTGCTTAACTTGTTCAATGTTTGCGCCACTCAGCTTCAACCGCGCCGCGGCCTGCAGATTACCAATCCCCGAACTTAGCAGCTTAAGGACTTGCGGAGACTCGGGCTTGCGGCGGGCCGCTCTTTCTTCTGGGTCGGCAAAAGGAAGGATACGAGGGAAAGCAGCACCACGTAGAGGACCACCCACTTCCGATTTGTGGCGATAGTGAATCGGCATACGCTTGTCAGATGGCGCATACACCACATCATCCCCCACCCAACGCAATGCCAAAGCTCGACGACGACGTACACGCGATGAATTACCGTAAGAACCGTGCAGAGTAAGAGGATGGAAGACCAACACGTCACCAGGCTCCATATCCCAATCAAGCAATTCGTATTTATCTAAATTTGCATTAATGTCCGGAATATCTTCCATTTTGTCATCCATCAAAGTCGCCACATAATCGGGAGAAACAGCTTTGAAGCGCTGAGGCCACTTGTGCGATCCCTTAACGTATAAAAGCCCACTGCTCTCACGATTAACCGGATCACATGGAATCCAAAATGAACAAATTTGCTCGCCGCGAATTGGCCAAAAGCTTAAATCTTGATGCCATGGTGTTGGCGCATCGGTGCCGGGTTCTTTTAGAAACATTTGATCGTAGAAAAACCGAACTTCATTAGAGCCCATCAGCTGCTTAGCCAAGTGCGCACAAGGTCCGTAATAGATTAAGTCACGTAGAACATCGATACGCTTCCAGAGAAAAATATCCATCTGGTAGCCCTCGACCTTGCGCGACATAAACTTGCCGACTAATGAACTATTACTGAGGGCTTCTTCAACACCCTGCTCTACCATCGACATCCAGTTAGGCGCTAATGCTTGCTTCAGCATAACCACGCCATCTTCATGGTATTGGCGGAGCTCTTCTTCTGTCAGTGTACGAAGTGGCTGGCTTGCTTGGGACATTTTTCATCTCCTCTCGCCTTACGGCACTTATTATTGAACTCACTAAATCGAACGATGGCATCATCATTCCAGCGATTAATTAAATAATATTTCAATATTGAAATTCGTGTAAATTTAACTATTAAACGTTCACAATGGAAATTCTCGGTGAGGACAACACCTGAACCAAAACCTTAGAAATCGACTCTCAGAAAATGTTAAAATACTAATATTCATATCAATATTGATGTTTATTGATTTAGTAGGTACTCAAAGACCATGCCGATAAAACCAAAGCCAGTTGCGACTAAAGACTCAAAAACGCCCGCCAAACCAACGGTTACACGCGGACATAAGAAAAAGGCAAGAACACAGAAAGCGCTCATTGAAGCCGCAATGCGGATTTATGCGAGAAAAGGTGTCGGAGAACTGCTGCTAAACGAGCTGGCAGAAGAAGCGGAGGTTTCGAATGGCACTGTGTACAACTATTTCAAATCCCGTGAAGAAGTCTTAGAAGCCGTTGGCATTGAACTGGCAACAGAATTTTCCCACCACATCACGGCGGCCAGTACTGGGGTTGAAAGTGGTGCTGAGCGCATGTCCATCGGTGTACGCATGTTGATCGAGAGAGCCAAACGTGAACCTGAATGGGCCAGTGCGGTGGTTCGCATATATCAATATGATAAAAATGTACGCTCTGCAGTTATCGCTTATGTGCGGGCAGATGTACGACAAGGAATGAAGCAAAACACCCTCAAATTTAACAATGAGGACTTAGCCGTCGTCATGGTTATGTTTGCGACCGTGGGTGCTATGGTCGCTGTGCTAGATGGTATTGAGATTGAAAACATCGACAGTCTGTTTTCCGAAATGCTGCTACTTGGTCTTGGCGCAAACCCCGAAAACGCAAAAAGCATTGCTAATTTAGCACTCCCCCCGAAAGCAGTAGAACCAGCCCAAACCGAAGAAACTTCAGAGAAAAAGGTAAGAGCTCCACGTCGAGTAACGTCGCGAGCATAAGCCGAGATCAGAGCTTTATGCTATTCCAAGAATGCAGCGGCAGGGACGCCAAATAACGACACTCATAGAGGCTTATCGACTTAACAACTAGAAGCGATACACCTGAAGAAGCGAGTTCGCACAACTTCTCCTAGACTAAAAGTACTATGAGGAGCCACTAATGATAAAAACCTTCCCCCACGCAACTCCTTCCAGCGCCAAGCCTTGGCGACTAACCACAATCAGATCCAAAAAAATATTGGCCAGTCTTCTAACAAGCGTTTCATTGCTAGCTCTTATTGGCTGCCAACCACCGGAACAGACGAATCAATCGCCAATAGGCGATACGCCCAACGTTGATATCGGTGCTTGGGGAAATACCGAGCCCAGCAGCTTTACTCTAGCCGCGCAGCAAGATGTATTAGAACAACTGCCACTGGCCGATCAACAAGATTTTAAAGATGCTAATCGTGGGTTAATTGCAAGCTTATCGCCACTAAAGACCGCCTCACTTCGAGAGTCTGAAACCTTCGTATGGGATAGACCTGCTTATGACTTTATAAAAGGTGATGCACCAAACTCAGTTAATCCAAGTCTATGGCGACAAGCCAAGCTCAATAATATTAACGGACTGTTTGAAGTAACGAACGGCGTTTACCAACTACGCGGTTTCGACTTATCGAATATGACCCTCATTCGCGGTCAAAACGGTTGGATTATTGTTGATCCACTCACGGCCAAAGAAACTGCCGCGACCGCATTTCAGTTTGCTATGCAGCAATTTGCCGCGCGTGGTGATAACGAACAGCGCATCAGTGCCATCATTTTTACCCACAGTCATATTGACCACTTCGGTGGCGTACTCGGCATTCTCAGCGCCGACGACATTCAGCGCCTAAATATACCGGTAGTGGCACCACTAGGTTTTATGGAAGAGGCCACAAGCGAAAATATGATCGCGGGCACGGCCATGAGCCGCCGAGCCGTATTTATGTACGGTAAAAACCTTCCACGTAATGAACGGGGTCATGTTGATTCTGGTTTAGGCAAAGGCCCAGCCTTTGGTGAATTCAGCATTGTCGCGCCTAACACCCTAGTTGGAAAAACAGTAACTGAACTCACGTTAGACGGCGTCAATTTTCAGTTTCAATACACCCCCGAATCGGAAGCACCGGCAGAATTCACTTTTTACTTACCACAATTAAAGGCTTTCTGTGGTGGAGAGGTGGTATCTCGCAACATGCATAATCTCTATACACTGCGCGGCGCAAAAGTGCGTGACGCATTAAAGTGGAGTGGCTATATCGAAGAAATGCGTCACCTGTACGACGGAGCCGACATCTACTTTGCCAGTCATCATTGGCCGATGTGGGGGCACGATCGTATTCAAGAGTTTCTCAAACAACAGCGTGATACCTACAAATACATTCATGATCAAACCGTACGCCTGATGAATAAAGGTAAAACGCCCGGAGATATAGCAGAAGAATTACAATTACCCGAATCCTTAGCTCAAGCGTTTTCCAGCCGTGGCTATTACGGTACGGTTAAGCACAATGCTCGCGCTGTATACCAAGGCTATTTGGGTTGGTATGACGCCAATCCTGCACATTTAGATCCACTGCCCAATATTGAACGCGCCAAAGGCTATGTTGCCCTTGCAGGCGGAGCCGACAAACTAATTGCAGAAGCACGCCGCGCGATGGACAAAGGTAATTATCGTTGGGCGAGCGAATTATTAAACCATCTGGTTTTTGCCCAACCGGACAACGCCCGAGCGAAAGAATTACTCGCCGCTAATTATGACCAGTTAGGTTATCAAGCTGAATCTGGCCCTTGGCGTGACGTATATTTAACCGGTGCACTAGAACTGCGTCATGGCACACCAGAAAAAGGCATTAATATCGCCACGATGAAAGATATGCTTCTACTGACTCCTATTGAGAACTTTTTCGATAGCATGGCCGTGCGCTTAAAAGCCGAAGATGCTACAGACAAAGACTGGCGCATACGACTGCACTTTACTGATTTGAAAGAAACCTACCTACTTTGGCTAGAAAACTCGGTATTGCATCACGCCAAAGAAACCAATAGCGATAGTGATGTTAATGCCACGCTCAATCTCACCCATCCCTTATTTGTCAGTATGTTAACCGGAGAGGCAGGTCTAAAAGACACGCTATTTTCTGATGATTTATCGGTAGATGGCAGTCGTATTGATTTAGTGCGATTTTTCTCGTTATTTGAAAAACCAGCGACATCATTTGCAATCGTAACGCCGGAATAAATTCGGAAAAAGCAGTAATCATAAGCCCTTTAAAAAGGCGATTAGCGCATCGCTAACCGCCCGAGGGGCTTCTAATTGCGGATAATGGCCAACCCCTTCCAACGAAATAATCGGCTTATCGCCCACCACTTCGGTAAAACGCTGCACCATATGGCGACCCGAAATAGGGTCATCTGCACCGTTAATAATCTGCATAGGTACTTGGCATGTTTGCAAAGCACCGACCCAGCGTGCTCGATGTTCGCGCCGCTCTTGCATATAACGAATTAACTTATGCATCACCCGCGCACCGTGATTAAAACTGAACAAGTACCAGATCCCCGCTAATTCCTCATCACTGAGGGGCTGGCGGCAAATATGCGCAAAGGTACTGCGAAGTTTTTGTTCATTAAATAAACGAGAGAATAAATGGCCTAGTGGGCTAATCAATAATTTTTGCACAAGTACCGGGCGATGGGTCTCGGGAAATAAACCACCATTTAATAGCTGCACACTGAGAATTCTCTGCTTAGCATGCTCAGCCTGACGTGCTAATAGCTCCTGCGCTACGGTATCGCCATAGTCGTGAGCGACCAGATGGTATTGCCCTACATCTAGTTTATCGAGCAAAGCGTCAAACAGATCGGCTTGCAAACTAATAGAATATTGCGCATCGGTTGGTTTATCACTAAAACCAAAACCCAGCATATCGGCGGTAATTACAAAATAGTCTTGGCTTAATAACAACCACTGATGACGCCAGTCCCAGCTCGCGGTTGGAAACCCATGAATCAGCAAAACCACCGGTTTATCGCGCCCGCCTGCGGTCTTATAAAAAATATTATGCCCGGCGAAATCAAAATACTGCCCGTGCGCCTGCCATTCTTGCAAAGATTCGAGTTGGCTAGCATAAGTCATCATCCCTTTCCAATGTCCTTTAGTACTAACGTTGGCAACCTAAGAATATAAATACTCACACCAAGCCCAATGAGCGGCAACAATATCTTCAACATCAGTCTGTCAGTAAAAACAAAAGCCGTTAACAACATGGTGGTCCACATCAACAGTAAGGTATAAACCTTTGCCTTCTTTGGCATGCCCTGACCGTCTAGGTAATAAATCACGTATTTTCCTAAATGCGGATGCTCAATTAACCAGTGATAAAAACGTGGAGAGGTACGAATAAAACAGGCGGCAGATAGCAGTAAAAATGGCGTCGTAGGTAGCACCGGCAGAAATATACCTGCAACCCCTAACGCCAAGCTTAACCAGCCGCAAGTGAACACTACAAATCGCAACAGCGGTTGGCGGATCACGGAGCGATTGGACATGTTTGATTCATCAGCCATTACTTTTCCAACATAACTGGGCCAACGCATGAATCCACTGGCCTCTATCTGTCAGTACGCTCAAATTTCTCTGCACCAACTCCTCCAGATCACAATCCTCCACCGGCACAATGTCATTATTGCCCTCCACCCCAGCATACAGCAGAGCGATACCACGCTTTTCGGCTGCAAGCTCAGCGGCTAACAAGGCATTTCGCAAAGCCGCATCACGGGTTTTATCGCAGCGATAACGCAGTTCGCGCAGTGGGATAATCATGTTAGAACGCCATTCGTCGTAAGCAACCTGCTGCATTAAGGCTGGCGTTAACCTCTGCTTTTGTTCGGCGAGCCACAAAGCGGTTAAACACCAAAGCACATCAAGGCCGAGCTGATCTTGGCCAAGCAGTAAATGCTGGGCAATACCGGGCTTGGCATACACCGTAAGCGCGTACTGCCATAGTGGGTTATCGTCCGAATCTGTGGCACACTGCGCCGCCATTGCCTTTACCTTTTTGCTGACTGTTATGATCGAATTTAATCAGGTTTCTCTCCAGCGCGGTACCAATCCCTTGCTTAGCAAGGCGAGCTTACGCATCCACGATGGCCAGAAGATGGCGCTCATCGGCCCCAATGGCGCGGGTAAGTCGAGCTTGTTTGCTTTGCTAAATGGCGAGCTGCAGATCGATGGTGGTGATTTATACATTCCGCCCAAGTGGCGCATTGCCCACATGGCTCAAGAAGTTGAGGCTAGCAGCCGTAGCGCACTGGATTACGCCATTGACGGTGATCATACCTATCGCTTGATAGAGAAAGGCATCGCCAACGCGGCCAACGATGCCGAGCTAACCCGCTGGCTGGATGAAATGGATAAGCACCAAGGCTATCAAGTGCCGGTGCGCGCGGAGCAACTACTGCACGGCTTAGGCTTTGCCCAAAGCGATCTGCAACGCCCTGTCAGTGACTTCTCCGGTGGTTGGCGTATTCGTTTGAACTTAGCGCAAGCGCTACTGATGCCGTCGGATCTCCTCTTACTCGATGAGCCGACCAACCACTTAGACTTAGAAGCGACCTTGTGGTTAGAGCAATGGTTAAAAAACTATAGCGGCACTTTGCTGTTTATCTCCCACGACCGCGATTTTATCGACGGCGTTGCCGATCATATTGTGCACTTGCATCAACATCAGTTGACTATGTATCCGGGCAACTACAGTGCTTACGAGCGCATTCGTGCGGAGAAATTAGCGCAGCAACAAACCTTATTTGAGAAGCAGCAAACCCGTGTTGCCGAAATCGAACAATTCGTTGCTCGTTTCCGTGCTAAAGCCAGTAAAGCCAAGCAAGCACAAAGTCGCATTAAAGAATTAGAGCGCATGGAGTTAATTGCTCCCGCGCATGTTGATTCGCCGTTTCATTTTAAATTCCCCTGTGCGGATAAAATGTCGACGCCCTTACTGGCGATTGATCAAGCCGACCTTGGTTATGCCGGAAGCGTGTTATTACCTAAGGTTAAAATTTCAATTGTTCCGGGTCATCGCATCGGCTTGTTAGGGCCAAATGGTGCGGGTAAATCGACTTTATTAAAAACCCTGTGCGAAGAAATTCCGATGGTGAATGGCCAGCGCAACAGTGGCGAGCATTTAAAAATTGGTTATTTTGCTCAGCATCAATTGGAGTCGTTGGATGTTAACGCCAGCGGCGCACTGATATTACAGCGCATGAAACCAACGGCAAGCGATCAAGAAATTCGTAATTTTCTAGGTGGATTTGGTTTCTCGGGTGATAAAGCATTAGAAATCATCGAGCCTTTTTCAGGTGGCGAAAAAGCACGCTTAGCGCTCGCTTGCGTGGCATGGCAAAAACCGAATTTATTAATTCTCGATGAGCCAACCAACCATCTAGATATCGAAATGCGTGAAGCATTAGCCATGGCACTGCAGAATTTTGAAGGCGCAATTTTAATCGTAAGCCATGATCGCCATTTATTAAAATCGACTGTAGATGAATATTGGTTAGTCGATCATCGTAAGGTACAGCCATTTGATGGCGATCTCGACGATTATCATCATTACCTTAATCAGCGTGAGCAGTTTGCACCGCAGAGCGAACAAAGCGCAGACGCCGAAAACAAAGCAGATGCTGGCGTTGATCGTAAAGAACAAAAACGGCTAGACGCTGAAAAGCGTCAACGCCTTGCGCCTATTCGCAAACAACAGCAGGCGGCAGAAAAGCAAATGGAAAAGCTGCAAAACACACTTGCCGCCATTGAAGAAAAAATGGGCGATTCTGATTTATACGACGCCAGTCGCAAAGACGAGCTGAATAAACTGATTCAAGAGCAAGGTAAATTAAAAGCCGAACTTGAAGAAGTGGAAATGGAGTGGATGGATTTAACGGAACAGCTGGAAGCTGACGCTTAGTATTTTCTAACATGATGCAGCGCAATCGTAATCACAATTGCGCTGTTTAATGACCCCTCTATTCTGCGCTGACGCCACCATACAAGGTGATCGACTTATCGCCGCCCTCAATGGACACGTCATTAAAAGAGAAGCCAAAATCCGTTTCATCGTAGACTGAGAACGAAGAATCGCCGATACCCAACGTTAGCTCAATCGCCTTATAACCACTGCCCGCACGGTCTTGAAAACGCGCATCAGGAACACCAACTTCGATACTATCACCAATAGATAAAATCGAACCGGACTCAGTACCTAAACTTAATCGCTGAGCGCCACCCTCTATACGATTAACACCGGCACAATAAATATTATCGCTCTCCGTGCCTTCTTGATCCGACCAATTCCAGGTAATTCCACCCAGCGGTCCGGTTGCATCACTGACTTTATAGTAATTTGCTCGATACTCGGTAGAGAAGGTCGCACGGCCCCCATCAACTAGGTCAGCATAGTATTCTGCACTGACCGCACCTTCGGATAAGCGCGTATTACTTTTGTCTATAACAAGAACACTGCCGCCACTCGTGGTCCAATAATTATTTTCTAGGCTTAATAAATTAAAGCCATTAGTACATGTGGCGATTTCCAAACCGTCGTCACCACTACGCACAACCACAAATTCTTTGCGGCTGATATGCGTTGTTTCGCGTTCAACCTTGGCACCATCAAGTCCTTTTGCTCTATTAATAATTGACCACACAACAACCCAAGTGCCCGTCATGGATGCGTTACTGACGCTCGCATTGGCTGCCGTGTAAGGATTAAGGGTATAACGCTCTAGGTCGATCGAGCTTCCGCCTCCGGAACCACCACAACCAACCAATAACGTCCCTACTAGTAATCCTGCTTTTTTATTAATCATTACCCTACCCTGGCTAACTAAAAAATGGCCTCTGACGACGCCAATAAAACATTAGAATTACTGAGCGCCAGCGGCTTTCAATATTTCTGCGTATTCAACTCCTTGTGCATGGCTCGCTAGAGTTTGCACCAGTGTTTTACCTTCAAGATCAGCTGCGCTCAAGTTATGGCCTTCCGCTTTAAACTGGGCAACAAATTGCGCAAAGGTTTCTGGCAACATATGACGGTAAGCGCGAATGCCAGAGATAAAATCTTTGTCCGTGCCGTCGTAGCTTTCTACCAGCATAAATTCACGGAATTGTTCTTCAGTCCAATCACCACCAAATACTTTTTCTTTGTCTTTCTTTTGCATAAATACTCCTATAATTTTTTCAATGTGTTCGCGGATAAGATCCGCTCCTACACCAAGCTTGCAGTTATCTCAGATGTAAGAGCGAAACTCTTTCGCGATCATGTTCGCGGATAAGATCCGCTCCTACATACACCGACTCATTCGCGGATAAGCAGATCGCTTCTACAGCTTCTTAAACATTAAATCCCAAACACCATGACCACGCAGCTCACCGCGTTTTTCAAACTTGGTTAAAGGGCGATTTTCCGGGCGTTCAACGCATTGGCCTTTACCGGCGATATTTTCATACCCTTCGGCGGCCTCCATTACTTCCATCATATGTTCGCTATAGGCTTCCCAGTCGGTAGCCATGTGGAACACACCACCCACTTTTAAAATACGACGAATAGTTTGCGCGAATTCGGCTTGTACGATGCGACGTTTATTATGCTTTTTCTTATGCCAAGGATCAGGGAAAAACAGCTGTACGGTATCAATACTGGCATCTGGAATAAGCTTCAATACTTCAATCGCGTCGTCTTTGTAAGTACGCAAATTGGTCACACCGGCTTCTTCGGCCAGATATAGCAAAGAACCAACACCCGGTAGATGCACTTCGACACCAATAAAATCTTTTTCTGGCGCAGCTTGGGCCATCTTAACTAACGACTGTCCCATACCGTAGCCAATTTCCAACACCACATGGCTATCGCGGCCAAATACCTCGGTTGGATTAATCACACCATCGCTAAGTTCCATGCCCATGGTCGGCCACTGACGCTCCAATGCGCCTTCTTGGCCTTTGGTCAAACGACCCGCACGGATTACAAAGCTTTTAATACCACGACGATAAACGGGTTTATCATCTTTACCTGCCACTTCATCCGCAGCAACGGTATCCGGCAATTCAGTCTCCAACGCCGATTCTGGCGTTGACTTGTTCAATTCGTTATCAGACACAAATAAGCCCTATGGACGGGAATTAGAATGGGGAATACGGCTTGCAGCCACTAGCAACAAAGCCCAACCAATCAGCCAGCTAACACCACCAATAGGGGTGATCATGCCGAGTTTGCGCTCACCGGTTAATGCCAAGGCATATAAGCTACCGCTAAATAGAATTAAGCCCGCGGTCATAAAACCGCTCGCTAGGCTTAGCCAGCGATCAGGACGTACCATCGACCAAGCTGCAAGCACCAAGAGTACGACCGCGTGTACCAAATGATATTGCACGCCGGTTTGGTAGGCCGTCATCAATTCAGGGGCGAGTACGCCTTTTAAGCCGTGAGCACCAAATGCACCAAAGGCAACTGCGCTAAAACCGGCAACCGCGGCGACGCGCAAGGTATTTCTTGCCTGCATTGTGCAGCTCCTTAGATGAACAAAAATAGCGTAATACGCAAAACGACTCGCATTATAAAGGAGACTAGGCCCGCCGTCACAATTGGCAGCTAGGCAATGAACACTGCTATCATGCTTGCCCTTAACAGACTCTGGATCTGGGAGATTCTCTTGAAGTACGCCGACCTTCGCGACTTTATCAAATTACTCGAAAAACGCGGTGAGCTTAAACGCATTAAGACGCCGGTCGATCCCTATCTTGAAATGACCGAAATTGCCGACCGCGTGTTGCGCGCCAAAGGCCCAGCCCTGCTATTCGAAAACCCCAAAGGCTACGATATGCCGGTGCTGGCCAATCTATTCGGCACCCCCGAACGCGTTGCCTTAGGAATGGGCGAGGAATCGGTCGAGGCACTACGTGAAGTCGGTAGGCTGCTGGCCTTTTTAAAAGAACCAGAGCCACCGAAAGGCTTAAAAGACGCTTGGTCGAAACTGCCAATCTTCAAAAAAGTGCTGGCCATGGGGCCAAAGGAAGTTAAGAAAGCGCCTTGCCAAGAAATTGTATTAGAAGGCGATCAAGTCGATTTATCGAAAATCCCAGTGCAGCATTGCTGGCCAGGCGACGCCGGCCCACTGATCACTTGGCCATTAGTTATCACCAAAGGGCCGCACAAAGATCGCCACAATCTGGGCATCTACCGCCAGCAAGTGATTGGCAAAAACAAGGTCATCATGCGTTGGTTGAGTCATCGCGGCGGTGCATTAGACTTTTTAGAGTGGCAAAAGGCGAATCCGGGCAAACCTTTCCCTGTGAGTGTTGCTTTGGGTGCCGACCCTGCAACGATTCTTGGCGCAGTTACGCCGGTTCCAGATACTCTGAGCGAATATGCCTTTGCCGGTTTGCTACGCGATAGCCGTACCGAACTCATCAAAAGTATCGGCAACGATCTACTCGTGCCAGCATCAGCCGAGATTGTTCTCGAAGGTGTTATTCATCCGGGAGAAATGGCACCCGAGGGGCCGTTTGGCGATCACACGGGCTATTACAATGAGGTCGATCAATTTCCGGTTTTCACCATTGAGCGCATCACCCATCGCAAGAATCCGATTTATCACAGCACTTATACCGGTCGCCCACCAGATGAACCGGCGATTTTAGGCGTTGCCTTGAACGAAGTGTTTGTGCCGATTTTGCAGAAGCAATTCCCCGAGATCGTCGATTTTTACCTGCCACCTGAAGGCTGTTCCTATCGCATGGCGATTGTCAGCATGAAGAAGCAGTATCCGGGTCATGCTAAGCGCGTGATGATGGGGGTGTGGTCGTTCTTGCGCCAATTCATGTACACCAAGTTTGTGATCGTAGTGGATGACGACGTCAACACCCGCAACTGGGAAGATGTTATCTGGGCTATTACTACGCGTATGGACCCGGCTCGCGATACCACTTTGATTGAAAACACGCCGATCGACTACCTCGATTTTGCCTCGCCGGTTTCGGGCTTAGGCTCAAAAATGGGGATGGATGCCACGAACAAATGGCCGGGCGAAACCACCCGAGAGTGGGGTGAACCTATCGTCATGGATGATGCCGTGAAGAAACGCGTCGATGCCCTGTGGAAAACCCTCGGCCTTGATGAATGAATAAACTACAAACGCCAGTTTATAAAGTGACGTTCCAGCCTCGGGGCGTCACCATTAACTGCCGTGCAGATCAGACCATTGCCGAAGCGGCTTTGGAACAACGAGTGATGGTGCCGGTTAGTTGCGAAAATGGCGTCTGCCAAATTTGCCAAGGCGAACGCCTACGTGGCGAACTAAGCTTTCGTAACGACCTTGGCGACACAATACTTGAGCAAGATAATCAGGTATTATGTTGCGTTGCCTACCCTAAGAGTGACGTTGAAATAGTTATGAGCGATGTCTACGCCCCGGACCACAAACCGGCGATCACACTGGCTTGTCAGATCAGTCTGATTGAAGCGTTACCAGACGATGTTTATCGTGTTGAGTTAATGGCGCCAGCCGGAAAAACACCCGATTTTTTCGCCGGGCAATATCTAATGCTGCACGTTGGCGAGGGTGACAAGGCGGAACAAATCCCATATTCCATTGCCTCGGCTCCCGGTAAGCTCACCGCTTCAGATCCGCGCAAATTAGAGCTACACATCGCTGCCAATAGCGACACCGCCGAAAACGTAATTCGTTTTTTACGCCAAGCGGTTATTGTGCGCGTAACCCTGCCTATGGGTGACTGCTTTATCCATCAAGCCTTTTTGCAGAAAAACGCCGATCAGCCCCTCTTGATGGTGGCATCAGGTTCCGGCTTTTCACAAATGAAAGCCCTGATTGAAGCAACGCTGGCATTAGAACCACAGCGCGAAATTCACCTGTATTGGTCAAATCGTGCAGCCGTTGGTTTTTATTTAGCTGACCTGCCACAACAATGGTCACATTCTCACGCTAACTTTCACTACCACCCTATCATTCAGCAGCATGCTGATGATTGGAACGGTCGCGCCGGTTGGATCTATCAAGTGATTCATGAAGACTTCGACGATCTGAGCAATGTACAGATGTTTGCCTGTGGTTCTCCGAACATGGTTTATGGCACACTCGACCAACTTGCTCCGCTAGGGTTGACTGAAGCCAACATGCATTCTGATGTTTTTGCCTACGCACCTCGCGGCTAGATTGCAGGAACTCGCTGAAGCTAATAACTCTCGAACAGAAACACATTAAACGTTACCGCCATCATGAGCGGTAATTTGCTTAATCGAATTTTAATAACCTAAAGAAGGATCGCCAATGAACCTAGAAAGCCTAAACCTGAATCCTGAACTACTGTGGGCCGATTACGTTTTACCGTGGGGCACCCAAATCATTCTAGCCCTATTGATCTTTATTATTGGTCGAATTGCCGTTGGTATGATTACTAATGGTGTGAGCAAAGTAATGACGACCGCCAAACTTGATCCTATTTTGGTCAATTTCTTATCCGGTATTCTGCGCAGCGTATTACTACTGCTTGTACTCGTTTTTGCGCTATCAAAACTTGGCTTAGACACCACATCACTCGTTGCCTTGTTAGGTGCGGCAGGTTTAGCCGTTGGTTTGGCTCTAAAAGATTCACTTAGCCACTTTGCTGCAGGGGTGATGTTGATTTTGTTCCGCCCATTCAAAGTCGGCGATTATGTTGAAATCAACGGTGTTGGTGGTTCTGTAGAACAAATCACTATCCTCAGCACGCGCTTAAAATCACCTGACAACAAGGTGATTACCGTACCGAATGGCAGTGTTTTTGGTAACACTATGATCAACTTCTCTGAGCAAGCAACACGTCGTGTCGATATGGTTGTAGGTATTGGTTACGGTAGTGACTTACTAAAAGCCAAAGCCATTCTTGAAGAAATGGTTAACGGCCATGAGCTAGTGCTAAAAGATCCCGCACCAAAGATCGCTGTATCAGAACTAGCCGATTCTTCTGTTAACTTTGTCGTGCGTCCTTGGGTTAACGCCGCCGACTACTGGACAGTTAAGTGGGATCTGACCGAGAAGATCAAACTGCGCTTCGACGAAGAAGGGATTGAAATTCCGTTCCCGCAAATGAGCGTTCATTTCGAGAAGACAGAAAGCGCTGCCTAATACTGGTAATTCGCTTAATAAAACAGGAGGCTTCGGCCTCCTTTTTTTTGGGAAAAACTCAGCCTTTTCTATAAAAAAGACAGCTCAGGCAAGATATACAAGGTAATCACATTGCAACTTATGGTGAACGAACGTAAAGCAATGTATATGTAAATGCAGGTTTTGCCGTGTGCCAACAAAAATCACTATGTTATAGTCGTGCCACTCAAATATCAGCCCGCGCAGTCGTGGGATTAGTACGAGTGTTTTATTCCGCACTATCCAAATAAGAAGGACCATACGATGGGCTTTTCCGCTTATAGCCGCCTTAAGCAAAGCATGCATAAACAACAAACACGCCTCGGCTCAACAATAGCCGTTATTGTGTTCGGAGCCAGCGCAAATTTGAGTGTGGCTTCAGAGGTTATTGATTACGCCCAAATGAACGAAAAAGTACGCTCTGGCGACTATATCAATGCAATGAGCTTGGCAGAAAGCTACCGCAGCGAACATGAAGGCGACATCTGTTTTGACTATACGTATGGTCGTATCGCCTATTTCAACCAGAAATATGATCAAGCGGCCTTTGCGCTCGAGCGCGTAGTATTAAACGATCCCAATGATTACAAAGCACATATGTTACTGGCGGCAACTTACGTTGAAATCGGTAATGTCGATGCGGCTACTTATGAACTGGCTTACGTGCGTGAACAAGCCAGCGATGAAGAGCTAGTTGAAGTTGCTGATGCGCAGTTACAACAGCTTACTAATCAAACTCATGGAAGCGCTTGGGAGGCCGCCGTTGAGGTAGGTGCCGGCTATGATGACAATTACAATCTGGGTTTAGACAGCAGCACCGTTGAGTTCAACGGTTCGCAGTTAACCGTAAGCAATGACCGTCGCAAACAAGACAGCTTCTTCAATGATCTAGCCGTTGACGGTACGTATCGATTCAGCAAGAAAAGCGCGCTCAATCTGCGCTTATGGCATCGCGGCTACTACGACGGCCAGCAGCAAACTGAATTCACCGTCCGTAATGTTTACACATTCCGTGATTTAAAATTCCCGGTAACACTCTCCGGCGAACTACGACCGCTATTAATTGATGGTGATTTCAGTCGCCTCGTAACGTCTTTGTCTGGCCTTGTTGATCTCGATAAAGAAAACAAAACGCTACGCCCACAAATCATCTCGCGTTTAACTCACCTAACATTTGACGACAGCACCCAAGAACGAGTGCGCGCAATGGTTGGGTTTCGACTGGGGTATGCACCATCAGCTTGGCACCATGCCGCTAACATATTGGCCTCCACTGAGTGGGCAATGCAAACGGAAGGCGAGCAGTATGCTCGTAATGCTATTGGCCTAACCTACGATCTTAGTTATCACTACCAAAATGGTAATAGCACATCGCTAAGCACTTCGTATCAGAACTATCAATATCAAGATGATTTCTCTACCAGCAATGAACGACGTCAAAGTAGCTTGTTTTACGCAACGCTCAAGCACGAATGGCAAATCGGACGTGCGTCCAACATCAATGCCATGTACCGCTTCATTGATGGTGCCAGCAACATAGATTTTTTCGACTATCAACGTAACTTCGTTCGTGTCGGCTTCGGCTACCAGTTTTAAGGAAGAGTGATGAAATATCTAACCGGTTTACTTTTACCCATCCTATTCGCCCTGCCAAATTTAGCATTGGCAGATGCTGGTATTACGTTAGTTGCCAGCGGTGCTGTGACAGCAACTCAACAAGGCTCTGACGGACGCGAAGTTAAACGCCGCACTAAGATTTTTGAAACAGACTTAGTCACTACAGGCCCAGATTCACGCGCACAGTTTCGTATGAAAGATGGCGCTATGATTGCGTTGACCGAAAACAGCGAATGGCAGGTATTGGAATATAAATACCAAGAAGCGGAAGAAGACGCGGTCGCCATGAAGTTATTAAAAGGTGGTCTACGTACTATTTCAGGTCAAGTTGGTAAAGCCGACCATACCCAATACAAACTGGATACACCGGTTGGCTCAATCGGTATTCGTGGTACCCATTACGAAGTCCGTATTACTGCCGATGGTAAATTGCTACTCGGTGTTTACGAAGGCACGATCGCCGCCGAAACATCGCAAGGCACCATTGAGCTAGGCGCTGCCGCTGAGTATTCGTTCGCATCCATAGATGCTGGCGGCAACATTACGTATTACGAAACGATCCCCCCTGAGTTTTCTGAAGGTCACAGTTTAAGCAAAGCGGATATCGAACGTTTAATCGAATCGGGAGCTGTCGAAACCAGTGAAGTAGCCGATGCCCTAGAGCGCCTAAGCAGTATTGACTCCTTCAACGTGACGGAAAAGCCAGAAGAGCCATTAGAAAATAATGCCGAAGCCTTTGCGGATTCTCAGGACCCTATAGTCACTGACGATCCTACAACACAAGAGCCTGATGCCGCAGCTTCGGAAGCCGAAGTTGTTTTAGACTTCAACGAAATTATTAATTAATGCACATTGCCGATATGTGTGATTACCCAGTATTCACGAGATTTTAGTCATGAAATATGTTTCGAACATGAAGAGTTCTCTGGGAATTAAAGGCCTTTTATTGCTTTGCTTATCCCTAGCTCTTGCCGCGTGTGGCGGCGACAACAATACATCTTCAAGTACCGACAGTACTGTTAATGCGGCACCGACGCGCGCAGCGGATTTATCGTTAAGCGTCGTTGCACCCCGCACGACCTCAGCGACGCAAACCATTGCTAGCCTGCAAATCACTGTCGTGTCGCAAGCTACACAAGAAACCCAAGAAGCTACGTTAACCGCCGCAGATCCGACCGTTGTTTTACGTCTAATCCCTGGCAGTTACGACATTACCGTTGTTGCCTTCGATGCTTTCGGCCAAGCCTTGTCACAAGGGACCGTCACATTAACGGATGTAGTTGCCGGAGAACGCTACACAGTAGCACTGACGCTTGAAGATATATTACCAGCCTTGATTCCTGTTATTACCGCCGATGCTGGTAATTTGGGTGTCGATGAGCTGAGCGGACAATACCTGCTTGATCTTACAGGACTAAATCTAGAGTCCTCATTGATACTACCGTTATCAGCGACTTCAAGTTCAGGTGCTATCAGCACTTATAGCTGGAGCATTGTTAGTGGCCCCGTATTAGCGGGAGCAACTGCAGAACTGTTTGATGAAGTTGGCCAGCAAACAGCACAATCCGCCAGCGGTGATATCACCACGTTAAATTATTTCCGCGCAACCGATCCAAACATTGTTGATGGCACAGAAGACAGCCTAGTACTGCGTTTAACACTGACCGATGAAGGCGGCAATACGGAATCAACCGACCTAACCATTAACCTACTCTACACCGACATTCCGAATGTCGCGCCAATTGCTGTTGCGGGCAACGATTTCAGCATTGAAAACCTCGCCGTTGATCCACAGCAAAGTCCAATGCCTTTGATTCTAAATTTAGATGGTGCGGCAAGTTATGACGAAGATGGCACGATCAATAGTTATCAGTGGAGTCTTCTCAGCGGCAATACTCAAGAGCTACTGTTTTTCTATGAAGGCCAGACCCCAGGCTCTTATGTTATTGAAGTTGGCCCTGGATATACGGGTCCTATCGAATTTGAATTAACTGTTACCGATAACGAGGGTGGCGTTGGCACAGACACTATCGTCATCACGGTTACTCCGCCACCAAATCAAGCGCCGACGGCGGTGATCTTTACTGAAGGCCCCACCACATTTGGCAGTTTGGATGGCTTTACCTATCTAGATGCGTTCGATAGTTTCGATGTGGATGGCAACATCGTTGATTACAGCTGGACGATTGTAAATAGCGCTGCACTCGGCACTGACGTTTCTTTCACCGAACTCGAAGGCCCGCTGTACATCGAAGTGGATTGGATCGAAGGATTTATTGGCGATATTGAAATGCAACTTCAAGTCACCGATGACCAAGGTGCTATTGATACCGATACTATGATCATTAGCATTGTCGCTGAGCCAACAGCCATGTTCACGCCTGCAAGTGGGATAATAAATACCTTTTCTGGAGGAATGGTCGTAGATGGCACTGGCAGTTCCGATTCGCAGGGAGGGGTACTCTCCTATAGCTGGGAAGTATCAGATCCAAATCTGGTCTTCCTCACCGATAATGGCGACGGTACAGCCACCATTGAATGGGACCCAGGTACAACAGGCGTATTCGATGTTTTCCTAACAGTAACCAATGAAATCGACCTTAGTGGATTCACCAGCGAATCGTTCACCTTGTCATCACCACCATAATGGCAATGTTCCGACGATAAATAAAAAACGGGCCCCATAGGCCCGTTTTTTATTGTCTTCTACACAGCCAATCTAAATGTAAACGATTACTTAGACGTATGAATATAAACACCATGCCAGTCATCTGGCAGGTCGCTCTCCATAAGCACAGTAATGCGTTCAAGAAATAATAGATAAATTTTATCCTTAGGATACTGTTGTCCTAGCTCTGTAAAAATCGCTAAGCTCTGGGCAAAATCGCCGGATATGTAATATTCCATCGCCTCTTCATGGCGTTCACACTTCGCGATTAATTCGGCAGGCGCTAACGCCAGCTCAATTTGCGGCTCGTAGATATCAACCGGTTTTTCTTTACCCTTCACTGCCACGCGATCCATATGACGATAGAGCCATTTAGGAGCAACGGCACGAGTGCTTTCACCCACTAATAAATCGGCACCATAAAACTTGGTTAAACCTTCAAGGCGGGCGCCCAAGTTTACCGCATCACCCAGTACCGTATAATTGCGGCGGGTGTCAGAACCCATGTCACCAACGTTCATTTCGCCAGTATTAACACCGACACCAATAAATACGGGGGGCAAACCACGCTGAGCGAAATCAGCACGCAAGTCTTCAGTTTTCTTCAGCATTTCCATCGCCGCTTTGATCGCATAATGGGCATGATCCTCCACATCCAGTGGTGCATTCCAAAACGCCATCACCATATCGCCAACAAACTTATCCACCGTACCTTGGTTATCAAAAATAATGCCGGTAATCGGGGTGAAATAGAGGTTAAGCAATAGTTTAAGTTCTTGCGTGCTGAGTTTTTCCGAAATTGTGGTGAAACTACGAATATCAGAAAACAACACCGACATTTCTTTCTTTTCACCATCAAGGTTAACGCCATCAGGGTTGCTCATCATGCGTTCGATGTGAGCCGGCGGCACGTATTTATCAAAGTGCCCCTTAATCATTTTGCGTTGTGATTGTTCACCTAAAAATCCACCGGCAATTTCTTTAAGAGAAATGACCACGACCAACAACGCCGGTATAAATAAGGGTAAATCTAAGCTCCAATATTTCCAGCTGTAAAAATTAAAGCCGATTAATGCGCCCAACAAGGTAAAACTAACCAAGGGCATCATTAATGCGCCAAGACGTGGCAAGGCATAGGTTAAAATCAACGTAGACAGCAACATTACGAGTACCGAGGCACCTGAAAACCAATCCGGTTGATACGGGAAGGGGCGCTCATTAACGATGGCGTCGATGATGTTGGCATGAATTTCAACCCCAGGATAAAAGGGCTGTAATGGCGTTGAACGTAAATCTGCTAAGCCAACTGCCGACGTGCCTACCAGTACAATAGAATCGGCTAGCTCGGGAATTTCTTCGCCATTTAAAATATCAGCCGCAGAAATATAGGGAAAACTCTTAGCTCCGCCACGATAAGGAACAGCAGCCTCACCAAATTCGTTGGTCGGGATCACAACGTTATCTAGACTAATGTTTACAATGCTTTCGACACCATTCACATTGGCGCTTTTAATGTTCATGTGCTCGGCCAGTAAAAATTGCCGAGCCGTCTCTAGAGCCAGTGATGGATACAAGACGTCATCGTGTTTCAGTATCAGAGGGGCGCGGCGGATAATACCATCAACATCCGGTTGGATAGTGACGTAACCACTGCCCAGCGCACTTTCAACAAACATCTCTAGTGGCGCGGCATAGCCTGCAAAACTCTGCACCGGCATAGCTTGATATAAACTAGATGCTGCAAACGGAGACGCCGGTAAATAACCTGTTCTATCGGCTTCGGCATTAAGAAATAAATACCCGAGGATGACATCTTGCTCAGTAAACTGCTGTGCGAGCTTACCGTCGAAATCGTAATCCGCTTCTAATGTTTGTAAAAAATCCTGAATTGGCGCTGATTCCGGTCGCTCCCGAATGCGCTCGATCAAGTTTCGTTCTGGCTCAGAAAAGACAATATCGAATGCGGTAATTAATGCGCCTTGCGCCTTAATATGCTGCAGCAAACTTACAATTGTTTCGCGACTCCAAGGCCAGCGACCATATTGCTGTAAGCTTTTCTCGTCGATATCAACCACTACGATCGCGGTCGTACCGGCTTCCATGCTGTTATCCATCATGGTTGATAAACGCACATCGTATAGCATGCCGTTCATGCGATGAATAATAGAATCCGACTTACCCGGCTGAATGCTCCACTGAAACAAAAGCACTAATAAGCCAAAGATGAATAGATTTAGCGACCAAGAGCGATAGCCATGTGGAATCATGCGCCATAATCGCGACAAACGCGTAATCCGAAAAAAAGAGCGAATCATAGGAGGTTTTTCATAGCGAATTTAATCCGTTTTTATCCAGCCTCAATGCCATCCCTTCAAATGTGCAAAAACAGCTCGTTTCTTTATTGTTAGCATGTAACTGCTCACTACATTCTTTGGCAATCGCATCCAGCTGATAGTCTGTTCGTTCCTGATCATGGTGAAATAAAGCTAAATGTTTTACTTCTGCATCTTTGGCCAGCTGCATAACCTGCTTAATCGTTGAGTGTCCCCAACCATGCTTGTGTGGCATATCATCATCGGTGTACTGCGCATCATGAATAAGCACATCAACACCATGCAAAAACTTAACCCATTGGTCGTAATGATTAAGCGGTGTACCCGGCGGAAAAAGCTCATTGTCAGTGACATACGCAACCGTTGCACCATCGGCTTCTAACTTATAAGCCAAGCCACTGCCAGGATGATTTAGCGACAAGGTCGATAATCGAGTGGAGTGCAAGAAATCGTAGTCACTGCTCTCAAGCAATGGGTAGGTCGTAATGCGTGACGCCAAATTTTGGTAAGGTACCGGAAATGTACGTCCGCCCATCTGCCCGAGCAAAGGAAAAACCTCGCCTTCCGATACCGCTGGCATCAATAAATGAATATCAGCGCTGGATGAATAAATAGGATCGAAAAATGGAAATCCCTGAATATGATCGAGGTGATGATGACTCAGTAATAAATAAATAGAGTCATTGGTCTTACGAATTTTCTTACCTAAATTCTGCAATCCCGTACCTGCGTCAAAGACCAAATGACGACCACAATCTAACTCGACATGCACACAAGATGTATTGCCACCGTACTTCACGAAGTCTCGCCCAGAAACAGCGATCGAGCCTCTGACTCCATAGAAGGTAATTTTCATATCAATGGCTCAATCAATGTTCTACCGTCCTGCAGCATAGACATAATTACAACTCAGGTTAAAAACACAAATTCAACGCAACCACTGCGAATAATGTCTTTATTCACCAGTTTTTGGCTGCGGATTCGTTTTTCGTTAACCCAAGTTCCTTGTAGTAATGCTAGGTTGGTGACTTTGTATTGCCCTTCAGTAGCAACGAGTTCGAAATGCTCAGCTCCCACCGATTCGTGATTAATGATTAAATCTGTAGTGGCGGCTGAACCAACAACATAAGGCCCATCACTGGGCATATCTAACAATTTATTATCTACGGGCATATCTGATAGCAAAACAATTGCTGCGCTACCAGTAGCACCCTTTAGGCGGGCAACTTCTGCATCGGCAATACGAGGAAGCACCTCGGGCGGTTTCGGCGACACCGGCAAAGTCCATGCGCCACCAATATTGTTATCTTCAACGACGTCACTCATGTCACTTACCTAAGCGTTGATAAAATTGTTGAGACGCTTGTTTAAAATTTGCTGGCGAAAAATGGCTTTCATCTTTTACCGTGGCGAAAATAGCATCCACTTCGCGCTGATACGTACCATTCGGATTAATGGCCATATTTAAAGTATCTAACGCCAAAAACATTTGCTCAGCCATGATGAAATCAGAGTAAGCACCGCGCGCGGCCTGCTTCAACATATTCTCACGAATTGCAGCCCAAGCTACAGCGTCCAATGAGGCCTCTGCAAGCACGGCTTTAATACTGCGTAACTGCAAGGTTAACGCAACTGCACCGGCTTTAACTTGTGTGACTGATGCCTGCGAACCGCTATTAACAGCATTAATTGCAGTACGCATAGAGGTAAGCTCACCACTAGAAAACAAATCTAAGGGGGCAATAACATCGGCGAGCAAGCGAACTTGGCTCAAATTTAACCTTACTGAGCCAGGTGCCAGCGTGCTATTTGCGTTCCAGCGTTTATCGTTCATACCATGATGACAGCTATGACAATCAAACAAGGCTAACTCAGGAAAAACCTGGCCACGATCAAAATGGTCCTCGATCAGCTCTAAACTACCGATTGCCGCATTAGTTAATCCAGATAACCATGCATCAGCAGGCGCTAGCTCGGATTTTCCGCGCGCAAAGTAATCAGCATCAAGATCATAGTGGCGCGGCTGATTCGCCGAAAACACTGCCATATCAAAGCGTAAGCGCGGATGGCCTGCCCCCATGATTTTATGGGTCGCTAATTTATCTTTGGTGCCTTGATGACACGATAAGCATAAACCAGCTTTTGCATCGGGATCAGTCAAGGCATACAAGCCGTTCGCTAGGTTTTGCGGATGGGTTGCGTCCTTACCAGTATGTGTTGCCAACCAATTCTGCGAACCACCGTGACAAGACTCACAACCGACACCATCGCTAATTTGGAATTTTGCGCCGCGATATTCTGGCGCAACATTGTCGGCATGACAGTCCAAACAAATTTTGGCGGTATGCGCATCAGGCAAACCTAAATTTGCAGCGATCATTTTGGATTTATCGTTGAGCAGCACTTTATAGGCTAATGAATGCGCATCATTTTTTAACCAGATACGGTATTCATTGAGGTTCACGTCCGAGCCATCTTTCGGCGCAGCGCGGCCATGACAAACGGAATTAGCACACGAGGCAACGCCTTCGTGCACACGCTCATCGTTTTGCGGTAGCGCCTGCACCGCAGATGCGGCGCAGATGAAAAACGCAAAAATAATAGGCAGTAACCCTTTATTCATTATCATTACCTGCTTAATCATTCGAGTGCCTATCGCCCTTCACATAGCTGTCGGAGCGCTTTAGCGTGCTGGAATCGACCGGCACAGTCCAAGGCTTACCATTCGGGTTAAGATACAGTCGTTTCATTTCTTCTAGGTTCAATGGTCGTGAACCTAAACGACCAAAGACAGAAATCTGCTCGCCGGTTTCATCCACACCGCGATCACGCGCTAAACCACGCGACAAACTCAGTGCCGGTTTAGAGGTTTGATAATGAGCAATCAAATGGGGGTTAGGCTCAGGGCTAAACCCATAAAACTTGGGCTGGATTTCGGGTGATGTCAGCTGCAAGACTTTTAAACCACCAACTCCATCAGCCACATAAGCAAACAGAGAAGCATTGGTGGTTGCGACAATGACATCACGCGCATCTTTAAGCTCGCCGTCAGCATTGAATGTCTGATACACCTTAGGTTGGTCGGCCTGTTCAATATCGAGAATCACCAAACCATCTTTACCTGCCGCAACATAGGCATAAGTACGCGCTAAATAAATACGCTGTGCATCAGCAAGTTCGATCTTAGTAGGTAGCAGATGCGGATTCTTAACATCCGTCACATCAACGACCTGTACACCTTCTGCCGTCGTAACGTACAAATAACGGAATTGCAGTGCGGTCGCACGGGCATCTTTAACCGAAATTATAGATTCTAATTTCGGTTTTAACGGCTCGTTTAGGTTCACCACTAAAACACCAATCGGCGTGCTGATATAGGCGTAATAACCGCCCATCGTAATGTGATTCGCGCCCTTCAACACACCGCCCGGATTCCAAGTAAGCGCGCGCTCAAGTTGGTTATTGCGCGGCTCACCATCAGCAAAGGTGTTGATATCAACCAAAATCAAACCTTCTTCACGGTCGGTAATAAAGGCGTATTTATGAATTGGATGCATTGGGGTTTCTTTGTTCGTTACCCGCATTAATTCACTGTCATTACGCTCATAAGCAATCGGCTGCGTCATGGATGGCATGGTCATGCAAGAAGCATCTTTACTAGCAATATGGGCATCGTGGCCGAGTGGGCTAAATGGGGCGGTAATAATGCGCTGTGATACGCCTTTATTATCAATACTGGCGATGTCATAAACACTAAACCCTTCCTTGCCTTCCGCCACGAATAAATACTCGCCACGCATTTGCAAACAACCGACCTCACCAGCCGAATGCGTATGTGCCGTTAACTCGCCGCCTTTATCTAAGTGCGCTTGATAAAAATCAGGGTAAGCGTATTTCTGTAAGTAACTGCCGCGTACTGCTTGCGGTTCTTCCCACTCAGTCACATCGACGGCATTCACCGCATTTTCAGAGCCAACCCAAGCATACTTACCGACGAAGTTAATGTAGTTAGTACCAAACATTAACAGTTGCGACATAATGGCGTTGTTATCGTTGGAGTCCGAGACATGGCAATCTTGGCAGTCTTTCGTTTCGGTTTTACGCACGGTATGCGGGAAATGCGGATTCATTGCCTGTGAGCTGTAACCACTCGACGAAATCGGTGGCTGCTGAATATAAATATTTTCGCGGTTCGAGTTAGTAGACGACAACACCAAGGCTGAGGTTGATCGTACTGGGGCTATTTTCCCGCCTTTGCGATCACCACGGCGTCCCAGCATAAAGATCTGATCGCGCGCGACCTGTGGATTATAGGTTGCATAGTTACGCGACTCGCCGCCTTCGTAATGATGACGCTCGGTTTTCTGGTTCGCTTGAATCGGTAAATGACAACCGCCGCAACTGGTAGTCCAAGACGTATGACAGCTGTAACACTCCATCTCGCTATCTTGATGCGCACGATTATTGGTCGGTACAAATTCGCCCCAACTTAAGTTATCGGTATCTTTGCTCATCAATTTCGCGCGTGCGGCTTTTTCGTTGTAGTGCGCGTTGCCGAGGGTTACCGAATCTTTAACCAAGGACAATTCCCATTCTTTGTTGGGATCAAGCGATGCGCGCTGGAATAACTTGCCATTAATCCATTCAAACCGTTTACGGCCATCAGGCGTGCGCAATAACGTTAAGTCACGACCATTTTCTAATTTCGCCGGGCCTGACGTCGTCAAGTTAGGATAAGAATCGGCATTACCGTGACAGTCTTGGCAGTCGATCTCTACCGCCAGTGCAACTTCACCTTGCAAGTGTCCATTGCCGTGACCGTCTTGGGAAAAGTGGCAGTCCACACAATGCATGCCGACATCCAAATGCACAGATGACATATGCACCGCTTTATCGAATTTCTCGGGATCTTCATCCGAGACTTTTTCGCCTTCGGCATCCAACAGGTTACCTTTACGATCACGTTTAAAAATCGCACGGAAATTCCAGCCGTGACCGTGGTAATCGGCAAACTGGGTATCTTTTAATTCTGGATTTAAATCCGATACATTCTTCAAGAAATCACGGTCACCCCATTTACCCCGTGCGGCAGCGCCTTCTGGGTTGTGCTCATAAACATCGTGTTTTTCTTCTTCCGTCGGGTACTTCTGTTTTTCTGGCCACATAGAGGGCGCATCAGATTCGTAATCCCACATGGTGTAACCCAAGTAGGTATTCATAAACATATTCGGCTGGTGCATATGGCAGATCATGCACTGGCTGGTTGGAATCGCATTACTAAAGGTGTGCTGCAAGGGGTGACCGGATTCTGTTTTTGAAATCGTCGGATCTTTACTGATGCTTTTACCTTCATGCCCATGCTGAGCATAAAAACCCGAGTGACGCGGATCACGGTCATTGGCATAAACCACATGGCATGAAGCACAACCCGAATTACGATAGTCGCCCGGTTGGTCGTTGGTGCCCATAAACCATAACAAAGGATCATTTAAGCGGGTTTTCGTAATGTTAATCAACGGCACCGATATACGCTGCCCAGTACCCGGCCCGCGATTCGACTGACGAAAATCCGGACGACCCGGTTCTTCTAAACGCTGCAATACGCCAAGCGAATTGGGGATGCCGGTTTCTGGAAATAGGTTGGTAATGTTACGACCACCGCGTTCGAATACGCGGAAAATATCGCCGGGTTTGACCGTTTCCCAAGCGGGCAGTGGATACAAGGTATCAATCACACCTTGCTCTGTCATCGCCGCGTCCGGTTTAATCGGCCCTTGAATCGCAGCCGCTTTGCCATCGCGGGTGTAAGCCTCGCCTAAGATATAATTTTTGAACGGTAAAATACCGTTATTGTAAGACGCACCACCCCACAGCATAGCGCCGGTGGCATGTAGGCTGCGTTTAGAGGCTTCAATTTCTTTTTGGTGACAGCTACCGCAAGCATCTTCGACGATGCGGTAATCCGACGGGTTCATAAAGCGAATAAATTCAGGGCTTTCTTTGTTCAGCAAGGTGTAACTAATTTCAGGGTTCGCACTGCTTGGATATAACCAAGCATCGGGCAGCGTCGGTAATACGTGTGCTTGCTCCATCTTGGCAAAGTAGCCGTCTGTTTTTCGCGTCATACCCGCTTCGATTTTCACACTGGCATTACCACCATGACAATCCGTACAGCCAAGAACAACCGCTGAATTACTGTGCATGTTTTTGCTATCAGTTTCGGTATGACAACTCATACAACCGGCACTTTTTTCATCGGCCACATCCTGGGTTTGGAATGCAGGAGCAGGCGGATAGAAATCATAGTCACGCTCGACTTTATGTGCCTTTTCAGACGCATATGCGGTAGCTGCGATCAACGCACTGAGCAGTAGTAAGTAATGAATAAATCGTTTCATTGGTTAAGCATTCCGGTGTCAGTGCGAGTGAATCTAAACATAAGCATTAATAAGAGAGCGTCAGGTTTAACAGCAAGGAATGCGGATCTTCATCGGGGAATAAGTCTTTATATCCCTGACCGGCAAACAGCTTGGCGTAGGACGCCCGCGCAACAATGTTTTGACTCATAAATGGGCGATAAATAATGGCGACGGAGACATCGTCGCCAATGTGCGTATCGATATCGCCTTGATTACGTGCCACTTCAATAACGGTGGTGTCGTCAAACCATAAGCGGTTGACGTTAAACGACACGCGCAGCTCTGGTAGCAGATCCCAATCAGCTCCGGCCCCCAGCAAACGAATACCGGGGTTGGTGAAGTTTGACTGGCCTTGTTCTTTTGAGGTGCGTAATGAATTGAGTAAGCCATTGCGACTGCTAATTGCCACTTTACCACCGGCAATTAACGGCACGCCTTGGCGCATCCAATAACTAGTATCCGCTCCAGCAAATTGTGGATTTTCAAAGATGGCGTCGAAGCCTTCGGCCACATCATCATACGGATCACTATCACCACTACCGTACATTACCGACAAGCGATAACGCGCCCAACTATAATCACGGGATAATTCAGCGGCAAAAAACTGTGCATTAATATCGGCATCGCGCTGACTAAAGACATCGTTTCTTATTGTGCCGATCGCCTGATACGCCGACACCGTCAAGTTCAAGCGGCCAATATGACCATCACCGTTATAGCCAAAATAAGTAACTTCGTAGCTTTTTGGGCGCTCGCCACCTAAAGAAGCCGGGCGTTGAATAAAACCGTTTTCATCGTAACGATTATTATCTTCTTCGCCATTGCGGTTATGAATAATCGTCGCTTGGCTAAAGAATCCTAACACTGGCATATCTTGCCAGTAGAGGTTAGCAACAAAAATATCGTCATCGCGCAGGGTACGTCGGACGTCGTTTAAGCCACTGTTAATATCTTTTTCTAACCGGCGAAACCAAGCCAAGTTGTATTGAAAGATATTGTTGCTGCGGTTGCCAAACAAGCGCACACCGAACGGGCTGTCTTGAAATAAGAAACCCCGAAAATCTGAGTTAAACGGCTGAATACCGACGCGTAAACTATCGAAGTCAAAATTATCACTGACGTTACGCAAGTGCTTATCGACAAACAGACCTTGAATACCAATAAAGTCTTCATAGCGCGTCGTGTTATCGGCAGGATCAACATTGACGCCTAAAATCTCATCGAGATAAGTAGCGTTGTAGTTAATAACTGGAATAAAACGGAATTCATAATCGGGTGGACGAAAGGTGGTATCACCCTTGTAATAGACAAATTCAAATAATAAGTTTTCGATCAAGGCTTGCTGATAACTGGAGCCGAAGACACCTAAATCGCCGCTGTTGCGTGTACTCTGCAATCCCACCGGGGTAGGCACGCGACGATTTTCGTAGAAAGTATCAGAAACAATCGAGATATTAAAAAACCAATCGTCATACAAAGGCCGGTCAGCTTTTAATACATTACGATTATACGGATCAAGTAAGTTCTCTTCGTAGCCTACCAGTTCCACAATACGCCAGCGGTCATCAAAACCTATGATTTTATTTTCATAATCAAGTAATACAGGGCGCGGGGTTGGCGAGCTTTTTTCCGGTAACGCTTTTACATTTTCCGGATCTTTTTCTAGCGCAATACAATCGCTGTTAGCGATTCCCGGTAGACGACGCTGACTATTCGCATCGGGGCCACAAATAACGTCTGCCCCAGATGCTTCTGCATTAGAAACGTCGGCTTGTGCGCTTAACGGTAAAAACGCACTCATGGAGAACGCAAACAGACTCGTTTTTAACAAGTTAAAGCACGATGGCGAGAAAATAATATGTTTCATATCACTTCCCCTGACACACATTCTGGCTATCAGAATTCAAGAATGGCGCTTGCGGGCACTGAATAAAACGCAGGTGTTCGCCTTTAGGTTTCAGGTTATCGGCACGAATTGCGCTCGGGGCATTATTAATTGAGCCATTCAACGCTTGCGACGCATTGTGCAAACCTAAAAAGGCGATCATGTCATCTTGATCGACACCGTCACCAGATACACCAATACCACCCACCAGCACATCGCCACGATAAATCGGCACACTGCCGGGGAAAATCTGAATGCCATTCGCTAGGCGATTACTGCTAGCTGTTTCGACCACGCTGTTTAAATCGCTAATATCTAAACCGACACAGGTTTGACCGACTTCAGGGGTTCCGGCCAGCACATGAAATAAATGCTGCACTATGCCGTTCATCACTAAATCGAGCTGTAAGCCCGTTGAAAACGGACTCCACTCGCCACTTGGCTTACTTAATGGGCCGTTAGGATTTGATTCAATACCATCGGGATAAAATGGGCGCGATAAATTACCACCGGCGCGATCCGAGAAGGCAGTGCCATCAGCCAACGCATTACTATTTGCAGTAAAGGTGCGTAAATCGGTTAAGTAATCGCCGATATTTATTTGGCGATCTGCAGTTAAGTCAGAATTAAAATACTGCGTCTTCGCAAGGCCAGCATCGCCTAAAAAATCGGCTGCATCTGGCGACGAAAAGAAGGCCGCTGTACGCGCTTTTTGCAACGAGACTTCAATACCAAATACCGGCGCATCACGGGTTTGTGCCATGGCCAACACATTGCCCTGAGTATCGACCACACTTACCGTCACTCGTGCTTGCGTACTTAATGGCTGCCGAATTTGCGCACGCGCACTATTGGCAACGGCCAATGCTTCGGTCATGACGGTTTGTACTTCATTAGCCGACAACACCGCAGTGCCCGGCTCAGCCACAGCAGTACCAGCAATCGGTGGATAGCGGTTAGTATTTGCGCCATCAACAAACACAAAAGCATCTTGCCCGGCATAAAGCCCAGCATCGGCGCGAATGCCGGAGTCCGCTTGGCCAAACACGGTACCAGCACGAATTGCCGCAGTGGTGATGTAACCCGTCACGCTAATCAGATCACCATCAGCGGCGGTTAATTCCGCATACGTATTGGAACCATCGGGCGCTGACTCCAAATCGATATTATCGACATCGGCAAAGCGCAAAATTTTACCGTCAACCGTAATACGATCTGCACGACGGTTGAGGGGTGGTTGGTAACCAAACGACGCCGCCAAGGCAATCAGTTCGTCTTGATCGCTATCGACATCCAATAGGTTTTTATCAAGGCTGTAGCGGCCGTCACTGATCACACCAACACCGCCAATAGCGATGCCATCTTTATAGAGTGGAAAACCACCAGGGTCAGCAGACAAGCCGAGCGGCGAACGATGCGGCCCAGGGCCAGTGACGCCCGTACCTAAATCGCGTTGGGAGAAATCCGAGCAGGCGAGCTGGCTAAACTGCACACCAAACAAAGGACCGCCCGGTTGATTGCGTTCGCCCGGATTGAAATGATCCTGAATAATTTGTCCTGCCGTACGCGTACTAAAGCCATTACCTTCGGTGGCTAAATAGGCGCCAGTCACCGCTTTTGCGATAGCCGCGAGGGCATCAGCGCCATCGGGTAAAATAAGCTGCTCTAGGCCGCCATCAATTGCGGTTTCTGTGTCGGCTGTCGTGCTAATTTTTAACTGTTTATCAGCATCTGTCATGCGGTAGACACCGAGCACATTGCCTACACGGTCGACGACAGCAATGGTAGCCTTAGCGTTGCGCGCCTTGGCTTCATTCACCGCTTGGGCAATGACCGTTTCAACATCGGTAATACTTAAACTATTGAGCTTGTCCGCTTGGCAATTGCCCGCACAAGAAACATCGCCAGCGCCAATACCACTAGAATCCGCACTCTTACCACCACCGCACGACACTATGCCAAGCGCGACACAGGATACTGCGCCAGTCAGTGCAAGCTGTTGCACTAACCGGATTAGTGGCTTGGATTTAAAACGCAAACTTTGCTCAGTCATGGAGCCGCCCTAGATATGCATCAAGCATCATCGGCTTACCGGGAATGTGGAAGCTATGGCAATCAATACAGCTACTGGATACTTGTTTTTTAGTCACTGCTTCACGGGCATCGGTATGGCACTGTACGCACTTACCAATACCGGGAATCAGCACATCGGCACTTGCCGATGACACATCTGCCTTATGGCAGGTGATACACATCGCTGTTTCGCTTTTTTCATCACCGACCATATGCACGGTATGATCGAAACGCGCGTTATACCAGTTGTCTTGCAATTGAATCGGCTCCACATGCCAACGATCAGCGAGCGGTTTACTCTCGTCTTTGGTGATCATATGGCAAACAGCACAGCCGGTGCGCTCGAACTGAGTTTCAGCCTCTAGCAGCGCAGCCTTGCGCGCGCAGTCAATCGCGTTACCTTTGCAGGAATCACGATCCACTGCCGACATAGATGCGATAGTCGGCAAGCGGCGACTATCTTGCTCACGCTCCGCACGTAACGCTGGATCTGCGTATTGCAGTGCAAAATATTCGGTCAATTGCTGTAATACCAGCTCCGGCTCGCCATGATGCAATTCACGTCCCTTAGCTTGAATATCAAATTCCAAGGCATGACATGAGCGGCAAGATCTATCCATAGTAATCGGGACAAAATGCTCGCCATTTTTATCTAACGAGTGACAGTCAGAACATTCCATTGCTTTGCCATCATCGCGCTGAACTTTGTCACCACCTAAATGTAAATCGTGTGGAAATTTAAGGTTAGAGCTTTCTGCCAGCATTTCAGAAGTGCCGTGAGCGATATTCTGCCAATCGACTCCCGTGGCTGTATTTTGCGGCGTTAAGTACTGCAACTTGAACTCTGGGTGACCCTTAGCAGAGAAGCCAAGTACCGGTGGTAGCGATTTTTTGTTGTCCGCCCAATCCATTGCATCGGCATGACAATCGGTGCAGAAAGCATTGTCGGTATGAACCAGCGTAGAAGGCTCGTTATGCTCTTTATGGCAGCTCAAACACTTACGCGGATCTTCTCCCACTTGCATATGAATATCGTTATTGCCGTGTGCCGGTAATTCTTGGTGACAGGTTAAACAAACCGAATCGCGCACCGATACAAAGGGGCTTTCGTGGCAAACCTTACACTCGTTAGCAATACCTGGAATATTGTGCGCCGAGGCTAAATCTCCCGATGTCCAAATGGTGTCCGTCGGCAAACCGTATTCTTCAAATACCAATTTCGCTTTTGAATCAAACGACGACAGCATTGGTAAAACCAAACTCACCAAAAGACCAACCGCTAAAAGGCCATAGCTCCACAGTCGTTTACGCGACTTAGTAGAGCGAGCAGAAATATTATCCGGCGTTGTCGCCGTTGGAATTTTACTCACATCGTCGTATTGCAGGATGCGCACTTTAGCGGCAATCGCGCTATCGCCAGACGCCATAATAGAAACTTTATGGCTGTCGATATAAAAGCTATTTCCGACCGATAATTTCGCTTTGCGCACAGTCTCGTCGTTCATCACGACCGAGGTATTCATCGGACACTCTAAACGCAAACCGTCGCCATCAGCGATTATACGCACGTGATGCTCGGCCACACCTGGGCCAAACAATTGCACATCACTATGAGGCGAACGACCTATGCTAAGGACTTTACCGTCCCACTCACGAACAATGGCTTCTTCACCGGTACTGACTTCTAAAATGAGTTTCATTGGCTATTACCAGTAAAAAAACACACTAATAATATGTGCGGTTAACACTCCCAATAGCGCAATGCTGAAGGGGATATGAACGACCAACCAGACATGCAGCAGAGTCTGCCAGTGCATATCGAGGCGTAAACTATTCAGCAAGGTTTTACGCTGACTGAGTACATCCAATAAGGCTTGTAACTTCTCATGCTGCTCGACACTGTGCTTTGGTTTAGGCAACTCATGGGCAATATAAGAAAGCAGTGCTTTTTGATCGCGGTTATCAACCAAATTTAATGGCGCAGTCGCATCTAACGACACGCGCGACGAATCCTTAGCGCGAATTTGCGCTAAGGTGCCGCCACCTAATGTGGTGTGCTTTATCGCCGAGCCGACGGCATTTTGAATTTCAATGGGCAGGTCAGCGGCAATGATCACAGCTTCCTGATTAAAGCTATCGAACTGACGCAGCATATTTTCACGCGATAGATTTTTACGGTTACTTTCCATCGCGCTTGGCAGCATTAAATACAGCCATAAACCGTACATACCACTGACGATAACGATGACCATCAGTACGTATGCCAGCGTATGAATATTCCAACCAAACTGATAACCGCAATGTAGAGTGCCAATTAACAGAAGCACTAAGCCCAAATACACGTGAGCCGACGTCCAGCCTTGCACTGTGCCTAACGATGAGCGATAGCTACGCTTACGAATACCGAGCAAGGTTAACCAAACAATAATCAGCGCACCCAGCGTACCTAAGGTATATCCCTGCCACGTACCGCCATTGGCAGGGTTTTCTGACGTCATGTAAATGCCGCTACAGACAATCCCCAACCCTAAAGCGATTTTGCCGTACATCGAGTTGTTAAATAACAGAATGTTCTTATTCAGCGCCACGTTATTGCACCTTCAGAATGTCGATAAACTGATCGGGAGAAATACGTTTTGCTGCACCGGTAGGGCACGAACGCACGCATGCAGGGCCTCCAGAAAGGTCTTTGCAGGAATCGCATTTGACCGCTTTTTTACCCTGCGCTTCACTGGCCTGCTTCTTCTTATCAACGGGTTTCTCACCCGGACGGCTACCTAAGCCTAAAAACATCCACGACCAAACGCTGTTTTTCTCGCGCTGCGGATACGCCATATGAATAACATCATAGACACAGTTACTTTCGCAGTTACCACAACCAATACACGAGTCATCAATAAAAACTTCACCACTTGGGGCACGGTGAATGGCATTAGCTGGGCAATCTTTCATGCAATGGGGAATTTCGCAGTGACGACAAGCCACCGGCACCTGCAAATCGGCAAAGCCAACGCCAGCTTTGCGATTTAAACGAGAAATACCACCGTGAGTTTCGGCACAGGCCACCTCACAGTTGTCGCAGCCGACACACAACTTAGTATCAATCACTAACGCATTGGTCGCTTCACCTAAACCTTGATCCATTAAGAAGGAAACGCGGTTATTACGCTGATTATAGGTTTGCACATCGGTATTCGTGAGTAGGCGCTGAGCAGCGGCTTCTTCGACTTTTGTACGACCCACCTCGTCTTGGGCAAAGAGGGCGTTTAACGCATCTTGCGATAATTCGATGGTTTCAACTTGGCTTACTGCAATTGCTGACTCATGGCGCAAAGGGCTACCGAGTAAGGCCATTTCACCAATCACTTGAGCCGTTTTCGCCTGACTCAAGCTGATGGGGACCCCGCCAATGTTCTTCTGTAAGTTCACCGTGCCGCTACGAATCAAGAACAGCTTGTCGCCGCGCTCGCCTTCTTTATAAAGATAATCGCCTTTCACATAGCGATTGAGCTTAGTGGCGTGCGCAATTTGACGGATATCAAACACGTTGCCGCGTGGCGCAAAGAAGCCTTGCAGTGCGCGGGTAATAAACACCCAGTCGATACCTAAACGAATCTCATCGTTGGAGTTGACCAATTTGAGCATGGTACGACGCGGGGTTTCTAATAAAATGCAGTCTTTCTTGGCGATGGCGTCACCGTTACGCGGACGACCCGAAATCAGACTCATCTCACCAAAGAACTGGCCTGGGCCTAACGTGAAGGTGAGGTACTTACCTTCTTTGTTCTTAACGCGAATATCCACTTCACCTTCGAGAATGGTAAAGAAGGTGTTGGAATAGTCTTCGTTACGGAACAGAAAATCGCCTTCCATCACCGCGATAGAAGGGCGTAAACGACCACGCGTGTCGTTACGCACCAACTGATCTAACGAGCGTTGTGCCTCGGCCATTTCTGCTTTGGGGAAGCTAACGTGCAAATCACTTTCGTTGAGTAATTCGCGCAGCAGCAGGGCGTTCATCTGCCGGAACATAGGGATCTGCTGCTGCAGCAGTTCGATCACCTCTTCAACATCACGATGGTAAGGTAGCAAGGCAAAGCGGGCGGCTAATAACTCATGATCCACCGGGCGAATATTATTACCAAGAATAAACTCAATAACGTCGTAGCCTTGGTTCATCGCCTGCTTAATTAGCGGATAACCGGCCAAGGCACCAATAATGTATAAGCCTGGAACGTTGGATTCGTATTTCGACGACAGCACCGGAATCGCATCCGGCTTATCGCTTGGAAAAGTAATCCCGCATTTTTCGACGAAATCGCGCGGCGCGATTGCCCCCAAACGGCCAATCACACGATGACAGCTGATGGTTTTTAGACCATCAGGGGTTTTCAAATCAATCTGCAGCTTACAGCCGTCTTGGGTGTATTCGCGAACTTCGCTAACGCCCGCATCGTAAATACAGGAAAAGTCCAAGCGCTTGTTGTTAATCGCTGCCAGCACCGCATTCAGATTGCCTTCTTTTGCACGCGAGAATTCCGAACGACGGTTAACAATATAGACTTTGTTATTACGGGCTAACGCCAAAGCGTTTTCGATGGCGGCATCACCAGCACCAATCACAACGATGGTTTGCTCTTTAAATTCATCGGGATCCGATAGGGTATAAGCGACATCAGGTAAATCCTCACCAGCAACGCCGAGCTTACGTGGATTACCCTGCAAGCCGATCCCCAACACCACAAACTCAGCAGAGATTTTTTCACCATTTTTCAAGTTGATGGTGAAGTCACCTTGAGTGCCTTCTACGCTAACAACTTCGGCGTTGTAGCGGATATTAACCTTGGATTCTTGTACGCCACGATTCCACTCATCGAGAATGCGTTCGCGGGTGTTAATTTCGAAATTGAGATCACTGCGCAAATCAATGAAACCAGGCTCAGCCATAACATGCTTACCTTTCTGGTATTCATCAATCGTCTTAGAAATTCGAGAAAAGCCTTCTAGCAAGACATAACTGGGTTCAGTTCGGCCCGCCTGCTGATCGTGATAGGCAGCACGGGCAGCGGCACTAAGCCCTGCAGGCCCAGAGCCAATAATAACAATATGATATTTGCTCATGTGAAGCTCCAAGCCCTGTACTGTTATCGTTATTATTTATCGCTGTTTGGTTATGCGCATAGCACACTAGCGCGCTCTATCACTATAGATCGTAATTTTATGTAAAGCGCGAAGGGCGTAGGCTAACAAAGGTCGGTAGGGGCGTCTACTTAATAACAATTTTGGCGCCTATGACCATATCGCCACGGCTAACGACGTGAGCGCCGCCCCGAACGAGAAGCAAGCATTAGAGGAATGGTGACGGACAACCAAATAATCAGCGGAACAATGAAGTACGACAACTGTACTTCATCAAACATATTTGACTGCAATACGATCTGAAATACTGTGAAAAAGATCATGCCGCCAAAGTAGAACAACCCATACACCAGCCATTTAGGCAGAGCACTTGAGCCTGATTCAACAATACGTCGGGCAACTTTTACCGACTGATCTAAAAAGAAATACAAGGCCATCGTAGTAATCGCCACGGCGATAGCATGTCGTAAATACCCATCCCAGTAGCCCTGTTGTGATGAGTTATCCAATAGCGAACCGCCGCTATAAATTGCATAGAGGCCGGTTAATATGGTCGACAAGCTGGTGAGAATTGTAAGGTAATCGGCTAACGCGGTGCGGATTTGTGTCATGGCAATAAATCTCTGCTAGCCCTGCTGATTTATTATATTTATTCAGCAGGACTATGTGATGTGGCTATTTTATCAATGGCCTAAAGCTAGCTGGAAGTGTTCGCAGGCTAAGGTTTCATCCCCTTCGGCCAGCATAACTTTACCCATTTCAGCATGCAGTTCGGGCAACCCTTTAATGCGTAGTCCTGTTTGCAGATACTCGCGCGCTTTTTCAACGTTGTTTACTCGTAGTGCCAATCGTCCAAGCACCAATAACAGCACTGGGTCATTAGGTCGTTCTTGTACTTGTTGCTCAGCAAACAAAAGCTGCTTGTTAGCATCGGTACTTTTAAGACGACCATATATTTCAATCAACTCGTCATGCCATACGTATTTCAAACCGGTGCGCAGGGCTTCTTCCGCTTTGCTTTCTTGATCGGTTTCTAACAGCAAATCAATGTAGCGTTTCATCACCGGGAAGGTATAACGCGTGTCACGAGCGATAGACTCAAACGTTGAGGTTAAATTACCGCCTTGCGTATTCTTAGCGCGATCCAATAGTTGCAGGCTGACATTTTCTTCCAGCTTCTTTAAATCGTCAGCTGGAATTTTGGTCGCTTTTTTCAAGGTCGGCAGTAAATCATTAAGAGCTACCCAGTCTTCAAGATCTTGGTAGGTTTTAACAATCAATTTAAGAACGTACGCATGACGCGGATGCTTTTGACGCAACTGCAATAATACGGCTAACGCTTGCTCATGCTGCTTACGTGATTGCAGTAATTGAACTTGGGTAATACCCACGGCTAGCTCAGAACCTTTAGTGCTCTTACTCGCGGCTTTTAACCATTCATCCGTTGCTTCAGTTTTGCCTTGCTCGTAAGCCGCACGTGCGGCAGCAAGATAGTTAATCATCGGCTGATCGGCATCTTTGGCGCTGCCGCTTAACTGACGCTCGGCTCGACGCCACTGCCCTTGAGCCAGAGATAATAAGCCACGCGTAGTTTGATGACGCGCACGCACACTGCGACGATGACGACGCCATGAGTTAAAGCGACCATCGCTCTGCAATACGATCAAAATAAAACGAATGGTCCAATAAAGCGCAATCAAACCGCCAGCTAATAACACCAAAAACAACCATAAGCTGGTTTCTAAGGTGTAGTTGTAAAAGCTCAGTAATACATAGCCTGCATCAATATAATAAAACGCACCGGCCAATAACCCAGCCGCGGCAACAAACAGGATTAGCGGAACAAGAAGGATCATTCAGTTCCCTCCTCGGCTTTTACCGCTGCCGCTGGTATCACAGTGCCGCGACGTTGCTGTTCTACTAAGGTTTGCAGCTCCAACAATGAAGCAGAAATATCTGGACGCGCTGGCGCAGCGTTCCAAGCCTGCAGCTCAGTCAACGCAGCATAAGCGGCACGCGTACGCTCATCTGACATCATTAGATATTCATCCAACCATTGGTGCACACGCTTCAAGCTGTGTTGATACAAATCGGTTTGTTCACGCAACAAAGCAACCTGAGCTTGTTCCAGCATCAAGCGCATATTTTGCTGTAAATAGTACTGCTGGTCGGGGGTTAGCGGCGCAGCAATAGGCGCGGTACGCTCACGAATACGAACCATGCGAGTCACGTTGTCTTTAACGTAGCGCCAAGCGTTCCAGTACCAAGTTTGTTCTTCTAAAGGAATCGGGGCGACATCTTGCGTTTGCGGCTCAGCAATTAATTTTTCTGGCATCCATGGCAAGCTAGTTACTTGTTCCTGTAATGCCTGAATACGCAAAATCGCACCAACGCGATCAATCGCCGGTACCGCACGCAAGGCTAAAATCTCACGAGCAATAAGCGCGCGTACTTTATCCATACGTGGATTGCGAGTTTCCAGTAGTACATTATCCGCAGCGCTCAGCATGCTCAAAGCACCATCCCAATCACGCTCTAGCTGCAAACGCTGATTGGCTAAACGTAACAGATATTCTGCTTCAGCAAGCAACCAGTCTTGGCGCTCTGCACCTGGCAGCTTACCCAAACGATCGGTGTTGTGTGCAACTTGTTCTTGTAGCTGCTGTGATGATTTTGCCAACGACTCGGCGCGACCCATTAAATCATTTTCACGCGCAGATGTTTGATCGAGTGTTTGCAACGCCGTATTAAGATGATCACGCAACACCGCAACCTCTGCAGTGGTGCTTTGCTGTTGCTGCCAACCCAGCCAAACGGCAAAACCCATAATGGCGATAAGAACCAACATCAGGACCAAATTAATCCAAGACAAAGGATGAGCGCTGCGCTTCTCAGTCGCTGGCTTTTTTTCTTTTGCTGCTTTTGAGACCTTAGTTTCCACGATCTCGCCTTGTGGTTCGTTACTCACAGTGTTTTTCCTTTCTTATGAAACCCAAAGGTCCCCGTCATTCATCTGCTGAATACCATGCCCTAAGGCTGGCTAAAGTATCTTCATTACGAGCACTGGCCGCAACCAGTACACATGCGTAACCTGCGCTATTTGCGCGCTCGGCTACACGTTCGCTCGGCACCAATATGCCCGCAACCTGCTGAGCAAGATCAGTTACCTGCTGTTCGGCAATATCCAGTGCCTGACCACTACTTAACAGTAATAGTGGTTTCTCCTCTAAAACTTCATGCCACTGCGCTTGGCTGTATGGCACTTGAGTGCGCTCATACAATTCAGCGTATTCAACGACAGCACCTCGTGCACGCAGCACTTCGGCTAAGGTTTCGCGCCCGCCGACGCCGCGCCAAATTAGAATCTTACGCCCGCGAATGGCATCTTCTTGCAATCCAGCAACGGCAAGTAAGCCCTCACTATCAAAACGAGTCTCTGGCATAGAGACGGTCATGCCGGAATTTCGCAATGCATCTGCTGTTGTTGGCCCAACGGCGTACCATGCAATACCAACAGGGCATTGCGGCCAATATCGATCTAACCAGTCAAGTCCGCACTCTGCCGCATTTTGGCTTATCGCAATCACAGCGTCATAGTGATCAATATCTAAAAACTGACTGCGCAAGCGCTGACTAGCGCCACTGCTATCGTCAGCAAAGGGCACAATATCAATCAAAGGTTGATGACGAACTTCGATGCCCATCGCTACAATAGCGGTAATTAACTCATCCGCTTGATCGCGCGGACGCGTGACCACGACGACACGGCGATCAAACTTAGCCAAACTACTTAACCTCGTGGCCATAAACGGCGCTGAGAATAGCACCCGCACCCTGAGCCAACAGGTCCTCTGCGGCCTTTATGCCCATTGCTTCGGCATCGCCAGCGACACCTTCACACTCGGTACGTAAAACTTGTAGACCATCGACACTACCAACTAAACCACGCAGGTGAATTTTCTCACCGGTACGTTCGGCATAGCAGGCGATAGGCACTTGGCAGCCACCCTGTAAGCGGCGATTCAAAGCGCGCTCGGCCAACACACAGCTGGCAGTGTTGTCATCGTGCAGGGGTTTTATCAAATCGTGAACGGCGCTGTCATTGGCTCGCCATTCAATGCCTAAGGCACCTTGGCCACCTGCAGGTAGCGATTGCTCGGCAGGAATAAAGCTTGCGATACGCTCATCCATTTCCATGCGCAGCAAGCCTGCTGCTGCCAGAATAATGGCATCAAATTCACCAGCATCCAATTTGCCTAAACGCGTTTGCACATTACCGCGTAAGCTTTTAATCACTATGTCTGGGCGCTGCTGCTGAATCTGGCACTGGCGGCGTAAACTCGAAGTACCAACAACCGCCCCGTGAGGCAACTCTTCAATGGTTTTGTAATGATTAGAAACGAAGGCATCAAGGGGATTTTCGCGCGCGCAAATAATGCCAAGCTCTAATCCTTCAGGAAATTCCATCGGCACGTCTTTCATGGAATGAACGGCGATATCAGCGCGACCATCCAGCATAGCGACTTCTAATTCTTTAACGAACAGACCCTTCCCCCCAATTTTGGCTAGCGGAACATCTAAAATCTTGTCGCCTTGAGTCGTGAAGGTCACTAGCTCAACTTCCAAGCCTGGGTTCAGTTCAATCAGACGCGCTTTAATATGCTCTGCCTGCCATAAGGCAAGAGGGCTTTTGCGCGTCGCAATACGCAGGGTCTGTACCGATGTCATAACCATCCTAATGCGGATAAATTCCGCGTGTAGCGCCACCAATTACCCGGCGGCCAGTGAATGTCGTTGGCGGCATGATAGCAGGCAGCGAGGATTTGCAGAAATCCTCACCCAGTTTTACCTATTAAGACCTAGGTTGTGGCCTAGTAAGAGTGGTTGGGGCGAAACGGAGGGGTGGACAAGCAGCCGTTAAAGCTGCTTCATAATCTTGCGTAAGCTAGGTAAGTGACGGCGGCTGACCGGCAGCCCTTGCTCCAATCCACGTAAATATAGAACGGCGCCATGGTCATTTGTTTCTAATCGCTCGATACTTTGGCGCGTCACTAAAGTGCTGCGATGAATACGAATCAACTGCTCACCGAATTCATCTTCAAGTTGTCGTAAGGAATCATCAATCAAGGTTTCACCTTGGGAATGAACCACGCTAACGTACTTTTGGTCTGCACTAAAATAGAAGATCGAAGAAACTGGTATTAACTGTAAACCGGCATGCGTTTTAGCACTGATGTGAGTTCGAGCTGCACTCGATATGGGCATAGGTATCGCACTGCCAAGTCGTTCGGCAGCTCGTTTCAGTGCGCGCGAGAGATCTTCTTTACGAATAGGCTTAAGCAGGTAGTCTGCGGCATTTACTCGAAATGCATCTAACGCATGCTCGTCATAAGCCGTGCAGAATATCACTACCGGAGGGTTGGCAAGCTGTGCAATCTCTGCCGCTGCGGCTAGGCCGTCCATGCCGGGCATTTGAATATCCATCAACACAACATCCGCCTGAAATTGACTCAGCCACGATAATGCAGCAAGACCATTGGCGGCCTCACTTACGCATTGAAAATCACTATGCTCTAGCAATAAACGCTTCAACCGTTCGCGTGCTAATGGCTCATCGTCCACTAGCAGCACTCGATAACTCATGTCGCCTCCTCATGCGAATCATCTGGTATGAATATGCTGACATTATAGCGCTGCCCTAGATCTTCTATTTCTAGCCTCGCACGTCCACCGAACTGAGCGTCTAGGCGTGCCTTAATGTTTTGCTGGGCAATGCGATTCCCCTGTGTCGTCGTCGGGCCGGCTTGCTTAGTGTTGCTCACTTTAATATACCAACCAGGCTCACCAGTACTCGCCTCGCTACGACTAACATGCGTTAGTGAAGTACAGATTTCGCCATTGTCGATGGACGGTTGAATGCCGTGATATACGGCATTTTCCAATATAGGCTGCAACATCAATTGTGGCACTTTCACATCCGGCAGACTGTGAGGCAATTCCCAAACCACCGTTAACCGTTCACCTAAACGCGTTTGTTCGATGTCTAAATAACCTTGCCCCAATGCGATCTCTTCAGCCAAAGAGGTCGGGGTATCGCCGCCCTTTAATACCGCCCGAAAAAGCTGTGCAAGGTCAAGTAACATACGCTCAGCTTTCTCAGGATCGATCACGATCAAGGAGGCAACGGTATTGAGCGTATTGAAAAAGAAATGCGGACGAATATTCGCTTGCAGTGCCGCTAGACGCGACTTTAATTCTGCCTGAGTTTTCAAACGCCACTGGCTTTGCACATAAAAGTAGCGCAGTCCCATCGCGGCAAAAATGCCACTAACGAGCATATTGCGCATAATCCAAGACCAGTCGATGGTTTGAATGTACTGCGGCCAGATAAAGTCGCCCAATATCGACACGAGTAAAGTCACTAGCTGAATAATAGCCATCGCTAATACGCTAGCCCCCCACGTTGGCAGGCGCACAAGTAATGTACGAGATTGGCATAAGATAGCGACCGATAACAAAGCCACCCACTGCACAAAGAATGACACCAAGGCAAAGCGAGGAATCGAGAAACTGGTAAGCCCGCTTTCTACCAAAGTGAGCGCCAAAACCAGACCTTCTGTCACTACGAGCAATATAAGAATCGCCCGAGCATTGCAAAGATCCGGCAGGAAAAAACTTTCTAATAAGCGCTGTTGTTCTATGTGAGCAAGACGATTCACGCGGGTGCCTTTTGCTGTTTATTCGAGCCAACCATCATTAGGTTAGCGCTAGTCTGTCGTGCCTGCGCCTCAGCAGCAAGCATACTGGCAAGCAAAGCTGCACAAACGGCGACATTTGGGCTGCCAAACGGTTATAATTCGCGCCATTCTTTATCCTCCACGCCGTTTATTCAGATTTATGAGGTGCACTATGTCCGATCAAACCACCAACGCTTCTTGGGGTGGCCGCTTTACCGAAGCGACCGATGCCTTTGTTGCCCGCTTTACTGCGTCGGTGGATTTTGATCGCCGCATGTACCGCCAAGACATCCTTGGCTCGATTGCTCACGCAAAAATGTTATGCAAAGTTGGCGTATTAACCGAGCAAGAACGCGACGATATTTTGCGTGGCCTGGAAGAAGTCCGCATTGAAATCGAACGCGGCGAATTTGAATGGTCAGTGGCTTTAGAAGACGTTCATATGAACATCGAAGCCGCACTGACCAAGAAAATCGGCATCACAGGCAAAAAACTGCACACCGGACGTTCCCGTAACGACCAAGTTGCCACCGATATTCGCTTATACCTGCGCGACGAAATTGACAGCATCAGCGCCGAACTCACGCGTCTGCAACAAGGCTTGATTGAATTGGCGGAGAAAGAAGCCGATACCATTATGCCAGGGTTTACTCACCTGCAAACAGCGCAGCCAGTGACCTTTGGTCATCATCTACTGGCATGGAATTCCATGCTTGAGCGCGACTATTCACGCTTGCAAGATTGCCGTGCACGGATGAATCAGTTGCCATTAGGTGCTGCCGCCTTAGCTGGGACGACTTACCCAATTGATCGTCATTACACCGCTGAATTACTGGGTTTTGATGCACCAACAGAAAACAGCTTAGATTCGGTATCGGATCGTGATTTCGCTATTGAATTCACCAGTGCGGGGGCGCTGATCATGATGCATCTATCGCGCTTCTCAGAAGAATTAGTACTGTGGGCTTCGGCACAATTTCGTTTCATTGACTTACCGGATCGCTTTTGTACTGGCTCTTCAATTATGCCGCAGAAGAAAAATCCCGATGTACCTGAATTAGTGCGTGGCAAAACAGGCCGAGTATATGGGCATCTAATGAGCCTATTAACACTGATGAAGTCACAACCATTGGCTTACAACAAAGACAACCAAGAAGATAAAGAGCCTTTGTTCGATGCCGCCGATACCCTGCGCGACAGCTTGCGCGCGTTCGCTGATATGGCACCGAACTTAATTGCGCGTAAGGATGATATGCGCGAAGCCGCGATGCGTGGTTTCTCTACCGCAACTGATTTAGCCGATTACGTTGTGCGTAAAGGCATTCCGTTCCGTGATGCGCACGAAATTGTTGGTAAAGCCGTGGCTTACGGCTTAAACACAGGCAAAGATCTAAGCGAAATGTCATTGGAAGAATTGCAGCAGTTCTCGACTGAAATTACTGCCGATGTGTTTGAAGTATTAACGCTGGAAGGCTCTGTAGCAGCCCGCAACCATATTGGTGGCACCGCGCCTGATCAAGTGCGTGCAGCGGCGTTACGAGCAAAGGACTTAATCGCTACTCGCGGCTAATAATGCCTAGCTCAATCGTAGAAAAAGACCCGCTTATGCGGGTCTTTTATTTCATGCAATTAACGCAAATCAAATCCGTGTTACGTCAACAGATCAACTTCTCAGACCTGTTAACCTTTACCCAGAACATTCCCGTCGAATGACTTGAGTTGGCTCTGCTGCTTTCCGCACAAGCCCGTATCCGTCATTGAAATCCGTTAGTTCATCAATGCCACTGCTGGTTTCCCTTACCAAATGCCGAAGAAACGACTTTCGGTAGGTTGCGGGCATACCCGCCAAACGTAGTGGCTTTATCTTTCGCTAAAAAATACGCCGATGTGCCAGCGACCATGGTGGTTGCGATAGAGCTGCCTGCCATAATGGCGTCATACCCGTTCGAAAGTGCGGTGTAGCCAACGTACCCTGTGACACCGCTCAGGCCCATGATGGAGCCAGCGGTGATCGCTTTATCAGAGAACTTATCCCGTGCGTCGCCGTTAAATAGAATATCGTAGTCGTTGATTTTGGTGCCCACGTAATTCAGACCGACTTTTTCACACAGCGCTTCTAACTGTTGTTCGCGGCAGTCTTTACCACGTGGATTTGAGAAAAAGACCGACTGTTTCGCCAGATTGTTGGCCGTGTCTTTCAATGCCCCGGCTTGTGGCTGGGTATTCAGGTATTTAACTGCGTCCACAAACACACCGGCGGCCTCACCGTGGATCAACCAACGCACAGAGGCGTTATTTAATTTTGCCTGCTGAATAAAGGACACGATGCTCTCGACATGAGCGCGGTCTTTAAACTCGTTGTTCATCCAGAACAAGGAAAAGTGATTACCCTGCGCCTGCACCTCGGACGCACTGAACGCCGCACGATAGGCTTTGGTGATGTGGTCACCGATGATCTCTCCAGCGTCCTCTTTCCTCTTAAACTTCCCAGGAATCGCCGCCGTATGAGCGCCTTTCCATTGGTGGGTTAAGTCCATGTTTTTTTTATGGCCATCTTGAGTCGCCCATTCATTACCTATCGGGTTCCATGCCGCACGATAAAGTCCGGAGGATTGCTGCTCACTTGATACGAGGCTTTGATCCACTTTAAGGGCAATCAATTCAATACGGTCCGCCTGTGCCAGGCTATATTGCATAATAAAGGGTCCAAATACCTTTTGCTGGGTGGCAGTATGGGTGCGCCCGCCCGGACAGGCCGCCAGATCGTACAGTGCCCGCATTAAGTTGGTCAGGTAATAATTGCCGTTGTGGTTGTGCTTAATGAACTTCCACTGTTCGTATTGTTTTTCGGCCATATACACCGGGCGGCAGATATTGCTGCTGTCACGCTGGGTGATAATGGCGACTAACGGGGTATTGGTAGTGCTTCCGTTCATAGGGCAATCCTTTCTTTAAAGCTACAGGTAAAATTCGGGTGGTTGAGTATGGTATCGGGTAATGACCGTATGGAGTTCGCCCTTACTGGTGTCTCCGTCCCGCCACTCAGGGTATATCCAGTTGTAGGGGGGGCGTTGTTGCGACATTGTGGCATCTGGCCAGTGGGCCTGAACGTCGGCTTTTCTCTTCAGAGCGTGCTCACTCAGTGTCAGGGTAACGGAGTTCAGCACTTTATCGCGCACGCTGTTGACAAAACGGTTGGAGTATTCGGCGGGTTTATACCCCAGATTATGAAACATCAAACGGATATAGTGATGATCATCCAGTGGAGTGACCGCATAGCTTGAGAACTGAGAAGGGGCAAATGAGTTGGGGTCACCATCGTCTGCTTTGCGCATCTCATAGCATACCCACAAACAATCATTTTTTACTTCGGTACGCCAGTTTACAGGGCCTACTTTCTTTCCGAAAGCAGGTTGCTCAGGCCCCATTTTAAATATCAGGCGGTTAATCACCTGTTCAAAATGATTGGGGTTAAAGCAACTCATGCCTTCCGGGAGGCTGTCGATGCGCTCCACCACGGCGACAAAGGATATCAAGCCATCGAATTGAAGCTGTGTCAGCGGCCCAAAAATCTCCCACCGACGACTTATGAAACACTTGCTGTTAAATACAGCGGTACCCACTGGGTCGCCACTGTAGCCGCTAGGATCGTAGATGTTCATTGTCTCAATGGGGGCGCAACGTGCTTCAAACCCATCCGAGCTGTAATGGGGTGGCAGCTTCAGCGACAGTACAGACCCCGACAAGTTGACGTTAATCTGTTCTGGCGTATTCAGCCCAGGCATACAGGGGTGTTTGCGGGTAGCAAAAAGTCGTTTAAGCATCAGTCGTCCGTGAGAATTGAGTCAGCGTTGCAGTGCTGTCGATGATACCAGCGTGAACTCCAGCCTGAAAGCGGTATGAGAATGGCTGCCCCGCTTAAGTGAACAGCATTACGCTACTTCGCGGGGTTTTTATTATTTTTTTCAACAGCACAAATCAAATCCGTGTTACGTCAACAGAAACGGTCATTGCAGGATCACTACCACCGCCAAAAATCACGCCGCGCAATGGCGTGACATCATAAAAATCGCGCCCCCATGCGGTAATAATGTGCTGTTCTCCCGCCATGGTATTGTTAGTTGGATCAAATTCGAACCAACCCTCGCCCGGCGAATAAACAGAAAGCCACGCGTGTGTCGCGTCTGCACCGACCATTTTTTCTTGGCCCGGAGGCGGTAAGGTTTCTAAATAACCTGACACGTATTTAGCGGCAAAGCCCATCGCACGCAAGCAACCGATTTGTAAGTGAGCGAAGTCTTGGCAGACACCCTTACGACTGGCCATTACTTCTGCAATTGGCGTTGCAATCGTTGTCGCGGCGGGAGAGTAAGCAAACTCTTCAAATATACGCTGAGTTAAATCTGACACGGCCGTTAGTAATGGGCGCTCGTCACTAAATAAGTCTTTAGCAAAGTCGCGCAATTGATCATCGGCGCGAATCATTGACGACTCTAATTGATATTCACGGGCAAGGATCACGTCCTCAGAACGCGCACGCGCCATCTGTTTACGCGCCTCTCCGCAAGTACGACCAATATCCAAATTTGCATCGCCAATTTGCGAACCCGTTTCAACTTCACAGCTAGAAGTAATCACTAATTCGCGATGAGGTTTTTGAATTTCAAAGTGGTAGGCACTGTTACCAAAATAATCGGTACGGCGTGTTCCTTGCGCTACTGTCGGAGACACATCAATACGGCTATTGATACAAGTCTGGCGACGTGTGCTGCGCGGAATCATGTGCGCTAAGTTATAGCAATGCGATACCCGATTGGCGTAGCGGTATTCCGTAATATGACGAATACGATAGCGCATTACACACCCTCCCACTGACTACTGACCAACTGCTGAGATTGTTCACGGTGATCAAAGTAGCGGTCAGTAATCATATCACTGGCTCGCAGCAACAAGGCTTCTAATTCCGTAAGCACATTTTTAAGTTGTAAACGCGTACCATCAACATCAGCACACATATCATTTAATGACGACAGTCGCACAAGCGCACTGCCTTCTACCATGATGCGTTCCGCCGGTGGTAGCTCGTGTAAATACCCTTTTGAGTTCGGCAATTTACGCACATGCGCTAACATTTGAGTTAACTGATAAATAATAGAGCGCGGGTTGTCGCCATCCAGTAGCACGAGATCTAAACTGGTTTGAATTGCAGTTCGGGCACCATAACGACGACGATAACTAATTAAACCTTCGAGGGTTAATAGCAATGCTTCGTTAACGCGAGACTGTTCCGGCTCAGGCAACACAGTTGATAACAAGCAATTCATTAGGGCGCTGCTTTGCGTTGCTCGTTCTAAGCGACGACCTAATTCCATGAAGCGCCAACCGAAACCACGAATCATACTTTCATGATTTAAGCCCGATAGCGCCATTAATGCTGTCACTAAAGGATCAAGTGCTTCTTCCGGTGCCGACAAACGCGCAACCGTGAAAGTACTATTTAAATCGGCTAAGGCATCACGAATATCGTTAATCACCCGATAGGTATCAGACGATAATAATTCCTTGGTTTCATCTGCACAGAACAGCATGGAGTTAAGATTATTGGCAATGCTGCTCAGTACCGCGCCATCCTGTAACTGCCGCACTAAATCTTGATCGCTGATTAAATCGCCAACCAATACCGTCGTGGTGACTTTAGCCACCGCCGCGCGGAATTTTTGACGCAGACGCGGGGTTAATGGCTCTTCACCATTGAGTAGCATAAAGGTGGTGCGCAAAATACGCAGTGACGCTTCAGCACGCTCAGCATAACGTCCCATCCAATATAAATTTTCAAGTACGCGGCTTGGCAAATTAATATTTTCGGCTTCGCGAACCTGCAGATCGTCGCCACGCGAATTACTTTCGAGTAAACGCTCAGGCTCAGAAGCAACCACCCAAGTATCTTTACTGTTCGCGCCACTTTGACTAGAAATAATAAATTCACTCTCAGTACCACCCACGCGGGTTAAACCACCGGGCATAATACTGTACGAATTATTACTAGCGACCGCGAAACTGCGCAAAATAGCAGGGCGAGGTAATAATTGGCTGTCTTGAAAACTCGGTAAATAGCTAGCCGCCATCACAGGCTGGGCAACGTACTGAGCGGGATTCGCCAAAATACGTAAACGCAACTCAACCAACTCAGCTTGGGTTAGCAATGCGCCAGCCGAACTGCTTATGCCACTGGTGCGATAAATCGGTTTAATAACTAATTCAGGTAAATGTTCGAGAACATAGGCAAGGTCATCCGGCTCACCACACCAATGCGTTTGAACCGAGGGTAAACGCAGTTCACGGCCAAGTAAGGCTTTCGATATCTCGGGTAGATAGCGCAAAAATACCGGATTTTCTAATACGCCAGAACCTAGCGGATTAGCAACAATCAGATTACCGGCACGCACGGCTTCTAATAAACCGGCAACACCTAAACGTGAATCGCTGCGCAACTCGACCGGATCGCAGTACCAATCGTCAACGCGACGCAGTAATACGTCAACGCGGTTTAAACCATCGAGGGACTTCATCCATAAGAAGCCATTGCGTACAACAAGGTCATCGCTTTGAACTAAATAAAACCCCAAATAGTTGGCAAGATACGCATGCTCAAAATAGGTTTCATTGCGCGGACCGGGCGTTAGCACTGCGATGCGTGAACGGCTGCTATGCGGCGACAAACTAATCAGTTTATTACGCAGCTGCTGAAAGAACGCGGCTAAACGGTGGACGTGGCTGTCACGGAATAAACTCGGAAACACCCGAGACATCACGGTACGGTTTTCTAACGCATAACCAGCCCCACTTGGCGACTGTGTACGGTCACCAATGACCAGCATCTTGCCATCGTCATCGCGAATTAGGTCGACGCCATGCAAAATAAGCTCATGCTCGCCCGGAACGGTTATGCCATGACAAGCACGTAAAAAACCGCGATGGCTAAACAAGGCTTCAGCTGGAATGATACCTTGGCGCAACAACTTACCGGGGCCATAAATATCGCGTAATAATAAGTTAAATAGCTCGCCACGCTCTTGTAAGCCAGCTTCTATCGTCCCCCATTCATCACTACTGATGATATTGGGGACAAGATCTAGATTCCAAATGCGGGACGGTGATTTAGCATCGCTGTATATATTATAGGTAGCGCCATCATCACGCAGAATACGCAATGCTTTCGCTTGGCGCTCGCTAAAGGCCTCAGGACCAAGCTCTGCGATACTTTCTAGAAGATAGGACCAATGCGGGAGAATATTACCCTCATTGTCACGCACCTCATCGCCGTTTCCGGCGACAGGTGGGTAAGACAGCCCGGCGGGCAAGATAACAGCCGGATCAATGGACATGAGGAAAGCCTGCAGATAAATAAGTTATCTGCATTATGTCAGAACTAGCCAACATTCTCAGCTTCCCATTGGCGTCCGTAGATCAAGAGTCAGTGGATATTCGTCCGTTGACTCTTCAGGCGGAGGCGCCATCGGACGAGGATCGGTTTTCGGGAAGAACTGACGCAAGGCATCAACGTCCGGACGCGGGGAATAGGCCCCTTGCGTATGGTTCATTTCAGCAAAGCGATTCACTCGACGCGATTCCGCCTCATTGGCATTGATCGGGAATGTATCGTAGCTACGACCACCCGGATGAGTGACGTGATATTCACACCCCCCCACCGAGCGGCCATTCCATGTATCGATCAAGTCAAAGACCAACGGAGCTTGCGCACCAATGGTTGGATGCAATGACGATGGCGGCGCCCATGCTTTATAACGAACACCCGCCACAAATTCGCCATTGCGACCAGTTGAACGTAGTGGTACACGGCGACCATTACAGGCCAAAATGTAACGGCTACCTACCATGCCGGTAACTTTCACCTGCACGCGTTCTACCGACGAATCCACATAGCGGGCAGTACCAAAGCTTGAGACTTCTTCGCCCAGTACATGCCATGGCTCAACCGCCCAGCATAGCTCCAGCTGGATATCACCCAGCGTCGCTGTGCCGTAATGCGGGAAGCGGAATTCACGGAATGGCAATAGCCACTCTGCTTTGAAATCAAGACCATGAGCTTGCAAGTCTTTAGCAACTTCGCTGACGTCTTCCCAAATAAAGTGCGGCAGCATGAACTGATCATGCAAACGCGTGCCCCAGCGTTCTAGCTTCTGCTTGTAAGGGTTCTTCCAGAAGCGAATCACCAGTGCTCGAATCAACAAAGCTTGAACCAATGCCATGCGGCCATGCGGCGGCATTTCGAAGCCACGGAATTCAAGTAACCCTAAACGCCCGGCAGGACTGCCCGGCGCAAATAACTTATCGATACAAAATTCTGCGCGGTGAGTGTTACCGGTCAAATCGATCAAAAGGTTACGCATCAGACGATCGATTAACCACGGCTGTGGCACTTCGCCTTCTGGAATTTGCGCAAAGGCAATTTCAAGTTCGTACAAGTTCTCGTCTCGGCCTTCATCGACTCGCGGTGCCTGACTGGTTGGGCCAATAAAGGCACCAGAAAACAGATACGACAACGATGGATGGTTCTGCCAATAGGTAACAAAGCTGCGTAGCAAATCTGGTCGACGCAACATAGGGCTATCGGCTGGCGTTTTACCACCGAGCGTAATGTGGTTACCACCACCGGTACCAGTATGGCGACCATCAAGCATGAACTTTTCCGCGCACAAACGAGTTTGACGCGCTGCTTCATACAACTCTGTCATATTGCTAACCATCTCACGCCAGTTACTCGCAGGATGGATGTTAACTTCGATTACACCCGGATCTGGTGTTACTAGCAATTTTTGCAATCGTGGGTCGCGAGGCGGTTCATAGCCCTCAATAATCACCGGCGTATTGAGTTCAGCGGCCGTTTCTTCAATTAGAGCCATGATCTGAATGTAACTTTCAAGATATGGCAGTGGCGGTAAGAAAATATGCAACTTGCCATCGCGAGGCTCAACACACATAGCGGTGCGAACCAGATTCTTCCAGCGATCTTTAGCTGGCGTTTTATCGTCAGCTGGATTCGGTTGCTCGCTATGCTTAGGTGTCGCTTGCTTAGCGTCAACTTGGCCCTTTGCAGAAGCCTGAATGATCTGATCACGACTCGCCAGAGGAGCAAGATCACGCATCGCATCGGCTTCTTGAATAAGCTGCTCTTCCGTTGGCGGCGGCAAGCTACCCAGCGGTAAACGCAATCCCATTGGCGAATCACCAGGGATCAGGGTTAACCGACCACGACGGAATTCCCACGGGCTAGAACGCCAGCCTTCTGAATACATATCCCAATCTATTGGCAACACATAGCCACTTGGGGTATCTAACCCTTTATCCAGCACACGCGCTAAACGACGACGCTCAAGATCATCCTTCGCATTGGCAATATTGAGTTCGAAATCAACCGGTAGATTTTGTTCCGCCAACAGATAATGCAAACCGTCTTCATAGGCTGCTTGAATACATTCGCCATCAAGTCGCAAACGCTTAGCCAGCTTCTCTATGAACTTAGCCGCATCTTTCTCGGTATGACCGTAATCTTTATCGACACGCGCTAACAACTCAGGACGGCGCCACATTGGCTCGCCATCAGTACGCCAGAATAAGCCTAATGCCCAGCGCGGTACTTCTTCACCCGGATACCACTTACCTTGGCCGTAATGTAGCAGGCCTTGCGGGGCAAAATGATCGCGCAAACGCAGTAATAGCGTCTTCGCTAGTGCTAGCTTATCTTTACCTAAAGCAGCCGTATTCCATTGCGCTGACTCCATATCATCAATCGATACAAACGTCGGCTCACCACCCATGGTTAAGCGCACATCATTGGTTTCTAGAAGGTCATCGACCTTATCACCAAGGGCTAAAACATCCGCCCATTCGGCATCCGAATACGGCTTAGTCACACGCGGATCTTCATGAATACGCGTTACTTCGTTGGAATAGCTGAAGGTCACCTTACATTTGTCTGTAGCACCGTTAATGGGTGCTGCCGATACTGGATCTGGGGTACAAGCCAATGGAATATGGCCTTCACCGGCGAAGAGACCGGATGTTGGATCCATGCCGACCCAACCCGCTCCCGGCAAGAAGACTTCACACCAAGCATGTAAATCGGTGAAATCGGCTTCCGGACCAGAAGGACCGTCAAGTGACTTCTCATCCGACGTTAATTGCACTAAGTAGCCCGAAGCAAAACGCGCCGCCAAACCCAAATGACGCAACACTTGCACCATAAGCCATGCCGAATCACGGCACGAACCTTTAGCCAGCTCTAAGCTTTCTTCGGGTGACTGAACGCCAGGTTCCATACGCACACCGTATTCTAGCGCGCTTTGAATTTTCTGATTTACAGTCACTAAATAATCAATGGTGCGCATCTTCTCTTTGGTGATGCTTTCAACCATTTTCTTGAATAGTGGGCCTTGCTCTTCGCAATGCAAATACGCTTTTAGCTCTTTACGCAGCTGTTTGTCGTAGGCAAATGGAAATTCTTCGGCGTAGTCTTCAATAAAGAAATCAAACGGGTTAATCACGGTCATGTCCGCGATTACTTCGACTTCAATTGCTAAACGTTTGGTTTTTTCAGGAAAAACTAAACGCGCTAAGAAGTTGCCGTAAGCATCTTGTTGCCAGTTAATGAAATGCTCTGGCTCTACTTTCAAACTATAACTTTTTATTGGCGTGCGGCAGTGCGGCGCTGGACGTAAGCGCACCACGTGCGCAGACAAGTTTACTGGACGATCAAAGTCGTAATACGTCTTATGCTGCAAAGCAACGGTAATGGTCATGGTGTTTCCTGCCCCGACGGGTATCTACTGTTCTGACAGAAACCAAGTTCTGCCAATGAGCTGGTGCAAATTTTGTATCGCTATCTGCAGCTCGTTCAAATCGTCACGAAACGACGACCCATATGATTCACTGTTGGTACTGGCAATGACGACCTTGTGAAGGGCATCCGCTTCACGCTTAACATCTTTAGATTTAGGCAAGGCTTTGGCAGACGCAATAATGGTGTTCAAGCAATAAGTAATGGCTCGCGGAAAGTGGTCATCTGCTAAAAGAAAGTGAACAACCGGCGCCCCTTTAATGCTGCAACGCATTGCCCGACGGAACGGTTGATCAGCATTAAGTGAGCGCAATACGTTAGCCCAAATAATCTGCCGAGAGTTAACCGCAAACTCATCGTCTTCAACTTGTAAAATCGCTGCAATAGCGGCGTCCAAGTTACGCGTTGTCATATCAGCACGTTCAATATTTTGCCCAAGCATTAACATATCCCACGCTTCATCACGAGACATGTTCACAAACATCAGACCGACAATTTGCTGGCAGGCCTTAATCACGTGATCTAGAAACTCATGACGATTGCTGCGGTTGATGCCTTGGTTCAGGTTCTCTTGCACGAACTGGGTCAGCTCGTTAACCATCTCCCAAGCTTCCGCAGGAATAACATCACGAGTGGTACGGATATTTTCACGGATACTTTGTAGCGAGCTAACAATTGAGCAGGGATTCGTATCGTCGCCCAATAAAAACTTCACCACGTTACGCTCATCACGCACCGAGTAACGATCGTTGAAGTCTTGCTCCAAACTATTAATCACGATCAGGTTGTACCAACCGAAGTTGACCTGACGCGGCATATCAAATAACAACTGGTCATAAATATTGACCAAGCGTGCAGTACTTTCTACGCGCTCAATATAGCGAGCAGCCCAATAAACTCGTTCAGCAACTTTAGATAGCATTAGCGATTACCCGTTGTGGTATCTACGATCCAAGTGTCTTTACTACCACCACCTTGGGAGGAGTTGACCACCAGGGAGCCTTTTTTCATAGCAACACGGGTTAAACCCCCTGTTGTCACATAGGTGTCTTTGGATTGCAGGATAAATGGTCGCAAATCCAAATGACGCGGCTCCAATTTGTTTTTACCCACCAACGTCGGCGCGGTCGATAATGCCAATGTTGGCTGAGCAATATAATTACGCGGGTTCGCTTTAATTAACTCGGCAAAGGTTTCGCGTTCTTTTTTAGTCGAATGCGGCCCCACCAACATACCGTAACCACCGGATTCGTTCGCCGGCTTCACAACTAACTTATCGAGGTTATCGAGCACATAGGCGCGCTGCTCGTCGTCATAACATAAGAAGGTTTCAACGTTAGGTATTAAAGGCTCTTCTTTTAGATAGTAACGAATAATATCCGGCACAAATGCGTACACTACTTTGTCGTCGGCAACGCCTGCCCCGGGAGCATTTGCGAGCGCAACATTACCTGCGCTCCAAGCGCGCATTAAACCAGCAACGCCCAATACCGATGTTGGATCAAATACTTCAGGATCTAAGAACAAGTCGTCGATACGGCGATAGATCACATCGACACGCTCAAGACCGGCAATGGTCTTCATATAAACACAATCATCATCTTGAACAACAAGGTCACTGCCTTCAACCAGCTCTGCACCCATACGTTGAGCTAAAAACGCGTGCTCAAAATAAGCCGAGTTATAAATACCCGGCGTAAGAACCACGATCACAGGCTTGGCAATATCGCGTGGCGATAATGCCACGAGAGTATTGAACAAATGCTCAGGATAATCACCAACAGGGGCAATATTGACCTTCTCGAACACCTCAGGCAAAACGCGCTTCATAATTGAGCGGTTCTCTAGCATGTAAGACACGCCCGATGGCACGCGTAAATTATCTTCCAGCACATAAAACTGGCCATCAGAATCGCGTACCAAATCAGTGCCACAAATATGCGCCCAAACGCCGAAGCGCGGACTCACACCCTCACACTCTTTAAGGTAGTTCTTTGATTGCTTGAGAATAAACTCGGGAATAATGCCGTCTCGAATAATGTTTTGATCATGGTAAAGATCGTCAATAAACATATTCAGGGCTTTCAAACGCTGCTTTAAGCCAGCCGCTGTTTTGTCCCATTGAGCTTTAGAAATCACCCGCGGCACAATATCAAAAGGCCAGGCGCGGTCAATGTTCCCACCTTCGGTGTAAACAGTGAACGAAACCCCCATATCTTTGATCGTGGAGTCGGCGGCTATTTTGCGCGAATTAATGTCATCTTCTGACAAGGAACTTAGATAATTGACGAGCTGACGGGCAGGTTGGCGAGCATTGCCCGGACTGCTGATTAACTCGTCGAAGAAATTTTCCTGAAGTTCGTATTTCTTCCAATCGATTGGCATAGAAGTCTCTGACGGGAATTAAATTTAGCTTTATCAACGGATGAGTAGAACACCCGAAGGTGCCTAGCCGCAAGGGTTGAGCACACTGTGATTGAGTTTGTCGTCTTTCGCCAGTAGTAATTAGAAATATTGCTACTTTCGACGAAACCAGCTTGGGACGTTATTGACACTGACGAATCGAAAAACCAACACGGCATGAATCAACCCTATGATCAGCCCCGGCGCCATGTCACCAGCAGCCATTAAGTCCCACACCAACATAGGAAGGGTTAAAATCGGAAACCATGCAAAGTACCGATAAAAAACCCGCTCAAATCTCGACCCTAAGGTGTCCACCTCATTATTATTTTTATCAACAACTGACATATGAACTCCTAAACCTAGTACTACAACCTATCAAGCGGACCACAGATAACTACCAGATACCATTAGCCAAACGTCGTGCATATTCGTAACAGGCTCAGCGCTGAACATCCAGCGATTTGACCAAGCTCTGCTAGACTCAGTGGAGAATAATTAACATTAAGGCTTTCGATCATAGTGCGCGCCATATGGATATTGTTAACCATCGCTACTCTCGGATTGGTCGCAGCATGCTTGCCGACCGAGGCACCTCTGCGTATTGGTACCAATGTTTGGCCTGGTTATGAACCGTTTTATCTAGCACGACAGCTTGGTCACTATAAAGATCAAGATATTAGGCTAATTGAGTTACCGTCATCGACGGATGTGATGAATGCGCTTCGTTTAGAACAACTGGAAGGGGCAGCACTGACCTTAGACGAAGTCATTACCTTATCCGCGGAAGGGTTAGATCTCGTGGTCGTCATGGTGTGTGACATATCCAATGGTGCTGATGTTGTTATGGCTCGCCCAGAAATTACATCGCTCGTGGATTTAAGGGGGAAACGTATTGCAGCAGAAACGACCGCGGTAGGGGCTCTGATGCTGGATTCACTGCTGAAAGCCGCCAATCTATCCGCCTCAGATGTTAAAATTGAGTATCTCCCTCTGCCAGACCACGAAGATGCCTATCTCCGTAACGACATCGATGCCATGGTTACATTTGAACCCTATTCGTCCAAGCTTGCGGATGTTGGCGCTCAGGTCCTCTTTGACAGCTCACAAATCAACGGGCAAATCGTCGACGTACTTGTCTTTAACCGCCAGCTCGTCAATAACCAAGATAAGCGAATAGGTAGCGTTATCGATGGTTATTTCAAAGCACGAAAGCTCGTTATTGAGCACGATTCACATGCATTTACTGTAGTTAACCAACGTCTGCGACTACCACCTGAACAACTACCCAAGGTCTATAGCCAGCTAATATTCCCAAGCCCTGAAGAAAATCGCCGCCAATTATCAGGCGAACATTCATATTTAAGCCGAACTGCAAATGAGCTCGCCGAATTAATGTCTCGGCAACATCTAATACCGAGAAAACCAGAGCTTTCGAGATTCACTACCGACCAATTTATCTCGGTAACAAAATGAAGCGGCATTATTCTATCCGTCGATTACTTATGTATTGGTCATTATTGGCCCTTGGCGTCACTGCAGTGATTCTTGGCTATTTTCTTTTCCAGAGTCGACTAGACCTATTTGAAGAAAACTGGAAAAGCAAAATTCAGTACGATCTGGAAAGTCTGCGTATTGTGATGCAGCAACAACTACTGAACGATGATTGGAGTCAAGCTGATCAGAGCCTAAGTAATATGGCAACGCGTCCTCATTTATTGTATATGGCCCTGTTTGACGAAAAAGATAAGCAAGTACAACTCGCTACCAGCAGAGCAGATATCGGTCACCGATTTAACCGCAATCTGGTAGCAAAAGATCTCGATTCCAAGCTGCGTATATTTCAGGTATCACGTCAACAAGATCAATTTTATGCATTAATACCTATTCAAATTCGGTCTAACAAATCTCGTATTAACTCTGCCGCTTGGGTGTATGCCCACTATGACTCCCATCAAGACTACAACGCAATGCTGCTAGGATTGTTGCAAAAAATATCCATCGTCGTAGCCATGATGATTCTCTATCAATTAGGTCAGAGCCATATAGTTCGCCAGCATGTATTAGAACCTCTGCAACGACTTGTGAGCTTCACTAAATTACTGCAAGAAGGCCGAATGGGGGACACGATCAAAACCCATACATCAACAGAATTTGTCTATCTAGAAAATGCATTTAATGGACTCAGCATCCATTTAAAACACTCCATGCGCCAGATCGAACAGCAGCATATGCTTAATAGCGCTTTCACTCTTGGCTTTCCTGATATCGCCTTTGTGGTAGACAGTAATGGTATTATTCGTGGCCGCTTTGGTAGTAGCGCGAGCTCAGTCGACCGTTTAAATAGAGACTTAATTGATACCCCATTTACCGCGTGGGTCAATCTATCTGAAGTAGCACTGTTAGAAGAAAATAAACAACGCGCGATTGATACGCGCGAGTTAGTGATTCATGAGTTTCGCCATGATAATGTTTTTTTCGAATCACGCATGGTTCCGCTTATTGATCAAGAAAATCACGATATCTCACGCGGAGTGCTCTGGTTAGTTAGAGATATAAGCGATATTAAACTCAAGCAAGAGCTGATTGAATATCAGGCCAACTTTGATCCGCTAACGGAACTCGCCAATCGGCGCTTAGCATTAGATCGTATTGAGCAAAAAATAGTGCAATCTCAGCAAGAATCCAGCTGGGGGGCCGTGTTATTTATCGACCTAGATCACTTCAAGAATATTAATGATTCGCTTGGACATCCGATAGGGGACCAACTCCTCATTGATATTGCTGCCCGTCTTAAATCGACGACAGATCACCAAGATCTTATCGCTCGATTGGGCGGTGATGAATTTTTAGTATTAAGCGGTGAACTGGCAACGACAGAGTTATTAGCCAGTAAAAATGCCGAAGCTCTCGGTATGAAGATTTTGTCTGCCATTAAAGAGCCATTTACAATTGATGTGAATAGCTTCCATTTATCCGCCAGTATCGGCATCGCTTGCTTCCCTCACGACGGTATTACCGCGAGTGATTTAATTCGCCAGTCGGATACCGCGATGTACCACGCCAAAGCACTTGGACGCAGCCAAATCTGTATTTATAACCACAGCATGCAAGAAAAAACCAAAGAGCGGCTACACCTATTTAATGACTTGCACCAAGCAATCTTGGATAACGCCTTTTCCTTGGTGTTCCAACCCCAACTTGATGATGAAAACCATATCATTGGTGCCGAAGTGTTGTGCCGCTGGGTAAATCGCGGTCAATCGGTTAGTCCTGACGTATTTATTTCTGCCGCTGAGGAAACGAACTTAATACTACCATTGGGGCGATGGCTAGTGATGGAAAGCTGCCGAACTTTAAAGCAATGGCGCGATGCTAAACTATTACCAACTAGTTTTAATCGTTTAGCGATTAATATCAGCGCCGCGCAATTTATGGATCCAAAATTTGAAGAGTTTATTACCGAGGCGATTAGGTACCACAAACTATGCCCTAAGTTACTCGAGCTTGAACTAACGGAGACATTGTTTATGGGCGATAAACATATCATTCGTGAGAAAATGAGCGCTCTAAGTCTACTCGGCTTTACTTTCGCGCTAGATGATTTTGGTACAGGTTACTCGTCACTCAGCTACCTACAGCGACTTCCTATTAACAAACTTAAAATTGATCGTTCATTTGTAATGGACATTCTTGATTCCAAGACCCCCATTAGTATCGTTGACTCTATTATTCAGCTCGGTCAGAACTTAAAGATGGATATTATTGCCGAGGGTGTCGAGACCAATGATCAATGCGCCTACCTTTCAAATCATGGCTGTCATTCCTTTCAAGGCTATTTATTCAGCCGACCACTGACCGAAGAAAATTTTCTCAAATTTATTCGCAACCACAGCTCTCAGCAAGACGTTTAACAAGCCCCCCTCATATCTCTGGCACTGGCATTGCTAAATACACTCTAGGTTAACGAAATAAGCGCTGAACCGTCACGTTTAGATCTTTTTTGCGCCATAACGGTGCGCTAAAACAATAATAATCCCTGTATCAGTTCGAAAATGACAATGGGATTTAGAATTCAAACGGAGTCCAACATGATCGATAAAGTTACCATGACCGAACAAATCATCGCTGCCAAACTGGAAAAAGGCTTAACTTGGGAGAAGATTGGTAAGGATCTTGGCATGTCACCAGTTTGGCTGACATCCGCTTGTTTAGGAATGAACAGTGCCCCGGCAGAAAAGGCCGAAGCCATAACCGAATACCTAGGATTAGGTACAGAAGTTTGCACAGCTCTTAAAGCTTATCCGACCAAGATTTGGGATCAAGCTGTCCCTACAGACCCTTTGGTGTACCGCTTGTACGAAGTCGTTGGCGTATACGGCGAAACATTAAAGGAAGTTATTCAGGAAAAATTCGGCGATGGCATCATGAGCGCCATCGACTTTTCAATGGAAGTTGACAAAATTGAAGATCCGAAAGGCGACCGCGTTTTATTGACGTTGAACGGTAAATTCCTCCCTTATAAGAGCTGGTAGTTCTAGCAAAACTGGATATTAAAATAAGTCGACCATTTGCTCTTTCATCCACATGACTGCTGGATCTCTGGTCGACTTAACATGCCAATATAAATGTATTTCTAACGGCTCCAATGGCAATGGCAATGGCTGAATAATATGCCCAGTCTGAACCTGCATCTGCTCGGCATAGGTGCGCGGCAACGTTAATAATAAATCGGTATTGGCTACCACTTGCACCGCCGCGTAGTAGTTCTGGCAGCGCAAAGTAACCTGCCGAACCTTACCCAATCGCGTTAACGCAAAATCTTCAACACCCTGCCCCTCAGTCCGACTAGACACTAAAATATGACGGCTATTCACATAGTCATCCAGATTTAGCCGATTAGAAGCTAGCGGGTGACCCTGTCGCATAACGACAACCAGCGTTTCACTGCCCAATGCTTGATGACGGATTTGATCAGAGACCGGCAACAATACATCTGCGGCAAAATCGATTTGTCCGCTAGCCAAAGCACTTTCCATATCTTTGCGAGCAACGCGTAAGCTGCGCAATTGCACCTGCGGAGCACTGGTCTGCAAGCGTTGCATTAACTGGGGTAAAGCAGCAGCCTCCATGACATCACGACTCGCCATCGTGAATATACGAGTGGCCAAACGCGGATCAAACGCCAAGCCTTCTGTCAGTGTGGACTCCAAATCCTGAAGCGCAGCTCTTACGCGACCAATAATCGCCTTAGCTAACGGCGTCGGCGCCATGCCTTTACCCGAACGTTCAAACAATGGGTCATTGAAGCGCTCCCGCAATCTAGCAAGGGCATGACTTACCGCGGGTTGGGAAAGGTTCAGCTGTTCACTGGCTCGAGTCAGATTTCCTTCGCGATAAATAGCATCGAAGATAACGAATAGATTCAAATCCACCCGAGATATATTAATATTCTGCATGAAAGCGACCCAAATTCATTTATACAACGAATTCATTATGCCCCTGTTGCTACTCACTTTAAACAAGTTACAAGTTCTCTAACAACAACCTCATGCAATCAAGTTTCGTAGCTCTTCGTTGAGGCGACTTCGTAATTTTTTCCCCATCCCATTGCGTGGAATACTGTTTACGCGAAAGAAATATGTCGGCGTACTTTTGGGATCAAGAGATTCAAGTAGAAAATCACGAAAGACGTCTAAATTAATATTCGTATTTTCGACAATCGCCATTGCTATTCCAACGGTACCATTCGGTAAATCGATAGCAAAACTGGCCGCATCTTTTAGTCCGGTATAAGTTTCGGCTACATTATCTAATTCGTCTGGATTTATTTTCCAACCGCCTAGATTAATAATTTCTGCCGTTCGTCCTGTTAGACTTAATAGCCCCTGCGGCAGTAACCTTCCTCTATCTCCCGGGTAGAACCAGCCATCACGAAAAGATTGACGTGACGCTTCAGCATCATCCTCATAGTCATGAATCATCCCTGCCGATTTAATGCGAATATTGCCTTCGACTCCAAGATCAACGGAATTATCAAGCTCATCGACAATTTGAACCTCAACTCCCGGCTGAACATAAGCAGCGTTGATGACATCGCTTGGCTGAGCGAGTTCTATCATGCCAACACCGCCTACTTCTGTTGATCCATATACACCGTAAAGCTTTCCTGAAAATAAATTATGTACCCTTTTAACTAGTACTCCAGAGATAGAGCTACCTGCCAGCCTAATTTCTCTGATACCCGCGAATAAAGCCTGCTTCGACTGTTTGTAATCGAGGATATTATTTATCTGCAAGGGAGATGCGATGAGAGACACCACATAAAACTCTCGTAACATTCGAAGAAATGTCTCATTACTGGTTGGTAGCAAAACTGCACGTCCAACCTGCATACAATACAGCATGGTCATAAATCCACCGATTGTGGCTAATCCCATTAGATTAATCTCATTACCAGACGCACAAGACCAAATCATATGATTTCGATTGAGGCGCTGATTTAATTGCATTGGCGTAAGGCAAACTATTTTACTAACGCCCGTCGTACCACTCGTTAAGATCATTCTACAAAATGAACTACCGTAATCGTGAGGTGTTGAATTTTCGCGCAATGAGAGTTCCGGCAGATTGGCAAACCAAGCTTGGTCAATATTGATAACCGATCGCTGTTCGCTCAAAACTGCATCTCTATCGGTAATTAGCCAATCAAATTCTAACGTGTCAGGAAGTTTCGTATTTAGGTGGGAACTACAACTTAAGCACCCTCGATGAAACAAGGCAAGGGTGAAAATAAATCCTAGCTTTGGTGTTAGTGCCAAAATAACACGATCGCCAACAGCAATATTTTGCAAGGAAAGCTGCTTTGACACACGCAGACAAAGTTGATGGAGTGAAAAAAACGTCAGACTTTCTACACCATCGCTAAATGCTATTTCATTGGGGGAAATTTTCGCGCGAAATTCCAACAATAAAAACGGATTATATTGGCTCATTTTATAATCAAAAACCTAAAATTAAGTTATAACGCAGTTAAAACATCAATCGACCACCGAACTGCAGACCGCTCATCGGCGTGACCCAATTAACGTCTTCACCACCAATAGTAAAATGCTCCCAAGAAACACGTTTATAACGATAAGAAACATCCAATTCTAATTCTTCTATTACATAAACCAGAATGCCGGCCCCTGCATTAATCGCATGGCCACCGACATTGCCGTCGCGGCTAGTAAAAAAGTCTCCAGTTCCTTCATATTTATAGACGCCTAGCCCAGCGGCTAGATAAGGCCGCACTCGTGCTTGGGTAAATGGAACTATTAAATCGAAATCCCAGCCTGCTAATTCTTCGTCCGAGCCATCAGAGTCGTACTCTAAGTATGTCTTACTGTAACTTATCTCGAAGCGCACTCCTCCTTTACCCACGGCACCTAAGGTCAACTGCGAATTGGTGTGTTCAAAATCTTCTTCAATCTCAATGCCACCATTAATGCGATCGTGTCCTGTGCCGGTACCCATTTGGTAACCGATATACCAATGGTCTTGTCCGGTATAATCAACAGCGTAGACAGATGAGGTAAACAAACAGCCGCAGATCGCGGCGTACAACGAAGCTTTCATAGCATTCCCTTGCGCTAGACATAAAGCGCTATTATGGGCAGCCAAGCTATTGCTGGCAAATGCTTGTTACTGACATTAAAAGATAGCAATAACTACTAGGCACAAAAAAACCCGCACTGCATAACAGGGCGGGCTTTAATCGTAAAAAATCGGTTCGCTTAACGCTTACCCAGTTTCTCACGAATTTGCTGGATAGCACGCAGTTGACCTGCAGCAATCGCCAGCTGAGACATAGCGCGTGAGTAATCAAAGTCGCCGCCTTGATTTTCCATCGCTTGCTCTGCATGTTTCTTCGCTTCCAGAGCGGCTGCTTCATCCAGATCGTCTGCACGAACCGCAGTATCGGCAAGCACGGTGACTGAATTGGGCTGCACTTCTAGAAAACCACCAGAGACGTAAACAATCTCTTCTTCACCGTTTTGTTTAACAATACGGACTGGACCTGGCTGTAACGGAGTGATCAAAGCGGCGTGGCCTGGTTCAATACCAAGGTCACCCAAAATGCCTGATGCTACTACGCGCTCAACTTGGCCAGAGAAAAGATTCTCTTCGGCGCTGACGATATCGCAGTGGACGGTAATCGCCATAATCTAATCCTCTGATCAGAGGAGGCTGGCACCGGACAACTCACTCGGTGCCTGCCCGCCCATTACATTTTACCGGCTTTCTCGACGGCTTCGTCGATAGTACCAACCATGTAGAACGCTTGTTCTGGAAGGCTATCATAGTCACCGTTCAGGATTCCCTGGAAACCACGGATGGTTTCTTTCAGAGATACGTACTTACCAGGCGCACCTGTGAAGATCTCTGCCACGTGGAATGGCTGAGACAGGAAACGCTCGATCTTACGTGCACGAGATACCAGCAGCTTATCTTCGTCAGACAGTTCGTCCATACCCAGAATCGCAATGATGTCTTTCAGTTCTTTATAGCGCTGAAGAACACCCTGAACACCACGAGCTACGTTGTAGTGTTCGTTACCGATAACCAGTGGATCCAACTGACGTGAAGTACTGTCTAGTGGATCGATCGCTGGGTAGATACCCTTAGAAGCGATGTCACGAGACAAAGATACTGTTGAGTCCAAGTGAGCGAAGGTAGTCGCTGGGCTTGGGTCAGTCATGTCATCCGCAGGTACGTATACCGCTTGGATAGACGTGATCGAACCAGTCTTAGTAGAAGTGATACGCTCTTGAAGAACACCCATCTCTTCTGCCAAAGTTGGCTGGTAACCTACCGCTGAAGGCATACGGCCTAACAGTGCAGATACTTCCGTTCCCGCCAAGGTGTAACGGTAGATGTTGTCAACGAACAACAGTACGTCTTTACCTTCGTCACGGAATTTCTCAGCCATCGTCAGACCAGTCAATGCAACGCGCAAACGGTTACCCGGCGGCTCATTCATCTGACCGTAAACCATTGCTACTTTTGATTTAGCTTTGTCGTCTAGGTTTACAACACCAGACTCTGCCATTTCGTAGTAGAAATCGTTACCTTCACGAGTACGCTCACCAACACCGGCGAATACAGACAAACCTGAGTGTGCCTTAGCGATGTTGTTGATCAATTCCATCATGTTTACAGTTTTACCAACACCAGCACCACCGAACAGACCTACTTTACCACCCTTAGCGAATGGGCAAACCAAGTCGATTACTTTGATACCAGTTTCTAGCAAATCTGTAGAATTTGCTTGCTCGTCAAATGCTGGTGCCTTGCGGTGAATAGAAGCAACTTCTTTCTCACCGATAGGGCCACATTCGTCGATAGGGCGACCAAGAACGTCCATGATACGACCCAGTGTTTCGATACCCACAGGTACAGAAATAGGACCGTTCGTGTTTGTTACTTGAAGCCCACGCTTCAGACCTTCTGTCGAGCCCATCGCAATAGTACGAACTACGCCATCGCCCAGCTGTTGCTGAACTTCGAGGGTGGTTTCTGTACCATCAACAGTAAGGGCGTCGTAGACCTTAGGTACCACATCACGCGGAAATTCCACGTCGATTACGGCACCGATGATCTGTACGATACATCCGCTCATATTCGGTTCCTCTTAATCTAAAAACCTTCGTTACTGGGCTTATACAGCCGCAGCACCGCTGACGATTTCTGAAATTTCCTGGGTAATAGCTGCCTGGCGAGCTTTGTTATACAACAACTGCAGCTCTTTGATCATGTCACCGGCGTTATCGGTGGCATTCTTCATTGCCAACATACGTGCAGCCTGCTCACAGGCATTATTCTCAACTACACCCTGGTACACCTGAGATTCTACGTAGCGTACTAATAGACCTTCTAAGATCTCTTTAGCATCTGGCTCGTAAATGTAATCCCAATGATGCTTCAGTGCGTCATCTTTTTCTGCCTTAAGGGGCAATAACTGCACCGCTTGAGGCGATTGGGTCATCGTGTTCACAAAACGGTTATGCATGATGAATAGGCGATCGATTCGACCACTGTCGAATGCCTCCAACATCACTTTTACCGCTCCGATCAGGCTGGCCAGTTCTGGAGCATCACCTAGGTGAGACTTAGAAGCGACCACGTTGCCACCAAAGTTAGCGAAGAACAAATTAGCCTTAGAACCGATTGAACAATAATCGACTTCTACGCCTTTGCTTTTCCAATCTTTAGCATTCTGTGCCAATTGCTTAAACAAGTTGTTGTTTAAGCCACCACACAGGCCACGGTCGGAAGACACCACGATATAACCAACTCGCTTGATTTCGCGGTCTTGCAGATAACGGTGACGATATTCAGACGTCGCATTCGCCAAATGGCCAACCACGTTACGGATTTTATCCGCATATGGACGGCTTTGTTCCATGCGCATCTGAGCACGACGCATCTTACTTACAGCAACTTTTTCCATTGCTGAGGTAATTTTCTGCGTGCTCTTCACACTCGAAATCTGACCTTTAATTTCTTTACCGACTGCCATACTTAAGCTGCCTTCTCATTGAGTGAATCCTGCTGACGGCTTATCACCGTCAGCGTTGGACTTACCAGGTCTGAGTGTTCTTGAATGCTTCAATACACTCTTTTAGACCAGCTGCGATCTCGTCATTGTAATTGCCTTTATCACCGATGCTCGCCATCAGTGAAGCGTATTCACTGTTAGCAAAGCTCAGCAGGGCAGCTTCAAATGCAAGAATCTTAGCCACTTCAACGTCGTTCAGGTAGCCTTCGTTGACAGCAAAAATTACCAAGCCCATTTCAGCAGCTGACATTGGTGCGTATTGACCTTGCTTCATCAGCTCGGTAACAGCGCGACCATGTTCTAACTGCTTACGGGTAGCTTCGTCTAAGTCAGATGCGAACTGAGCGAAAGCCGCCAATTCACGATACTGAGCTAGAGCCATACGGATACCACCGCCAAGCTTCTTGATGATCTTAGTCTGAGCAGCACCACCTACACGAGATACCGAAATACCCGCGTTCATTGCTGGGCGAATACCCGCGTTGAATAGGTTGGTTTCTAAGAAGATCTGACCGTCAGTAATGGAGATCACGTTAGTCGGTACGAAAGCCGATACGTCACCACCTTGGGTTTCAATGATAGGTAAAGCAGTCAAAGAACCAGTTTTGCCTGTCACTGCACCGTTAGTCATTTGCTCTACATAAGTCGGGTTTACGCGACATGCGCGCTCCAACAAACGTGAGTGCAAGTAGAATACGTCACCTGGGTATGCTTCACGACCTGGAGGACGCTTCAACAATAGGGAAATCTGACGATATGCCCATGCTTGTTTAGTCAAATCATCATAGATGATCAGAGCGTCTTCACCGCGGTCTAGGAAGTATTCACCCATCGCACAACCAGAATACGGAGCCAAGAACTGCATTGCTGCAGGATCAGCCGCGCCAGCTGCGACGATGATGGTGTGATCCATCGCGCCGTGTTCTTCAAGCTTACGTACCACGTTGGCGATAGAAGATTGCTTCTGGCCAATGGCGACGTAAATACATTTAATACCAGTGCCTTTCTGGTTGATGATGGCATCGATCGCCATCGCAGTTTTACCAGTCTGACGGTCACCAATGATCAACTCACGCTGACCACGGCCTACCGGCACCATGGAGTCTACTGACTTATAACCAGTTGGTAATGGTTGATCAACGGATTGACGTGCAATAACGCCGGGCGCTACGCGCTCAACAGGTGCAGTCAATGTCGTTTCAATCGGACCTTTACCGTCGATTGGGTTACCCAGAGTGTCGACAACGCGACCCAATAGAGCTTCGCCAACCGGCACTTCAAGAATGCGGCCAGTACATTTGGCAGTTTGGCCTTCGGCCAAACCTTTGTAATCACCTAAAATCACTGAACCTACTGAGTCACGCTCAAGGTTCATTGCTAGGCCGTATACGCCGCCTTCAAATTCAATCATCTCACCGTACATAGCGTCGGCAAGACCATGGATACGAACGATACCGTCGGATACTGATACGACGGTGCCCTCATTCTGGGCCTGTGAAGTCACATCGAGATTTTCGATGCGTTTTTTGATGACTTCACTGATCTCGGATGGATTCAGTTGCTGCATGCATCGTCCCTCAAACTAGGATTTCATCGCTTCGGCTAATTTGGACAGCTTGCCCTTTACGGAGCCATCAATTACCAAGTCCCCGGCACGTATGATCGCGCCACCAACGAGAGTCTCGTCGATTTCACTTGTCATACGTACATCACACTGCAGTCTCGCTTTAAGCGACTGCGTCAGCTTTTCCGCCTGCTCGCTCGTCAGTTCGAACGCCGATGTGACGACTACGTCTACGGTGTTCTGTAACTGAGCTTTCATCTCTTCATAAAGAGCGGCGATTTCAGGCAATAAAGCCAAACGCTTGTTCTCAGAAAGGACTGCTACCAGGTTTTTGGCTGCTTCATTCAGCTTGTCGCCACATACGTCAATAAGCGCTTGTGCTTGCTGTTTTGACGTTAGAGAAGGGTGCCCTGTTACCTTCAGCATACCGGCATCAGCCGATACTGCAGACAACAATGCAAGGTCTTCCGACCATGCATCTAGAGCTTTCTTCTCACTTGCTTCAGCAAACACCGCTTTGGCGTATGGCCGAGCGAGAGTTGTTAATTCAGCCATGTAAACCTCGCTTAAAGCTCGTCAGCTAATTTGTTCAACAGCTCGTTTTGAGCTGAAGCGTCGACTGACTTGCCAAGAATTTTAGCTGCGCCAGCTACTGCTAGCTCAGATACCTGCTTACGCAGTACTTCTTTAGCGCGGTTCACTTCTTGCTCAACTTCAGCTTGAGCACCAGCTAGCAAACGATCCCCTTCGCTACGAGCCGCTTCTTTGGCTTCGTCGACGATTTGGTTAGCACGCTTGTTAGCTAACTCGATGATTTCAGCTGCTTTTTCCTTGCTTTCACGGATTTGGGCAACGGCTTTTTCTTGAGCCAGTTCCAAGTCACGTGCAGCGCGGTTTGCTGCGTCTAGACCATCGGCAATTTTCTTTTCGCGTTCCTGCATCGCATTGAGCAGGTGAGGCCACACAAACTTCATGCAAAACAGCACGAAGATCGCGAAAGTAATGATCTGGCCGATCAGAGTCGCGTTTATGTTCACGCCAGAGCCCTCATGTTCGTTGATTAAGGAAGTTCGTTGTTACCAAAGAACCCTTAGGCAGCAAACATCAGGTACAAGCCCAGACCAACACCGATCATTGGAACTGCGTCCAATAGACCTGCGATCAGGAACATTTTACCTTGTAACATTGGACCTAGTTCAGGTTGACGCGCAGTGCCTTCAAGCAGACGACCACCCAACAGACCAAAACCGATTGCAGTACCTAGGGCACCAAGACCGATCATCAGAGCTGCAGCCAGGAATACCAGACCTTGTTCCATAATTATCTCCAAATAGAAGTTAAGTTAGTTAAAGTTAAGGGTTAAAAATTAATGATCTTCGTGCGCCATGCTCAAATACACGATGGTTAACATCATGAAAATGAACGCTTGCAGTGTGATCACTAGAATATGGAATACCGCCCAAGCCCATTGCAGGACACCACCAAGTAATGCCATGCCAACGCCAGCGGAGAACATTAATGCGATCAAGATGAAGATCATCTCACCTGCATACATGTTACCGAAAAGACGAAGCGCCAAAGAGATAGGCTTGGCCAGCAACGCAATCGACTCCAGGAAGAAGTTCACAGGAATAAATAGCGCTTGAACGATAGGGTTTTTCGCATTGAATGGATGCAGGGTCAATTCACCTACGAAGCCACCAATACCTTTGATTTTGATCGAGTAGAAGATCATCAAAGCAAATACAAATAGCGACATGCCCAACGTCACGTTCACGTCGGTAGACGGTACAACCTTCATGTAATGCACACCGAAGGCACCGAAAATAGAAGGTAATACGTCAACTGGGATCAAATCCATGAAGTTCATCATGAAAACCCAAGTAAATACGGTCAGAGAAAGAGGAGCTACGACTTTATTTGCGCCGTGGAAGCCTTCTTTAACAGTGTTGTCGATAAATTCAACAACCATCTCGATAAAGTTCTGGAAGCCAGTCGGAACACCCGTGGTGGCGTTACGCGCTGCGCGCCAGAACAAAAACATAATCAAGGCGCCCAAACCAAAAGACCAACCCAGTGAGTCAACGTGAACGGCATTGAAACCCATTGCAGCAGCTTCTTCGCCGCCATGAGCCATAGTCCAAGTTGAACTGGTTAGTTCAGTGGTCGTGCCATCTTCATTATGACGAACGTAGCCTGCTGGCAATTTGCCGTAGGTTAAGTTGGTCAAATGGTGCGAGATATACTCTTGGGAGTTACCAGCCATTTTCCACTCTCAATTCAAAGGTTTATAAATTGGCGATCTTTGCTGAAGCTACGTGCCCCAGCTGCACTGTTATAAAGCCTGCAAACAGTGCCAGAACATTCAAAGGCTCGACGCGTTGAAAAATTACCGCAAAACTCAACGCTGTCAGCACAAACTTCCAGGATTCCCCCTGGTAAAACGACTGCACAACCTGCACAGTGGATCTTGCTCCGCTGTAGCGGAATGCTCGCCATACGAAGTACGCATTGGGCAGGGCGCATGTTAACCCTCCTAATAGCGCCGAGTAGGCAGCGACATCGCTATACAACCAAGCCAACGAAGCAGAAAGAACGGTCAGAATCAGTTGTAACAACACAATTCTATAAACCGGTGGACGTGGTATCGATGACAACCTGTGCTCCACGTTTTAGTCAGATTTCTGCAACACCCAGTTTCAGGGCGCGGTGATTATATTGGCAAGGCCTGTCGGCTTCAACCGCTGTGGCGCTTTATCGCGCAATAAATGCGTATTTGAGTAGAAAAGGCAGGAATGAAGCGCAGATACCGAGCATTCACTCGATATTTCCGAGGCTTAGAGAAGGATTTTTGGATGTTTTGTCTGCAACTCGGGTCTATTTTCTAAGGACGAGGATTAATCGTGACCATAGGAGGAGCTACCGGAGGGGCGGGAGCTGCCGCAGGAGCAGGAACATTATTCAACTCTCGCGGTGTCGACGCCTGATCTAATTGATTGCGCTCTATCGTAGCAGCAGTTGTCGGCTCTTTATTATCGTCAATCACAACTTCCGTATGGCTATCGAGCCGTATCTCCGTTAGTTCGTCATCAGGCACTAGCTGCATAAAGCGTTTGTCAGCGAAAACGCTGGCGCTTAACGCTGAAGCTAATAGTAAAAGGAACAAAGAACGCATAACTTCGGCCTCGCAAGTTACTGAACTATCAGTCTGGATCAGTCGGCAGCGAAATGCGCGACTTAATAACCTTAATAACCTTAATAATAGTCAGGATTGAGTAAGGTGGAGGCGAAACGAGTGAAATATGACAGAAAGAGGGGGATAGCTTCATGAAAGACATGAAACTATCGTTAACAACAGGAAGGAAAATATCGATCAGGCGTAAGAATACTGGCTTACTTAATGTGCTCAAGAATGCCATCAAGCTCATCTAAATTGGTGTAACTAATCACCAATTTCCCTTTACCCTTAGCGGTGTGCTGAATCGCAACCTTGGCCCCCAATCGATCCCCTAACATACGTTCTAGACGCTGCACATCCGGATTTGGTTTTTCAGTTGGCTTACTCTCGGTATTGGCACCGGATTGAATGTGGCGAACCAAAGCTTCAGTCTGGCGCACCGTTAAAGCACGACTAACCACCTGCACACCAGCATCGCTTTGCGCTTGCCCATCAAGGCCGAGCAGAGCGCGAGCATGACCCATTTCGATATCGCCATGCTCCAGCAAGCGCTTTACGTCTTCATTTAGATTCATTAAGCGCAACAAGTTAGCCACGGTCGCACGGTTCTTACCTACGGCTTCCGCTACTTCCATTTGCGTCAGCTCAAATTCGTGCTGCAAACGGTGCAACGCCATAGCCTCTTCCATAGGATTGAGGTTTTCGCGCTGAATGTTCTCAATGAGAGCCATCGCAATGGCAGCAGAATCAGGCACATCGCGAACCAATGCAGGCACGCGATCCATACCGGCTAACTGGCAAGCACGCCAGCGACGCTCACCCGCAATGATCTCGAAACGATCATCTTGGCCAGGTAATGGACGTACAACAATCGGTTGCATTAAACCTTGAGCACGAATAGACGCCGCTAATTCTTCTAGCGCTTCTGGCTGAATATCTTGGCGCGGCTGATAACGGCCGGGCTGCACAAACTCGATGGGTAAATGACGCAACTCACCTTCGGGTAGCTTTACCGGCTGGCTTTCTTCGCCCTCGGCCAACGGCTCAGTCGGAACCGCTGCAGCGCGCGAACTGGCCAAAAGGGCATCGAGGCCGCGCCCTAAGCCGCGTTTACGTTTTGTCGTCGTCATGCGTATTACCTAATCCTTTCTTTGCCGCTCAAACGGAGGCGGCAGCTGTCTTCTGTGCCGCTTTAGTGCGGCGATTCATTTCTCCGGCCAAGGCCAAATATGCCATCGCGCCGCGAGAGGTTTTATCGTATTTCAATGCTGGCAAACCAAAGCTTGGCGCTTCCGCCAAACGGACATTACGCGGTATCACCGTGCTGTAAACTCGATCGCCAAAGTGTTCGGTCAATTGGTTAGATACATCAACCGTAAGGCTATTACGCGGGTCATACATAGTGCGCACTAAGCCTTCAATTTGCAGAGCAGTATTTGGCCCTGATTGAATTGACTCAATCGTTTGCATCAAGGCGCTCAAGCCTTCCAGTGCGTAATATTCACACTGCATTGGAATTAAAACACCGTGCGCTGCAACTAATGCATTCACGGTTAGCATATTGAGTGACGGCGGGCAGTCGATCAGGATGTAGTCGTAATCAGGACGCACTTCAGCTAAAGCTTCGCGTAAACGCTGTTCACGACGCGGTAACTCCATCAGTTCGACTTCAGCTGCGGTAAGGTCACCGTTAGACGGTAAAACATCAAAGCCACCTTCTTCGCTGTGCTGCATTGCTTCAGCGGTGCGACAGCGCCCCGTTAAAACGTCATACAGCGAGCGTTCTAGATCATGCTTATCGACGCCGCTCCCCATCGTCGCGTTGCCTTGCGGATCAAGATCGATCAACAACACTCGACGCTTGGTCGCAACCAAAGACGCAGCCAAGTTTACCGCAGTCGTGGTTTTACCCACTCCGCCTTTCTGATTCGCGATAGCAATTATTTTACTCACAGATCAGCTTTCCTTTTACTTGGCTGGACGTTGTTAAGTGGACCGTTAAACATTGGCGGTAGGAATCAAACGCATAATGTGGCGCTCGCCCTCCACCCCGGGAATCTGTAATTCAAAACTCTCGGTTACTGCAAATTCACCACGCAAGTCATCGATTTCTTGCTGTGGATATTGGCCTTTCATTGCCAGAAAGTGCCCATGTTCAGCCCGTAAATGCTTACACCAAAAGGTCATATCCGCTAATGAAGCAAATGCGCGGCTGACAATAATATCGAAAGGCTCCGAGGGATGATATGCCTCAACTCGATCGTTCACTATGGTGACATTCTTTAAACCTAAATGTGTCACCGCTTGAAACAAAAATCGCGTCTTTTTGCCGTTACTGTCTAGCAAGGTAAAGGCGATATCCGGATTCATAATGGCCAAAATAATGCCCGGCAAACCAGGACCAGTGCCCACATCAATAACCCGCTGAGCACCCAACACATAAGGATTGACGGCAAGACTATCGAGTAAATGTAAGTTCACCATATCCTTGGGATCGCGAATCGCCGTCAGGTTATAAGCCTTGTTCCACTTTTGTAGCAGCGCTAAATATTCTTGCAGTGCGTACAATTGCTCTTCACTGAGAGCGATACCCATAGCGTCAGCGCCTTGGGTGATATTCGTGGCATAGGATTTAGTCGATGTGCTCATGGGATCTATCGTTTGGTTGTCGAGCGGCGCAGTTTATCACAAATCGCCACTCGCACCGCTCCTCGGTTCGCTGTACAGAACAGTCTTAACCAAAGCCATATCGTGATCTAACAAACGTCACCCTCTATACTGCACGCACTTTTTACTAAGACACCATTATGAATCCAATGGCTGCGCCCAAATCTGCCCTAGTTCCATTACTCGCAGCTGCTATTGCCTTAGTCGTGGTGCACGGCTTTGGGCGCTTTATTTATACCCCGCTGATCCCACTGTTTGTGCAGGATGGTATTCTGACCTTGGCCCAAGCCGCTCAACTTGCCACTTGGAATTACGTCGGCTATCTAACTGGCGCCATGCTGGCCTTATTCAGCTATCAACGCGGGCTAGGCAAGATGGCGCTGACTCTAGCGCTTATTGGCAACGCCGTTATTACCTTTGGCCAAATATTTTCCGCTCAATATGAATCACTAGCCCTGCTGCGCTTACTGAATGGTATCTCCAATGGAGTGGTGTTCGTATTAGCACCCGCGTTAGTGCTGGAGTGGCTCGTCGCCAACAATAAGGCCCACCTTAGCGGGCTAATGTATTTAGGCGTTGGCGTTGGTTTGCTCAGCAGCAATGCTATTGTCGATGCCACCGAAATTTGGCTTACAGGCAATCAACGTTGGTTCCCTGCCGCGCTTATTTCAATGCCATTAGCATTGTGGAGTGCGTGGTACTTATCACATTTATCAAAAGGTACGCCGGCGCAAAGCCGCGACGACAATACCCCACTGTGGGATAGGGCAAGCACCCCGTTATTTCTTGCCTATACCGGTGCAGGCCTCGGCTATATTTTGCCCATGACGTTTTTACCCGCCGTCGCCCATGATTGGAATTTACAGCTCAACCCAAGTGCTTGGCTCCTTGTTGCCATCGCCTCAATTCCATCCACTATTATTTGGAATTCACTCGGCACTCGCCTTGGCGATCGTAATGCGTTAATCATCAATTATGCCGTGCAAGCGGTCGCCGTCGCCGCGATTCTCGTCATGCCTGAAGCAGCACTAGGTTTATGGATATGCGCTATCTTCATGGGCGGTAGCTTCCTTGGTGCAGTATTCCTGACCCAACGCCTCGCAAGAACCCTGCACCCGCATCAAGGACCGCGATTAAGCGCAGCCTTAATCGCACTCTATGGAGTCGCGCAATTAGTCGGACCAATTTTGGCCGAAGTGGGCATTAATATGGGCGCGACACTGGCGGCAACCTTTATTTGGGGCTTAGGCGCTTGTATCTGGGGAATGGTTTTGATGTTCTGGGTGCCAACCCAGCGGACACACTAGTCCGCACTCTATTTCTTAAACGGTATCCTTATATAAATCAGCCTTTAAGCTTCGTTTAAGTAAGTGCCCGTTATTCTGCAAACCTACAGCAGAATTACTGGAGCGCGCATTGTGAACAATCCCATAGCAAACAACCCAACCGTTAAAGTTTGGGACCCTTTGGTCCGTATCTTTCACTGGTCGCTGGTTTTCTTTTTCTTTCTCGCGTATTTCACCGAAGACGATTTTGAAACCATTCACACTTGGTCTGGTTATACCGTGGCAGCTCTGATCGGCTTCCGTATTGTTTGGGGGCTAATCGGCACTCATCATGCGCGGTTCGGCGATTTCGTTGCGTCGCCAAGTACCATTTGGCGCTATGTCGTTGCTATCCCCGCAGGTAAAGCAAAACGCTACATCGGTCATAACCCTGCCGGTGGCGCTATGGTCATCGCCCTGATTCTGTCCTTGGCGGGCACGACCCTTTTTGGCATGGCGCTGTACGGAGCCGATGAACAAGCAGGGCCGTTAGCAGGCACTTGGATCGCAACATTCGACGAACACACGCTGAAAGAAATCCATGAATTCTTCGCCAACTTCACCTTAGCCTTGGTCGGCTTACACATTGCAGGTGTGATTTTTAGTAGCTTTCATCATCGCGAAAACTTGCCCCGCTCTATGGTGACTGGCCGCAAAGAATCCCGCGCTGATGATGTAAATACCTCACGTAAAAACAGCTGAGACAAACCTAATGAAATCCATCACTCAGATCATTGCACTCGTCGGGCTAATGCTTAGCCCACTCGCAAGTCATTACGTACTAGCGGATGCGACAACGCAATTACAAACACTCGCGGCAACGGGTTCAGGCCCCTTCAGTGCCAGCGCTGGAGAAGCATTTTGGAATCAATCCTTTTCCAATGGTGGCGAACAGCGCAGTTGCACCACGTGCCACGGCAAAGACCCTGCACAATCAGGCAAACACCAAAACACAGGCCGAAGCATTGCTCCTATGGCGGTGAGTGCGAACCCAGAACGCTTCGCTGATCGCGCCAAAACCGAAAAGTGGTTCTTACGCAACTGCAAATGGACACTAGGACGAGAATGCACTGCCCAAGAAAAAGGCGATGTCATCACTTGGCTAAATCAGTATTAATCGAGAGAGAACAATGAAACCAATACTTAACACTCTGCGCTATACCACCGGTATCTTGATGCTCGGCGGTGCTTTAACCCTAGGGCTGTATGGACTCAGTTCAATCAATAATCTTTCGTTTGCGGATGAAGACGATGATGACCACGAACGCAGTAATCGCTACAGCGAAACAAGCGAGAAAAGTTATAACCAAGAGGGCAGTTACAAAAAGGAGAGAAGCAGTAAAAATATAGAACCGACGCCAACGCCAGGTACGACGACTGCTGACGCCACAGCTTATAAAGCGGAATGCGGCAGCTGTCACATTGCCTACCCAGCACACTTCCTCCCAGCTCGTAGTTGGCACGCCATTATGACAACGCTAGATGATCACTATGGCGACGATGCCACCGTGAGTGATGCAGCCCAGGCAAACATTTTGGCGTATCTCAGCGCCCACAGCGCCAGCAATCACAGCCGCATGATGGCCAGTATTCGCGACAGTGTAACTCCCATGCGTATTACAGAACTGCCATACTACAAGCGCAAACACCGCGAAGTACCAGAGCGTTTAGTACAAGGTAACCCAGAAGTCAGATCGTTCAGTCAGTGTGATAGCTGCCACAAAAACGCCGCAAAAGGAAAATTCGATGAAGACAACGTGGTTATTCCTGGCTATGGCCGTTGGGACGATTAATCCCGCATTTGCAGAAAAGCACCCAAACGCGGCACAGGTCAGGGCATGGGTAGAGCAGGGTGAGATACTATCACTTGAATCTATCCTGCAACTTACCCCGCTCGGTGGCGAACTTCTGGATGCCGAAGTCGAATGGGAAAAAGGCATGCTAACGTACGAGTTAAAGTGGCTGGATGCACAAGGACAAAGGCACGAAGCTTATGTCGATGCGCGTACCGGAAAAGTTATCAAAGTTGAGTCCGAGAACGATTGAGGCCAGCCAAACGTGAAGCTCCTGCTAATTGAAGATGACACACAACTGACCGATTCCTTGCAGCCCATACTGCGCCATGCAGGCTATGCCGTCGAGATTGCTCACGACGGCATAGAAGGTGAATTTATGGGCAACGAACTGCAACCAGACCTCATCGTCTTGGACCTTGGCCTGCCTAAAAGAGGAGGTTTGGAAGTACTTACAAACTGGCGAGCGTCAGGAAATAAAACGCCGGTTCTAATTTTAACTGCCCGGGATTCTTGGCACGAACGTGTGCAAGGGCTAAAAGCTGGTGCCGATGATTACCTCGGCAAACCCTTTCACAGTCAAGAATTACTAGCGCGCTTAGAAGCCATCAATCGTCGCCAAGTCGGTCAAGCCAGCAATCAACTGAGTTGGTGTGGAGTGAGTTTAGATTCCGAACGTCAACACGCAACCACCAACGATGGCCGTGTTATCGAACTCACCGGTATTGAGTTTCGTTTGCTACGCTACTTGATGCTGCATCCCAATGACGTGCACTCGAAAACCCGCCTAAGCGAACATGTCTACGAAGAAGACCAGTTAAAAGACAGCAACGTGATGGAGGTTTACATCAATCGGCTGCGCCAATATTTTGGTAAAGACTTTATCGAAACCCGGCGCGGCCAAGGCTATCAGCTAGCACCTGAGTTAACGCCATGATTTCGTTACAGCAGCAGCTAAGACGCCAATGGCTGATCACTATTTTGCTCATCATGCTGCCGCTACTGTTATTAGCCGATTTTGGCGTGCGTCAGCTCGTCACCGATACCGTCATGAGCCGCTTACAGCATGATGCCGACAGTCTTATCGCGGCATTAAGCCACAATGAGAATGGAGAATGGCAACTCGACGACAGCCATCTCGGTACCTTGTATCAACGCGTGTATTCCGGCCACTATTTTGCCATTCGCGATGAGCACGGCACGGACTTGCGTAGCCGCTCGCTCTGGGACAAACAAGCGCCCGTTATTACCCTCACTTTTGGTGAACAACAAAAGTGGCAACAACTTGGTATTCAAGGCGATCAGCTCGCCGAACAATGGCTCAACTGGGCCAAAGGTGTGAGGGTACAAAATCACGATTTCACTGTCTGGGTAGCCGAAGATATCACCCCGCTCAAAAGCGAGCTTAATCGCTATCGCCTTGCCGCCATCGCTCTACTGGCGATTGCCTTAGTGACTTTAATGCTGATTCAACGTTATCAATTAAGCCGAGCCTTTGCGCGTCTAGAGCCATTGAAACAGCAACTACGCGAGCTGCGCTTTGGTGAAAGAGATGACTTAAACGCCGCTTCTGGATTGTACCCACAGGAGGTACAACCACTGGCCGAAGAAATCGACCGCTTGCTCAGCCTGCTACAGCAACGCGTAGGTCGTTCGCGCAATGCCTTGGGTAATCTTGCCCACGAAATGAAGCGACCACTGCAACAACTGCAACTTCTGGCCGAACAACTGGATGCTTCGCATCAAATCGAGCAACGCGACGCACTATCACGCCTAAGTCGATTAGTAGAGCGCGAGCTAAAACGTGCGCGTATTGTTGGAATGTCATCCCCCGGACGCCAGCTCAAACTGGCCGAAGATCTACCACCATTGCTGCAAATACTTGGGCAACTGTATCCACAGGCACGAATACATGCGGCCTACGACCAAGATGCCGTGCTACCGCAAGATCATGACGACCTACTCGAACTACTCGGCAATTTACTCGACAACGCCTGCAAATACGCCGGTGGAGAGATCCAGCTCAGTATCGAAGCGTATCAACACCAGGACGACCAAGCCGGTTGGCAAATACAAGTACGCGACCAAGGGCCGGGCATTGAACCGAATCAATGTAAGCACTTACTACAGCGCGGAATCCGTCTGGACGAGCACAGCGCTCAAGGCGATGGGCTTGGTTTAGCCATCGTCAGCGATATCGTCGACAGTTATCACGGCAGCCTTGAGCTTGCTGCAAACCGGCCGCATGGGCTTAGCGTCGTTGTGACATTACCCACCGCAACCGGTCGCTGATCGCTGTCGGTTAGAAATACCCCTCACGCTTTTTCTTTTCCATAGAGCCCGCTTGGTCAGCATCCAATAGCCGCCCCTGACGTTCACTGGTGCGTGCGGTCAACATTTCAGCAACAATGCCTTCAAGCGTTGTCGCACGACTTTCCACTGCGCCGGTTTGTGGATAACAACCCAAGGTGCGGAAGCGAATCCAGCGCATTTGCAAAGATTCCAGCTCCTTAGGCGATAAATACGGACGCATGCGTTCATCATCTAGAGCAAGAATTTGACCGCTATCGTCATCGACCCAACTGAGGCGTTCCGCAGCAAAATAGAGAGGTACTATGTCGATCTTCTCCTTGAGGATATACAACCAGATATCCAGCTCAGTCCAGTTCGAGAGCGGGAATACGCGCACCGACTCGCCTTTTTTGATCTTACTGTTGTAGATCGACCAAAGCTCGGGGCGCTGCGCTTTCGGGTCCCAGACATGATTAGCACTGCGTACCGAGAACACACGCTCTTTGGCACGCGATTTTTCCTCATCGCGCCGGGCACCGCCCAACGCCGCATCAAAACCGTAATGGTCCACTGCCTGTTTCAACGCTGCCGTTTTCATTTGATCGTTGTACTTTACCGAGCCAGATTCAATCGGATGAACACCCTCCGCTAACGCCGCCTCATTAATATGAACATGCACCTGCAAATCATGCTCTGCCGCTAGTCGATCACGGAAGCGTGCCATTTCGGCAAACTCCCACGTGGTATCAATATGCAGCAACGGGAAGGGCACTCGACCGGGATAAAATGCCTTACGCGCCAGATGCAGCATCACGGTAGAGTCTTTACCAATGGAATAGAACATACAGGGGTTATCAAACGCGGCTGCGACCTCACGAATAATGTGAATGGCTTCTGCTTCAAGCCACTGCAAATGCGTCATGCGTCTCTCAATAACATCAAGCATTCCGAACCTCCTGCCAGCCGCTGGCTGTGTATTGTTTGCTGACACCCTCATCGGTCAGATGGAAAATATAAAGCCACTGGTTGTCGACTAACTGCCGTACGTTGTCATGCTGACTAATGATGCTCGCGATGGCCTCTTGCGGAGCCTGAATATAAACACTCAAGCGTAAGGGTTCGTGCACCCACTGCTGTCCATCGTGCAGTGACTGCTGCGAAAGACCAATGCGCAAGTCACCGCCATTGCCTTCAAAAACACCAAGATTGCCACCCACGACGTTGTGCAGCACCTTGTTGCCACTGCCAAATTTCAGTGGATCGGTAACCGAGGCGTTGTATTGCATATTAATCCAATGGGTAACGATCATAGGCGCGGTCATAATTTGCTCCAGTACGGCGAAGCCTTCATCGTCTTTGCTGTCATAGTCGTGCAAGAAGGCACGACCATCAAAGTTCAGACCACGAGTACGCTGACGCGGTGCCACGATAAAGGCACTATTACCTGCTAGCCCCCACTCAGGGCGAACTTCCGACCAATCGAGCGCGCGACGCTGGATCGCCGCATCCAGTTTTTCTGGCTGATTAAAGAAGGCCTCATCGGCCAAACCTAAACCAACAGCACGCTCGCGCTGCGCTAACACAGTCGCATCCTTGAGCCATTGCGTAGCAAGCTCCGATACTTGGCCAAAACATTGGATATGATCCGTTGTGGTGTTGTGCAACGCAGCGATAAAACGAGTACTCGTCGGAATAACCCAGCCACGGTCGGCCAATGCGGCGCGTACACCTTGGTTATTCAACAACTGGGCAAGAACCTGCACGTTCACCGCTCCGGTCTGGCCTCCACAAGCACCGCAATCCAACCCTGCGGCATGAGGATTGTTGGTGGTATGACTACCATGACCAACGAGCAACACCTCGGACGCGAACCGTTTGATGCTCATGGCTTTCAGAATGCCTTCGACCAAATCCGTTTTTTCCACCAGAGTTAAGCTCGGCTCACCCTTCCACAAGGTCCACTCTCCAGTCACCGGCATATCATTCACCGGATGCGCCTCGGCACTGAGGCCAAAGGTCTTACGCAGCAATTTCGCGACGTAACTCAAGCCCGCGGCTTCAACCATGCTGAATGACGTCACCGCCCCACGGCTAAAGTCAGACCACGCCGCATTGCTCTCTTGCTGCGCTCGACGACTTACCGCTAATGATTGCGCCTTAAAACCGCCCTCACTCGCGCGTAAACCCGCCGCCAATAAACCCGGAAGTTGTGGCCGATTAAGATCAGTACCAACGGGGGTGTAGGCTAAAGGGATGCCAAAAAAACCAGCAAAACCGAATGTCTGAATCTTGCTACTCTGCGCTTCGAATGCACGACGCATCACCTCGGAGCGCACATCAATGCAAAACACCGCCTGCAATTTAGGTTGTGGCGAGGCTGCTAACGGTTTTTGCAGAAGGATCTGCTGTTCCTCGCGCTGGCGCGCCAATTCTGCCGCCCGCTGCCATATCCACAAAGGTTTCTGTAACTGCTGCTGTGATTCGATCAGTGAATTAATTTGTGGAAGCTGGCCGTACCACTGCTGTTGCAGCAGTTGCGATGCCTGTTGATGCCGCCATTGCCAGTGACGCCAAAGCGCTAATTCCCAGCCCAACCGGATTGCAATGAGCTGCGGCAACGCATCCTCGCTACTTCCGTCCAAACGAGCCTGCCAACGCTCAAAAGCTAACCACGATGCCCAACCATTGATGTCGAGTAGCAACGCATGGGTATAGGCTTCGATCTGCGCGGGTGTCGAAAAACCAAGCTCCTCCAAAGCAATCAAAATCAACGCTTGAGGGTCATCTGGCAACTCGCGAAATGCCTTCGTCAAACCCGGCTCCCCCATCAGAATGGCAATACCTTGATCAACGCGGATCTGCCTTACCCAACTCAGGTATAAATTGTTGTGCGATTCATGACCTTGTTGCTGACAAAAGGCCGCACAGAACTGACTAATTTGATGAGTAATTTCATCTCGCCAAGCCATCTTATGCTGGCTATCGCGGGTACTATCGAGCCAGTCGGATACGTTGTGCCAATGCGCTTGCTTGTTTGAGTGATTCAACGCCCGCAATAAAGCATTAATATCTTCAGGCCCGTTAGCCTCAGCCGCGGCAGCCAGCAAATCGACCTCACGAATCTGGCTGCGCTGCCATAAACGCGCATAGTACTCTGCTGGCATCAGACAACGGATACGGCCCAGCGCTTCAAGCCGAGCGGCTACAGCAGGGAATGGCTGATCGCGCATCTCCCAAAGAGGATTCACTGCAATCAACTGATCAAGCGGCCATGTTGGCGCAACACGCTGTCCTGCCGCGTTCGCCGCAGCCAAACGCGCCGCATATTCTGTAGAAACCGTCTGTGTTTTCATGACAATTGCTCCGTACGACCCTTAGCCGCCAGTAGTTGTTGTGCTAATTGTTCAGAATTTTGCGTTGGTGCCATTTTAGGATTGGCGCGCACAGGTAAACGTGTAGGCCACAAGCGTAAGGTGACGCGGGTAAACCATTCATCCAAATAGAAGCCAGCGAACAAGGCGACCGACAACCGCTGCACCGACGGCCAATGCGAACGCCAACGCAGCAGCCACCAAAGTACAAACAAGACTAAGAACAACCCGGTTGCCCAAAGATCGGCAACGTTTAAAAATTCAGGTCGTAAGGCTGCACTCAAATTGCCAACCAAGGGCTGCATGACCACTTTAAGAAGGCTATACGCCAGCACTAACACAATGGCCAGAATGAGTGACCTGAACCAAACAGCGGAAAAGATCGATCCCTGACCGCTCTGTGCCAGAAATGCCGTCAACGCCAGAGCCAAGAGTAACCAGCTGCTGAGTAACTGAGAGGCAGGGTGTAAAAATGCGGACAACCACCAAGCACCAGCGATGATGCCAATAGCCGGCATCACCACCACAAACCACTGGCGTAACCCTGGCGGCGGTGAAACAAGTAACGATTGCTGAATATGTTGCTGCACGGCCGAGCCGGAACTGAGAAATGCCCAAGCCTTATATGCCGAATGAGCGAGTAGATGCAGTAACGCTAGCTCCACCAAACCCAGTGCACACTCAAGTAGCATCAGTCCCATTTGCGCACTCGTCGACCAAGCCAGCCGTACTTTGACACTGATACGGGTGGTCATAATCAAGGCCGCTAATACTGTGGTTAAACCTGCAACGACCAGCACTAACCACTGCGCCGCAGCCACCTGTAAAAACAGAGGAGCAAAAAGAATTAACAAGAAACCACCTAAGTTGATCACCCCAGCATGTAGCAAGGCAGATACTGGGGTAGGCGCTTCCACGACTTGAATCAACCAGCCATGAACCGGTAACTGAGCGCACTTAATCAGAGCGGTTAGGGCAATCAGTACAGCGGCGATCTGCTCGCTCAAACTGAGTTGAGCCGGAGCCTGATACGCTGCCAAAATCGTATCGATATGAGCACTACCATGCTGTTGCCAGAGCAAATAAAAAGCGGTTAACAACGAGGCTTCTGCCACTCGCGCCAGTAAGAATTTTTTATGCGCCGCCAACGCTGCTCGAGGGCGATCGGGGTAAAACATCAATAGCTGATGTAAGGCTAGGCTTATTGCAATCCAGCCCAATGCAAAAAGTAAAAGATGATTACTGATAAATACCAGCGCAACCGCCGCGAGTGTGAGCAACAGCCAGCGTAGATAACGGCCAAAGCCGGGCTCTGCGGCAAGATAGCGGTACGAGAATTTAACCACCACCAGAGCCATTACACTTAACAGCACCAGTAAGGTTAGCCGCAGAGGAGAATCACTGAACCAATGCAGATCCGCGTCAGGAAGCATAAAGGATGAGGCAACAGCGGTGAGTGTGAATACGGCAACGAGTTGCACCGCACGCCAAGCAAGACGCCAACGCTGGTGATCGTTTAAAGCAAAGCGCCGGGTCTGCAAACCGGCAGGCATGGCGGCCAATATCAGTGTTAGCGGGATCGCCGCCAACACCGTGGCCATCAGCAGAGAGGAAATACTCATGGTACGCAACCTCTGGTTATGGGATTAGGTGTGCGTTCAGTATCTCTGCGCTGGTCATTGCAAGTAAAATAGATATAAACTCATAGATCATTCACTTTTTGAGAACGATTGAGTGAGCCGCCTAAATTATCATCATCTTCATTACTTCTGGCGCGTCGCCACCCTAGGCAACCTGACGGAAGCCGCGCGCCAGCTGCATGTGTCGCAGTCGGCACTGTCTGCGCAAATCCGCGCGTTAGAAGAGAGTATGGAAACGAAGTTGTTTGAACGTAGCGGTCGCCGACTAGTGCTGACCGCCACAGGGCAGCGAGTGCTAGGCTATGCCAACGACATTTTTAGCCGCGGTGAAGAACTCGAATCATTACTGCGCCATGGCGTAGAACCGGAATATCAGCAGCTGCGTATTGGTGTGTTATCTACTATGTCGCGTAACTTCATCGAGGGATTTATAGCGCCCTTAATCAATCAACCTAAAGTTCGCTTTAGTCTGCATGCGCGCGGCATGGCCAACTTGTTGAATGGCTTGGCGAATCATCAATTTGATCTAATTCTTACCAACAGCAACGTTACTGCTGATGATCAGGATACGCTTTGGCAGAGCCAATTATTGGCTCGCCAACCACTCGCCGTGGTTGGGCCTAAAGGACAAAAGCCGACGACTAGCTTTCCGCAAGGTTATGCGGGAAAGCGCTGGGTACTACCGACCACGCGAACGGAATTACGTACCGCTTTCGATGGTTTTTGTAGCCGCTGGAATTACGAACCTGATGTACAAGCAGAAGCCGATGACATGGCCATGTTGCGTCTGCTGGCACGAGACACAGGCGCATTGACGGTACTGCCGCCGGTGGTGGTAAAAGATGAAATAGCCCGAGGCACATTACAAGAATTTATGACCCTGCCAAATGTGTACGAAAGCTTTTATGCGGTAACCGTTAAGCGCCAATTTGTATCGCCGGTGCTAACTGAATTACTCGCACAGCATAGCGGTTAATAGACAATATTCGTTGCTATTAACAACCGCGCGTCACGACAAACTCATCGTCATCGAGGTTCTTTTGCGCAAACGTCAGCTGATAATTCACCTGATGCAAAATATCCGCGCTCGAACGCCGTAATTGCATGCGCGCCAATAACTCAGTAAAAAGTAAATCTTCGACATAAGCCGCGTTGGTTTTCACCTCAGCCACAACCGCGTCATCCATTTGCTGAAGAAGACTATTCACAATCTGCTGTTCACCACTCATGACATTGCCCTAACACAACGAATTAGCTTCCATTGTGCAACAGACAAAAAAAACGGGCTTGATTCGCATCAAGCCCGTTGGGTGTTGTTTGTGCCTAACTAGCAGCAAAAAAAGATTAAAATTTCGCGTAACGAGCTTAAATCATCCCTTACGATAAATCCGCTGTAGGCCGAGCTCTAAACCAAACAACTTAAACACCTGATTGAGAGAATTGACCGTTGGGTTGCCTTCGTCCATTTCAATGGCTGCCAAAGTGCGGCGTGATACGCCACATAACTTCGCAAATTCATGCTGATTTAAACGCGCAATATGTTTGCGTAAAATACGGGTAGCACCACCCAACGTTAACTGGCCCGACGCGACAGATTGCTCGACCAAAGCCAACAACTCAGCTCGTGACATGTGCGCCAGCTCGTTATCTGGAATATCGGTTATCCCGCTCATGGTAACAGCCCCCATGTTTTTAGGCGTTCCTCTGTGCCAGGTAAATTTAAACTAGCCACGTGATGATTTAATACTTCATCCGGAACGCCACACTCCTCCGCTAAACGTTTTAACGAGGCCAATTTTTTGGCAAAATCACAAAGACCACTCCACAAAGCGTCGCAATTAACTTGGGCTGCGGCACTGGCTTCCGCACAAATTCCTCGCCAATCATAGCGTCCGCCCAGTTCATTCTCATTGCTCCAACGGCTGGTGCGAGTAATGCCAGAGTCATCCAATACCATTGGTGCCAAATCGTAAATAGGCGCCAACTCAATTTCACCTTCCCAGCGAATAATTGAGGTATTACGGCCATGGTTATCGCTATTTCCCAATACGATATTGAGAAGATCGCGGCGTAAATATTCAACAACCATTTCCTCAACATCATCTTCTTGGCCAGCATCTCGCCAATCATCCGCAAGCTGTTTTAAATAAACGCCATGCGACACGGTTGCGCCCGGCTCTGTGTTACCAACCAGCGAGTAGAGTGATTCAATGGCGCAGCGATACATACCGTCTACACCTTTCAATCTGTCGAAGCGAGGCAACCAAAGGCTAGGAGTCGTGATGCGCTTTTCTTCATCGGCACCAAAATAACTCACGTTTGCTGATTCAGATTGATTGGTTTCATATTGGGCGTAACCCACAACATTTAACCCCAGTCGTTTAGCTAGCCGATAATACGCAGCCTCAGTTTCTAGCACTAAAATATCCGAGGCTAAAGGGCGACCTTGGCTCGAATTTTGACGCGGGAATTTAACCAGAAAAAATTCGTTGGCATCGCTATCAGGTAAAGAAGCTTCGGGATAGTACAGTCCATCTTGCCCAGAAATTAGCTGAAACTTAGGTGCGTCACCGCCAGCCCCCGATGCCCCACCGACGGCGGCACCATGTTCACGGGCGTAGTCTAGAAAATGGGTGTCACGGGAAAGGACATCCGCCATAGCAAAACCCAATGGCGCTATATCGCTATCTGAGCAACTCTCTTTGACTCGCATATTGCCGATAGGCGAACGTGAACCCAGCCGTAACAAATGCAGATCCTGCTGCGCACCATCCATAAGATTTTCGCGCTGCAACCAATAGCGGCGGCCAGCACCCATTGGCATAACATCAAACAAAAAGGCCGGCCAGATATCGCATTCATGCGGGAAAAAGTCTATGGGATAACGCATGCTGACACGCGCCGCTAAATTGCTTTGGTGTTTTGCTACATATGAAGCGCTGTATTCTAGGCTGACACGCCCGTGACGGCCTTTATCTGGCTCATGAAACGTCAACACGCAAGCATCCAGCCACTGACCATCAAGATAAGTCTGAAGTGTTAAGGTTTCCATCGGCTCACTCGATAATGCATTTTAATGCACTATTATTGCTCTCAGTTCGAAATAAGTGCAATAAAAAGCACTAAATCCTCTAAATATTGAATCTAAGTGCAATTTACTACACTTTAGCGACAGCATTCTTAATACACAAGAGCACATAAGCTAGGATAAAAATCGGGCTTGATTCGCATCAAGCCCGTTGGGTGTTGTTTGTGCCTAACTAGCAGCAAAAAAGATTAAGCACTCATCTTGGTCGCCATATTGCGTTTTTTCAGATGAATCAAAATCTGGCTAATCGCAGCAGGGGTGATACCGGACAAACGCGAAGCAACGCCCAGTGTTTCTGGCTGCAAGGTGCGCAGTTTTTGCTTCACTTCGTTCGATAAGCCACCGATGGCATCGTAATCCAAATCAACCGGCAATTTAGTACTTTCATAGCGACGCGATTGTTCGATTTCTTCTAGCTGGCGTGCAATATAACCATCGTACTTGGCTTGAATTTCGACCTGCTCGGCCACTTGTGGGTCAGCCACTGGCTCGCCTTTAAACTGCGCGACTTTGGCGTAATCCAAACCCGGGCGCTTGAGCAAATCGTGCAGGCTATATTCGTGATTAATCGCAGCTTCGCCCATGTCTAATAGCGTTGCGGCTTCTGGGGTATTCGGTTGCACCCAAGTCGTTTTAAGACGCGTCACTTCTTGCTCAATGGCTTCGCGCTTAGACGAAAATGCGGCCCAGCGTTCGTCATCAACTAAACCTAAATCACGACCCACTTCGGTTAAGCGCAAATCAGCATTGTCTTCACGCAATACCAAACGGTATTCCGCACGGCTGGTGAACATGCGGTACGGCTCTTTGGTGCCCATAGTGATGAGATCGTCGACCAACACACCGATATAGGATTGATCGCGGCGCGGTACCCAAGCGTCTTTTTCTAACGCGCGCATAGCGGCATTCACACCGGCCAAAAGGCCTTGCGCACCAGCTTCTTCATAGCCTGTCGTACCGTTGATCTGGCCAGCAAAGAACAAGTTATTCACAAACTTGGTTTCGAGGCTGTGCTTCAAATCTTGCGGATCAAAATAATCGTATTCGATGGCATAACCCGGACGCGTGATGTGCGCGTTCTCAAAGCCGACCATGCTGTGAATAAGATCCAACTGCACATCAAACGGCAAGCTGGTTGAGATGCCATTGGGGTACAGCTCGTTGCTATTTAAACCTTCTGGCTCCACAAAAATCTGGTGGCTGGTTTTATCAGCAAAGCGCGTAACTTTATCTTCAATCGACGGACAATAACGCGGGCCAATACCTTCAATCACACCGGCATACATAGGCGAGCGATCAAGGTTATTGCGAATAATCTCGTGAGTACGCTCGTTGGTGTGGGTGACATAACAGCTAATTTGTTCTGGGTGCTGAGAGACCGAGCCCATAAACGACATCACAGGCAGCGGTGTATCGCCCGCTTGCTCTTGCATCACCGAAAAATCAACGCTGCGACGATCAATACGCGCTGGTGTTCCGGTTTTTAAACGGCCAACGTTAAAGGGCATTTCGCGCAAGCGCTTAGATAGAGCATTCGATGGCGGATCACCGGCACGACCACCGCTGTGGTTTTCCATACCAATGTGGATAAGTCCGCCCAAAAACGTACCAGCGGTTAACACCACGCTGGTCGCATGGATGCGCATATTGGTATTGGTGACGACACCGCAAACCGTGCTGCCCACGCCATCACCTTGCACGATTAGATCGTCGCAAGCGGCTTGGAAAATATCGAGATTGGGCTGGTTTTCAACAATATTGCGGATCGCAGAACGATACAAAGCACGGTCGGCTTGAGCGCGTGTAGCGCGTACAGCAGGGCCTTTGCGGCTATTCAAAATACGGAATTGAATACCGGCCAAGTCGGTTGCTCGCGCCATTGCACCGCCAAGGGCGTCGATTTCTTTCACCAAATGGCTCTTACCGATACCACCAATCGCTGGATTACAGGACATCACACCGACCGTATCGGTGTTATGCGTGAGTAATAGGGTCTTACAGCCAGTACGGGCCGCTGCTAATGCAGCCTCAGTACCAGCATGACCACCACCAATCACAATGACGTCATAGCGAACGGGATAATCCACAAGCCACCTCAATATTCGTTCGTGCAGAAAAGGGCGCGCATTATAACAGCGCTGTAGAAAAACCCCATAGCATTTGGACAGTTTTTGATCAGAAGAATTATTAACACGATCAAATGAACAAAAGCGAGGTGTGAATACTAGTTATCCACATTGTGAGTAATCTAGCTGAAACCTTTTAATTTCAAGGCGTTATGGCTGTTGATAAACCTGTTCACTAATGTGGACAAGTATTATCACGCCAACTCATACAAAAGTTATTCCATCACAAATAACACTTTAGTCTTAGGTTTTTCCCCACTAATCAACAGACTTACCCACAGCTAAATGGTCGTGTCTGTCGTTGTATCAGTGGTGGTATCCGTTGTTGTGTCGGTTGTCGTATCTGTCGGTGTATCCGTCGCGGCTGGGGTGAAGCTCATAAAGAGCAGCTCATCACTTTTACGAATAAAAAACTCTAGGTCACCATCAACGTTAACGGCTGCATACCCAGGTGCATTAACCACGTTAAATTCAGAGCAATTTTTGCGTTCTGTCATTTCCACCTGATACAGCGTCTGATTTTTATCTAATAGCCGAATTGCCCCGTTAAATGTACAGCCGGAGGCATCGGTGCTAATGCCTTTAAACGTAACGCGATCCGAAAGCGCGGTTAGATAAAGCTCATACCCTGTGGATAACCACTGCCCATCAATCGCGTTAAGCGCGGAATTATTCTCCCAAGTACCATCATTGGTTAACGAGAAGCTGCCGCCAACCGTAGATGTTTCGTAATCTCCTACCAAAGTGTCATTTTCAGCGCTGCTGCTAAACAACAAGCCACTTAATAAATAGTCCTCGGCTAAACCACCGGCAACGTATTGTTCTGCACTGGTATCCGCATCAATAAAGTCATAACCCTCAAGTGTGATATCCGCGAGCTTGGTTTTATCATCGAGATCGACCGTACCGTAATAGCCCGTAGCCTCATCAAAAGCGAACACATTTCCGTTATAAATCAATACTCTAAGCGTTCCTGCTTGATCAAATTGGCCATCCCATAAACCATTGAGCAGCAAGGTAGGATCATCCACAACCTCACCTTGCTCGTTAACGATGTCCTTCGGCGCTTCTTCGGCGATGCATCCAACCAACAAGACCGCCATTAACCCTAAAAATAGACTTCGCACAGTAGAGCTCCCAACAAAACATAAAAACGAATTAACCTATAGCTTAGTTAACGGCAGGCTTTTCGTTGGCTTTAGTCATGACACTTGTGTGAAAAATCAGACCAACTTAGGTCAGTGACGCAAAAAGCAGTCTGCCAATTCAGACGTTTACCGTTAATTAGCACTCAGGCATTGCACTTCTAACGCTTGGTAGACTTGAATGTGTTCTCACAGGGAGGAATCGTTATGTCAGAAACTCGCACGCACCTAAAAGCACTCGCCACCGATCAAATACGCCATGCCAACTTAGCCGCCGCTAGCTTTCGTGAGCTAGGAAAAGCAGCAGGCATTAAATCCAGCTCAGTGCATTATCACTTTCAAAGCCGCGATAAGTTACTCACAGAGCTACTGCAAGATTACGATACCGACTTTTTTGATCGCCTCGATCTTATGACCGAAGGCATGACCAAGCCGCGCCAGCGTTTACTTGCGCTGTTCAGCATTTTTGAAGACTCTCATAAACACCAGTTACAGTGTATGAGCTTGGCTTACGCTGCGTCTCAGCACGAACTTAGCCCTGCCAGTTTAGAGGCCGTCGATCACTTTTTAAGCCGCTTAGAAGAATGGGTGACCGATACACTCGCGAATGCACGTTTATTACCTATGCCACGCGAGCAACTTGCGCGTGTTTTAGTCAGCAGCCTTGAAGGCTCATTACTGTTTGATCGCCTTCACAGCGAACCAAGACATTTGCAGGCCACCAAAGATTGGATCTGTACCTTATCCAGTTTGTAAGCTGTCATTAAGTCAAATCAGGCCTATTCCTCGTGTGTATAGGCCTGCAAGCACCTGCCAGATACTCATATTGTGATTTTCAGTCACACTTTGTCCTTAGTTAACCTGTCACATTCAACCTGCCGGTTCTATCGTTGTTTAAACACTTATAAGAAGTAGGCAAGGTTATGAAAAAGTCAGCAAGAGAAATCAGCGCTGAAGTTACTTTTCCAGGTCGTAAAATGGACTTTGGCTTTGAATTTAAAGATCTTCCGCGTTATTGGAATGATAACGACCCCTTCAAAACTCATTTTATGAATGCTTTGTCGTGCCTATTTTTAGAAGGTGAGCGTATGTTCATCGACGCCGTGCGCGATCATCAGCATTTAATTACCGACCCGCGCCTGCAAGAGCAGATCAAAAGCTTCATTAAACAAGAAGCTATTCATGGCAACGAGCACCATCAGTTCAGCAAATATCTCGATAGCTTAGGCTATCCGGCCACGAAGGTAGAAGCCTTCGAACGCAAAGAAAAAGTGTGGATGAAAAAGTGGATGCCAGCACGTCGCCGCTTAGCGATTACCTGCGCGGTAGAACACTTTACCGCTATTCTTGCTCATCAAGTGCTTACCAATCCAGAAGCAACAGAAGGCATGGATCCACGCTTTAAAGAAATGTGGCTATGGCATGCCATTGAAGAAACTGAACATAAAGCCGTCTGTTTTGATGCGTATGAAGCCACCGGTGGTAAATACTTTATGCGCGTATTCGCTATGTTCAACGTCACTTGGATGTTTTTACTGCGTGCGACCATCGTACAGTGCATTTTCTTATGGAAAGATGGAAAATTATTCAGCCCATCGGTGTGGAAATCAGGCTTTAGTTTTTATTGGAAAAAACCGGGCTTAATCCGTAGCGTTTGGAATGACTACAAAGACTACTATCGTCGTGACTTTCATCCGTGGGATCACGACAATCGTGAAGAGCTTGGTAAATGGCAAGCAGGGCACGAGAATTATAAAGTGGTTTAATTAAATTTAATTAGTGAAAGGCCGTAACTGCATACATACAGTTACGGCTTTTTTCTTTTTCAGTATAAATTCTCTCGTCAATTAGCAATCTAAAGCCTCGCATCTGAAAGAACTCTAAATGTAACCTGATTATTCAATGCTACTGAAATTAGCTCATGAAAATCGCTTTCATATTGCTCAAGCTCATTCGTTACATTAACAAATGCAATTTCAAAAAAGTTAGAATCCGCAAACTCGCCGTAAAGACACGTTCTCATATGCAGATATCCTTCACTAAAAACTCTTGCTTTATCCGATTCAGGATCTTCCTTCCAAGCAACATAAGACTCCGCCAGCTCAAAACCTTTATCAGTCAGATACTCAATAAGTAGACCTAAAGCTACGTCTTCCATATCGCAGGCTTGTGGGCCGTAACCTGTTACAACCGGATAAAAATAATGCATGAATCACCTCCTATTTCCGAAGGATTCAGTGTTGCATTTCAGAACGTTGGACTCTACGGACTATAAGTCACATGTATAAAAAACAGTAAGTACTTTACATCGTCTGAAAGAATATATACTGTATTTCCATACAGTGTATAGAGGTTTAAATATGGAAGTTAAACAAACCGAATCCGTACTTGAGAATACAATGGCATTCGATCACGGCGTAACACTACCTAGCAAGTTAACACTTGTATCTGTGATTCGCTATCGTGCTGCTGTCGCAATTGAGTGGATCAAAGAAGATATCAGGCGTGGCATCCAAGCCGAAACCATCATCACCTTTTCAGAGTTACATAATGCTGTTGATGCCAATATGTACCTGATAGATGAATCGCATCGTTTGCCGAAGGCTGGCTCATTCTATGAATGGTCTGAGCTTAATGTTCAAGGTGTGTGCGATCAATTCAATCGAGTAATGGACCTTGTTAATGATTGGTTGGCGACGCGTCAGCACGTCATGAGCGAATCATTGTATTAGATTATTAGTGGAGGGAAGCTAGGCGACATTTAGTTAACACCTATCCTGGTATTTTTTTCCGTTCGGAATTATGCTGCAGCACAACGAGGAAGTGCCAGTCAGATGAACTCTAAAATAAACATTATTGATCTATTCGCGGGTCCTGGCGGGCTTGGCGAAGGATTTAGCTCCTACATATCAAAAGGTGAAACACCTTTTCGAATCCGGATGTCCGTTGAGAAAGAGCAAAGTGCTCACAAAACCCTGACATTAAGGGCATTCTATCGCTTACTTCGAGCAGAAGGCCGCACTAAACCTTACTTTGACTATGTTGAAGGCCGTATAAGTAAAGACGAGATGATCAAGCAGTGCCCCGAACACTGGGCAGAAGCCACTGCTGAGACAATGGAAGTACCGACTGAACTTGGCAAAGACAATGAACGTATTCACGCACAACTAAAGCAACTTAAAAAAGTTCATAAGAATGAACCATGGGTAGTCATTGGTGGCCCACCGTGCCAAGCATATTCACTAGTAGGTCGAGCTAGAAATAAAGGCAACAGTGACTATGTCGCTGAAGAAGACGCACGCCATTTTCTATACAAAGAATACCTTCAAGTTCTCTCTATTATTGAGCCTGATGTGTTCGTTATGGAAAATGTAAAAGGCATTCTTTCTGCCAAACTAAATGGCGAAAATATTTTTCCAAAAATTCTTACTGATCTAGAAAATCCAAAATACACGATTCAACACAAGAAAAATGGTCGAAATTATACCATCTACTCTTTCGTTCAGAATCAAGAAGAGAATGATCTGCTCGACACTACCTCCGAAAAAACTAGAGATTATGTGATTCGAACTGAAAACTACGGTATACCCCAAACTCGCCACCGTGTAATTTTGTTAGGTATTGCGAGTGATTTAGACAAGATACCTTCTACACTAGAAAAGCAGCCACAAGTCCCTATTGAATCAATTCTGCAAGGTTTACCTCATTTAAGAAGTAAGCTATCCAAAGAAGAAGATACACCTGAAAATTGGAAAAATATTGTAGAGCAAAATTACAACCAGGTTCGAAAAGAGCTCAAGAATAATAAATCTTACGAAGATGTATTAAACGCAATGGGTGAAGCCATCGCGAACCTTCAGTATTCAGCACCAACTAAAAGCAATGAATATCAGAGGCCGGCAATTAGCTCTCAAGCGCCGATAAATTTGCGGCATTGGTTGACAAAAGAAAAACCTAAGAAAGTACTAAACCATGAAGCAAGAGGACACATGAATAGCGATTTAGGTCGTTATCTGTATAGCGCTTGCTGGGCTTTGCCAAACGTAAATGGAAATAAAGCAAAGCCTTTCCCTAAATCAGAAGACTATCCTGAAGTACTCGCACCTGCGCATGCAAATTGGAAAAGTGGAAAATTTGCAGACCGCTTTAGAGTACAACGCCACGGCAGGCCTGCAACGACCGTTACTAGCCATATATCAAAAGATGGACACTACTTTATTCATCCCGATCCTACTCAATGCCGCAGCCTAACGGTCCGAGAAGCAGCGAGGGTTCAGACCTTCCCGGACAATTACTTCTTCGAAGGAAATCGTACAGAGCAGTATGTACAAGTAGGGAATGCAGTACCCCCGTTTCTAGCGGTACAATTGGCGGGAATTGTTGATCAAATATTTCAATAACTAAGATATTATCACCTACAAATTAAAACCTAACTCTCTTATTTTTTTAAGTGCCAACATTGCTACGGTACATTGCTTTTCTGAAGGCATTCTATTTGGCATTGATGCACATATTGCTAGTATACTCATCTCTTTAGGGCTAAGTACCCCTCGTTCGTTGGCCCAAAGCTGGGCGCTTTTCCAAAACAGATTACCAAGCTCATAGACTTTTATTTCAGTTTTAACACCGTCATCTAAAATTACTTCTTTTTTAAAATCCTTAGCATGGTTATTAAAAATATCAACAGTAGTAATTGCACGGGCTTTAGTTTCTGGATAACGAATATCCTTTTCAGATAATATTTTCCAACAAGCCTCTTTTTTCGCCCACTCGCTTATATTTCGTATTCCTAGTGGAGGGGTAGTTATCACTCTCTGAGCCACTTCACCCGCAGCGATTAGTATTAGATTAATCTCCAAAGAAAGCTTCTGATTTTTCCATATTAGATCGAGATCAATTACGTTATTTTTTTGTTTTAAATCAAAAATAACTTTGGCGATCCCATAAGCTACAATGTTTGCTCGGTAACCACCTTCATACCAATCTGAATCGGAAACCATTTTTTCCATTGCTCTAAAGAGAATATTTTTGGCTACTAGTCTTTTAAACCAAAGATCATCAAAGTTAGAACCTTCTTTTCCCCATCGCTTCCCAATATTTTTTGCAAATTCAGAAAAATTCTTTTGAGCTCCTAAACTTACTTTATATGGCAAACATTCAAAGGTGTTTTCATATTTAGCCAAATCAGTTTTTGTAAAAAACTGTGCTCTAGGAAATACCGCATCAAATTTTTTCCTTTCTGCAATAGACCGCCGACCTCGTTCATCTGCAAATTGACCGCGTGCACGCTCATAAAACCACTTAGTTTCACGATAGCCATCTTCTCCAGCCGGTGCTAGTATCTTTCTTGAATATTCTTCAACCTTGATATGAAAAGGATGATTTGCAAAAAAATCAGCTGCATTAACTTTATTCTGGCTGTTTGCATACTCTGATATACGCGGTACTACTTCCTCTGATTTAGTATTTGGAACGACAGTAAGCTTCAACTGAACATGAACCTGTTCCAACTGTTCTGCGGATGATTTCATAACAGCATGTATTGAAGCAGTAGTTTGTCCACCATTAACAATTTGAAAGTTACTCGCACTAACTAATCTTAAACCCGTATCAAATTTCTTTATTTCGATACTATCTGCCGTTACGCTCAAACCATTATTATATGGAAAGAACATATGAGGCTCGTCTCGGATTGTATTTCTGATTCCTTGGTTCACCTTGCCTCGCGCCTGAAGGAAACTTCTTACATTTGCCTCCAAAAGTCGTGGTCCCCATTTTTCATATATAGCAGCTAGTTGGTTTCCTGGTATTACTGCGAGATAACTTTCAAGAGACGCCTCTCCACCAGAAGCTTTCAATAGCGGAATTCCACCTCCAAAATCATTATCAAAATCGATAACAAGATCAGCTCTAGCCTGTCCTTGTTCAACAAACTGCCTTAATCTCTTAAGATCCCACACACTGAGAGTAATTGGCTTGTTATCATAGAGATCTAGGCTTTCTGCATCCGAACGAGCACTATAATTAGCATTCGTTACAATAATTAATTTAACTTTCTCTATTGTTTTCCATCGGGTCGAAATAAGATCTGCCAACCCAAATCCTGCACTTGTCTCTTCAAGACGCTCCAAGAAATCGACTTTAAGGCAAGCCAGCAAAAAATGATAAAGACGATTTTGTAACCGCTCAATATGCCCCTTATTTATTACGCGAATGTCATCACTTAAAGAAAAATCACAAAGAATAAGCGTGAGAACTCCAAAATTATCCGCAGGATCACCGCCGTAACCGTCTATTTGAAGTTGGTGATGTGAATATTTACCCTCAAAATAAGCTCTATTTGATTCTTCTATTTCTCCAGCCTCGGCCAGCAGATCAGCGACTTTCTCAAAAAAAGCATCAGATGTGATCGTCCCAAAAGCATCAGCATCACCTTGGATATCAGCAATCAACTGGTTATGGAACTCTTCAAGATCAGACATTGTTGAAACCTTCCCTGATTGCAAGCATTAGGTCTTTGTTTATTTCAAAAGCGGAACACGCATCAAGTGACAACGAATACCTAACTGCTTCGATACCATATGGAAGAGGAGCTGGTATTCTAGGGAAGCCTTCAACAATCTCATATGACCTGATGCCCTCTAGATGCCAGCGTCTGTTGTCATAGTCATTAAATTGATCATAGCCAGCTGAATAAATAGCTTCTTCCCACTGATCATATGCTTTTACTGAATGTTCAAAATAACGAGCAGTCATACTTACGTAGTCATGAAGGCTTTTGCCTTCTGGTGAAACTGCTGATGCCACACTAGCGACCCAAAGAAACAATCTACAACCATCGACATCCTCTAATTGCTCAGCTGACGAGATTGAAATGAATGGCCTAGCAGCGGCCCGCCGAGTTTTAACCTCTACACAGGTTCCAATAAATTCAAAATCTTTTGTTGAACCAGACGGTCCCGTCCATGCCTCAATCGCTGTTTCAGGCCCGAATGCACTTATCAGCTCTCTAAGAAAACTCAATTCACCTATGAGGCCTCTTTGCTCCTCAACAGATAAACCAGCCTTGTTGCCACCCCTAAGAAGGTGATGCCACCGATAGGTACGAAGGATTGAGCGCAACAAAGCGTCTCCAATATTATCCGCAACTTCACCTACTGCAACTACATCCTTACACAGTATTTCAAATACATTTATTTGGCTACGCTCGTTGAGACAAAGCACAAAAGCCGAACCACCAGACACAGAACGGAAAGACACATCGATATTTTTTAACTTCGGTAACTTCGGAATCGGATCAGGCAAAACTGGCAGCTTTAACATAAGAGCTGGCAAACTATCTTCAAGAACTACCCAGAAAAAATCAAAACGCCCTTTAATACTCACACGTTTAGCATCATCTGGATTTAGCTTTTCCCAAGGACTGTTAGTCTTCAACATCAACCTCCTCGTCATCTTCGTCATCATCCTCTTGACCAAACAACTCCTGATATCTCTGCGTATTAACTACATATTCGATTCGCTCAGCCGAACGTTTAGAGCTAGGTAAACTAATTCCCCATGCAGTGACTGGAGATGTTGGAATTAATTTAACACTTTCCTCACTTTCTTTACCATCTGGTGCCTTAGGTTGAACAAAATACAATATAAATAATCCTTTCTCCCGCTCTGCTCGGTATATCGAATCAGGATAATTAACACGTTCTTGCTCTTCCTTCCCATTCTTATCTCGATAATTTCTCTCCGCACTTGCAGCTCTTCCTTCGTCTACTCCCGCCTTCTCTATACCTCTGGATGCAATCCTCATACGTTTACCACTAAAGGACATAAAGTTGTTTTTGAGATCCGATAGGTCTACATAGCGATTTATTGGAATAATAGGTTTTCCCAATAATAAATTGGTCTGTCCATTATTCAGGCTTGGAATGAGGACATCCCACGTCCGTAACTCATCTCCTTTTCGAGGGCGTATATAATTGCGTATCGGTCCAGTATCTGTCGTAATGCTCTGCTCTGCGTTACGCCAACCTGCTAAAAATTCATCAACGAACTCCACTGGCACATTACGAATCAGTATGCCCCAAGGAGTTTTCTCCTCTACTAAACCTAAGCCGCCACTATTCAATTTAGCAACAAATGACTTTGCAACTTCAAAATTCGAAATCAAGTCATTTGGCTTAATACTGACCTTCGATGTTTCGACAAACTGATTGGAAAGACCTATAAGGGTCGTGACCTTTTTTCCCGAGCCCATTTTGTTGCGGGCTGTCACCAATAATGAAGAAGGATGGCTGCGAACTGCAAGTCCAAACATGCGGGGGGTCGCATTGGCTTTCTCCATTGAGCGAAGCTCACCATGCAATTCTTCCGCAGCGCTAGAGATAAATGCATACCAATCAATTGCTTCAAGCGGCATCCAGATGCGGCACAAATCCTCATAGCCTTGACGATACCCGAACCAACGCCCCATCTGCATTAAGGTGTCGTACATCATTGTGTTGCGTAAAAACCAAGTTACCGTCAGCCCCTCAAGAGTAAGACCACGAGACAAGGAGAAACCGCCTACAGCTATCACTGCCTGACCACGTTCACCTGAATTTGCATAATCTAGGTCATTCGCCCTACTATTAACTTCAACGACTTTAGCTGAAGCTATAGCGTCCAATAATGCTGATTGAATCACGCTCCAATTCGATTCTTCAGTATAATACTCACGCTTCCATACTGAATAAAGTGCAGATATTTCTGGATCACTCAAGCCCGCTTCGCCAAGACTAGCGCTAACCCGAACTGCATTTTGAATTTGCTCTAATTTTTCATGAAGTCGATTACGGAGTCGTCCTTGTACATCTGTAAAACGACTCGCATTAACAAGCATTGAGCAATGAGAAGCTTTTTGGCCGCGCAAGTTACGAATAGTTCGAGATAACAAAAACACCCGTAAAGCTTCTATCATAGAAATGGGCAGCTCGCTTAAATCATGATCGATCTTATGCTTTACAGGTAGGATGTCACTATTGTCAGTTATATACCTGAGCCAAGTTGGTACGCCATCATCCGGCAACCCATCAACGAAAATTTTATTTGGGCCGAAGTAGTTATTCGGAGCATCTAACCCAACGATAAAATCCTTCGGGAATAAATCTTCTTTATACATTTCTTCGTCCTGATCTGGATCGATAAAAATGTTTGCAAAAGGCGTGGCCGTGTAACCGATATAACAACTTCGGTGAAACATATTTAATAGATCACGAATCTGTCCATTGATCTTTGTAACGGTATTCTTATCATATTTCGTATTGATAGAAGCATTATCGGCTTCATCGTCGATCAACAACATAGGTTGATCAATCATCTCTTGATCACCTCTGGCACTATTGTCCTTAAGCCAATCGAGGAGGCTAGCAAGAGTGCGATAATTCTTTTTAATCACAAGAACAACTGGAACCTTATATGAGTCAATTTCACTCGTATTAGTCGATGCAGTCTCTTTATTGAAATCCTTTAGTGTGTTTGTCAAACTAACGGGGGTTTTTTTCAAATCGAAGTGTCCAACGCCGACAATATGCTTACCCCTACTTGTCTTCTTATCCTGTGTTTTTCCTGTATCACGTCCAATAAAACCTTCATCAATCCGTACTTGAGTTTGGTTACGAAGATTATTATGAATACCAGCTATAACTATAATCAGTCTATATCCAGCATCTGCTGCCTTGCATATGAGGCCAGTATAATTTGCTGTTTTTCCACTTTGAACATGCCCTACAACCATACCCCGACGATCCCAAGGTACATGCTTTTCAGGGTTTCCGAGACGGCTAAGAATTTTATCTGTTACTTTATCTGTTGCTATAACTACATCCTTGGGAAGTCCATTCTGCAACAGCAGCTTCTGATAGCGATTCCAATAAAATGGTTCTATAGAAGATTTTGCATCATCTAGCCAAGGTTCAAAATCGTCACTGTCTACAACAGCTCCTAGTCCAGCTTTAATACCCTGTTTAAATTCAATTTCGCGTGCAATTACCTCAATTTCTGCTTCTGTAATTTTTTCTGGGAAAGCACAGGAAATACTATGAATAAATGCTCTAAGATCTTTTTCAGTTTTTCTTGGTTGATGAAAAAGACCCATAACCACCATATCTTTGACTGCATCAAATGAACTACTCATAAACTTTTTTCCTTAAAAAATCTTCCAGTAATCGTGTTACCACTCCCCAATTAGACCTTAAAAATGGGTTACTTTGCATCGTATCCGTAAGTGCGTCTAAACCAACGCCGTTTTCTATAAATGTAACTGCAAGAGAATCAACCAAGCGTTTTAAGTCATTTTCTTCGACATTATCAGCCGTTACAGCTTCCGCATTACCGACAAGCTCTGCGTGTAATGATTCAATAGGTAAGCCAGAGCCGAGAAGTCGAAGGCATGCTTGAAAGCCTTCATATAAATCGTCTGGGAGTTGATCTGCAAAACTAGAAAAAACTGGATGATCAAGGTTTGGACGGAAGCAAATTTGCCCATCCTTCTGAGTCCGATGCCACAGGGGATGGCGTTGTTCATCGACTAATCGGTGACCACGACTTCGATATGTTCTTTTTGATGTCCCAACAAAACGCTCAACAATCCTTTTCAATCGCTCACGTACAAGTGGGGGTAGCTGCGCAGATGCTTTTTTAACATCAATTTTCCACTCAGCATCCATGGTATTAGGAATATCGACTGCTATACGACACAATTTTGTTAATTCAGTTTGTCGAGTTAAGCCTAACCAACCTCCTGCAATAATTAACCTGTTCTCACGATAAATATACAACCCTTGGGATCTAAGGTGACCTTCTGGTCCTCCTAAATCATTCCACTCATCCATCGTCATTTTTTTGTGATGAGGCAATGTATAACATCGAAAAAAAACGTTGCCTTTACTGAGCCTAAGTGATTCATCAGGATCAATTTGAGTAGATGGGTTTTCTGCAGCCATTGGATCTATAGCTTTAATTCGACGAGAGTTAAGAAAAATAGATAAAGTTGGATTAGTACCTTCAATGAAGCGGTGAAATACTAAGCTTAAATGTTGTTCGGATTTTACTAATTCTGAATTTAAAAAATTAATACGCTTAAAATTATCTTCACCAAATCCATTAATCAGCCGATCAAGTTGTTCCCAAACAATAACTGTTCCGGTATCAGCTAATAAACGGTACCCTGATATTTTTTCGGGATTATCAACCATAACTAGCATCCAGTTATTATTCCTAGACACACGATCTAAATCCCAACAAGCACATGATGTATGCCCATCTTTTCTGGTTAGCACCGTCAATTTTCTGCACTGGGAAAAACTAGAACTTTTCAACCCTAGCCCAAAACGTCCTAAATCATTTGTCGCTCTTAAATCATTAGGATTCTTAGAACCAAGTCTCATTGCTTCTATTAACTCAAGTTCTGACATACCTGATCCATTATCTGCTATTGCAATATATGGATTTTCTACAGCCGTTTCTGCTATTAAATCGACTCTATTTGCACCTGCTGTAATGGAATTGTCAATAATATCTGCGAGTGCAGTTTCTAAGTTGTAGCCAAAGTCTCGATGACCTTCAATCAACGCTGATGCATAGGGAGCCGCACTAACTTCGCGCATTAAATTAGTAGAATCACCAAAATATTCCATTTTTTCGTCCCTGGTTATATTTCGAACTTTTAACTACAGATATTTTATACAATCGAATAGATATTGAATGAAAAATATGAAGGCTTGGGTTTCAATATCGGCAAATACTAAATTTTAAAATCATCGTTTGGCTATTTCATAGTCTCATTCATCCGTCAGTTTCGAGCAAAACATTAGTATCTAAAAATCAAAAATTATAAGCAATTAAGTCTTTTCCTTGTATTATCACTTCCCAATACAAAACGACCCAAAAATCTCCCCAAGCAAATCATCTGCGGTAAACGCGCCGGTAATCTCATTCAATGCTTGTTGCGCCATGCGTAGGTCTTCGGCCAGCAGTTCGCCTGCGCCCATACCATCCAATTGCTGGCGACCAAAGGCGACGGCGTCGTTGGCGCGGTTAAGCGCGTCGATATGACGGCGGCGAGCGAGGAAGCCACCTTCGTTGGCGGCGTTATAGCCCATGATGTCTTTTAGATGTTCGCGCAATACATCAACACCGGCGTTTTGTTTGGCCGATAAAGTAATGGTGGGATAGCGCTTATGTATATCTAAACCGATTACCTCTGTGGATAAGTCTGCTTTGTTACGAATCACAGTTATGCGTTTTGACTGCAAAAAATCGTCTGCTTGCTCTTTTAAGCCTCTTTCGTCGTATAAAGCGTGCAGTAATTTCTCCGGATCTGTCTCTGTTGTGGTGCTATCCACCATTAAAAGTACGCGATCGGCTTTGCTAATTTCATCCCAGGCGCGCTGAATCCCTATTTTTTCGACTTCATCGGGGGCATCACGCAAGCCAGCGGTGTCGATAATGTGCAGCGGCATGCCGTCGATGTGGATATGTTCTTTCAGTACATCGCGAGTCGTGCCTGCGATGTCGGTGACAATAGCGCGCTCTTGGCCCGCCAACGCATTCAGTAACGACGACTTACCCGCGTTAGGGCGTCCAGCAATCACTACGTTCATACCTTCACGTAAAATCGCACCTTGGTTAGCTTCGCGCATAACGGCGGCAAGTTCAGCTTCTACTTCGGCCAGCATAGCGCTGACTTTGCCGTCGCTAAAGAAGTCGATTTCTTCTTCTGGAAAGTCGATCGCGGCTTCAACGTAGATGCGTAATTGAATCAGTTGATCAAGCAGGCTATGCACTCGTTTCGAAAATTCACCTTGCAGCGAGCGCAACGCGCAACGTGCCGCTTGTTCAGAAGCGGAATCAATTAAGTCAGCGATGGCTTCTGCTTGAGCTAAGTCCATTTTGTCGTTTAAGAAGGCGCGTTCGGAGAATTCACCTGGGCGCGCCAAACGACAACCTTGCGCTATCACTTCTTTCAATAAAATATCCAATACCACTGGGCCACCGTGGCCTTGCAGCTCAAGTACGTCTTCACCAGTAAAGGAATTGGGATTCGGAAAGAAGAGGGCGATGCCCTCGTCGAGTACGCTGCCATCTTGTGCTTTAAACGGCCCATAGTGGGCGTAGCGCGGTTTCGGTAGATGTCCGAGCACTGCCAGTGCCACCGCCTGCGCCTTGTCGCCTGATACACGAATAATGCCGACTCCACCACGACCGGGAGCAGTCGCTACTGCAGCAATGGTATCTTGGTGGACGGCGTTGGTCATATCGGTACCTTAAAAACAGAAGTCGTAAAACGGCATTGTACATGAGGCCGACGAACAGCCATAAAAAAGGGCGCCGAAGCGCCCTAATTTATTAGCAATAGTAAGGATTAACCTTTTTCTATTTGCTTGGTAATCACGTATTGCTGTGCAATCGATAGCGTGTTGTTCACTACCCAATACAGTACCAAACCCGCAGGGAACCACAGGAAGAATACGGTAAAGATCACAGGCATAAACTGCATAACACGCGCTTGCATTGGGTCTGGCGGCGTTGGGTTAAGCTTCATTTGAATAAACATAGAAGCACCCATGATCAACGGCAGGATGAAATATGGATCCATCACCGACATATCACGAATCCAGAAGAAGAACGGCGCTTGACGCAATTCAATGGATTCCATCAATACCCAATACAAAGAGATAAACACTGGCATCTGTACCAAAATAGGTAAGCAGCCACCGAGTGGATTGATCTTCTCTTCTTTGTACAGCTTCATCATTTCCTGACCAAGCTTCTCACGGTTATCGCCGAATTTTTCTTTAATTTCGGCCATCTTAGGAGCAACTTTGCGCATATTCGCCATTGAGCGATAGCTGGTTGCCGATAGCTTGAAGAAAGCCGCTTTAACAACAACCGTCAGCAAAATAATTGCTATACCCCAGTTGCCAACAAAACCATGAATGAACTCGAGCAACCAGAACAATGGCTGAGCGATAAACCACAAAATACCGTAATCAACGGTCAGATTTAAGTTCGGCGCTATAGTCTCTAAACGTTCTTGGTCTTTAGGGCCAACGTACAGCTGAGCACCAACATTGGCCGTATCACCAGCCGCTACAGTAAATGGCGCATCATAGAAACCGAATACATAATTGCCTTTAACGAAACGGCCGTTGTAGGTGTGTTGAGTCTCTTGCGATGGCACCCAAGCTGACAAGAAATAATGCTGAAGCATTGCTGCCCAACCGCCTTCTTGTACGGATTTATAACCATCATCTTCTAAATCACTGAAGCTTACTTTTTTATAGCGATCTTCTTTGGTGGTTAATGCCGCACCCAGATACGCTTTCATACCCATGCCTGACGCAGTTGACGGATCTTGCGAACCATCACGCTTTAGCTGAGCGTAAAATGCACCCTGCCATTCGTTATCAGAAGTGTTGGTGATGCGGTAATTCATATCCATTAGATAATCACCACGACGGAAGGTATAAATCTTCTCAATCTTAGCTTTATCACTAACATGAGTTAGAACAACGGTAATCGCTTGCTGATCATCAGACAAAGTATAGGTAGTTTGGGCAGCGCTATATAACGCAGGACCTGCCTTATCAATACCGTCTTTGCCGACTAAACCACTCTGCGCAACATAAGTGCGACGCTGGTTTTTCTCTAGCAATACGAAGGGCACGTCTTGTTGATCAATCGACAGTGGGTAAGCCGGCAATAACACCTCGGCTACTTCACCACCGCGTGGATCAATTTTGACTTGTAGAACATCGGTAGTCACCGTAATCAGTTCACCGGTTGGTTCAGCTGATACAGAAACATCTGTTACGGGTGCATCAACAATCGGTTGATCGCCTGTACCTACAACGGGTGTTTCATTAACGTCCGTGGTTTGTGGAGCATCCGATGCTTGGGTAACTTCTGCGCTAGCAATCGGCGCGTTATTTAGGTTTTTCTGTCCATAATCCTGATTCCAGGTATAAATCAGAAAGTAAGTACTAACGGCCAGGCCAATAAATATGGCCAATCTGCGGATATCCATGATCAGGGTTTCCGTTGACAACAAGTAGGTGAATGGGTGGGTAAATCGGGGACGGGATCAACACCATGGGAACCCCAGGGATGACACCGACCTATCCGTTTCGCGGCAAGCATACCACCACGAAGCGCTCCATACCGCTGAATTGCTTCGGCAGCGTAAGAAGAACACGTAGGATAATAGCGACAACGGCTGGGGAAAAGAGGACTGATGGCATAGCGATAGACAGCTATCAAAGACAGCAAGACCTTAGCGCCCGGTTTGACGCCGCTTGTTGCGGTTTCCGTTTGCTTGTCGGCCATGAGGTTGCTTCAGTCTGAACCAGAGGGCGTCGATCATCTCACGAATTTGCTGGTTGTCCAGTCCGGTAATACCAGATCGGGCAAGAATAACCAGATCAAGCGCCGCAATATCGTGCTGGTGAGCACGAAATGACTCGCGGATAAGCCGTTTGACACGATTACGGTCTACAGCTCGCTTAATCTGTTTTTTCGCCAGCACGAATCCGATTCGTGGCTGATCTTGCTCATTAGGAGCGGCTAACACCAAGAGGTCAGCCGTACTCCCACGCAACGCTGTGTTGTCAAAGACTCGCTTAAACTCAGCAGGTTTTAACAATCGCGATTGACGGCGAAATGCTAAATCCGGCATGCACAGACGTTCGATGGGATTCAACGAACAATTATGCTGTCAGGCTATGACGGCCTTTTGCACGACGACGAGCCAAAACTAATCGGCCGTTTTTAGTAGCCATACGAGCACGAAAACCGTGAGTACGCTTACGTTTTAATACGCTTGGTTGGAAAGTACGTTTCATAACACTGTCACCCGTTAAGTGAAAAGGGTCTAATTTTTAAGGGCGGCAATTGTATGAAAATCAAAGGGTAATAGCAATGGCTAATTTCTATTCAATTTTGCTGACCGTAATTTTGAATTTTGTTTACTAAAGAATATGTATGAAATGATGTTTAAAGAAAGAGGAGATAGTTTGTATTTATTATTCTTATAGAGCTACTTTTCTGTGAATAACTAATAATTTTCTATATAAATCAATAAGATACAGAAATGATAAGTTCGGTACTACATGCGTTTAACGTATGTACGAGCTGGGTAAAAGCGGTGTACAGAATGCTAGTTTATGCACAAGGTGAATTCTTGCTAGAAATTCTCACGATTCTGTACCCAAGTTCGTCCCCCAGTTGTCAGGTCTGTTATCCACAGGGCCATTTCTTTCTTAATAATAGCGGTAATAGCTGTGGATAACCCGCCGCCTCTTGGGTAGAATGGCTGGCTCGATTGAAATCTTTGATGACGCTAGTAACAGGGGTAACCGTGACGGGTTTGTGGCAAGACTGCCTTGGGCATTTACAGCATGAGTTGCCTGCGCAGCAATACAACACATGGATCAGACCTTTGATCGCGAGTACGGAAAACGGTCAGTTAGTTCTGAGCGCCCCTAATCGCTTTGTCAAAGATTGGGTTAAAGACAAGTATCTGCAGCGTATTCAAGAAATCTTATCCGAACTTAACGGCGGTCGTATCACTCATGTCGATGTGACTGCTGGTGAGTCGCGCCCTATGTTTAGTCCTCAGGCTGCGCCAAGACCAGAACCACGGCCTGCGGCGTCGTCGGTTGAAGGGTTTGCTTTTGCTGCGCCTCGAGTGGAAGCTGAAGAACCAACCAGCACTTTTTCACCGATTGCATCTTCACCGTTAAAAGAATCACCTTCTACTAATAACAACAATGAGTTTGGACGTCAGTCTTCTTCTAATCTCATTTTGCCTGGTCAGGCTTCTTTTAATACTGATCCTATGCCGTCGGCTCCGGTTTCTAATAAACCGAAACGTAATGTGCAGGTTGAAGGTGGAATTCAGCATCAGAGTTTCTTGAATTCGACATTTACCTTTAAAACCTTTGTTGAAGGTAAATCAAACCAGCTAGCGCATGCCGCAGCTAAGCAGATTGCTGAAAATGCCGGTGGTTCTTACAACCCTCTATTTATATATGGTGGTGTCGGTTTAGGTAAAACCCACTTAATGCATGCGGTAGGTAATCATCTGCAAAGTAAAAATCCGAATGCAAAAGTACTTTATGTGCATTCAGAACGCTTTGTGCAAGACATGGTAAAAGCATTACAGCTAAATGCGATTAACGAATTTAAGCGCTTTTATCGTGGTTTAGACGCTTTATTAATTGACGATATTCAATTTTTTGCGGGCAAAGAACGTTCGCAAGAAGAGTTTTTCCATACCTTTAACGCTTTGTTAGAGGGTGGTCAGCAAATGATTTTAACCTGTGATCGCTACCCAAAAGAGATCAATGGATTAGAAGAACGCTTAAAGTCACGTTTCGGTTGGGGTTTAACCGTTGCTGTCGAACCACCGGAGCTGGAAACACGAGTGGCCATTTTGATGAAAAAGGCTGAACAAACTGGTGTTAATCTGCCCGACGATGCGGCATTCTTTATTGCCCAGAAGATCCGTTCCAACGTACGGGAACTGGAGGGCGCGTTAAAACGCGTGGTTGCGAATTCGCACTTCACAGGAAGTGAAATTACGCTGCCGTTTATTAAAGAATCGTTAAAAGATTTGCTCGCTTTACAAGACAAACAGGTCAGCGTTGAAAATATCCAGCGAACGGTTGCTGAGTATTACAAAATCAAGATGTCTGATTTATTATCTAAGCGCCGCACCCGTTCTATCGCTCGTCCCAGACAAGTAGCGATGGCACTGAGTAAAGAACTTACCAACCACAGCTTGCCAGAAATTGGCGAGTTGTTTGGCGGGCGAGATCACACCACAGTGTTACACGCGTGCCGTAAAATTAAAGAATTACAGGAAACCAGTGCAGACGTTCGGGAAGACTATAAGAACTTACTGCGATCACTGACAACCTAGATCTGAGTGGAGAATCATGAAATTCGTTATCTCTAGGGAAGCCCTTCTGCGGCCTTTGCAATTGGTGGCAGGCGTTGTGGAAAAACGTCAGACGCTACCAGTACTGTCTAACGTACTGCTGGAAGTAGAAGGTCAGCAACTGTCTTTGACGGGTACAGATCTTGAAGTTGAACTGGTCGGACGAGTGACGCTTGATGAAGTCGGCGAAGAGGGCGCAATTACAGTGCCTGCTAAAAAGCTGATGGATATTTGCCGTTCGTTGCCAGATGGCGCACAGATTGAAGTCGAACAAGATGATCAGCGCGTTAACGTACGCTCTGGTCGTTCACGTTTTACGCTGTCTACCTTGCCTGCAACTGAATTTCCAAATGTCGACAACATCGCTGGCGAGCAGTCGTTTACTCTCGCCCAAGGCAGCCTGCGTCGTATTATCGACCGCACTAGCTTTGCCATGGCACAGCAAGATGTACGCTACTACTTAAATGGTATGTTGATAGAAGTGAGTGCTAACGGTTTGCGTGCAGTTGCAACCGATGGTCACCGTCTAGCGACATGCCATGTTGCGGTTAGCGGCCCAGAGGTCGCGCAGCAAATTATTCTGCCGCGTAAAGGCGTGCTGGAGTTGGCTAAGTTGCTGACTGATCCAGAAGCCACTGTTAGCGTTTCGTTAAGCACTAACCACTTGCGTACCCATACTGAGAATTTCACCTTCACCTCTAAGTTGGTCGATGGCAAGTTCCCAGATTATGGACGTGTTATTCCTAAGGGCGGCAACAACGTTATGCTGGCTGATCGTTTGGAATTACGCCAAGTATTTAACCGTACTGCGATTCTTTCTAACGAAAAATATCGTGGTGTGCGTTTAGTGCTAGCAAGGGATGTTTTGCAGGTTTTTGCTAACAACCCGGAGCAAGAAGAAGCGGAAGAATCGGTAGCGGTAGAATACAAAGGTGATGCTTTAGAAATGGGCTTCAACGTATCTTACCTACAAGATGTTATGGGCGTGCTAGATACACAGCAAGTTAAGCTGACCTTATCTGATGCCAATAGCAGCGCACTTTTAGAAGAGCCAGAAGGCGGCGATGCCATGTATGTGGTTATGCCGATGCGTCTGTAGTATTACTTCCTGATATGCCTATTCGGCAACTTCAAATCAGCGGCGTGCGCAACTTACAGCCGCTGACCATAACCCCGCATAGCGGGGTTAATTTCATTTATGGCGAGAACGGTTCTGGCAAGACGAGCATACTCGAAGCCATTGCGGTGATGGCTGCCGGCAAGTCGTTTCGTACCTCTCAGCTTAAACATGTTATGAGTCATGATGCTGATCGCATGGAATTGCGCATGAGCGTTGAAGACCTGCATCGTGGCGAGTGCGAGCTAGATAGTTTGCGCTTAAAGGGAGGGGATCATTTGCTGAAGCAAAATGGTTCTGTTCTCACGTCTCAGGCCGAAGCGGCACATTGGTTACCGGTTCAGATCATAGAGCCAAATACATTCAAGTTATTGGCTGGCTCTCCAGAAGAACGCCGACAATTTATTGATTGGGGAGTGTTCCACGTGGAACACGGCTTCATGGATCAGTGGAAGACCTTCCGCAAACAGCTGAAACAACGCAATGCCGTTCTCAAGCAAAAAGAGAGCGAATGGCTGAGCGTTTGGAACGCTGGATTTGTTGAGAGCGCCCTTACCATCGACAAGCACAGAAGAGACTACCTTAAGCGTTTTAAACCCGAATTTGAGCGTATTCTTACCGCTCTTGATCCTGATGTAGACGTCACCTTGGCGTATTTTCCGGGATGGGACAAAGATTCGGAACTAAGCGATGTGCTAACACGTCAGCAAGAACGAGATCTCGCTTTAGGGTACACTCAGTCAGGGCCACACAGAGCTGAGCTGCGCATCAAATGCGATAAGCAACCGGCCGCCGAGATCTTATCGCGCGGACAGCAAAAAACAGTGGTGGCGGCTCTTAAGATTGCTCAAGGTTCATTGTTTCAACAAGAGAGTGATCGACGCACCATCTACTTAGTGGATGATCTCGCGTCAGAATTGGATGAAAAGCACCGTTTTGCTTTATGCAAACTGCTAGAAGATTTAAAATGTCAGGTCTTTATTACCAGCATCGATAAAGACAAGCTGACCGATGTATGGCAGCCCGTTGCCAGTAAAGTGTTCCACGTGGAACACGGACGTTTAACAGAAGAAGCGTAAGCCCATTTTGTAGGAATACGCGCAAGCGGGCAGATATCTAGCGCAATACGACAAGACGCTAGAGCACCGAATTAATTATGAGGAACACCACGAATGAGTGAGCAGATTTACGACTCGTCGAGTATTAAAGTCCTAAAAGGGCTGGATGCCGTACGTAAAAGACCAGGGATGTACATTGGCGATACAGACGATGGCACAGGCCTGCATCACATGGTGTTCGAGGTCGTGGATAACTCCATTGATGAAGCCTTGGCTGGTCACTGTGATTCCGTTGATGTTGTGATTCATCCGGATAACTCAGTATCGGTATCCGATAACGGCCGTGGTATTCCTACTGAGCTGCACGAAGAAGAAGGCGTATCGGCTGCAGAAGTTATCTTAACCGTACTGCACGCAGGCGGTAAGTTCGATGATAACTCCTATAAAGTATCCGGCGGTTTGCACGGTGTAGGTGTTTCAGTTGTTAACGCACTGTCTGAAAAGCTAAAGCTGACCATTCGTCGCGGCGGTAAGTTGTATGAGCAGGAATACACTCATGGTGTACCTGACTATCCGTTGAAAGAAGTTGGTGTAAGTGCCACTAACGGTACTATGGTGACCTTCCTACCATCGAAGCAAACCTTCACCAAAACTGAATTCAGCTACGACTACCTAGCTAAGCGTTTACGCGAATTGTCATTCTTGAACTCTGGTGTGCGTATTCACCTGAAAGATGAGCGCAGCGATAAAGAAGACTTGTTCGAATTCCAAGGTGGTTTGGCGTCCTTCGTTAACTACCTGAACGAAGGCAAAACCGTTGTGAACGACGTGTTTCACTTCAACGTTCAGCGCGATGAAGCCAACGATGGCATTGGCGTAGAAGTAGCGATGCAGTGGAATGATGGCTTCCAAGAAAACATCTACTGCTATACCAACAATATCCCGCAGCGCGACGGTGGTAGTCACTTGGCTGGCTTCCGTGCTGCGTTGACGCGTACGTTGAATACCTACATCGAGAAAGAAGGCCTAGCCAAGAAACACAAAGTGGCAACGACAGGTGATGACGCTCGTGAAGGTTTAACCGCGATTATCTCGGTAAAAGTACCTGATCCTAAGTTCAGCTCGCAAACCAAAGACAAGCTTGTATCTAGTGAAGTGAAGCCAGCGGTAGAGCAAGAAATGGGGCGTTTGTTCTCAGAATACTTGCTCGAATTCCCGCAACAAGCCAAAGAACTGGTTGGCAAAATGGTCGATGCAGCACGTGCGCGTGAAGCAGCCCGTAAAGCCCGCGAAATGACCCGTCGTAAAGGCGCTCTCGATATCGCCGGTTTGCCAGGTAAACTCGCCGATTGCCAAGAGAAAGATCCAGCCCTTTCTGAAGTGTACCTAGTGGAAGGGGACTCTGCGGGCGGTTCTGCGAAGCAGGGCCGTGACCGCCGGAACCAAGCGATCCTACCGCTAAAAGGTAAGATCCTTAACGTTGAAAAAGCACGCTTCGATAAGATGATTTCATCCGCTGAAGTGGGCACCCTGATTACCGCATTGGGTTGTGGTATTGGCCGCGAAGAATTTAACCCAGACAAACTGCGTTACCACCGCATCATCATCATGACCGATGCCGACGTCGACGGTGCGCACATTCGTACGCTGCTGTTGACCTTCTTCTTCCGTCAAATGCCAGAAATTATCGAACGCGGGCACATCTACATTGCTCAGCCGCCGTTGTACAAAATCAAACGCGGCAAGCAAGAGCAGTACATCAAAGACGAAGAAGCGATGGAGAGTTACCTAACTCATATCGCATTGGAAAAAGCAGCGCTGCATCCAAGTGCTGACGCGCCAGCGATTACTGATATCGCCTTTGCTGAAATCGTAGCCCAGTATCGTGCCGCGCAAGAAACCGTCAAGCGTATGTCGAACCTAGTGCCAGGCGAAGTACTGCACCAGATGGTCACTCTTCCGCGCCTAAGCCCTGCAGACCTTGAAAGTGAGGTGATGGTTAAGGATTGGACCGAAAAGCTCTCAGCCGTCCTCCCAGACGCTGGCCGCAGCGGTAGCCACTTCGAAGTGGCCGTACTAAAAGACAGTGAACGCAATAACTACAACGTCGAAATTAAAGTAATAACCCACGGTATGGCGCGTGAATACTTGCTGGATAAAGACTTCTTCGGCGGTAGCGGTTACAACAAACTCGCCTCTATGAGCGAAATGTTGCGTGATACGCTGGATGAAACGGCTTACATCCAACGTGGCGAACGTGTTCACCCAATCGTCGACTTCTGGGACGCCGTGCAATGGTTACTGTCGGAAGCGAAAAAAGGCTTCAACATCCAGCGCTATAAAGGACTGGGCGAAATGAACCCAAGCCAGCTATGGGAAACTACCATGGACCCAGAAACACGTCGCATGCTGCAAGTAACCATCGACGACGCCGTAGGCGCCGATAAGATGTTTACCACGCTCATGGGCGACGAAGTAGAACCGCGTCGTGCCTTTATTGAAGCGAATGCGTTGAACGTAGCGAACTTGGATTTTTAATCTGAGTTGGTGAATAAAAAAGCCCCGATTAATTCACGTTAATCGGGGCTTTTTTGTTTTACAGTAGAAATAATTAAGAAATCTTAAGCTTCGAGGTGAAAATGGACTTTGATTGGACTCAAAAAGTTACCGCCACAAAGACAACGGAAGCACTCGATATTGATCAGCTTGATCGCTCAAAATATGCCAAATTTCTTACCGAGTATTTGCAAAGCTTCACGGAACAAAGCTATGTGATGAACTTAAATGCTGAGTGGGGTGCGGGTAAAACCTATTTCCTAAAACGTTGGCATCAAACGATTAAAACTGATCATCCTACTGTATACATTGACGCATGGAAGAATGACTTTTCAGATGATCCTCTACTCACCGTTATTAGTGGCATTTTAGAAACACTAAAACGCTAAAACGCTATCCAAATGTGGCCGCCACTGATTATTCAAAACAAGTTATTAAAAATGGTAGTCGATTTTTAAAACAAGTTGCTCCTGCATTAATTAAAGGGTTATTTCGAACATACGCAGGCGTCGATGCAGATAGTTTCAATCTCGATGACTTTGATGATTTTGCCGAAAAAGCGATGGAAGCATCCTTGTCAGATCACAATAAGAAATCTGAAGACCTTGACGAGTTCAAAAAGACTATTGGCAAGTGGTTAGAAACGTCGATAAATTCAAACGGTGCTGATAAGCCTAAAAAACCTATGTTTGTGTTTATTGACGAACTGGACAGATGCCGACCGACCTATGCAATTGAATTATTAGAAACTGTTAAGCACCTGTTCGATATCCCGGGGTTGGTTTTTGTTGTTGCTACAAATACAGATCAATTACAGCACTCGGTTAAAGCGGTATACGGCTCAGGTTTTGATGCGCAGCGTTACCTTTATCGTTTTTTTAATCGTAGTTTTACATTAAAAAAGCCAGATTTAGATTTATTCATTTATAGTCAGTCAATTTTCCATAACCATCTTTCGAAGGTTCTTATGAGCACTTTAAAGGGCATGGTGTTGGTAGATAACGATAAAGATCTAGCAAAAAATCTGGCAGTTATAGCAAGTAGCTTTGATTTCGATTTAAGAACTACATGCCAATGGCTTGAGCGTCTTTCGGCATGCTATCCACTTGATAGCACTAATAATTCCAATAAATATTTTTGGGTATGGCTTGCTGTTTTAATTGCGATCAAACTTCGATCGGATGAATTATTTAATGAATTATTTAATGAATTATTTCCAAAAAGAATTAGTAATAAAGATTATAAATTAGAGGAAACTATTGATTTTAGAAGCCGTCTTTTGAAGATTCTCCCAGAAAATTCTAAAAGTAACAATCGGATCGAAATGTCGATTGATAGTGAAATAACTGAGAAGTACTTATCCTTGTCTCAATGTAGTGGATTGGAGTTTTATAAAGCAGAGTATGAAGTAAATCCAACATCTATTCTGAGATTATCAAATTTGTTAGTTCTTGATAAATTCTCAGTCAAGATTAACAGCTGGGAGCGAAAAGCGACAAGTGCGCACCCATCAACGATTGAGGCTTCAGAAATGGCTGCTTATGAGTTTTATAGTAATGGCGGTAGGAAACAAGGCTATTTAGATTTAGTAGAATTGGCTTCTGATTTGGAGTGAACTCAATAGCCTGCAAAAGTTTTAGTTCGGTAGTCAGATCAAAATAGGATCACTAGTATGATCGCGAAGCTGCCCGAATCGGTGTGACCCGTCAATCCATTATTAAGGTGTGGTTGGTTGAGCGCTTGCAAATGGAGGCTAATAATCATCCTGAATAAGTGTCAGTTCATCTTATGTAGTTCTTACTCTAGTGCGTGAATGCTCGATGGGTGTAGACTGGTTATGTAATCAAAACAAGGAGTGTTGAATGTCCCAAGTATATAGTCTCAAACTAAATCATGTAGGTTTGATTGTCCGAGGTAAGCATTCTCATGATCATAACCCTGGAAAAATGGAACAGCATGCTGATTGCATACTCCCAGGTGGTCAGCCTGTAGGTTTCTTTGGTAATGGTGGTGATGCGTCTAGTGGAGTTAGTGGACCAAGTTTTGGTAGTTCAAGTAATTCGTGGGCGGCAGGCCCATCAGCTATTTGGAATAGTAAGGGATTAAATATGAAGGGAATGGTTGCCTACATCGAGGACTTAAGAAAAATACGTCCAATGTATGTCGACGCGGCACTTGCTAAAAAATATGATATTAAATCCACTGTCTTGCTGTTAGAAGTGACGAAGGATCAAGCTGATTTATTTAAGAGATATTGGACTCAGTTGAAGTTAAATCCTGGTGCTTTCAATATCTTAGGTGGTAATTGTTCCACGCATGCCTCTGAAGCTTTTATTGATGCAAAAATATTAACAAAAGGCATCCCTGGGTTAGATACTCCAAATAATCTCTACAAACAACTGAGTGAAAAATACATTGGAAAATGTCAAACATTCAGTGGGTATATTGGTGTGAGAAATAAAGGCGGAGATCTATATGATCTTGTTGTGGAGTAGTATAAATAAAGTAGTGAATTTATTGGTTGTAGTGATATTGTTTTCAATTATAGGAGCGTGTGCTATGTCAGATAATATAGAGTTAACATGGGAATGGCCTGACGGTCGAGTTTCTGATCAAAAATTTCTAATAAAAGTTAACAATGTAGAATCAAAGAGTTCCGGTTTTTTTGGAATAGGGAAGTCCCCATCGATAGCTAGCAACATACCCTCTCCAGTGGTATTGACGGGTGAAATTTTAAAAGATGAAATGTTAGAAGGGAAAAGTATCAAAGTAACTTTGCCAAAGCTTGAGTTAGAGTCAATAAAATCGGGAGATTATGCCGTGGTCGGTGTTATGGATGAAAATACATGTATTTGCATTGTCAAAGTAGCTTCTTCGAGTGAAGATATTTCGAAAGTATCATGTCCATAAAGTAAATGATTGATATTATTGTAATAGCCGTAGTTTTTGTTTTCGTAACTTATTTAGCTTTATTTTTCTCACAAAGAAAATTAATTTATAGAGCACCACATCCAAGTTACTTATTGTATAAGAAATATAAAAATCAATCACTCGTTTTAACTACGAGTGATTTTACTAACCTTTACGGTTGGTGTATTCCAACTCAATCTGAAATATCGACGAATATTGAAATAATTTATTTCGGTGGTAATACACAAGACTCATGTACCGTTTTGAAAACTCTCTCAGTGTTACCTGCTCACAACATTTTTACGTTTAACTATCGAGGTTACGGTCAGAGCGAGGGGCACCCAAGTGAGAATTTTCTATTTCGAGACTCGCTTGAAATTTTTGACTTGGTAAGATCAAAGAATCCTAAATCAAAAATAGTAGTTATTGGTTATAGCTTAGGAAGCGCTATAGCTGGTTATCTTGCTACGCATAGAGAAGTACATAAACTGGTTTTATTGTGCCCTTTAAGTAGTATATCCAGAATCGCCTCAGAGAGATTTTTAATTCCAAGAATAATTGTAAAAGACAGCTTTGATCTAGAGAGAACTGCGAAAAAAATCGAAGCGTACAGTTTAGTGATTCTTGCGGAGAATGACCTAGATATTCCCGCATCGCATTCTCGTAGCGTGTATGAAAATATTTCGGGGCAGAAATTACTTAAAGTCATCATTAATGAAAATCACAACACGATATTTGATAGCAAAGAGACTATTTCATCAATAAATGCGTTTATTCAGCACGATAACAGATAAATTCTTATTGTAGTCTTTCTCGGCTGACCCCATACCTCGTACTCCGCCAGTCATCTTCTCAACACAGCCCTTCGTCACTAAATCCGCCAAATGCCGCGTTGCCGTTGCTTTACTCACCTTGGTGACTTTCTGATATTGCCCATGCGTTTGTGGCATTCACGTAGCAACGTAAGCGCTCAAACAACCCCATCTGAATCGCCCCTAGTTTCCTAGACACCCATTTGCTTCAAAAAATAGTTATTTTCATAGTCCCTTGGCGACAAGTCACTATTATTACCATGGCGACGTGTGGAATTATAAAACAGCTCGATATAATTAAATATATCCGCTTTTCCTTCTTCTCTTGTGCGATAAATTTTACGGC
>OLGX01000008.1_pt1 | contig 197759 bp, 186 predicted proteins | sample 1609451 | NCBI WGS metagenome assembly OLGX01 (sample SAMN05416834, study PRJEB24817) | seawater metagenome | isolation source: Sea water | place: Canada:Atlantic | collected 2013-07
CCGCGACATTGGTGATTTCAATGGCGTGTTGGGCTTCGGCGTAGTCTTTTACAAATTGATAGAGCATGTCGCGCAGGCTTGGGTCTTCGATCACCAAGTTGGCCATCGCCATGGCTTCGTCAATTTGTTGTTCGGTGATTTGTGTAGGGTCGAAGCCTAGCGCTTCTACCAGTTCGCGCTTTTCACCTTTTACGTAGGTTTCGGAGTAGGTTTTAGAAAAGTCTTCCGATTCCCACTCGCGGCTTGTAGAGCACGGGCGTGATGCTACATTTTACAAAAGGATTTATAAGGTTGCTCCTCCCTTGAATGCGATGTGCCCTTAGTATCCCCTAGCAGTATAAATATCAAGATTTGATATCAGTATTAAATTTTGAATTTTCTACATATTGAAGAAGTAGTTTGTTGGCGCTATTCCCAAGGTCAAAAACACCAGAGCGACTAATTAGAGTGTGCTTCGTATTTGGAGTAAATTTTAAAATTTCACCATTCTCAATTTGAAAGCCGCCAATAATATCCTCTGGCGGGGTCTCTCCTTGTGGTGTTGGAGTTCTTTGGTCAATCAAATATATCCAGCCAGTTCCTTGAGCTTTAGCTTGATTTATTAACTCATCTTGGCGAGTCAAAACAGTGTTAATAAAGCTGGTGAGTGTGCTTCTGAATTCTTTATTTTCTTGAAAAATTTGATGTATCTCTGATTCTTTATTTGGAATAAACGGCAAAGAACCCAAGATTAAGTTTGATATCAAGCCTTCTAATTCAACTTTCTTTTTGGAAGCTAAGGTTACTAAAAATAATTCTCTTTCATTAATTTCTGCTTCTACAATATTAAGAGTTAATTTTGACATAATGAGTTCTCTTTTAAATTCGCCTACCTACTTGCGAATTTTTTAATGATATATCGTCTTTTTTCTTTTTGCATTTCAAAACTATCAATGTTGTTGATTTCATCTTGGCTGATTTTATCAAACACATTGACAACAGCTTTGCTGCCAGTTTTTTCATCTATTTGGTAGGCCAATTCTCCAAAGCTACTTTCAGATGTCAATCCACCAGTAAAAACATTCGAGAGAGAGCCTTTGCAAAGTAATTTATACCCAATGTTATTATAAAATTTTCTTATATCAGCAAGAATATAGAAAAAGTTGTGACCTGAAAATTCTCCCTTCCTACCTTCCGTATCTGAATACTTTATTTTCATTAAAGATTTTTCTAGATTAAGTGATAATTCTATTTCACCACAAATTTTTCTGCCATTATGTAACTCTATTTTATATGTCTCATTCATTAATCAAGCCCTTTGTGTGATTCGGATTTTCTATAAAATCTCCTATTGCTCGATTACTACCGTCTAAGGGAGTGCATCCCTTAATGTTACACGTATCTATTTTTCCTTTGAAAGCAACTTCCTGTTCGTGTGCAAATGGATTATCTGGGTAAGCTTTATTTACATCAATGCCCCCACCAGGATTGTCTATTTCGTATAGGTAACCAGGTTTGTTAGTTTGAGTATTTACCTCAGCAGCACCCGATGGAACTTTTGATGTTCCAATGTATTGACTAGGTACATTAAAATCAACGTAATCTTCTAATGGCACTTCAGCTTCAGGCTTCCAAGATTTGAATCCATTTTCAAATATTTCTTCTGGGCCCCTTGAATCACGTCTGTACAATGTATCAGGCTGCCCATCGTTTGTAGGTTCAATATTTGGTTTACTCACTTCTCCCGTCTCAGCCCCATGCGCATCGGTCTTCTTCGCCTGTACCTGATCGGCTTCCATGTCGGAAAACTTGGCGCTATTCCCTTTAGCCTTGCGTTTTTTGCCTTGTAGCTTCAGTTTACGCGTGGCTTTGGCGAAGTCGCTGAGTAAATCCCCAACCTTTTGGAATTTCTTAATCAGGTGCGCTTTGCTGCCAATGGCGGCCGCAGCTCCAACACCACCTGTAACCGCGGCCATTATAATGGTGAGTATTAATTCAAAGGCGGCGGTGCCCGCGACATTGGTGATTTCAATGGCGTGTTGGGCTTCGGCGTAGTCTTTTACAAATTGATAGAGCATGTCGCGCAGGCTCGGGTCTTCGATCACCAAGTTGGCCATCGCCATGGCTTCATCAATTTGTTGTTCGGTAATTTGTGTGGGGTCGAAGCCAAGGGCTTCTACTAGCTCGCGCTTTTCACCTTTTACGTAGGTTTCGGAGTAGGTTTTAGTAAAGTCTTCCGATTCCCATGCAGCTTGTAGTGCGCGGGCATGGTGCTGCATTTTTACAAAGGGGTTTACGACGTCGCTCACTTCTTTTAGCCATACCACCATGCCCCAAGCGGATGAGCCAACGCCTTGCATAAACGCACCGGTGTAAATGACGCCTTTCATCACGGTGGTTTCTTTATCCATCTGCTTTTGATACATGGCCGCTTCGGCGCGTTCGCCCGCTACTATGGCCATTAATGCATTGCGGATTTTTACTCGTAGTTCGTTGCGCGGATCAGGTTCGTCGTCGTTGATGGCGAGCGCGGTACCGATTTTTTCAATCGTGAGATACGAATTACTTAGGGCTGTGCTGAGTGCCGCTTGTGGGCCGCTCGGCAGATTCGGGATGTCATGCAACGTGCCAAAGTAGAAGTGGTTGTGCGCTTGTTGAAGCCCATTGGCAGGCATGGCGCTGAGTAAGTTGTCAGCCAGTAGCGAGCTGCCAGCGCCCAGATTTTCGGGATGCCAAAATTTAGGGCCCGCGCCTTTACGAATGCGGTAACGGTTGCCGCTCTTATCTTCTAATTCGAAATCGGCCATATCCCTATATTCTTCCCATCTAGTCCATTATTGCGGCGGGTATTGAGCTGCATACGTAGCAAAATACCGAGGGGGATATTAAGCGGTTAGGGTGTTGGCTTCAATGGGGTAGTTAAACGCTTAACACTTTGTACCGGAAATTAATCACACCGACTCACCTACATCTCGGATAACTGACGTTCGCTGAGCAACGACTCTCAATATCTCAACTAATATTGAGAACCCCATCCGTTCTTTATCCACTATTTGGCCAAATCGGCCTAATCAATCGTAAACATCTGATCTCCATGCGGTATCGAAAAGGTATCTTCATAGCGCACCCCTGCCCGCGCCAGCCTATCCCGAATAATACAGACCAAAGGAGCCATCAAGAGTGCCTCTTTGCCGACCAACTGATGCTCAACAATCTCGTATAACGAATCAAAAGATCGATAGATCAGGTACAACTCTTCATACAAGGCTAAAACCTCACCCAGCTCTTCCGGACGTTTCGATATATCGACATCCGTCATTTCCATGCTCCCGTACTATGAAGGTAATGATGAATCAGCAAAAATCCTGCTTGCTTTTTTTGCATCAAAGACGATGAACTAACCATAGCTTGACATCCAACCATAATCAAACGATTATTTCTGCATCATTAACTATGAATCGGAATGGGTTTGAAACTAAAACAGATCGCAACCATCAACGCAGGCTATCCGTTTCGGGGGAAAATCCCTGAAGTGAGCGATTCGTCCGTGGTTGCGGTGCAAATGAAAGATGTTTCGCTGGCAGAAGGCATTCGCTGGTCTGCTTGCCAAAAAACTGAGTTAACCGGCAAACGCCCTCCCGACTACCTCACCACCGGTGATATTTTAGTGGCCGCACGCGGTAACCATAACTACGCCATACCGATAGACTCAGCACTGGCCACCACCAACAAACAAGCCGTCGCCGCCCCTCATTTCTTTGTCGTGCGCTTAAAAAGCCAAAATGAGAAGAAACAGGGCATACTGCCTGAATTCATTGCTTGGTTGCTGAATCAAATACCCGCTCAACGCTATTTCGAACAAAATGCTGAGGGTACACTAACCAAAAGTATTCGCCGTAGCGTGCTAGAAGAGGCTCCCATCGTTGTTCCGCCACTAGCCAAACAACGCACCATTGTTGCGATGGCGAGCACCCTCCGTGAAGAACAACGATTAATGCAGCAGCTGATCAACAACAACGAGCTGATGATGAGAACAATAGCCAGAGACCTACACCTGAATCGCCGCCACTAAGTCACCGATACAGGTAAACAAAACTTGGCCAACCAACGACTTGGCCCCAATAAAAGAACACAGCGGATGAACAACACCACCATGAGCGCTAACAGCAAAATTAATCAAGACGCCATCAACAAAGCCCTATGGAATGCCTGCGACACCTTCCGCGGCACCATCAGCGCCGACACCTACAAAGACTTCATCCTGACCATGCTATTTCTTAAATACATCTCCGATGTATGGCAGGATCACTACGACGGCTACAAAGCAGAATACGGCGACGAGCCAGAACTCATTACCGAAATGCTAAAAAACGAACGTTTTGTACTGCCACCCCAAGCCAGCTTTTATGCATTGCACGAGCGTCGGCACGAACCCGGCAACGGCGAACGTATCGACCAAGCCCTGCACGCCATCGAAGAAGCCAACGGCACCAAACTCAAAGACGCCGGAAAAAGCGTGTTCCAAGACATCAGCTTTAACACCGACAAACTCGGTGAAGAAAAGCAGAAAAACACCATACTGCGGCACCTAATTGAAGACTTTGCCAAACCCGAACTCAACCTCAAGCCCAGCCGTGTCGGCACGCTGGATGTCATCGGTAACGCCTACGAATACCTGATTAAAAACTTCGCCGCCAGCGGCGGACAAAAAGCCGGAGAGTTTTATACCCCGCCCGAAGTCTCGGATTTAATCGCCGAATTACTAGACCCACGCCCCGGCGACAGTATTTGCGATCCGGCCTGTGGCTCCGCCTCGTTATTAATGAAATGCGGCAGCAAAGTTCGCAAAAATCACGACAGTAAAAACTATGCCCTCTACGGCCAAGAAGCCATTGGCTCTACATGGTCGCTGGCCAAAATGAACATGTTTTTGCACGGCGAAGACAACCACAAAATCGAATGGGGCGACACCATTCGCAACCCTAAATTGCTGGATAAAAACGGCGACTTAATGCTGTTCGATATCGTGACCGCCAACCCACCCTTTAGCCTAGATAAATGGGGGCACGACGAGGCCGATAACGATAAATTCAGCCGCTTTCGCCGCGGAGTACCACCCAAAACCAAAGGCGACTACGCCTTTATTTTGCACATGATCGAAACCTTAAAACCGAAAACGGGCCGCATGGGTGTGGTAGTGCCGCACGGCGTATTATTCCGTGGTTCGAGCGAAGGCAAAATTCGCCAACAACTCATCGACGAAAACCTGCTCGATGCCGTGATCGGCCTGCCCGAAAAACTGTTTTACGGCACTGGCATTCCTGCCGCCATTTTAATTTTTAGCAAAGACAAATCCGACGACTCGGTGATGTTTATTGATGCATCGCGTGATTTCAAAGCCGGTAAAAACCAAAACCTACTCAGCGAAGACAACATCAATAAAATTGTTGCCACCTATCGCAACGGTAGCGACGTCGATAAATACGCCTACGTCGCCAGCCTGAATGAAATAAAAGAAAACGACTACAACCTCAATATCCCGCGCTACGTCGATACCTTTGAAGAAGAGGAAGAAATCGACCTGATGGCCGTACGCGCCGAGCGACTAAAACTTAAAGATCAACTAGCCGAGCTAGAAAGCGAGATGGCCAAGTATCTGGAGGAGTTGGGTTATGAATAACCCCGCTGAAACCGACCCGCTGTACCACAGTATCCGCGAACTGATACAACAAGCGCGCCAGCAGGTACAACGCCAGATTAACAGCACTATGGTGCATATCTACTGGCACATTGGCCAGCTGATTATCGAGCACGAACAGCAAGGTGAGCAGCGCGCTGCCTATGGCAAACAACAGCTGCAACAACTGTCCAGCCGCCTGACCGGTGAGTTTGGCAAAGGCTTTGACGTAACCAACCTGCGCAATATGCGCCGGTTTTATCAGGCCTTTCCAATTCGGGAGACAGTGTCTCCCGAATTGGGCTGGTCGCATTACAACCAACTAGCCCGCTTGGAAAACCCGACCGCCCGGCAGTGGTATCAACAAGAAGCCATTCAGCAGCACTGGAGTGTACGCGCCCTGGAACGCCAGATCGGCACCCTCTACTATGAACGGCTGCTATCCAGCCAGAACAAAGCCCCGGTTGAAGCAGAAGCCCAGGCCAACACCCGCGCACTTGCCGTAAACCCCAAAGACTATCTGCGCGACCCCTACATACTCGATTTTCTGAATCTGGAATCGGGCAGCTATCAGGAAGCCGATCTGGAAGGCGGCATTATTCACAACCTGCAACAGTTCCTGCTGGAAATGGGCAAAGGCTTTGCCTTTGTTGAACGCCAGCAACGCATCCGTACCGACGATGGCGACTATTACATCGACTTAGTGTTTTACAACTACCTGCTTAAATGCTTTGTGCTGATCGACCTAAAACTGAACAAACTCAACCATCAGGACGTGGGCCAGATGGACATGTACGTTCGGCTGTACGAAGAACAAAAACGCAACCCCGACGACAACCCCACCATCGGTTTAATTCTGTGCAGCGAACACAACCACACAGTGGCGCAGTATTCGGTACTCAAAGACAGCCAGCAGCTGTTTGCTTCGCGTTACCTCACTGTTTTACCCAGCGAAGAGGAACTGCAGCGGGAATTGGAACGGGGGCGGTGCAAAATTGAACAGCAGATTAAGGAACAGCGGGGGAAGTACCATGAGTAGGGTATTGAGTGAGAGCACCGTGGCAAGGCCGGTGTGGTCAGTGGCAACCGTAGTATCGCCGAAAACCGAGATGGCTAAGTATCTAGAGGAGCTGGGTTATGGTGCCTAGTGGATGGAAATTAAGCACTATTGAAGAGATAGCCAACGTCTCTTCTGGAGGGACTCCTAGTAGAAAAAACGACACGTATTGGAATGGCAATATACCTTGGGTAACAACTGCTGAGGTTCAATTTAAGGTTATAAAAGATACTTCTGAAAAGATAACCGAGGAAGGTCTTGCAAACTCGTCTGCCAAGCTATTTCCGGTGGATACGATCCTTATGGCCATGTACGGACAAGGAAAAACGAGAGGGCAAGTTGCTAAATTAGGCATTGAGGCTTCGACCAATCAGGCGTGTGCAGCGATAGTGTTGCACACTGATTATGAAGTTGATTACTACTATCAATTTCTCGTTAGTCAATATGAAAATATTCGAGAAATGGCAAATAGTGGAGGCCAAGAAAACTTGAGTGGTGGAATCGTAAAGTCCATTCAAGTTCCTGTTCCTCCACTCCCTGAACAAAAGAAAATCGCCCAAATCCTCTCCACTTGGGATAAGGCCATCACCACCACCGAACAACTACTCGCCAACAGCCAGCAGCAGAAAAAAGCTCTGATGCAACAACTGCTCACCGGCAAGAAACGTTTGCTCGATAAAAATGGAGTTAGGTTTAGTGGGGAGTGGAAGAATAAGCAGCTTTCGGAGGTCGCTAATGTCTATCAACCAAAGACTATTTCTCAGTCAATGCTTACTGATACTGGTTATCCAGTCTACGGTGCAAATGGCATCATTGGTTTCTATGGGGAATTCAATCATGAGAACGAGCAGATTGCTGTTACGTGCAGAGGCAGTACTTGTGGTGTCGTAAACTGGACCCAAGCTAAATCTTGGATCACTGGAAATGCAATGGTCATAAATACCGATAATACTCCTTCTGTAAGTAAGAGGTTTCTTTTCTATGTATTAGATGGAAGTAATTTGTCATATTTAATTTCCGGATCAGGCCAACCTCAAATTACAGGCAACATTAAGACTCACATAATCAATATCCCCGTTCTAAAAGAACAACAAAGAATCGCCACAGTGCTTTCCACTGCCGATCAGGAAATCACTGCCCTGCAACAAAAACTCCATGCTTTAAAACAAGAGAAAAAAGCCCTGATGCAGCAGCTATTAACCGGTAAGCGCCGAGTTAAAATTCAGTAACAGGGAGATTAATAGTTTATGCACGAATTCACTGCTGAAGAGTTAATGGAACAGCTGCAATTGCTAGACGAATGTCCACGCATAGAAGCCAAACGGGGGACTGAAATTGGCAGTTCGGTGATGCAAACCGTCTGTGCACTTGCTAATGAGCTTGGGCTGGGCGGTGGCTATATTTTACTGGGGGTATCAGAACCAGATGATCAGCAGAATCAGTTTTTCGTTTCGGGGGTAACCAACACCGATCAGCTACTAAATACTCTGCACACTAACTGTCGTGAGCAATTTGAGCACAGTATTCCAGTGTCGGCAGAAACCGTGCTTTTACAGGGTAAAACTGTGATTGTGGTGTTTGTGCCTGAACTAGAACCCGCCGCGAAGCCCTGTACCTTCAAAGGTAAATTCGACAGCAAAAATAAACGTAAAACCGGTGTATGGCGGCGTGGTCTTAACGGCGACTATGAATGCACCCAGATTGAACTAGAACCTTTGCTTCTCGCCAAGAGTGGCCTTGGCTTTGAACAGGTGATTCTGCCGAATGCCGAATGGAGTGATCTTGATCCGGATGTCATCGCTCTTTATCGCCAATTACGTGCCCGAGTTCGTCCTCATGCGGAAGAATTACAGGCGAGTGACCAAGAAATGCTGCGAGCGCTGAATCTGGTCAAAAAACAGAACGGTGAATGGCTTCCGAATGTGGCTGGATTGCTGCTGATGGGTAAACCTCTGGCCTTACGGCGCCTGTTGCCCTCAGTTCGTGTGGATTACGTGCGTATCAGTGGTACCCAATGGGTTGAAGATCCTGAGCAGCGCTTCCAGACCACATTAGATTTGCGAGAGCCATTGCTAAGGCTGATTACCAAACTGGAAGCCACCATTCTAGATGATTTACCAAAACATTTTCGCCTTGAGGAAGGCAGCACCCAACGCAGCGACCAGCCACTGCTGCCACAAAAGGTGGTTCGGGAGGCGGTAGTGAACGCATTGATGCACAGAGACTATCATGTGCAGCAGCCGATTCTAGTGGTGCGTTACAGTAACCGGATTGATATTCGCAATGCTGGGTACTCCCTAAAACCAGAAACAATGCTGGGCGAGATGGGCTCCAAATTGCGTAATCCCGTATTGGCTGCGGTATTGTACGACCTGAACTTTGCCGAAACCAAGGGCTCGGGTATTCGAACTATGCGCAACTTACTTGAGCAGATTGGCTTAACAGCTCCTGTATTTGCTAATCATGTGATTGCCAATGAGTTTCAGGCAACCTACTTGCTACATCAACTATTAGGTCGAGATCAGCTGGCTTGGCTCAGTCAATTCAAACACTTGCAGCTGACCAACGATGAAGCCCGAGCTCTGATCCTAGCAAAAGAAACTGGTGCGGTAGACAATGCAGGATTACGCGCAGTTACCGGACTTGATACGCTATCAGCGAGCCAAGTTTTGGGGCGCTTGCATCACCAGCATGGTTTGCTAGTTAAAGGTGGCGCCGGCCCGGCAACCTATTATCAGTTGGCAGACTGGTCAGAAAATCAGGGGGAGCTACCTCTGTTTGGTAGCCAGAAATCGGCAAATACGGGTGACCTAAGTACAAATACGGGTGACCTAAGTACAAATACGGGTGACCTCGACGGAAATCGAAGTCACTTACCTAAACTGTTGGAACAACGAATCCGTGAACTCACCCCTAAAGCACGCCAAGGTCAGCTATGGCCTGTGATCGTATGGTTGTGTGCCCTGCACCCTTACAAAGCAGAACAGATAGCCAGCCTTCTTGGTGGACGATCCGACAAATCGCTCAAGAGTTCACACCTAAATACCCTGCGTGAACAAAAACAGCTGATTGCCTATCGCTACCCTGAAGTTATTAACCATCCGGATCAGGCATATCAGGCGACAGAGAAGGGGTTGCAATGGCTGAAAGATCAGGGAATTCATCCTTCAAAAGAGAAGTATTGATGATGAACACTGATCCAGTCGCAAAACTTCATGAAGAATACAGTGCCAAGCATCCGGTACTGGCGTTGCCAAAAGCTAATCTGGGTGGCGGAAAATAAAATGCTTAAGCGAACAGGAATAAACCATCGATGACAAATCAGCCCCCTTCACCACCGGCGGGTGAATTTGTGATGTTCACTTCCGATGATGGCAGCGCTCGCGTTGAATGCCGGTTTGAGTCAGACACTCTCTGGCTATCGCAGGCAGCAATGGCAGATTTGTATCAGGTTACCCCTCAGGCTATTACCCAGCATATTCGAGCGATTTACGAAGAAAGAGAGCTTGATCAAAATTCAACCTGTAAGGATTACTTACAAGTTCAAACAGAAGGTGGTCGCAAGGTTAGCCGTAAACGTTTGCATTACAGCTTGCCCATGATCATCGCCGTTGGCTACCGAGTCCGCTCTACCCGTGGCACTCAGTTTCGCCAATGGGCAACTCGAACGTTAACTGAATATCTGACCAAAGGCTTTGTCATTGATGACGAACGCCTAAAGAATCCCCCTGTCGGAACGTCAGTGGTGCCGGATTACTTCGACGAGTTGCTGGAACGTATTCGCGATATCCGCGCCAGCGAGCGCCGAATGTATTTGCGTGTACGGGAAATCTTCGCTTTAGCCGCAGACTACGAGCCATCCCTAAAAGAAACCACGCAGTTTTTTAAATTGATTCAGAATAAATTGCACTATGCCTGTACGGGTCATACTGCCGCCGAGTTAATTCATAACCGTGCCGATGCTTCGCAACCGAATATGGGGCTGAACATCTTTAAAGGCGCCGACGTGCGTAAGGGCGATATTGCTACAGCGAAAAACTACCTGACAGAACCTGAGATCAAAGAACTTAACCGTATTGTGACTATGTGGTTAGATTTTGCCGAAGATCAGGCTGAGCGACGCCAACAAGTGTTTTTGCAAGACTGGCAAATCAAGCTGGATCAGTTTCTACAATTTAATGATAGAGACGTGCTGACAGGATCAGGCAATATCAGTAAAAAAGACGCGGATGAAAAAGCTTCCGCCGAGTATGAGCGCTTTGCTGAACAGCGTCGCCAGCTAAAAGAGCAAGCAGGAGAACAAGACATCGACGAGCTGTTAAATTGGATACCGCCGAAGAAGGAAAGATAACGAATGGAACATTGCTTCCCCAAATTTCAGGAAGAATACAGTGCCAAGCTTCCGGCGCTGGCGTTGCTAACCAACCTTGGCTGGACGTTCCTTTCTCCTGAAGAGGCGCTGCGTAAGCGCGGTAATCAATACGATCAGGTTGTGTTGCGCGACATTCTGCGCGATGAGCTCAAGAAGCGTACCTTCACCTTTGCCGGTCATGTGCATTCGCTGTCTGATAAAGCCATTGATAACCTCATTGCTGAGGTATGTAGCCCAGCGTTAAATGAGGGGCTATTAACCGCTAATGAGCGTCTTTATAACCATCTGCTTTATGGTATTTCGGTCACTGAGTTTGTCGATGGCCGCAAAGCTAATCCGACGGTTGCCTTAATTGATTGGCACAACCCTCAGAATAACAGCTTCACCTTTACTGAGGAGTTCAGTGTTACTCGCTCTGGTGGGGCTGGTTCATCGTCGGCGGATCGTCGTCGCCCAGATATTGTGTGCTTTGTGAATGGCATTCCACTGGTCGTGATCGAAGCTAAGCGCCCTGACGGCAATAGCAAAAAAGGCCCAACAATTGATGAAGGCATTTCGCAAAATTTACGCAACCAACGCCATGATGAAATTCCGCAGCTGTTTGTTTATAGCCAATTATTATTATCGGTAAACGGTATTGATGGCCGCTATGGTACGTGCGAAACCAGTAAGAAATTCTGGGCCGCTTGGCGTGAAGAAGATATTTCTGATGCAGAAATGGTGGCGATAAAAAATAAAAAGCTCTTACCAGAACAGGTAACTGGCTTATTTTCTCACCGCTCAACGTCAGACTTAACTTGGTATGAAAATCTGATTGCCGGTGGTGAATTGGCTGTCACTGGGCAGGATAAATTATTAATCAGTTTATTAAGCCCCGCGCGCCTGCTAGAAATGACGCGTTATTTTACCTTGTTTGATAAAAAGGCTGGCAAGATTGCCGCCCGTTATCAGCAAGTATTTGGCATTAAACGGCTGATTGAGCGCATCAATACTCGTAATTCTGCCGGAGGGCGTGAAGGCGGTGTTATCTGGCACACCACGGGGTCTGGTAAGTCGTTTACCATGGTATTTTTAAGCAAGGCGTTGATTCTGCATGATACGTTAAAGCAGTGCCGAATTTTGGTGGTAACAGATCGGGTTGATTTAGAAACTCAGCTGAGTAGAACCTTTGCTAATGGTGGCGAACTAGCCACTTCGAAAGACAAAACTGCTGCAATGGCAACCTCCGGCACTCGGCTGGCCGAGCAAATTGGTTCAGGGACCGAGCGAATTGTTTTTTCTCTTATTCAAAAATTTAATTCGGCCACCAAGCGTCCTGAATGCCATAACAACAGTGCAGATATGATTGTGTTAATTGACGAAGGTCACCGCAGCCAAGGTGGCGAGAATCATATTCGCATGAAGCTGGCATTGCCCAATGCGGCGTTTGTCGCGTTTACCGGTACGCCATTATTAAAAGATGATAAAACCACGAATAAATTTGGCCCTATTGTGCATGCCTACACGATGCAGCGCGCCGTAGAAGATCAAACCGTTACGCCTTTGCTATACGAGGAGCGAATCCCCGATTTAGATGTCAATGAGCGCGCGATTGATAGCTGGTTTGAGCGTATTACAGAAGGTTTAACGGCCAATCAAAAAGCTGACTTAAAGCGAAAATTTGCTAAAAAAGGTCAGGTGTATGAAGCCGACGATCGTATTCGTTTGATCGCATTGGATATTGCGAACCACTTTGTTAAAAACATTAACGAAGGCCTAAAAGGTCAGTTGGCCTGCGAAAACAAGGCCTCTGCCATTAAGTACAAGAAGTTCCTAGATGAAGCAGGCCTGTTTGAATCGGCCGTTGTGATGAGTGCTCCCGATACGCGAGAAGGCAATACCGCAGTTGATGAAGCGACAACCCCGGAAGTCACCCAATGGTGGAAAGACAATGTCGGTAAAGAGGATGAAAAAGCTTACACCAAACATTTGATTGAGCGGTTTGAGAACGATGATGCGTTAAAAATTCTTATTGTGGTTGATAAACTGCTAACGGGATTCGACGAGCCAAAAAACACGGTACTTTATATCGATAAACCTCTAAAAGAACACAATTTGATTCAAGCCATCGCACGAGTAAACCGCCTACATCCATTGAAGAAGTTTGGCTTACTGATTGATTATCGCGGGATTTTATCTGAGCTGGATACAACAATTCAAAAGTATCAAGATTTGGCTTCTCGTACTCAAGGTGGTTACGACATTAATGACATTGCGGGTTTGTACAACCAAATGAGTACGGAGTACAAACGCTTACCACAGCTTTATAAACAGCTATGGGCGGTTTTTGATGGTGTAAAAAATAAGAGCGATATTGAGCAGTTACGTCAGGTTTTAGTGCCCCGAATTGAGGAAATTGGCGGGGAGCCTCTGGCCGGTATTTCCGGCGAACTGGTTGATGTAAACCTGAAAAAACGCGAAGACTTTTATGAGGCGCTATCGGCCTTTGCGAGCTGCTTAAAAATTGCTCTGCAATCCGCTACATTTTATGAAGATAAGAGTTTTAGCGATGATGATCGCCATCGCTATAAACAGACGGTCAAAGAGCTTTCTAACTTACGCCAAACTATTCAGCAAGATACTGGCGAGCGAGTTGATTACGACGAATATGCTGAGCAAGTGAAGAAACTGCTGGATAAACATGTGGTTGGTGTCGAAGTAAAAGAACCTGGCGGTGTTTATGAAGTAGGAAAAATGGGCCAGAAACAAGAGCCGAAAGATTGGGGCGAGGAAAAAACTCGCAACGAAACCGACATCATTAAAACCCGTGTCGCTAAAATGATCGAGCAAGGCTTGCAAGACGACCCGTATGCTCAAGAGGCTTTTTCCAAATTGCTGCGTCAGGCCATTGAAGAAGCCGAAAAGCTGTTCGATCACCCATTAAAACAGTACATGCTGTTCCGTGAGTTTGAAGAGCAAGTTCAAGACAGACGCTTAAACGATATTCCGAATGTGTTTGCCGGAAATCGTCATGCACAGGCCTACTTTGGTGTATTCAAAAAGGTGTTACCAGACGCTTTCGCCTCTCCAGAAATGACCACGGATCAGCAAGTGCAGGATAAGTGGATAAAGCTGGCGTTTGAAATTGACCAAGCGGTAGAAACGTCGGTGACGGAAAACTCTATCAATCCACAAAATATCGAAGCCGATATCCGTAAGCAATTGCTGCCACGATTATTTCAGGAGTGCAAATCCATTGGCGGTGGTATGGATCAAGCCAAGAAACTGGTAGAGATGATTGTGCAAATTACTCGTGTTGGCTTAAGTGATCTCTAACGACCTATGAACGTACCGATTAAAGCCAACCGCCAGCTTATGAGCTTTCGTTACGGTGATCAGCAGATTGCGTTTGAGCGTGTTAAACGCCCCCAAGCCACGAGCAAAGTGCTGATTAAGGTTCATCCAGATTGCCGAGTGGTCGTGTCTGCTCCTGAAGATGCCGACAACGAGATGGTACTCAGTGCAGTAAAAAAACGTAGCCGCTGGATCTATGAAAAACTACGTGATTTTCGCAAACAACTTGAGCACATTACGCCGCGCCAATACATCAGTGGCGAAAGCCATTATTACTTAGGCAAACAGTACCTATTAAAAGTAATAGAAGCACCGGAGCAAGCTCAGGGAGTCAAACTGCTTCGAGGAAAGCTGGAGGTATCGGTAAAAATTAAAAGTGCCGAAAAAGTAAAAACGCTACTGGCTGATTGGTATAAAGCACGCGCAAAAGAAATCTTCGCTAAACGCTTAGATGCCATGCTAGAACAAGCACTTTGGGTAACTGATTGCCCTCCTCTGCGTATTCTGACGATGCAAACCCAATGGGGCAGCTGTTCCCCCAATGGCCGGATCACCCTGAACCCTCACTTGGTTAAAGCGCCTCGCGAGTGTATTGACTACGTGATTTTGCACGAGCTCTGCCACATAGCTGAACATAACCACAGCGAACGATTTTACCGGCTAATGAGTAAAGTCATGCCAAAATGGGAAAAGACGAAAGAAAGGCTGGATGGGATGGCTTCAAGTATCACAGGGTGAATCATTGATCAGCAGTATATATCCATAATAAAGACAGCCATCACTCCCCATTCAACGTCAGCACCAACTTCCTACTGCCGCCATAATCGCGGTGTTCGCACAAGTAAACGCCTTGCCACGTGCCCATGTTTAATTGCCCATTGGTAATCGGAATGGTGACCGATGGACCTAATAAGCTAGTTTTAATATGTGCAGGCAAATCATCCGAGCCTTCATCATTGTGCTGATAGTAAGGCTGATTCTCGGGTACTAGACGATTAAATACCCGTTCGAAATCACCGCGTACGGTTGGGTCGGCGTTTTCATTAATAGTAAGCGAGGCTGAGGTGTGTTGAATAAATACGTGCAGCAGACCGACTTGAATTTGGCTTAATTCAGGCAGTTGCTGTTCTATTGCGGAGGTAATTAAATGAAAACCGCGAGCATACGGCTTTAATGTTATCGTGCGTTGAATCCACATAATCTACCTCACTACGCTGAACATAGGAGGTAGATTACCAGAAAACGACAGCTTAGAAGCGGTAGCCCACCGAACCAATATACTCATCGAAGTAAAAAGTTTGATCGGCCTTGTCGCCTTTATTGCTGGTAAGTACGTCGCTCATATCGGCATAACCGAATTTACCTAAAAAGCGCACAAATACTCGCTTCCAAACCGTGGCTTCGACACCCAATTTCAGCACGGAGGCATAACCGGCTACATGCCATTCGTCGTTACGCTCACCACTTAATAGCTTTACATTACTTTTTGGAAACAGCACACCGCCGCCGCCGCCGGCAAATAGCGCGACATCGAACTTATCTTGCCACTGCCATACCGGCAAATACCCTTCGGTCTCTAACGAAATCATGTTAAAGCCATCAGTGTGCTCGTACGTTAAAAAATCGTCGGTTAGCTGCTTTTGGCCTAACGCTGGATCTGTACGCGCAAATCCAGGTTTTAAAATTGTACCGCTAATATCGACGGTTTGATCTTGTACCATAACGTATTTCATATGATCGAAGCCCAAAGATACAGACCAATTATTGGTAACAAAATAACCAAAACGCCAATTGTATTGCGGAATAGTCATGCGAAATGGATTGAGATAGGAGTGATATATCTCCCTACTGCTTAATTCAGTCTGATGGTCATGGGCACTAACGTTATACAGGGTGAAATCGTGGTCTTCGCCCTTAAAATGGATATCACTATCGGAATAGGTAGCGTTGTTCCAGCCCCAGTAACCATACCAGTCGCCTTGCTGACGCATAGTCGCGGCTTGAGTAAAAGATGAGAAAAACAAAATTATAAGCAATGACGTGTAAGCGTTTGTCCGCTTCATTCTAAATACTCCTCCAGTGAGTCATTGGATTTCCGCTATCATAACATTCTATTTAAACAAACAGTGGGCGAAACAGTGGGATTATTAGATTCGTATACGAAACAATATATCTTTTAGGCAAAAAAACGGCCAACCCAAAAGGCTCGCCGTTTTTGCGATCATCAATACGATTAACGCATCATTGGTGGCATACCACCGGGAGGCATTCCGCCACCACCGCCCATTCCACCCATAGCGCGCATCATTTTTGCCATACCGCCTTTGGCCGATACTTTCTTCATCATCTTTTGCATTTGCTTATGTTGCTTGAGCAAACGGTTAAGATCCTGAATTTCAGTACCAGAACCAGCAGTAATACGCTTCTTGCGTGAGCCATTGATTTTATCGGGGAAGCGACGCTCATCGGGCGTCATGGAGAAAATAATCGACTCCATTTGCTTGAATTGTTTTTCTGCAGCGTCGGTTTGTTTAGCCATGGCACCCATGTTGCCCATGCCCGGTAACTTATCGAGCATGCCGGTTAAACCGCCCATGTTTTTCATTTGCTGGATTTGATCAAGGAAGTCTTCAAGATCGAAGCCCTTGCCCGACTTCATCTTCTTGGCGAGCTTATCCGCCTTCGACTTGTCGATCTTACGTTCGGCTTCTTCGATCAGGGTAAGAATATCGCCCAAATCCAAAATACGGGAAGCAACACGATCAGGGTGGAATGGTTCTAAGGCATCAACCTTTTCGCCCATACCCATAAACTTGATTGGCTTGCCTGTGATATGACGCACCGACAGAGCGGCACCGCCACGTGCATCACCATCCGCTTTGGTTAAGATAACACCCGTTAGCGGTAAAGCATCGTTAAACGCCTTTGCGGTGTTCGCGGCATCCTGACCCGTCATGGCATCAACCACGAACAAGGTTTCAACCGGTTTGATACCTGCGTGTAACGCTTGAATTTCAGCCATCATGGCTTCGTCAACGGCCAAACGACCGGCGGTATCCACCAGCAACACATCAACGTACGCGCGCTTAGCGGCATCAATGGCGTTGCGGGCGATATCTAATGGTTTTTGATCACCAGAAGATGGGAAGAATTGTGCGCCCACTTCTTTAGCTAACGTTTCTAGCTGCTTAATCGCCGCAGGGCGATAGACGTCAGCAGAAACGACCATGACCTTTTTCTTCTCGCGTTCAGCCAGATACTTAGCCAACTTAGCAACGGTGGTCGTTTTACCCGCACCCTGCAAACCCGCCATTAAGATAACGGCAGGCGGTTGGGTGGCAAGGTTCAACTTCTCGTTGGCCTCACCCATCACCGCTTGAAGTTCGTCATGGACAATCTTCAAAAACGCTTGGCCCGGATTTAGGCTCTTCATGACATCGGTGCCGATAGCGCGCTCTTTCACCTGATCGGTGAAGGCTTTTACCACTGGTAATGCAACGTCGGCTTCCAATAAGGCCATACGCACTTCGCGCACGGTGCCTTTTATATTGTCTTCTGTTAACTTCGCCTGGCCAGTTATCCCTTTAAGGGCACTGCCAAGGCGGTCCGTGAGGCTCTCAAACATCTCGATGACTCTGCCAAATACAAAACAGCCGGCAGTATAGCGCGTTGCGGTTCTACTCCCAAACTCCGCTAATGCATCTTTTACCGAGTGTCGCCATGTGCGACACTGCGGCTATCTTTTTGAGGAATCACAATGTCTGGATTCGCATTGGCAGCCCCTGCTGCTGGTTTCTATATTTTTGCAGCCTTTGTGCAATGGTTAGTGGCTACCGGCCGCCGCCAAAATTCTCGTGGTTTAGTGCGCAGCTGTACCGCTATCGCAGCGCTTCTGCACATTGGCTATGTATCAGCCACTATGTTCAAGGGCGATGAAATAAACTTGGCCTTTTTACAAGTGGGCTCTTTGATTTCTTTGGTCATTACCTTACTGCTGCTCTTCTCTAGCTGGCGCAAACCGGTCGATAACTTGCTAATTGGCTTGTTACCCATGGCTGCAGTGATATTACTAACCGCCTCTATTTTTCATCAGATCGTTATTTTCACAGAGCTGAGTTACGGCCTTACGTGGCATATCTTGCTGTCGATTCTGGCCTACAGCACCTTTACCATCGCATCCATGCAAGCCGTACTAGTGATGCTACAAGACCAGCACTTACGTAAACATCAAACTCGCGGCCTAGTTCAAGCGCTGCCGTCGCTGCAAACCATGGATGTATTGTTATTCGAAATGATCTGGTTAGGCATGATTTTATTAACAGCAGCTTTTGCTATCGGATGGCCACACGTGATCGACATAAAAGGTCAGCACCTGATCCACAAAGTAGCGTTTGGTTGCATCGGCTGGCTAGTCTTCGCGGGATTATTGTTTGGCCGTTATCGCTTTGGCTGGCGCGGCGTTATCGCTAGCCGTTGGACCCTTGTTGGCACAGGCTTCTTGGTCATGTCGTATTTTGGTTCGCGCTTTGTCCTCGAAGTTATTTTGCATGTATCGCCGCTATAATCAGAGCTGAAGCGATTTAGCACTGACTAACCTCTCTGTCTGTTGACAGTTGAGACCTACACCCTATGATGGCGGGATCGAAATTATAAAAGGATACCGTCTTGAATGACGTCCCCTTAAGTATGCTATTCGGCATACTTGCTCTCCTGATCGTTATGTCAGGATTCTTCTCCAGTTCCGAAACTGGAATGATGTCGCTCAACCGCTATCGCTTGCGCCATATGGCCAAGAGCAAGCACAAAGGTGCCATGCGTGCTTCTAAGTTGTTGGAAAAGCCCGATCGTTTAATCGGCACCATTCTTACGGGTAACAACCTAGTTAACTTTGCTGCAGCCGCGTTAGCCACCATCATTAGCCAGCGGTTATGGCCGGACAATCCCGATCTTGCAGTATTTGTGAACACCATTTTATTTACCTTGGTGGTCCTTATTTTTGCCGAATTAACGCCGAAAACATTAGCTGCAATCATGCCGGAACGAATTGCCTTTCCTGCTGCGCGGTTATTGATTCCATTACAGTGGGCTCTGCACCCTTTTGTATGGTTCGTGAACACCATTGCCAATGCGCTGTTAAAAATCATCCGCATTGATGTCAATAACGCTACCCCAGATAACCTCAGCACCGAAGAATTGCGCACTGTGGTACGTGAAGCCGGTACTATGATCCCGAAGCGCCACCAGCATATGCTGATCAGTATTCTCGATTTAGAGAAGATGACGGTTAACGACATTATGGTGCCACGTAACGAGGTAATGGGGATTGATTTAGATGATTCGCTCAGTGAAGTGATTCAGCAACTGCGTACCACACAACATACGCGCTTGCCGGTATTCCGTGGTGATATCAATAACGTGGTGGGTATTTTGCACACCCGCAATATCAGTCGCTTTTTATCATCGGGCGAGTATCTCAAAGCCGATATCGAAGAAATTTGCCGCGAACCGTATTTCATTCCTGAAAGTACGCCTCTGCACACTCAGCTATTCAATTTCCAGAAAAACCAGCGCCGTATTGCACTGGTGGTTGATGAGTATGGCGATGTTCAAGGTATTTGTACCTTGGAAGATATCTTAGAAGAGATCGTGGGCGAATTTACTACCGATGTCGCCTCCAGCAGCTCGCCTGATGTACACCCGCAGGACGATGGCAGCTTTATTGTCGATGGCACGGCCTATGTGCGTGACGTCAATCGCGCGCTGAAGTGGGATTTGCCCACCGATGGACCAAAATCCATCAGTGGATTAATTGTAGAAATGCTCGAACACATTCCCGAGGCGCCAGTCTGCTTGCTCATTGGCCGCTATCGTATCGAGATCATGCAAATTAAAGACAATACCATCCGCACCGCCAAGGTGACGCTTGATCCTAGGGTCGCTGATCACCACGAATAACATGCCTCAATAACTTCACGCCCGAAGAGATCTATCTTGGGGCGTGAAGCCGAACGTAATACCCGTTACAATGGCGCCCTTTCTTTGAGCAACCCGTAGCGAATTGTCATGACCGCACAGAACTCTCGTAACATCTTAGTCACCAGCGCCCTTCCTTATGCCAACGGTTCTATCCACCTTGGGCATTTGTTGGAATACATTCAAACTGATATCTGGGTTCGCTTTCAAAAATCGCGTGGCCATCAGTGCACCTACGTCTGTGCCGACGATGCGCACGGCACCGCAATTATGTTGCGCGCAGAAAAAGAAGGCATCTCACCAGAAGAACAAATTGCACGAGTAAAAGCCGAGCACGAAAAAGACTTCGCCGATTTTCAAATTGCGTTCGACAATTTTCATAGCACGCATAGCGAAGAGAACCGCGTGCTATCGGCTGAGATTTATAAAGCCTGCCGCGACAAAGGCTACATAGCCACGCGCAGCATCAAGCAATTATTTGATCCGGTAAAAGAGATTTTCTTAGCCGACCGTTACATCAAAGGCGAATGCCCTAAGTGTGGTGCTGGCGATCAATATGGCGACAACTGCGAGGTCTGTGGTGCAACTTACACTCCGGCAGAATTAAAAAATCCTTTTTCGGTTATTTCGGGTGCTACTCCCGTTGAAAAAGAATCTGAGCATTTCTTCTTTAAGTTGCCCGAATTCCAGAGCTTTTTACAAGAGTGGACACGCTCTGGCACGCTACAAGACGAAGTGGCTAACAAGTTGGCCGAATGGCTAGATAGCGGTCTGCAAGAATGGGATATATCTCGCGACGCGCCTTACTTTGGTTTCGAAATTCCTGATGCACCGGGCAAATATTTTTATGTTTGGCTCGATGCACCAATCGGCTACATGGCGAGCTTTAAAAATTTATGCGACCGTCGTGACGATTTAAACTTTGACGATTACTGGAAGGTCGGTTCTGAAGCCGAGGTGTATCACTTTATCGGCAAAGACATTATTAACTTCCATGCGTTGTTCTGGCCATCCATGCTCACGGCAGCAGAATACCGTACCCCAACGGCGGTAAACGCGCACGGATTTGTTACGGTTAACGGTGCAAAAATGTCCAAGTCGCGTGGCACCTTTATTACCGCCCGTACCTATTTGGATCATTTAAATCCGACTTATTTACGCTACTACTTTGCAGCCAAGTTAAGCTCCAGCGTCGATGATTTCGATTTGAACCTTGAAGACTTTGTGCAACGTGTAAACTCTGACCTCGTGAATAAACTGGTCAACATCGCCAGCCGTAGTGCTAGCTTTGTTATGAAAGCCGGTGGTCAGTTAAGCAGCCAATGTGCCGAGCCGGAAATGCTGCAAAGCTTTATTGATCGCGGTGATGTGATTGCCGATTTCTACGAAAAACGCGAGTTTGGTCGCGCCATGAAGGAAATCATGACACTGGCTGATCGCGCTAACGAATACATCCAAGAAAAAGCGCCTTGGGCGATGGCCAAAGAAGAAGGCCGTGAACAAGAAGTTCTGGATGTATGCTCGGTAGCCCTCAACTTGTTCCGTCAATTGATGACTTACCTTGCGCCAGTATTACCAGAATTAGCGCAAAAAACTTGTGAATTTATGAACCTCGATAATTTGCAGTGGGATAATCGCGCTATTTTATTGGGCCATACTATTAACAAGTTTAAGCCGATGCTTAACCGCGCAGAAATGGATAAGGTCAACGCTATCCTGTTCGACACCCAAGAGCTTTTGGCAAAAGAAGCCGGTACTTCAACACAAAAAGAAGACAAAACGGCGGCAAAGAAAGACGCCAAAAAAGACGGTAGTAAAAAGGACGAGAAAAAAGCCAAAGGCCCAGCAACTCGTGAAGACGGTTCTGAAGCCATTGCTGAAACCATCGAATTTCCCGATTTTGCTAAAGTCGATTTACGTATTGCTCGTATCGTTAAAGCCGATCACGTGGAGGGCGCAGACAAACTGCTGCAACTGACCTTAGATATCGGCAATGGCGAACTGCGTAACGTGTTCTCGGGTATTAAATCGGCTTATAAGCCAGAAGACCTCGAAGGCAAGTTAACCGTGATGGTCGCTAACTTAGCACCACGCAAAATGAAGTTCGGCATGTCCGAAGGCATGGTGCTGGCTGCTGGTCCGGGCGGATCAGACATCTGGTTGCTAGAACCACACGATGGTGCTCAGCCGGGTATGCGTGTGATGTAACACTGTTTGATCATCAGGTAGCCATTCAGCTGCCTGATGATCAGCCTCTGAATAGCAACACCGAATCCGCAAAAACTCCCCTCTGCCTAACATTCTCTTACGCCTTAAAATCTGTTCGAAACCTTCTAATTTTCAATAACTTAGATAAAACCATCCAGTTTTTTTTAATTGGCAACTTTGCGCCCAGTTTTAAATCATCTATGGGTTTGCCTCCCCCCTGAGACAGTTGTAAAGTGATTGCAACATAACGGCGCACGTTCCTATTTAGGGTTCAAACCGCTGCTCAGCCGCACAGGAGAAACGGCTTGAATCTGCCTGTTCCGCCACCGAATTTAAATATTACTAATGCTTCAAGCTGGCGTGCTTCGCTCAGTCTCGGTTTTCGTCGCACCGAACGCGGCTCGCGTTTAGTTCGCAGTGAACACAACGGTCCGCTGTACGTACAAAAACCGTTTTATCCCGAAGGCCCAGATTGCGCCCATGTGTATTTGCTTCATCCTCCGGGTGGCATGGTATCGGGCGATTTTCTTGCCATCAGCGCTCATGCCGATTCACACAGTCATGCACTGATTACCACTCCCGGTGCTGGTCGGGTCTATCGCGCACGCAGCGATGGCCTGCTGCAACAGCAACAAGTAGAACTAACAATAGACGACGATGCCATACTGGAATGGATGCCTCTGGAGACGATTCTCTTCCCCTCTTCGCGCGCGCGCCTGCAAACCAATGTGCACCTAGGCAACAACAGCCGCTTTATCGGTTGGGATATTGTCAGTCTGGGCTTACCTGCAAATGAAGCGCGCCTCGACGACCTAGGGCAAACGACGCATTTAAAACAAGGGCTGCGTCTTTATAATCAAGGGCGGTTAATTTTTAACGAACGCCTGAATTTATCGCCTGAGCAAAATAGCCACCTCAATGCGGCAGCCGGTTTTCGCGGCCATCCAGTACACGGGCTATTAGTTGCTGGGCCATTTTCCGCACCATTACCCGACGAGCTGATGGGCGCATTACAGGCCTTGTGCGAAAGCGAACTCGCCGGTGTGACGTTGAATGGGGAAATATTAACTGTGCGTTATCTGGGCACCTGTAGCGAAAAAGCACGCCAGTTGTTGGTCGAGGCTTGGTCACTCATCCGACCACATTTATTACAGCGACCGGCCTGTGCACCACGCATCTGGGCGACTTAAATTCATTTAATTTGGCGCTCATGCGCTAATTATTAACACCGAGGTGAATGATGGAATTACTACCACGCGAAAAAGATAAGCTGCTGATTTTTACCGCAGCTTTATTAGCCGAACGTCGGCTTAATCGCGGCTTAAAATTAAATTATCCAGAAGCCATGGCCTATCTTTCGATGGAAATCATTGAAGGTGCACGCGATGGTAAAACCGTAGCCGAATTAATGAGCTACGGTAAAACGCTACTAACATCCGATCAAGTGATGCCGGGCGTGCCTGAGTTAATCCACGAAGTACAAGTGGAAGCGACCTTTCCCGATGGAACTAAATTAGTCACTGTTCACGAACCCATAGTGTAAAGCGGAGATAAAAACATGATTCCAGGTGAAATTATCGTCGGTGAAGGCGATATCCTTCTGAATGAAGGCCGCCCGACCATTACGCTGCGGGTTGAAAATACTGGCGACCGTCCGGTGCAAGTGGGTTCGCATTATCACTTTTATGAAACCAATATGGCGCTGTCGTTCGAGCGTGAAAAAACCAGAGGATTTCGGCTAAATATTGCCTCTGGTACGGCGGTGCGGTTTGAACCGGGTCAAGGCCGTGAAGTGGAATTAGTGGCGTATGTGGGCGACCGTAAAGTTTACGGTTTCCGTGGCGATGTGATGGGCAGTTTGGATGGAGAATCAGCATGAGCCAAGATACCAGCAAGAAAACCATGGATCGCACTTCCTACGCGCAAATGTTTGGCCCAACCACTGGCGACCGCGTGCGTTTAGGCGACACCGAACTCTTTATTCAAATTGAAAAAGACTTCACCACCTACGGCGACGAAGTAAAATTCGGTGGCGGCAAAGTCATTCGAGATGGCATGGGTCAAAGCCAATACACCAACGACGTGGCGGTAGACTTGGTTATTACCAATGCCGTGGTACTGGATCACTGGGGTATTGTAAAAGGCGATGTCGGTATTAAAAATGGCCGCATCTTTGCCATCGGTAAAGCCGGCAATCCCGACATCCAAGATAATATCGACATTATTATCGGCCCAGGTACTGAAGTAATTGCCGGTGAGGGTTCAATTTTAACCGCCGGTGGTATCGACGCTCACATTCACTTTATTTGCCCTCAGCAAGTCGAAGAAGCCTTAATGAGCGGTGTTACCACCATGATCGGTGGTGGTACAGGCCCAGCAACGGGCACCAATGCTACCACTTGTACCTCTGGTCCTTGGTATATCGGTAAAATGCTACAAGCCACCGACGACTTACCGATGAACTTTGGCTTCCTCGGTAAAGGAAACGCCAGCCTACCCGCTGCTCTAGAAGAACAATTAGAAGCCGGTGCCTGCGGTTTAAAACTACACGAAGATTGGGGCACCACACCAGCGTCGATTGATTGCTGTTTAAGTGTTGCAGAAAAATACGACGTGCAAGTAGCCATCCATACCGACACGCTTAACGAGTCGGGTTTTGTTGACGACACCATTGGCGCATTTAAAGATCGCGTTATTCACACCTACCACACCGAAGGTGCTGGCGGTGGTCATGCTCCGGACATTATTCGCGCGTGTGGCTACCCGAATGTATTGCCGTCTTCAACCAACCCGACTCGCCCGTACACGGCAAACACGGTAGACGAACATCTCGATATGCTGATGGTGTGCCACCACCTTGATAGCAGCATTCCAGAAGACGTGGCTTTTGCGGATTCGCGCATTCGTAAAGAAACCATCGCTGCCGAAGATTTATTCCACGACCGTGGCGCCTTCAGTATGATTTCATCCGATTCCCAAGCCATGGGGCGCGTCGGTGAAGTCATTACCCGCACATGGCAAACCGCGCATAAAATGAAAACCCAATTTGGTTTATTGCCTGAAGACGAAACACTCGGCGCTGATAACTTCCGCGCTCGTCGCTATATTTCTAAATACACAATAAACCCTGCCATTGCCCATGGTATGTCGCACGAAATTGGCTCTATCGAAAAAGGTAAGCTGGCGGATTTAGTGTTATGGAAACCAGCATTTTTTGCAGTAAAACCTTCCATGATTATTAAGGGTGGCATGATTGCAGCTGCGCCGATGGGCGACCCTAATGCCTCGATTCCTACACCACAACCGGTGCACTATCGCATGATGTTTGGAGCGCTTGGACGTGCCGCCGCCGCCACCAGTTTAACCTTTGTGTCGGGCGCGGCATTAAAGAATGATGTGGGTACCAAACTCGGCTTACACCGTACTTTGGCTGAGTGCAAAAATACGCGCAATATTCGTAAATCCGACATGGTATTAAACAATTGGATGCCAACCATTACGGTGGACCCTCAAACCTATGAAGTACGTGCCGATGGCGAGTTGCTGACCTGTGAGCCAGTAACTGAATTACCACTGGCACAGCTATACAACTTATTTTAAAAAGGACAGCCTTCATGCTGGAAGTCTACGAGCGCCTCGGCACTCATTGTCATGATCCGGTTAGTGCAACCGTCGTATTAACTTACGAACAGCGCGACCGTGGTCGGTTGAAATTAACCAGTACCGATGGTGAAGAAGTACGCCTATTTTTAGAGCGCGGTAAACCCTTATTGGTGGGCGAATATTTAAAGGCTACATGCGGCAAAATCGTGAAAATCGAAGGCGCGGTAGAAGCCATTGCTCACGCCAGTTGCGATGATTGGCAAGCCTTTGCTAAAGCCTGCTATCACCTCGGCAACCGCCATGTAAAAGTTGAAGTCGGCGACCGTTGGTTGCGCATTCAACCCGATCACGTTCTGGAAGATATGCTGCATTTACTGGGCTTAATTGTCAGTCATGAAAACGCCGTATTTGTACCTGAGTCGGGCGCTTATGCGCCGGGCTATGGTCACAATCACGGTGGACATGGTCATGATCACGGAGGCCATCACCACCATGACCACTAACACCATTAACCAACCTGCTGAGGAATTAAGCACACCGGCTTTACTGCGTTTATTACAGCTGTCGAGTGTGAGCTTACCGGTGGGTGGTTATGCGTTTTCTCAAGGTCTGGAATACGCGGTGGAATGTGGCTGGGTCACTACCATGCAAGCGACACGCGATTGGTTGTCGATTCAATTGCAAGAAACCATAGCGCTTATTGATTTGCCGGTATTGCACGGTGCCATGCACGCCATTGCCACTGGCGACGAAACCGCATGGTTAAAATGGAATGATTTAATTTTGGCTAGCCGTGAAACACGCGAGCTGCGTCTTACCGATACCGCCATGGGTGAAGCCTTAGTGCGAGTATTAAAGTCCATTGAAGTACCTTTACCCGCCGCCGTAACAGAATGCGAAAGCGGCATTAGCTATGTCGCTCTCTATGCCCTACCCGCAGTGCAATGGGGCATTCCATTTAATGCCGCAGCAACCGGATTGGCATGGAGCTGGTTAGAAAATCAAATCGCCGCGGCTACTAAATTAGTGCCGCTTGGGCAAACCCAAGCACAGCAATTATTAAGTGATTTACAGCGCCTAATACCGGCAACAATAGCCACGGCTATGCAGGTAGAGGAAGACGATATCGGCGGCTCACTACCCGCGTTGGCCATTGCCAGCGCACGACATGAAACCCAATACACACGCTTGTTCCGTTCATGAACGGGCGTAAGATTCAACGGAGAGTTATTTAATGAAAAAACAAACATTACGCATTGGTGTTGGCGGCCCAGTTGGCTCAGGCAAAACAGCCCTATTACGTTCACTCTGTACCGCTTTACGCGATCACTACAATATTGCCGTCGTCACCAATGATATTTACACCAAAGAAGATGCAGAATTTTTAACCCGCAACGAAGCGCTGTCGGCGGATCGTATTATGGGCGTGGAAACCGGTGGTTGCCCGCATACTGCCATTCGCGAAGATGCCTCGATGAATTTGGCCGCGATTGATGAATTAATGAAGCGCCATGAAAACTTGGATTTAGTCTTTGTCGAAAGCGGCGGCGATAATCTCAGTGCAACCTTTAGCCCTGAATTATCCGACCTGACCATTTACGTTATTGACGTATCCGCTGGCGATAAAATCCCTCGTAAAGGTGGGCCAGGTATTACCCGTTCCGATTTATTGGTGATTAATAAAACCGATTTAGCGCCGCTGGTTGGCGCGTCACTCGAAGTGATGGATCGTGATGCCAAAAAGATGCGCGGCGAGCGTCCATTTGTTTTCTCTAACTTGAAAAAGGCAGAAGGATTGGATGACATTATCCAATTTATTATTACCGAAGGCATGTTAGAGCAAAAAACATTACCACCTGCAAAAGCCGTGGTTTAAACGCCAAGCTGATTTTAACAAGTTGAATTTACTAAAAATTCTAATGGAGAAATGTATGAAAAAAATCATCATCACCGCGGCAGCATTATTACTCCCCGCCGCCGCTTTTGCCCACACGGGTCATGGCACTAGCAGCTTTAGCGCCGGTATTGCTCATCCATTTATGGGCTTGGATCACCTACTGGCGATGCTCGCGGTTGGCCTTTGGTCGGCGCGCCAAGTCGGTGTTGCTCGTTGGAGCACGCCGGTTACCTTCGTTGCCATGATGGCCGTAGGTGCCATTGTTGGTGTAAATACTAGCTTGGCGATTACTGAGCTTATGATTATTGCTTCAGTCGTAGCATTCGGTGCAATGATCGCATTCAAAGTAAGCAGCTCGGCTGTTATTGCTGGAGCAGTCGCAGGAACATTCGCGCTATTTCATGGCTTAGCACACGGTGCAGAAATGCCGATGATGAGCACGCTGTTCACCTATGGTGCTGGCTTTATTCTGGCGACAGCCATGCTCCATGCCATTGGTTTTGGTTTGGCTATGTTAGGCCACAATAAAGCAGCGGATGTGAGCCGTCGCATCGCCGGTGCTGGAATTGCAGTTGCTGGTTTAGCGATGGGTGTTGCCTGAGCTTACTGAAATCACGTTTTACCTAAGTGTTAAAACGACAAGTAAGCGCGCATAAAAAACGCCAGCATCGGCTGGCGTTTTTTTATGGCAAAACAAAAGCGAGCTTATTTTTTAGCACGGCCTTTGAATTCACCCGTACGAGTGTCGATTTCGATGTCTTCATCAATCTCAATGAATGATGCGACTTGAATCTCAGTACCGTTTTCTAGTGTTGCCAATTTCATGACCTTGCCGCTGGTGTCGCCACGAGCTGAAGGCTCTGTGTAAGAAACCTTACGCACGATAGTGGTTGGCAATTCAATGCTGATTGCTTTGCCTTCGTAGAAGGTCACTTCACACACTTCGGTCATACCATCAATGATGTATGGTAAAGCTTCACCTAGGTTTTCTTTTTCCATTTCAACTTGGTTGTACTCTTCGTCCATAAAGACGTAAAGAGGATCAGCGAAATATGAGTAAGTCACCTTGCTGCGTTCTAGGATGATAGGCTCTAACTTATCATCTGCCTTGAAAACAGGTTCTTGAGAAGCACCAGTAATCAAGTTCTTCAATTTCATTTTTACAACAGCCGAGTTACGACCCGACTTGTTGAATTCAGTTTTCAAGATCACCCAAGCTTGGCCATTCAGGCTCAGAACTTGTCCGATGCGAAAATCGTGAGCAGTTTTCATAGCGGTTACCGATTAAAGAAAAATCGCCAGCACTATACTCTGTTTTTAACGTACGTCACCAGATTTGATGCAAGGTCACCGTTAGACTTAAGGTGTTGGCGCCAGCCCTCGGCATGTTGCTGCCAAATTGGCAGGCGTTGCAACACCGCAGGCCAATCGCCAATAGCGCCATACACCTGATTCCAATGCAAGCTTAAGGCTGAGATCTGGCTTGCCAATTGGACGTCGGCATCAGCCAAATACACTTCTAAAAAGGCTTCTAGCTTATCGATATGAGCATTGTCATCTTGAGGGTAAATATGCCACAGCGTTGGCTTACCGAGCACCTGAGAGCGCACAAAGGATTCTTCGCCACGAACACAGTTAAAGTCACAAATCGCCAATAGACCGTCGTATTCTAATTGCGACATAAAAGGCAAAGGGGTAATGGTTAGCGATCCGCGCTGCAGCGAAGCTCCCTCTATCAATGCCCAGCCCAACCAACGCTCGACATCGGCAGTCACTCGGCCAGTTGGCACGAATAAGTGACTGGTCGTTGGATCGTTAGCCAACGCCGCCAACAGGGTTTCGACCGCTGGGTTTTCGTAGGCAAAAAGAGAAATACGGCGATCAAATAAGCCATCTTCAACGACACCCAGCGAAGCGAGGAAGGTTTGCTGAGCCGTTGCGGATTTTAATGTTTCCGCTGTCGCGAGTAATTCATTGTCGATTAAAACGCCGCCGCTTCCGGCCGCAAAGCCAGGAAAGAAAAACACCCGCTGCATACCCGCTAATGGCGAACACCCTAGATGACAATCTAAAGTCCAAGCTTCAGCGCTTAAGTACTCAAGATTGAGCCATTGCGGCTGCGGTTCGCGTTGCGCCATGCTCACCAACCAAGCCTCGGGCAAATCACATGCAAACGCCTCAATAACCACATCCGCATGCGCAGCTAAGCTTACATCTACAATTTCTCGCCAATGCCTAATCTCCACTCCATTGACCGTTTGCTCCGCCGCCGCGGTGGAGGCATTAGGGCAAATTGCATTAAAGCTATTGAGATCGTCGACCCATAAGGTCAGCACTTGCTGGTGCTCGCGTACGAGCTGCTGAGCTAAGCGCCAACACACACCGATGTCGCCGAAATTATCAACAACTCGACAGAATATGTGCCACTGCAAGCGCATAAGAAACCCTAAATATAAAACCGCTAGTATACGTCGAGGTTATTGATAAACCGACTGATTAAAAATCAACAGGTATAGCGAAATGGCAGCTCGACATAACAAGCTCAGATAATCAATAACGGCGGGAAACTAAAGCGTCTATTTAACACTCGAACACATTAACAAGTGCACACTCATTCTTTTTTTGCGTTAACATCAAGGCAGTCAGGCGACAAAACCGCAACAATGAATTTATCCGTATAAGAACTAGGGTTATCCCCCGAGTTTATTGATGAGGCTAATATGAAGACCTTTTTAACCGTTTTTTCTGCATTTATATTTCTAATCAGTGTCAGTGGCGAAGCTCAAGCTAAACGCTTTGGCGGCGGCGGCTTTGGCAAAACATACAGCACCCCATACAAAAGTGCTCAACCGGCTAAACCATCATCACAGCCAGCATCTAATCAACCTGGTCGTAAAGGCGGACTAATGGGTGGCATGCTTGGTGGTTTACTTGCCGGTGGCCTATTTGCTTATCTGTTGGGCAGTGGCGCATTTGAAGGCATTCAGCTAATGGATATCTTGCTACTGGCCGGTGCCTTCTTTGTCATCATGCGCTTGTTAAAAGGTATGCGTGGGCCGCAACCAGCACATGCCGGCCATGCGCATGCGAGACAAAGCTTTGATCAAACAACAAATACGAATAGCACGTCTTCTTTTCAAGGCAATGGCCATCAAGCTCCGTTGGATCTGCCTGAGAACTTCGACGTTCGCGGTTTTATCGATGGTTCGCTAGAGCATTACCGCTTAGTGCAACAAGCATGGAATGACGGCAACCTTGATTTGATCCGTGAATACGTGGCCGCCGACCTGTATGCCGCATTGGCTGCTCAACGTAATCGTTTGATGGTGCCACCAAAAACCGAAGTACTCGATCTTGAAGCTGAGATTGTACGCGCGGAAGAAAGCGACGGTGTTCGCCACATCAGCATCTTGTTTAAGGGCCGCTGCCGTGACGAGTTAGAAAAATCAGAAGACGGGATTTTCGACATTTGGCATTTAGAACGAGATCTGAGCAGCGACAACTCACCTTGGTTGGTGGTTGGCATCGAAGCCCAGTAATTAACTCGTTAGGCAGAATAAAAAAAGGTGGCTACATCCGTGGCCACCCAAAAACACAGAAACTGTGTCACAAATAAAAAACCCAGCAAATGCTGGGCAAAGTGGAGATAAGGATCCTATGTAAGAACCTATACCCTCATTCTACCCAACTCAATACGGTAAAACAGGCCCTTAATGGCCATAAAAGTAGCATCCTGCGCCAAAGCTATCACTAAAGGGAACTTTATGACGCTACTCCAATCGACTGCGCCCTAGAAACCAATACCCCAAAGCGCGGCAGGTGAAGTAACAAACGTAGCCTGCAAATATCGTATCACTCAAGAAATGCCCTCCCTGAACAATGCGCGTCGCGCTAACCACTACTCCAACCGCTATCCCAAACCAGAACCAACTGCGGCGACGCAGCACCCAAGCAAAAGCAATAAACCAAAAGCCCATAGCCGAATGGCCACTCACGAATGAATTGCAGCCTTTGGAGCAATGATCAGAAATCACAAAAGCTGGAGTAAAGGTATTTGGGCCGTCGAACTGCTCAACATTTTTAGGACGACTGCGATCAAATCCCTCTTTAAATACACCGTGAACAAGAATACCTGGGCCAATAAGCAGTACCAGCAAGAGAAACAACCACGACTTGCGTTGCCCAACATCGACACCTTGCTTAACAAAAGTAAGGCCAATCACGATCAGGAGCGTCGGTACGATCACATGAGGTGCATAACGAAATAAGGCGTAAATAGAATCGGCAATAGGATGGTGGGCATACGGCCAAGAATGGCTTACAGGATCATAAAAAGTTGCGCTGACGGCTAGGTCTATCTGCGGGAAAGCAACAAAAATAGCCGCTAAAAAAAGCATGCTTAACCAATCTGCATTCTGTCGTAAAAAACTCATTACACGGCCCCATAACAATTCCAGAGGCAGCATACCGTTTTACGCATAATTGGTCATCGAAGAATACATTTCATGACTATTCAAACTAAAAACGGCGACTAAAACGGCGACGATACTCTGTTGGGGTGAGCCCAGTTTTCTTGCGAAACAAACGCCGGAATGAACTAGCATCATCGTAGCCTACATCATTCATCACCACATCAACGGTGCGTTCAGTTTCTTCTAGTAACTTTTGCGCGGCTTCTATTCGGATCGACTGCACATAGGTGTTTGGCGGCATATCAAGGGCAGAGTTAAAGCGACGAATAATGGTACGTTTGGACACATTAAACCGGTCGGCAAGTGCCTCGACGGTTACGGTTTCCGAATAATGCTCATCCAACCATGCCTGTACGTCTTTCACTAGATCGTCTTTATGCGGTTTCGCTAGGCGCATCAATGAATAGGTTAATTGGCTATCGCGACGATAATCAATAACGAAGGCCTTTGCGGTTTGGATTGCGACCTCAAAACCCACGGTGCGCTCGATGATGTGCAAACCTAGATCAAACCAAGCCAAACCACCCCCAGCGCAATAAATATGTGCATCGCGAGTGATTAACTGATCGGCCTTTAAATCCACCTTCGGATAGCGTTGCTCAAATTGCTCTTTAAAACCCCAATGCGTCGTGGCGCTACGGCCATCCAGTATTCCCGCTTCGGCCAACAAAAAGTTACCAGTGCAATTACCCGCAATCACCCAGCCATTGCGATCAGCGCGACGCAGTAATTCCAACGTAGGGGCAGCATTCGCCAATACTTCTTCAAACACACCACCAATAGAGGGCACGATCAGAGCGTCTGCTGAGGTAATCTGGTCGTAGCTCATGTGTGCGCCAAGCATCAAGCCATTGATACAGCGGATAGGCTCGCCATCAGGACTAGCAATACGCACATTGAATAGACGCTCAGGCTCCTCACCTTGAATTCGGTTCCAAGAAACTCCGGCCAAGGCCAATAAGTCAGCGACACCGGTAATGGCCGAAGCCAATGCTTTATGAAATCCTACAACGACGATGTTTTGCATAATCTGTCACTAATGGCTTTATCTGTGGCTATATTGACAATTACCAGACGGCATGACAAGCCCGATACTGGTAAAAAGAGACAATACGCCAGACTTTTTGGCTTTACGCTTATCGGGAGCAACACGCATGCCGCAACTCATTAGCTCGAAGGATATGGATTTTTTACTGAATACCGTATTCAACGCCGAAGAACTTTGCCAATTACCTGCTTATCAAGAACACGACCGCACGACTTTTGATAGCGTGCTGACGACTGCCGAACGTATTGCTACCGATTACTTTTTACCGCATAACGCGAAGGCGGATGCCAACGAGCCACAATTTGATGGCGAGCGTGTTAGCACTATCCCTGAAGTAAAAACTGCTTGGCATCACTTTGCTGATTCCGGATTGTTATCTGCTCGTCATAGCTATGAAGATGGCGGCATGCAGCTGCCAGCCTTGGTTCATAGTGCCTGTATGTCGTACTTCACTGCCGCCAACCCATCAACCGCAGGCTACCCTTTTTTAACCATGGCGGCCGCTAACTTAATCAATGCCTTTGGCAATGACGAACAAAAAAGCCGCTATCTACCGGCGATGTTCGACGGGCGCAGTGCCGGCACTATGGCGCTAACTGAGCCGGATGTAGGTTCGTCGCTGGGGGATTTAACCACCAAAGCTATTCCTCACGAGGACGGTAGCTACCGCATCAAAGGCCAGAAGATGTATATCTCTGGCGGCGACCAAGATATCACCAGCAACATTATTCATTTGGTTATTGCTCGCATTCAGGGGGCGCCGCAAGGCGTTAAAGGTATTTCACTGTTTCTGGTGCCTAAATTCATCACCAATGAGGCCGGCGAACCCATTCAACGCAACGATGTGCAGTTAGCCGGTTTGTTACACAAAATGGGCTACCGTGGCACCACTTCAACGGTGTTGTCGTTTGGCGAAAAAGACGATTGTCACGGCTATCTGATCGGTGAAGCTGGTCGCGGCCTTAGCTATATGTTCAAAATGATGAACGAGGCGCGTATTGGTGTTGGCCTAGGAGCCGCGGTGATCGGTTATCGCGGTTACATGGAATCACTCGACTATGCCCGCAACCGCCCGCAAGGCCGTCGCCCTGATGAGAAAGATCCACAAAGCAAACAGATCAATATTATTGAGCACGCAGACGTACGCCGTATGCTGCTAGCGCAAAAATCCTATGTCGAAGGCTCACTAGCCTTATGCATGCTCGCAGCACGTTTAGTCGATGAGCAGGAAGCAGGCGGCGATGAGGATGCAGGCCGGTTACTCGACCTACTTACTCCGGTAGTGAAATCCTTTCCATCGTTTTATGGCCCGCGTGCCAATGATCTTGCGATTCAAGTCTTAGGTGGTGCAGGTTATACCCGTGAGTACCCTGTTGAGCAGTGCTACCGTGATAACCGGTTAAATCCAATTCACGAAGGCACGCACGGTATTCAGTCGCTGGATTTACTGGGCCGTAAATTATGGCAAGAGAACGGCGCTGGCCAAAAGCTGTTACTCAAACGTATTCAGAAAACCATGCACGCTGCTGGTAAGCACAGTGAATTGGTAGAGTTAGTTGGCGTTTATCAAAAACACATTAATACCCTAATGCAAACCACGCTGGCATTAGGCTCTGCGTTACAAAGTGGCAAATTAAAGGAGGGCCTGGCCAACTCTGCCCTTTATCTCGACATGATGGGTAAATGCATTATTGCTTGGCTGTGGTTAGATATGGCTGAAAAAGCTATCTCGGCCTTTGCCACCTCCGAATCAAAAGAAGATACCGATTTTATGGCCGGAAAGATTCAAGCCGCACGTTACTTTATTTTGTGGGAGTTACCAGAAGTGGAGCATCAAGCGCATTTATTAACGAGCTTCGATCGCACATGTTTAGATATGCAAGACAACTGGTTTTAAAGGATAAATACCATGAGTAGCTTACTAATTAATGCCAGCGAACATATTTTAACCATGACGTTTAATCGTCCTGAAAAATACAATGCTCTCGACGTTGATACGTTTAAACTTTTAGCCAAGGCTCTTTATCAGCTCGAACATGATCCTGAATTGCGGGTGGGTATTTTGCTCGCCAACGGTAAACATTTTACCTCGGGGCTAGAACTGGATAAATGGGCGCCGATATTCGCCAAGGGTGTCATGCCAGCGCTAGCAGACGATGAACTCGACCCTTATGGCATTAGCGGTCAACGTCTAAGCAAGCCGCTGATTATTGCCACTCAAGGTCTGTGCTACACCAGTGGTCTAGAGCTATTACTCAATACAGATATTCGTATAGCCACGCCAGAAACTCGTTTTGCCCAACTTGAAGTTAAACGTGGCATCTACCCTTGCGGTGGCGGCACAGTGCGCTTGCCCGAAGAAATTGGCTGGGGACGAGCGCAGCGATATCTATTAACCGGCGATGAATTTACCGGACAGCAAGCTTATGACTGGGGCATGGTACAAGAACTTTGTAGCGCCGATGAACTTGCAAATAAGGCACACGAGATCGCCACTAAAATAGCGGCGGCGGCACCATTAGGTGTGCAAGCGGCACTCAGGTCATCCAAACTGGCACGCTTTGAAGGCGACACTACGGCGCTATCTCATGTATTTGATGACATGCCAAACATCATTGCCAGCGCCGATGCACGCGAAGGGGTCATGTCATTTATGCAGCGCCGTGAGGCCAAGTTCACGGGTAAATAAACCAACACGACGCCCATAAAAAAACCCGCTTAAATGCGGGTTTTTTTATTTAAACTGAAGCTGCGCTACTCAACCTTTCGGCTTCTGGTAGGTCTTTTTCAGCTGTTTACGCGCTTTCTCAATCTTGTTCTTACGCACGTTTGCCGTTCGTTCAACCGCTTCTGCACGCCGACGACTACTGTGTTTAACTTCCTTAGTTTTGTCCGCAAATGGGTTTTCACCTTGGCGGAATTCAAAACGGATCGGCGTACCTTTAATTTCTAATACGCGACGGAAAGTATTGGCTAAGTAACGACGATAATCTTCGGGTAAGTCATTAGCTAAGTTACCGTGTACCACAATAATCGGTGGGTTTGATCCACCTTGGTGAGCATAACGCAACTTAGGTCGACGCCCACGAACCACCGGTGGCTGATGACTGCCAACAGCATCTTCTAAAATGCGAGTTAGCATATTGGTTTGCCATTTCGCCATCGCCGATGCATAAGCCTGGTCAACAGAGTCATACAAATGGCCAACACCGGTGCCGTGCAAGGCAGAAATAAAGTGCATTTCGGCAAAGGTTAAAAAGCCAAAACGGCGGTCAATTTCATCTTTAACACGCTGCTTATCATCGGCATCCATACCGTCCCATTTATTGATGGCGATAACCAATGCACGACCTGAGTTCAAAACAAAGCTCAGCATGTGTAAATCTTGTTCAACAATACCTTGGCGTGCATCCAAAACTAAAATACACACATGGCAATCTTGAATGGCTTGCAGTGTTTTAATAATCGAGAATTTTTCGGCCGCTTCAGTAATGTTTTTACGACGACGAATACCCGCCGTATCAATCAGGGTGTAATCCTGACCATGACGTTCATATGGAATATAAATACTGTCACGAGTTGTACCGGCTTCGTCATACACCACTACACGATCTTCACCAAGAAAGCGGTTAATCAGCGTCGATTTACCAACGTTCGGACGACCGACCACGGCAATTTTGGTGCCTTTAATATTCAGCTGCTCGTGTTCAATTGCACGCTCAGCTTCATCCGGCAGATATCCAGTTTCTTCTTCTGGCTCGACTTTAGGATGAAGCTTCTCCATCACGTAATCGATTAATGTGGTGATACCACGGTTATGCGCAGCAGCAATCGGAATCGCTTCACCCATACCTAATTCGAAGAATTCGGCGAGCACAACATCGGGATTTTTACCGTCGATTTTATTCGCAATTAAATACGCAGACTTACCACTACGGCGCAAATAATCGGCGATCATACGATCGCCCGCAGTGATACCAGCGCCAACATCCACCATGAAGAACACGATGTCGGCTTCTTTTATCGCTTGAAAACTCTGTGACGCCATCGCCTCGTCAATACCCTCTTCTTGCCCACTGATACCACCGGTATCAATCACAATAAAAGGATACTCGCCCACTTTGCCTTCACCGTATTTACGATCGCGAGTTAAGCCAGCAATCTCAGCAACCAGTGCATCACGGGTTTTAGTTAAGCGGTTAAATAATGTCGATTTACCAACGTTCGGACGCCCGACCAGCGCTATGACAGGAACCATCTTCAGGAACCCTCAGAAAAATAACACGAATTGCGGGCAGCCCTAGCCGCCCATATATAAAGCCTAATTCTCATCGCGCGCTAAACGCGAATCAAGACTCAACGTTCAATAACAGTAGCTCACCGGTATTGGTGTATACCAATAAGCCAGCATCCGTCGCGACTAGCGTACTACGGATACCAAAATCTTTACCGCGCAGTGCACGCCAGTTAGTGGCTTCGCCCTGATTTGGGAAACTCATATGAATGGGACGAGGACGCAATAAAATACGACCGGTTATATGACCATCAACCTGACTCATGGTATGAACATAGCCTTCACCATCAGCAACGGCTAACTGAGTGCCGATGGCGGTTACTTGTCCAACTTCACGACCCGTTAAAGCGGTTTGTTTCCACGCTTTAGCACCATTCACCATGTCGTAAGACTGAATGCTGTCGTCTTCCAAGGTCAGATACAAGCTACCAAGCGCTAACTCTGGGCTGGTATAGCTAGAGCCGTCTTCTTCCCAAATGGTTTCACCCATTTGAGAAATTGCCGCAATTTTACCGTGATAAGCAGCAGCGTAGAGAATGCCGTTATCCCAGATCGGCGCGCCATCAACATCCACTAAGCGCTCTAACTCAGAGCGACCATCAGGTGACGCTAAGCGCACATTCCAGCGAGGTATACCGAGTGCTTTATCTAAAGCCACCACTTTACCGGTAGCAAAACCGGTAACGACTAATTGTTCTAGCACGACGGGCGCGCCCGTACCGCGTACGGTTAATACTGGCGCAGCCGTTTGATACGACCATGCCTGTTTACCATCAGCACGTTCAAACGCAGAGGTACGACCATCTACCGTTTGCACAAACACACGCGCGTCATCAGTGGATGCAGGAGAAACCGCTTCGCTGCTCAATTGCGTGATCCAAACGACATCGCCGGTTGCAGTATCAAGACAGACGAGGCTGCCGTCATTTGTGCTTACAAATAACTGCTCACCAGCAACACTAACTCCACCTAAAATAGCGAAGTCTAATTGTGTGCTCCAGCGCTCACGCCCGTTCTCTAAGTTCAAAGCAGATACAATACCTGATGTATCTGCTGCGTAGACTGTGTCGTCCTGCACAACGGCTTTCAAACGCGTATAGCTGCTTCCTGGCCCGTTACCTAAAGTGGCGCGCCAGCTCACGGATAAATCAACACTGCCATCCGTATCCGGTAGCGTGGGCGATTTAACCGACTGGCTTGAACATGCCCCTACAAGGGCAGACATCATCAGGACAAGAAGCAAACGCATTAGGCGTCTCCAGCGATGGCCAAGCTATCAGCCTTACGTTGCAACGCTGGATTATTAATACCCAGTTCTTGAGCCGCTCCTAAAGCGCGCAAATAAGCTTCACGGGCAGCCGCTTTGTCACCCTTCAGAAACAGAGCATCACCACGAGTTTCTTCAAATTGCGGCGCATAAGCTGGATCAGGGATATTAGTAACAATTGCTAAAGCTTCATCCAGTTTCTCTTGCTGCACTAAAATAGCGGCTAAGCGTGCTTGGGCGGTGTATTTGATCGGCCCTTTGTCAGCGCTAGCAATCAGTGCATTCAGCTCAGCAACAGCACTGTCGTAATCACCGGCTTCTGCAGCAAAACGGGCAATAAACAAGCTGCCGAAATCAGCGTAAGAAGTGCTGCTGTAATCGCTTTTTAGTTGTTCAGCCAATGCTTGCATCTCTGCTTTGGCAGCGGCATCTTGGCTTTCTGCTGGTTTCGCAGATAACTCAACTAATTGGCTGTAAACAGCAGAAGCCGCTTCACCAGTTTGCTGTTGGTTGTTTTGCCAAGCACCCCAACCAAACCAGCCAGCAGCAACCACAGCAATCGTAGTTACAACGCCTGCGCCGTTGTCTGACCACCATTTTTTCAACGCTTCTGCTTGTTCTTCATCCGTACGCAATTCAGTCATGCTTATTTATCCCCAACACGAGTCCGTTGTTGTTCTATTAATATGTTAGTTGATCAGTTTACGTGTTCAGCCAGCCAAGCCGACACGTCGGCTTGAGCCAGTGTCTGCTGGTCTGCACCGCCACGCATATCTTTAACCGTTACATTGCCATCAGCGATTTCGCTCTCGCCCAACAGCAAGGCAAAATGGGCGCCGCTTTTATCGGCTTTTTTCATCTGACTCTTGAAGCTGCCGCCGCCACAATGGGTTTGGACCCGCAGCCAAGGGTGTTCACCACGAATACGATCAGACAACAGAAGCGCCGCTTTGTCAGCTCCAACACCGACGCCACAAACATACACGTCGATCGTTTGTAACACTTCAGCTGGAATCAATTCTAGTGTTTCAAGCAATAAGATAAGACGCTCAACGCCCATGGCAAAGCCGACCGCAGGGGTTGGCTTACCACCTAATTGCTCGACCAAGCCATCATAACGACCACCAGCACACACAGTACCTTGGGCACCAAGCTTATCAGTAACCCACTCAAATACGGTTTTACAGTAGTAATCAAGGCCACGTACTAAACGCTGGTTAATCTCGTATTTCACACCAGCGCTATCGAGGATATCGCGCAAGGTGGCGAAGTGCTCGCGACTTTCGTCATCCAGATAGTCATGAAGTTCCGGCGCGCCCACTAATACCGCCTGAGTTTGCGGATCTTTACTATCCAACACTCGCAATGGATTCGTTTCTAAGCGGCGCAAGCTATCTTCATCGAGCTGATCTTTGCGCTCGCTTAAAAACTCAACCAAGGCATCGCGGTAGCGCGCGCGCGCTTCGTTACTACCTAAGGTATTTAGCTGCAACGTCACCGAATCGCTTAACCCTAAAAACTGCCACAAACGAGCGGTCATCAGAATCACTTCAGCGTCGATATCGGGGGTCGCCATACCAAAGGTTTCAACACCAATTTGGAAAAACTGACGATACCGACCTTTTTGCGGACGTTCGTGGCGGAACATAGGGCCTGTGTACCACAAACGTTGAGTTTGGTTATACAACAAACCATGTTCTTCACAAGCGCGAACACAACTAGCCGTACCTTCTGGGCGCAATGTCAGGCTATCGCCATTGCGATCTTCAAACGTGTACATTTCTTTTTCAACGATATCGGTGACTTCACCAATAGAGCGTTTGAAAAGCGCCGTCTGCTCTAAAATCGGCATACGAATTTCATCGTAACCGTAGCCAGCAAGAACGTCTTTTACAGTACCTTCTAAATACTGCCACACAGGGCTTTGCGCAGGTAGAACGTCGTTCATACCGCGAATTGCTTGAATATTTTTAGCCATAAACTCGATCTAAATTCCTAGTGCAACCCAAATTAAACGTCGGTCGCGATAATGTCTTTGCGCTCTTCAGCGAGCTTAGCTGCACGCGCACGAATCAAACGTTCGAGGTCGTCGACTAAATTGTCGTTGGTAAGTTTTTCCGCCGGCTTGCCGTCGATATAAACCAAATTAGGCTGCCCACCAGTTAACCCTAAATCGACTTCTTTTGCTTCGCCTGGACCGTTAACCACACAGCCAATCACTGCAACATCCATACTGGTACGGATATCTTCAGTGCGCATTTCCAGCTCGTTCATTGTTTTGATCACATCAAAATTTTGACGTGAGCAACTCGGACAGGCAATAAAGTTAATGCCGCGTGAACGCAGTTTTAACGATTTCAGCATGTCCCAGCCGACTTTAACTTCTTCAATCGGATCCGCTGCTAGCGATACTCGGATAGTGTCGCCAATACCGTCCCACAACAATAAACCTAAACCAATAGACGACTTCACTGTGCCGCCACGTAAACCACCCGCTTCGGTAATACCTAAATGCAATGGTTGCTCAATTTGGCCAGCAATCTGACGATAAGCCGCTACCGTCATAAAAATATCGGATGCTTTTAAGCTCAGTTTGAAATCAGGGAAATTCAAACGATCCAAGATGTCGATATGGCGCATGGCTGACTCAACCAAAGCATCTGGTGTCGGTTCGCCGTATTTCTTTTGTAGGTCTTTTTCTAACGAACCGGCATTCACGCCAATACGAATCGGAATACCGTTATGACGCGCGGCTTCAACCACTTCACGCACGCGGTCTTCGCGGCCAATATTACCCGGATTTATGCGTAAACAATCCACACCTAATTCGGCAACGCGCAGGGCAATACGGTAATCAAAATGGATATCTGCAACCAAAGGGACGTCGACTAATTTACGAATCTTACCGAAAGCCTCTGCGGCATCCATTGTCGGCACCGATACGCGCACAATATCAACACCCGCATCTTGCGCGCGCTTAATTTGCGCAACCGTTGCAGCCACATCAGTGGTCTCGGTATTTGTCATGGTTTGCACGGCAATCGGTGCATCACCGCCTACTGGCACATTACCGACCCAGATTTTACGACTGACGCGGCGCTTAATTGGATTTGGTTGATTCTTGTTCATGCACCGTGCCCTGCCAATGATTCTTGGTACAAACGATATTCGGTCGAGTTAGTAAAGTTTTGCTTCAGTTCAGTGGCAAACTCAATCGCACGCGCCGTATTTTGCTGAATAGTGACTAACTTAATTCCAAGCCACAAACTATGGGCCGTATGACGCGTTTGGTTACGCTGTACTAAACGATCAAAACGGTCGAAATACTTGAGCGACTCTTCGTAATTTTGTGCTTCAAATAACAATGTAGAGACGTTAACTAAAGCATCGACGTTATAAGGAGCCAAACGCAAGGTTTGCAAATACGCATCAATAGCCAGTTGACTCTTATCCATGCGATAAAAATTCAATGCTAAATCATTGTAAGCGCCCGGACGATTATCGTAATAACGATCGTCGGCTGCTTTTTGTAAATTCTCTTGAGCTTTTTCGGATTGCTTTAATTGCGAATACAAACGACCAATATGATGACGCGCTAAAGTATAGGTTTTGTCTTCACTGATGGCTTTCAGAAAATATTCTTCAGCTAAATCCAGTTCACCTTCGGTTTGCCAAACCATGCCCATAGCATCATTCGCTGGAGCATAGTTGGGGTTGATGGCTAATGCTTTTTGCAAACGCTGACGGGCCCAATCAGGACGCCCTTTTTGCAAATACCCTATGCCCAGCTGGGTATAGTTCTCGACTGATTTTTCAGGAGATTCTTTTTTAGTAAAACGACTTTCCGTTACAGTCACGCACCCTGCAAGAAAGAAAATCGGTAGGCAAATTAATAGACAACGAGCTAACACACGTCCTGTCATAGCGATGGGCCTTCTTGGGTTTGTTCAGAATCTATATTGTCTAGCTGAATAGCATTGATATAGCGTTCACTGCGGCGAGTGCGATCCTCAACACGACCGACCAACTGACCACAAGCGGCGTCGATATCGTCACCACGGGTGGAACGAATAGTAACGATATGACCTTGGTTTACTAAATAATCGCGGAAACGATAAAGACGATTATTGCTTGGGCGTTTATAGCCCGAATTCGGAAATGGATTAAACGGAATAAGGTTAATCTTACACGGAACCTGTTTCATCAGTTCCGATAGTTCAACCGCATGTTCCATTTCGTCATTAACGCCTTCCATCATAGTGTATTCGATGGTTGCTTTACGGCGATCCGGCAGCTTACTTAAATAACGATTCGTTGCAGCAATCAATTCTTTCAGTGGATATTTTTTATTGATCGGCACGAGTTTATTACGCAGTTCGTCGTTTGGCGCATGTAAGGATACTGCCAATGAGACGTCGGTAACGTCACCGAGTTTATCCATCATAGGAACAACGCCAGAGGTACTTAACGTCACTCGACGCTTAGACAAACCATAAGCGTTATCGTCCATCATTAGGTTCATCGAATCGACCACGTTGTCGAAGTTCAACAGTGGCTCGCCCATGCCCATCATGACGACGTTAGTAATTTTGCGTTCGCGACGCTCCCCCGGCTTGTCGAAACTCATGGCCGCAACAAATACTTGGCCAATGATTTCAGCTACGGAAAGATCACGGTTAAAACCTTGTTTGCCGGTGGAGCAAAAACTGCAATCCAACGCACAACCAATCTGCGAGCTAACACACAGAGTGCCACGCTCTTTTTCGGGGATGTAGACGGTTTCAATTGAGCTGCCACCAGGCATACGCATCACCCACTTTTGGGTGCCGTCTTTCGAAACATCGTGGTACACAACTTCCGGCAATCGGATTTCGCTGACCTCAGCAAGCTTAGCGCGCAGGCCCTTGCCCATATTGGTCATTTTTTCGAAATCTGCCTCACCTAACTGATGAATCCATTTCAGCATTTGCTGAGCACGAAAACGCTTTTCACCTAAATCAGCGAAGAAGGCTTCCATTTTGGCGGGCGACAAGCCCAACAGATTGATTTTTTCGGGGGTATCGGTCATCAGTGTTTACCTGGTGTGGCGCATCCTGAACGGAAGAAACGGAAGGAGCTCCTGCCCCCTCCGTAAACTGCCACTTAGCGTGGGCAGATTTCGTCAGCAGCGAAGAAGTATGCAATTTCGCGTGCAGCAGATTCAGCAGAATCAGAACCGTGTGCAGCGTTTGCATCGATGCTTTCTGCGAAGTCAGCGCGGATAGTGCCTGGTGCTGCTTCTTTAGGGTTAGTAGCGCCCATTAGATCGCGGTTTTTAGCGATTGCGCCTTCACCTTCAAGAACCTGTACAACAACAGGACCAGAAGTCATGAAACCAACCAAATCTTTGAAAAAGCCACGCTCAGAGTGCTCAGCGTAGAAACCGCCCGCTTTTTCGTCATCCAGTTTGATCATCTTAGCAGCAACGATCTGTAGACCAGCTTTTTCGAAACGAGATTGGATTTCGCCGATTACGTTTTTTGCAACAGCGTCTGGTTTGATGATCGACAGAGTACGTTCAACAGCCATTTTTTAGCTCCATTTGTGTGTTTAAGAGAAGTTATAGGGTTAAAACCCGCGGATTATACGCAGGTTTTCATGAAAGTTGTACGCATGACGTCATCCTAGTAACAATTGACGACTGCTTGTTTCAATGACTACGCAGTAAGGTCACTACTCGAGTGATCTCTTGTATGGCGTTATCAATATCGTCGGCCGTGGTAAAACGCCCCACACTCATGCGTAAACCGGCATGGGCAAGTACATCACTGCGACCTATGGCTTTCAAAACATAAGACGGTTCGACGCTAGCCGAGGTACAGGCAGACCCCGACGACACCGCAACTTTGGCTAGGGACGCGAGTAAAATTTCACCGTCCAAACCACCGAAACTCACGTTTAAATGATTAGCAACACGTTGATCTATATGACCATTAATATACACGTCACCCAGCGACTGAATGCCCAGCCATAAACGATCGCGTAATGTACGAATGCGCTTTTCATCGGCTTCTAGTTGCTCTTGGCAAAGACGTGCTGCTTCCCCAATTCCTACCAACTGATGCGTTGGCAAAGTACCCGAGCGCATACCACGCTCATGGCCACCACCATGCATCTGCGCCACCAACTTAACTTGCGGATCACGACGCACATACAAAGCACCAATACCTTTGGGACCGTAAAACTTATGCGCTGATATCGACAGCAGATCAACCTGCCAGTCGTTAATATTGACCGCCATCTTGCCCACGGCCTGTGCCGCGTCGACGTGCAGTAACGCAGAGTGCTTAGCTAACAATTTTGCAATTGCGGCGACATCGGTAATCGTCCCTAACTCGTTGTTCACCGCCATTAGCGTTACCAAGCACGTATCATCCCGTAGCGAAGCGGCAACTTGCTGCGGATCAATCAAACCATCGGCATCAGGACTCAACCAAGTAACATCAACATCATGGTACTGCTGTAAGTATGCGCAGGTATCAAGGACAGCCTTATGTTCAATCACCGAGGTAATGATGTGCAGCGGCCGACCTGGCTGTTCGCGGCGCAGCCACTCAACGACACCTTTGATCGCCAAGTTATTGCTTTCTGTTGCACCAGACGTCCAAACAATTTCACGCGGATCGGCGCTTATTAAATCCGCCACTTGACGACGCGCAACTTCTACCGCCTGCTCCGCTTGCCAGCCAAATCGATGCGAACGAGACGCCGGATTAGCAAAGTTACCGTCCAGTGTGAGGCACTGCCCCATACGTTCCGCAACAATAGGATCAACAGGAGTAGTGGCGGCGTAATCGAGATAGAGAGATTTCATGGTCGACCTATTCGGCAAGGCAATCGCGTGGTTTAGGCCGCCATTTTGCGTATGACGCCTGTAAGGTCAAGTCCTGATTCGAACGGCGACATCACTTAGCTAACCGCTAGAACAGAACTTAGTTGGAACCTTCGGAGCTCAGCAATAGATCAATGCGGCTGTTGGCGCGCTCGTCTTGGCGCGCTGCGGTGGCTTGGATTTCACGACGCTCTATCAAAGCATTTAGAGTGATATCGCTTAAAAAATTGTGGATCTGATCGCTCAGGTCCAACCAAAGATGATGCGTTAAGCACTCTAGACCTTCTTGGCAGTCACCCTTGCGATTACAACGGGTGGCATCCATTGATTCATTAACGGCATCGACAATTTCAGCAACGTTGATGCTTGTGTCTTCACGACTTAAGCGATAACCACCACCTGGGCCACGAACGCTAGCGACTAAACCGCTGCGGCGTAATTTAGCGAACAACTGCTCTAAATAAGACAGCGAAATCCCCTGACGACCAGAAATATCATTAAGGCTTACCGGGCCGCGACTGGCATGCAATGCCAAATCTAACATCGCGGTGACCGCATAACGGCCTTTGGTCGTCAAACGCATAAGGGACTCCTAAAAACAGTAATTGAGAAGCATTATGCGGATGCCCTACTATTTCAGTCAACTATAACCGACCTGAAATCCATCTTGTTTACTTGAGAATTACCAATTATCTAAGCGTTCGGCTTTTCATCCGCAATGTCCGTACCTTCTGGCAACACTCCGTCCTCATCACGCTTTAAACGCTCATGCAGGCAAACGAAAGTTTCTTTCTCAAGTTCCGGCAGGGCTTCGTCACAGGTGTGATCGCCAAGACGATTCAACGCCCGACACATACTATCGATCTTGCCATCAACGGCGTGCATATGATCCATAAGGTTATGGATCGAACGAGCAATCGGATCTGGCATTTCGTCGGCCATACCATAGGCATCAAAACCAATTTTCGCAGCAATCGCACGACGACGATCTTCCAATTCAGACGATGCTTTTGTTGCAGCCTTGCGCACGATACGACCAGGAATACCCACCACAGTGACGCCTTCCGGCACATCTTTAGTCACTACCGCATTAGAACCAATACGAGCCTCTTTACCGACGGTAATAGGTCCCAGAACTTTGGCCCCTGCACCAACGACTACGCCATCCAGCAAAGTAGGATGACGCTTACCTTTTTTCCAGCTAGTACCGCCCAGCGTTACCCCGTGATAAAGCGTGCAGTCATCGCCAATTTCTGCCGTCTCACCGATGACTACACCCATGCCGTGATCAATAAAAAAGCGGCGACCAATGGTGGCTCCGGGATGAATCTCAATGCCAGTCATCCAACGGCTAAAGGTCGACAGCATACGCGCCAGCCACTTAAGGCCTTTGTGCCATAACCAATTAGCAATACGATGATGCAAAATCGCGTGCACCCCAGGGTAGGTTGTCAGCACCTCAAACGTGTTTCTTGCCGCAGGATCGCGCTCAAAAACGCAAGCGATGTCTTCACGAAATTGTTTAAAACTCACAACGAATCCTCTTGTTGATCCTGAGCCTCTGGCGTATCCACAACAGAGGTATCTTGAGCCGATACTAGCGCAGTTTGCTTACCAACTGCCGCTAACATGCCGCGCAATATATTAATTTCTAACTTGTCCGGCGCAGCACGCTGGAACAACCGCTGAATACGAGGCATCAGCTGCTTAGGAGTATTGGGGTCGAGGAAGCCAATCTCAATAAGAGTTTTCTCCATATGCTGCAACATACCGTTCAACTCACCGTGAGTCGCCAGAGGATAATCCCAATTAACACCCCACTGCGCATCCTCGTGTACATCGCCAATGGCCGCCAGCCGCAGCTCATAGGCCATGACCTGAATGGCTTGAGCAACATTCAGCGACGAGAATTCCTCGTCGGTGGGAATGTGTACGTGTGCGTTGCACTTATGCAGCTCTTCATTCGTTAAACCACGCGATTCTCGACCAAAAACCAAGGCCACCTGATTATTCACGGCCACTTCTGCCGCTTTCGCTGCACATTGACGAGGATTCATTAACGGCCACGGAATATGACGACTGCGAGCACTTGTGCCCACGACTAGGCCACAATCCGCAATCGCATCGTCTAATGTTGGGCAAATGACGGCGTTACGCAAAAGATCGTCGGCACGAGACGAACGCTGGATCGCGTCTTCATCTATACTGGCAATAGGATCGACTAGGTATAAACGGCTCAGCCCCATGTTTTTCATGGCTCGCGCTGCCGCGCCTATGTTGCCGGAGTGCGTTGTGTTTACCATCACTATGCGAATTTGGTCGAGCATCTAAACCTGCCTTTTGCGGACCTTCTGCGGACCTTTTCGAGATTCAAAGACGACAAGCAAGTGCTTGCTAATCGAGGGTCGGCAAGTGTAACGCAAAATTGGCTTCGCCAACCACTCACAGGCTGCTATAATCCGCGGCCGAATTTGTTTCAACTGTTCTTTAAGAGATAGCAACCCCTATGCAGCCCATGGTTAACTTGGCGTTGCGCGCTGCGCGTAACGCAGGTCTGGACCTTGTCCGCCGTCTTGACCGCTTCGATTCGTCCCAAAGTACGGATCAAGAAAAAGCAAAATTTGTCGCCGATTGCACCATCGGTTTGGAAAAAGGCATCATCTTCGAATTGAAGAAGGCGCTACCAGACAATAACTTTGAAGGTCGCGAAACCGGCCTCAATGCTGGCGACACTAAGCAACCAACGTGGCAGGTGTGCGTCATCGACGACGTTGCCAACTTCCGCGTAGGGATTCCTGCATTTGCTATCATCATAGCTTGTGTGAATCACGGTAAAACGGATCACGCTGTTATTCTGAACCCGATGAACGGTGACGAATTCACAGCTTCCCGAGGACGTGGTGCACAGCTAAACAATCGCCGCATCCGCTGCGGTGGCCTCAACACATTGACCGACGCCATGATTGGCTTCACTCAGCCACTAGGTTTGAGCGAGTCAGGCTATGAGCAACGCGCGAAAATCCAGCAGCTTCTAATGAAGAACTACGATTTACGCAGCATTGGCTCCAACGCGTTATCAATGGCATATGTTGCTGCTGATCGCTTCCAAGCTGCTTTACTGTCAGATGTCGATTCGTTCTCATTAACGGCAGGCAGCTTACTAGCTTCTGAAGCGGGTTGTTTACTGGCCGACGTAACAGGCCAACCACGTATCGTTGCTCCTGCAAATATCGTGATCACCAATCCTCGCTTATTGAAGACATTGCTAACCCTCGACTAAACTCGATGCGTTGCTTGTCTATTAGCCAGTACCGGACAATCATGTCTAATGATTGCCTGATACTGGTTGAACTCGGATGCCTACCTATACTGACGAAAGACACCTTTGGAGGAGTCCTTCATGATCTGGCATCAAATTACCCTATTATTAGGCTGGCTTGCTGAACCTCAGTGCTGTGACGAACTTGAGTTACACACCATCGAGCATCACGAGTGACCAGGCATAAAAAAAGCGACTCTATGAGTCGCTTTTTTTATCTACGCTTTAGCGCTTAACGAACAGCAGAAACATCTTCCGCTTGCGGACCTTTTTGGCCACGCACAACGCTAAACTTAACGCGTTGACCTTCAGTCAATGAACGATGACCTTGACCACGGATTGAGCGGAAGTGAACAAATACATCTTCACCTTCGTCCCAAGTAATAAAACCGAAGCCTTTTTTCACGTTAAACCATTTAACAACACCGCGCTCACGACCATCTTCAACATCGCTTTCCACAATCGTGCCACTACTACGCTGGCGACGACGACGCGAAGGCACTAAAAAGGCTGAGCCCAAGCTAATTAGAAACGTAAGAACACCGATCACAATCAAAAGATCAGTCATACCAACAACCGTTGTCAGGTTGTCTGAGTTAAGAAGTTCACCATTCGCCAAGGTGAGCCCCTCCGTCATGCCACTTAACAATGCGGCGACTACAAACGGAGAAACAATGGCGAACACCAATGCCACAATTATTTTACGTACTAGCAATTTACCCATGCGTTATCTCGTATCACTCGTTATTATCACAGATGTCACAAATATGTCGGCAACAAAGCCATTGCCAAGTGGGCTATGAAAGCCCAATTCATTAAAAAAATCAACACGATAGCTAGAGTGTCTGAACCATGAGCAGTGATAACGCACAAATAAGTGCAGAAAAGCAGCAATTACGCATCGAAGAGCTTGAAACGCGCATGGCGTTTTTAGAAGAAATCGTCGATACCCTCAACAATCAACTATCGTCCGTCACCCAAGATTTTCTTATGGCGCGTCAAGCCATGCAGATGATGAACCAACGCCTAGAGCAGATGCAGAATCAAGATTCTGGTCTGCGAGATTTTGCTGATGAACCGCCTCCACCACATTATTAGTCGTCTTGGCGCGGGATGTCACACCTGCGCCCTTTGCCCTCGCTCTTCTTTTTACAGGAACAGAATCACTACATAAGCTATATATCGGCAGAAATTCACTGCTGAATGCCTCATACCAACATTTCAACTGTAACTGCCAAGGGGTACACTAGCGCCGCGAATTAGTGACACCAGAGAATTTTATGAGTTTGTTTAAAAGTATCCGTTCAAGTATTTTTCGCTGGCAGCAAAAATTGCTCTACAGCGTTATCAAAACGAAAATCATCGGACCCGATGTCAGTGAGTTCGACATTGATCCAAATAAGCCGATTATCTACGCGACACTCTACCCGTCCTACGGCGAACAACTCGTTATTGACCGAGAAGTAAATAAGTTCAACTGGCCTAGCCCTCGCCGTCAGGCCCAAAGTGCCGGTTTATCCGCCAAGCCCTATTTCAGCATTTATCGTCGCTCGTCGGTTCCATTCCGCAAACAAGGGGTACCTATTGTCGCACGCCAATTAATTAAGCATGCCGAGTGGCTTTCAGAAGACGAGCAACGCGAAATCCAAATTGTTCCGGTTCGCGTATTCTGGGGCCGTGCACCAGAAAAAGAACGCTCATTTTTACGCATTTGGTTGCAAAGCAGCGGAGCGCTTGGTGGTCGAGTTTTAACGCTAATGGCTATTTTACTCAATGGTCGCAACACATTCGTTCACTTTAGTCGCCCTATCTCCTTACGCGACTTGTACGACAGTGAAAAATCACCAGAATTGTTAGCGCGGAAAGTTGCCCGTGTACTACGAGTGCACAACCGCCAGGTATCAGCTTCGGTTCTCGGGCCAGACCTATCACACCGCCGTACGCTTGTGCATCAATTACCTAATCGTCCTATGGTGCGCAAAGCCATCGAAGATGAAATAGAAAAACAAGGAAAACCAAGAGCAAAGCTTCAGGCACAAGCACTTAAATATGCCGACGAAATTGCTTCAAATATTTCCTATACCAATATCCGTTTCCTCGATGTCATGCTGACTTGGGTTTGGAACAAAATATACAACGGCATAGAACTGCATAATATTGGCCATCTGCGCGACATCAGCAAAGACAACACCATCATTTATGTTCCTTGCCATCGTAGCCACATTGATTACTTACTACTGTCTTATGTGCTTTACCACAAAGGCTTACAAATGCCGCAAATTGCAGCTGGCATTAACTTAAACATGCCTATTGTCGGTTCCATTCTAAGACGTGGCGGCGCATTCTTCATGCGCCGTACCTTCCGTGACAATAAATTGTACGCCGCAGTATTTGATGAGTACCTGCACTCTATTTTCACCCACGGCTATTCTGCCGAATATTTTGTTGAAGGTGGGCGTAGTCGCACTGGTCGCACCCTAACACCCAAAGCAGGCATGTTAGCCATGACACTGCGCAGCTATTTGCGCGATTCGCGTAAGCCAATTATTTTCATGCCGATTTATACAGGCTACGAAAAAGTATTTGAAGCCAACAGTTATCTGGGCGAGTTACGCGGCCAGAAAAAGAAAAAAGAGAGCTTGCTGGGTGTCCTCGGCACTTTACGCTCTTTCAAGAACTCGTTCGGCAAAGTAAACGTAACGTTTGGCGATCCAATTTACTTCACTGAATTTTTAAATGAGCGTCGTCCTCAATGGCGCGAAGAGGATTACACTGAGTGTAATTATCGCCCAGAGTGGGCACCAAAAATGGTTGATGATTTAGCCTTACAAGTGGCCACAGAAATTAACCGCGCAACGTCGGTTAACCCAGTTAACTTAATGGCCTTGAGTATACTGTCGGCTCCACGCCAAGCGATGGACGAACAACAGCTAGTTGTGCAAATGGAAGCGTATCGCGATTTGCTCAAGCAAGCACCGTATAGCCATCTAACAGTATTACCAGAAGGCACTGGCTCTGAGTGGTTAAGCTACAACGAAAAATTGGATATTGTTTCGCGCTCTCCTCACCCAATGGGCGATCTAATCCAAACGAATGATCGTCAAGCGGTCACTCTTACCTACTACCGCAATAACGTATTGCACGTTTTAGCGCTACCATCTTTAATCGCGTGCTTGTTCGTAAATAACCGTCGCTACACCTCCGAAGAAGTCTTGAGCACGATTCGCTGCCTGTACCCGTACTTACAAGCGGAACTGTTTTTACAATGGAAAGCTGAAGATTTAGAGAGTGATATTCATCGCTGGCTGAATATCCTTACCGAATCCGGTTATTTAATCGAACACGAACAAGGCTTCCATGCGACACCGTCAAGCAGTGACAAATTCGCTCTTTTAGAAGGATTAGCTGCACATGTAATGCAAACATTAGAGCGCTATTTCTTAACGCTATCGCGCTTAATAAACAAAGGCTCAAACGCATTAACCGCAGTCGAGTTAGAAGATCAGTGTACCCAAGTAGCACAGCGCATCAGTATGCTTTATGGAATTAATGCACCGGAATTTTTCGATAAAGCGCTATTCCGTACCTTGATCCAAGAGCTTATTAGCAATGGCATGCTACGCCGTCATGAAGATGGAACCTTAATTGTAGAGCCGGCGATTAATGCGCTATCTGAGGCATTAGAACAGGTACTTGATGGCGCACTGCGTCAAAGTATCTTACGCAGCCTATAAAAAGCGCAGCCTACAAAAAAGGCGTAGCTCTAGATTAGAGCTACGCCTTTTTTCAATCTTGATTTACGCGGATCGCCTGACATTTAGCTCGGCGGAAGCACCTTAGCCAATGCATACACATCAAAGCGATTAGCTTTACCCGTTAAAGCATAACTTGGCGCACGCCCCGCTAAGGGAGCAGCTTTGCGACCACGCTTTACCACCACGCGACAACGCGCACAGGCAAGTGCACGCTCAAGTAAGTCATCGGCATCCATATCTTGCCCGACCACATCACGAAACGCCTGCATGTCCTTTTTTACTTGCGCAGTCGCTTTGGGATCGTGATCAAACATAGGATCAAGATAAATAACATCGGCTAAATACCCCTCACTTGGTGCTTGTAGCAATTGATGGCTACTGCCAAACGAGAGCGTGATACGTTCGATAATGTCGGCAATTTCTGGATCATATGCGGCGCGCTGTAAACCATCTTCCAGCAAGGCCGCTACCACGGGCTGACGCTCAAAGGCTTGTACTCGACAACCAAGGGTCGCCAATACAAAACTATCGCGCCCAAGACCCGCTGTGGCGTCGACAACCGTCGGTTGATACGCACCAGTAATACCAATGGCCTTGGCGATATCTTGCCCTTTACCACCACCAAACCGACGGCGATGTGCTGCTGCCCCACCGCTAAAATCGACCTGAACCGCAGTACGGGTTTGCTCGCCCTGACGCAAACTTAAGCCAGTTTGATCAAGACACAAATGAAAGCCAGAAGTATCTAACAAGGTAGGTTCTGCTAGCGTTAATCCAAAACGAGTAGCGATAACTTGAGCTCGCTCAGCAAGCTCAGGCACAAGACAAATCAAACTCGGCATAAAGCGCTAAACAAAAAACAGAAGCAACATACCACCCAGCAATAGGCGATAAACAACGAATGGCAACATACCGATGCGACTGATAAACGCGAGGAAGTAGTAAATACATACCCAAGCACTGATCGCAGAAATTAGCACACCTAGGCCTAATGCTTGCCAATCAACTGGTGCAACTGACTGCACCAATTCTAAGGCTTTTAAACCACCTGCTGCGACAATCAAAGGGATAGATAATAAAAATGAAAAACGAGCGGCGTCAACGCGGTGCAATCCGAGCAATAAAGCGGCCGTCATAGTAATCCCAGAACGCGATGTACCTGGAATTAACGCGATCATTTGCGCAAAGCCAATCACCAGCGCGATTGTCAGCGTCATATTGACCAACGTTAAACGCTCTTTACGAACGATATCGGAATAACCCAGTAACAAGCCGAAACCAATTGTCGTGATGGCAATCACCAGTGTTGAACGCAGATTCTCTTCAATCCAACTCTCTAGTAACAAACCGGCTAGTCCTGCCGGAATCGTTGCCAAAATGACATACCACGCTAAGCGCGCGTCGGAATCGGGATTGCGGGTCCAGCCGGTAACACACCAACGCGTAACGAGTTGCTGTATGTCTTTGCGAAAATAAATAATAACCGCGGCTAATGTACCAACATGAACAGCAACGTCGAAAGCGAGTCCTTGGTCATCCCAGCCAAATAACCGCGACGGTAAAATAAGATGCGCCGAACTGGAAATGGGTAAAAATTCAGTTAAGCCCTGCAGAATAGCTAATACAACAATTTCTAATGTATCCACACAAAGTCCTTACAGAGAGAATAAGTTAAATGCGTTTAAGGAGACTGGGCTGTTCGTCCAGTTTTTTCCAAGCAACAGAATTACGCAAATAAACCGGCTGTTGGTTCTCGGCATCGGTAAATAATCCTTTATCCCACGCATCAATAACCAAGGGCACCATCATGCGTGCTTCAGGACGTAACATCGCTAACTCGGCATCCAACTCCGCGAATACTGGAAGCTGCAGTCCATCTCCGGCAAGAATGCCATTAAAATTAGTCATATCACTGACACAAGCGTCAGGACTTCCAACTTGCTCGGCTGCAAGCGCACGACTTAACTTTCCATCGCGCTGAAAATGCCCCCAGAAAACTTCACCCATGTGAGCATCCATAATCGCCATGACTTCATTGGCAGAGCTCGCACTGAAGGCCGCCTGCGCAACAGCTTGTAGGGACGAAATACCTTTAACAGGTAAATCCAAAGCCAAAGCAATACCTTGAGTAACCGAAGCAGCAATACGAATACCCGTAAAAGAACCAGGCCCACAACCATAGGCAATGCCATCAAGTTGCGCGGCTGTTAAGCCACAATCACTAAGGGCTTCATCAATCATAGGCAACAAGCGCTGCGCATGACGACGGGGCTGCTCTTCGGTTAATGCAAATAATTTTTCTTCATGCCAAACCGCAACAGAACATAACGACGACGAAGCATCGATAACTAACAAACTGGCCATGATTAGATACCACTGAAAATGCGCTCGAAGTATACCAAGGAATTTTACCCAACGTCGCCCGTAATAATCACCACGGTTCAACATAAAAGCCAAATCACAGACAATAAAAAACCCGGCAAGCCGGGTTTTTTATTAGCACATCAAATAAAACCTAAAGGTTTTATTCTGCTGCTGGAGTTTCAACTACTGGTGCTTCTGCTGGTGCATCAAATACTGATGCAACAACTGGCTCTGCGGCTTTGTCAGCAACTGGCGCGGCAGCGGCTTTCGCTGGGCGGCCACGCTTTGCTGCAGGCTTAGCTGGGGTAGTTGCTGCTTTCGCTGGACGACCACGCTTTGCAGCTGGTTTAGCTGCGGCTTCAGTCGTTGCGGCTTTCGCTGGACGACCACGCTTTGCAGCTGGCTTAGCAGCGGCTTCAGTCGTTGCGGCTTTCGCTGGACGACCACGCTTTGCAGCTGGTTTAGCAGCGGCTTCAGTCGTTGCAGCTTTCGCTGGGCGACCACGCTTTGCAGCTGGCTTAGCTACGGCTACAGTCGTAGCAGCTTTCGCTGGACGACCACGCTTTGCAGCTGGCTTAGCTACGGCTTCAGTCGTTGCAGCTTTCGCTGGACGACCGCGTTTTTTTGGAGCGGCTGCTGGAGCTGCTGCTGCCGTAGCGGCTTTCGCTGGGCGACCACGTTTTTTTGGAGCGGCTGCAGGAGTGGCTGCTGCTTTCGCTGGACGACCACGTTTCTTCGGTGCTGCTGAAGCTGTTGCTGTAGTCGCTGCTTTCGCTGGACGACCACGTTTTGCCGCTGGCTTAGCAGTAGCTGTTGAGCCCGCTAATTTTTTAATAGTAGCGGCAGCTTTCTTTTCTTCACGAGCAGCTTGCGCTTTTACTTTAGCAGCGTCTTGGGTGCTGCGAGTTTTACGCCATTTAACTTCAAATGCTGCCAATGCTTTTGCCAATTCGGCATCTGCTTTAGCAGCAATAGAAGCTTCAAATGCTGCAATTGCAGTTTTAGCTTGTTCAGTTGCATCGGCGATACGAACTTCAACCTGTGCTGACTTAAGATCTGCCTTCGCTGCAGTTAGTGTTGCACGAAGAGCTGCCAACTTTTCTTTTTCTGCTTTAACTTTAGCTGCGGCTGAAACAACAGCACGCTTTGCAGCTGCAGTTGCACGCGGGCCTGCGGCTTTAGTTTTCGCTTCAGCTGCTTTTTTAAGTGCTGCGTCTACGCGCTCTTGTTGCTTAGTAATTGCAACAGCTGCTTTTTCTACTGCTGCAGTTGCTTTTGCAATTGCTGCTGGAACGACAGAAGTAGCTACTGTTTTAACAGCAGGTTTACGTCCGCGTTTGGCAGGAGCTTTTTTAGGTCTAGCCATAGGTTGAATCCTCTAATATTTGCCTGATCAGGTAAGCTAACGCTAGCACAACTTAATAGTGTGCATAAGCCAACTGAAGCAATAATAGTATTTTTATTTAAAAAAACCAAAAGTTGTTTATCAATATTATGTGAATTAGCACTATTAATGTCCTTTTGGCGGTAAAAGTTCATCATTTGAATGATATGAACCGATTTTTTTCTATTCAAATAAGTATCTGCGTCTAACGACATATTCATATTGACGCTTTTGACCGGCTCTAAAGAAAAGGCAATAACACCTTTTTCAAATAACTTAAGGTATTACCAAGGCAGCTGGATGCCGAAGAATAACCAATGTTAGGTCGAGTATATGCACCTGTATGAATTGATCATTGCTATAGATTAACTAGTGAAGAGATATGCGGTGCCGAGACAAAAATAAAAAAAGAGGCCATAAGGCCTCTTCTCTTTCGATAACGATTCAGGATTAAGCTAAAGCAGCCAATACCTTCGCAGTAATATCGTTTAACGAACCAACGCCAGGAATGTGACTATACTTTGGCGCGCTATCGCCCTTTTCTGCTTCTAACTTTTTATAGAAGCTAACTAAAGGCGCTGTTTGATCATGATAAATAGCTAAACGCTTACGCACAGTATCTTCTTCATCATCCGGACGCTGAACTAACTCTTCACCCGTTTCATCGTCTTTACCTTCCACTTTTGGTGGATTGTAAACTAAGTGATAAACACGACCAGAACCAGGGTGTACGCGACGACCACTTAGACGTTTAACAATTTCTTCATCAGCTACATCAATTTCAACAACGTGATCAATTTCCACACCGCCTTCTAATAACGCTTCAGCTTGCGGAATCGTGCGCGGGAAACCATCAAATAGAAAACCGTTTACACAGTCGTCTTGTTGAATACGTTCTTTAACTAGGTCGATAATGATTTCATCAGAAACCAAACCGCCGGTTTCCATGATTTCTTTTACCTTTAAACCAAGCTCACTGCCGGCTTTAACAGCAGCGCGTAGCATATCCCCAGTAGAGATTTGCGGAATAGCAAACTGTTCACATATAAACTGGGCCTGAGTACCTTTACCAGCACCTGGCGCACCCAACAGAATCACGCGCATGCGCATACTCCTCGAGATTAAAAAAACTGGCCGCCTGAACTCATTGTTTAAATTTTGATCAGGTTGGCGAAAAAATAGGCCTAACCTTACTCCGAAGGCGCTTTAGTCTCAAGTGATTGTAGAGAATTTTGCCCGTTAAGAAGTATCGACTTTGGTCGTTATTGAACCGTGCAACAGAAGATAACTAGGGCTACAACCCGCATAAATACTAGGCTTTGCGTAAAACCTCGGCTGAAATAGCCGAGGCACGGAATATGAGCAATACGCACAATCTAGGCACAGAACTATCCTGTCGTGAGCAAAATCGAGCCTACATTACTCATTGCTATCCGGTATTACGCATCCCGGCAGCGATGCCCGCCATCGTCACCATTAAAGCACGTTCAACTTGGCTGCTAACCATATCGGCAGCCTGACGTTCACGATACAAAAGCTCGGCCTGTAAATAGTGCAACGGATCGGTATAAGGATCGCGTACCTGCATAGAATATTGCAGCGCTTTATTATTTTCCAACAACATTGTTTGCTCTTTTACTGCCAACACTAGCTTGCGCATATTCGCCAGACGCTCACGTAAAACGCTACCGATTGGCTGTAGCTCTGGCTCAACCAAACGTTCTTCATAATACTGTGCAATTGCCGGGTCGGCTTTCGACAACACCATCTCTAGCATGTCGATGTAAGTCCGGAAAAATGGCCAGTCACTATACATTTCTTTAAGTCGTGGTAATTGCTCGTTATCGACCTGAACTCGAAGCGCATCGTCAGCACCTAACCAAGCAGGCAACATTAAGCGCATTTGCGTCCAAGCAAAAATCCAAGGAATAGCGCGTAATGTTTCAATACCGCCACCAGAACGACGGCGCGCAGGACGGCTGCCCAAAGATAATTTTCCTAATTCCGACTCTGGCGTTGCCGCACGGAAATAACGCACAAAATCAGGATTGTCTTTAACCATTGCGCGATAAGAAGAAACGCCTGCAGCCGCTAATTGCGACATCATCTCTCGCCATTCGTCTTTTGGATGGGCTGGCGGTAATAAGTTAGCCTCTAATACAGCTGACACATAAACTTTAAGATTACGCTGAGCAACCGCTGGCAAACCAAATTTAAAGCGGATCATTTCGCCCTGCTCGGTCACGCGTAATCCGCCCGTTACTGAACCCGGTGGTTGCGCCAAAATAGCGCGTTGCGCAGGGCCACCTCCGCGTCCAACGGTACCGCCACGGCCATGAAATAAACGTAATTTAATACCTTGCTCGGCTGCCACGCGCGACAAAGTTTCTTGCGCCTGATACTGCGCCCAAACAGCCGCCAATTGGCCGGCATCTTTAGACGAGTCAGAATAACCTATCATCACTTGCTGGCGACACATGCTGTATTCGCGATACCAAGGTAAGGACCATAATTTATCCATACGCGGACCTGACTGCTCTAAGTCCGACAAAGTTTCGAATAAAGGCACAATCGGTAATAAACGTTTAACGCCACAGGCTTGCAACAAAAGTGCTACCGCTAAAATATCGGAAGGCTCGCTGGCCATCGAAATAATGTAGCAAGATACGCCATCACCAGCAGGCGTTGCTAACACCGCCATGGTATCCAATACTTCTTGCACCTCTGCTGAAGGTGTCCAGAAGTTGGGGATTAATGGGCGCCGTGAAGTTAACTCACGCAGCAAAAACGTTTGCTTTTCGTCTTCTGTCCAGCCGTTGTAATCACCCCAGCCATAATATTCACAAATAGCTTGAAGCACATCGCTGTGACGAGTCGACTCTTGTCTGACATCGAGTCTAACCAACGACATACCAAAACATGCTGCACGACGAATGGTATCTAACAACATGCCATTGGCGATGGTATCCATGCCGCAATCAACCAAACTGTCATAGCACAACTTCAATGGCCGAATCACATCTTCGCGCTCCAGTATTGGCACTTTTTTAGTGCTTTCTCCGGCGGCGCTAGCTTCCGCCCAACGACGAGTATCTTCTAGTCCTTTGCGTAAATCGTGTAAGCAATCACGGTAAGGTTCTCGACCTGTATATTGCTGACGCATATCTGCTGATGCTTCGCTCATAGATAACTGCATGCCTAACAGTTCTATATCCCGTAAAAACAAATCCGCGGCCATCCAGCGGGCGAGGTATAGCACTTCACGTGTCACGGTCGCGGTCACATTCGGATTACCGTCGCGATCGCCGCCCATCCATGACGAAAAACGAATAGGTACGGCGGTTAATGGTAAAGCGCTACTACCACGTGCGCGTAATTCTTGATCTAAATCTCGTAGCAAGGCTGGAATGGCGTACCACAAAGAGTTTTCAATAACGGCAAAACCCCATTTCGCTTCATCGACTGCCGTTGGGCGTACTTGGCGAATTTCATCGGTATGCCAAATCTCATCAATAATTAGTGATATTTCTTGTTCTATATTGGCTAAATCAGGATGGCCATCGCGTAAATCATCGCGACGCTGCAATAACTGCGCTATGTGATCATATTTTTGAATAAGTGTACGGCGGGTAATTTCCGTTGGGTGCGCGGTTAATACCAATTCAATATTAACGTCGGCAACTTGCTGGCTTAAATCGATACCACGAATGCCTGAAGATTCTAAACGAGTAAGTAACTCGCTAAACATGCTATCGACATTTTCTTGCAGATGTTCACTGCGACGCCAACTGATTCCGTGCTGCTGCTCGGCAATATTGGCCAAGTTTAAAAACTGATTAAAGCCGCGTACAACAGGCCCAAGCTCATCATCAGAAATATCATGCAGCATGGCGAGGAGTGTTTCGCGTTCTTTCGGATCGCCATGGCGGGCAAGCTTTGCTTGTTTACGAATACGCTCAATTTGCTCAAGCATGCCATCGCCTAGCTGTCGTTCAATAGTGCCACCAAGCTGGCTACCCAGCACTCGGACCTTGTCGCGCAGCAATGCGTCCAGTTCTTCCATAGGGTTCCCCTAGCAATGATCGAACATTGCTATCAAGCATTGACCCATTCCTACTAAATTTCAACCGCTTATGCTGTGATCTGGAGTAAATGAGGGTAACAATGGTGCTAAAAATAAGCAGTGAGGAGAATGCTATGAAATAAGGTAATAAATTAGCCCGCGCTGGACTAATTTAACTTATTTACCGCGACGCTTGGCTTCATCCCAAGCAGCATCCATATGCTCTAATTCGAGCTGACTAAAACCGCCTGCTTCGTCTGCAGCGTCTTCTACAAACGCAAAACGCTGATAAAAGCGTTCGTTAGTGCCACGCAATGCCACTTCAGGATCAACTTTAAGATGGCGCGCTAGGTTGGTAATCGCAAAAAGTGCATCGCCAATTTCGTCTTCAAGGCGCTTCGAGTCCATACCTTCAAACTCAGCCTCTACTTCATCTAATTCTTCCCGAATTTTATCTAACACGCCGTGAATATCTGGCCAGTCAAAACCCACAGATGAGGCTTTTTTCTGTAATTTGAGTGCTCGCGTGAGCGCTGGCAAAGTAACAGGAACGTCGTCTAGCAGGCGCTTTATTTGCGCTGGCTTTGCCGCTTTTTCTGCCGCTTTAATCTCGTCCCAACGAATATTCACTTCTGACTCTTGCGGCGTGATACTAGGGTCACGTTCGCTGGTTAGAGTGCCATCCGGAAATACATGAGGATGACGACGAATCAGTTTTTCGACCAAACGGTGAATGATAGAACTTAAATCAAAACGACCTTGTTCTGCCCCCATTTGTCCGTAAAAAATAACCTGAAAAAGTAAATCGCCAAGTTCTTCTTCAAGGTGCGGCCAGTCTTGACGTTCAATAGCATCCGCAACTTCGTACGCTTCTTCCAGAGTATGGGGAAGAATGCTGGCAAAATCCTGACGCAAATCCCATGGGCAACCTGTCTGCGGGTTACGCAGACGCTGCATGGCATACAGCAATTGCTCTAATCCATATTGGGCGTTCATGGTTTAGCGCCTCCGCGAACCCGACGAGTCGACACCACGTTAGGTAGCTGATCAATTTTACTCATCAGTCGCGCTAAGCGTTCGAGGCTATCCACTTCAACGGTTAAACTCATTGAAGCCGTGTTATCACCCTGATTCGACAACGTATTAACCGCAACAACGTTAACCCGTTCGTTGGCTAACAAGGAACTCACATCGCGTAATAAACCGGTACGATCATAGGCTTGAATCAACATTTCTACAGGATAAATATTAGAAGGACGGTCCCCCCAACTGACTTGCAAAACTCGCTGCGGTTCAATAGAAGCTAAGTGCAATAAATTTTCGCAGTCGCTACGATGCACGGTAACGCCACGACCAATAGTCACGTAACCATGAATATCGTCACCCGGTACGGGTAAACAACATTGCGCCATAACGGTCAATAAATTACCGACACCTTCAATAAAGACATCATCGGATTTCGCAACACGATCGGTCGGCTCATGACGACGAATAAGCGGCAGTTCTTGCTGTTGCGCACCACCTTTGTCGGCCAGCTTTAACAGCATATGAACGATTTGGCCGATGCGTAGATCGCCTGCACCAACAGCCGCAAACATATCGTCAACCGAGCGCATATTCAGCTGCAGCGCCACTTCATGCAGAGGCTCATCGGCCAAGTCTAAACGTCCAACTTCGCGTAAAACGAGGTGACGCCCTTCTTCAATATTTTTATCGCGATCTTGTAATTTAAACCAATGTGCAACTTTTGCTCGCGCACGAGTGGTATGAATATAACCAGAATCGGGATACAACCAATCGCGGCTTGGATGTGCATTCGCATTGGTTAGAATTTCGATTTGCTCACCCGTTTTCAATAAATACGTCAGCGGCACAATACGGCCATTGACCTTAGCGCCACGGCATTTATTACCGACTTCGGTATGCACACGATAGGCAAAATCAACCGGAGTTGCTTTAGGTGGTAAGTCCACCACATGGCCTTCAGGTGTAAATACATAAATACGGTCTGGGTTAATGTCGCTGCGTAACTCACCGATTAATTGCGGTAAATCATCTAGCTCTTCATGCCATTCCAGCACTTGTCGTAACCAAGCAATTTTTTGCTCATAGCCTTGATCTTTGGCGTTGGTGTCGGTGCCTTTATATAACCAATGAGCACAAACACCGAGTTCGGCGTCTTCATGCATCGCATGAGTACGGATTTGTACTTCCAGCACCTTACCTTCGGGGCCGATTACAGCTGTATGCAACGAGCGATAACCATTTTCCTTCGGGTTGGCGATGTAGTCGTCAAATTCGTTAGGAATATGTCGCCATAAAGTATGAACAATACCCAAGGCGGCATAACAATCGCGTAATTCAGGTACAAGTATGCGAACAGCTCGAATATCGTAGATCTTAGAAAAATCCAGATTCTTGCGGCTCATTTTACGCCAGATACTGTAGATATGCTTCGCCCTGCCATAAACATCGCAGGAAATATCGGCATTGGTCATTTCGTCGCGCAGACGCTGTACGACTTCCTCAATGTAAGACTGGCGGGTTAAACGCTTTTCATCGAGTAACGAGGCAATCTTTTTGTAGGCATCAGGCTGTAAATAGCGAAAGGCTAAGTCTTCTAATTCCCACTTTAAATGACCAATCCCCAAACGATGAGCCAGTGGTGCATAAATATTGAAAACTTCTTCGGCAACTTTACGACGCTTGTCTTCTGGAGCGTCTTTCATCGCACGAATGGCCGATGTTCGTTCTGCCAGCTTAATCAAAGCAACGCGCACGTCGTCGATCATAGCGACCAACATTTTACGTAAGTTATCGACTTGCGCTTCGCGCTGACCAAGAACGACTTCGTCACGCGAATTTTGAATGGCACTAATTGCTGCCATCCGTAAAACGCCCTCAATCAGTTTGGCAACTTCTTCGCCAAACTGCCGCTCAACCTTATTTAATGCTAAACGACCTTCACGGACCGCACGATACAAAATAGCCGCAATAACAGAAGCGCTATCGAGACGTAAATCCAAAAGGATTTGCGCCATCTCAATACCCATCTGCACGCTGTCGATTGACCAATAAGTACGGTTAGCGATAGCTTCGTCAGACAACTGTTTCGCTAACACTAAAGCATCGCGTAATGCTTCCGGATCTTTAACATCTTGCGACTGCTGAATGCTTTCTAACCAACGATCAACATCCAATGACCCGTCATGCAATAACGGGTGATCATCTCGGACTTTAACCATGCGATTTTCCTTGGTATTCAAGCAATACCATCGTTTCTACATGGTGTGTTTGTGGAAACATATCCATTATTCCTGCTTTTGTAACGGCATAGCCCTGTTGGCTAAGCACATTAAGATCACGGGCCAACGTCGCGGCATCACAAGACACATATAAAACTCGTGGAATACGACGTCGTGCAATATCCTGCATTACCTCGGCAGCACCGGCGCGAGGTGGGTCTAGTAAAATGGCATTAGGGCTTTCTAAATGCGCCAAACGCCCTTCGTCTGATAAATCTGCACAAACCGCCTGCAAAGGAAGGGCCAACTGTTCAGCTTGAGCCGCTAAACTGGTCACCATACTGTTTTGAACTTCCAAAGCGACGACATGCTTGCTGCGTCGGGCCAATGGCATAGAGAAATTGCCATGACCCGCAAATAAATCCCAAATACGCTCATCTTCTGTCGGTGCGAGCCACTCAAGGGCTTGCGCAACCATAGCGCGATTCACATCGCCGTTAACTTGCACGAAATCGGTCAGGGCTAAATTCAATGGCATTCCATCAACAAAGTGATGCAAGGTATCGGGCTGGGCTGGCCATAAACATTCCGCCTCGCCGTCCTTTTCGCTGCGCAACCACAGTTGCAGAGGCAGCAAACCGGCTTCTTCGCCCTGCTTTTGCCACCCTTTTAATTGGCTAACTAATTTATTGCGATCGCCATCCTGCAAAGGTTTGAGCGCACGCAATACCAAAGCAATCGCATTATCAGCAGCAATCACTTCAATTTGAGTTACTAAGGCACGCGCATCTAACGAATTTAATAATTGCCGCCAGTCTTGCCACTCCAAAGCCGGATGATCCGGCAATACCGCACATCGATCGACATTACTAATGTGGTGGGAAGCGCCTTCACGGAAGCCAACAAAGTTGGTGTTTTGCTCTTTGCTGTAGCGCACACCTAAACGCGCCTTACGGCGATAACCCCAAGGCTCAGCAACAATTGGCAGTGCCCAGTCGCTAACAGCGACACCCTGGCGGGCGAATTCACGAGCTACGCGGTCTTGCTTAAACTCAACTTGGCGCTCGTACGTCATGTGCTGCATATCACAGCCACCGCAACGCAAATAGTGCGGACATGGTGCAGGCACTCGATATTCCGACGGCGTAATGACTTTTAATAAACGCGAATGCCAGATCTTTTTACTGCGTTTTTCGATGCGCGCTTCGACCTGCTCGCCCGGAATCGCACCAGGGACAAAATATACATCGCGCCCAGAACGCGCGACGCCTTGACCATCCGACGTCATGTTGTCGATGGTTAGCGTTAAGGTCTTACCATTAGATCCTTGGTTCACGGCGCACTCTGTAATAATTCTGTATGGATGATGTCGCCCTATATTGGGGCAAATAGACGAAATTCAATCAGTAGCAAGGAAAGGTCCTGAGTGACCTTATCCTTGTGGGGCAAATACGCCCGACGATAAATAGCGGTCGCCACGATCGCATATAATCGCGACGATGGTGGAATTTTCGAGGGTTTCAGCCAAATGAAGAGCCGCGGCAACGGAACCTCCAGAAGACACACCACAAAAAATACCTTCTTCGCGCGCTAAAGCCCGCATAGTGTCCTCGGCCAATTGCTGACCGATATCTAACACCTGATCGACACGCGTGCTGTCGAAAATAGTGGGTAAATAGGCTTCTGGCCAACGACGAATCCCGGGGATAGCTGCACCTTCGGATGGTTGTAAACCGACAATACAAATATCTGGATTTTGTTCCTTGAGGTAACGAGACGTTCCCATAATTGTTCCGGTAGTACCCATTGAGCTAACGAAGTGCGTTACCTGACCAGAGGTTTGCTGCCATATTTCAGGACCAGTACCTTGATAATGAGCCTCGGGATTATCGCCATTACCAAACTGATTTAATACTCGCCCCTTACCGTCTCGTTGCATTTTTTCGGCTAAATCACGAGCGCCTTCCATGCCCTCTTCTTTACTCACCAAAATCAACTCAGCGCCATAAGCTTCCATCGCCCAACGACGTTCCATAGTGGCGTTATCCGGCATGATTAATATCATGCGGTAACCCATAATCGCCGCCGCCATGGCCAAAGCAATACCTGTATTACCACTGGTCGCTTCGATCAAAACATCACCGGGCTGAATCTCCCCGCGCTGTTCTGCTCGTTGAATCATCGACAGAGCCGGCCGATCCTTTACCGAACCGGCTGGATTATTGCCTTCTAACTTCAGCAACACCGTATTGCTACTACCCGCAGGCAGTAAACGCTGCAATCGCACGAGCGGTGTATTACCGACACAATCAGCAATAGTGGGGTATAACGGTGCTTTAGTTGTCGAGTTTTGGCGATCAGTCACGGAGATTCTCGTTTCTGGTAGACAGTTTGCGCGTAGTTTACCGCTGTCGCGACTCAGACGCGACGACTCTTAGGGATTAATCGCAGTAAATTGACGACAAAGTTTGCACCTAAGTCGCCCCCCCATTACTCTTAGCCGACGCGTTTTTTTGACTAAATAATAGGCTGCCTCATCGCGATGAAAAATTGGAACATTCAAAATCGTATCCTGTTTCTGGCGTTGCTGCCTGGCATCATAGTGTCATTAGTTCTCGGCACCTTCTTTATTACTGAACGCGCCCGCGATCTTGGCGACCTGCTAGAACAGCGCACACTAGCAATGGCGAAACAGCTCGCCCCCACTTGCGAGTACGGTGTAATGACCGGCAGCGTGGGGATTTTGCAAAACATTGCAAATAACATGTTGGAAGAAATCGACGTTCGCGCCGTGACTTTGTACAACCAAGATATGCAAACGCTGGCCCATGCAGGGCCGCGAATGTTGACTGAGCGTTTTGGCTCGGCTGAATTGAAAGCAGATCAATTACAACTCATGCGCACGGATGCCTCACTGCGCGCGCGCGCGCCGATATTCTCACAAAATTTAATTATTGCCGATCAACTTTCAGAACAGTTTTATGCGCAAAAAAACGGCCAACAACAATTATTAGGTTGGGCCGAAGTTGAGCTATCGGGTGCTAATACCAAATTAAACCAGTACCAACACATAGCCTCATCGCTCAGTATTATTGTGTCGGTGCTAATACTTTGCACTGTGCTAGCTCTACGCATTAGTAAACAAGTATCACAGCCGATGGGCGTTATTGTTGATGCCATCGATGACATGAAAGATGGCAAATTAGAAACCCGTGTACATATTGAAAATGGCGGCGAATTCCAAGCCCTCGCGTCGGGCATTAATGCGATGGCCAGTGCCCTGCAACGGGCGAATACCGAACACCAGCAAAACTTAGAACAAGCCACTCACGACCTACAAGAAACCTTAGATGAACTAGAGATTCGTAACCGCGAGCTCACACTTGGGCGTAAAGAGGCCATCGAAGCTAGCCGCATGAAGTCTGAGTTCTTAGCCAACGTTAGCCATGAAATTCGTACTCCACTCAACGGCATTTTAGGTTTCTCCGAATTATTAGGCCGTACCCAAGTCAGTGAGCGCCAGAACGACTACTTGCAAACAATCCGCAAGTCCTCGGACGACTTACTCAATATTATTAACGACATCCTCGATTTATCGAAAATTGATGCCGGTAAACTCATCATCGAGCATACCCCTTTTAATCTGCGCGACGTCATCGAAGATGCACTACAAGTATTAGCTCCCGAGGCAGTAGGTAAACGCTTAGAACTCAATCAGATTATTGAAAGTAATGTGCCGCTCGCGGTGTGCGGCGACCCACTGCGACTAAAACAAGTGATTACCAACCTAGTCAATAATGCGATTAAATTTACGGAATACGGCAGCGTTACGGTTAAAACATCACTCATTAGCCAAAAAGATCACCGTGCCAGCTTACAGTTTGAAATTCGTGATACCGGCTTAGGCTTATCGCCAGAAAAACAGGAAAAATTATTCCAAGCCTTCTCACAAGCGGATGCCAGCGTCGCCCGCCAATTTGGCGGTACGGGCCTAGGGTTAATTATTTCTAAAGCGCTGGTTGAGGCAATGCATGGTGATATCCGTGTTGAAAGTCGTGAAGGTTTCGGCTCGTCTTTCTTCTTTAATATTGATATCCAGATAGATCAAGACTCCACGACCAATAACCTTGCACCGCTCGATATCAGTATCGCCGTTATTGATCCAAAACAAGCGGCGACTACCGACTTACTAACATTATTAACATCGTGGCAAGTTGACCATCACTACTATCCAACGATTCCACAAGTCGTAGATCGGATAAATTCCGGCGAGAAATACGATCTTATTTTATGTGCTATTGATCATGAAAAACTCGACGATGACGCTTTAGCTTTACTTAACGCACTGAAAGATACCCAAGTGCCCGTCGTCGCTTTGGTTAATAGCGTGAGCCACGAAGACCTAGATATGTTGAAAAAGCTGGGGGCTAATGAGGCGTTGAGTCGCCCCGTTACGCAGCGCAAGTTACACGCAGCGCTGAGCGAGCTTGTTGCCGACGAATCGCAAATACTCACGCTTACCGATCCAGCAGAAGAGCACTCACCTGGGCGAGTTCCTCCCTGTATTTTAGCGGTGGATGACAACCACGCGAATTTGAAATTAGTCGTGACCTTATTGCGTGAAATGGGCATACAAGTCTATTCCGCCATGACTGGGAGCGAAGCGATTGCGCAAATCGACCAGCATCCGATAGAAATGGTATTTATGGATATTCAAATGCCAAACATGTCGGGCACAGAAGCAACCGAACACATTCGCCGTATGCCCGGCAAAGCGGCACTGCCTATTATTGCACTGACTGCGCATGCCATGGCTGACGAAAAACAGGCCTTATTAAAATCCGGCATGAACGACTATCAAACCAAACCTATTACACAAGAACAGTTGGCTAAATGCGTTGAACGCTGGACCGGTTATCGCGCACCGATCAATACATTAATACGTGTTGTTAAACATGAGCGCAGTCGTGAAATCGCATCCGAAAAATCAATTTGCCGCGAAATATTCAATGCCGACATGGCGCTTCACCACGCCAATAATAATATTGAGTTAGCCGTTGATATGTTCCAGATGCTGCTCGATTCCCTCGATAACGAACGTGCCAATATCGTTGCTTACTGGGAAGAAGAAGCCTTAGACGAATTACTCGAGGCTGTGCATAGAATGCATGGTGCAACTCGCTATTGCGGTACACCTTGTTTACGCCTTGAATTAGAAACATTCGAAAGCGCGCTAAAAGCCAATGAGTTTGCCAAGCTACCGGAACAAATGCGCCGCTTAGTGACAGAACTAGATAAACTGCAGGAATGGGTGAAGGCTAATGACTGGTCGGAACTATTAAGAAATCATACGACGATTAATGCAAATGCTTGAATAAGCCCTTGATCATCAGACAAGCTAATCAATGCGCGAGTAGCCCCCAATAGCTTCATTCGCTGAGCGGCAACACCCGATAAAACAACATAAGGAGCGCCGTGCTGATCGCGCAACACTTCAATATGTTGAAAGCTAACACCCGCCGCGATACCCGTCCCTAATGCCTTAGACAAGGCTTCTTTTGCCGCAAACTGTTTCGCTAAAAAATTGTTCGGCTGTTGATGCTGCCTCCAAACGGATAATTCCGCGGGCGTTAAAATACGCTGAGCAAATTTTATTGGCTGACGCTCAACAATGGCATTGATACGTGATTCAGCTAATAAATCGGTACCAATACCCATGACACCATGAGCTTCAATATCACTCAGCGAAAACACCAAAAGTCCTAACGTGCTGCCGCTAATAGAGCACGCATATCGGCCACGGCTTGCGCCAAGCCGACGAATACTGCGCGCGCAACGATGGCATGACCAATGTTTAATTCATTCATTTCTGGAATCGCCGCGATTGCTTCGACATTGTGATAATTCAGACCATGACCAGCGTTAACAATTAAGCCTTTACCGGCTGCATATTTAGCAGCAGCGATAATGCGCGCTAACTCTTCATCACGCTCTTCGTTAGTTTCAGCATCGGCATAACGCCCCGTGTGCAATTCAATGACCGGCGCGCCAGTGCGTACTGTTGCATCAATTTGCGCTTCATCAGGATCAATAAATAATGACACTTCACTACCAATCGCTTTTAAACGCGCGACGGCAGCGGTGATATGAGCTTCTTGACCAGCGACATCCAATCCACCTTCGGTGGTTAATTCTTCACGCTTCTCTGGCACGAGACACGTGCAAGGAGGACAAACCTCTTCCGCCAATTGCAGCATCTTCTCGGTCACCGCCATTTCAAGGTTCATACGTGTCGCAAGTGTATCGCGCAGAATACGCACATCGCGTACTTGAATATGACGTCCGTCTTCACGCGGATGAACGGTAATACCATCAGCTCCAGCTTCTTCAGCAACAAAGGCCGCTTGCACTGGGTCTGGATAACGTGTGCCACGCGCTTGGCGCAAAGTTGCAACGTGATCGATATTAACACCTAACAAAACGCGTTTAGCCAAACTCATAACTTCACCTTTAAATAAATAGCTCGCGACTGATCAATGGCCGCGTAAGTTGTGCTTCTAATGCTTGTCGTAAAATCAATTTAGCCACATTAAGTGCGGTAGGAAATTGATAATCGCCATTACCGATAGCAAGAATAACTGCGCCCGAGTAGCCTTTAGCCGCTAGTACAAAGCCCTCACCACCGCTGAATACATAATGCGATGACGGTTCGATATTATTACCTAGGGTATCTTTCTGCCACGAAAAACCATAGCCCAATTGCTGCAATAATTGAAATTCGAAATGCCGCAACCAAGGGTCTACCAAGGGCGTATCGGCTAACGCATTAAGGGTATCAAGATAGAGGGTAAAGACCGTCGGATGAGATTCGTGTTGCGGCATTAATCTTGCCAACAATTCGGTGATGTAGACTGCACAATACAAGGGCACGCCCTGCAGATTTGGTCTAGCAATTACTTCTGATGCTTTGACCCGCGGAAAATCTTGTCCTTGCTGCCAGTCGCCCTGACAAAGACACAACAAATCGGGTTCATCACGACCAACCATTGCTTGGCTGATCACTCGTAAACGACCGGCACTCAAACTGAATATATCGAGTAGCCAGTCATCTTCGCGTAGTGGCTGACGTTGCAGCACGAACCACTGCTTCATCGTGACTATTGGTCGTCGTAACCGAGACTACGCAAAGCGCGTTCGTCATCCGACCAGTTGGATTTTACTTTTACCCACATGTTGAGCATGACTTTGCAGTCGAATAGCAACTCCATATCTTTACGAGCATCTTGCCCAATTTGCTTTAAACGAGAACCCGCTTCGCCGATTACGATACGTTTTTGCGAGGCACGCTCAACTAAAATAAGCGCACTGATTTCGATAATACGACCATCATGCTTGAACTCTTCAATTTCTACCGTCATAGCATACGGAAGCTCATCGCCTAGCTGGCGCATGATTTTTTCACGTACTAGCTCTGCGGCTAAGAAGCGCGAGCTTCTATCCGTAATTTGATCTTCTGGATAGAAATACTGATTTTCAGGCAAATAGCTTTCAATTAAATGCTCTAAACGGTCAATGTTATGACCCGTTTTCGCACTGATTGGAATAATCTGATCGAAAGTATGACGCTTACTCACTTTCTCTAGATACGGTAATAAATCGTTTTTATCTTGAATAAAATCGACTTTATTAACGACTAACACAACAGGCGCACGTTGCTGTTTAACCGCTTCAAGAACCATATCGTCTTCGTCAGTCCAACGCGTGCGGTCGATGATCATCAAAATGAGATCAACGTCTTTTACTGCGGTGGTAGCCGCTTTATTCATATAACGGTTAATCGCTTTTTCTTGGTTCTTATGCATACCCGGCGTATCAACATAAACAACCTGAATATCATCTTCTGTTTTAATACCTAGAATTTGATGACGTGTTGTTTGCGGTTTACGCGAAGTAATCGATAATTTTTGACCAAGAATGCGATTGAGTAACGTGGATTTTCCCACATTAGGACGACCAACAATGGCCACAAAACCGGTACGTTGCGGCATTATTCTTCCTCCCCGTGGATTCCAAGATTAAGCAGCATTTGCTGCGCGGCGGCTTGCTCGGCAGCGCGACGGCTGCCACCAATCGCCACTACGGCATCGGCTTGTTCTGGTATGACACATTCAATCGTAAATACTTGCTCATTCGTCGGACCTTCAACACTCAAAACCGTGTATTTTGGCAGACTTGAACGCTGCGCCTGCTGATATTCTTGCAAACGCGTTTTAGGATCTTTAATAGGATCTTCGAGGGTTAATGCATCGAGGCGATCGGCGTACCAAGCTAAAATACGCTCACGCACGACTTCTAACCCAGCATCTAAATACATCGCGCCTATTAGGGCTTCTACCGTATCGGCCAAGATAGAATCACGGCGATGTCCGCCACTTTTCATTTCACCAGAACCCAGCAATAAAAAATCGCCCAATTCAAATTCGCGTGCAACAAAAGCTAAGGTCTCACCTTTAACCATTTTTGCCCGCAGACGACTCAACTTGCCTTCTTTCGCGGTAGGAAAACGGCGAAATAAATCTTCACCAACGACAAAATTTAAAATGGAATCACCAAGAAATTCTAGTCGTTCATTATTGTGACCCGCTTTACTGCGGTGAGTTAATGCGAGCGTGGCTAATTGCTCGTCGCGAAAGGTATAACCTAATCGCTGCGATAGTTTCAGGAGCGAATTATTCACTGAGTAAAATCTTTCCGATGAGTAAAGGTAAGCACAAAATCAATGTTGCTGAAAAAATCATCTCGACGATCGTAGGTATACGTCAGCACTAAACGGTGCTCTGAACGATCGAGTTCTAATTTATCAGTAGAAATATCTAAATTATTGGATTGGAAACGTTTTTCCAGTACACGCTTGGCATCACTGGTCGAGGTTTTGGCAGTAATAGCTTTAGACTCTTGAACAGAGTCTAAAATACTACCAACCATCACATCATCCCAATACATAGGTATCAATGAAATAGCAGCTCGAAGAATCATAATGGCCAATACCATCAAGGCCAAAATTCCCGGCATTGATAATCCAAGCTGCTTCTTTTTCATTAATCGTCCACCCTAAGAACCGCAAGAAACGCGGATTGAGGAATTTCAACGTTGCCGATCTGCTTCATACGCTTTTTACCGTCTTTCTGCTTTTGCAGAAGCTTCTTCTTACGGCTAACGTCACCGCCATAACATTTGGCAATTACGTTTTTACGCAAAGCTTTTACCGTTGTACGGGCAACCACCTGATTGCCAATAGCGGCCTGAATCGCCACGTCGAACATCTGGCGTGGAATAAGCTCTTTCATTTTTTCAGTTAATGCAGCACCGCGACGGCGAACGCTATCGGTATGCATAATAGTTGCCAGAGCATCAACACGCTCACCATTCACCAATACATCTAAACGTTGTAACGACGAAGCTTGGAAGCGAGTAAAGCTGTAATCTAATGAAGCAAAACCGCGACTCGCAGATTTCAAACGATCGAAGAAATCCATAACAACTTCGCCCATCGGGATTTCATATTTTAACGCTACTTGCGAACCAGTGTACTGCATATCAATTTGCACGCCGCGCTTTTCAATACACAAAGTAATGACGTTACCGAGATACTCTTGTGGTACCAAAATATTACATTCAGCAATTGGCTCGCGCATTTCTTCAATCGTGCCGGGATCAGGTAATTTCGATGGGTTATCGACCATCAATACGTCACCACGACGGGTCAGAACTTCATAAATTACCGTTGGGGCCGTAGTAATTAAATCTAAGTCGTATTCGCGCTCCAAGCGCTCTTGGATGATTTCCATATGCAGCATGCCTAAGAAGCCGCAACGGAAACCAAAACCCAATGCATCCGAGCTTTCCGGTTCAAAAAACAGAGAGGCATCGTTCAACGATAATTTATCGAGTGCATCACGGAAGCTTTCAAAGTCGTCAGCCGACACAGGGAATAAACCTGCGTATACCTGCGGCTTAACTTTTTGGAAGCCCGGTAAGGCATCAACATCAGGAAACTTCGTACTAACGATGGTATCGCCAACTGGCGCACCGTGAATTTCTTTAATGCTACCAACCATGTAGCCTACTTCACCCGTGCAAAGCTCACCAGTTGCGGTCATTTTTGGGGTAAAGATACCAATACCATCAACCAAATGGTCACGGCCGGTCGACTTCATGCGAATTTTGTCGCCTTTTTTGATGCTGCCGTTTTTCACACGAATTAACGACACAACACCCAAATAAGGATCAAACCAAGAATCGATAATCAAGGCTTGCAGAGGACCATCAATGTTGCCCTCTGGCGGCGGCACGCGTGCCACCAAATCTTCCAATACATCCTCAATATTTAAGCCGCTTTTAGCGCTACAACGCACCGCTTCCGTCGCATCCAAGCCAATAATATCTTCGATTTCTTGAGCGACTTTGTCTGGATCGGCCTGGGGCAAATCCATCTTGTTCAATACTGGAATAACCTCTAAGCCTTGCTCAATCGCGGTATAACAGTTGGCAACGGATTGGGCTTCAACGCCTTGTGCAGCATCAACAACCAACAGGGCACCTTCACAAGCTGACAAGGAGCGACTTACTTCATAGCTAAAGTCGACGTGTCCTGGCGTATCAATGAAGTTGAGTTGGTAGGTTTCACCATTTCGCGCTTTATAATCTAGCGTTACGCTCTGGGCCTTGATGGTAATGCCACGTTCACGCTCGATGTCCATCGAGTCCAACACCTGCGCCTGCATTTCGCGGTCGCTGAGACCACCACACACCTGAATAAAGCGATCTGATAGTGTCGACTTGCCGTGGTCAATATGGGCAATAATGGAAAAGTTACGAATGTGGTCCAATCGGCTCACAGAATATCATCCGGTAGATTATTGAAAATGGGTGGGGATTTTACTCGAATTACAGCCCAAACGCTATGTGGAGTGCGGGACTAGGGCAATCGACTGCGCTCAGCAGGGAGCTGAGCGCAGTGGTCGTGTTAGTCGGTAATGCGCAAAGGGATGAACATGGCAGTGCCACGACGCACGATACGCATAGGAACACTGCGGTTTTTCGGTAGGTTGTTCACAACCTTGTCGAACTCAGCCACAGAATGAATCTGCTCGCCATAGATCATGGTGATAATATCGCCGTTGATCAAACCGGCCATTGAGGCAGGGCCACGACGCACTTCTTTGACCATCACACCATCGCCAACATCTTTACGCTGACGATCGCTAAGATCAGTGACCAACACGCCCAAGCTATTACTTAAACGTTCCGCGGTTGCAGGATTCTGCGCCAATTCCATTGCGCCGCTATCTGGCAATACACCGATAGTAACCGTGACTTTCTTGCGCTTGCCATTACGCACGACATCAAGTGTGGCGTCTTCACCGGCCGCTAAACGACCAACTTGATGTGGTAAGTCTGACGATAAATAAATATCTCGTCCGTTGATTCGAGTAATGATATCGCCGTTTTCAATTCCGGCACTGGCCGCTGGACTGTTTGGAACAACCTGAGCAACTAAGGCTCCGGCAGCTTTATCTAACCCAAACGACTCGGCAAGATCTTTACTCACCTCTTGGATCACTACCCCTAACCAACCGCGGCTGACTTTGCCGTTGGCTTTGAGCTGTTCAACCACATCCATAGCAACATTGATTGGAATAGCGAACGAGACGCCCATAAAGCCACCAGAACGGGTGTAGATTTGCGAATTAATACCTACCACCTTGCCGTCAAGGTTGAATAAAGGGCCGCCTGAGTTTCCAGGATTGATCGCAACGTCCGTTTGAATGAACGGAACATAATTCTCATTGGGTAAGCTGCGCCCTTTGGCACTGACAATCCCTGCAGTCACTGAATAATCAAACCCGAATGGTGAACCAATGGCGACCACCCATTCACCCACTTCTAACTTGTCGGAATTACCAAGTTCGACAGTCGGTAGGTTTTTGGCTTCCACTTTCAACACTGCCAAATCTGAACTTTCATCGGCACCAATTAATACCGCGTCGAGTTCACGACGATCACTGAGACGCACGACAATTTCATCCGCATCTTTCACAACGTGGTTGTTAGTTAAGATATAACCATCTCGGGAAACGATAAAACCCGAGCCTAAAGAAGCACTTTCTTGCTTGCCACCGGGTAATGGAATTTGCTGGCCAAAGAAGTGACGAAAGATTTCTGGTACATCATCAGGTAAGCCATAACGCTGTTGAAATGCAGTAGAGCGCGCGTGTTGTACGGTGCTAATGTTCACCACCGCAGGAGACGTCTCTTTGACCAGTTCGCGAAAATCAGGAAGTTCTGCCCAAGCACGACCAGCCGTCAGCACTACCAAGCAAACTACGAATAAACGGAGTATTACTGCCATGTCGATCCTCTCAACTATAATTTCACTCAACGAGTTTTGTGGAGATAACGCCGGCACAGCCATCAACAATTTGAGGATGCCATTGTTTTGTGAACTGTTCTGATAGTTTTTTAGCGACAACAAATCCAATCCCTAAGCCAGCAATGCCAACAAGGGCTGACAAGAGATCTGTACCAAGGCGTTGCCCAAGGATAGCACCCGCAATTAAGCCCACCAGCGGTAAGCCATAAAGCACCAAAGCACTAAGCGCCAGTCCACCTTGAGGTAGCGATAAAATCACCTGATCACCGACCTGATAATTTCGGTCTGTGGGTATCCACAAACGCATGGGGCGACCAAGCTTGCTTAAACTATGTTGACCGCATCCGGAGCGCGCATTGCAACTTCCGCAAGCGCTGCGCTGAGTTGCTTCAACCCAGATACCGCCTTCGCCTTGCTCAACCACTGCAACTACTTCTTGGCTCATCGTTTATTTATTCCAACTCATTAATTAGGCCACTCGGCACAGCCGCTAATATAGGCCGCACCGATAACGCGATTTTTTGCACTGTCGCCATGGGAACTTCACCAACAACCGTGATGCGATAACCGTTGTCATTAAACTTCATATGTCGCACGACAGCGGCGGTCGCTCCCCAACGCTTATTCATATCGGGCATTCGACTATCGGCAATATTATCCACAAACAAGGTAAAGGCTGCCAAGCCATCGGTGTACATCACCATAGTTTGATGATGCTGTGCCGCTTGTTCTTGCTCGTGGCGCGTCGTCATCATAAAGCCTCTCGGAATCCATCCCGGCTCCCATAGGGCCGGTTGTATCATTCCTGTCTCACTCGCTAATCCGTGCCCTTCAATGCGATGCCCTGCATCCGTGTCATCAAACTCAGATATCGGGATGTCGCCGTCTATTTCAACTTGAGCAAACTGAAAACGCTCCAGCACTTCTCCCCGTTCGGACAATAAGTCGCTGCGTAACAATAAACCGCTTTGCATATCCACCCAAAGGCTATAGCCGTAACGATATTTATCTTTGGGTAAAACGTTAATTCGCTGGGCTATACGATCCGCTATTCGTTCGTGTCCGCCTACCTGCAAATCGTATAGATTGGTAAGCTCAGAACTGCTAAGCACTAGGGATTGTGTTAACGGATTGGTGATATTTGGATCAGTACGAACGACATGGTCGCCCGGATGAATGCAGGTAATGTCATGTCCACGCCGAATAATTTTGCGCGGTAAACCGGTGAGATGTTCTAGCTTTTCATATTCAGTGCCGTCGATGACACTGTGCTTAATAGACAGGGTATCCCAAGCAGACGGGTCGCCATAGATCAGCACCCCTTGGTAATTACGTTCGTTCAACGCCCGAGACATTTTATCTAGCCAAACTCGAGCATTTTGTTCCTGCTGAGGGTCGGACTCTGCATGCGCAGCCCCCGACAAACAGCAGATTACTAGCAGCAGTCTGGCAATCACTTGCCCTTCGCCTTAACGGCGTCCTGTTCGAAGTTAGCCACTCGTGCATAAGGCATCATGCCACTAGCGGTATTAAGCGAAGCATGCTCAGTATGCTGCAATACATACTCTTTCAGCACATTTTGTGCTTCTCGCAAAGTCTCACTATCGGCTTGAGGCTGAGTTTCAGCCACAGCGATCACGCTGTTCGGCATGGGCTCAGCAGACACCAACGCTTCAGCAATCGCATCCGATGGCTCTACGCTATCAAGACTTAGTGTTTTAGGTGTCACAGCACTCAATGCTTGTCCACTAAGAGCAGTGTTTTGTAACTCTGAAGTCACACGCACACCCACCAGCACGGCCAATGTAACCGATGCCGCAACGGCCCCAGATGCTAACCAATGCCAGCGAGAGGATGTTATTTGAGATGCTGGCGCAGCGACGGCAAGGTTACTCGCAGTCGTTACCGGTATCACCACATCATCCATCGGTTCCCCGTCAAGGGCTTGCATAATGCCGCGAGAAAGATCAATTGTACTTGCCGGTTCGTCGCGTAATACCGAACCAATCAGCTGATAGCGGCGCCAGGTTTGCAGCATTTCTGGGTTTTGATCAATTTGATTCATCACCCGCCGCACTTCTAGCTCATCGGTCTCGCCATCCACTAATGCGGATAAGGATTCATTCATTTTATCGTTCATAGTTAATCCTTACGTCTCATCAGGCAGTCGCACTCAGCAGGGGCTGCATTTTTTTCTCAATGGCTTCACGAGCTCGGAATATGCGCGAACGTACGGTACCTATAGGGCATTCCATAACATCGGCAATCTCTTCATAGGTTAGACCATCAATCTCGCGCAGCGTGACTGCAATACGCAATTCTTCGGGTAAGGCATCAATGGCAGCAAATACCACATCACGTAACTGGTCTCTTTGCAGCAAACCATCTGGAGTATCCATATCACGCATATGGCTCTCATCGGCAAAGTAGGCTGCATCATCTAAATCAATATCGTTCGTCGGTGTTTTACGACCGCGACTAATCAAATGGTTTTTAGCGGTATTCACCGCAATACGGTACATCCAGGTATAGAAAGCACTGTCACCGCGAAACGATGGTAAGGCGCGATACGCTTTTATAAATGCTTCTTGAGTCACGTCCTGAGCTTCCGCGAAGTCAGAAACAAAACGGCCAACCAAGGCTAAAATTCTATGCTGATACTTAACCACCAGCAGATCAAATGCGCGGCGATCACCTTTCTGCACCCGAGCAACCAATTGCCGGTCTGAAATTTGTTGATCTGTCATGCCATTACCCGCTGTATCTCGCTGCTTCGTCGCAGCCATCGCTAAGTTTGTCACACCCTGCCCTCCGTTGTGGCTTTGTATTGTAGAGGGCGTGATGTTTAAAAAGTTCCTATTGATTTGTCTGATTGACGCTTTATTACAATCTTGCGTCCGAAGGTTAGATATCGTCAGCTTTATGACAAAACCTTTTCAAGCACAACGGGCTGGCATTATAGTGCGAGGCGTTGCAATGCGTACACTACCGTTCTACATGCCGTTTTCGGGTGACGAAATACGTCGTTTGTCATGTTTAAAATCAAGGTTTCAGAAGTATGAGTCAGAGTTTTACCTACGATGTGCTGATTATCGGTAGCGGAGCTGCGGGTCTGACTTTGGGGCTATCCCTGCCCGAGCATATCAAGGCAGCGATCATTAGCAAGGACTCCTTAGACGCAGGCTCGACGCGCTGGGCACAAGGTGGTGTTGCTGCAGTATTGGATGATGAAGACAGTATCGATGCCCATGTAGAAGACACACTTATCGCCGGTGCCGGCCTCTGTCATGAGCCTGCGGTGCGCTACACCGTAGAAGAATCAACAGCGGCAATTGAATGGCTTATCGATATCGGCGTGCCATTTACCCAAGACAGCCCTAATCACTTTCATCTGACCCGTGAGGGCGGTCATAGCGCACGTCGCATTATTCATGCAGCCGATGCCACTGGCCATGCAATTTCCGATACCTTGCTTGAGCGCGCTCGCAACTGTCAAAACTTGACCTTACTTCAAGATCATATTGCCATCGACCTCGTCACTCGCAGCAAGCTCGGTCTCCCCGGACAAGCCTGTGTCGGCGGTTATTTTCTAAATAACGAAACCGGCGACGTCGATGTTATTACTGCCCGTGCTGTGGTTTTGGCCACTGGCGGAGCCAGCAAAGTGTATTTATACACAAGTAACCCTGATGGCGCGTCCGGCGACGGCATTGCCATGGCTTGGCGTGCGGGTTGTCGGGTGGCCAATATGGAGTTCAATCAATTCCATCCCACCTGCTTGTATCACCCACAAGCAAAATCGTTTTTGATTACTGAAGCGGTTCGAGGTGAAGGTGGTAAGTTACTGCTGCCAAACGGTAAACGCTTTATGCAGCATTTCGACGAGCGTGCAGAACTCGCGCCGCGAGATATCGTCGCCCGCGCGATTGACCATGAGATGAAACGTCTGGGGGCCGATTGCTTGTTCTTAGACATTAGCCATAAACCGGCCGACTTTATTAAAGAACATTTCCCAACCATCTATGAACGCTGCTTACAACTGAACATCGACATCACTAAAGACCCCATTCCTGTCGTGCCCGCAGCGCATTACACCTGTGGTGGTGTGGTAACGGATATCCATGGGCGTACCGATATTGAGCGCTTATACGCTGTCGGCGAAACTGCTAGCACAGGGCTGCATGGTGCGAATCGCTTAGCCAGCAACTCGTTATTAGAATGCTTAGTGTTTGCTCGCTCTGCGGCTAAGCATATTGCCGAGAACTTAGATTTAGCCGCCTCGGTTGAGAAAGTCCCCGCTTGGGATTCCAGTCAAGTAACGGATTCAGACGAAGATGTCGTCATTGCCCATAACTGGGATGAGCTTCGTCGCTTTATGTGGGACTACGTCGGCATTGTACGCACAACTAAACGCTTACTACGGGCAAAACACCGCGTAAAACTGCTACGCCAAGAGATACAAGAGTTTTACAGTAACCATAAAGTAACCAACGATTTACTCGAGCTACGTAATCTAGTCGATGTCGCGGATGTGATTATTCGCTCAGCCTTATTACGCAAAGAAAGCCGAGGGCTGCATTTTAGCCGCGACTACCCTGAGCCTTTACCGCGCGCGTTCGACACTGTTTTAACACCAAAATACATTAAAGAATTGGGCGAGCTCTAGTTTACCCGGCCATTATGGTGTTTTAAATTTGCGCATAAAGCGCACGGCGTAAACGGCGAAAGTCTTCGTCGTTTACAAAACTGTCAGCTCTCACTAAGAGTTGCTGCCAAGGCCAAAACCCCCACTGCAAACGCACTAATTCATAACGGCGGATACTGCCGCTACGCCAACTCACAGCATGACGTTGGCCGCCCACAAGCATCCACCAGCCGCGCGCATCGCACCCTATTCGCTCCACTGATACGTGCATTCGCTGGGCGAAACGCCAGCTAAGAAAAGCGACCGCTAGTGCGATCATCAAAGACAACCACCAAGAAAGTGGTAGTAAAACAAGCAGCAGACAAGTACCTGCTAACAACGCCGCAAAATCTAAGCGGCGTTGCTGTAATGAAGGCCGCAAAGCCCACTCATAATATTCGCCCGTATTATTTAGGGCTGCGGGCATACTCTAACACCACGGCCACGATACGCTGAAAATCAGCATCGTCTGGATTTTGATGTTCCATAAACCAAGCAAATAAATCCGGATCTTCGCACTCTAATAAATCGCGATAACGACGCTTATCATCTTCCGCTAAGCCCAAGTATTTATTTTCAGCAAACGGCACTAAGATCACGTCCAGTTCCAGCATGCCGCGACGGCTATGCCAACAGACACGTCGTGCATCAATATCGTTGAGTTCTTCTGACACGTTAGTCTCCTCTGGTGGGTCGCCATTGTAGCAAAGCGATCTGCTAAAGCGCTAATTACGCAGTACAAGCAGACAGATAATCCCACAACTTCTATCCCGTATTTAGCCGTCAACTTTTGCCGTAGAATGCAAAGGCTTGCAGATTCTACCCAGGCATAGTTTTGGAGACACCGACAATGAACCAGCTTACATCCTCGCTTGGCAGCACCGACGGCGAATATTTTACCCCGAATTCGACTAGTCTAGGCCGACCGGCTCGTACCTACTTGATTGATATGGCCCTTATCCAGATTCAGGGACCTGATAGCGAGCGTTTTTTACAAGGTCAGTTAACGTGCGATGTTAGCGCTTTGAAAAATGGCATGTGGCAACTCGGTGCTTGCTGCACAGCGAAGGGGCGCATGGTGGCTAACTTTGTTATCGCCCGCCAAAATGATGATTTTTGGTTACGCTTACCCAGTACGCAAGCAAACACCCTCCAGACTCATCTAAGTAAATATGCTGTATTTTTTAAAACAAAATTAATTGAGCGCCAAGATTGGGTAGTACTGGCTGAGCTAGGGCAAGAATCCACGCGACAAGCCGCGCATACTGTTATTGCCGATGCCGACGGCCTTTGCCTCCAATGGCCGGATAACCGCACCGAATTCTGGTGCAATATGGACCAAGCAGATGCTTGGCTTACTGGTCACCCCTTATGTTCATCGAAAGACTGGCACTTAGCCGATATCGACGCCGGGCTCGTTTGGGTTAACGATTACAGTCGCGAAGAATGGGTGCCACAACATATTGACTGGCAACAGCATCAAGGAGTGAGCTTCTCTAAGGGCTGCTACACCGGCCAAGAAATTGTTGCGCGCTTACAGTATCTAGGTAAAAGCAAGCGCGCCCTCTATCGCTTCACCTTACCGGCAGATACCAATATTGCGCCCATGACAACAATCAACAACGATGCTGGTAAAACTCTTGGTGAATTGGCCAGTATTTGCCAAGGCACCTCTCATACGGAAGCCTTAGCGGTAATTAATGGCGAAGAACAAGAAATCGCAGCGATGATTGCTGAAAACCCCGTCACTTTGCTCAGGGTTTTCTATACTGAGAGTTCAGACAGCTAAATGCCCGGCCACGCGGGCAGAAAACTCAAAAGGCCCGCTCATGTCTCAGTCGCTAGTGCAGCAAGTAAAGGACGATATTGTTCAGCAGATTCGTGAAGACCGCTTGGTCCTTCCAACCTTACCTGAAATTGCCTTGAAAATTCGCGAAGTCGCAGAGGATGAAGATGCCACCATCAATGATATCTCGTCCATCATCGGCCAAGACCCTGCACTCACGGCGCGATTACTGCGTATTGCCAATAGCCCCATGTTACGCAGTAGCATCGCTATTAACGACCTCACTACTGCCGTGTCACGTTTAGGCATTGATTACACCAGCAATTTAGTAATTGGCTTAGCCATGGCGCAAATGTTTCAGGCCACTAACGATGCGATTGATGTTCGCATGCGTGCATGTTGGTCACGAGCGATTGAAATAGCCTCATCCGCCCAAGTACTAGCTCGGCATTTTACCAAATTACCGTCAGATCAAGCATTGCTCGCCGGTTTGGTGCATCAAATCGGTGTGCTACCGATTCTCGCGTATGCCGAAAATAACGAAGGCTTAATGAGCGATAGTATGTCGCTCGATCATGTTATCGAGCGGCTGCATCCGCATATCGGTGCATATATTCTCAAAAGCTGGGATTTTTCTGACGAACTGGTGCGCGTTCCAAAGCAATACCAAGACTTAACCAGAAAATCCGAACAGGTAGACTTTACCGACATAGTGCAAGTTGCCGTCATTCAGCACTTTGCCGGTACCGACCATCCTCTAGGGCAAGTTGATCGCGATAATTTGCACTCGTTCCAGCAACTAGGATTAGATGCTGACAATGTCGAACCGCAATGGCAGGCAATTAATGAAGAAATCGACGCTACACAAGCCGCTTTTGGTAATGCTTAAACAGAGAACTGTATATCAGAACCTTATAAGAACCTCTTAGATATCGACATAAGGATGTTCGTTTACCTTCCACGGTGAACGGAGCAATTCTTCCACCCAGCTGCGTGGCACAGACTGAATGTCTTTGTGCTGCCACTGGGGCTTAAAGTCTTTATCAATCACCATAGCGCGAACCCCTTCCGCAAAATCAGGATGACGAACCGACTGCCAGGCAATATCCAACTCCCATGCGACCACTTCTTTCAAGCTCATAAACCCACCGCGACGTATCTGCTCCATGGCAATATGAGCAGTGGCTGGGCAACCTTGCTGTAAATTTTTTATCCCTTGCTGCAGCCATTCATCGCCGCCCTTATAAGCACTCATGCGCTTTGCTATTGCAACAAGGTCATCACCCTCTAACCACTTATTAACTTGCTCTTCATTGGCTTCTAATCGCGCAGCAGGCAGTTCACTGGTCGTCGTTTGCTCTAATTGCTGCAAGCCCTTACGTAACTCTTGATGATTACGCGCTATGTTGTCTTGCCAAGGCAAATTGGTCACTAGTTCCAGTATGCCCTGCCATTGCTCACTGCCCATTGCATAATGCGTTAAGCCGAGCTGTTTGCATTCACTTGCATTCATCAGGCTACCGGTCAACCCCATCCACAGTCCCCATGGCGCAGGCATATGGGATAAATACCAAGTAGCGGTCACATCAGGAAATAAACCAATCCTAACTTCAGGCCAAGCTAAGCGCAGTGATTCCGTACCGATACGATGGCTAGCACAAACAAATAGACCTAACCCTCCCCCCATAACAAAGCCCTGTCCCCAGGCAATCAAGGGTTTAGTAAACTGGTGAAGAACATAGTTTTTTCGATATTCTGCGCGAAAAAAATCATCGGCATAGCGATACTGAGTACGCCCTTTTAACATCATACTGCGATACAGTTTACGAATATCACCACCGGCACAAAACGCCTTTTCACCGGCACCGCGCATAATGACAGCAACGATATTGGCGTCGTCTTGCCAAGCTTTCATATGCTCATCAATGGCATTGACCATATCCAAATCAACCGCATTCATGGCTTTAGGCACATTCAGTGTTAGTACACCGATACCTCGACCACATTGCGTCGATAGTACTTCCGTTAAAATGGCTGGAGCTTTCGCCATGACAAAGCGTTCCTTAACATCAAGTTAGAAAGTAGGCATATTACACTGAGTAAGCCCATCAGGAGCCGCAATGGCCACCTTCGTTTTAAGTATTCTCATTATTGCCGTTATTATCGGCCTGCTAGTGCTACCAATGGTAGTCGACCGAGGTCGCAGAGGTGGAAAGTTACGCATTCTCGCTCATCAACAAGGCTATCGCTACGAACCCTACGTCGCCGCCGATCGTCATATCCGCAGCGCTGATTTTTTAATTTTGACCTGCAGTCAGTATCGTCATTGTCCGCACTTTATTGAAGGTACGTTAACAACCGACCATGACACTAAAAAAATTACTGCATTCGACTGCACCGTCATTGCCGCTAGCCAAACCTACACGCAAACATTGATTATTATGGAATGTCCACTCGCATTCCGCGGTCGTATCGCCTTGAGCTACAAGCGCTGGTTAGCCCTCGATACCTTCACTGATCAGCTCAAAGCACCGTTAAAACTCCATGATCGCGACGATAAGCCGAGTCAACTAGCCTCTTGGTCTATTCAATCTGAACCTGTGCATCATATGAAGCAATGGTTATCTTATAAGGCCATAGAGTGGCTTTTGGCACATCCGCACCTTCACATTGAATGGTCAGATGGCATGCTGCTGGCCTGCCAACCGGGGGCCTTACTGGATGCCGATGATCTACTTGGCGCTATTCAGCAAGTAAATGAACTCTCTGCAGCACTGACACAATAATAAACCGAGGACTGACATGAAACGCTTTAATCTCGCTCAAACACTATTTGGCTGCGCCATTTTTTCTGCCGTATTAACCACTGGGTGCACCAATGGCCAACAAGACGCTTTATATTCTAAAGTCATTGATATGGGCCGCGGAGCCGTTCATCTAGAAGTCGAAAAAACACATACGGTAGATGTCGACATGACCTACCTTGAACGCAAAGGTAGCGGGCCTGCGGTTATGTTGGTGCATGGATTTTCAGCCAATAAAGATGCTTGGTTAAAATTCGCGATGGAATTACCCGATGATTATCACCTAATCATTCCAGACTTAGCTGGACATGGTGATACTCCCGCTCCAACAAGTGGTAATTACGATTTAGAGTTACAGGCGCAACGCCTACACGCGCTAGTCGCTCACTTGGGTCTAAACCAATTCCATATCGCTGGAAATTCTATGGGCGGTGCTATTAGTGCTATTTATGCAGTCGATCACCCAGAGCAAATTTTGAGCCTGACACTAATGGATTCCGCAGGTATCGATGGTGAAAACAAAAGCGAATACTACGAGGCACTGGAGCGAGGCACCAATCCGTTAATCGCAACAGATGAAGAAAGTTTTGAGAAGCGCATGCAAATGGTTATGGAAATTCAGCCATTTTTGCCATGGCCTCTACGTCCAGCCCTTGCGCGGGAAACAATCAATCGTGCTGAAATTAACCAAGAGATTTTTACCGATTTACTCGCGACGCGTACTCGTATGAATGAGAGTAACTTCCCCGAAACCTTAGCCGCAAAAGCCACTATGCCAGCGCTCATTATGTGGGGAGAAAAAGATCGCATACTTGATGTATCGGCTGTTCCAGTATTCAAACAATACCTACCGCAGGCGCAAGTTTCACTATTTCCCAACGTTGGTCACGCCCCTATGTTAGAAATACCGGAAGAAAGTGCCCACGTTTTATCCGAATTTATCGCCTCTACCAAATAATATGAGATTAGGTTTGGCCTCTATGACAGAGGCCAACAAACTCTATAAAGCCGCTGTATATTCTGGGCGCGCCGCGCCTTCTGATTTACTCGCTGGCGTCTATTTAGACACTGAGTTAATCAGTGTCGCACGCATTCAAATAAATCCCGAATATGGACTCATTCGCCATGTATGTACTTTGCCACTACTGCGCCAGCAGGGCTATGGTGCCCATGTCGTATACCATGCTACAGACCTATGGCAACGACAACATGCGAACATCCCCCTCTATTTGCTACCATTGCCCCACCTGCATGACTGGTATCAACGGCTAGGCTTTATGCCAATAGCGGATACTGATCTACCCGATGCTTTAAGAAAAATCGTGCTGCAAAGTCGGCGCCGTCATAAAGGCTTAACGGCCATGTACATACAAGCTTCTGCGCGCTAGCCTATGGCCCAATACAACCTATAAACGAGTAATCTATGAACCGTCTCAGTAAAGTCATGCGCCAAATTGAACGTCTACCTAGCGGCCTGCAGCCCACCGTTCGTTCATTTATTTTAGGAAAAATTATTCGATTTGCAGGTACTGCATCGTGTCGAGTAGAAACACTGCGCCCAGAAACCTGTGTTATTCGCTTAAAAAATCGTCGTAAAGTGCAAAACCATATCGGTAGCGTTCATGCTGCAGCAATGGCGTTATTAGCTGAATCTGCAACTGGCTTTATGACAGGTATGACCGTTCCCGATGACCGCATTTTGGTAATTCGCAGTATGGAACTGACTTATTTAAAGCGCGCATCAGGCGATATGACCGCCGTTGCTAGTTTTAGTGAGGAACAGCTCGAATACGTACGCAATACACCCAAAGGCGATATTACCGTTCCTGTGGTGATTACCGATGAAACGGGAACGGAAACCGTAAAAGCGGAAATGATTTGGGCTTGGACGCCAAAGAAAAAATAGCTCTAAAATCAATATCGCTAAAATAAAAATACCCCGCTGTACAAATACAGACGGGGTAAAAATATTATCTTAGAGCGTAAAATTAAAGCTCTGAAGACGCCATATATTCTAAGCGTTTACGTTCGCTGTCGATGTAATCTTCCCACTGACGAGCGGCGGCACTGGCCTCAGGATACTCAGCCGCATCGGCAAACACAGCCGCAGCATGATCCAACTCGTTCAAGTTATATAGGGCTAAGCCCTTAAGAATAAGTGCTTGAGACGGTGCGCTTAACCCGCCTAACTTAATTGCTTTATCAACATTATTTAATGCTAATTCCCATTCTTGACGCTCGGTATGAATTTGCGCAAGTTTGTAGTAATCCTTACCACTTTGCGATTTTTCCGCAGCCTTACCCATAATTTCAATGGCTTTGTCGTATTCTTTGGCCAACATCCAAGCATCGCCTAATAAAGATAAATTGCGCGCGGATAATTCTATCACGCCCTCATCCATCCCTGCTTTAATGACCATCGCTGCCTTAAAAGGCACATCCTGACCTAATAAAGCTTGGGCTAAATTAATACGCTCATTTTCCCGCGTCAGTAGCTTTTGATCGTAGGCCGTTTCGAGAGCGGATAATTCCTTTTTAGGCTGCCCCAACTCGCTGTACACCGCCGCTAGTTGCACCCAATAATCACCTTTAGGATACAAAGCAACTAGGTCTTGTAAACAACGCGCTAAACCTTTGAAATCTTTGTTTTGATACAGTGCTGCGCGCTCTAACAAAAACCAATTTTCTGGTGGGTTGCCTTGTTCCTTTTTCATGGCAATCGCTTTTTCTACGTCAGGCAATGCCGCCGCATATTTTTCCAACTGAAAATTCATCTGCGCGCGCAAAATAAAGGCTTCGCTGCCGGGTTCAGCCACCATGGCAAACCATTTATTCAGAGCTGAAATCGCTTTCTCGTACTTCTCTCCCATTAAATACAGCTTAGCCAAGCTGTATTGAGTGGTTTGCTCCAAACTCTCAGGAATATTATTGACCGCTAATACTTGTTCGTATGCTTGCGCCGCTTTATCCAATTGCTCTTGGTTAAAATACACGTAAGCATACATGTTGTAAGTCATTGCTTGCTCGTAAGAGTTACGCTTACGTTTTTCTAGAGCCGCCAAAGCATTGAGAGCTTCCGTTGGCCTACCTTCATCAGCATGAACTCGCGCAGCTTCCAATTTTTCATAAATCTCAGGACGTAAGGTCTGAGTTCTACGCACTCGCTTAGAAGGCGCTTCACTGGAACTTCCTTCTGCTGCTTGCGCAACCGAGATAATCGGTGTTGCAGCAATAGTGGCGGCCATAACCATGCTCAATAATAAGCAAGTTAACGTTAATTTTTTCATAGCATTAGCCCTCTATCGGCTTTTATCCAACTCAAAACGGATGATGTTTCGTACACCAGGTACTTCTACCGGCGTACCATTCACCATTTTCGGCTTGTACTTGAATTTACTGGCGGCATTAATAGCTGCGCTATCGAATACGCTTGGGGGATCCGATTCAATCACTGTAGGATTAATCACAGTCCCTAAGGTCGATACCGTAAACTCAACGACCACATACCCTTCAATGCCACGCTGGGCCGCACGACGAGGATACGTCGGCGCAACCTTAACAATCGGTAAATACTCGCCGTCGCCTGTTCCACCGGTTAATCCAGCATCAACGGTCAAATTGTTCGCCATCTGAAACCCACCCATATCCATACTGGACGTATCCGCCTGCGACATTTCTGGCTTCGGCATATCGGGTTTCGGTGGTTCTTTTTGCGCTACTGGCGGCTTTTTCGGTGCGCGCTCTTTGGTCTGCACATCATCATCAGGCTTATCCATCACAAAGCTTTGAATACGACCAAAATCTTGTTCGTTTAATACCGAACCTCCGGTACTAATCAAACTTTGCATCATCCAAAACACCGCAAAGGTGGCAACAACGGCCACCACCAGTGCAATAGCGAAACGCAATACGGTTGCAGGCATCGTAGAGATTGCTGCAGACATAATCAGCGCTCCTCTGTAGCCAAGGATACGTCGTAAACGCCCGCTTGACGTGCCGCATCCATAACCGCAACTAGAGTCTTGGTCGTGGCCTCTTCATCCGCTTGGATGACCACAGTTCCTTGAGGATTCTCCGCGTGCATACGCTCGATGTTGGCGCGTACCTGACTCGCATCAACGCGACGCTTATTGATCCAAATTTCATTCATATCGTTAATGCCGATCAAAATATTGGCACGCGGCTTAGATTGCGCTGTGCTTGCATCTGGGCGATTAACTTCGATACCGGATTCTTTAACGAACGATGCCGTTACGATAAAGAAAATAAGCATAATAAAAACCACGTCGAGCATTGGCGTGATATCGATCTCGCCTTCTTCTGCTGCGGGGGTCAAGTTTGAGAAACTACGTTTCATAGCAAAAAGTCTCTGTTAATGGTCGAAGGTCAATTGGTCTTCGAGCCTAATTTTTTCGCGTTTGATATAACGATCAAGCAGCGACTGAGCAAATACACCAGTAAGTGCGCCAACCATCCCAGCCATCGTTGGGATAGTTGCCTTCGAAATCCCCGAAGCCATCGCTTTAGGGCTGCCATTACCGATAAAAGCCATCACATCAAATACTTCAATCATGCCGGTTACCGTACCGAGCAAACCAAATAAAGGCGCCAAACCTATGAGCATTTTAATGGTGCTCATATTTGCTTGCAGGCCGATATTTAAGCCAGTAATTAAATCGTGACGAATTTGATGAGCTGCCCAAGATGTGCGTTCTTTACGTGCTTCCCACTCTTGCTTAGCTGCTGCTAACGCAGCACGGTGAGAGAAAATAAAGTAACCAGCACGCTCTAGGACCATCAACCACAAGATCAGGATTAATCCGAAGATGGCGTAGAGGACGTCGCCTCCACGCTCCATAAACAGATAAACCGGTTCGTAAAATTCACCGAACATAATGGTTACGCCGCTTTAGCTGATGACTGAGTCTGTTCTGATTGACGTGCCAAAATCCCAGTGGCGCGCTCTTCCAGAATCATCATTAATTCACGGCTACGGTTATTCGTTAAAGTGTGTAAGAACACACACGGAATCGCCGCAACTAGACCGAGAACAGTGGTCACCAAGGCTTGAGAAATACCACCCGCCATTAATTTAGGATCGCCAGTGCCGAATAATGACATGGTTTCGAATACGTCGATCATACCGGTGACAGTACCCAACAGACCCAACAGCGGTGCAACAACAGAGATGATTTTAATCCAACCAATAGCGCGAGTTAGGCGCGGAATTTCAGCTGCAATGGCTTCGCCCAAATGCAATTCTAATGTTTCGGTATCGGCTTTATTGTTAGCATTAAATACTGCCATAACACGACCCAGCGCATTATTTTCGTTTGCACTTTCGTTATTCATTTGTGCACGAATGCGCATCGCTTCAAGGTTAAGAACAATCATGCGCCAGATAGCTAAAGCAATACCGATAGCGCCTAAAACAATAATGATGTAACCAACCACACCACCTTGATCCACACGATCTCCAAGCTCTGGCGATTGACCCATAATTTTTAATAGCTGACCGCGTGATGGATCAATCCAAAAGCCGGTCATAGCCGAACCAGTAGCCGCTTCTAATTCAGCCGCAGGGTCGGTATAACGGCTACCCGGTTGCTTATCAAGCTCAACCAAGCGACCCGTTTCTAGATCCCAGTTTAAATACTTACCGCCAGACACGGCATTAAAGCCGCCAATGCGAACTACTGGACGTGCAACGGTTTCACCTGAAGGCAATACAACTTCGGCATTGTACTTAGAGATACGACCGCTATACGTTGCTTCACGCTGCATTTCGAACCAAAGCTTTTCTAGTTCTTCGATCGACGGCAACTTAGAAGTAGATCCCGCCGTTTGAATAAGGTCGGTTAAAAATGCTTCGCGACCAGGTAATTCAGAGCTAACCACAGAACCTTCAAAAACAGCTTTAGTATCGCCAGCCACTTGTTGCAGAACGCCGAACAACTCTTTCAAGCTACCCATACGGTTGGTTAAACGCTCTTGAGCATCCGCGATCTTGGTTTCTTGGTCGCGAAACTGACCTTCCTTAGTCGCACTTAAATTTTCAAGGCGAGTACGCTCTGCTTTGGCATCAGCCAGCATTTTTTCTTGCTGTGCACGCGACTGATTAAATTCATTTAAACGCGCTTTAAAGGCTTTATCGTCACGTGCCTGCCCTTGTTCAACTAGGTTCAACAAAGAATCAACGCCTACTGGCTCAGCATTAACTGAAGGCGCTAAGCTAAGAGCTAAAGTTGCAGCTAGAAATAGGTTAGATAATTTCATTAGTAGGCCTCCTGAGGGGCGGCAACCGGTACTTTAATAAGATCTGGAGCGGCTTGTTCACGAGCGATACGAATACCCGCAATTAATTTACTTTTATAAGCCGCATCCATTGGCTCCCAAGCATTACTAGCGGTATTCCACATACCTAATTCTTGGCCATCCAATGACTGATACATCAAGGCAATACGTCCAACACGAAGGAAATCCACTTCGCGTTCAGTACCGTTATTCGCTAGGCTGCCACGATAGGATTCAATCGTGCGACCGTAGTCAACTTCAGCTTGGTAAGCTTCCATTACCTTGCGATATTTCTCGGCAACGGTAACGTCAGAACGGCCCATTAAATCTTTTAATTTGGCGACACGCTTCGATCTTTCTTCTTTCAAGAAAGGCACATCAGCGGCAACAAATTGATCAATGGCGTCAATCATACGCAGCATTAGTGGCGTAATCTGGCGTTCAACCAAGGTCACTTGCTCAATACTTTCCTCGATATTACCCAGTTCTCGCTGTTGGGCATTTAACTGACGATCAAGCTGCGAAACGTATACGTTTAAGCCTTCAATTTCTTTGGCGATGGCACGATATTCACGCTCTGCTTCACGCGTAGTGCTATCAATTGAATCTATTTTTTGCTGCGATTTCTGCGCGTTAGCAACGCGCTCTACGCCTTCGTTAAGGGCTTTATCGACTGTGTTTGCAGCGTATGCAGCGGAGCTGCCGATTACAGCGCTTGCACTGAGCAACGCAGTAACTAGAAGAGTTTTGGATCGCATTGGCTTGGCCATGATGGTTACCTATGGTGACGTCGGCCTACGCTAGAGCGGAGGCAACTACTTAAAAATTCTGAGACACCATACCTGCGTTTGATGACAGTTCTATTACATGACAAAACGACTTCATTTTTATGACAGGACTTTCTACGACAGCCAATAAATATGCGGCTTAGAGACTAATTAGAAGAAAAAATAAACAAAAAAAACGGCGCCCTTAGGCGCCGTTTTCATTGGAGCTAGGTTCTTATTCTGGAGCGTTAACAGAAGTTAATGCATCCAAAGAACCTGGGATAATCCAGCCAGTAGTCCAATCGTCTGTACCATCTGGGTTAACCGCACCAGCATAAGTTGTTGCTTCGAAAGCGAAGTTTGAACCGTTATCTACTGCAGTAAAGTCAGCAGTAATACCATCAGTTACTTCAGCGTTCTGTGCAGCGCCAGCAGCGTTAAACGTGATCGCAGCAGCTGATGATACTGGAGTACCAGAAGCTGGCTCATCATTTTTAGCAAGAGTCAAAGTACCGTCACAAATTAAGTCCTGAACAGAAACGTTAGTTTCTTCAGAATCTTTCATTTCATAACAGCCTGAAGTGAAACCAGTTACAACGATTTTAGCAAGATCCGCTTCAACTTGACCACGTAGTTTGATACCTGGCTGACCGTCGTTGATTTCGCCACCAATCAAAGTCACGTTAGCAATTGCAGCGTGAGTTTGTGGAGTTTGTTCTGACTTAGCTTTGTCTGAGTTACCTTCGATACCGCGTGGGTCGTTTGAACCGCTATGCGTTGCACCAGGTGTTTGGTTTTTAACAACAATAGCGAACTGTACGTTACCCATGTAACCAGAATCGAAATCGATATCGTCGTCGTCGTTACCAGTTAATACCGCGTGAGTTACGTTAACTGTACCGCCGAACCACTCGATACCATCGTCCAAGTTGTTGTGTACTTGGATGTAATCGATCGTAGTGCCGTGACCAACACCCATCAAAGTTAAGCCGTTAACTTCGTTATCCACACCTACTGATTTACCAGCTTCTGCGATACGAACGTATTTAATAACACCGCTATTATCGCCTGGGATATTACCGCCGTATTTACCAACGCCGTCACCGCCTTCACCAGTTACGTTACATACTGCAGTTTCAGTATAAACCGCAGTATCATCTGGACCTTCAGCAAAACAAGCGCCAGTGTTACCTTGACCGTATTGTGGAGCGAAACCTTGAACGATCACGCCGCCCCATTCCGCCATACCGTCTAAACCTTCATCAACTGAACTGAAAGTGATCGGAGCAGCAGCAGTACCTTCTGCCATCAGCTTAGAACCACGAGTAACAACCAGAATACCTGAATTTTCGGCACGTACGTCAGAGCCAGCTTCGATAGTCAGTGTTACACCGTCGTTTTGAGCCGCTGTTACGTCTGAAGGCGCAGTGAAAGCGATGTTACCGCGGCCAACACGTACCAAACCTTCCAAAATGTATTTCACGTCAGCAGACATAGTGAAATCTTCATTGATAGTGCCAGTTACGTAGCACTCATCACCTGCTGTATTACAATCTAAAAAGCTATAGCTAGGGCTTGGATTAGTTGTGTCAGAAGAGCTATTGTTGCTATCGCCACCACAACCCACAAGGCTTGCTGCTACCAAAGCAACCGCCAAATAATTCTTTTCGAACGTCATTATTAAATCCTCTTAAATCGAGTTACTAGCTTATAAAGTGCGTATAGTTTTACGCACTTATGTTGCAATTAAATTACAGTCTTAAAATTGATACTCAACGGAGGCACTAAAATCTGTACCTTCGTAATATTTTTCGTAATCAACACCATCTTTGGTGTAGCGTACGGCTTCATCGGTAATATTCGATACTTTCGCTTTTACGAGGAATGTCTCAGTCACGTCATAGCGATAAACGACGTCAAATGTCATACGTCCTTTCTCAATAATTGCACCACCGTCACCGCGAGATGTCGCATAAATACGATCATCAAAATAATTAGCCAATAAGGTTAAAGATTGACCGGTAGCCAATTCATCGAAGCCAAGTTGTAAATTACCGAGATATTTAGACTGCCCCTGTAATTCGCGTGATGAAACGCCTTCTAAACGCTCTGCATCAGTACCTGCGAGATCCACTTTTGAATCAACGTAGGCCATATTTCCAGACACAAATGCGCTTAATGAATCGGTTTCTAAATAATTCACGCGGAAATCTAATTCCAAACCACTCAACTCTGCACTTGGTACATTGCGGAAGGTATAACCTTCGGCTGCAGAACCATCAGCATCAGGAACTCCGCGTTCGATTGGGTCAGTAATGTTTTTATAAAATAGTGCAGCGCTAACGCTTTCTTCATCAGAGAAGTAATATTCGCCACGCAGATCAAAGTTATCGATATGTGAAATTTCTAAATCCGGATTACCGATTAATTCTTTATCGGTTTCTGGATCATACTGAACAGATTCCGAACGCTCGGTAATACCTGGGCGGGATACCGTTTGAGTAGCACTCGCACGCACCTGCGTATCTTCACTAACGCGCCAGTTGGCAGAAATAACTGGCAAGACATAGCTGTTATCTAATTTGCTAGTCGAATTTTCTTCTTTACCTGGATAGGTTAATTCTTGTGCAACGCTTTCATAACGCAGACCGGCTAGAACACTGACGGTGTCCATGTCTAGTTCGCTAGAAAGATAGACTGCAGATATATCTTCATTCGCTTTATAATCGTCAGTCGGAGTTGTTGAACCCGCGAACGACACTAAGCCACTTTCAATATTTGCATCATTAAAAATTTCATCCGGTGTTTTGGTCGCATCAACCGGCGCTGTTACTGTATTGCTCGCATACCGAGCTAAATCAACTTCACGATCTTTAGTCGTAAATGAAAGACCGGCTTTATTACGTACCATCCAATTATCGAGCAATATTTCGCTGGTATAATCGACGCCAAGATCATAAGTACTTTCAGTTAGGTCGGAATAGCGACGTTCGATAGAACCTTCAAGAGAAAAATCACCGGCACCCGTTGTGGTACGACTATAACGATAAGCTCGACGATCCGGCTCGTAACGAGAGGTTTGCGCAACACCAAGACGCCATGCAACTGAGTCGTCGCCAAAACCGTCGAAGTGGTGGGTACCCGAGAATTGTTGTCCTAGATACTGACGTTCCACCCATTGCAAAGTGGTTTTTGCGAATTCTTTGTCGTTCGCTACGTCATTCGTTAAAGCCGTTTTAATCGTGTCGTCAGTTTTACGTAACAATAATGTACGGCTTTGGTATTCCGAGTTCGCGCCTTCGTAACCGTAGAAGAAGTAACCCGCCATATCGATTTTACGAGCCGTACGCTCATAATTTCCAACAACACCCGAATCGTTAGTTTCAGCGTCATGACGTGCAGTCCATTTATCGTTGTAGCTAAATGCACCATAGGTTCCGGTGGCAGCATCACCTTCTTCATTTAAAGTACCAAACGATACTGAAAATCCACGAGCCGGCTTAGCTTCAACCTGCTGTACGCCGTAGGTATGATCAAATGACTGAGTAAAATTAATTTTTTCGTCTGAAGTAGTGCCTCGTGGAAACGCGTTACCACCATCAGTAAAGCTTTCGGCAAACGACGGTTGTTCACGCGTACCATCGTCAACACCTAGAAAATCCGTACCGCCACCTTCATAGCCATTCACATCACTAAAGGTTGTGCGCGAGTTCATACCTAGCGTCGCACTGACTTTACCACCGGTAACATCAGGCATTCCTTTGGTTGTCATACCAATAGAACCACCCGTTGAATCACCTGGCAGATCTGGAGTGAAGCTCTTTTGAATATCAATGCCACCCAATACGCTCGCAGGGAATAAATCTAACGGAACGTCACGACGCATAGGGTCAGTACTTGGCATTAGGCTGCCGTTAAGTGTCGAGGAGATATAACGACCTGCCAGACCGCGTACAACCGCAAATTGCCCGCCGACAACAGAAACACCAGCAACACGAGTTAGCGCTGAGGCAGCAGATGAATCACCAAAGCGTGACATTTGCTCAGAACCGATGGCATCTAATACCGCAGAGGAATCGCGCTCTTGGGCGGTCGCAGTAGAAGGAATATACGAACCAACCGCGACGACTTCTTCAATTACACCATTGCCAGACAAGCTCATGGTCATGTTGACGCCAGTCGTGACTCCGCTCATCACGCGTAGACCGCTAACATCGCGCTTGCCGTAATTCGGATGAGCAATCGTTAATGCATATTCACCACGAGGAAGTTCAAACGCGAACTCACCGTTGTCATCGGTCATTACCGCTTGATCCGTGCCTTCAATGGCAATACGCGCGCCGCTCACTGGGCCACCGGTTTCATCAGACATCAAAGCACCAGCGATCTGGCCGACGGCCATCGCATCAACCTGACCTGGCAAATACACTTTGACCTCTGGCATGGCTTCGCCACCGACGATGTCGACTTGAACTTCAGCATTTTCTTCGCTGCTGGCCGTGTCGAAATTAAATTCGCCCAACCATTCTCCAAATTGAGACAGCTCGACTTGATGAGCACCGGCAGGAATGTCGAATGTCGCGAAACCAGCACTATTCACTAGTTGCTTCTGACCATTTACGCTAACGGCAATATCGCGCATAGCGTTGCCGTCTTCCGTTACATAAAAGACGGCTTCGCCTGCCATAAGATTTGAAGCCAGCAAAGACGACGCTGCAGTTAGCAGCACTCGAGTTGGTTTCATCATGTCCCCCAGAGGATGTAAATTAAAACGCACACTGCAATCAGACGATCACAGCCAAAAGATGAGTGGGGGCAATTTACTACGAACTTATGACAGCTTTGTTACAGTGAGGAGTCAGCGCAAAGACGAGGTTTCATCAGAGCGATGGAAGTGACTATTGCTTCAGAAGGTGTGCGCGAAACGCCGATAATTGTTCTTCAGGCGTATCTAATTTTTTAATGATTTCGTCAACCTGCGCTAGCTCATCGACCATAAAATCAATGAATAGACGAACTTTTTTCGGTAAGTACTGACGTGATGGGTAAGCCAATGAGATCGGCTGAGGGCGTATTTCCCAGTCACGCAATATAGGTATCAGGTGCCCAGAAAGAATTTCTTCACCCGCTAATAAATAAGGTACCTCACCAATTCCAGCGCCATGAACAATACTATTGATGGCGCCTGCAATTAGATTAGTGACCATATTAGTTTGGATATCCACTTCAACCGCTTCACCGGTTAGCTTGTGGGTCAGCGCTAGATGCAGAGGCTGCTTGCCCTCGCCAATCTTTACCGAGCGCAAATTGGTCAAATCGGCAGGTACTTGCGGAGTACCATGTTCAGCTAAATAAGCAGGACTTACGCAAATAACAGAATTCGATTCGGTGATGGTTCGAAAAATTAAAGAAGAATCCGGCTGAACACCAATATAAACACCAAGGTCGAAGCCATCTTGAATAAGATTAAATTGCCTATCGGTGTAAGTAGCTTCGATACGAACATCAGGATATAGACGTTGATAGCGGGCAAAGTAATGCCCCATTAATCCACTACCCGCGATAACCGGAGCAACGATACGCAATATGCCTTGGGGGCTAGCTTCGCGATCCGCTATCATGCGATGCGCTTCGTGTACCTCCTTGACGCTTTGCGAGCAACTTGAGTAGTAGGCATGGCCAACCTCAGTAAGGTGAAGCTGGCGCGTTGTTCGCTGTAACAAGCGAACGCCTAACGCCTCCTCCAGTTCGGCGACCATGCGACTCACTCGAGACTTAGTCATCCCGAGTGATTTCGCTGCTGACGTAAAGCTGCCTTCATCGACAACGCGAATAAAAACACTCAACTGATTCAGATCGAGCATCACGGAATCGCGGGTTGTTGCAATACCATAAATTGATTCGCATCCACGTCAGTTAACTCTGTCACCGTGCCGTTTGGCCATTCAACTCGTAAAGTATCTACTTTAGAATGCGCTGCTAAGCCAAAATGCAATTCAGGGGCATTATTTGAAATAAAGTTATTTTCAAAGCGCATTTCACGATATTGATTTAACTCGCCTAAACCAACAAGATCGCCTCCGATATTTGCTGCGGTATACGCATACACTTTAGCGCCATAAGCAAAACGATTACCGCCATCTCCGCGTAACTGTAAATTTAGGAAGTTGTCCCAAACATTAGCAACTCGACGATGATGATTCTCATAGTAAGTCGGCTTTCCAGTGTTATTAATAATTAAAATATCGATATCACCATCACGGTCAAAATCGTTACATACCACACCGCGTCCTTCACCGGTATCATCCACTTGCTTTAAAGCTGCCTCCTCATTAAAGGAGCCATCTTTATTATTCATAAATAAATGAGCAGGTTTATTTTGGAATTCCGACCATTTTGATTCAGTATTCTTAATTGCAAAGGCAGCTAAATAAAACTCAGAAAGTCTAGATATTAAAGTTGCATCCGATCCAAAGTCGATTCCAAAACGAGTAAGAAACTCTGAATAATCACCAATTGAATCAAATACAGCAGATACAAACTCATCAGCCGATTGATAATCAGCCGCCATCAAATCCTCGATATTGGATATACCGATATCACTTAATAGAGGCAACAAATCATAATCAAACCCGTCATATTTATAACCGTAGCCATTAACCTGGTAGATATCGAGCCAACCATCATTATTAAAATCTTTGATGCAAGCACCCCAAGCCCAGTTACCATTGGGAACGCCGCTTGAATCAGTTATATCACTCAGGACAATACTCTCGCCAGGCACAGAATCATTGCGGTACAAGCGATTACCAGTGGCCCCCCAATTCGACTCTGTTTCGGCTTCAGCACCACTCATTACTTCTTCGTCATAAATACTGCTAATAAACCAATCGAGATCACCATCGTTATCGATGTCGCCTAAAGCAGCACCCATACCATTTTCATCGGTAATAACTAATGGATCAGTTACATTGATAAAACTACCATTTACTTGCTTTTGGTAAACTTGAGTCCGTAAGAAATCAGCGGCGCTTAACAAGTCAGTCAAGCCATCTCCATTCATATCGGCAAAGTTAGGCGTAAAAGTGAAATCACGCTCACCGAATTGACCTGAGAATCCAAATTCGCTGCCGGCTGGAGTGAAATATCCCAAACCGTCATTGAGCCACAAGTGCACCTCTTCTAATGGAGCCCCGAGATCCCAATGGGATAGGAATACATCTAAATCACCATCACCATCAACGTCAGAAAAAGCACCACTTAAAGTTTTACGACTTACCTGAAAGCCAGAATCCGTTTGTGCAATAAACTGGCCTTTACCATCATTAAACCAAATACGAGGCGTACTGCCTAAAATGTTGCCAACAAACAAGTCCGGCCAAGCGTCTCCATTTAAATCAACCAAAGCAACGGGGGCTAGGTCCTCGATAAGCGGCAAACCGAAATTATCTGATGCCAAGGTAAATACCCCGCCGTCATTGAGATAAACACCAACGCCATTAACATCGCCACTATCGATAACTAAATCTAAATCACAATCACCGTCCAAATCTGCTGACGCGGCGGATCCAGTGTTTAAAACGGGTTCATAATTAGAATAAAAATTTGCCAACATTTTGCTGGAAATAGTTCGCTCCACATCAAAGCCAACATTAGTTCTTTTACGAAATTGATAAATGATGTCGGCTTCTACTGGAGTCGCGACATGAGAAACTTCACACCCGCCCGCCTGATAGGTTGGAACAACGCCTAAATCGGGGGAATTTCCAGTGCCAACCTCAGTAACATCAGGCACAGAAATATCAAATACCGCAGAGTTGTCGAACACTAGCAACAATTCCGGATCCAAACGATGCCCATCGACACTTGGGGTTGTGTAGTCTGGCATCCACTTACTAACGCAAGTAAAGTCCTGTAAACAGTTGGAACTTAAGGTTTGCAAGAAGGCAACCATGTCCGCCATTTCAGTGCTATCCAAGGCACCCTTAGTGTATTTTGTCCGGCGTGTAGGGCTAGTTAACTGCAGCGCTACAGAATCAAGCGCTTCCGCTGTATTGGTCGAATACTTACCAGTATTAATTCCCAATCCCGAAAATTGAGGTAGCGATTCCAAAGAATAATCATAGTTAGCAACACTATCACTTGGAGTGTAGTGCCACTGAATAGCAGTTTCTAAATCAATTAAACTGCCCGCATGCATATAAGGTGCTGTCAATGCCACATTGAGTAAACTCGGCGTTCTAAAAGCATGTCTATCCATAATCGAACGAGACACATTATATCGACCAAAATCCTTGGCATTGGCATTCTTACCCCGCCCAATTTGCGGTGTTGCTAAAACGTAAAAATTTTCGTCAGTAAAATGAGGTCCAGTATGGCACTTGTAACAGCCACCATCTTGTAAGTCAGAAAAAAACTTAGTCGCACCACGTTTCGCCGATTCTGATATTGCGTCATCGTTGCCCGCAACATAATCAAAAAAGGGATTATCCAACGCAACTTGCGAACGCTGATACTCTGACAGGGCTTTCGCGATAAAAGGATAACCCACGATTTCTTCGCTAGTACTTACGTAATCATTAAAGGCGTCACGAAAGTAAGATTCCCAACCACGATCAATAAGACGCTGAGTTAACAAATCGCGGCTGTCATGAGTAGTTCCACCGGAGGCCGAGGCGAAACCTCGCATTTCGGTGGTTGATGTGACGGGGAAACGAGCTTGCGCTTCCGTCAAGTTCGCCCCCGCCAAAGGATCGGGTCCGCTAGCGAAACTATCAGGAGTACGAATAAGCGTATCAACACCGTTTTCAGTTTTCGGGGTCAGACGAATGTAGCGATCATAATCTAGCATCACCGACTCTATTCGTCCGTCCCAAAACATAGCGCTATCATAAAAGGCAATATTAAATGTAGTTGGGCTATTGCGCGGGACGTTGGGTCCAAAATCCGCTTTAGGATCGATGTAAAAATTACCATCATGTCTGCGTCCCGGCCCGACGACATCCGGATTATGCGCTCCTACTCCAACGGGCAGAGACAAATTATCGGTACCTGCTAAACGAGGGTCATGGCAAGAAGCGCATGCGACATCATCACCAAAGCTAAGTGATTTGCTAAAGAATAGTTCTTTGCCTAATTCTGCAATAGGGTCAGTAGGCGTTGGCAACTCACGAGAAGTTAGTTCAACCGGATCAAATAACTTATTAGTCAACAATGCTCTTAGTTCTACATCAAGAGCGTTATCTGTATCTGTATCCGTTCCAGTATCTGTATCCGTTCCAGCATCTGTATCCGTTCCAGTATCTGTATCCGTTCCAGTATCTGTATCCGTTCCAGTGTCTGTATCCGTTCCAGTATTTGTACCGGTTCCAGTATCTGTATCCGCGCCTGAATCGGTAGCTGTGGTCGTTCCTGCTCCACCGCCGCCACACGCTAGGAGCATCAAGGACGTTATTATTATTAGATACGTCTTCATTTTGATCCCTACATTAGTGAATGGTTACGGGAACAGCCTTTTGCTGAACAACTGACCACTGATGACGATCACATCATGCGTGCCAGTGCCTCTTCATTTTGAGCCAAAACAAAGCGACTGTCGCGACATTAATGCCTAAAGACTCGGTAAAGTGTAGTAGATGTCTAAGAATGCTAAGGTAAGGAAGTTGCTAGGTGAATATCAAGGACACTTGCGGTCAAATTAGAAGAAAAGGTGATGCACTAAAAAGCACATCACCTTTCATAACCGACATGGAATGACTCGGCTTTAATTTACGTAACAGACCTGACTAGCCTTGAGACAGAAGCTCACGCAAATCAATGATAGCTGCGTTGGCGCGAGAAATATAAGAAGCCATAACCAAGGAATGGTTAGCAAATAAGCCAAAACCGCTACCACTCAAAATCACTGGGGACCCCATTGGCTCCTGCGTTCCCTCAAGTTCGCGAATAATTTGGCGCACACCTACAGCAGCATTTTTCTTCTCGAGTACGTCTCGAAAGTCCACTTCGATAGCATGTAATATTTGCAGCAAAGCCCAAGAAGTACCACGAGCTTCATAGAAAACATCATCGACTTCCGTCCACGGTGTTTTTACTTCTTCTTCATCAGGGGTTGGAGTTGACTGCTGCACACCGACATCAGTATTCAAGCGACGTCGTGCTACGGAAGCACTCAAACGCTGAGACAAGCTTCCCAAGCGCGTTTCCACGTCAAATAACCACTGACGTAAGTTATCGGAACGGGCATAAAACTGTGCCGTCGGCTCTTGCGGGTCAGATAAACGGGCTAAGTAGCTATGAAGAGCTGCTATACCGCGTTCGTACTCACCTTCAGTGTCTGGAATAAATGTACTGTCCGCATCAAAATGCAGTTGCGGCTCAGCTATCGCTAAATCTTTATCTTCTGTTGATTGGCTTTGCGAGCGGCTGAAATCCTTACGCAATGCTCGGGCAAAATCGCGCACCTGAACCAACACTCCAAATTCCCAATTAGGAACGTTATCTAACCAAACACCTGGAGGGGTAACATCATTGCTAAGATAACCACCAGGCTTGTGCAATAACGTCTCTGTTACCTTAATCAGCGTCGAAGTAGTAGTAAAACCCGTAACGACTTTCACACCCATTTCTTCTGCACGCTTTTCAGCTACTTCGGTAACAGAAAACTGCTCGGGTTCTGTACTCCAAAAATAGCCAACCACTAAGGCGACGAGTAAATAAAGCACTACCAAAACAACAATTAAACGACCTGTTGAGCTACCGCCGCTGCGATCGGCCCACCAATCCTGCAAGCGCTCTTTCGTATCTTGGATTCGATCCTGAAACTGACCACTCATACCCTTTTATTCCTTAATGCCTGAAATAACTTAACCAACATGTTGGGATGCAAGCCTAAACGCCTTGCTCTGTTGGTACAAGACGATACCCGAAATCACAGAACTTAGCTGGGTGATAACAAGCCAGACGTGCAATGACAGTATTGTCACATAGGCATTTTAGTGCAGCCATGACCGTCGCGCCGCCAAATGCAATAAGGCCGGTCAACCCTAAAATTGACCGGCCTTGATACCTAGCCCTAACTGAATGGCCGCTTACATGCGGTAGTTCATCTGTAAGGATATACCGAGAGCATCCAGCGCGTAGGTCCCTTGGGCATTTTCTACACCGGACACTTGATCGTTTAGGTCGTAGTCGTATTCATTTAACTTTGAATCATCAATCAGCAAGTACGCAACGCCTAAGTCAAAGCTAATATCGTTATTCAAGTCATAACGAGCACCCGCCGTTAGCCACTGGCGATCCGTGTCGGGAACTCGAGCGGTACGATGATCATCGCTTACAGGAGCTTCGTCGTAGGCATAGCCACCGCGTAACAACCAACGCTCATCGATACGGTAGCTAGCACCAACAGCCCAAGAGAGTGTGTCGTGCCACTTTTCAACGATGTGACCAATATAGTTTTCGCCTAAACCACTCAGGTCATCAATTAGGCCCGGCTTGGTCGCAACAATATCGAAGTACTTAAATACCGACCAATCCGTCCAAGTTGCACCCGCCTGCAACTGCAAGTTATCAGTCGCTTGATGCGCCAGACTCAGAGTAGCAGAACGCGGGGTGGTGAGAGGTACGCGAGATGCCTGAGAATCAACTAGTAGCCCCATCAACAGGATAAATACCGGCAGGATACGGACCACTCTCGCCATCAGGGTCAGTGTAGGCAACAACACCAGATGACTGGATAAACTTAGAATCGCCCTCTAATTCTAAGTCCACTTCTGACCGGTAGGTAAAGCCTAACGTCGTGTGCGCCGTGACATCCCAAATCAAACCTAAGTTCCAGCCGTAACCTAAGTCATTACCTTCTACTTCAAACTTGTTTTCGTAGCCTTGATAGTCGGTATTACCCAATTGCGGATGACCTGGTACATACGGCACTAAGTCTAATTGCTTAGAGAGCAAACCATGGGCGTACATGATGTCGATACCGCCACCAATGGCTAAAGCATCACTCACACGATAAGAAAACGTTGGCTGAAAATCGATGGTGGTTAATTCAGTTTCATCGGCAAACCCACCAACCAAAGCATTGCTGGAATAGTCAGTGTGCGTTCCAAATGGAGCGAAAATACCAAAACCAAACGCTACCTTGTCGTCCACGGGGTGCACATAATAAACAAATGGAATCGTCGCATTTGGGACGAAGTCGCCACCATCGTCATAGGCATTACCCTCAGCAGCGTCGGGTACACCTGCAGGGTTAGTACGAGTACCTTCAAAGCTACCTTCAACATCGATATAGGTAGCACCAAAACTTAACTCAGAGCGCTTCAGCTTACTCATAGCTGCAGGGTTATAGAAAACAACAGATGCATCATCAGCAACGGCTGCTCGTCCCGCATAGGCAGTGCCGACACCGCTAGCGCTTTGCTCGTTTACTTTATAGCCCGACGCGTATGCAGTACTCATCAAGACAATGGACGCACCAGTAAATCCCGCACGCAAAAGAATAGCTTTCATATCACTCCCCGAACCAAACACATGACCAAACGGGCCAAATTTGCGCGAGTATGCCAGTCAAAATGGGCTTAATATGTGTTTTTATTGGATATTTATGTAACTTTATGAAACAAAAACGTCGTAAATAGACTAGAAAAAGCATGCAAAGTCGGCATGACGCCAACAATCACGGGGCTTATACTGCCAACTCTCGATATTGGACCTACCTATGCAACACTCTGTGCACCTCACTATCCACCCTATCGCTATCGCTCACACACCCTTTAGCGAGAAATTTTCTATTCCACGCCAGCCCGGATTAGCACCAGCTGCGATCGCCAAAATTGAGCTAATTCCGCCTTATGACGAGCCTTTAGCGCTGGAAGGTTTGGAGCAGGTTTCTCATGTTTGGTTGCTGTTCCATTTTCATGGTGTCCCCAACAACCAAAGCGAGCATCGCTTGAGAGTTCGCCCACCACGCTTAGGCGGAAATGAAAAAATCGGGGTATTCGCTAGCCGCAGCACGCATAGGCCGAATGGTATTGGGCAGTCATTAGTGAAGGTAGAACGGATCGAAGGCAGTTGTTTATGGGTGAGTGGCGTCGATCTACTTAATGGCACGCCTATTATCGATATCAAGCCCTACGTCCCCTACGCCGATTGTTTAGCAAGCGCATACAACCATATCGCGCCAGATACCCCCGAACTTATCGAAGTAAACTGGCGCGAAGGCGCTTTGCACGCAGCAGAACAACAATCTCAGCGTTTGCAGCAAGAAGTGATCGCATTAATCGAGCAATGTTTGGCTCAAGACCCGCGTCCGGCTTACCAAAAGCATCAGCCAGAACGTGAATACGGCGCACAATTTTGGGATATCAATGTGCGCTGGCGTTACCCAACCGCCACCAGCATTGAAGTGATCAATATCGTGCGAGTAACCGTCGATACAGAAGGCGAAGAACAATAAAAAGCCCACTCGTATGTGGGCTTTTTTTAGCTAAGTGCCATTACCAAGCTGCGCTTTACTATTTCTTAGCGACCAAGCGATGGACTGTCTGCATCATAGAGTTCAAACCACGATCTCGAAAACGCACCTCTTCATCAATCTGCTCGCGACACTCCATCTCATCAATTTGATAGGTGGCGCCGTAGTGATCATTTACTTCGCTGGTCGATATTGCGAATGGCGGGCCATCCATAACTTCGCGATCATAATCAACAGTGACTAACAACTGAGGTGCAGAATGGGTAATGGCCATTAGGTGTTGAGCATAGTCTTTACGCATTTCTGGCGGTAATGCAATCAATGCAGCACGATCATAAATGACATCCACAGGACCAATATCCCGCGCTGTTAGCTTGAAGAAGTCCCCCCCGATCAGCAGAATTCCGGCGGCACGATACAGGATCAAACCATCCACCGTTTGCTTATCTACTGCCAAACCAAATTCGCCTTCAATTTGATCTGCCAAGGCATCCAGAGCCACTTCGCTCAGCTCGGCAGCCACTACTTGATAGCCCTCACGCAATATCCAGACGACATCGACAGTCTTACCACATAGAGGGACAAATACACGGCAACCAATATCAACAGGCATGGTATGCCAGTGATTCACTAACGCCGGATTTGCTTTGTCTTTGTGAAAGCCAATTTCGTTACGCTGCCAGCGCTCAAGCCAAAAATCTGTTTTCATAAGAATTCCTCAATCGTCACGGCTCACATCGATGTTCGATATGGGCGGGCAACATTGTACGTGATAAGCCATAAAAAAATCCTCCAAGAGTCAGCTCGTGGAGGATTTTGATAATCCAAGCGGTAGCAGCAGTTAGGCTTTCTTGCAGTAGGCCGCAATAATCACAATACGGCTACCATTTACACGTCCTTCGACGTGCAGTGGGTTATCTGACAAAGAAATACCGCGAACTACCGTGCCGCGTTTAGCGGTAAAGTTGGCACCTTTCACATCCAAATCTTTAATCAGAGTCACGTTATCGCCAGCTGCTAGCGCAGCGCCGTTAGAATCTAACGTCACTTCTCGATGTTCTGCCGCGAGGCTGGTTTCTGCCCACTTACGCGTGTCTTCATCAAGGTACATCATCTCTAGTGCATCTTGGGCCCAAGACTCAGTCGATAATTTGGTTAATAAACGAAAAGCCGCAACCTGAACCGCTGGCACTTGGCTCCACATGCTGTCATTCAAACAACGCCAGTGATTAGCATCTAAGTCACCAGAAGTGATCTGACCTGCACAGGTGTCACACACCAAAATATTGTTATCCATACTTGCCAGCGCAGACTCAGGTGGAACTTGGTAGGCCGTCAAATTATTAGTAGACGTACACAATTCACACGCACCATTGCTACGTTGGCTCAATGTTTCTTCGAGAGACATAATTAATACCCTTAAATTTTTGCGGGCTATTATGCACTATTTTGGAGTTTCGAGCCATGGCAGCAAAAAGACCAAAACACAGATAGCAAAACGCCGATGCAAGCACCGGCGTTTTAGTCTGACGGAGAGAGACTTGTAGCTCTGTTCTCAACCTACTTGTAGCTCTGTTCTCATCCTACTTGTAGCTCTGCTCTCAACCTACTTGTAGCTCTGCTACGTCAGGATGACGTTTTTCCCAATCGTTAATCAAATAGTTTTGATCAATGTCCGATGGATGAAAACCGGTATGGAAAAACTCGCGCAGGCCTTTTACGTTGTCGCGCAAAATACCTTTTTTACCCCAAAAGAATTGCGTCGCTTCTTTCCATTCACGCCAGCTAGGAAAATGACGGTCTGACTTCAACAATAAGAATTGATAATACGCCAAACGACAAAATAAGCCGCCAACCGCAACCACCATAATACGCTTACGCATGAATTCTTTATTCACAAAAGCACGATAAACATCAAATGCGACCGCTTTGTGTTCTATCTCTTCCACCGCGTGCCAAAGCATCATTTTACGCACCGTTGGATCAACGGTATCCATCGCTTCAGGATTCTTTAATAAAAACTCAGCCAATGAGGCAGTAAAATGCTCCATAGCAACGGTTAACGCTAACTGACGCTCTCGACTTAAAGTCTTCAAAAAAGCGACTCGCTTATGCAAACGATCGGTGATCGCTTGCATCGGAAAGCCCATATCACCAATAGCTTTATTTAAGGCTTCGTGTGAGATGCCATGGTGAGCTTCTTGACCGATAAAGCCTTTAATATCGGCCTTCATTTTCTCATCAGTAATATCGTCTTTAAAATTACGAACCGAGTGAATAAAAAAACGCTCACCATCTGGAAATAGCGCCGATAATGCATAGAAAAACGTACTAACAAGTGAGTTATTGTTAAACGTGTATTTTTTCATAGGCGTTTCTGTATCAAACGCCATACGACGAGGCTTGATGTCGATCGATTCAGAATTATTGTTCGCATGAGTCATAATAAACTCCCTCAAAGGGCTATCGGGCAAATCGGTCTGCACTAACAATAGCAGACTCTTTTGTTATATTTTGTCAGTCGTTATGGCCAGATAGAACATACCTGACGTGCTATCACTATGACATACTGCCCCATAGGCAAGCGGGTGCTAAGCTTGCAGCTTGTGGTTCTAAACTAGCAATGTGAGTCGTATGACTATAAAAACAGTCGGTGCTGGCGATTACCGAATATCATCAGATTACTTGATACTTTTAACTGAACTCGGCTTCGAACGCGGCATATCCGCATCAGAACTGTTAAAAGATACTGGGCTGCCTGAAACTCTGCTATTTCACCCAGACGTATCGGTTGGTCACGAGTCTGCACTTAAAATGCTGCAGCGCTTTTGTGATCTCACTAACGACCTGTCCATTGCCTTGGAATACGGCAAACGTATGACGTTATCCAAGCATGGAGCGCTCGGTTTTGCCGCGCAATACAGCGAGACCATGGTCGATGCCGCACAAAAAGTCGTGCTCTACATTGAAACTCGAATCCAGCTCTTTGACATGAAAAGAGAGCTAGATGATAACTATCGTCATCTATCCATCACCCCAAAATTTGACCACCCTGCGGGGCAGTTTTTAGTACTCGCTTTTCTATCGAGTGTCGAAACTATTTGCCGCACATTGGTTGCATCCGGCAGCAAGACGGCACAAAGCACCATATACATCCAAGACAACACCGACCTCAGCAACCAAACCATTCTTGCAAACTGCACGATCAAATCGGGTTCAAGTCTAAATCGTTTAACTTGGCCAAGGGCCGCGCTTGAAGGCCAATTATCCTTCTTCAACCCAAATTTAGAGAACCTTGCTGAGAACGAACTCAAACAAGCCCTTCATTCCGTTGCAGAAAGCGCTACGCTATCAGCGCGAGTGCGCGAAATATTGCTCGAACATATTGCCGAAATGCCAACCGTCGATACTGTTGCCTCGACCTTATGTATGTCTGCCGCCACACTGAACCGTAAACTCAAAGCAGAACAGCGTAGTTTTCAGCAAATCAAAGACAGTGTTCGTTACACCCAAGCACAGCGGTTACTCAAAGACGGCGTGCTTTCTATCGACATCATTGCCGAGCAATTAGGCTATAGTGATGCCAGCAATTTCGCTAAAGCGTTCAAAGGCTGGTCGGGACAATCACCCTCTCTATATAGGCAAGAGCACCGCCAAGAACAGCGCAAAACCAACTGATTGTCAGCAGAAACACAGTTCACCTTTTCACTGCACGGTGAAATGGTTATGCTGCGCGGTTTTCTGCTGTTAATCGCCTGATCCGGAGTTCCGCATGTCTTCTGCCCGCCAAATCATAACTTACGAACAACTGCACTCTCTGTGGTTGCGTTGGCAGGCCATGTCGCCGCGCCCACCGCTTGATCGTTGGCTAAAGCAACATGCCGCTGGCTGGCGTCGTCATCAGGGCGAGCCAATGCCAATGGCCGTCAGTGATGCCATGATCCAAGCCGTGCGCTACATGCAGCTAGCCTGTGCACTAGAAGCCGTGCAGCGCCAAGGCGCTAATATTGATTGGATGACCTGGGATGATACTTGGCAGCCAGACGACAGTGACCAATTAAGCCGCAATAACTTCTGGTACTGGATTCATCAACGCTGTGAAGGTCGCTGGCGGGTACCGCAGGACTGGAACAGTGGCTCGCGCAAGCAATGCTTTATCGACTTCCAAGAACGCGCGATGAGCAGCCCGCTCTCGCCAGAATGGATGCTATGGCACGGCTTACGTCCACAATGGTTACCATTATTACAGCAACGCGCAGAACGTAGCCGTTGGAGCGACATGGATCTGCAACGCTTTGTTGAACAGCAAAGCGCCCGCCCACCGCTCTGGTTGCGCATTAACACCAGCGAATCACCAGAAACTATTTTGCCGCAATTGCTGGATGCCGGAATTCAAGCCGATATCCGTAATGGCACCTTATGCGCTCAAGGTGGTAACGGCTTACAACAAAGCGAACCATACAAAGCAGGCAAGGTAGAGATTCAAGATCTAGCCAGCCAACAATTATCCAATATGGTTGCTGCTCGCAAAGGCGATAAGGTATGGGATTGCTGTGCCGGAGCCGGTGGTAAAACCTTAGCCATTGCTAGCCGCATGGAACAAAAAGGTGTGGTTGTTGCGACTGACTTACACCAATTCAAGCTAGATGAGCTTAAACGTCGAGCCAAACGCGCCAGCTACCTGAATATCCGTACCTTTACTTGGGATGCCGAAGCGCCGCTGCGCTTACCTGCAGAGGTTGCTCGTCAACAAGGGTTCGATTGGGTCCTGATAGATGCACCTTGCACTGCATCAGGTACGTGGCGTCGCAATGCCGATGCACGTTGGCGTTTTGACGCTTCCGACAGTGCCGAGATGGAGGCCTTACAGCAAAAAATTCTAAACAACGCCTGTGCCGCTGTTCGTAAGGGCGGTCACATGGTGTACGCGACTTGCAGCTGGCAACTCAGCGAGAACGAAGATGCTGTGGCTACTTTCCTAGCAAATCATCCTGAATTCACTTTAGAGTCGCAACAAATGGTCGGTGCACCGCAACAAGATGCTGACTGTATGTTTGTCGCCAAAATGACTCGAATGGCCTAATCGTCAAACTACGATCCTTCTTCTATACTCTGATGGCAGGCGAGTCTGCTCCAAGAGGTGAAGAAGGATGGTAATTTCAAGCAAGCGCTGCACTCTTCTAAGCGCAATGCTGATAGGTTTATTCAGCGCAATCAGCGCCGCAGATACCGTTCGCATCACAACCATTACTGATAACCCTCTCACTCCCCTCGGAATGAGAATCATGAGCCATGCTTACGGCGAGCTAGGCTACGATGTTCAATACATAGAAGCACCATCCGCCCGTTCACTTGAACTTCTAGATAGCGGCCTAGCCGATGCTGAATTGGGTAGAATCGATGGTCAGCAACTGGAATATCACAACCTCGTTAAAATTCCCGTGTCTCTAACCATGATTCGAATAGGTGCTTTCACACACAGACACGACGTAACTGAAGCAAGCTGGGAATCCTTTAAAAACCTTCGCTTAGGTGTTGTACGTGGCTCTAAATTCTACAACTCCGCACCATCCGGATTAACAACCTACTTTGTCGACCGAGCGCCACAATTGCTGGACTTACTGATGGCCAATCGCATTGATGTTGCCATCATGGAGCAACCCGTCGGACGGTATTTAATCAAAACAGGCGGATTTACTGGGATCAAGCAACTACAGGGAGAGCTTGGTCATTTTGACGTGTATCACTACATTCATAAACAGCGAGCGAATCTTATTCCTCAGATGACAGAAGAACTGTCCAAAATGGAACACGATGGGATACTGAAGCGAATGCGGGAAGAATTTGATCAGGGAATACAGGAGCCCTCCTCACTTAACTAAACGAGGAGAACACCCGAATTAAGCAAAAATACTTAGATGCAGTAAATCTTCAACGGCGGGAAGCCATTAAATTCCACAGCACTGTATGTCGTAGTGTAAGCACCGGTAGAGAACCAATACATACGATCACCACTCGCCAAGTTTAACGGCAACTCATACTTGTACTGTTCGTACAAAATATCAGCGCTATCACACGTTGGACCAGCGATGACCACTTCTTCGCACTCGCCTTGTTTTTCAACATATAGCGGATACTTAATTGCTTCGTCCATCGTTTCAATAAAACCACCGAACTTACCGATGTCGGTATAAACCCAACGATGCAAACCAGTACGGTTTTTACGGCTGACTAAAACAACTTCGCTAACCAAAATACCGGCGTTAGCGGCAAGCGAACGGCCAGGTTCTAAAATGATTTCTGGCATGTCGTCGCCGAAGTCTTCTTTCAAGAAACGGGTGATCTCTTCCGCATACACTTCTAGTGTATTGGTACGGCTAATATAGTTAGCAGGAAAACCGCCACCTAAGTTAACCATTTTCAAATCAATGCCGTCTTCTTCTTTGAGACGCTCAAAAATCCACTTAACTTTCGCAATAGCCGAATCCCAAACGCCGATATCACGTTGCTGAGAGCCTACGTGGAAAGAAATACCGTAAGGTACTAGGCCTAAATCGCGCGCCATAATACAAAGATCCAGTGCCATATCCACTTGGCAACCGAACTTGCGCGATAACGGCCAGTCAGCGGTTTGCGAACCTTCCGTTAAGATACGGACAAATACACGGGCACCTGGCGCTGCTTTAGCAATGTTGCGCAAGTCAGCTTCAGAATCCGTTGCAAAAAGATTAACGCCCTTCTCGAAGAAGTAACGAATATCTTTAGATTTCTTAATAGTATTGCCATAGCTGACGCGATCGCCACCGACACCCATCGCCAATACTTTGTCTAACTCGTAGCGAGATGCCACGTCGAAGTTACACCCACGATCACGCAGAATTGCCAACAACTCATCCGCTGGATTCGCTTTGATCGCATAGTAAGTTTTCGCATACGGAAAACAGCCCATCAAATTATCTAATTGACGAGTAAATGTGGCGGTATCAAACACCAAACACGGCGTCTCTTGTTGATCCGCAAAATTCTTAATGCGTGCAAAGGTCTCGGCGTCGTAGTAATCCTGGGGTTTGCTCAACATCGGTCTCGCTACCTCCTGAGGTAGAGTGGGTCAGAGAAAGGCGCAAAGATAGGCCGTTTTTCTGACGAGTACAGTGATAAAATTTTTCCTTTACGATAACAAAACATAATGAAAGTTTCATAAGCATCCAGAGCTGCAACACTGAGGTGCAAACCACGACCTTACAATTTCATCATCAGTCCGTTATCGTTGTGAGCATCCTACCGGAATATAGTTACAACTTCATGCTTAAGTTCTTCGAAAAACTCATACAACCTTACCCTGAAACTCAACCAGAGCAGCCGCCAAAAGGGCTTTATGCGTTTTGTCGGCATTACACGCGAGGGTTAGAAATACCCTTACTTTTAATGTCATTTTTTACCGCCATGCTCGCCATATTAGAGGTCACTCTATTTAGTTTTATGGGCGATCTGGTCGATTGGCTTACCGTACATACGCCCGACAGTTTGCTCCAAGCAGAGGGTAAACATCTGATTTTCATGGCGATTATGGTTCTCATCGCCCTTCCAACGGTCGTGCTTTTGCATGCGCTGCTCGTGCACCAAACCTTGCTCGGCAATTACCCGATGCGCATCCGCTGGCAATCGCACCGTTATTTACTAAAGCAGAGCCTAGGATTCTATCAAGATGATTTTGCTGGCCGCTTAGCGCAGAAGGTCATGCAAACCTCTTTATCCGTACGCGAAACCGTGATGAAACTACTCGATGTATTGGTTTACATCTTGGTCTATTTCACCTCGGTACTTGTCATTATTGCCGTCGCCGATATCCGCTTAATGTTCCCTATGCTGATTTGGCTGGGGCTATACATCGGCATTCAATTTTACTTTGTACCACGGATGAAACAGGTCGCTACCGAACAAGCCGACGCGCGCTCCATGATGACTGGGCGAATTGTCGACAGTTACACCAACATCCAAACGGTAAAGCTTTTCTCGCATACAGAACTTGAAACCGAATATGCGCGACAAAGCATGGATGGCTTCTTGAATACGGTTTATCGCCAAATGCGTTTAGCCACTGGGCTTAACTTTAGCGTTAACTTAATCAACTATTTATTAGCTTTCACCATTGCCGCCCTCTCGATTGCATTATGGATGCAAGGCGCAATTACCGTTGGTGCAATTGCAATTGCGATTAGTCTCGCGTTACGAATCAATGGCATGGCGCAATGGATTATGTGGGAAATCGGTGCTCTATTCGAAAACATAGGCACCGTTGTCGACGGCATGAACACCTTATCCAAGCCGCAACAAATTTGCGACGACAAGGACGCTCCCAAATTATCAGCAGAAAAAGGTCGAATCGAATTACGCGACGTGTGTTTCTCTTATCAAGGCAACGACGACCAAATTCATCCTGTGTTTGAGCACCTAAACCTTGATATCAAACCGGGCGAAAAAATTGGTTTAGTTGGACGCTCAGGTGCCGGTAAATCGACCCTCGTTAATTTGTTACTGCGCTTTTACGATATTAATGACGGCCAAATCCTTATCGACGGACAAAACATTCGCCAAGTTGAACAAGAAAGCCTGCGCGCTCAGATCGGCATGGTGACCCAAGATACCTCGTTACTGCATCGCAGTATTCGCGAAAACATCTTGTATGGTCGCCCGAATGCAACCGAAGCAGAATTATTAGACGCAACCCAAAAGGCCGAAGCACACGAGTTTATTGCCGACCTGCATGATCCACACGGCAATAGCGGCTACGACGCACAAGTTGGTGAGCGCGGCGTTAAGTTATCTGGCGGCCAACGCCAACGAGTTGCTATTGCACGGGTGTTATTAAAAGACGCACCTATTCTCATTTTAGATGAGGCGACATCGGCGTTAGATTCGGAAGTTGAAGCGGCTATCCAAACCAGCCTCTATCGTCTGATGGAAAATAAAACGGTAATCGCCATTGCGCATCGTTTATCCACCATTGCCGCAATGGATCGTTTAATCGTTATGGATAAAGGCAAAATAGTGGAGCAAGGCAGCCACAAAGAACTGATAGAGCAAGGTGGAATTTATGCGCAATTGTGGGCGCATCAAACCGGTGGATTTATTGGGGACGAATAAATGTCTTATTTCTCCTGTCATTAATTTCACATGGAAATGTAAAGTTTAAGTCACCAACCTGTCACCATTACTATCGACTATACATCCCCGATTGGGGAGCTCTAATAATTTTATAAGCGCAGTTTAATGCGCATATGTTCCCCAAAACACAACTTTCATTTTGGGGAACGACATGAAAATCAAAGCTGTATTTCAACTCACAGCACTAGCTTCAGCCATCTTTGCTGCATCGGCTTTCGCTGCTGAAAACGTCACTGAAGAAATCATTGCCGTTGGGCAACCGATTGCTCAAGCCAACAACGTCACCGACGACAGCATGAAAGAATAACAGTCGGCCATTACCAGCGTATTTGCCAGTGTCGATAACTTACCTGGCATCTCAATTTCAGAAGGCGACACGTTCGGTTCTGACGATTGGTCAACCACTGTCTCTATGCGTGGTTACAGCATCAACTTAAACGAACAACAACTGGGCATGACTATCGACGGCATTCCTAACGGTGGTTCTAACTATGGCGGCGGTACTAAAGCCAACCGTTTATTAGACGGTGAAAACATGCAAGGTATTGAGGTTTATCAGGGCTCCGGTGCCATCTCGTCAGCATCACTTGACGCACTCGGCGGCGTATTTAACTTCGTATCAAACGATCCTATGCGCGAAGAAAATGTACGCGTCGCGTTAACCAATGGCGACTATAACGCACGTCGTTATTTTGTTCGTGCTGACAGCGGCGAGCTGATGGCGAATACCTTCGGTTATGTGTCGATGTCCGACTCCTACAATAACCGTTGGATCGGTGACGGCTCTAACGGCAACACACGTCGTCAGCACATTGAAGCCAAAGTCGTTTCTGAACAGAAAAACATGAACATCATGGGCCGTATCGTTTTTGATAACGCCGAAGAAGATAACTACAACGGTGTAACGATCGCACAATTCGAACAGAACCCAGAATGGGATCGCTTAACTTGGCAGTGGACTGGTGATCCAGATATCGATCAGAACTATGCAGAAGCATGGTCAACTCTACGCAAGAATTTATTGGCTTATAGCTCTATTGAATTCTTTGCCACTGAAAACTTGACGTTGACTATTAAGCCTTATTATCACTGGATGAAAGGGCGTGGTGATTGGTTACCACCCTATCTTGTTAATACCACAGGTAAAAACGGTGGCGCTTATGTGGATCGGTACACCTACGTAGACGACAGTGGCAACCCAGTAACCGACGGCAGCTGCGTTGGTAGCGCTAGCGCTGGCTGTAACCCTGTATCGTCTTATCGTCACACACACTATGACAAAGAGCGCTTTGGTTTATTAACCGATGCAGAATTAATCATCAGCGATACAAACAAAGCTCAAGCCGGTATTTGGATTGAAGATAGCCACCGCCCAGAAGGCCGCGACTGGCACGAAGTGATCGACTCGCGCGTTTATCACTACTACGATTTCGAACCATACTGGGTTCAGTACAAAAACACATTCGACACCTTTACGGTTATGCCATACGTCCAAGACACCATGACCTTAGGTGATTTGGAAGTTACCCTTGGCGTGAAGAAGTATTTTGTCGATATGGAATATACAAACGAATTCACTGGCAACAAAGTTTCAACCGACAGTAATTCAGATGTTCTGCCGCAAGCGGGTTTTATTTATAACCTCACTCCTGAACTGGAACTGCATGGTAGCTACGCCGATAACTTCGCAGCCTTCCGCGATGAAATGTTGACCGGAAGCAAAGAATCGCTGCAAGAAGTAGAACCAGAAAAGTCGACCAACATCGATTTAGGTTTGCGTTATAACACGGGCGCAACTCAAGCTACGGTGGCAATTTATCAAGTCGATTTTGCTAACCGCATTACCTTTATCGACGGTGCTGCGGCCGAAGAAATTGACTACCTTAACGAAGCAAGTGGTGCCTATCTGAACGTCGGAGGCATCGAATCTTACGGTATTGAAACCAGCGTACGTCAGACGCTAACAAATACTTGGGATGTTTATGCGTCGTACACCTATAACAATTCAGAATACAAAAAAGACGTCGACACCGATGGTGATGGCAACTTGGATGTTGTTGGCGGTAACAAAGTTGCGGCATCGGTCAAAAACTTAGCCGTGCTGAGCTTAAACTACAGTAATGAGCGTTATCACTCTTCGTTGAGCACGAAATACACTGGCTCTCGTTACGGTGACTTTGCCAACGCTGACCAACTAGACGCATACACAGTGGTTGATTTCAGCCTAGGTTATGCCAAAAAGGTTGATGGTGGTTTATTCAAACGCGCAGCCATCGATTTAGTCATTAACAACCTGCTAGACGAAAGCTATCTAGGCGGTGGTATTGAAGGTTCTTACTTCATTGGTGCAGGCCGCACAGCATCAGCTACCTTAGCGCTAGACTTCTAATTTAGGCCATCGAAAAAGCCGGTTTTATAACCGGCTTTTTTTGTTGTTAATTACCGCGAGATTTTAGTCATGAAAACAATATTCTCTACTTTGATATTTTTACTTTGTGCTCAATCGAGCTATGCCGCTGAAAATTTAATACTCATATCTGTCGATGGTTTGCGCTGGCAAGAAACCTTTACTGGCGCAGATAAAGACCTCATTGAAAATAAAGACTTTGTAAAAGATAGCGAAAGATTAAAGCAAGACTTATGGCGCGATAACGCGGAAGAACGCCGCAAAACACTGATGCCATTTTTATGGAATACCATCATTCCTAATGGCGTCATCATAGGAAACCGAGCCACCGGCAGTCTCATGGACGTCGCGAATCCTTGGTATTTTTCATACCCAGGCTACAACGAGATGCTTACCGGTGCCGCTGATCCTGAAATCAATTCCAACAAAAAAGTACCCAATAAGAACGTTACTTTCTTAGAGTGGGCGAATAATCAATCACAATACAAGGGTAAGGTTGCAGCCTTTGGTAGCTGGGATGTATTCCCTTACATTCTCAATACTGAGCGCAGCCAATTACCGGTCAACGCCGGTTTTATGCCAGCAGAAGGAAAAACGCTAACAGCAAAAGAAAATTTTTTAAATGAACTGCAAACAGAAGTTCCTAGCCCGTGGGATAACGTACGGTTAGATGCCTTCACGTATGGCTTCGCGGCTGAATACATCAAACGTGAACAACCCAACATCATATACATAAGCCTTGGCGAAACCGACGATTTTGCGCACGATGGCGATTACGACCATTACCTATATTCAGCGCAAAGAGACGATGCCTTTATTGGTAAGCTATGGGCACTTCTGCAGTCGTTGCCTCAGTATAAAAATAACACCAATTTGCTCATCACTTCAGATCATGGTCGCGGCAAAACCGCTGCCGATTGGCAGCATCATGCTTCTAAGCGCGCGGTTGAAGTTTATATGAAAGATCTATCCGAAACGTATCCAAATGGCGTTGAAGGTTCACAAAGTACTTGGTTTGCTGCCATGGGGCCTGATATTCGTTCGGCTGGGGAAATAAAACCAAAAAATACAATTCACTTACAACAAGTAACTGCGACTGCGCTGCGTACTTTAGGTATTAACCCAGAAGATTTTAGCGCGGCAGCAGCCCCAGCTATCACCGAAGCACTTAAGTAAGGAATATACTATGTTGTTACGCTCAATCGTATTAATGGCGGCTTTATCCAGTACTTCCGCATGGGCGCAAGAACCAACACGTATTTTGTTTGGTTCTTGCATGCATCAAGATAAGCCCACCACCATTTTAACAGCCATCAATAAAGTGGATGCCGATCTATTTGTTTTTTTAGGAGACAATATTTACGGCGACACAGAAGATATGGCTATTTTAAAGAAAAAATACACCAAACTAGGTAGCAAACCAGAACTCGTAAAGCTGCGTGAACGTATGCCTGTTATCGCCATTTGGGATGACCATGATTTTGGTGAAAACGACGCTGGCAAAGAATATCCGAAGAAAGAAGAATCACGGCAAATCATGCTCGATTTTTGGGGCGCTGAAGCAGACGATATTCGTCGCACTCAAACCGATGGCATCTACACCAGTTACTGGCTAGATAAAGATGGGAAACGTGTTCACGTTATTCTTCCTGATTTACGCTGGAATCGTGAGGCATTAACGTCTGTCGATCGTGCAACCTACGATAAAGAGAAAGCACCGAAAAATCTGGGGCCTTACCTTCCCGCAGTTGGCCGTTCTATGCTGGGTGAACATCAATGGCAATGGCTCGAAGCTGAGCTACAAAAGCCTGCTGACCTAACGATTATGGGCTCTAGCATTCAAGCACTTTCAGACTTTACTGGTTGGGAGTCTTGGGCCAATTTCCCTGATGACCGTAATCGCTTGTTAACCTTGGTGGAAGAAAAAAATCTGCATAACCTAATTCTTATCAGTGGCGATACGCACTGGGGCGAATTTAGTAAAGTAGACGTGAATGATATCCCACTATGGGAACTGACCAGCTCAGGTCTGGATATGGAATGGAAGCAAGTCAGTCCAAACCAAAATCGCATTGGAAAAGACTATAGCTCAGTTAACTTCGGTGATATTTTGATCGACTGGGACAATCACTTAGTCACCATGTCTCTAAGAGACGAACAAGGTGACGCTTTCGCTAGTCACGAGTTACCGTTAAGCAAATAATCACTGCAAGCGGATAATCAGAAGAAGCTAAGCTGCCCCTGCATTCATACAGGGGCAGTTTTTAGATGCATAAAAAATATTACTTAAAACTGGTACGATCAATAAACGGCTTCGGTTCTGTCCCCTTCGCTCGCAAACCATTCGCTATCGCTATTTTGTTGTTTTTGCGCATTAATAACCGACCTTGTACCCAACGTTCCCAGCGTAATGCTTTGTTGGTATCGGCTTTCCATGTTTTCTTAAATAGATATTTGGTTGCGGCGATAGCATCTGGGGATTTTTCGCAAATAATCTTCGCCAGTGCTTCGGCTTCGGCCATAGGATCGTCGGCTAACTTGCTGATAAGACCGTACTCGTGACCTTCCACAGCGCTAAACTGACGGCCCGTCATGGTGAGTTCTTGGGCAATATCAACACGCGTTAAACGCGACAAGGTCACCATACCGCTCATGTCGGGGATTAAGCCCCATTTCATTTCCATAATGCACAGGTTGGCATCCGGACGAGCGATACGATAATCCGTCGCCAGAATAATCTGCATACCACCGCCAAAGCAGTTGCCGTGAATAACGGAAATAACCGGTACAGGTAAATCACGCCAGCAATGGGCAATCTCTTGTGCTAGGTTTTGCTTACGCCACGGCCAGCGTAAAAATAGCTTGGGCAGCATGCTTGGATTTTTACTGACTGATTTAAAATCTAAGCCAGCACAGAATGATTCTCCGCGCGCAGCCAAAATAACCGCCCGCACAGAACGATTTTTACGCAGTTTTTTTGCAGTTGCGACCATGTCATGAAACATCGCCATATCTAGGCCGTTAAGCTTATCGGGACGATTTAGATACACATAAGCTATGTGTCCACGAATCTCGCATTCAATGCGTGACTGCTGAGCGCTGGCTGAAGTCATAAAATAGGCCTGCTGTTTATCATTGATAAAAAATAAGGGCTCATAATTTCACACGCATAGAACGGGTGCTATGACCAAAACAGACGATTTGATGCTCAATCAGCTCAAATAGAGAGATTAGGAGAGAAGATAGCCCCGCAATGATTCACGCGGCTATCTTGCAAGCGTTAGTTTGACGTCCAGCCTGCGGCGTTTTCGTTTACCAAGGCAGCCATCATGGCGATATGGTCAGGACGATCGTTTAAACAAGGAATGTAGTGATAATCTTTACCACCGGCGTGGATGAAGGTTTCACGGTTTTCAACCTCTAGTTCCTCTAGAGTTTCTAAGCAGTCGGCCGCAAACGCTGGGCTAATCACATCAACACGCCCAACACCTTCATTACCCCAAGCAATCAAGGTGTGATCGGTATAAGGTTTCACCCACTCTTCACGGCCAAACCGAGATTGGAAACTGCATATCCACTCGCCGTCTTGCAAACCCAGTTCTTCTGCAAGCGCTGCTGCCGTCGCGCGACACTGGCGCGGATAAGGATCCCCCTTCTTTTCATAGCGCTCAGGAATACCGTGAAAGGACATCATCAACCGATCGCCACGACCATGCGCTTGCCAATACTCACGCACTGAATTCGCTAAGGCTTGAATGTATAGAGGGTATACATGGTAGTCAGTAATCCAACGCGATGCCGGAATGTGAGGGCAAGGCCCCAACGCATTGGCATAACGATCATGTACTGCCGCCGTTGTTGACGATGAGTTCTGTGGGTACAAGGGCAAAATAACTAAGCGTTCCGCACCGGCTTGACGCAATTGCTGCCCTGCTTGCTCCATAGTGGGCTCACCATAGGTCATGGCTAGCGCCACTGGAATGTCCTGTCCGTATTCGTTACTCAAATGCTTAGCCAGCGCTTTTTGCTGATCCTTCGAGATACACATCAAGGGGGAGCCGTCTTCACGCCAGACACTGGCATAGGCCTTGGCAACACGACGAGGACGAATACGCAGAATAACGCCGTGCAAAACCAACCACCATAACCAACGCGGTGCGTCGACTACTCGACGATCACCCAAAAACTCCGCTAAGTATTCTCTAACAGCCTTGGGGGTTGGCGCTGTTGGCGTTCCAAGATTGACCAGCAACACACCAAAAGGGGGCTTTTTCACGGACGTTTCCTCCTGCTCTGCAGAAAATAGCTTTTGTATCAGTCTTGTCTAAGTTTATCCGAACCTGTTGATCAGGTCATCTTGAATCCTTTCGGCTCACCTCGCCCTTTTTTAGGTCGCGCCTCGCACTAAAATAACTTCACTGCACAGCTCTGGCTCAATAACCTTAGTAAATCTTTAAATATCGATAGAGTTCTAGCCAATTCGAATAGTGGCATATGCATTGCAAAACCTAACTAACGAGATCATGCAGACACTATCATGCACCAACAATATTCTGCCCCAAACCTCTACGATGAAATGTTTTCCAGTGACGGTAATTGTCGCGCCCACTATCAAGCCTTTGCAGATTGGTTGAGCGATATAACGCCCGAACAATTACAACAAAAAAAACAAGAAGCCGATTTACTCTTCCACCGTGTAGGTATCACTTTTAACGTCTACGGTGAAGATGCGGGAACCGAACGCCTAATCCCTTTCGATTCAGTGCCTCGCATTATTCCAGCATCCGAGTGGTCGATGTTAGAACGCGGAATGCGTCAGCGCGTCGCCGCACTCAATGCATTTTTATACGATATTTATCACGATCAAAATATTATTCGCGCAGGCATTATTCCCGCAGAACAAGTATTTGCTAACGATCAGTTCCAGCCCTGTATGCAAGGTTTAAATTTACCCGGCAATATCTATGCGCATATCACAGGTGTCGATTTAATTCGCAATGATGCTGGCGACTATTTTGTATTAGAAGACAATCTAAGAACGCCATCGGGTGTTTCTTATATGATGGAAAATCGCAAAATGATGATGCGATTATTTCCCGAGTTATTCAGTCGTCACGCCATAGCGCCCGTATCACACTACCCCGCATTATTACTCAAAACACTGCGCGAAAGTTCAGCAGTCGATAATCCTTGCGTCGTAGTTCTAACGCCCGGCAGATACAACAGCGCGTATTTTGAGCATGCTTTTTTAGCGCAGCAAATGGGCGTTGAGTTAGTCGAAGGCCAAGACCTTTTCGTGAAAAATGGCTTCGTATACATGCGCACCACGCTTGGTCCGCAGCGTGTTGACGTGATTTATCGACGTTTAGACGATGCATTTTTGGATCCGCTAACCTTTAATGCTGGGTCTATGCTCGGCGTGCCTGGGCTAACATCTGTTTATCGTGCCGGTAATATCGTTCTAACGAACGCTATCGGCACCGGCGTTGCTGACGATAAATCTATCTACCCATTTGTTCCCGATATGATTCGCTTTTATCTCAGTGAAGAACCCATTCTAAACAATGTACCTACCTACCAATGCCGCAAAGCCGATGATCTAAAATATACGCTCGATAATTTAGATAAACTCGTCGTAAAAGAAGTACATGGCGCTGGCGGCTATGGCATGTTGATTGGTCCGAAGGCAACAAAGCAAGAAATCGAAGCATTTCGTGTACAACTGAAAAACAATCCGGCCAATTATATTTCTCAACCAACTTTATCCTTGTCGTCCTGTCCTACATTTGTTGATGAAGGAATTGCACCTCGGCATATCGATCTACGTCCTTTCCTTCTTACCGGAAAAGAAACTCATCTAGTCCCCGGTGGTTTAACTCGAGTGGCATTAACAGAAGGCTCACTCGTTGTTAACTCCTCCCAAGGCGGAGGCACCAAAGACACTTGGATTCTGGAGGATGAATTATGCTGAGCCGGACTGCGAGCGAACTTTACTGGTTATCACGCTATTTAGAGCGTGCGGAAAATACCGTACGCATGCTCGACGTTAGCTTCACCGTTTCTATGATGCCAAACAAAGAAATTGCCGTGCAAGAATTAATAGCGCCGCTAAAAATATCATCGACCTATGATGATTTTATGGAACGCTACGGCATCGTTAATCGAGATACTATTTTGCAGTTTTTCGCATTGGATACATTAAATCCAAGTAGCGTTATCAGCTGTCTCAATAGTGCCCGAGACAATGCGAAATCGGTGCGCGGTAAAATCAGTAGCGAAAGCTGGGAAGCCATTAATTCAACGTGGATTGATCTTCAAGCCATGAAGCGCTCCGGTAGCGTCGGCGATGCCAGTCGCTTTTTCGATTGGGTAAAAGAACGCAGTCATTTATATCGCGGCGCTGTTTATGGCACCAGTTTGCGTAACGATGCTTTTCGTTTTCTGCGCTTAGGAACATTTTTAGAACGCGCGGACAACACCGCCCGAATTCTCGACGTTAAATATCAAATCGAAAATCAACAAGATGACGAAGGTTCGCTTGAATACTACCGTTGGGTCGCCGTGCTGCGCTCCCTCGGCGCTTATGAAGCCTACCAAGATATTTTTGGCGACCGCATAACCCCAGAAAAAGTCGCGCAGCTGCTTATTTTGCGCGCAGAAGTACCACGATCTATTCGAGCATGTTTGGAAGCCACTAACGATATTTTACAAGACATAGAAGGTAAATCAGGGCAAGCCGCCAAACGCTTAGTAGCCGTGCAGTATGCACGCATTCAATTTGGTGACAATGACTATATTTTCCGCGAAACAGGATTGCACTCCTATCTAACTGATTTTCTCGCACGTATAGAAACCATCGCTAACAGTATTCATACCGCTTACATGGAAGCGGTATAAACGGAGAAAGCCTATGAAACTCGCAATTGAACACACGACACATTTCGAGTTCGAAGAAATTACACGCCACAGCGTGCAATATTTACGACTGACACCTTTCGATAGTGGCCGACAAAAGGTTTTAAACTGGTCTCTATCCTTGCCGACAGACGCCAATGAAATTACTGATGGATATGGAAATGTCATGCATGTTTTCACCATCGACGAACCACATAGCAACTTTGATATAACCGTTTCTGGAGAAATTGAAATTATGGATGACTTACTCGAAGACGATGATCACGAACTATCCCCGTTTGTGTACCTGCGCCAAAGCGACCTGACCAAACCAGATAAAGCCTTGCGCGACTACATGACCACAAGCCCGCAATTTACCAGCACCCATGATGGCTTATGTGGACTCATCAACGATCTGCAAACGCGCTTACGCAAAGAATCGACCCCTAACGCGGATCCTTCAAGCGCAGCCGACGCCTTTGCACACTTGTGGGGTGATAGCATCTCCGCCACTCATGTCTTCCTATCGTGCTGCCGTTATACCGGCGTTCCAGCTCGCTATGTCAGCGGCTACCTGTATAGCCCTGATGCGAAAGAGATGAAAAGCCATCAATGGGCTGAGGCTTGGTTAGACGACAGCTGGCATACATTCGACGTACAACTCGGTTTGACGACTCCGAGCCGTCATCTAAAGTTAGCCGTGGGATTGGATCATCTCGACGCCTGCCCGCTACGCAGTGTAAAATCCGGCCACGGCACGGAAGCGTTTTCTGCGATACCTAACAGGCGCAAAACCGGATAGGAATACCGGCTAATCATCTAGCAGGCTAAGTTATGACATATTGTGTTGCGCTCAAACTTCGAGAAGGTTTGGTTTTGTGCTCAGATTCTCGCACCAATGCGGGTGTCGACCACATTGCGAGCTTTCGTAAACTGAGCGTGTTCGATATCCCCGGTGATCGAGTCATTTTTCTGCAATGTGCGGGCAACTTGGCTAGTACGCAAAGCGTTATCAACATCCTGCGTCATGGTATTCAGCATGAAGAACGCCATATCCTTAATGTAGGTTCACTATTTGAAGTCGCCGAACTGATTGGGCGCACAATTCGTCACGTTATTAGCCGCGACGAAGGCCAGAATCAGGGGATTGATTTTGGTTGCAACATATTGGTAAGCGGTCAAATCAAAGGCGATGAGCCAAGTCTTTTTCATGTTTACCCACAAGGTAACTTTATTGAAGCGACTGAAGACACACCGTATTTTCAGATTGGTGAGAGCAAGTATGGCAAGCCGATTCTTGATCGGGTTATTACTTGGGAAACTCCGCTAGCCAAAGGCATACAATGCGCTTTGATCTCAATGGACTCAACGTTACGCAGTAACCTGTCAGTAGGTATGCCACTCGATACGATTTCCTATCCGGCCAATCTTCTCGATAACCCTGGCATTCGCCGCTTAGATGAAAATGACGAGCATTTCCTAAAGCTACGCACCGCTTGGTCTGATGGCTTGAAGAATCTTTTTAATGAACTGCCAGAGTTTTTCTAAGCAGATTTGGAATCGAAAATGAAATTTCTATTGTTGTCGGGTAGCTTTCGCAAAAACAGTTACAGCCTTGGTCTATTAGATGTTATTAGCGAGCTATTGATTGCTCACCAAACCGCACGACCACAGCTTGATAACTTGCCATTCTATTCCGACGACATAGAGATCAATGACACAGCAATGAGTGCTCTCATCGCTCAAATTGAAGACGCAGACGGCATTATTGTCTGCACCCCAGAATACAATCATAGTATTCCTGCGGTCCTTAAAAATGCGATTGATTGGGCGTCACGTCCAGCGTTTAATTCTTGCTTAAAAGATAAGCCAGTCACTTTTATTACCCAAGCGGTTAGCCCCGTTGGAGGCGCTCGTGCACAAGCGCATTTAAAGCTGGTGTTCGATGCTTGCCTATCTAAACTACATAACAGCCATGAAATGATGATTGCCGGAATAAATCAGAAGTTTAATGTTGAGATGCAACTTACTGATGACCAAACTCGCCAACGTCTGCAACGACATCTAGACGGGTTTATTCAATTTATCGAGTGTTAGCCTCAAACGCTCTAATTCATGCGGTTGTGCTAACCCCAAGCGCAATAATCCTTGCTGACGAAAACAACGCGTCCAAATTTTATGCTCAGCCAATAAAACTTGCGCAGCGGCAACGTCAGGCACGGCCAAAGTACAAAATAGCGAAGTGCTCCCGATCAGATTGAAACTCGTCAAAGCTTCTCTCATTGCTCTACTGCATTCTTGCAAACGCTGGCGTTGAGCGCATTGCCACGCTATATCTTTAAGCGCTTGTTGCGCCAACCACATACTTGCACCTGCAAGCGGCCACGGCCCGATACGTTGGCCCAGTGCGGCTCTAATATCACCACTGGCGAACAACACACCAAAGCGCAGACCCGCTAAGCCAAAGAACTTACCCAATGATCGCAAGACAATCATATTAGCCGGCATATCATCAGCCAAGATGCTCTGTTCTGGCGTCGCATCAATAAAGGCTTCATCACACACCAAGTAACCACCAACAGTGGCTAATTGTTTTGCCCACTGTTGCAAATCAGCTGACGAAAATAATTCACCACTGGGATTGCCCGGATTAACCACAATTAAAACATCGGGAAAATCCGTACCGTTTAAAAAGCTAACTTCGATCTCGTCTTGGGTTAATTCTACAACTGTATGCCCTTCGGCACGCCAGCAAGCCGCATGTTCACCATAAGCCCCTGCTAACACCCAAACCGTTGCACGAGTAAAACACTGCGGCAAAACTTGAATAGCAGCCTGACTTCCCGCGACCGCAAGCCCAGCAATACCGTAATAAGCTTGTATTGTCTGATTTAATTCATCGTTAAATGATGGCAAATCGTGAAAAACAGCTTCAGGAAAAATAACTTTTTGCTTATTGTCCGCCCACCAACTGAACGGACTAACAGCACTGGATAGATCCAACCATTCTGATCGCGCACCACCAAATTTTTGTATGGCATAAGACAAGTTCGCGCCATGCGCAACACTCTGCAATAGTGGCTTTATTTGAATCGCCATTTATAACGTGCTCATTAATGCAAAAGCTAACGCAACTAAAGCGCACATGCTCAAAGCGAATATACAAGCACGGCTTACCAATATAATCGACACTGGGATATCCTCTGGGGTAGCCGGTGATCCAAATCCCATTGCTGGCTTGTCCTTCCAAACACCGTGGTAGCATGCCCGCGCACTTAAACGTACGTTCAACGCGCCCGCACCTGTGGTCATTACCACACCGCCATTAGGGCTAGCGCAATCACGCGCCTGAACTCGCCAACACGCCATCGCTTTCATACCGTGCTTACCAGCGACTAGAATAAAACACAGCGCGGTTAAGCGTGCGGGGATATACGCCAGTACATCATCCAAACGCGCAGCCGCTTTACCGAAATATAAAAACCGATTATTTTTATAGCCCCACATAGCATCTAAGGTATTGACCCAACGATGCAACAATGTGAAAACAGCGCCACCGATAAAAAACCAGAATAACGACGCAAATAAAGCATCCGAAGAATTTTCTAAAACACTTTCGATATCCGCTTGGGCAATTTCATCAGCATCTAACTCTGCAACATCACGGCTGACGATCCAACTGAGTTTTAAGCGTGCTTGATCAATATCGCCCGCCATCAATGCTTGCCACACGGCCAATGCGTGTTGCTGCAAACTTTGCCAACCAATACATAAATACAGTACAGCCACCTGAGCAAGACACCAGCCCACCGGCGATACATCAGCCAAAAGTGCAAACAGCCAAACCACGAGTAATAAAGGCGATAGCACAATCGCTAAAGCCAAAGCACCGATGACTATACCAAGCTTGCCGTTCCCTTGATTTAACCGCTGCTCCCACCAACTCGCCCAGCGACCAAAGCCAACCAAAGGATGAAACTGTGCCGGCTCGCCCAATAAGCGATCGAGTAGCAAAGCGAATACACTCAAAGCGACGAATAAAAGGGGAAGCAAAACAGAAGAAATTGCTAACGAATCAGAATAGAAAAACAGCATATCACTAGCGCCAATGAATATTGGCGCTAGTTTATCAGAGAATTGCCTTTAGGATTTTTTACTGAGCAACAGACAGATCAACCGGAACGATATACAGGTGGTTACCGTCAATCGTATTGGTGTCCAACATCTTTTGCTCTAAATCACCGTCAGCGGTAGACCAAGTGGCAAAGTCATCATCGTTGAGTACACCTAAGTACTTATCGTTGATAACCCAAAGGCCTTCCATTTTATCGTGGGCATAGTTCACTTCAGCAACCATATCCACCACCAAAGATTTCTCTACCGGCACAATGTTATTGCTGCTTAACGTCGACCAGTCGCCATCCGCTAGAACCTGTTGTTCGAGCGTATTACCAGCAATCGTTAACCCAAGATCTTCGTCTTGAACTAAATCGCCTGAAGTAGCGATAGATTCGATGTCAGTACCGGTACTTAAATCAATACGATAGACATGTTTCATAGCATCAGGAGTTGCCGCGTCAACACCATCTGGGCCGCCATAAAGGAAACTACCGTCGCGTTCGATAACCAAAAACTCTGTAGGACTGAGCGCTGCAATTTCTGAGTTCGAGTTAGCGCCTTTTTCTTGCTTATACAGATACTGATGAACCGCCCCATCTTCAACGTTAACCGTGACGATACGAGTAAGATCCATATTCTGAACCGACTTGTTTGGTAACTGCATGGTCGATTGCATAATACCAACCAATGTTTTTTCGTCTGGCGTGATCGCCAAACCTTCCATACCACGATTAGCGCGACGATATGCAAATTCCGCTGGCAAATGGTGTGTTACACGCGTATCGCTAGCGAAGGCATTAATACGATCAATTTCTTTACCGTCCGCATCAAAGTGAACCATATGTGGGCCGTACTCATCACTCACCCAAAAAGAACCATCTTTTAATGCAACAAGACCTTCAGGATCTAAGCCGTAATCATCTAGCTTAACGGGATTTGTGGTTTCATCGTAAGGCTTGCTGCCATCCACCAACACCGGTGAGCCATCTGCATTGTAAGGGGTTTCACCCGTTCCACCCAATGCAGAAGTATTCGGTAAACCGGTAATTAACGTGCCATCAGGACGTTTTAATAACACGGTTTTAATTAACGAAATTTCACCGCTGGTGCTCACTTCAAACAAACCGATACGAGGCGTGTAATCTGGTGTAGGGAATTTTTTTCCCTTACCGTATGAACCCGTATTAAAGGTCGCATTAGGGCCGCGGTCGGTTAATGCATAAAAACGATTTTCACTCGCGGGGTCTTTCGTCATTGCCGAACCAAAGCCACCATTACGTATTTCAAATGGTAAAGCCGTGCTTACATCAACCAAATCAGCGCGCAAGACGCTATAAGGCAGCACAACACCATCCGCTGGAAAGTTATCGGTAAAAGCTTCAGCGACCGGGCTCTCATCAACCACTACCGATGAATTATTGTTAGACGAATCACCGCCACAACCCGTTAACGCGATAGATGTAATAACTGTGGCTAGTAAGGATTTATTAAATGTCATAACGTTTCCTAAGTTTAACAATGAAAAGAACGAACCCGGACGTTCGTAAACAGAGGAAGGCATACTAAAACGCCAAGATGAACAAGTGATGACAGTAGGAATAAAGTCTGAGACTAGTGTCTTTTTTACGAAAACCGTCTTGAACAGTGACTGTTCCCAGAACCGGCTAGCACCCAATAAAAAAGCCCGATCAAATTTCTTTGATCGGGCTTTTCGTATTCAAGCGGAGCCAACCGATAAGCCCAAGTTTTAACATGAGCCGTCTTGAACAGTGACTGTTCCAAAATCGGCCTGCACCCAATAAAAAACCCGATCAAATTTCTTTGATCAGGCTTTTCGTATTCAAGCGGAGCCAACCGATAAGCCCAAGTTTTAACATGAGATGTCTTGAACAGTGACTGTTCCAAAATCGGCTTGCACCCAATAAAAAAGCCCGATCAAATTTCTTTGACCGGGCTTTTAGTATTCAAGTGGAGTCAACCGATAAGCCCAAGTTTTAACATGAGCCGTCTTGAACAGTGACTGTTCCCAGAACCGGCTTGCACCCAATAAAAAAGCCCCGAGAAACAAGTTCTCGGGGCTTTAGTGTTCAAGTGGAGTCAACCGATAAGCCGGGTTCTGTCTTGAACAGTCATTCGTCTAGGCCTGCAATCACTCACAGGCTCAAGCAACCTACCCGTTCCCAGCGCGGGCCGCGCCTATAGGGAACCTATTTGGTCTTGCTTCGAGTGGAGTTTACCATGCCACGAACTGTTACCAGTCGCGCGGTGCGCTCTTACCGCACCCTTTCACCCTTACCTGTGCTATCCGAAAATAGCCATCGGCGGTTTGCTCTCTGCTGCACTTGTCGTAGGCTCGCGCCTCCCAGGCGTTACCTGGCACTCTGCCCTATGAAGCCCGGACTTTCCTCCCCTTGCTTACGCAAGCGGCGACTGCCTAGTCAACTCCGCGCCGGAGTCTACACGAATCCTCATCGACTGTCTCGGCCAGACTGCCTAGTGCTACATAAACCACGCGGCGACTACACAAAACCATATTTGATGTCTCGGTCAGACTGTCTAGGGCGAAACAAACCAAGCGATTATCGAACTGGTGCGATTATATTCAACGCTATATTTTCCATGCGAATTTCAAGCGGCAACTGCGTTAGCGAGTCGCCATCGGCTTGCACGGGCTCTGGATTATGTTCGTTATGATCGGCATCCGTGATAACAATGTGCTCACCAGAGACCGATACGATACCAGGCATACGCTCTAGCAATCCAAAGGGTAAAGCCAGCAGTGTTAGCAAAAAACGCGCTGGATTTTGGCTCGACATCATTAATATCTGGGTCTTGGGATGACTCAAGTCCGCCTGTCGAGAAATCACAAACGAACCACCATAATAACGACCATTGGTTACTACAACAGAATTCGCTTGGTATTCCTTTCCGTCAATATTTAGGTGATAGCGCTTAGAACCAAATAGCTTTAAATGCTTCAGCATTGAAAGAATATAAGCGAATTTCCCCACGCGCTTTTTAAGATCAAGGTTCACGTTATCAACAACCCAAGCGTCGTAACCCACCCCTGCCATTAGCAAAAAGCGACGACCGTTGATACGTCCTGGATACACCAAACGGGTTGCGCCATCACGAATCATTCTGACGATTTTGGCGGCGTTACGGCTAATCCCCAATTCCTTAGCCAAAACATTCGTTGTACCAGTAGGAATAAGCGCTAAACGATAAGAACTGGCATCACGATCAACAAGGCCGTTAACAACTTCATTGACTGTGCCATCACCACCGGCAGCAAGTACTATATCTAACTCGCCGTCATACGCTAATAAGTAGCGAGTCGCATCGCCAGCTGCTTGAGTGGCATAGTAATCGACCGTCATCCCTTCGAGGCGAAGCCCTGCAATCACGCGATCGATCAAGGGCATACTACCGCTTCCTGAAACAGGATTGTGAACGATTAAAACATAAGTCACGATGCTAAGGTTCCGAACAAAGAGGGCGCAAGATTATAGCGGAAGAAGCCCCATGCCTCCATCCGCTATAACCAGTGTTTACTCTATGCACCTAGCACTGGCGTAAAAACCTTATCCCACATTTCTTCGTAACGCTTACGATGCCAGCCGATATGCCCTATACGCTTCTGATTAACTTCGCTTGGCGTTACGGTAATACGGGTCATTGGCGCTCCCACAAAATACCGGTGTAACAAGTCGACGTTTTTTAACGACATCATGTCGTCATCACTAAAAGCGATGGCGGTTATTGGCGTTTTTACGTTAGCAAAACGATCTCGCAACCATTGCCCTTCGCTACCAATGGCGTATTCCTTTTTCAAGCACCAACGACGCCACTGCATCATGACCCCACTCGGCATATTGCACATCACTTTGATTCTATCACCGGGGAAATAACCTAATACTGGCACGGTTGCGGGCACTAAGAAGTACCACAAAAACCAAGCAACCCGTTTGGTTGGCGCCGCATTGTACCACCAGGTTCCAGTGCCACAAGCGACGGTAATCGCACGATCAATTTTATCAGTATTCGCCATCATGCCTAGCATATGGCCGCCAACGCTATGCCCGATCCATATGCGAGCCTGATGTGGAAATTGCTGTTCAACAAAATCCAACACCGCAGGACAATCATAAGTCGCCCAACTTAAAATATCGCTTTTACTGTATTGAACGTGACGATCTACCGACAGCCCCATACCATCGTAATCAAACGTCACTACGTTATAACCACGCGCGGTTAACCAGTTGGCGAAATCATCGTACAGATACTGAGCAACGCCGGTTGCGGGAGCAATAATACAAACGCCATTAACGACTTCTTGCTCATTTAATTGAGCAGGAAAAACCCGTGCAACAATCGAATGACCTGCACCTGTTTTTAATTTTTCTGTACGAAGTGACATACTAACTCCCATTTTCATACAGCTATTGATAATTAAAATCGGTTAAGAATAAAATTAAGAAAACGCAGCACTGTTGTTATTTCTTCTGCGCTGAATTCTTGCTGGAAAGCATTATTTAACTGGTCTATTAGAGGTTTTAACCGTTCAACTTTAGCCATTCCTTCAGGCGTTGGCCAAAGTTTAACGGCACGCGCATCTTCATCGGAACTGACACGTTGCACTAATCCATTTTTTTCCATTCGGCCAATCAAACCCGTGATGGCAGATTTATTAAGCTCCAGCGCTTGAGCAACATCCTTTTGTCCACAACCCGCTACTTTGGCGATATACATCAACGCAGCTAACTGTGTTACTGATGCATCAAGCTCTTGCTCGCACATACTATCGATATGTTTAAAGAGCTTTTTTTGCGCCATATTGAGCAAAAAGAATAAACGCTTATCCACTGCAATCGACCTTATCCTCGTCAAAGTAGTTCACATGTAAACATTATATAGTTCACATGTAAACTATATGTTTGTAACGATAAGATCTCATGAGTGAATCAATCGAAAATAATCTGAAGAATGTACATACGAGGGCACTGAAAAACTTGCGAGTAAAGTCATAAACTTGCCCCTATCTAACTGCACTGGTAACTTACCGGCTCTATTAATCTCTAGCAGCGTGCAATCAAGGATAGCGAAGATGACCACGCCAATTGAAGACATCGCGACGCCACTCGCCCGAGCCTTCGCTCATGACCCGTTGATATGCTCATTCTTTCCTTATGAAAAAAGCTCCAGTGCCTTGTCGTATTACACCTTCCGTTTTCTTATTAGCCACTCGCTCGCCAATGGTGAAGTCACGTTGGCTCACGCCAACAACCAAATAGTGGGTGCCGCTTTGTGGCTAGCATCAGAAAATGCTGAGCACACCCTAATGGATGAAATACGTCACGGCGGCATCGCCATGCTCGATAAACAGGGTGTTAAAGCGATACTGCGACAAATTCGAGCCAGCGCGCAAATGCAGCAACTGCATGAAACGCTTATAAATGCGCCCCATTACTATCTATACATTCTGGGCCTCATAGAAGAAGCGCGTGGCCAAGGCCTTGCAACCCAACTGATAACACCAATGCTCGAACGCGCCGACCTAGAACAAAAGTCCTGCTACTTAGATACCCACAACGAAGCCAATATTAACCTCTACCGGCATTATGGGTTTGAAGTAGTACATGAGGGAGCGATGAAAGGTTTAAAAGTCCGCCATTGGGTGATGATCAGACAGCCGCGAAATAGTTAAACCCAGAAATTAAATTGTATTTTTAATAATGACCAGCCGAACACTGACTGATCATTATTATTTCTCGCATAAATGAGAAATTAAATTAATATCCGTACTCATTTTCATAATCTTCGTACAACCGATCTGTCTCACGCTCTTCCGAACTTTTAGATCTGAAGGAATGTTTTAGTTTTCTTGCTTTATTTTGTAATCGCTCAATTCGACGCGAAACGGCTCGGCTAGCTCGATCAACGGCAAGATCAATAGCTGAGTGAAAATGCTCCTTTTTATCGTCGATCACAATATCATTTTTGCCATCTAGCTTAATCAGGACTTTACAGCGTTTGTCTTCACCGCCTTTAGGACCGTTGACGTCTGACAAAGTCACTACAATTCGCTCGATTTTATCGTCACGAGAACCCAGCGCGTAACTAATACGACGTTTTATATAGTCTTTTAAATCTTTAGTTAGAGCAACGTGACGAGCCTGAATCTTAATCTTCATACTGATCTCCTGTGTCCGCTAGCGGACGAGTTAGAATGAAAATTTACTCTAGCTGCCAGAAGAAAAATGGAAAAATCGAATTATCTTTAGATTTGAGTATGGTTTTTTCGATGAATCGAAAACCTATTAAATATCAATAGGTTATATGATGAGGCAGGAATATTCATGGCTATTTCGAAGTGTATAATTTTGTAGAGGTTACTGTTTCTAAATAATTTATTAGCTTTTCTCTAGTACATCAGTGATGTTAAAAACACGAACACGTAATCAGAACCTAACAAAAGAAGTTCACCTCAGACAAGATTACGCAAGCTGAGAAAAAGAACCCCATTGAAGCCAACACCCTAACCGCTTAATATCACCCCTCGTTATTTTGCTACGTTGGGGATTTACTCAGCGACTTCGCCAAAGCCACACGCAAGCTAAAACTCGAAGGCAAAAAACGCAAGGCTAAAGGGAATAGCGCCAAGTTTTCAAACTTTGATACAGATGAAATTCAAGCGAAGAAGACCGATGCGCATGGGGCAGAGGATGGAAAGGTTAGTAAAAAGGCAAATAAGAAGGTTGAACCCAAAAACCTAACGGATGCTAAGAGTATCTTAGCGGCTAGGCGAGAAGAGATTGCTGCCAATGGTTATACACCTAAATACTCCGATGCTGAACTCCAAGATATTGCGAAAAATGGTGATATTGGTAGTGACCGCTATCAAGTTCGCTTTATGGAAACCAATTACCTGAATCATAGAGATACCCCCTGATGTGCCTTTAAGTGGGTCTATGGGAAGATCAATGACCGGTAAATCAGGTACTGGAGCGAAATATTGGTCTACCAGCTTTGATCAATTAGAAGACGCTGATACGGATCCAAGGTTGATCTCGCAGAAACTCGGTTTAACCTATGACCCCAATGCCAATTACTCACTGGTGATCGTCAATAGCCAAGCCGCTGCCCCACTGACGGGTGTAAAAAGTGTTTCGGCAACGTTTGAAAATGTTAGCGAGTTTGCCAATACAGAATTGCCAGATGATTTTCCTAAATCATTTACCGACAAGGTTATGACGCCAGAGTTTCAGTCGGAATATTCTAGTCAGTATAAAGCGGCGCAAGATGCTGGTGCTTTTGACAAAAAATGGTCAGCAAAGAACTTCGAAAATCACTTAAATACAACGGATCTTAGTAGTTCCGACAAAGCTCTGATGAAGCAGCGTTTTGAAATGCACGAAGCGATTGGCAATAATGACGACTATCTCGGGAATGGACTAACCAAAAACAACAACCCTACCGTCAAACAAGAATACGGTGTGGTCGAAACGCTGAACTTTGAACGTAACGAAGTAAACTTGTCTCAACTAGACCAAAAAAATGCGATCACTATCCTACCAGGATTAAGCCCAATATGAGCTACGTACAAAATTACCCCTTATTACCACCTTTGCCCAAAATAGAACGCCACGATCAACTTCCCGATGACGCAGTTGTTATTGGTCAATTGAGAGAAGGCTACAAGCAAGATGACCCTTTATATATGTTCATAAAAAGAGGGAATTATCTATCCATCGTACTAACTTATGATGATCATTGGGGAGGACAGGACCATTACACTTGTGATCAGTACGATTTTCCTTTAAAGGTTCTTAGCTGGTTCCCTAAAGCCCTCGCTGATTTTCAGCGCCCCCCCGCCGCAGGTGGCTTACATGCTGGCGCTATGATCAGCAAAGATGAAGACGTTGATGGTGAGATGCTGGCTGTGGGCAGTACGACTCGGGGTTATGCCCTTAAAAACAGGTCAAGGGATTCTAAAGGGGTTGATGCTGACCCCGATTATTATGAGCCGACATCCCTGAGCTTGGATTACGAATTACTCAATGATTTTGGCTTGCTTCGATTTTGGAAAGACTTGGGCGATAAATACGAAAAAGGTTTGTTGTGAGTGATCGTCGTATGAATGCAATTTCATACGACTTACTCATTATTCTGTTCTGACAAATCTAACGGCTTTAAAATGCCCTATAATATCGCAACTTCATTCACCAATAGGAAATCCGCGTGTATCAAAACAGGCAAGCATTAGCACTAGGCACATTAGCATTTCTATTTTTTGCAGTAATTATATCCATTGGGTTGTTAATGTGGAGCTGGCCAAAGTACAACTTATATCGAATGGAAATGCATGGAAGAGCTGCTCTCAAAGAAGCCGAGTGGTCAAAGCAAATATTGATCGAAGAAGCCAAAGCACAAGAAACAGCGTCGCTTATGCAAGCCAAAGCCCGAGTAACATTGGCTCAGGCCGAAGGCGAAGCTCAAATAGTTAAGGCCAAAGCTGAAGGTTTGGCCGATATCGAAAGTGCCAAAGCGGCTGCTGAAGCAAACCGAATAATTGGTGAATCGCTGAAAGGAAACGAAGAGTACCTTAGGTACATATGGATTAAAGGTCTTCATGACGGAAAAGGCGAAAGGATCTATATCCCAACAGAAGCTGGCCTTCCGATTCTAGAAGCTGGTCGAGGAAAATAAAACCTCCTACCGAACGTAGGAGGCGAAAAAGTTTCGCTCCTACACCTTCCCCTGCATCTCTAGCGCTTTCTGATACAGTACTTTTTTATTCTCGCCAGTTAGCTCGGCAATAATACCGGCGGCTTTTTTCGGTGGTAATTCGGCTAGCAGCAATTTAAACAGTTTTTCGGTATCAACCTCTGAGCCAGATATAGGTTCTGGGTTACCGGCAACCATCACCACGAATTCGCCTTTTTGCTGGTCGGCGTCGGCCAGTAGTTGGGTGCGAATATTACCGAGTGTGCCGTGGTAGAAGGTTTCAAAGGCTTTGGTGAGTTCGCGCGCGACGCAGGCGAGGCGGTCGGGGCCGAAACATTCTTCCATAAGGGTTAGGGTTTCGATAATGCGGTGTTTCGATTCATAAAACACAATGGTGGCGGTTTCTTGCGCCAGCGGTGCTAAGCGCTCACGACGGCCACTGGCTTTGTGCGGCATGAACCCTTCAAACAAAAAGCGGTCTGTTGGTAGGCCTGCGGCGCTGAGTGCGGTGATGATGGCACTAGGCCCGGGAATCGGTACAACCTTATGCCCCATTTCGCGCAACGCTTGCACTAACGGGTAGCCGGGGTCGGAAATCAGCGGGGTTCCAGCATCCGATACTAAGGCCATGTTTCGACCTTGGCTAAGCTGACTAGCAACCTGCTCAATACGATCCCTTTCGTTGTGGTCGTGTACCGACAACAGTGCTTTGCGAAGGCCCAGATGCTGCAGTAATCTTTGCGTATGTCTGGTATCCTCGCAGGCAATTACATCGACTGAACTCAGTACTTGCTGCGCACGTACGCTGAGGTCGGCGAGATTACCAATCGGAGTCGCGACTACGTATAACGTGCCGGCTTGTATATTTGGAACAGAGGTCATGCAGGGATATTTACCTGAATTCTGGTTACGCCGTTTTGCCACCGTAGCGGTAATAAGCGGTTGTATCGGACTAAGTGCTTGCTCGACGACTCCTCAACAGGATGATCGAGCTTTTCTGGAGTCCGCACTGGATAACAACCAGCGCTTTGAGCTGGTTGTCGAAAATCTGAATGCAGGCGAGTTTCGCAATGCCGGGCTGCAATTGCAACTACTCGAAGGTAGTTCGCTCTCGCCTAGCCAACAATTAGATTGGTTATTGCTGTCGGCTCGCGTTGCAATTGGCGAAGGCGATACTGTGTTGGCGCAAAGCTACCTCGATCAATTCTCTGCCCGAATCGACTCGGCCACGCCGCAGCAAGAGCAGCAAGCCGGTTGGTTAACGGCGGCCGTGTACGAAGCCGATGGCCAGTTTTTGCAAGCAGCCCGCGAGCGGGATTTTATTTCTGGCGTGTTGGTTGGCGATATAAAACAAAGCAACCAAGAGCGCCTGTGGTTGGATTTAATGCAAATCCCCGATGGCGAGTTACTCACCTGGGCAGAAAAATCCCCCAATACGCGTTTTGGTGGTTGGCTGCAGTTAGCGGCAATCAGTAAGAGTAATACCTATACGCTAGATGAACATTTAGCCGCGATTATGGCTTGGCGTAATGCCAACCCCGGGCATCCGGCAAGTATGCAGTTACCCGGTTCGTTGTCGATGTTAGAAGACATTGCCGCCAACCGCCCTACTCGCGTGGCGTTATTGCTACCTTTAACCGGTCGTTTAGAGCGCACCGGTGCTGCGATTCGCGATGGTTTTATGGCAGCGTATTTTGCGGCGCTGAGTAAGGGTTATTTAGTACCTGCTATTACCTTGTTAGACAGCGAGCAATACCCGGCTGAAGCCCCCGCGCCACAACCCGCTTTTACCCAAAATCCGTTGCTGCTGGGCGATGTACCCGTGGCAGAGCCAACGGTAACCGTCGATGCTATGAGCGTTACTCCTCCTGCAGAAGTTTACAACCTACCATATAACCTCAGCCGTGCTTATGCCGATGCGCAGCGAGCAGGCGCACAGTGGTTGGTTGGACCTGTGAGTAAACCCGATGTTCAGGCGTTGCAAACCGCACCTATGCTGCCAATGCCAACGCTGGCGTTAAATTATGGCGACCGCAGTGACGATGAAGGTCAAATACCGTCGGCAAATCTTTATCAATTTGGCTTAGCGGCGGAAGACGAGGCCGTTCAAATCGCTGAGCGCGCTTGGCAAGATGGCCACCGGCGCGCCTTGGTGATGATTCCTGAAGGTAATTGGGGTGAGCGTATTTTCGCTGCGTTTGAACAACGCTGGTTAGAGCTAGGTGGTGAAATCGGCGAGAACCGTTTTTACGCGCCGCAAAAAGACTTTAACCCCGAAATTAAAGCTCTGCTCAACGTTGAAGACAGCCAGCAGCGATATAAAACCATGCGGTCGTTATTACGCCAAAGCACTGAGTTTGAGCCGCGCCGTCGTGAAGACGTCGATTGGGTTTTTTTAGTGGCTTTGCCGGCACAAGCGCGCCAAATCAAACCAACACTAGCGTTTAACTTTGCCGCTGATCTTCCTGTGTATGCGACGTCGCATGTATTTTCTGGGGCGGTTGATCCAAAACGCGACCGCGACTTAAATGGCATTCGTTTCTGCGATGCGCCGTGGTTGTTGCGTCATACCGAGCTGTATAACGACGTAGAAAAATCGGTGAAAGGTGGGCAAGGTAGCTACGCTCGCTTGTATGCAATGGGCGTGGATTCGTACCGTTTGATTGCGCGTGTTAAGCAGTTAGAAGCCTTCCCCGAGAGCCAAATTTTCGGAACCACAGGCGCTTTAACCTTGGATGATCAACGTCGTATTCATCGTAAAACCGAATGCACGCGTTTCCGCTCCGGTGAGCCGGTACAGCTAGCCATCGAGTAAGCGAAAGCAATTGATGTAAGCGTTAAAACAGTTCAACAGGTGTCAGGCAAGGAGGCCAGACCATGTGGATACCTCGCAACAAGGCTAAGTCGAGTGCCAGTAAAGGCAAAACCGGCGATAGCAGTCATCGTGCCGCAGGCGAACGCCGCGAATTAGACGCCGAAGAGTGGCTAATACAACGCGGCTTTGTGCCTATTACCCGCAATTACCGCACCCGTGGCGGCGAAATTGACCTAATCATGCGCGACGCCGATACCTTAGTGTTTGTGGAAGTACGCTATCGTAAAACCACCGAGCACGGCACAGGTGCCGAAACCATTACTTACCACAAACAGCAGCGATTACGTCGTGCTGCCCTACACTACCTGCAAAAGCATTTTGGTAGCCGCGAACCGCCTTGTCGATTTGATGTTATGTCAGGTACTGGCGACCCGGTTATCTTCGAATGGATTAGCAATGCGTTTTAAACAGGCTGTTGAGTAAGCAAACCTTTCTACCGATCGGCTTTTTCTTTATGATGGCTTCCTGCTATTTCGGAGCTTTATTGTGCAAGATCGCATCATTAGCCACTTCGGCGCCAGTATCGAAACCAAGACATTAGCCGCTGAAGAGCTGCCGCCCTATATTGAGCACGCAGCACAAATTATGGTTAACGCCCTGCTAAGCGGTGGCAAGATCTTATCGTGTGGTAACGGCGGTTCTGCCGGCGATGCCCAGCACTTTTCTTCAGAATTACTTAATCGTTTTGAGCGCGAGCGCCCTAGTCTTCCGGCGATTGCACTATCGACCGATTCTTCGACCATCACCTCCATCGCTAACGATTACAGCTATAACGAAGTGTTCTCGAAGCAAATTCGTGCTTTAGGTAATCCAGGCGATGTGTTGTTGGCAATATCCACCAGCGGTAACTCGGCTAACGTAGTGCAGGCGATTCAAGCCGCCCACGAACGCGATATGTTGGTGGTTGCATTATCAGGTAAAGACGGCGGCCATATGGCATCGCTACTCACCGCCGAGGATGCTGAAGTACGCGTGCCATCGAATGTGACGGCGCGTATTCAAGAAGTTCATTTGGTGGTGATTCATTGCTTGTGCGATTTAATCGACTGTTCGCTGTTTGGCGAAGAATAACGATTAAGCGACAACATCGAATAAAAAATGGCTGTGATTACAGCCATTTTTTTCGTCTGAAGAAAACTAACAGCCCTGCGGTTATTAACAAGAACACGCCCCATAAGGCTGGATATCCCCACTTCCATTTTAGCTCAGGCATGTACTCGAAATTCATGCCGTAAATTCCAGCAAAAAAAGTCAGCGGAATAAAAATGGAAGCGAATATGGTCAGCACTTTCATCACTTCATTCATTTTGTTACTGACGCTAGAAATATAAACATCCAGCAAGCCAGTTAATATATCGCGATAGGATTCTATCGAATCGACAATACGCATAGAGTGATCGGCGACATCGCGCAAAAAGATGTGGGTTTGCGTATCAATAAGTTTGGTTTCGCTACGCAACATAGCAGCCAGTAGCTCGCGCACCGGCGCGACCTGACGGCGCATGGTAATAATTTCACGCTTTAAGCGTTGAATGGTGTTTAGGGTTTCTTTGTTCGATTGGGAATCGAGCAACTGATCTTCGATATCGTTAATGGCGTCGTCGAGCGAATCAATCACCACAAAGTTTTGATCCACTACAGTATCTAAAATGGCGTAGGTTAAGTAATCGGCACCAAGATTACGAAACCGGCCTTTGCTCGAATTTAACCTTACTTGAATAGGATCAAACAAGGCATCGCGTTTTTCTTTAAAGGTGAATACGTAGTCGTTAAGCACGATTAAACTGACCTGTTCGTATTCAACACTAAACTCATCGCTTTCGGCAGGCACTAAACATTTAAGCACTATGTATAGATAGTCGTCGTATTCTTCAAACTTAGGGCGTTGATGAGTATTTAGAATATCTTCAAGCACGAGTTGATGAATACCAAACTCTGCGCCAATTTTTTCTATCAAGCTAACGTCAGTTAAGCCTTCGATCACCACCCAAGTAACACTTTTACGCTCGCGGTAGGCGAAAATCTCTTCAGCCGTTGTGGCAGTAATGGTCGTTATCTCGTCGGGGGTGTAATCAACAACGGTGATAAGAGAATCATCGTGATGCCTATCGCCCACATGAATCAAACTGCCTGGGCGCATACCCAATTTGTCGGATGGCTTACGAAGGGATGTCATCGTGTTGTTACCTTAGGAACGTATTGCAAGAATACTCTGTTATTCGCTTTTAACTCAAACAATCCAACATACAAAAAAGCCACGCTAGGCGTGGCTTAGTTTACGTGTGCTAGTGGCTATTCATCTTTTAAGCGATTAATACCCAAAGCTTTTAACGTGTACTTTTCATAAATAGGCTCACTGGAGCCGGTTTTCATTTTATGAATAAAGTATTTTTCGAAGGCGATTTTCGCCACATGCACCCACTTCCCCTTTTTAAACCAAGTGACGTTACGCGGTGGAATCTGCGGAATCGCCACAAATGCAGCGCCAGTATCGCCCATATCGGCTAGACAAATTGCACTCCAAGTACCTTTTGCCGTTGCAGGTTCTCCAGCTAAATCCGATTTTAGATTATGCGCAATGGCGGTCATCATAGATTCAATCATGTAGCCAGTTTTAGGGGTTCCGGTTGGTACGGGGGTCACTTCAACTGGTGGAATAGCAACGCAAACACCCGCCGAGTAAATATTCGGATAAGTAGGATTGCGCTGGTGTTCATCGATGATCACGAACCCTTTCGGGTTACAGATTTCTTTTACCGCAGCAACGGGGTCAACACCGGCAAAGGATGGCAACATCATCGAGTGTTTAAATGGTAGTTCATGTTGTTTTTTCAGCGAGCCATCATCATTCAGCTCATCAACGAACATTTTACCCGCTTCAACCTTAGTGACCTGAGCATTGGTAATCCACTGGATATGACGATTGCGCAATTCACTTTCGAGCATAGATTTAGAATCACCCACACCGCCTAAACCAAGGTGGCCAATGTAAGGCTCGCTGGTCACATAGGTCATGGGAACTTTGTCGCGCGTTTTACGGTTGCGCAGTTCTTTATCAAGAATAAACGCGTATTCGTAAGCCGGGCCAAAACATGAGGCACCCGGCATGGCGCCAACAATGACGGGGCCGGGTTCTTCGGCCAGTGCTTTCACATCTTCAAAACAGGTTTCGGCATGGTCGAGCGCGCAGATAGATTGGGTATGACCACCGTGTGGCCCTGCGCCTTCGATAGCGGCAAAGTTCAATTTCGGGCCAGTGGCAATAACAAGATAATCGTAATTTTCGACCCGACCGTCAGCCAGCGTAAGACTGTTCTGTTTTGGGTCTATTGCGGTAACGGCCGCAGAGATAAATTCAATGTTCTTTTTTTCAAGATACGGTCGAATCGGAAAGCTGGTATCCGGACGTTCTCGCCAACCCACCGCAATCCACGGATTAGAAGGTACAAACTGAAAGTCTTCGCGTTCGTTGATAACGGTTACTTGGTGTTCACTGCCAATGGCTTCACGAATCTCGTAAGCCCCTGCCATACCACCCGTTCCTGCGCCCAGTACAATAACCCGTGCCATAAACAAGTATCCTTTTCTTAGTCACTTTAACTACCAATACCGTTTAGACTACTCCAATCCATCAAAATAACCATATAAGCATAAAGTATTATTGGGCCAAAATTGAATCATTGGCGTCGAACTTCCCGCGAATAGAAAATACGACTCTGCAGCGAATTTAGAGATTTAGTTCAGACAGGATTGCAATGTGGGCAGTTGGAGCGCTTACTCAGCTGCCAGCGTTGCCACTGACCTGCCTTGGCATCATAGGTAGCTAGCCAGCCTGCTTGCGGGCTACCGAACGGTGATATTAAGCGCAAAGCTTCAAGTGCTTGCATACTGCCAATGACACCAACTAAAGGCGACAGAACGCCGGCCTCGGCACAACTGAGTTGTTGATCATTCAAATTGGGATATAAACAGCCATAGCACGGGCTAAGAGAATCGCGCGGATCAAACACAGCGACTTGACCGCTAAAACCAATCGCAGCACCCGATACCCAAGGAATAGCGTGCGCTACACACCTTGCATTAATAGCGTAACGAACCGCCGCATTATCACTGCAGTCCACCACCAAACTAACGCCTGATAGATGATAATTCAGCCATTCATTAGTGGCTCGAAATGGATATACTTCAACCACCACATCGGCATTTAATTGCTGGCAACTGGTTGCCGCCGATTCGACTTTACTGCGCCCAACAGCTGCCTGCTGATGCGCTATTTGGCGCTGTAAGTTGGAGATTTCTACATGGTCGTCATCGACCAAACTTAATTTACCGACACCTGCAGCGGCGAGATACAAGGCAACCGGCGAGCCCAAGCCGCCAAGGCCAATAATCATGACATGTGCATCTAGCAAAGCTTGCTGACCGTCGACGTCGATATCGGATAGCAAAAGATGGCGGCTGTAACGTAATAACTGATCGTCGTTCATACAATCCCCCCTTTCGATATGCCTGAATTAATCGTCACCTAGCCAGCGACCACCGCTAATACGCGGTTGCCCGGCGAGATCTAGCTGGGTTTCTACTTCGGTAAAACCGCGCGCGCGCAAGGCGTTGCACACGGCGTCAGCTTGTTCAAATCCGTGTTCTAGCAACAGCCAACCTTGAAGATTTAAAAAACGCGGGGCCTGTTGAACAATGGTGTAAATATCCGCCATGCCTTGATCATCAGCAACTAACGCGGTGCGCGGTTCAAAACGTACATCACCCTGACTGAGGTGTGGATCAACGGGATCGATATAGGGCGGATTACTTACGATTAAGTCATACGTTCCCTGCACGGCTGAAAACCACGAGCTTTGCTTAAAGGTGACCGTCAGTTGTGTTTTTAGTGCATTGCGCTGAGCAAGTGCGACGGCTTCAGGATTGAAATCAACGCCACTGATAACCCAAGTTGGTTTTTCGGACGCTAGAGCCAACGCTATTGCACCGGTTCCTGTGCCCAAATCAATCACTTTAGCTTCATGCGGCAAGGCCAGATTCAGCGCCCACTCAACTAATGTTTCGGTGTCAGGACGAGGAATCAATGTTGATGGAGCGACGTCAAGCATCAGTGACCAAAACTCACGCTCACCAAGCACATAAGCGATAGGTTCGCCGAGCAAACGCCGTTGCAACAAAGTATCGGCGGTTAAACAGTGTTCGACGGTTAGTAGGCGGTCCCCCCAGGTGTAAAGGTAAGTTCTGTCCTTATCTAACACATGTCCTAGGATTAATTCGGCGTCGAGGCGTGGACTTTCCGTATGCTCGTCTAATTGTTCACGCGCATCAGTAATCCATGCCTCTATGGTAGGGAGGTTTGTCGACGAACTGATCTTAGGTGTTGTCATCAAACACTCACCAACATTTTAGTTGCCTGCCATTTCCGCTAACAAGTTAGCTTGATGTTCACGAATAAGCGGCTCAATGACTGGTGTTAAATCCCCTTGTACGATCTCGTCTAACTTATACAAGGTTAAATTGATACGGTGATCCGTTACTCGCCCTTGAGGATAATTATAGGTACGAATTCGCTCTGAGCGGTCACCACTCCCGACTAAACTCTTACGAGTGGCAGCTTGAGCGGCTTGAGCGGCTTGTTTTTGCGCATCACGTAAACGCGTAGCCAGTACAGCCATCGCCTTAGCGCGGTTCTTATGCTGTGAACGTTCATCCTGACACTCAACCACCATACCGGTGGGTAAATGGATAATACGAATCGCAGAGTCCGTTTTGTTAACGTGCTGACCACCCGCACCGGACGCGCGAAAGGTATCTATACGCAAATCGGCTTTATTGATGTCAATCTCGGCTTCGTCTTCGATTTCTGGCATCACGGCAACGGTACAAGCCGACGTATGGATACGACCTTGGCTTTCGGTTTCTGGCACGCGCTGTACGCGATGTGCGCCCGACTCAAACTTCAAACGTGAATACACGTCGGTGCCACTAATGCGCACGATCACTTCTTTGTAGCCGCCATGCTCACCGTCGCTGGCAGTCATTAGCTCGCTACGCCAGCCTTGAGTTTCAGCAAAACGGGTGTACATGCGATACAAGTCGCCAGCGAAGATAGCGGCTTCATCACCGCCAGTACCGGCACGAACCTCGACGATAACGTTGCGGCCGTCATCTGGATCTTTTGGCAGTAACAAGATTTCGATATCGGCTTCGAGTGCTTCTAAGCGCTCTCGGCTGCTTTCGACTTCTTCTTCCCCCATGGCGCGCATTTCAGGATCAGGGTCGCTAGCCAGCGCTTTCGCTTCTTCTAGATCTTGCTGTGCTTGCTCATACGAGGTGTAGGCTGCGGCAACGTCTTCTAGTTCGCTGTACTCTTTCGACAACGTACGGAATTTATCCTGATTCGAAATAATTTCAGGAGACGACAACAGGTAGCCGATTTCTTCGTAACGATCGCGAAGCTGTTCTAATTTTTGCAGTATCGAAGGTTTCATGAATTCAGTTATTTATCTCAGGGGTATCATCGCCATCCAGCTGAAACAGCTCGCGGCTCCAATCGAGTAATTCTAAACGCCCCTCGGCACCGGCTTTGCGTAAAGCGGTCATAGGACGATGCATTATTTTGTTGCCAAAGGTGTGTGCAAATTGCTTCAGCACGCGCTCTGGATCTGCGCCGTTTTGCAGCTGCTTTAAGGCTTTTTCCAGTTGTTCGTCGCGTAACGCGTCAATATGTGAACGCAAATCAGTGACTGTGTTCACCGCATCGAGCGCTTTTAGCTCGCGCATAAAGTGTTCTACGCCCGCTAGAATTAACTCTTCAGCTTGTATGGCCGCATCTTCTCGCGAGCGAACGTTTTCTTCAATGATGTCGCGCAGATCATCAACCGTATAAAGATAGACATCCGCTAACTCGGCAACCTCTTCTTCGATATCACGCGGCACGGCAATATCGACCATAAACATCGGCTTATGGCGACGCTTCTTCAGGGCCTTTTCTACCGCCCCTTTACCCAAAATCGGTAATGGACTAGCGGTGGACGAAATCACAATATCAGCTTCAGCTAAAACATTGGGAATATCTTCGAGCAACACAGCTTCCGCATGAAACTCTTGCGCTAAGTGCTGAGCACGGGCCAAGGTGCGATTGGCTAAGGTCATTTTCTTGATCCCAGCGTGGTGTAAATGACGAGCAACAAGCTCAATCGTTTCACCCGCACCAATCAGCAAGGCACGGCTATTTTTAAGATCAGCAAAAATATGTTGCGCCATGCGCACAGCAGCAAAAGCAACGGATACTGGATTTTGACCAATAGCGGTATCGGTACGAACACGTTTTGCGATGGAGAAGGTTTGGCGAAATAAGCGTCCTAGCTCTGCACCCACTGTGCCGGCGTCTTGGGCAACGGCATAGGCGGATTTCATCTGACCGAGAATTTGTGGTTCGCCTAGCACTAACGAGTCTAAACCACTGGCAACACGCATGGTATGGCGCACGGCTTCGTCAGCACCTAAATTGTATAAGGCGCTTTCAATTTCATGGCGGCTAATGTTGTGGTGTAATAATAACCATTCAATAATTTCTGCGGGGCCAGTATCTGCCGACGAGCAGTAAATCTCAGTGCGATTGCAGGTAGACAACACCACGACTTCAGAAACGGACTCAAGCGATTGAATAGTATTCAACACCTGCGACATACTGGCAGGGTCAAATGCTACGCGCTCGCGAACCGCGACAGGCGCTGTCTTGTGGTTAATGCCGAGAGCCCAAATACCCATTCTTGCGGCCAATTCTCCAGAGAGTTGCTTAACTAAAACAAGCAACCCCAATTACAAAAGCGGCGATTATAAACGGCAGAGACCCATTAACACTAATTTATCTAGGCCTATTCGCCGTCTAAACATATCTTTACCGCTGAAATCTTTGACTTAAATCGGTATCTGACTCTAAATAGCAGCAGAATCCATAGGTTTGTTATTCATATGTCTGACAATGCAAGTGATCAGCGCGCACAACAGAACTCTTTTACGGTAGCGAGCATGACACAAAGAATACGAGCACCATGGCTAGTGTGCGCACTGGCTTTATCTACCCTACACGGCTGTGCCAGCCTTAATTCATCGCAGCAAAGCGCTGCCGACGATGTCGTCGCCGTTGAACAGCCTGTTGCAGCAGAAGAGCCAGTGTATCGGCCTATCCCTGCACCAACGCTGTATTCTTTACTGGTAGCCGAAATCGCCGGTCAACGTCAGCGTTATGATATTTCGCTCTACAACTATTTAGATCAGGCACGCAAAACCAATGATCCAGCGGTTGCTGAACGCGCATTACGCATCGCTCAGTTTGTCGGCAGCGTACCGCATGCCGTTGAAGCAGCAGGACTATGGTTAGAAAGTGACCCTGAGAATCCAGCGGCTCAACAAGCAGCAGCGCATTTAGCGATTGAGCAACACCGATATAGCGAAGCTATGGTCCATCTCGAAAAGTTACTGCAACTTACGGGGATTAGTCAGTTCGATTATTTAGCAGCCACTACGGGCTCAGTTGGTGTTGAAGAACAGCGAGCTGTACTCAATGATCTTGAGATATACAGCGAACGCTACCCTACTGACGCAACGCTTTGGTATGCACGCGCTATTCTTGAGCAAAATCTCAATCAGTTTGATACCGCGATAGAGCACATAGATTACGCATTGAAACTAGATCCAGAACAAGTCAGCGCTGCGGTACAAAAAGGCCGCATATTAGCTGCAACAGGGCAGAATGAAGCCGCCGTAAAATGGTTGGATAAAGTTCAAAAGAAACATCCAGACAATAAGCCCGCTGCGGTATTGCATGCCAAATTATTATTGCAAGACCACAGCATTGAAGAAGCACGAGATGCCTTTTTGGAGGTTAACGAACGCTTCCCAGATGACAGCTCGGTGATTTTATCGTTAGGTTTAATAGAGGAAGAACTCGGTAATATCCCTGCCGCGCGTGAACATTTATTAATGCTGGTCGAGCGCCAGCAGTACCTAAATGAAGCGCATTTTTATTTAGGGCGTATCGCAGAAAATGAAAAAGATCCCGAACTCGCTATTAGCCATTATGAGCAAGTAACAGAAAGCCGAGAGTTTCTTCCTTCACACCTGAATGCTTCGCGCTTAATCAGTGATGAGCAAGGCTTAAATGCCGCAAGAGTGTATCTAAACGACATGCGCCGCGCCTATCCAAAAGAAAACACTAACCTCACGCGTATTGAAGTAGAACTGTTAAGCAAAGATGGCGAAAAAGAAGAAGCCATGAACTTGATTAGTCATGCGCTTGCCACTGAGCCTAATAATACTGATCTACTATATACACGCGCTATGCTAGCGGAACAGCTAGAAAACTTTGATTTATTGGAAAGTGATTTACGCTACTTAATCAAATTAGAGCCTAATCATTCAGAAGCCCTAAATGCGTTAGGCTACAGTCTAGCTGATCGCACTGATCGCTTCGATGAAGCCCTACCTTTAATTCAGCGCGCCTTGGAATTAGCACCAAATAACCCAGCGATTATCGATAGCTTGGGTTGGCTGTATTTCCGACAAGGCAATATAAAAGACGCAGGGCCATTGCTAGCACGCGCGTTTGAATTAATGGAAGATCATGAAATTGCCGCGCATTATGGCGAATATTTATGGGCCATTGGCGAACAAGACGAAGCATGGAAAATCTGGAAGCAAGGCCTAAAACAAAGGCCTGATAGCAGTATCATTAAGCGCACCTTGGAGCGCCTAAACCTCGAATTACCATCTGCTTAATATGATATTTCCCCGAATAAAACCACTATTGTGGCTGCTGATACTCAGCAGCCTTTCTGGTTGTTCAGCACTCATGCCGAAAGAGGGTAAAGAAGCGCTGCAAGACAACTTAACGGAATTAAAGCACTGGCAAGTACGCGGTAAGTTATCAGTACGTTCACCTGATGACAGTGTCACTGGTTATTTAGATTGGGATCAAGATAATCGTGATTACGATATTTATATCGCTGGTCCTTTTGGCCAAGGCGCTACGCGCTTAAGTGGCGACCCGTATTCAGCTTCCTTAACTCTGCCCGGCTGGGATTCTCCACAATTTGCCGATTCTCCAGAAGAATTAATGGAAACCTATATGGGCTGGAATTTTCCTGTTAGCGATATTCGCTATTGGGTAAAAGGCCAACCTAGCCCCAATGCCAAATCTACTGCTGAATTTGATGAATACGGTTTATTAAGTGTATTACGCCAGCACGGTTGGGAAGTTCGCTACAGCCGCTACCAACAGCAAAACGGGTATTGGCTACCTGGACTAGTTAAAGTCACTGGCTATGATTTCCGTTTTACTTTCGCTATTCGTGAGTGGACTTTGCATGACTGATACCACTTGGCTGGTTGTGCCAGCCCCAGCCAAACTGAATTTAATGCTGCATATCACCGGGCGTCGCGCCGACGGATATCACAATCTGCAAACCCTATTTCAATTCTTGGATTATGGTGATGAATTACGCTTCAGAATACGAAACGACTCTGAACTAACGCTATCACCTTCCATTGAAGGCGTAGAGTTTGAAGACAATCTTATTATTCGTGCCGCCCGCCATTTACAAAAATTAGCCAAGCGCAATGTCGGCGCAGATATTCAACTAGATAAGATACTGCCCATGGGCGGCGGCCTCGGTGGTGGCAGCTCTGACGCAGCCACCACCCTACTCGCCCTGAATCAATTGTGGGATTTGAATCTCTCTTTAGAAGAACTAGCCGCGATTGGTTTGAGCCTAGGCGCTGATGTACCAGTCTTTATTATGGGCGAAGCAGCCTTTGCCGAAGGCGTCGGTGAGGTGCTCACACCAACCCCAGAACTAGCAGAACCTTGGTATCTCGTGGCGTGTCCGCAAGTCCATGTAAATACTGCAAAAATATTTTCACATAAGGGTTTGACAAGGAACACGCCCGCCATTAATATTCGCACCGCGCTTGAGCAAGGGGGCAGAAATGACTGCCAAGCAATTGTCTCAATGTTGTATCCAGAAGTTGGTAACACATTGAATTTGCTAAATAAATTTTCCTTTGCTAAGATGACGGGCACTGGAGCTTGCATATTTTCAAGCTTTGGTTCTGAGAAAGAAGCAAACTTTGTTTCTGACCAGCTACCGGGTGAATATGTGGCCTTCGTTGCGAAAGGAACTAATCTTTCGATAACGCATAAGGTATTATTCAGACCGTCTTAAAGTTGCTGGGGTGTCGCCAAGTGGTAAGGCAACGGGTTTTGATCCCGTCATTCGCAGGTTCGATCCCTGCCACCTCAGCCAATTCTGATTCCATTTCCATCATTAAAATTCAACATCAAAGGGGACTCCTGTGTCTAAGTTGATGGTATTTACCGGTAACGCTAATCCGGAGCTAGCTAAGCTCGTTGTTGAGCGTCTCGATATTCCCCTTGGCGAAGCCACTGTTGGTAAGTTTAGTGATGGTGAAATAACCATCGAGATCAATGAAAACGTTCGTGGTAAGGATGTCTTTATCATCCAGCCTACGTGTGCGCCAACGAACGATAACTTGATGGAAATCTTGCTGATGGCAGACGGCCTACGCCGCGCGTCAGCAAGCCGCATTACTGCGGTTGTTCCTTACTTCGGCTATGCCCGTCAGGATCGCCGCCCACGCAGCGCCCGCGTACCTATCAGTGCCCGAGCTGTCGCCGACATGATGTCTGGCGCTGGTATCGACCGCGTACTGACCGTTGATCTTCACGCCGACCAAATCCAAGGCTTCTTCGATATTCCTGTAGATAACGTCTACGGTTCGCCAATCCTTATTGATGATATGGAACGCCAAGCATTTGAAGATCTAATCGTTGTTTCTCCTGATATTGGCGGTGTTGTTCGTGCTCGCGCTATCGCTAAACAGTTGAACGTCGATCTCGCTATTATTGATAAACGTCGCCCTAAAGCGAACGTTTCTGAAGTTATGCACATCATCGGTGACGTAACCGGCCGTACTTGTGTATTGGTCGACGACATGGTCGATACAGCTGGTACACTGTGCTTAGCCGCTAAAGCTTTAAAAGAATTCGGCGCGAAAAAGGTTGTAGCCTACTGTACACATCCTGTACTATCCGGCCCCGCTATCGAGCGCCTAGCGAATGCAGAATTAGACGAACTAGTGGTAACAGATACCATTCCTTTGTCTGAAGCAGCAAAAGCGACGGGCACGATTCGCCAATTGACCATCGCTGGTCTTCTGGCTGAATCCATTCGACGCGTTAACAACGAAGAATCAATCAGCGCGATGTTTCGCTAAGCGAACCCGCTAGTTTGATTTTTTGGCTATCAGGGTTGGTCGCAAGCCCTGATGGTTCATATACCCTTATTGAGGAATAACATTATGTCAGACGTATTCACACTGTCTGCTGAACTTCGCGAAGATGCAGGGAAAGGTGCGAGCCGCCGCCTGCGTCGCGAAAACGGCGTACCTGCTATCGTTTACGGTGGTAAAGCTGGCGGTAACGACCGCAAGCCACAAGCTATCATCATGAAAGCGAACGAATTGAACAAATTGCTGGAAAGCGAAGCGTTCTATAGCAGCGTTATTACGCTAAACGTGGCTGGTAAAGAAGAACAGGTTATCCTGAAAGATCTTCAGCGCCACCCTGCTAAAAACATGATCTGGCACGCTGACTTCTTACGTGTAAGCAAAAACACTAAGATCAAAGCTCACGTTCCATTGCATTTCATCAACGAAGAAACATGTGTTGGCGTTAAAACTGGCGGCGGCGTAGTTGCTCACCAGTTAACTAGCCTAGACATCATCTGTAACGCTGGCGATTTACCAGAGTTCATCGAAGTTGATTTGATCAATCTTGAAGTTGGTGGTCACATCCACTTGAGCGACCTGAAATTACCAAAAGGCGTTGAGTCTTTGGCACTTTCTCACGGCGCTGAGCACGATACTTCAGTGGTTTCTGTTGCAATGCCTAAAGGCGCTGCAGTTGAAGCTGACGACGCTGCCGAGTAATTCGACAGCGTTTGAAAAAAGCGGGGCTTGCCCCGCTTTTTTATTGTCCCGAAAAGCATAACTCCGGCAGGCTATCCATCATGACGGCAGCTATTCAATTGATTGTTGGCCTAGGTAATCCTGGTGCCGAGTACGAACAAACCCGCCACAATGCTGGCACTTGGCTAGTCGAACGCCTCGCGCGTGCGAACAATATTAGCCTCTCTCCTGATAAAAAATTTCATGGCCACGTTGGCAAAGGCACGATTGGCGGTAATACCTGCTGGTTGCTAATTCCCGCTACCTATATGAATCTCAGCGGTAATGCAGTGCAGGCACTCGCCTCCTTCTACCGTTTAGTACCAGAACAAATATTGGTCGTTCATGATGAGCTGGATCTTGATCCCGGCGTTGCTCGCTTCAAAAAAGGCGGCGGCCACGGTGGGCAAAATGGCTTACGTGACATCATCACTAAGCTAGGCAATAACAAAGAATTTCATCGTTTACGCATAGGCATTGGCCATCCGGGCGATAAAACCAAAGTGACTGGGCATGTTTTAGGCCGAGCCAGTAAGGCGGAGCAACAGGCAATTGATGCCGCGATCGACGAAGCATTGTGTGTTATTCCAGATGCCATCGGCGGTGATTTAGCAAAAGCCATGAATAGACTGCACTCTTTCAAGGGTTAAAGCCGCACTGCGATAGTGTTGGCGGGCGTGAATGGGTAGAATACCCAGCAAAATTTATACGAATCTGACAGGATACCTTTATGGGCTTCAAATGTGGCATCGTTGGCTTACCCAACGTCGGCAAATCTACCTTGTTCAATGCGCTAACCAAATCTGGTATCGCTGCCGAGAACTTTCCGTTCTGCACCATTGAACCAAACTCAGGCATCGTGGCCATGCCAGACAAACGTTTGGAAGAGCTGGCTGAAATCGTGAAACCAGAACGCGTTGTGCCAACCACAATGGAGTTTGTGGATATTGCCGGTCTTGTTGCAGGCGCGTCCAAAGGCGAAGGCTTGGGCAACCAATTTTTGGCTAACATCCGTGAAACCGATGCCATCGCACACGTAGTACGTTGCTTTGAAGACGAAAACGTTATTCACGTTGCCAACAAAGTGAATCCTGCCGATGATATCGATATCATCAATACCGAACTAATCTTGGCTGACTTAGATTCTTGTGAAAAGCAGCTACAGCGTATTGCTCGTATCGCGAAAGGCGGCGATAAAGACGCCGTTGCGCAAAAGAACTTACTTGAGCGTTTGATTCCTCATTTCGAAGCCGGTAAAACGGCCCGCATGATCGAACTTTCTGATGATGAAAAGCGCGCCGTGCGTACTTTCCACCTACTCACGATCAAGCCAACCATGTACATCGCCAACGTTGCCGAAGATGGTTTTGAAAACAATCCTCATCTCGACACAGTAACTGCCATCGCCGCATCTGAAGGCGCTTCGGTTGTTGCTGTGTGCAATAAAATCGAAGCAGAAGTGTCTGAACTTGATGACGAAGACAAAATGGAATTCCTTGCCGAAATGGGCATGGACGAGCCGGGCCTTGATCGTGTTATTCGCTCCGGCTATGAGCTTCTTGGCTTACAAACCTACTTTACTGCGGGTGTAAAAGAAGTTCGCGCTTGGACCATCAAGGTTGGCGATACCGCCCCCCGTGCTGCAGCTGCGATTCATACCGATTTTGAGCGTGGATTTATTCGCGCAGAAGTCATTGGTTACGGCGATTTTATTCAGTATCGCGGCGAGTCTGGCGCCAAAGAAGCCGGTAAATGGCGTTTGGAAGGTAAAGAATACATCGTTAAAGATGGTGATGTTGTGCATTTCCGTTTCAACGTTTAAGCCACCAATAAGCTAAACGTGCCTGTTCAAAAAAGCGCCTCTAAAACTATTTTTAGAGGCGCTTTTTTGTAGTTCCGATCTTTTGTTGCTAGATAATGAACAATAAATTACGAAATCACTTATCTATTTCATTTTAAAGCTATAGTAGAATGATTTCTCTTCTCCTTCCTTGTAAAAGATTTTTATGACACTGCCTCTCCCCCTCCTGTTGGCACTGCTATCCGCCATAGCACCTTTGGCCATCGACATGTATCTGCCAGCAATGGCCCAGATGGCAGGCAGTCTCGACAGCGACATTCACCACGTTGAATTATCCGTCAGCACCTTCTTGTTGGGCTTTGCGATTGGCCAAATTACAGGCGGCCCACTGTCTGATCGTTATGGTCGAAAACCGATTATTATTGCTGGCTTAACTATCTTTGCGATCGCTAGCTTGACCCTATCGATGACGACTTCTCTGTCAGGCTTGCTAATTTTACGCGCGATTGAAGCCATTGGCGGCGGCTTAGCGACGGTCAACTCGACCGCCATCGTACGCGATCGCTTCGAAGGTAAGGACATCGCTAAGGTGCTTTCTATGGTTGCCATGATCATGATGACAGCACCATTAGTGGCACCTATGCTTGGCTCTCTCATTGTCAGTTTTAGTAACTGGCGCAGTATCTTCATGCTACTCAGCGTATACAGCGCCTTCGTCATGATACTGCTTGTTTGGTTGCTCCCTGAAAGCCATCCGCCCCACCGTCGCAGCCGCGCCAAACCTTGGGTCGGCTACGGTGTGGTACTGCGTCACAAGGTCGCTCGTCGCTTCATTCTGACCTTGGCATGTGCTTACAGCGGTATGTTTATCTTTATTACCGCATCCCCCTATTTGTACCTCGATTACTTCGAACAATCGGCAGCACAATTCCCGTGGCTTTTTGGTGCCAACGTAGTAGTCATTATGATGGTCAACCGAATCAACATGTTGCTACTCAACCGCTTCAAGCCAATAGATCTGATTACCACCGGAATTTCCATTCAGGTAGTAATGGGCTGTATTTTACTGACACTAAGTCGTTACTTTCCCGACGCCTTTACGCTTTGGACCGTGTTACCACTGATGATGGCTTACGTTGGTGCGCTCGGTCTAATTTCAGCCAACTCAATGGCTACCGTACTGCAGTATTTTCGCGACGTTGCGGGTTCGGCCACAGCCCTCATTGGTGTAGTACAATTTTGCGGGGGTGCGGCTTTTGGTTTGCTATGGGGACAATTGCACGACAACACACCTGTCCCTATGATGGCGATGATGTTTTTATCGGCTTTTTGCGCCTTCGTCGCACTGATGGCTGCGAGGTATTCACGCGAAATATACGAAGCTCCCGCGACCTAATTAATACACGTATTAATAACGACTCACTGCCAATCGAGCAAAATTAAAACAGACTGATCCATATTGAACACCAATTGGCGCTTGTCAGTTGGTCATTAGACGAGCAGAATGAACGTTCATTCCGGTTGTTATAGATGGTATGGATAAGCGCGAACAAATTCTTGAGGCTGCGGCCAATCTGATTGCAGAACAAGGCTTACAGTCTTCACCTGTATCCCAAGTTGCTAAGCAAGCCTGTTGTGGTGCCGGCACGATTTATCGTTACTTTGAAACCAAAGAATCTCTTATTGAAGAGTTGTTCGTCTTAATGTTGCAACGCCTGACCATAGCGTGTTTAGAGGGCGATGAAAGCAGTCGCACTCCTGAGCAACGCCTGCGACATATATGGGCCAACACCTACAACTATCTACATGAAAACGAACGTGACTGTGTATTACTCGATCATTTGGCGGCTTGCCCGTCAATTAGCGAAGAGATCCGTGCAGAAGCATTGGAAAATATTCATAGCGTGTTGTTTGCTCTGCTTGATCAAGGCAAGGCTGACGGAATTATTAAAGACCTACCAAATGAAGTGCTCGCAACGTTTGCCTATGGCGGCTTGGCCACTATTGCTAAAAAACGTCGCATTGCTCCACATATGATGGGCATACAGATAAGTAACGAGATGCTGACTCAGCTTTGCTGGGATGCGATTCGGACTTAGTAAAAACGTTCAAACAGATAGGGAGACGATCAATGGCGAGTGTACATACCGAACAGTTCAGCAACTCTGAAAGCGCCAATGGAGTGCTAGTGCAAGGCACTGAAGCACCGAATCGCACGCACACTGGGTTCTTTGATGCTATTTCCCAGCTGGCTTTAACGCAGAAGCGTAACCGTCAGCGTAATAGTGAAAAAGTATCACGCTGAACGCTAGCGTATAAGAAAATCCCGGCTAATTAGCCGGGATTTTTTTAGTGGATAATCGCGCCCTCGCCCGTATCACTATCGGCAAACGCCGGTGATAACGCATAGGCTCGGTTAACAATCAAAACACTGTGATCCGGTACAAGACATTCTTCTCCATCTTGAATACTCTCTAACAAGATGCAGGTCATGTCGATGGAATCCATCCCTACCACGATCGCCATCACAAACCCATAACGGGTGTTCAGTGCGACTAAATCGCCAATTTCAAATTCTTCTCGTTCGGTGATGAAATCCTCACCAACGATATCATCACTAGGCCATGGTGTTTTGAAACGCGCTAAAGCAACCAGTTGAACTATCCCCTGAACAACGCCGTCGTTGATATCGAGCGTGATGCCCTCTTCTTCGCCGTCATCATCATCGGAAATACGATCAAGTAAACTTAAAAACAAATCAGAATCGTCATCAGACCAGCGGATATCCACTGCATGGCGATTTGATCGACGAGATTGAAAACTAACATCCACTGGGAATTCTGAAGCGGGCTCACCATCAGCATTCGATGGCATTAATAAACTAACGATCTCAGTACCGTTAGACTCGGCGTCTCGAATACGCCAGAACAGGGGCTGCATCTCTGCATTCATTGGGGTAACTCCTTATTCACCAGAACCGGGGGTTATGCCAGAACCTTACAGAGCTATTCAGTGGTTCATGCGGCAGTAAATACGATGTGTCTCCTCTTTTGCACCTGCGTACTTGTTATATAGCAAGGCTTAACAAGCCTGACAAGCTTTGCGCAACAGGTTCAGAAAAAGTGACAAGTTTGTTGCTAGGTCATTAGCAATAATGAGTAACCCGTCGCGGGATTTGTTATTTGTTAGTGGTATGATCTTGCCCCCTAACAAGTTTGCCACTTCGCGTGAATCACTCTGTCGACTTTAATTTGTCCGCCGTCATTGGAATATCATGAAAAAACATGTCCTGCTGTTGACCTCTATTGCTGCTCTAATCAGTGGCTGTGCTACTCCGGTTGCCAACTTTGAAACACTTAGCCAAACCGCTACTCGCGATGCTGCTCTTGCTGACGATAGTGCTCTAGAACTGTTACAGCGCAGCGAAGCACTAGCGGTCGATGCCAAGCAAAAGAAGCTGAGTTACTTCGCCCCAGCCCATGCTGAAACAGCGCAATACTGGTTAGATAAAAGCCAAGCCCTTAGCGCAAAAGGCAAACCTTCTGGCGAGGTTAAAAGTGCTGCGATGACCAGTATTCGCACTTGGGAAGCCGGTCTGCAAGCACGCGAAAATGCATTAAAAACATTAAAACCTGCATTCGATCATCAACAAGTACTGCGAGAAATCCACGCAAACGACTACTACCCCGAGGATAATCGCCAACTCAATGAGCGCTTAACCCAACTCATTCGAATGCTGGAAGCCGATAAGCAGCAAGAAGCCAATAAAGAACAACGCAGCCTCTTGGCCGATATGCATGACTTAGAAGTCCGTGTTGTTGAATTCGTGCAACTGCAAGCCATAAAAGACGATTTAGCCAAGTTAAAAACTGAAAATGCCGATGAGCTATCGCCGATTAGCTGGCAAACTGCTCAAAGCGCGCTAAAGCAGGCGCAAGCCCTGATTGCTAAAACACCACGAGCAACAGGTGCAATTGCCAAAGCAACAGAAGGCGCTAAGCGTGCAGCAGCGCATGCTCGCGTGATTGCGGATCTTACTCAAGAGATTCTTACAGCTAAAGATGCCGACGCTGAGGCATTAGCACTGCGTATGGAACGTTGGCTGTATCAAATAAGTGTGGCACTTAAACACGACGATATTCGCTATCTATCCATGCCTGAACAGGCTAAGCGTTACGCAGCGGCCGTTGAAGAGCTGCAGCGCTAACGTTACTGTTTAGTCGTTATCTCGTGGTGGAAAGCTCATCACGGGAAACGGCGTGACATTCGAACCATCTCCCTTACTGACTTTAGGCGTGCCTTCTTTCTCAACCTCATCAATGCGAATGATGGAGTTCATTGGAATAAAGGTACGCTTTACGTCGGCGAACGTTTCTTTTAACTTTTCTTCTTCCGAATCGAGTTCGCCTTGAGCGCCTTCACCAAACAATAGCTGTTCGACTTCGATAAATCCGTACAACTCACTTTGGTAAATGTAGCTGGCGTAAATTTCAAAAATATCGCCCTGCTGCTGGAAAATAATACGGTAGGTGGGTTCGCTAGGAGTACGAGTTGTCATGAGGTCACTATCAAAATCGCCGTCAGCCTATCTGACGGGCGCGGCAGTATAACACGACTAAAGGCAGCAATACTGGCGAAGACGTGATCAGGCACAGTATAATGCGCCCCTTTTAAGAAGAACTGCGCAATACCCTTACATTATGTAATGGCGCGCATGTAACTCGAGGCTATCTGCACCGCATGACTGAGCAAGTTAAAAAACTCTATATCAAAACCCACGGCTGCCAAATGAATGAGTATGACTCATCGCGTATGGCTGACATGTTGGGCGAAAGTCATAAAATGGTGATTACAGATAACCCGGAAGAAGCCGACGTTATCCTACTCAACACCTGTTCCATTCGCGAAAAGGCCCAAGAAAAGGTATTTCACCAACTGGGTCGCTGGAAAGGCCTGAAAAGCAAAAATCCGAATTTAAAGATCGGCGTTGGTGGCTGTGTAGCCAGCCAAGAAGGCGACGCCATCATGAAGCGTGCGCCGTTCGTTGATATGGTCTTCGGCCCGCAAACCTTGCACCGTTTACCCGACATGGTGAACAAAGCGAATAACTCGATTCAGGTGGTCGATATCACCTTCCCTGAAATCGAAAAGTTTGATCACTTACCAGCGCCGAAAGTTGAAGGTTGTACTGCCTTTGTTTCCATCATGGAAGGCTGTTCTAAATACTGCACTTTCTGTGTTGTGCCTTACACCCGTGGCGAAGAAGTCAGTCGCCCGCTGGCTGACGTATTGAAAGAAGTTCAATCGCTGGCCGATCAAGGCGTGCGCGAAGTGAACTTACTCGGGCAAAACGTTAACTCCTACCGCGGCGACACTGGTGATGATGATTTCGCCGATCTAGCAGAGCTCATTACCTTAGTTGCCGAGATTGAAGGCATTGATCGCATTCGATTTACCACGTCGCATCCGGTTGAATTCAGCGACAGCCTGATTGATGTGTATGCGCAAGTACCTGAGCTAGTCAGCCACCTACACTTACCGGTACAAAGCGGTTCAAACCGCATTTTGAGCGCGATGAAACGTGGCCACGAGATCGATATGTACATCGATAAAATCGAACGCTTACGCAAGTTGCGCCCTGATATCTCGATTTCATCCGACTTTATCATCGGTTTCCCAGGTGAAACCGAAGAAGACTTCCTGGAAACGATGAATTTAGTTAACCAGATTGGTTTTGATACGTCCTTCAGCTTTGTTTATAGCGCCCGTCCGGGAACCCCTGCGGCAGAACTACCAGACGATACGCCGGAGTCGCTGAAAAAAGAGCGTTTGCAAATTTTGCAGGCTCGTATTATCCAAACGGCGGCTCAAATCAGTCGCCGTATGGTAGGCCGTGAAGAAACCATCTTAGTAACAGGAGTATCACGCAAAGATCTAGGTGAACTCTCTGGCCGTACTGAAAACAACCGCGTGGTGAACTTCCGCTCGGACGATCACTCTCTGATTGGTAAATTTGTGCGCGTAAAAATTGACGACGCGTATCAAAACAGCCTCCACGGCATTCTTTTAAACCCTGAATTGGCTTACTGATATCCATCACAGATATCATCTATTCAACTTGTATTTTCCCTACTTAGCCTCCACATTGAAGGTTAAGTAGGGATTATCACAGAGGTTACTTTGACAGAAACACACAGCAGCGAATCTGAAACAGCTCCGGGCCAGCACACCTTAAGTTTCACTCTAGAACCTGACGATGCTGCGCGCCTCGCCAATTTGTGCGGCAATCTCGATAGCAATCTAACGCACATCGCCGAACACTATGAGTTGTCGATCTACAATCGCGGCAATCGATTCCAGCTCGAAGGCAGTGTTGGCAAAGCCAAACGCGCCGCATCACTGCTGCAAAAACTGTATAAAGAAACCAATAACGGTACGGAAATAAGTCCGGACCTTGTGCATCTCTTTTTGCAAGAAGACACCAGTCGTGTGAGCCAGCGCGGTAAACGTAGCTACGATGCCGATAAAGGCCTAATCAAGACACCTCTTGCCGTTATTAAAGCCCGCGGTTCGAACCAGCATGAGTACCTTGAGCGCATTCGCGAGTTCGATATCAATTTCGGCATTGGCCCTGCCGGTACTGGTAAAACTTACCTAGCCGTTGCCGCGGGTGTTGAAGCCCTGTTACGTGATGAAGTAAAACGTATTTTGCTGGTTCGTCCTGCGGTTGAGGCTGGCGAAAAACTTGGTTTTTTACCAGGCGATTTAGCTCAGAAAATCGATCCTTACCTGCGCCCGCTGTATGACGCCCTGTATGAAATGCTAGGTTTTGAGCAAGTTGCCAAGTTAGTAGAACGCAATTCAATCGAAATAGCGCCTTTGGCTTATATGCGTGGCCGTACACTGAGCCACTCATTCGTTATTCTCGATGAAAGCCAAAACACCACCAAAGAACAAATGAAAATGTTCTTAACCCGTATTGGTTTTGGTTCGAAGGCGGTTATAACCGGTGACGTTACTCAGGTTGATTTACCTCGTGGCGTATACTCTGGCCTTAAACATGGCCTCGAGGTACTTGATGGGGTGCAAGGCATTGGTGTTACGCGTTTTGCCAATAAAGACGTTGTCCGTCATCCACTGGTACAACGTATTGTCGACGCCTATGACCGCTTCGACGCAATAGCCGATGGTGCCGATACAATCTCGAACAATCAAACAAGCGGTGACGCGCAATGATGCTGCAGCTCGATGTGCAACTTGGGGATGATCTGGACGACAGCCCTGAGTTTCCTAGCGATGAACAATTTCAGCACTGGGCAGAAGCGGCAATAGCCAACCGCAGCGATTTTGAAAACCCTGAGCTAACGATCAGATTAGTCAGCGAAGAAGAAAGCCAAACACTAAATCATGAATATCGCGGTAAAGATAAGCCAACCAACGTGCTATCTTTCCCATTTGAAGCTCCACCACAGGTTCCTATCGAACTTCTGGGCGATTTGATCATTTGCACCGAAGTCGTTAAGTGCGAAGCGAAAGAACAAGATAAGACACTAGAAGCCCATTGGGCTCATATGGTTGTTCATGGCTGCTTGCATTTGCTCGGCTACGACCATATAAATGACGACGAAGCCGAGATAATGGAAGGCCTAGAACGGCAAATACTCGGTAACCTGGGATATCCCGATCCTTACTTAAATGAGGCAACATGAGCGAAGACCGATCGAGCAGCCAGCCAAGAAGCTGGCTGGAGCGAATCACCGATGTATTCTCGGACGATCCAAGAAACCGTCAAGACATCAAAAATATAGTTCGTGAAGCTGCCGAGCGCAGCATTGTCGATAGCGAGACCCTGAACATTCTCGAGGGTGCTTTGCAGGTATCCGAAATGCAGGTACGCGACATTATGATCCCGCGCTCGCAAATGATTTCGATCAATGTCAGCGAATCAATCAAGAATTTCCTCCCTAGCATCATCGAATCCGCTCACTCGCGCTTTCCGGTTATGGGTGAGGGCCAAGACGAAGTGGTTGGCATTTTATTGGCCAAAGACCTGTTGCCTTTAGTGCTAAAGAATAATTGCGAAGACTTCCGTCTAAAAGACGTTCTACGACCAACAACGTTTGTACCGGAAAGTAAGCGTCTTAACGTATTGCTGCGTGAATTCCGTGCAACCCGTAACCACATGGCTATTGTAGTCGATGAATTTGGTGGTGTTGCGGGCTTAGTAACCATCGAAGATGTACTCGAACAAATTGTTGGCGACATTGAAGATGAACATGACTTTGATGAAGAAGATAGCCTGATAAAAGAAGTCGAACCCGGCATTACCGTGGTGAAAGCGCTTACACCGTTAAGTGACTTTAACGAACATTTTAAAACACGCTTTCCTGATGAAGACTTCGACACTATCGGCGGGATCGTGGCGCACCATTTTGGCCGCGTACCTGAGTGCAACGAAACCATACGTATTGATGCGTGGATGTTTCGTGTTATTAACGGCACCAGTCGTCAGATTAATTTGCTTGAGGTCACGCCCGCGGGCGACGAATAGCCAGTGCCGATCTTCGGTTTACGTCTTTCCTGTATTATCGCCTTAGTTTCTGGGGCGATTTTCCCACTAGCGCTAGCGCCTCTATTTTGGTGGCCAATCCAGCTATTAAGTATTGCCGGTTTGGCGTTCGCATTTCCGGCAGCTAGCACGACCCGTCAGGCATTTGCTATAGGCTGGTGTTACAGCTTCGGGCAATTTGCCACGGGTGTGTCTTGGATTTATGTATCAATACATAGCTTCGGTGGCACACCTATTTGGCTGGCCGTTCCCATGGTGGGTATCTTCGCCGCATTTTTAGGCTTATTACCTGCCGCTTGGTTTGCGTTGCGTCAGTATTTAACTGGAAACACACTTGCTTGGCTGACACTGCCCGCCTTCTGGATAATGCATGAATGGTTTCGCAGTTGGTTTTTTACTGGCTTTCCGTGGCTATTCGCCGGCGAAGGCCATGTCGATACTTGGCTATCGGGATGGGCTCCCATCATAGGCAGTTACGGTATTTCATTTATCGTGGTGTTAACTGTCACTATGACACTTGAGGCGCTACGCCAACGTAAGCCATTATTTTTATTAATTTTCTCGTTATGGCCAATTGGCTTAGCCTTGCAAAGCATTGAATGGACGAAGGTAGAAGGCACCATGACGGTCGCCGCCGTGCAAGGCAACGTAAATCAAAACGATAAATGGCGGCGTGAGGAAATTTTTCCAACTATCGAAAAATATCAAAACGCGAGTAAGCCCTTACTCGGCACTGATCTTATTTTATGGCCAGAAACGGCAATTACGTTATTTCTAGATCAGTACCGCCCACACATGAAACGCTTTGCCGATGAAGCACAGGACCAAGGCAGCACCATTATTACGGGGATTCCTTATCGTCACCCATCAGGTACGACACTAGCCGGTGAGTTTCACAACAGCGTTACCGCCTTTGGTGCAGGTAGTGGTATTTATCACAAGCAACGACTCGTACCTTTTGGTGAATACGTACCGCTGGAAAAATTAATTCGAGGCTGGATACCCTTTTTTGATTTGGATATGTCGAGTTTTCTCGAAGGTGAAGCCAATCAGCCACCACTACTGGTACCAATTATTAGCGATGATGGTAACGAAGAGTTAGCGCTTATTGCTCCTTTTATTTGCTATGAAATTGCTTACGCCGATTTAGTTGCACACAATGCGAAAGAAGCTGATTTACTCGTTACCGTTAGTAATGATGCCTGGTTTGGCGATTCATTAGGGCCAAAACAGCACATGGCGCTGGTGCGTATGCGTGCCCTTGAAACTCAACGCTATATTTTACGCTCAACCAATACAGGTATAACCGCATTGGTTGACGAGCGTGGTCATTTTGTTGAACGTATACCTGTTAATGCTGAAGGTATCTTAACCGGTGTAGCTCAACGCCGCAGTGGCACCACGCCTTATATGCTATGGGGAATTTGGCCGACGTTAGGACTAGCATTTTTCATTGCTATTGTGGCGATGTGGCAACGTCGTCGCCTCAAGAAATTATAGCAACTGCGCCATACTAGTAATATTTAAACCATTTTTTAATGGCGAAGAGATCAGCCTTGGCTCGGGTGGTAGTGTCGCCAAATGCTCCAGCAAAGGTTTTGTTAACGTCGCCATATATTCTAAATAGTTACTGATCATTAATTCGACATCGACATTGTCTTCTCTTGCTGTATGTAGCAACTTGAGCTGATGATTCAAATGCGCTTTCACATCAATTAATTCAAATAATTTTTCTGTTAGTAATAAGCGAATTCGGCGAGAGCTGGTCGATGATGCTTTTAGAACCAAGTTATCACTCGCCGCCATTAAGCTATCAGTTACATCGACTTCTAATCGAGCTAAAGTTTTATTATCAACGCCTGCGTTTACAGCGGTATACATCTCTTGCACCAAGCTCGCTGTACGTCCATTCTCTGCGGAAAAACCAGCATTAATTCGCCTTAGCATGGCTAAGCGCATCCCCATAGGTACAGCTTGGTTAAACATTTCCAAACCAGATATCAGCAAACGTCCGCCTAATTCTAATTCGGGAATACGGTATAAGTTATCAAGGAAGTCGAGGCCAGCATCTTGCTCGATATCCCCTATACGGATACCTGAGCCTTGTACACTATGAATTATATTCATACGGCCTAACGTTCGCAGCGCCATACGTAATGACGTGCGATCGACCCCAAGTTGCTCGGCAAATTTCCTTTCTGGAGGTAATTTGTCCCCTGGTTTTAAATCACGGATGAAAATAAGCGAAATAATAAGATCAGCGACCTGATCGGGCAGTGTTTTTGTCATTATTGTAATTGTTAAGGCGGAATCGAGGCTGAGTCTCGCCAAAAAAATCATCTAGCGCAAGCCACCTATGGGATTATCCACTCGTATTAGACAAAAAATGTACAGGTGTCTTGCATACACACTAAATAGACAGTAGTATGCCACCTATTGGTTTATCCAATTTTGAGAATGCACACTATTCGGCCGCAACGGACAACTTCCGTTGCGGTTTTTTTTTGCCTATCCCGTTACACTAAGCAGCTACTTTCTTAAAACTGATCTGACATGTCTAAATTGCTCTTTCGTTTAAACGGCGTCACTGACGACGAAGCTGAAGATGTTCGCGCTTTGCTCGCGGAAGCTGACTTATCTGTCTACGAAACACATGCTGGACGCTGGGGATTGTCGGTCGCAGCCATCTGGATACGCGATGAGAGCGAATATGAGGCTGCTCGTGCGATTATCGATACATACCAGCAAATACGTTATGAAAAGATCAGAGCCGAGCCACACGAGACCATAGGTGAGCGAATTGGACGCAACCCCGCTAATGCCCTGCTCACGTTAATTGCCTTAGCAGCCGTAATAGGGTTAACGATTGGACCATTTCTAACGGTATTTAAGTAATTCAGGCCTAACGGCACCATGCATGCCGTTAGTTAAGTGCGTCTAAACGCTGCTGAATAGCAACCACTATAGGTTGATTGGCATCGGGAAAGGTAAACTCGTTTAAGCGCGAATAATGAACCCAACGGACTTCTTGGCCTTCAGCGCCATGCGCGAGTAATGCATCATTCATATTGGCTTCAACCCAGCAGACATCGAGCAACACATGCTTGTCTGGGTATTCGAATGGAATTTTCATCAGCGAAGTAATGGCACCAAGTGCAACCGGTAGTGCCACTTCTTCGTCGAGTTCACGCACTAAGGCCGCTTCTACGGATTCATCCGCTTCCACTTTGCCACCAGGAAACTCCCAGCGGCCACCTTGGTGTTTATCGTCAGGGCGGCGAGCGATCAGAATATCTTGATCATTCACCACCACAACAGCAACAGCTACGTGAACTTGCTTCATTACGAACGGTAGTTTGCGTTAATCGTTACGTATTCGTGCGACAAGTCCGTTGTCCACAAAGCTTCTGTCACATCACCGCGACCTAAGATAATACGAACGGTAAACTCCGACTGTTTAAATACAGCAGCACCAGCAGCCTCCGTATAACTATCGCAACGCCCGCCATCCTGAACGATTTGCACATCTTCGATATAAATCTGCACACGATCAAGATCAAAGTTCTGCACACCAGAACGACCAACAGCTGCCAAAATACGGCCCCAGTTAGCATCGGAAGCAAACATGGCTGTTTTAACTAAAGGCGAATGCGCTACGGTATAAGCAACATCCAATGCTTCTTTTTGACTAGCCGCTTCGTCAACTTGTATAGTCACAAACTTAGTTGCACCTTCACCGTCACGAACAATGGCTTGCGCCAAAATCTGGAAGGCTTCTTTCAACGCATTGTATAACGCTAGCGCCGCAGCACTATTCGCATCATCGATCACTAGGCCACTCTGGCCCGTTGCAATTAGCATGCAGGAATCGTTGGTCGAAGTGTCGCCATCAATCGTGATGCGGTTAAACGAACAATCGGCAAACTCTTTACACCATTGCTGCAACAAATCTTGGCTTACACCAGCATCCGTTGCGATATAACCCAACATGGTGGCCATGTTCGGCATAATCATGCCGGCACCTTTGGAAATACCCGTAATGGTTACAGCTTTACCTTCGATGCTAATTTCACGGCTATAGCCTTTAGGCAATGTATCTGTGGTCATGATGCCTTTAGCAGCACGAGCCCAGTTATCCTCTGCCAAATTTTCTAATGCCGCAGGAATACCGCGTTCAAACGCCGCCATATTTAATGGCTCACCAATCACACCGGTAGAAAACGGTAAGATCTCTTGCGACGTAACCCCAGTCGCTTTTGCCAGCATATCGCAGCTAACTTCTGCGTTGCGGAAGCCTGAAGGACCCGTACCAGCGTTAGCATTGCCTGTGTTAATCAACATATAACGCGCAGATGCTGCCGCCATATGTTGACGACATAGCTGAACGGGGGCTGCACAAAAGGAGTTAGTGGTGAATACACCCGCCACACTACTACCCGGAGCCAATTCTAAAATAACCATGTCGTCGCGGTTCTGATAACGCACAGCCGCCTGTGCGATACCTAAACGAACCCCTTTTACTGGGCGAAAGTCTTCAAATACAGTGAAGTTTACAGCCATTTTCTTTTGCTACGCCTTATGACAATTTGCCATGACAATGTTTGAATTTTTTGCCTGAGCCACAAGGACACTCGTCATTGCGCCCAACTTTTTGTTCATCACGAACGTACGGCTGTGCTGGTTGCTCGTCGGCATCATCGCCGCCGTCACCTTCAATCGCCGTTGCTGCTTCATGTTGATAACTCGCACGAGCAGCCTGTGCTGCCGCCTCAGCGCGACGTTTTTCTTCTAACTCACGGACCTCTTCTTCTTTGCGCACCTTAACGTGCGAAAGAATACGAATAGTATCGTGCTTGATATTTTTCAATAGCTCTTGGAACAAGCCAAACGATTCACGCTTGTACTCTTGCTTTGGATTTTTCTGACCATAGCCACGCAAGTGGATGCCTTGACGCAGGTGATCCATGGTTGCCAAGTGCTCTTTCCACAGATTATCCAATACCTGCAACATCACCTGACGCTCAAACGAGCGCATAGCTGCGGCACCTACCGTGGCTTCTTTTTCAACGTAAGCTTCGCTAATGGCAGTCGAAATTCGCTCACGAAGCGTTTCTTCGTAAAGTTTTTTATCGTCATCTAACCACTGCTGCACCGGCAACTGCACATCAAATTCAGAACGTAAGTGGCGCTCTAAACCTTCGATATCCCACTGCTCAGCCAAACTTTGCGGCGTAATAAATTGATCAATGGCATCAGCAACCACATCAGCGCGAATGCTATTAATAATTTCAGAAATATCGCCCATTTCCATTAAATCATTACGCTGGTTATAAACCACACGACGCTGATCGTTGGCGACATCATCGTATTCCAGTAATTGCTTACGAATATCGAAGTTGCGGCCTTCTACTTTGCGCTGTGCTTTTTCTACCGCATTTGTAACCATACGATGTTCAATCGACTCGCCATCTTTCATCCCCAATGCCTGCATCATGCCGCGCATACGCTCAGACATAAAAATACGCATTAGGTTATCTTCTAGACTCAGAAAGAAGCGCGTAGAACCAGCATCACCTTGGCGACCAGCACGACCACGTAATTGGTTATCGATACGACGTGACTCGTGACGCTCTGTACCAATGATGTGCAAGCCACCGGCTTCTAAAATTGCATCATGGCGCTTCTGCCATGCCGCTTTAATATCGGCAATTTGTGCGTCTGTCGGATTTTCTAGAACAGCGACTTCCGATTCCCAGTTACCACCCAACATAATGTCAGTACCACGACCGGCCATGTTGGTGGCAATAGTCACTGCCCCCGGACGACCAGCTTCAGCAATAATCTGAGCTTCACGCGCGTTTTCTTTAGCGTTTAACACGTTATGCGGCAAATTCGCTTTCTTTAACACGCCCGAGATGTACTCAGAAGAATCAATAGACGCTGTACCAACAAGAACAGGACGATTTTGCGCAACCACTTCACGAATTTCTTCAACAACGGCATCGTATTTTTCTTTACGCGTCGCGTAGATAACATCGTTGTAATCAATACGCTTAACTTCTTTGTTGGTTGGGATAACCACAACGTCTAAGCCGTAAATTTGATGGAATTCGAACGCTTCAGTATCCGCGGTACCTGTCATGCCAGATAACTTTTCATACAAACGGAAATAGTTCTGGAAAGTGGTTGAAGCTAATGTCTGGCTTTCCGCTTGAATGGTTACGCCTTCTTTGGCTTCAATCGCTTGATGTAGACCTTCGCTCCAGCGACGACCAGGCATAGTACGACCGGTATGTTCGTCGACAATAACGATCTGACTATTCTGAACAATGTAGTCGACGTTCTTTTGATAAATAGAATGTGCCTTTAATGCCGCTAATACATGATGCAATAAACCTAAGTTGGTAGCAGCGTATAAGCTCTGGCCTTCTTCGAGAATACCTTCGCGGGTTAGCAGGTCTTCAATGAACTCGTGACCTTCTTCTGTAAGTTCAATCGTACGTTGCTTCTCGTCGACAAAGAAATGACCATCGACGGTCTGTTCTTTCTCTTTGCCCTCTTCCGCCGCTTTACCCTGTTTCAATTGAGGGATCAGCTTGTTAATACGACGATACATTTCTGAGCTATCTTCCGCTGCGCCGGAAATGATCAAGGGTGTACGCGCCTCATCGATAAGGATTGAGTCAACCTCATCGACAATAGCGAAATAGAGTTCTCGCTGAGCTTTGTCTTCAATAGAAAAAGCCATGTTATCGCGCAGATAATCGAAACCAAATTCGTTATTTGTACCGTATACGATATCGGCCTTATATTGCTCACGCTTTTCTTGGGAGTTTTGTCCTGGCACCACGATACCAACCGATAAACCAAGAAATTCATACAAAGGACGCATCCACTCGGCATCACGACGAGCCAAGTAATCGTTCACAGTCACAACGTGAACACTTTTACCGGTCAGGGCATTTAGATAGGTCGGCAAGGTTCCAACTAAGGTTTTACCTTCACCGGTACGCATCTCGGCAATACGACCTTCATGCAAGGTGATACCACCGATCATTTGCACGTCGAAGTGACGCATCTTCATGACGCGCTTACTGGCCTCGCGACACACGGCAAAGGCTTCAGGTAACAGATCATCGAGTTTCTTACCCGCAGCTAACTGCTCGCGAAACTCGGCTGTTTTTGCCTTGAGCTGGTCGTCGGTTAACGACTCCAAACTGGCTTCAAATTCGTTAATACGAGCAACAAGCTTGCCCATACGTTTTAGTTCACGGCTGTTCTTACTGCCGAAGATTTTACGAAATAAATTACCGATCATGAGGTTTAAGTTGTCCGTAATACAAATAGGTGCGCTGGGCAAAGTGCTAAAGGCTACTTATAACCCAGAATGATGACAAGCGTATTGAGCAGGAAAGTTTAACGCGGCTTACGATGGATATACGCTGCGGGGTCAACTGTGCGACCATTTTTGTATACTTCGAAGTGAACGTGCGGTCCGGTAGAACGCCCGGTACTACCCATAAGAGCGACGATATCCCCCTTACGTACAACATCGCCGACGGCGACTTTTAATTCTTTACAGTGAGCATAACGAGTCTTGTAGCCGTTGCCATGGTTGATCTCAACCATGTTGCCATAACCGTATCTATCATCTGCCCAAGTAACAACACCAGAGGCTACAGCAACAATATCGCCGCCCAGTTTACCGGCGAAATCGACACCGGCATGCCATGCGAGAGAACCATTGAAAGGATCGGTACGCTGCCCATAACGAGACGACATCCAGCCCTTTGTAATAGGACTACCAGCAACAAAGATATCATCACTAAATTTATTCGCCGCCATTAGATCATCAAGAACTTCTAACTGTTGTTCGCGGCTATCTATGCGTTCGGCTAACTCATCTAACACCTGACCAATTTCTGGTGCTTGATACGCTTGCCCTAGAGATGTGGCTGGACCACCCATGGCAGGTTCGATAGAAAAATCGAATTCATCACTTTGCAAATCTGCAACATCGACCAAACGCTCACCTAGAGCATCTAGACGAAGCAATTTACCCTGCATTTCTGCTAAACGTACCGTAAGAGCCTCTAGCTCTTGATCGGTCTGTTTACGTATCTCTTGAAGCTCTTGGCGCTGTTCGTCTAAATCTCGTTCCCAAGCGCGAGCAGCATTGAGATCCAATACTCCCTCATCCGTAAGGCGCTCAGCCAACCAATAGCCAGCCGCGCCCATAGCAAACGGCAGAGCAAACAGGATGCCCATAATCACGTTCTTTGCTGATGAACCCAGCCTGTATGTGCGGGATTCACCATGTCTACGGCCGACGATGATGATATTCATAAGTAACTTCTTTCTACTACTATCCGCTGCGTTGAATAATCGCTATTCGGCCTTTACAACTCTAAATACGACAAAGGCCATAATGGAATTATGGCCTTTGTCTGAGGATACTCAAATTTGATTATGTTTCAATACGTTAACCAGCTGCTGGACGCATGTATGTAATCGGGGCCGCTTCTTCAGCAAACTCCACAAACTCCCATGCATCTTCATGCTGCAGCAACTCACGCAGTAGTCGGTTGTTCAGGCCATGGCCTGATTTATGACCGACAAACTCACCAATCAGGCTATGACCTAAGAGGTACAAATCACCTACGGCATCCAAAATTTTGTGCTTAACGAATTCATCGTCATAGCGCAAACCGTCTTCGTTAAGAACACGATAATCATCCACTACAATAGCGTTTTTCACGCTACCGCCCAGTGCCAAGTTCTTTGAGCGCATATACTCAAGATCTTTGGTGAAGCCAAATGTACGCGCACGGCTGACTTCTTTCACATAAGACGTTGAAGAAAAATCCAGACTGGCTTTCTGGATGCTCTGCTTAAATACTGGATGGTCGAAGTCGATCTCAAAACTGACTTTGAAACCATTGTAAGGTACGAAAGATGCGACTTTATCGCCCTCACGAACTTCAATCTTGCGCTTGATGCGAATAAAACGCTTAGGCGCATCTTGCTCGGCAATGCCCGCTGACTGCAGCAAAAAGACAAATGGACCGGAACTGCCGTCCATAATAGGTACTTCTTGCGCACTCAACTCAACAATAGCGTTATCAATGCCCAAACCTGCCATCGCAGACAACAAGTGTTCAACGGTATCAACACGCGCATGGTCTTTAACCAGAGTGGTTGATAACGTTGTCTCACCTACTTGCAACGCATTAGCCGGAATATCGACCACAGGATCTAAGTCGGTACGACGGAACACAATGCCACTATTAACAGGAGCAGGTTTAAGCGTCAGGTAAACTTTCTCACCTGAGTGCAGACCAACCCCTGTAGCGCGGATTGTGTTGTTAAGCGTTCTCTGTCGAATCATCGGACATTCCTGCCATTATTGAGCAAATTTCATACAAATTTAGTCGCGCATTATAACAGCATTTTTCAGACGCGCTACCGCGCGTTTGTTACATGCTGTTAATCCGCCTGACGACGCAAAAATGCCGGGATATCTAAATAATCCATATCCGGGCGACTGCTCACGTCAATTTGCTTAGCAGTGTTACCTGCTTGACGACTAATCGTTGGCCGCTCGAGCTGACGATAATCAGTACTGCCGTCTGCATTACGAGCTGACACTGTATTATCGACTACTTTAGTTGGTTTTGGTTCCTCAACAACTTTTTGTTGTTGACCTAAACCAGTAGCGACAACTGTTACTCGTAATTCATCTGACATTTCTGGGTCAATTACAGTACCAACAACGACGGTGGCATTTTCTGAAGCAAATTCTTCGATAACAGCACCGACTTCACTGAATTCACCCAGTGATAAATCAAACCCAGCCGTTACGTTAACAAGAATGCCGCGAGCGCCACGTAAATCAACATCTTCCAGTAATGGGCTACCGATGGCTTTTTCTGCCGCTTCGCGAGCGCGGTTTTCACCAGTCGCAACACCTGTACCCATCATCGCCTGACCCATTTCAGACATAACTGTGCGCACGTCTGCAAAGTCGACGTTAATCATACCCGGACGGGTAATTAAATCGGCGATACCTTGCACAGCACCTTGCAACACATTATTCGCTTCTTTAAAGGCATCTAACAATGACGTGCCTTTACCTAAAACGGATAACAGTTTTTCATTTGGAATCGTAATTAAAGAATCTACATGCTCGGATAAAAGAGCTAGACCTTGATTAGCGATTGCCATACGTTTTTTACCTTCGAACGGGAAAGGCTTAGTAACGACAGCAACAGTAAGAATACCCATCTCGCGAGCAACTTCTGCAACAACTGGCGCACCACCTGTTCCTGTACCACCACCCATGCCGGCGGTAATAAAAATCATATCGGCACCTTTAATCGCTTCCGCTATGCGTTCGCGATCTTCCAGAGCAGCCTCACGACCGACTTCTGGATTTGCACCAGCACCCAATCCTTTTGTTAGACCATTACCCAATTGGATAACAGAACGTGCTCCCACGTTTCGCAATGCCTGGGCATCGGTATTAGCGCAAATAAATTCTACGCCTTCGATGTTTCCAGCCACCATGTGTTGAACCGCATTACCGCCGCCGCCGCCAACGCCGACGACTTTAATAACAGCGTTTTGTTGTAAATCATCAGCCAGTTCGAACATATCACCTTCTCTTGTATGAGACATCGCATTATCTCCTATGCCGTGCGTTTAATATTTAATATTAAAAATTGACTTTTATCCAATCTTTTATGCGCAAAAATACACTTTTTTGTTCATCATCAGATCGGTTTGTAAATGTTTTATTGTTTTGTTGTTTGGCTGCAAACAAAAGCAGCCCAACAGCGGTTGAATAAATCGGATTATTAACTATATCTGACAGTCCAGTAACGCCATATGGTTTAGCTAAACGAACCGGCATATGGAATATTTCTTCCGCTAATTCGACTACACCTTCCATTTTTGCAGTACCGCCTGTTAATACAATTCCTGCCGCTACTAAATCTTCAAATCCGCTGCGACGTAACTCCGCTTGAATAAGCGTAAATAATTCGTCATAACGAGGCTCAACAACTTCTGCTAATGCTTGTCGAGATAAGTCACGTGGAGGCCGTTCGCCAACACTCGGAACCTTGATTGTTTCATCTGCTTTCGCCAACTGCGTAAGCGCACATGCGTACTTCATTTTAATTTTTTCAGCATGCTGAGTTGGCGTTCTCAAAGCCATCGCAATGTCATTCGTTACTTGATCACCAGCAATAGGAATAACCGCCGTATGACGAATCGAGCCGTCGGTAAAAATTGCAATATCTGTCGTGCCACCACCGATATCAACCATACAGACACCGAGTTCTCTTTCATCGTCGGTTAATACGGCATAGCTAGACGCAAGTTGCTCTAAAATAATATCGTCTGTTTCAAGATTACAACGCTGCACACAGCGTTCAATATTTTGAATTGCATTAACAGAACCAGTCACTAAATGTACTTTTGCCTCAAGACGAACGCCCGACATTCCTACTGGTTCTTTAATCCCTTCTTGGTTATCAACTACGTATTCTTGCGGTAAAACGTGCAAAATGCTTTGATCCTGAGGGATTGCAACAGCCTGTGCCGCATCAATAACCCGTTCAATATCGGTCGCGGTTACCTCACGGTCGCGCACTGCAACAATGCCGTTTGAATTCATCGAATGAATATGGCTGCCCGCAATTCCTGCATACACTGAATGAATAGTGCATCCTGCCATTAATTCTGCTTCTTCCACCGCGCGACGAATTGAATGCACGGTCGATTCAATATTTACCACTACGCCTTTTTTCAGTCCGCGACTAGGGCTGCTACCTAAACCAACAACTTCGATATTGCCGTCGGCATCTACTTCACCAACGATAGCTACAATCTTTGAAGTGCCGATATCTAGGCCAACCAACATGCGTTTTTGTGGTACCTGACTCATCATCCTTTCTCCTGCACAGACTGCCAGCCAATAGCGGCGCCTTTGCCATAACGTAAATCAACCATTGCCACATTTTGATTAGGCAACTTTTGTAATAATCGATGCAGACGACGTACTCTTTCTTCAAAGTTTCGACGCCCAAATGCAACCTGCCATTGATTTGATAAAACAATATCGACAGAGCCTGTATCTGATATGGTCAATTCAGTCACTGTGACCCCCATATCCGATAACATTTGTTGCACTTTTCGAAATCCCCGAACAGCAATATCGGTGTATTCTGCATTGCTCTTTATCTTTGCCAAATTACTGGCATTAAATCCTTCCGGAATCGCCATTAAACTGCCATTAATGCTTAATAACTTATCGTCATTCCAAGCGGCCATCGCAACATCTTCATAGGCACTAATGACTATTGTGCCCGGCCATTTTTTTCGTATAACAACATTGGTTAATAATGGCAGCTCAGCTACAACATCATGAACCGTTTGCAAGTCTGCTGTGAAAAAACCTTGGTCTTTTACCCAAACCACTTTTTCAGCAATTTTTTCTGGTGTCCAAACTGATAAACGTCCCTCGACTTCAATACCGGTAATCGGCCACCGAACCATCATCCACTGCGCCGCATAAAATCCTGCAACCAAAACAACTGGGGTGACCAACCAAGCCCAATGAATTTTGATGGCGATGGTCGGCCAGCGAAATTCGCGCGGCGGCTTTTCAACTAATGGCGTTGCTCCACGACGCGGCTCTTTTTTCAGCTTACGTGGCTTAGCCGCCATGACGGAGCTTCGCTTCTTGCAATAAGCGGGTAACTAAATCGGTAAAACTCATGCCGTGTGCTCGCGCCGCCATTGGTACTAAGCTATGGTCAGTCATGCCTGGGCTAGTGTTCGCTTCGAGCAACCAAAACTGACCCGCTTCATCTTGCATCACATCTATACGCCCCCAGCCTTGACCACCAAGAACATCGAATGCTTTTAAAGCAATATTTTGCAGCAACGCTTCTTCATCCGCCGCTAGGCCACATGGCAATAAATATTGGGTATCGTTAGCTTGATATTTAGCGTCGTAATCATAAAACTCATGACTGGTTTTAAGTTGAATAACCGGTAACGCTTCGCCATCCACAATCGCTACAGTAAATTCTTTACCCTGTACCCAGCGCTCCGCCAACACCATGCCGTCGTACTGACATGCAAATTCATAACTGGCTTTTAAATCTTCAGCGTTATGTACTCGACGCATGCCGATACTCGAGCCTTCGCGCGCTGGTTTTACAATGGCATTTTCTTCAAGCTGTTTGGAAATTTCATTCCAATTGCAGTCTTGGCTAAGTAGAAATGCTGGAGGAGTAGGTAATCCTGCAGCCATCCAAATCATTTTAGTGCGCCATTTATCCATTGCTAATGCAGATGCCATCACACCACTGCCGGTATAAGGTTTATTCATCCACTCCAAAACACCTTGAATAGTGCCATCTTCGCCACCGCGCCCATGCAAGGCGATAAACGCAATATCGAATTCAATATCGGTTAATTGGTGAATCGCATGATCCCGAATATCAACCGCTTCAACGTTCGCTCCGGCCTCAACCAAAGTGCGATAAACTTCACCACCACTTTTTAATGAGACTTCACGCTCTGCTGATGTTCCGCCCATAAGAACGACGATTTTTCCTAGATCTTGCACCTTCACACCTCCACCTCTTTAAGCCACAGCGGTAATTGGTCGGTTAAAGTAATCGCCAAACCGCCAATATCTCCAGCGCCTTGGGTTAACAATAAATCGCCGGGCTTTAATACACGCTTTAGAGGCAGCTCTAGCGATTCATCCCGTTCAATAAAAATTGGATCAACAGGACCACGCTGGCGAATACTTCCGCATAGCGAACGGCCATCCGCACCAGCAATCGGCTTTTCACCTGCGGGATAAACATCCATTAACAGCAAGACATCGGCATCGGCTAATACGCGTACGAAATCTTCGTATAAGTCACGCGTGCGACTGTAACGATGAGGTTGGAAAATCATGACTAAACGACGATCCGGAAATCCTTTGCGAATTGCATCTAACGTCACTTCAAGTTCACGCGGGTGATGCCCATAATCATCCACCAACATCACATCACCATCAGCGAAAGGAAATTCTCCGCAAACTTGGAATCGACGGCCGACACCGGCAAATTTTTCTAACGCAACGACAATCGCGTTATCGGCAACGCCTTCGTCATCAGCAACAGCAATTGCAGCCAGTGCATTTAATACATTGTGTCTTCCCGGCATACGCATACGAATTGCTAAAGGCTCGCGATCACCGGGACGCTGAACAACAAACGAGGTAAACAAACCGTCCTGACATAATTCAGTAGCACGATAGTCGGCACCGTCGTCGAAGCCGTAAGTAACAAATTGACGACTGATTCGCGGCAAAATACTGCGTACATTTTCATCGTCTACACAGACCACGGCTAAACCGTAAAAAGGCAAGTTGTGCAAAAATTCAACAAAAGTATTTTTCAGTTGCTCGAAGTCTCCACCGTATGTGGACATGTGATCCGCATCGATATTCGTAACAATCGAAACCATTGGTTGAAGGTGTAAAAAACTCGCATCACTTTCATCGGCTTCAGCTACGAGATAACGACTTTGTCCCATGCGCGCATTCGTACCGGCGCTGTTCAATTTGCCGCCAATCACAAAGGTGGGATCTAAATCTGCTTCGGCCAAAATCGAAGTCACTAAGCTAGTTGTCGTCGTCTTTCCGTGAGTACCAGCAACCGCAATACCATGGCGAAAGCGCATTAATTCGGCCAACATTTCAGCACGGCGTACAACCGGTATGCGTGCTTCTAATGCGGCATTAACTTCCGGGTTGCTAGCATCAATAGCCGTCGACACAACCAAAACATCTGCACTTTTAACATTATCGGCATCGTGGCCAATCATCACTTTTGCGCCGAGTTGCGCTAAACGTTCGGTCACACTTGAAGCTTTTAAATCTGAACCCGTAATCTGATACCCTTGGTTCAGCAATACCTCGGCAATACCGCACATGCCAGCACCGCCAATTCCAACAAAATGGATGACGCGCACACGACGCATTTCTGGAATCATGCTCACCAAGCTTGATGGCGACTTATTGCTCACGGGCAAACCTCTTAATTTGATTAACCACTTGATCAGTGGCGTCTGTTACAGCTAATTTTCTCGCCTGACTCGCCATCTCACGCAGGAGTTCGCGGTCGGAATTGAGTTGCTGCCATTGCTGCGCTAACCACTCAGGACTTAATTCTGATTGCTGCCGAATAAGTGCAGCACCTGCTAATTGTAAATACTGTGCATTAGCAGTTTGATGATCATCGACAGCATGGGGATACGGAACAAAAATCGCCGCACACCCTGCTGCCGCAATTTCAGAAACCGTTAACGCACCAGCGCGACAAATGATTAAATCGGCCCATGTATAAGCCGCCGCCATATCATCAATAAATGCTATGACATCTGCATCAACGCTTGCGGATCTGTATTCTTGCTGCACAAGTTCAACATTACGTTTGCCAGCCTGGTGACGTAATTGTGGACGTTCATTGATAGGCAATAATTGCATAGCCGCCAACACGGTTTGGTTGAGAGCAACAGCACCTAAACTACCACCCACGACCAACACTCGAATATTGCCGCTATGAGATTCGCGTTGTTCTGGCGCAAGTATTTCAATAACCTCGCGACGAACAGGATTCCCTGTAGTGAGCGCATTATCTAACGCGCCCGGAAATGCCTGCATCACACAATCGGCGATTCGTGCTAATAAGCGGTTAGTCATCCCTGCTTTTGCATTTTGCTCATGTATTAACAGTGGGATACCCGATAGATATGCCGCAACGCCGCCGGGGCCTGTGGCATAACCACCTAAACCAACAACAGCTAAAGGCTTTACGTCTTTCAGAACTTTCCGCGCAGCCGCTACCGCTTTGATAATTCGTAAAGGCGCTTTTAACAATCCTAATTTGCCTTTGCCGCGCAGGCCGGCAATATCAATGGTGTGCAAAATAATATTATTAGCCGGCACTAAATCTGCTTCGATTCCGGCAGCCGTGCCTAACCATTCAACATTAAAGCCTTGCTCACCCAATTCGCGCGCAACCGCAAGTGCAGGGAATACATGTCCACCCGTCCCACCGGCCATCATCAATACGGTGTTACTCATGATCGCCTCCTGAATTATCGCTATTTTCTAGATTTTGACGTGACTCATAGTCAATGCGCATTACAATGCCGATCATCGCGCAACACATCATCAAGCTACTGCCGCCATAACTAAAAAATGGCAGTGTTAAACCTTTAGTCGGTAACAAACCGGTATTAACACCCAGATTAATAACCACCTGTAACCCGAGTAATGAGGCAATACCAATGGCAATATAAGCAGAGTACATTTGGCCTCTTTTTTGCGCAGCCCAAGCCACACGCCAAATTAATCCAATCACTAACGCTAAACCTAATAAGGCAATGGCACCGCCGAATAAACCAGTTTCTTCCGCCCAAATTGCAAATACAAAGTCGGTATGCGCTTCTGGTAAATAGAAGAGTTTTTGAATACTTTCGCCCAAACCAATTCCGAACCACTCTCCACGACCAAAAGCGATTAAGGATTGTGTTAACTGATAACCAGTGCCATACACATGCTCTGGCGCCCAAGGATCTAAGTAAGCGAGTAGCCGTTCCATGCGGTAAGTTTCAGCGGTTACCACAAAACTACTAACAATAAGGGTGGCAAAAAGTAGTAGAAAGAACTGCCCGGCTTTTACCCCACCTAAAAACAATTGCACCATTGCCGCGCCCATCAACACAACAACTGCGCCAAAATCAGGTTCCATTAGCAACAAGGCAACCATAACGGCTAACAGGCCGAGGGGTTTGATAAATCCAGACCACTGACTTTGCACTTCATCTTGGCGACGAACTAGATAACCAGAGATATAAAATACGGCGCTCAATTTCGCGATTTCGGAAGCTTGTATTTTAATGATGCCAAGATTTAGCCAACGCTGACTGCCGTTAACTTCATGACCAATACCGGGAACAAAAACCAATACCAATCCGACAAAACCAATGACCAATAAAATGGCATCTAACTTTGCCCAGCGCGCCATTGGAATCAGACTGATAGAAAATGTGACACCGATACCCAGCAATAAATAGAAAGCATGACGAATTGCAAAGTGCGCAGGGTTGCCCGTATAGAATTCGGCTATGCCTGTGGAAGCCGACGCCACCATGAGCCAACCAAGCAACAACATGGCTAACCACGGATAAAATAATTGTGTTTCATTTTGCCAGCTAAGGTTCGGCATTTTCATTGTAATGCCTCCACCTGTGCGACAAAATATTCACCGCGCGCAACGTAGTTTTTGAATTGATCAAAACTTGCACAAGCCGGTGACAACAACACAACATCATTTTTCTGCGCATGCTGACGCGCATGATTTAACGCCTCATCAATTGTTTGCCATTGAGACGTTTTGCACGCGCCATCAACACCGTCGACTATACGAGTTGCATCTATGCCATAAGCCAACACTTCAGCAACGTAGGTTTGGCAAAACTCAGCCAGCTCAGAGAAATCTTGACCTTTTCCTTCGCCGCCAGCCAATAACCAAATGCGACCACTGATAGTGCGACCGAGACCTTTTAAAGCAGCAAGAGTAGAACCAACATTGGTTCCTTTAGAATCGTTAAAATAATCAACGCCATTAATATTACGAACCCACTGACATCGATGTGCTAACCCAGGAAATTGTTTGAGCGCCGTAATAACCGCTGCCGGCTTAACACCCAATACAGAAACCAACGCCAACGCAGCTAAAGCATTAGCGACATTATGCTCACCGCGAATATGCAACTCGTCGGCACGTACAATCATTTCACCCTGATAAGTTAACCAAGTACCATCACTGCGCTGCACGACACCAAAGTCACTATTGCTCTCTTCTAGCCCAAAACTTACTGCGCTAAATCGACCTTCTAGTAGTGGTCGAGTGTGGTCGTCGTCGCGATTAATTACGACCGATTGAGCACCTTGGAAAATGCGTTGTTTAGCACGTTCGTAGTCTGCCATTCCGGCATAACGATCCATGTGATCCGGTGAAATATTTAAAATCGTCGCGACACGTGCTTGTAAGTCGGTAGTGGTTTCTAGCTGGAAGCTTGAAAGCTCCAATACATAAACATCGGTTGCCTCATCGTTAGCCAACAGGTCCAATGCCGGAATACCTAAATTGCCGCCAGCACTTGCGCGAATGCCAGCAGCATTCAGTAATGCGGCAACCAGTGTTGTCACTGTACTTTTACCATTAGAACCAGTAATCGCGATCACTGGCTTTTGACATGTTTCAGCAAATACTTGGATATCACCAGCAATCAAACTACCTTGCTGTTGTGCAAATTGAATGGCTTCTTGCTGAATGGTAATACCAGGACTAACCAATAAGACTTGATACTGGGCAAGTACCTTACCCTGCAACGCGCCCAACATAATGTTGGCATTGGGAAATTCTCGGCGAATGTCTTCTAAGCTAGGCAACGATTCACGGGTATCACACAAATCAAATGCCAAGCCATTTTTCTGACAGAAACGCGCGCACGACAACCCAGTAAGCCCAAGGCCTACAATCAATCGTTTAGTGTTAGCGTTAGCCAGAACAGACATTACAATTATTCCTTAGCGAATTTTTAACGTAGCTAAACCGAACAGCACCAAAATAATGGTGATGATCCAAAAACGAACAATGACCCGCGGTTCAGGCCAACCTTTTAATTCGAAATGGTGATGAAGTGGCGCCATACGGAAGATGCGCTTACCAGTGGTTTTAAATGAAGCCACTTGCAAAATCACGGATACAGTTTCTGCTACAAAAATGCCGCCCATAATAAACAGAACAACTTCTTGGCGAATAATAACTGCGACAATACCTAAGGCGGCCCCTAGCGCTAAGGAACCAACGTCACCCATAAATACTTGTGCTGGATAGGTGTTGAACCACAAAAAGCCAATACCGGCACCAACAATAGCACCGCAAAAAACCGCGACTTCACCGGCACCGTGGATGTAAGGGATATGTAGGTAGTTAGCGAAATTAACGTTACCCGCTAAATAAGCGCATAAGCCAAGTGCACCACCCACCATAACCGTCGGCATAATAGCCAAGCCATCCAGACCATCGGTTAAATTCACCGCATTACTTGAGCCAACCACAACAAAATAAGTCAGTACGATAAACATCACGCCCAGCTGCGGCATAACATCTTTAATAAAAGGCACAACAAACTGAGTTTCTTCTGGCGTTTGCGCGGTGTAATACAAATAAAATGCAGCGACTAGGGCAAAAACCGACTGCCAGAAGTATTTCCAACGCCCAGGTAATCCGCGAGAGTTTTTCTCAACCACTTTGCGGTAGTCATCAACCCAGCCGATAGCACCAAAAACAATAGTGACTAAAAGCACGACCCAAACGAAACGATTTTCAAGATCGCCCCAAAGCAGTGTTGAAACGGCAATTGAAAGCAAAATGAGCACGCCGCCCATGGTTGGCGTCCCTGCTTTACTTAAATGCGATTTAGGACCAACTTCACGAATTGCTTGGCCGATTTGATATTCGCGTAATTTACGAATAACTAGCGGGCCTAACAACAAGGACACTCCCAAGGCGGTAATCACACCAAAGATAGCGCGTAAGGTTAAATAATTAACCACACCGAATCCCGAGTGATACTGCGCCAACCAGTCACCAAGCCATAGCAACATAATTAAATTTCCTCATTCCCGTTTTGCAACGCAGCAACGACCTGATCCATACCGGTGTAGCGCGATCCCTTAATTAGCAATACATCTTGCTTTTGGGTGTGTTGTTGTAAAAAACGAATCAATGCAGGTTTGTCCTCAAACCAATGCGCAGATTCGCCAAATGCTGTTGCAGCGTTACGACTCAATGGGCCTGTTGCTACAAAATGTTCGATACCGGATGTTTTTGCATACGTACCAACGTCTGTATGGGCGGCAATTTCATCACTACCTAGCTCCCCCATATCACCCATCACTACCCAGCTATTTTCTGTCCCTTTTAAGACATCAATGGCCGCTTTAAATGCAGTAGGATTAGCATTGTAGGCATCATTTAAAATCAGTTGACCTGCAGCACCCCGGCAGGGCTGTAAACGCCCCTTTACGGTTACTGATGCTTGTAAACCTTTAACAATGTGATCCCATGACAAGCCTGCAGCATGCGTTGCGGCTATAACAGCAAGCGCGTTACGTACATTGTGTTCGCCCAACAAAGGCAATTTGATCGCTACGGTTTGGCCGTCACACAGCACATCAAATTCACTACCCTCTAACGAGCAACGAATATTTACTGCGCGAACATCAGCAGATTCAGAAAAACCGAAGGTTAATTGCTGCAAATGGGCAGCGCGGTGTTGCCATTGAGCGAAGTTAGCGTCATCGGCGTTTAATACAGCGGTACCATTCGGTTGAATAAAATCAAGCAACTCGCCTTTTGTTTCGACAATGCCTTGCAAGCTACCGAAACCTTCAATGTGAGCTGGAACTGCGTTGGTAATAATGCCAACTAGTGGTTTAACAAATTGAGCTGTGTAAGCAATTTCGCCAAGACCACTAGCACCTAATTCAATCATTGCTGCTTCATGTTCTGGCTTAAGCGCCAGCAACGTTAACGGTGCACCGATGTGATTATTCAAGTTGCCTTGGGTCATCCACGTATTAAATGCTTGCATCAAAATGCTTGCAGTTAATTGCTTCACACTTGTTTTTCCGGCACTTCCGGTGACCGCGATCACCACACCAGAAAATTGATCACGCTGCCAACCAGCAATACGACCTAACGCCAATAAAGTGTTATCAACACGAATAAGCGGCAGTGAAGTTGCAACATCTTCACTCGTCAAAGCAGCAACCGCGCCTTCATTTTCTGCCTGAGCTATAAAATGATGGCCATTAAAATTGTCACCAGACAATGGAATATACAAAGCGCCGTCGATAAGAGAGCGCGTATCAGTAGATACCGATGATATCAAAACATCGGCAAATTCTGGTTGAAGTAGTTCGCCATTTACAACATCGGCAACTTGAGCAAGAGTCATATTACGCAACATAATCTTCTCCTGCTTTTCTATAACCCTGAGCTATTAATACGCCAGCATCGCTATAAGCATGGCGAGTTCCAGAAATCTCCTGATAAGCTTCGTGCCCCTTACCAGTAATTACCACAATGCCGTCTTTATCTGTCTTTTCTAGTGCACTTTCGATAGCCTTGCGACGATCATGAATACAATAAAAATTATCCGAGCCATCAGCCGCTAATACATCAGAAAAAATTTGATCGCTGTTTTCACCACGAGGATTATCGTCGGTCAACCAAACTTGAGCAGCGTGCGCTTGAGCTATAACCGCCATGATTGGGCGCTTGGTTCGATCGCGTTCACCACCACAACCAAACACCAAAGAAATAGCTTTATTCCATGGCTTTAAAGCATTTAAGACGTTATCTAGTGCATCTGGCGTGTGAGCAAAATCCACTATCGCTAGGGGCGCATTATCTTTTACGTATACTTCCATGCGACCGGCGACAGACTGTAGTGTTGAAGCTGCAGTAACTAGGGATTCAAAAGGTAAACCTTGAATAGCCAATACAGCAATTGCCGCCGTAGCATTAGCCAAATTAAATTCGCCAATTAATGGCAAAACAATATCGGCTTCGCCCCAAGGCGTGGTCAGCGTTGCTGTCATACCGCGAGCGTTTAACTCGACATTGTGATAACGCACCTCTGCCTTATCACTATGGCCATAGGTAAACACTGGTACAGTGATGTCTTTATCTGCCGCTAATCGGCGTCCATAACCATCATCAATATTTATGAGCGCAGCACCAATATTGCCGCCAACAAAGAGGCGACGCTTCGCTTCAAAATAGGCTTCCATAGAACCGTGATAATCTAAATGGTCACGGGTCAAATTAGTCAGCACTGCTACTTTGAAATGTATTCCGTCAATGCGGCGCTGATCTATTCCATGCGAAGAAACTTCTAACGCGGCGTATTTTATTGATTGCTCCGCCATATCATTTAAATGACGTAACACCACAGATAAGTCGGCGGTTGTATTGCGAGTTTCAGCTAAATTGGGCCAAATGCCGTTACCCAAAGTTCCGAGCAAACCACACTCTATTTTCATTTGTGTCAGTAGCTGGGCAATATATTGCGTAACAGAGCTTTTACCGTTAGTGCCAGTAACAGCGGTTAAATCAAGTTGAGATACGCCCGCATAGGCACGATGCAGCCAATCACTTAGATGATCTAATAAATCCGGTATCGAAAAAATCGGCACACCTAATATTCCACAACGGAAACCAGGTTCACCCAAAGCAACAACAGCGCTGGCTCCGGCTTGAATGGCGGTCTCAATAAAACGCTCGCCATGATTATCACGACCAACACGAGCGATAAATAAATCACCCTGCTTAACGTCACGACTATCAATCACGATATGATTAATTTCGCGATCCCACTCAGGAGGAATAAACAAATGCGGCGCAGCGATTGCACTGAGTTTCATGCTCCACCTCCTGCCATTTGTAAGGTATTTTTACTTGGAATATCAGGCGCAACCTGACGTAAACGTAAAGCCTGCCCCATGATGCGAGAGAATACCGGTGCCGCTACTTCACCACCGTAATATTCCTGCCCCTGAGGTTCATCAATAACAACCACTAATACTAAATCTGGGTCCGAAATCGGTGCGATACCGGCAAAAACAGCAGTGTATGCAGAATCTTCGTAACCACCGCGCCCGACTTTGTGAGCTGTACCCGTTTTACCGCCAACGCGATAACCCTCAACACGAGCGCGACTACCAGTACCTTTGTCGCTTGTTACTGTCTCTAACATATCGAGAATTTGACGGGATACTTTCGCCGACATCACAGGTTCACAAGCTGGTTTATCTTCATCGCGCATAATTAACCGTACAGACTGACGGCATCCACCAGCAAAAGCGGTATATGACTGCGCCAGTTGCAATGGCGAGACAGCCAAACCATACCCGAACGATGCCGTTGCCAACCGCAGGGAATCTAACTGTTCTGGATAAGGTAAAACGCCGACAGCCTCACCCGGAAAACCCAAAACGCCCGGCTGACCTATACCCGCCTTAGTAAAGAAATCCCAAATAACTTCGGCACCTAATTTATGGGCTAAATAGGTAACACCAACGTTACTGGATTTAGTGATAATGCCAGTAATATCTAGCACGCCGTAATCACGGTGATCACGAATGGTTTTATTTTTTACGCGTACATAACCCGGTGACGTATCAATCTGGGTAGATGGAAAAAAGCGGCCGGAATTTAGGGCCGCTGCAACAGTGAAGGGCTTCATGGTAGAACCGGGTTCGATTAAATCGGCGATGGCTCTATTGCGCATATCTTCGGGCTTTAACGTTGCTCGATTATTAGGGTTGTACGATGGCTGACTGACAAGGGCTAATACTTCACCTGTGTGCGCATCAACAATAACAGCACTACCTGATTTAGCACGATGCTGCTGCACGGCGGCTTTTAATTCGCGATAGGCTAAATACTGCAAACGCAAATCAATGGTCAAAGCCATATCTGGGCCATTTTCTGCAACACCATTAACTTCTAATTGCTTAATAACGTTACCGTATAAATCTTTAACGACTTTGCGCTCGCCGTCATGTCCGCGCAGATAATCGTCGAATGCTAATTCCAGACCTTCTTGACCTTTTCCATCGATATTAACAATACCGACTGTGTGCGCAGTAATTTCTGCTGCCGGGTAAAAACGACGAAAATCTTCATCACCGTAAACACCAGCAACACGGCGAGCCAAAACTTTCTCGGCAACATCAGGCTCCACCTGACGCTTCAAATAAATGAATGAACGCCCTTGTGATGCAGCACGCTCAACACTTTTCACCAAAGTATGCGCTGGAATATCCAAATCCTTAGCAATGGCTGGTAACTGCTGGATATTAACTTGTTGAGGATTTAACCAAAGTGTTACTACAGGCGTACTGACCGCTAGTGGTGTACCAAAACGATCCGTAATCATGCCGCGACTAGCCGGTTGAACTTCCTCACGCACCGTGCGCTTTTCGCCTTGTTCAAACAAAAATGGCTGATCGACAGTGTGTAATATAACCAAGCGACCAAGCACCACCGCTAACAACAGGGCGAACACAGCTAGCACTAGCGTAAAACGCCAGCGAACAATGCTGTTTTCCTGTGGTTCTAGCGATGTTTCTGTCATTCTGACAACACCTGTACTTGTTCTGGATCTTTCATATTCAGTTGCTTTCTTGCCAACTGATCTACCCTGCCATTCGCCAATAATGTGCTTTTTTCAAGCACCAAACGCGTATGTTCTTGCAACAACAAATAGCGTTGTTTATCAGCCGCCTGCCATACCTGTAATAAATCGCGATGGTGCTGAACTTGCGCTATTTGCACTAACGCAGAGACCACCACAAAACCCCACAGGGTTCCTTGTAACGCATTCATGCAAGGCGCTCAGCCACTCGCAATACCGCACTGCGCGCACGCGGATTACGTTCAACTTCTTCACGCCCTGGCATAAACGCTTTACCAACGCGCTTCATCGTGCGCCCTAGCTGATCGTCTGTTAGCGGCACACCCGGTGGCGGTTCATTGCCTTTTTCTTGAGCTCGAATAAAACGCTTAACCATGCGATCTTCCAACGAGTGAAAGCTAATCACCGATAAACGACCGCCCGGTTTTAATAAATCAACGCTTCTTGCCAGCACATCTTCTAAGTCACCCAGTTCGTTATTCACCGCAATTCGAATAGCTTGAAATGCGCGTGTAGCTGGATGCTTATGCTTTTCCCAGGCCGGGTTTGCTTCTTTAATTAATTCAGCAAGTACGGCGGTACGAGTAATAGGCGCTTCCGCACGAGCATTAATAATTGCGCGTGCCATGCGCTTACCAAAACGTTCTTCGCCATACACTTTTAACACTCGGGCGATTTCTTCTTCACTGGTCGTAGCAACCCATTCTGCGGCGCTCATTCCAGCATCAGGATTCATGCGCATATCCAACGGGCCATCACGCATAAAGCTAAAACCGCGCTCAGCGTCATCTAGCTGAGGCGATGACACACCAAGGTCTAACAAAATCCCGTTCACTTGCGGGTAACCCAGTGCTAACAACTCGGTTGTCATATCAGCAAAACTGGCCTGCACAATGTGAAAGCGGCTGTCTTCAGCCGCTAGTTCTTTTCCGCTTGCGATTGCCAAAGGATCTTTATCGAAGCCAATTAACCGGCCCTTAGGCGATAGTTTGCTTAACAACAACCGGCTATGCCCCCCGCGCCCAAAGGTGCCATCTACATAGATGCCATCAGGATCGACGACGCACCCATCAACGGTTTCGTGCAGCAGTACCGTGGTATGGGCCAGCTCTTCCAGGTTCATAGAGAAATACTCATTAGTTCTTCAGGCAATTGATCAGACTGACTCACCATGTCGAGATACTCATCACGGCGGCCTTCCCACATTGATTTGCTCCACAACTCCAGCTTTTTGCCTTGTCCAACCAACACAATTTCTTTATCTAACTCGGCGTACTCACGCAGCGAGGGTGGTAATAGCACGCGACCACTGCCATCAAGCTCTAGATCCGTCGCATGACCGATCAATAAGCGCTGAATACGACGAGCTGCAGGATTAAAACTTGGAAGGGCTTCGATCTTGGCCTGAATCACTTCCCACTCGTTGATTGGGTAAACCAACAAGCAGCGTTCTTCAGTATCAATGGTGGCTACCAAACGGGCACCACAAAGCGTCGACAGCGGTTCCCGATACTTAGTCGGGATCGCTAGTCGCCCTTTGGCGTCCAGATTGATCGAATGTAGCCCCCGAAACATGCCTTATTCCTTTATTAAGTGGGTAATCACTAACTTAGCCGATTCCCACTATTACCCACATTTTTCCACTTTGCGACACTATAGGAAGCAAAACAGCCTTTTGCAAGGTAAGAACCAATCGTCTTACAGGGATTTTTGTTAAGTAGCACAAGGACTTAGCGATCATTTACGGCAATGTGGGGGAAAGTGGGAGAGAAAACCTAAGCGCTTCTGTCGGCCTGCGCGGCATACTTAAAGTAAACTGTGAAGTTAGCGCCCACTAACAAACGGCTTTAGACATTTTTGTACTATGAAGTGATTACTAACTAATCATTTTGAATATGCACTTCGCAGATTTGATTTCGTCATGACGAAGTTAACGAAAAACCTTCTGGTTTGGCGTTTAAAGGCGCTACTATTCGCCACAAATACAGACCCTTTCGGCGCGCGTCAAATGACTCAAGACTCAACGCGACCTACTGAATTGAAGCCACAACATAGATCCACAACATAGCTCCACAATCTAATTTCAAGCAATTGATATCAAAGGAATTTTTAACATGCGTTACCTGATGAAGGCTTTAATCAAAGGCTCTGTCGTGATCTTCCCCCTGCTCATAACTTTATGGATGGTTTGGTCTGCGCTGAGCTGGTTAAATGAGCTCGGGTTGTCTGTGCTGAACGTACTCCACCTAGAAGCGATCGTATTTCCAGGCAGCGGCTTACTCATTATGCTGATCACCCTGCTCGGAACTGGCTTATTATTTCAATTCAACCCGGTTACTTGGCTTTATCAATACGTTGAAGATGCTTTATTGCGCTTCCCACTAGTAAAAACGCTATACGGCGCAGTGAAAGATTTCGCTGACATGTTTGATGGTGAAAAGCCTAAGGCACAGCAAGTGGTGCTGCTTGATATGGCAGGCCAAGGTCAAGTGATCGGATTTATCACTAGTACCTCGGTTCCAACCCCAGTCAAAACCGCCAACCCACAAAGCCAGCTAGTCGCTGTCTATCTTCCTATGAGCTATATGGTGGGTGGATACACACTATTTGTAGCGCAAGAGCGCTTAACTTACGTCGACTGGTCAATTGAGGATGCTATGCGTTTTGCCCTTACCGCAGGTGTATCGCAAACCCAGGCAAAAGTACGTGAAAAACCGCAAAGTGAAGGAAAAAATTCCCCTACGGACGATCCGGTTTCTGCAGAAAGCCCACTGCTTTAACAGCCAGAATACATGACTAAAAAGTATCTATAGAACTAGTGGCGATTCAATGAGGCAAATGAAATGAGATAAGGGGGAAGTGATCCCAAGAATACATAATTTTTTCGCAACTTTCTGTTTACTAAGTCCCAGCTAAGTTTACTTAGTTACTCTCCATCCTTAGTAAAGCAATACAGTTATCTCACCGTCTAAATTATGAAATTCCTCTAGGGGTCACCATGCAAGCAGTAAGTGAACAACTCAACTTTGTAAAAGTACCCGTGATTATTACCCTAGTCTTTTGGGTGATAAAAATTTTAGCCACCACAGTTGGAGAAACAGGTGCCGACTTTCTAATTTTCAATCTGAATATTGGTTTATCGACGACCTCAATGATCATGGGAGGATTGCTGTTGGTCGTGTTGTACTTTCAAGTATCAGCTAAAAAGTATATCCCTTGGCTCTATTGGTTGAGTGTTGTTATGGTCAGTATTGTTGGCACACTGATGACTGATTACTTAACAGACGAACTTGATGTACCTTTAACGCTATCTACCACTGGATTTACCATTGCCCTCCTTATCAGCTTCGGTTGCTGGTACAAAGTTGAAAGAACATTGTCTATCCACAGCATTTTTACTTTCCGTCGCGAACTATTCTACTGGGCTGCTATTCTTCTGACATTCGCACTAGGAACAGCTGCTGGAGATCTTCTGTCAGAATCGGTAGGGCTGGGCTATGTCGTCAGCGGGTTAATTTTTGCCGGTTTGATTGGTGTCATTACCGCAGGATTTTATCTTTTTAATATCAACGGCGTGTTGGCTTTTTGGTTAGCTTATATTCTTACTCGTCCATTAGGCGCATCAATAGGCGATTATCTGTCGCAACCACCAATGGATGGCGGTTTAGGTTTAGGCACGGTGAGCACCAGTGCGGTTTTCGTCGTTACGATTATCGCTCTGGTAATCTACCTTACACGCAGCCAAATTGACGTATTACCTATCAATAATTCACAGTCAGAAATTAGAGGCAATTAAAAATGATTCGATCAGCGACTGCACAGAATCAGTCATTAATAAATCGCGTTCCTCACATTATTATTTTGTATTGGGTCATTAAAATTGCTTCGACCACGCTGGGAGAAACTGGCGCTGACATGTTCTCTATGACTTATGACCTAGGGTATGGCACCACGATTTTAATATTTATCGGGCTATTCATTGGTTTTCTTGGTCTTAAGTTAGCGATAAAACGATACGAACCTATTTTATATTGGCTAACCTTTACCGCCACAGCCATCGCTGGCACGGCTATCTCTGACTATATCGACCGCACACTTGGGTTAGGTTACGCAGCAGGCTCGCTTTTACTCATCGCGCTGTTATTGGTAATTTTGGGATTATGGTATTGGCGTGAAAAATCTATCAATGTCGAAGTCATCACCAGTGGCAATGCAGAGCTTTTTTATTGGCTAGCCTTTCTGATAGCAAACACCTTAGGGACCGCGGCGGGTGATTACGTTGCCGACGAGGTCGGACTCGGATTTTCCGCCAGCGCGATGCTGTTTACTGGCTCGTTAATCGCGATTGCCCTATTACACTTTTACACCCGTATTTCCGGCGTTGTATTATTCTGGCTTGCCTTTGTACTCACTCGTCCTTTTGGAGCAACCTTTGGCGATTGGCTAACGAAACCGCTTGATCATGGAGGGCTGGCCCTAGGAACAGAAGGTGCTTCAGCAGTGTTTATGATAATTTTAGTGCTCGCCGTTGCACGCGAAACTTTTCTTGAGAGAACCAAGAAACAGATATCTGAACTGGATTAGTAAGGAAAACACCATGCGAATCTTGCTGGCGGAGGACGATCATTTAATCGGCAGTGCTATCGAGCAGCGCTTAAAAGAAGAGGCGCATGCGCTCGATTGGGTAAAAGATGGTGAGTCTGCCCTGTCAGCGATCAATAATTTGGACAACAGTACAGGTTACGACGTACTGCTATTGGATATTGGCTTACCGCGTAAAGACGGTTTTCATGTGTTGCAGCAATTAAGGGCGAGTAACAACTGCTTACCCGTCATTATAATTACCGCCCAAGACGGCGTCGATGAACGGGTAAAAGGGTTGGATTTGGGTGCCGATGATTTTTTGGTAAAGCCTTTTGCGATGAAAGAATTACTGGCCAGAATTCGAGCCGTTAGCCGCCGCCATCAAGGCACAGGTAAGCCGCATTATGGCAATGGTATTCTTGAACTCGACCCCGTCACGCATCGAGTATCGCGAGCTGATGTGGACGTGATATTAACCGCGCGCGAATTTTCCCTATTACAAGCCTTGATGATGCGACCCGGTGCCATCCTATCGCGCAGCAAATTAGAAGATCATATTTATGGTTGGAATGAAGAAGTAGAAAGCAACGCCATCGAATTTACCATTCACTCACTGCGCAAGAAACTCGGCGCAGACGCTATTAAAAATGTTCGTGGTGTTGGTTGGATGGTAGATCAAAATTCATGAATCATTCTCTACAACAGATTTTAAATCGAAGAATACTGACGGCGACTGCACTGTTTGCTTTGCTAGCTAGTGCAATTTCAGGATGGCTCGCTTTTAATGAAGCGCGCGAACTGCAAGATAATCTTCTACGCCAAGCCGCGGCGCTGGTTGATTCACACACTATTAACAGTGCCCAGACCTTTCCCAGATCAGAGCCGAGAGCATATCCAGAAGACATGCTGGTATTGCAAAGTCTCGGCGCAACTAATCTAGGGACTTCGGCAAACAGTCTGCCGATTCCCGTCGAGCTTAATGATGGTTTATACACCTTAAATTTAAATGATATCGGCTGGCGCGTATTAATCGTCACCCAAAAAAACAATGATAAATTACCCGCACAGCGTTTTGCTATCAGCCAACAAACAGAAGCACGCGACGAAGTCGCTTGGACCAGCAGCCTACACACATTACTTCCGGTATTACTGCTTGTTCCGATTCTTATGGGTATTGTTACGTATGCGATCAAGCAAAGTATCCAACCCATCAGCGACCTCGCGCAAGAATTGGATGAGCGTGACGAATCCAATCTTGAATTATTACCTAAACACTCGATACCTACAGAGTTGGCGCCTTTTATAGAGTCCATCAATCGTCTTTTAAAACGTCTAAAACGAGCGATAGAATTACAAAGACGTTTTGTTGCCGACGCGGCCCACGAACTGCGCACCCCTGTCACGGGACTTTCTTTATTGGCAGACAACCTCGCTCGCGCCACCACTATGACCGAAATTCAAGAACGCCTAATTCCACTTCAAGCAGGGCTGCAACGCACTCAACAGTTGGTGGTGCAATTGCTTGATTTTGCAAGACTGCAAAGTGAAGCAAGCGCAAAAAATCAGCCAATAAACTTACAAGACATAGTGCAAGAGGTTATCGCCGAGCTTTATCCCTTCGCCGAACATAAATCCATTGACCTTGGTATGCTGCGTAATGAATCACTTCAAGTAATGGGCACTAAAACTAGCCTACGAACACTAACTCACAACGCGATTGATAATGCATTACGCTACACGCCTAATCACGGAAAAGTAGACGTCAGCCTTTACGCACTTGATGGGTTTGCCATCTTAGAAATAGAGGATACGGGGTGCGGAATTCCAGTAGAAGATATAACGCATGTATTCGAAGCCTTCTATCGAGTCGGCGTTAACACAGAACCCGGAACTGGACTTGGGTTAGCCATTACGCAAGAAATAGCAAATCGATTGGGTGGAAAAATATATTTAGAAAATCGTCCTGAAGGCGGGCTTAGGTTTCGTTATATTCAAGGGCTTTATCTGAATACCAAAATTAATTCTCCGGCTTGCGTTTAACCCCATTTCAGAAAATTACGATAAATGGAAAAATACCCCCACGGATGATCCGGTTTCTGCAGAAAGCCCATTACTTTAACAGCCAGAATACATGACTTGTATGGATTGAGATTCAAGGGACTGTTTTTCTCTGAAGTAAAGATAGAGTGGGAGGCCAAATGACACTCCCACAAACAATCGACCCAACACAGCAATATACCGAACCGTCACTTTATTTCTGTGGCATATGATTTATTGACGACTGGGAAAGTTGAATATATTTCTAGACCACCAGAATCGGTGGAGAGCCATGCAATAACAAGACTAGCCTAGCTATTGCGCCATTTTTTAATTCTGGCATTCTACAAAGCATCATCTAATAACGATACGGACATTATTATGGAATCTGCTGATCTATACCCGCTTGGCCCCGATACTATCCCTTTAGACCTTACAACACCGAGTCGCTCTTATAAAAAGCATGCATGGCTAGCCATGTCTGGGTTAACACTGTTTATGCTTGCCTACATTGCACTGGGGGTCTGCTTTACTGGCATTACCGTTTTAGGGGCGATACACCTCAGCGAGGCTTTTGAGGTTGTTCGAGCGTTCGTCACTTTTTGCTCTGGCTTACTATCATTATTTATCATCAAGTCACTATTTTCTGTACGTAAAGCGTCTGAACCCAATGGCATAGAAGTCACTGCAAGCAACCAACCTAAACTGTTTGAATTCATCCATACCCTAGCTGATGATGTTGGAGCCCCCCGACCACATCGTGTCTTTTTGACGCCTGAAGTGAATGCTGCGGTCTTTTACGACTTATCATTAGCCAACCTCCTATTTCCATCAAAGAAAAATCTCATCATAGGGTTAGGCTTAGTTAACGTACTCACCCTAGGCGAGCTCAAAGCCGTGTTAGCCCATGAATTTGGCCATTTTGCCCAAAAATCCATGATGGTTGGTCGCTGGGTATATACGGCCCAGCAAATCATTGGACACATGGTCGTTGCACGTGACTGGTTAGATAAACTCATTCGCGGGATTGGCCGAATTGATATTCGTATTGCTTGGATTGGCTGGATGCTCGGATTAATTATTTGGTCTATTCGCTCGGTCGTCGACACTCTCTTCCGCTTGGTCATCATTGCCGAGCGAGCACTGAGTCGTGAGATGGAATTTAACGCTGATTTAGTCGCTGTTTCTGTTACCGGCAGTGACGCCCTCATTAACGCTCTGCATAAACTACAAGCCGCAGACCACGGCTGGCAAACGGCCATTAGCGTTTTACATTCAGAAGCGAACAATGGCCGCCGCCTATCGAATATATTTCAGGCGCAGGAAGCGGCAATGAATAAAATGAAGGCCGTATTAGATGATCCCGATTACGGCGTACCACCGGTACCGGCTGCTGGCAGCGAAGCCAGTTCTCATCGAGTATTCACCGAAGCCATGGCGAGACCACCACAAATGTGGTCCACCCATCCTGCCAATAGAGACAGAGAAGATAACGCCAAGGCAATGTATGTACCCGCAGATATTGATTCACGCTCATCTTGGCAGTTATTCACTGACCCGGATGCCTTAAAAAAATCCATCAGCGACGACTTCTACAACCCAGAGAAAAGAAGCGAACTCGAAGAAATTGCCGAAGATGATGCCATGATGCGTCGCTTTGGACGCTCGTACTTCAACCCAACGTATCGCGGAAATTATTTGGGCCGTGATGCCCTGCGCCACTTTACGAGTATTGATGAACTACTCACAACGGGAGATATAGAAAGTGACCCGCTTTATGCACTATCAAAAATTTACCCAGAATCACTCAAAGAGAGTTTAGCGGCAGAGCGAAGCGTAAATGCTGAAATTCGCACTCTGGAAGGACTCCATAAAGGGGAATTACAACCGTCTGGCGGCACTATTCGTCATCGTGGTGAGGAGTTAAGCAAAGCAGAAATTCCATCTGCACTGCAGCAGCTTGCAGAAGAACGTACTGCGTTAATAGAGACACTAAAAATGCATGATGCATTGTGCCATCGCAGCCACCTTCTCGCCGCTGAAAAAATAGGCAATGGCTGGCAAGAGCACCTACTGCACCTGCTATACCTTTTGCACGCTGTCGAGCATATGGCAGCAGTGGTTTCTAATGAAAGAGCATTGCTCGTCAATACTTGGCAAGTTATTACCGCAGATGGAAAAGTGGGGTTCTTCGAAAAACGTCGAATGATTCGCACAGCGGTAATCGTTCAAACCAGCATGAGAGAAGTATCCAGTGCCTTCTCACAATTAAAGCTTCCAGACACTATTTTAGAAACCGTCGGAATAACAAACTGGGATGAACAACATCCTAAGTTTGAATTAACGGATGTCACCAAAAAGAACTGGGATCAATGGTGCCAAGTTGCAGATGAACACATTGGTATAATCGGCAGACTTCTTAATTACTTAGCAGAGCTTCTGCTAGAAGACGTTATTGTTGCTGAGGATAAAATTGCTACAGCACTGAAAGACAATACCGACATAGGAGTAGCCCCGCCAGCACAGCCGCCACTGACAAAATACCCAACCTTAATGCAAGGTGATGAACATCAATTGCAAAGCAAACTAGATCTCTGGAATCGCTTTCAATTAGCTCATGGTGTCGCACCAACCATTGCTCGGCTAACCGTAGCAGGCGCCGTGATCGGCGGTACTATTTATGGCGGATTTATGGTGGCTTAACAATGAGGCATTGGACACCTCATCTGTTAGATGTTGGTGTCCGTTAAAGCGGGGGAAGAT